>Ga0334901_1000202_pt1 | contig 96913 bp, 82 predicted proteins | sample GraSluR3_MG_3_FD_207216 | JGI IMG/M metagenome (GOLD analysis project Ga0334901, IMG submission 207216) | Sludge microbial communities from methane-producing bioreactor in Wageningen University, Netherlands - Granular Sludge_15_08-R3 | ecosystem: Engineered > Bioreactor > Anaerobic >... | reverse complement strand
TCTTGCTCATTACTCACACTCAAACTTCTTCAATCCCTCTTGCTCATTACTCACACTCAAACTTCTTCAATCCCTCTTGCTCATTACTCACACTCAAACATCTTCAATCTGTCACATCCTGAAAAATCTAGAAATAAAAAGTAAACAATTTTCAGGATGAGTCATTCATAAAAAGATCAGCAATTACTATCTGACGATTAAGCGAGCTATTCAAAAAAAACAAAATCAATTATCAGAAAACCGGCTATTCTGCGTTAGCTCTTTAGCAATCTGCCCAAATGGAAAAACAATCCTTGACTGATAGCTTCATTTTGAGTTAATTTGCAGAATAATATCACCCAAACCATATGCAAGAAAGCATTCTGATTCTCGACTTTGGTTCGCAATACACACAGCTGATAGCCAGAAGAGTACGCGAACTTAATGTGTACTGTGAAATCCATCCTTTCCATAAAATCCCAAGTCTTGATGCCAGCGTAAAAGGTGTGATTCTTTCGGGAAGCCCTTATTCGGTGCGTGACAAGGATGCTCCGGTACCGGATCTGTCAGGCATTCGCGGAAAAATACCTTTGCTGGGGGTTTGTTATGGCGCACAATACCTGGCACAAGCAGATGGCGGACTGGTTGAACCCAGCAAAATTCGCGAATATGGCCGTGCAAAGCTCAATTTTATTGATCAAAGTTGTGTGCTGGTCAAAAGCATGCATCATGGCAGTCAGGTGTGGATGTCGCATGGAGACACCATTTTAGAGCTGCCGTCCGATTTCGAAACCATCGCCTCAACAAATGATGTACAGGTGGGTGGTTATCAGGTTAAAGGTGAACAAACCTTTGGCATTCAGTTCCATCCCGAAGTGTATCATTCCACAGAAGGAATGACTTTGCTCAAAAACTTTGTCGTGGATATCTGCGGCTGTGAGCAAAGCTGGACACCGGATTCATTTATCGAAACACAGGTAAAGCAACTCAGCGATCAGTTAGGCAGCGATAAGGTAGTGCTTGGTCTAAGCGGCGGTGTTGATTCATCAGTGGCAGCCATGTTGTTGCACAATGCGATCGGGAAAAACTTGTATTGCATTTTTGTTGACAACGGATTGCTGCGTAAGAATGAATTTGAAAAAGTGATCCACTCCTACCGCGATCTGGGACTGAACGTAAAAGGAATAGATGCCAAATCACGTTTTCTGAATGCGTTGAAAGGAGTGAGCGAGCCCGAACAAAAAAGAAAGATCATCGGAAACACCTTTATCGAGGTGTTTGATGAAGAAGCTCATCTGCTTCAGGATGTTAAATGGCTGGGGCAAGGTACTATTTATCCCGATGTGATTGAATCTGTCTCGGTGAACGGGCCTTCTGCAACCATCAAATCGCATCACAATGTTGGAGGCCTGCCCGATTTTATGAAGCTGAAAGTGGTAGAACCGCTCAACACCCTTTTCAAGGATGAAGTTCGTATTATTGGCCGCCAGCTTGGGTTACCGGCTTTCATCATCGACCGGCATCCTTTTCCAGGCCCCGGACTGGGGATTAGAATCCTGGGCGATATCACCGCCGAAAAAGTAAGTATTTTACAGGATGTGGACGACATCTACGTTGAAAGCCTGATCAAACACCAGCTTTATGATAAAGTTTGGCAGGCAGCTGCCATTTTGTTGCCCGTTCAATCGGTTGGTGTGATGGGTGACGAACGCACATACGAAAATGTTGTAGCCCTGCGTGCCGTGAGCTCTACCGATGGTATGACAGCCGACTGGTCGCACCTGCCCTACGAATTTCTGGCTGCCGTTTCAAACGAAATCATCAACAAAGTTAAAGGCGTGAACAGAGTGGTTTACGACATCAGTTCCAAGCCACCCGCCACAATTGAATGGGAATAACTTATGTTCAATCAGCACATGATAAAATGAAACAAAACGGTATATTGCTTAAACTGATTTTCATTCTGATTTATGCAAACCTTGTGTTGCCTTATGGCCTTGCCGGCGCACAAACAGCTGTCTCAAAATCTACTGTGATTGAACAGTACAATGGCAAGAGTTTTTACCTGCATACAGTGCTGCCAAAACAAACACTCTACAGCATCAGCAAAGCCTATAACATTGATCTCAAGCTTATTGAAGAAGCTAATCCAACGATTACAAACAAGCTGCGTGTCAATCAGGTAATCCGGATACCTGCCGGTGATAAACAAGCTGTGCCAGGGCAAACCACCAGTCAGTTAAGTCACACTAACACTTCAGAAGCTGAGGATTCGCCTGAAAATCTGCCCGATATCGCACGCGAATACGAAACCATTTATCATGTGGCCGGTCGAAACGAGACTTTCAGTTATATCGCTGATATTTATCTTGTTCCGGTGAATAATATCAGGCTCGCCAATCCGGGTATGAAAGAGCCCATCGCAGAAGGTGAATATGTGCTGGTGCCCATCACACCCAAAGAAAAAAGACCACCGGTAATTAATGAGCAACGGTTCCAACGTTCAGATTTCGACCCTTTTAATCCACCTACCAGAGCAAACTCCACGAACACACCTGTACAAACAACCCAAGCCTCTGAAAGCAGGAATCCAGTTATTGCCGGACCGACCTCTGTAACACAAATAAAACCTCAAGACGACAGTCGTCAGCCGCAGATGGTTGAACCTTTCAAAGTGAGTGAATCTAAATCTGAGAACCCATCAAAGTCGATACCGGTTCAGCCGGCTATATCTTCAGGCACGCAATATGTTGTAAAGCCTGGCGAAACCTTGTACAGCATTTCACGCAACCATCAAACAGCAATGGACGATTTGGTTGCCGCCAACCCGGGTATTGCTAACGGAGTGAAAGCCGGTCAGGTGCTGCTGATTCCTCAAAAGCTTTCACAAGCCGGGCAAGTCGTTCAAGCTCCGCAACAAGCTGATACTACCATCACGCATACCGTAAAAAAAGGAGAAACACTCTATCGAATCTCTCGTAATTATGCGGTGAGCATTGATGAAATAAAAAAATACAATCCCGGCCTTACTACCACCATCAAGACAGGTCAAAAGCTGGTGATACCTAAAAAAAAAATAACTGAGCCTTTTGTTCTTTTTGAAGTCGAAAGCAGCCAGCGAACAAAACGTCTTGCCCGTGATTTTGAGGTGGATTCAGATGAAATCTATGAGCTCAATCCGGAGGTGGGCCGAAAAGTATATCCTGGACAAACACTTAAGATCCCACTGCTGGATCATGTTGAAATCGCCCCGATTCAGCCCGAACCCATCGAAACACCTGAAGTGATTGAAGTGGAAGAAATTGAGCCAGAGCTACCTTTTGCAGATAGTGATTGTTATAAGGACAGAGATTACTCTTACACAGAATATAAAGTAGCACTGCTTTTGCCGCTCTATCTCGATGATGCCGACCATTTGCTTAAAGAATATTCAGAAAATACTGATCCTGAATTATTAAGAAACAAAAAAGCGTTCTCATTCCTGAATTTTTATCGGGGTTTTATGCTGGCAGCTGATTCCATGGCACGCTCCCAGGGAATGAAAATCGTTGTGAAAGTATTTGATGTTGACCATTCCGTAAAAAAAGCCCATGCCGCCATTGCAGATCCTTTTTTTCGTGAAGCACATCTGATTGTCGGTCCTCTTTTTAGCAAGGCTTTTGAAGTAGTGGCTCCTTTTGCTTTAAGCCAGCAGATTCCAATTGTGAACCCTTTCGCAAAGCGCAATGAAATTGTAATGAACAATCCGGCAGTGATCAAACTAAAGCCGTCTGACGAAGATCAGTATGCACAGCTGACCGAACTGCTCCGGACAAAATACAGCAATGCCAAAATCTATCTCTATCAAGCACACCAATATACACAGTCGCGAGAAATGGCTGCCTTACGCGAGAAAATTAATGCCGTCGTACCCCATCAAATTGCCATACCCAAACGTGACATCTTAGCAGTTATCAAAGATCGGAGCCAAAAGATGGAATTAAAAAATGAACTTATTCCTTTTATCACCATCGAAGGTCAGACCTTTTACACCTCCGAATTGGAGACAAATCCGCTTGACTCTGTATTGCTGCCCAACCCCGTAAGTACAATGGTATATGCCGTTGACAGCGTACGAAGTTTCAAAAGACAGGCTTCTGTTGTGCGGGAAAATGTTGTGATCGTACTTTCGGACAACAATGTTTTTGCAACTGAGTTTGTGAATAAAATGAATCAGGTAGCTGATACTTTTAATCTCACAATGATCGGCTTGCCCGAATGGGAACAGTTTGATCAACTATTCAATGAAAACCTTATGAAGATGAAGGCTATTTACTTCACTTCCAATTACATCAATTATGCTGATTATTTCACTCAGATGTTTATCAATCAATACCGGCAACGATACGCTTCGGAGCCTGACAATTACGCCTTTGAAGCTTTTGATATTGGCTGGTATTTCCTGAATGCCCTAAAACACCTGGGACCAAGGCCAATGCCATGCCTCTCGCAATTTCGTGTGCCATTGTTACAAACACATTTTTTCCTAAAAAGCAGCACACCCAAAAACGGATACGAAAACAGCTATTGGAATATTTATCAATACAAGCAATTTAAGCGTGAACTCATCCCTAATGCTTACTTTTTCGATCAAGAAAGGTGACCTATGAAAAATATGTTTTTTGCTTCTCTTTTAGGCTTGTTTTTCCTTTTTTCGGCCTGTGAATCAGGTCCAAAATCTTCCTATTGGGAAAACGGAAAGTTAAAATCGGAGCTCAGCTACAATGGCGAACTGCTTGATGGCGAATGTAAATGGTATTACGAAAACGGCATTCCGCAGATGACAGCCATTTATGAAAACAACCTGCTCAATGGAAAAATGATTCGTTGGCACGAAAACGGTCAACTGCAATCAGAGGCTTATTACAAAAATAATTTGCTCGACAGTGTTTTTCATACCTACAGCATTGATGGCAAAAAAGTGATCAGCGAATATTACGCAAACGATACACTGCACGGTACGTATTACAGATGGTATGAAAATGGGAAAACCATGATCGAAGGTGCTTATAACAAGGGCATGATGGATGGCACATGGTTTTATTTTCATGCCGATGGCAAGATGGCTGCCAAAGCAGATTTTGCTATGGGAACCGGCATTCAAAAGTTTGTTCACGAAAATGGTGTTGTGAGTATGATTACCCGCTACAAAGACAATGAAAAACACGGAAAAGAGGAGTTTTTCAATTATGAAGGCAAACTAAGCCTCATCAGGATTTATGAAGATGGAATGCTTATAGAAGAAATTCCCCAGGAATATTAAATCCTGCAACGGATGGAGCCATGAAAAATCTGCCCAAATACTACCCAATACCCACTCGTAGCGATAAGCAACTGGAATGGCTTGGATATCTGTTATTAGTTGCCAGCTGGATCTTTGCCATTTGGGCTTATGCCGAAAGTCCGGAGCAAATTGTCGTGCATTATAATATCAAAGGTCAGCCCGATGGCTATGGAAATAAGATCACCTTATTGATATTACCATTAATCGGAACTCTTTGCTTTTTCGGGATGACATGGCTCAACAGCTACCCGCATCTTTTTAATTTTCCAACGAAAATCACTCCTGAAAATATGGAGTTCCAGTATAGGGCGGCAATCCGTCTGATTCGCTGGCTTAAGATTTGCATACTGCTGATTTTCATGCTCATCACCTTGGCCATATACCAAAGTGCCAGCCAAAACAATGCCATCGGGATGATGGCCTGGCTGATACCCACTATTCTGGCAATCACCTTTTTACCCTTGATTTTTTATTTCCTGCATCAATCACCCAAGAAATCCAAAAAATGAAAACTACACTTCTGCTTTTTGCTGCCTTGTTTTTTCTAAACACCTCCTGCGTTCAGCAATCTTCCAAACAGGAAACAACCAGTTTCAAGTTCAATGGAAGCGGTCACTTTTTCAGTGGTTCATACATTTTTTCTGAGCAGGAATCCATGCATACCGCAGTGATGCTGCTGCCCGACAGTCTCTTTTTATTGCTAAAACGCATAAACGATGAAAAACAATGGCAGGCAAATGCCGGAAACTGGCGCATTGAAAACGAAAAGCTGTTGCTCGATGGCGGAAACCATAGCCGTTTGCTGGCCAGGTGGACTGGCAAGCAGCTGGAAGTACTGAGTAATTCTGGCGAACCCATCTTTAAAGAAGAGAAATTCCTTCTGACCGAAATCACAACCGATAGTGCCACCAAGCTACATTTTGAGATTACCGGAGCCTATCGCTGGCTGGCCGATGCTGCCAGTATAAGCTTTTGCGATGCTAGCAAAACACTGCCAGTGTTGATGACCGAAGCCAATAGCGATGCCGAAAGAGCATTTCTGCTGCATCGAGAAAACAAGGGAGGTGGTAATCTTTTTATGCAGGTGGAAGCTCGTATCTCAAAAAATCCGGAAGCGGAAAGCCAATTTAAGACAGCACTTGTCATTCAAAAGATGAAACAAACTTTTCCGGAGATGGAGTGTTATTAGGATAAGATTTAGCCATTTTTATCTGCATTCACTTTAAACAATAATTTGTTTATGCGCATCAACGATCAGAGTACGACAAACAAACTCTTGCTGGTATTGGTAATACCACTGGTTTTTTATATCCTCAAAGAGCTGCATTTTATCTTTGCTCCCTTGATGTTTGCTTTCTTCATCTCCTTGCTTTTCATACCCATGCTGCGCTGGATGCATAAAAAAGGTGTTCCGCGACTGCTGGCACTTGTAGCTGTAATCCTGATCATAGCGGGCACTTTTTATGGCACTGTTAAACTAATCAGCCTCACTGGCGATGAAATCCTGCACGGTAAGGAAGCCCTTTATTACAAGCTCGACAACAAAATAGGCGATCTGATCCTGCCCTATGCAGAGGTGCTGGGACTAAAAGCGGTAGAAGGCAAGAGTACCATAAGCAGTATATTGATGAGTCCGCAAATAAGTGAGCGGATATATAAAAATTTTGGAGACACTTTTATGTTCTTCCAGCAAACGCTGGTCACCTTGCTGATGACACTTTTCTTTCTGGTTTTGATACTGGCAGGCACATTCAACTTCAAACTTTTGATGCAGGAATCGTTGCTGCTGCGGCGTACACAGACCATCAAAACCTATATGGCCATTGAACGTAGCATTGTTAAGTTTTTGAAAGTGAAGTTTCTGATGAGTTTCTTAACAGGCCTGGGCTTTGGGCTGATTGCCTGGAGTTTTGACATTAGCTTTCCGCTTTTCTGGGGTGTATTTGCCTTTGCCATCAACTTTGTTCAGATGATTGGCTCGGTGGTTGCCACTTTGATGGCTGCCCTATTTGCCTTTATCGAGCTCGAATCGCCAGGAACCATCCTGCTTGTAAGTCTGCTATTTACAGGAGTGCAGGTGCTTTTCGGATCGGTGCTGGAACCTGTGCTGATGGGCAAGTCCTTTTCTATCAACGTGATCACCGTTTTGGTAATGCTGATGTTCTGGGGTTACCTTTGGGGCGTGCCGGGTCTTATACTCTCCATCCCCATTACCGTTTTGCTCAAAACCCTGATGGAGCAGTTTCCGGCAAGCAGAAAACTGGCCGTGCTGATGAAGTAATTAGGCATTAATTACCGGAGGCTTCCGATAAAATCAACCGAAATCATATAGTATAAACCTATTCCAGGCTGAAGCTTTTACAATTCATAAATGCAGTAATCCTCATTTTCAAAGACTTTTATATAGGAGGATAACGAAATTTCCGTACCGAAGCTCCTTTTTAATATTACAATAAATCTTAGCCCTTTTTGCTTCAATCCATCTATATAAGCCTCATCTTCAATTCTTTCATTGCTGCTAACCCAACCTTTTCGATGAGCAAAATACATCGGGCTTGGATAGTTGCCGCTATTTATGATAATCAAATCACTCGGCAACGATACCTTGTCAAGATCATTTTCAAGCCTCACTAATCTTGCATCTTTCTCTTTGATACTGAAATCATGTTGTTGATTGGCAATCCCTTCAATAGCAATTGCAATCAGAAAAATTAATGCAATCTTTGTATGTCTGATTGCTGCAAGGCCGTATCCGGCTACCAAGGCCATCACCGGAACAAAGGGAATGATGTAATAACTGTGATGTGAAAAGGTAAAGCCGGCCTTAAATATAAATATTGAAAAACTTATAAAAGTCAATATAAACACCAAATAAATCTTCTTGTCTTTATTTATGATTGACAAGGCAAGCCCATAGACAAAAATCACAAATCCAATGAATTTTAAGGCAGTATCGTAAAACTTATTAAGAGTTTCGCTCAGATTTCGAATGATTTCGTTAAATCCCTGACAAAAACTTTTACCCATGAAAAAATGCAAAAATCCATATTCTTCCACCAAGTATGGAACCCAATAATAATACCAGATCACAACCGGCAAAACACCTATTATGGTAAAAACAGAGAATACTAACTTTCGTTTTACAAGAATATTTCTATTGAAAAGAAACAAAACAAAAACCACAAGCAACATACCGGAAGGCAGCTTTGACAAAGCTCCGAGTGACATTAGGATCACATAGCAAATCAAATGGATCAAAGCATGTTTCCGAGATGAAATATCCAAATAATTGCTTCCATAATAGATACTTGCAATAATCAACGACATCGAAAAAGTATCAGGCATAATTTTTCTGGAAAACTGAAACCAAATAGAAACAATTAAAATGATCGCAGCATAGAAAGCGGTTTGTCTGGTTAAATATTTACCAACCAGTTTATAAAAAAACCAAACACCAAAACTAGAGATAAGTAAGTTTATAAGACGACCATACCAATGTTGATAACCAAAAAGTTTGGCAACAAGATAAATCAGATAATTAAGCAAGGGAAACTCCATGCCAGTGATGCCAGTTTTTTCGCCTGCTATATCAATTCTTGGGAAAAATATATTGTTATCAACTTCCAAAAAATTTCTGGCAACCATCGTAACAGTAGTCTGCCTCCAATTGTGGCTAACTTCCAGGGGAGGATTAGTAATCCCGATCAATCTGATTACAAAAAAGAAAATTATCCAGAATCGGATATCCCTGAATAGTGCTTTTGTGTTCATTTATCCGAAAAGTTTGTTTCTTTTCCTCAATCAGTCATTTTGTTAAAAATCAAAAAGATAAGAAAACCAAAAAAGTCGATAGCCAGCCCAAATTTAATAATTTGTGCTTAATGAACACAACAATGTAAAATCACTTTTCATGATTATACTTTTATTTAACCTAACGGCAGCTTCCAAACGGCTGGTGTTCAGTATTTGACCATATTCTAATTCAGAAATTATCCGATTGCATTAAAATACTGTACTTATTTGTATTTACCTGTTCTGCATGTAAAATCACAGATCAATCGATATCTCAATGAAAACCTGAAATATTATGAGTGGTATTAAAACACTATTCCCTGATAAAACACGCAAACCATATCAGTATTGCTTCCTTTTTAGGTATGTTATTCCGTTTAGCTGCAAAATGCCCCTCATTAAAGGTGGGGACTGAACAAATTAAATACTTCTAACCCTGCCATGATATATAAAACAATCTGTTTAAAGAAGTTCCAAGCTTATTCTCTCATCTGATATTTCTCCGTATTGATCAGATTTCCATCTTCATCAAAGAACTCCCATACACCATGCTGGAGATCATGCTCATATTGTCCTTTCACATTAATTTGACCATTTGGATGATAGGAAGTGAAAGGTCCGTTTAATTTGCCGTTTTCATAAAAACCCGAAGTCATCAGTGTGCCGTCATCAAAGTATTTATTCCAGGCACCTTGTAGTTTACCGTTTTCGTAATGCAATTCTTCAGCTGGCTGTCCTGATTGGGGATAATAAGTTACTGATAAGCCATGTTTTTTATCGAACTGATAGGCTTCACGGGCAATAACAGCACTATCAGTAGCACTGTAAAAAGTCCAGATGCTATCTTTTTTCTGGTTCAGATAGATGCCTTCTGCAAGCAAAAACCCTGTTGAATCATAAGCTTTATGCCAGGCTTTTCGCCCGGTATCGTCAAAGCTGTTTGTCGCTTTCAACCTGCCTGATTTATCATAATATCTAAAAACTCCCTGTGGCTTGTCATTTCTAAAACTACCTTCGTATCGCAGACTTCCATCTTCATGAAAGCCTTTCCAAAGGCCGGTTTTTTTTTCATTTGCATCGGTCTGATTGAGTATTTCCTGTCCGAAACCGAACTGTGGAATTAACCAGCCGATCAGGAAAACAAAAATCACTTTTGACTGAAAAGACTTCTTTAAAACTGTTTTAAATTTCATCATTGTATTGTGGAACTTGCTTAATTGAAATAACGTATTTTTGTCGAAAAGCTTATCTGTGTCTGAATATTCCTCTGTACTCCTCGAAAATGCGGTGAATGAGTTATCACGTTTGCCTGGTATTGGCAAAAAAACTGCCTTGCGTTTGGCCTTGCATTTGCTGCGCGAAGAACCAACGAAAGCCGAAGCCCTGGCCCAGGCTATCACGCAGATGCGCAGTCGTATCCTGCTTTGCGAACGCTGCCACAACATCAGCGACACTCCGGTTTGTACCATCTGCGCTAACCCGCGCCGTGATGAAAACAGCCTTTGTGTAGTTGCCGACCTGCGCGATGTGCTGGCCATCGAACGCACAGCCACTTTCAATGGCTTGTATCATGTGTTGGGTGGTGTGATCAGTCCGGTAGAAGGCATCAGCCCCACTGACCTGCACATCGACAGCCTGATCCGGCGTACTTATGAAGAACACTTTAACGAAATCATTCTCGCTTTGCCTGCCACCATCGAGGGCGACACTACAAACTATTACATCTTTAAGCAACTGCATGAGTTTAAAGGTAAAGTTACGACCATTTCGAAAGGTATTGCCATTGGAGATGCCCTGGAATATGCGGATGAGGTGACTTTAAGTCGTTCGATACTTAATCGTACAACTTTTCATCTTTAGGATGAATTTATTCCTCACGAAATAGCTCCAGTTGATTTTCGGTGACATAAAAATTGGGTGGCACATCATAGGTATAAGCAGTGATAAATCTACCTATATTCCTTTTAATCAATTTGATAGGTGTTGTTTTTCGGGCTTTGCAGTAATTTGTCAGGGAGCGATACTGTCCTTCGGTTAACTTGAAAGTGATCGTTTTAAACTTCGTACGCCGTCTTTTGGCAGATTTAGATTTTTTTGCCATGCGATTGTGATTTTCGTCTGGCGAATTTAGTAATATTCAACGAAAAACAAAACCTCAGGCCATACCCGCTATCATTTGCTGTGCAATGTCAATCATGCGATGAGCCAGCGCCTTGGCCTGCTCTGGTGTTTTGGCTTCTGAATAAATTCTGATGATAGGTTCGGTATTGGATTTACGCAGATGCACCCAGCCATGCTCAAAGTCTATTTTCAATCCGTCTATCGTGCTGATTTCCTCATCGGAATAATGGCCGGCAAGTCTTTTCAATAAGGCATCTACATCGGTTTTGGCATCAAGCTGTAACTTATTCTTCGACATATGATAATCAGGATAGCTGGCACGCAATTCGGAACAGCTTTTGCCGCTTTTGGCAAGATGAGTCAAAAACAAAGCCACGCCAACCAAGGCATCCCGGCCATAATGCAATTCAGGATATATCACGCCGCCATTGCCTTCGCCACCAATAATGGCATTTGTTTGCTTCATCAGCTCCACCACATTAACCTCACCTACTGCCGAAGCCTGGTATTGACATCCATGACTGCGGGTTACATCATGCAATGCCCGTGAGGACGAAAGATTGCTCACCGTGCTTCCACCTTGCTGTTGCAACACATAATCCGCCACTGCAACGAGGGTATATTCCTCGCCAAACATTTTTCCGTTCTCATCAACAATAGCCAGTCTGTCCACATCAGGATCCACCACAAAACCCAATGAAGCCTTTTGCTCTTTTACAAGAGAGGCTATTGCCGTGAGATGCTCGGCCAGGGGCTCTGGATTGTGAGGAAAATCGCCATTCGGTTCACAATACAAAGGAAAAATCACCTCCACACCAAGTGCCTGCAATAGCGCCGGAATAGCCAGTCCGCCGGTAGAGTTTACAGCATCCACAGCCACACTGAAACTGGCATTTTTTATAGCTTCCTTATCCACGAGAGCTAAATCGCAAACCATTTGAATATGCTTTTCGATCCATCCTTCCTGTTTTTCATAGGAACCGATCATTTCGATAGAAGAAAAAACAAAACCTTCCTGCTCTGCCTTTTCGAGCAGCCACTCTCCCTCGGCAGCAGAAATAAATTCTCCTTTATGGTTAAGCAGTTTCAGGGCATTCCACTGGGCGGGATTATGACTTGCCGTGAGGATGATTCCGCCATCAGCATTTAGGGCCGGAACAGCCACTTCAACGGTTGGTGTAGTACTCTGGCCAATATCAATTACATTAACACCCATAGCCTGCAAACTCCCACAAACCAGCTGGTTAACCATAAATCCCGAAAGCCGGGCATCGCGGCCAACAACCATAACCAGCTTATCTTTTGTCCTTTCCTTACGAATAAGCTCGACAAAAGCAGCTGTGAATTTTACAATATCTAAAGGAGTGAGTGCTTCTCCGGACTTCCCTCCTATGGTACCCCGGATGCCGGAAATTGATTTGATTAATGTCATGTGCAAAGGCTTAGTTGGGCTGCAAAGTTAAACAATAGCCCGCAAACAGAAACTTTGCAAGACATTAAATTATCATACAATCTATCCGAAATAATTATCTTCGCCTATTAAATCAAAAATTCATCATATGACGCAACCTTCAGCGCCTCCCAAAAGAAGTTTCTTTGATCGTTTTCTGCATTTCGTTGAAGTAGGTGGCAATGCCCTTCCCCATCCGGCCAGTATTTTCGCCTTACTTGCCATATCGGTTTTGATCATTTCATGGATCGGACATTTTTTTGGCTGGGTGGCTGTTCATCCTGCTACTGATGAACAGGTGCATATTGTCAACCTGCTTTCAAAAGACGGGGTGCATCGTATTTTTCTGGATATGGTAGATAACTATACTGGTTTTGCTCCCCTCGGCATTGTAATGGTAGCCCTTTTGGGTATTGGTATTGCCGAAAGCAGCGGACTGGTTGGTGCTGCCATCAGATTGCTGGTTATCAAAGCACCATCATCGCTCCTGACTTTCGTTTTGGTGCTCTCGGGAATATTATCGAACATGGCTTCTGACCTGGGTTATGTACTGATCATCCCCATGGCAGGAATCATCTTCCATGCCGTGGGCAGACATCCCATAGCTGGTATGGCAGCCGCTTTTGCAGGCGTTTCAGGCGGTTTCTCGGCCAATCTGATGATCGGCACCATCGATCCTTTGCTTGCCGGTTTATCAACAGAATCAGCACGAATTCTTGATCCGGATTATTATGTGCTGCCAACGGGAAACTATTATTTCATGTTTGTGTCAACCTTTTTGATTGCCTTTTTGGGCACCTGGGTTACAAATAAATTTGTTGAGCCCAGATTGGGGAAATATACTGGTGATGTGGAACAGGAACCTATCAATCCGCTGAGCAAACAAGAAAAAAAAGCCTTGCGCTATACCATGCTGCTGATGCTTGGATGGATAATACTGATCCTGGGAACAACCTTACCCGAAAACGGATTTTTCAGAGGACCCGAAAATAGTATTTTAAGATCACCTCTGCTCAAAGGATTTATTGCCCTGTTGTTTTTTGCTGCCGGAAGTTTGGGTGCTTTGTATGGCTTTATGACCGGAAAATTCAAAAACGATGCTGATGTGGTAAAAGGTATGGTGCAAAGCTTTAAGACACTGGCAGCCTTTATGGTTTTGGTGTTTTTTGCGGCTCAGTTTGTGGCGTATTTCAAATGGAGCAACCTGGGTTTGATCATTGCCATTGAAGGTGCTCATTTTTTGCAACAGATCAATATGGGAACAGTTCCTTTGCTCCTGCTTTTCGTCGTCCTATCGGGTTTTATCAATATGTTTATGGGAAGTGCTTCGGCCAAATGGGCCATTTTAGGACCAGTTTTTATCCCGATGTTTATGCTGCTGGGCTTCTCACCCGAGCTTTCGCAAGCCGTTTTCCGCGTAGGCGATAGTGTTACAAATATCATTTCGCCCATGATGAGTTTCTTTGCCTTGATAATCGTTTACTTCGAAAAATACGATAAAAAGGCCGGCATTGGCACACTTATTTCTACGATGTTACCCTATTCCGTCTTCTTTTTTGTATTCTGGAGTATCTTACTCATTGGATGGGTCTTATTAGGGATTCCGTTGGGACCTGCAGCCCCGATACATTATGGAGGATAGTAATAAGTTATCAACAAAATCTTTGTTTTAGTCGTTAAAAAAAAAAGCTCAAGCACTTGTGCAGACACTTTTCTGGCTGTACTTTTGAGATAGTTTAAGAAAGTCTTAATCCACTTAAAAAGATTTCTGGGATATTTAGCTTAATTTTGTCCCGAATTGGAGAAGAATTTTATGAGCGAAGATTTTCAATGGAACGATGATTATCAGGTAGAACTCCTGGCCAACCGCTTCGAGGAAATGCTCCATGATGGAAGTCCGGTATATTTTGATGCAGAGGAATTTGAAGTACTTATCGATTACTATCAGGGTGCATTCAACAACGAAAAATCACGTGCAGCAGTCGAAATGGCCATCCAACAGCATCCCTACAACAGTGCCATCAAAGTGAAACAGGCGCGGCAATGGGCAAGCGAAGGAAATTTTATCAAGTCGCTCGAACTACTCACCGAGCTCGAAATGACCGAACCCAACGATACCGACCTGATCATGACCAAAGGCTCGGTTTATAGCATGATGATGGAATTTAGCAAAGCCATCAACGAATACAAAAAAGCACTGTCGCTCGCTGATAACGATGATCTTGAAGATATCTATGCTACCATTGCCTTTGAATATGAAAACCTGTCTGACTTCGAAAATGCTCTGGACTTCCTGAAACGGGCACTCAAAATTTCAAAGCAACCCGAGCAAGTGCTTTCCGAAATAGGGATGGTTTTCGAGATGCTGAATGATATGGATCAGGCCATCAGGTTTTTTAACCAACAGATTGAGGTAAACCCCTATAGCACAGCTGCCTGGTTCAACCTCGGACTGGCTTTCTTCCAGCAGGAACTTTATGAAAAGGCCATCGATGCCTTTGAATATGTAATGGCCATTGACGAGAAACATATGATGGCGATCATCAATATCGGACAAAGCTATGAAGCTATTGACGATTATGATAAAGCCATCGAAACCTATCACGAAGCCCTGACAATTAATCCACAGGATGCCAATGTTTACTACAGACTCGGCGAGTGTTTCGAAAAACAAAATCTTAATTCTGATGCACTAACACATTATCAGAAAGCCACACAAATAGATGAGTTTTTGGCAGAGCCCTGGGCAGGAATCGGAGTGATTTTTGACGAAGAAAACAACACCAAAACAGCCATTAAATATATGCAGCGTGCAATTGAGCTTGATCAGTTCAACACAGAATTTTTACTGATCAAGGCAGATATGCATATCAAACTGGAAGAGTATTCGAAAGCCGCAGATTGTTTTAAAAAGGCCGAAGAGCTCGATCCACACGATCCTGACCTATGGATTGAGTATGCCAACCTCTATGTGCTGCAACATCAGTTTGAGAAAGCTACCCAGATTCTGAAAACAGGCCTCATTCATCAACCGGCAAACCATCGGTTGCGCTACAGGCTGGCAGCCTTATTCTTCAGGCAGCATAACTTTGTTCAAGGTCAGTTTCACCTGGAATCAGCACTTGAGTTCGATTTTGAAGGACATCAGGAGTTTCTGGATTTTTTCCCGGGTGCACTGGAAAACATGCAAATTGTTGAAATGATCAGCATGCACGCACCAAGAAATTAATAAGATTTTTGACCAACAGCTACCCAAGAGTTGAACAACCAGTTGATTTCCATAAGTGAACAAAAAGTTTTCTTTAAAAAAGGTGCGACACGTGATCTGAATTTTAGAAAATCTCAACTAAAATTGCTTCAAAAATTACTTGTAAATTATGAAGATCAATTACTTGAAGCACTCTTCAAAGACTTAGGAAAATCACCCTTCGAAGCCTATGCCACGGAAATAGGTCTGCTGTTTGTTGAGATAAAAAAACACCTTCGAAAGTTGAAATACTGGTCGCAGCCACATTATATCAGCTCTCCCCTTACGGCATTTCCGTCCAAAAGCTATGTGGAATTTATTCCTTATGGCGTTAGCCTGATTATTTCGCCCTGGAATTATCCGGTTCAGCTGGCTTTGGCACCCTTGATAGGTGCTATCTCGGCAGGCAATTGCGCTGTGATCAAACCCTCGGAATACAGCAGTAATACCTCAGCCGTGCTGGAAGAAATGATCAACTCCAACTTCGATCCGGATTATATCCGACTTGTTCAGGGAGATGCACAAACGAGCAAACAATTATTAGCCGAACCTTTTGATTTTATTTTCTTTACCGGCTCCACACACGTGGGAAAGGAAGTGATGAAAGCCGCTGTCAAACAACTTATTCCTGTTGTTTTGGAGCTTGGCGGCAAAAGCCCTTGTGTGGTAGATCAAACTGCCAACATTGAACAGGCTGCCCGTCGCATCATCTGGGGCAAAACCATCAATGCCGGACAAACCTGCATTGCACCAGATTATATGCTTGTGCACGAAAAAGTGCGCGACCGACTGGTTGATGCAATGAAACAAGAAATTGCCCGTCAGTGGGGTACTTCAGCAATCACGAATGAAGATTATCCTAAAATCATCGGCAAGCCTCAGTTTGAACGTTTGTTGCAGCTGATGCAAGAACAAAAAATTCTGCATGGTGGTAATTCATCAGCTTCAAGTCTGAAAATTGAACCAACACTACTCGAACCTGCTTCACAAGCTGAAACAGTAATGCAGGAAGAAATCTTTGGACCTATCTTGCCTGTCATCAGTTTTTCGGATATTCCGCAAGCTCTGAACCTTATTGATAAAAACCCCAATCCGCTTGCCATGTATCTCTTCGCGAAGGATAAGGAATTTATTAAAACAATCAAATCCAATGTGTTATGCGGAGGGATTACCATTAATGATACCATTATGCATTTTTCTAATGATGAAATGCCATTTGGTGGTGCAGGAAACAGTGGCATTGGAAACTATCACGGAAGATATAGCTTTGAAGCCTTTTCGCATCAAAGGGCAGTGATGAAACGCGGCACCTGGCTCGATATTGATTTTCGCTATCCACCTTTTTACTCAAAATTCAACCTAATAAAAAAAATTTTTAGATAAACAATGAAATCAATCATTCTGCACATAGTCAAAGGCATTGCCATGGGTGCTGCCAACGTGATACCGGGCGTTTCGGGAGGGACAATAGCATTGATTACAGGCACATTCGAAAGGCTGATCGATGCCATAAAATCTTTTGATGGCAAGGCTGTGAAGCTGCTGTTAAAACTTGACTTTAAGACTTTTGCAAAGCATACTGATTTGGTTTTTCTGATCAGTATTTTTGCCGGTGTTGGTCTGGCTATTGTATCACTGGCCAGGCTTTTTGATTTTCTGTTTAACAATTACCCGGCCTATATCTGGTCATTCTTTTTCGGCTTAGTCTTAGCATCCGTTTATTTCGTTGGCAAAACTGTTCATTCATGGAAAATAGCATCATTGCTAAGTTTTGTTGCAGGAACAGCCATTGCCGCTGCAGTGACTTTTATGACGCCCGCCACCGAAAATGCCAACTTCTTTTATCTATTACTTTGTGGTGTGGTGGCCGTTTGTTCCATGATTTTGCCGGGTTTATCCGGAAGCTTTGTGCTGATACTTATGGGCAACTACCAACTGGTTGCCATTGATGCGATCAACAACAGGGATTTTTCAATTTTGTTACCTGTTTTAATCGGTGCTGTGGTTGGTTTGATTGCTTTTTCACATTTTCTGTCTTGGTTACTTAAAAAGTATAAAGATCAGACCATTGCTTTGTTAACCGGCTTCATATTAGGTTCGTTAAGCATTTTATGGCCCTGGAAAGAAGCGGTTTATCTGCAAGATATTTCAGGAGCACTTTTGCTCAAAGACGGCCTCCCAAAAGTTGCCCGTTACATTCCCGAGTGGCCGGCAGAGCTGAATCAGGAGGTGTGGTTTTCGGCCTTATTGATGATTGCCGGAATACTCACAATTTGGGCAGTTGAATATGCAGCAAAAACAAAAAATACAGCGACAGATACAATGGTATGAAGTTATACGGACTCATAGGAAAAAAATTATCCCATTCATTTTCGAAGGAATACTTTAATAAAAAGTTTTCCGAAAACCGTGTGGATGCCGCCTATGAACTCTTCGAACTGGAAAATATTGAACAACTTCCCGAATTGATTTCCGCCCATACAAATTTGGCAGGTTTAAATGTTACCATTCCCTACAAGCAACAAGCTGTTGCTTATTGCAGCAAACTGGACAAAACCGCACAAATGACAGGAGCCGTCAACACCTTGGTTATCAATAGAAAAAACCATAAAATAGAATTAATTGGATACAATACCGATGTGATTGGATTCGACAGCCTGATCAAACCCATCCAAAAGCAAATAAACAACTCCAAAGCACTTATTTTGGGCACAGGCGGTGCTTCAAAAGCCGTTCAATATAGCCTGCGTTCGGCAGGAATTGGATTTACGATTGTGAGCAGAAAGGCCTCCAAGCCAAACCAAATCAACTATGCGATGATCACAGCTTCGTTTATCCGCAATCATCAGCTAATCATTAATACTACACCTCTGGGTATGTATCCTGATATTGAATCGCGTCCTCCGATACCTTATCAATACCTAAATGAAAAGCATATTTTGATCGATGTGATCTACAACCCTGCTGAAACTGCCTTTCTGAAAGCCGGTAAATCTTATGGCGCTATCACGCTCAATGGAATGCCTATGCTGATTGCTCAGGCGGATGCATCCTGGAAAATATGGTCAGGAAACAACTAATACTTATACTCTTGCAAGTTGTTGGATTTTTTAAATCATACGTTATATTTGCAGCTCGCAAATAAAAAACCAACAATGAGACGATTTTTTCAATTACTTGGTCCCGGATTATTATATGCCGGAGCTGCGATAGGAGTATCACATCTGGTGCAGTCAACACGGGCAGGAGCCGAATTTGGATTTGAACTGATGTGGGTACTGCTGGCCGCTAACTTACTTAAATTTCCCTTTTTTGAAGTAGGCAGCCGATATGTCCTGGCCACCAATCAAAACCTGATTCATGCCTACAAAAAAGAAGGCAGCTGGGTGCTCTGGCTTTTTCTATTACTTACAATAGTTACAATGTTTCCCGTTGTGGCTGCGCTTACCATTGTTACAGCCGGCATGTCGAACAGCCTCATCCCCACTTCACTTGATCCGTTACAAACCAGCATCGTCATTTTGCTCATCACGATGGCAGTGTTGATTATCGGGCGCTACAAATTACTCGATCAGATGATTAAGGTAGTGATTCTGGTACTCACTCTTACCACACTCATTGCTGTGGTAGCAGCTTTTGGTGTTGAGCGTCAAATGGTTGAAACCAGCCTGCAACATTTCGACTGGATGAGCAAAACCCATATCCTCTTTTTGATCGCCTTTATCGGCTGGATGCCCGCACCGATAGATATTGTAGTCTGGGGTTCGCTGTGGTCTCAAAGCAAAAATGATCAAATGAAAGAAAAACCTACCATACGCGAAGCCTTGATAGAATTCAGAATCGGGTATTTTGGAACCATGATTATCGCTGCAGCTTTTCTGGCTTTGGGGGCAATGATCATGTATGGTAATGGAGAAGACCTTTCGCCCAGCGGTGTGGTTTTTGCAGATCAATTGATCAAACTTTACACCGAAAGCATAGGAAAATGGGCATATCCGGTAATTGCCCTGGCTGCTTTCACCACCATGCTGAGTACTACAATTACGGTTTCTGATGCCTATCCGCGAACAGTGAGAGAAGCTATTCGCCATCTTTTTCCAAAAAGCCCAACCAGAAGGTTAAGTTATATCCTTTGGATGTTTATCTTGATGGCAGGTGCAATTCTGATTCTGAATCAGGCCAAAAGTATGCGTGTGCTGGTTGATCTGGCTACTACCTTGTCTTTCATCACTGCTCCGGTGCTGGCCTATCTCAATTATCGTGTGATTACAAATCAGACCATTCCAAAGCAATTTCAGCCAGCAAGATACCTTAAAATCTGGTCAGTGATCGGCATTGCATTTTTAGCGATTTTCACACTATTTTACATTGGTTGGCGGATATTTTCCTGATCATTTAAGTGATGATAGGCCAGCACTACCCAACTAACCAATTTGGTTAAAGGCCATCCATTTTACACCCTACTTTTAGTTTCAATGCTTTAAAATAAATCCCGGATCTCATAAGAAATCCGGGATTATCCAAAACAACCCGACTTTAAAATCATTCATTCAGCACCACATCATAAGCTGCTTCTCTTTCGGCAGCTTTTTGTTTCCAAACAGGAACAACTTCTTTCAGGAACAGCTCTTTTTCGGCTTTCAGTTTGTCCATTGGCAATCCAATGTATTCCTGAGCTTTAGCTTTGGTGGAAATATCAGGATAAGCCACCTCGCGATTCACTCCTTTGGCAGCCAGCAATCTTGCCAGTTTGATACGGGCATCCTGTGCCTTATCAATTGATTTACCAAGAATACGTGCACTCTCAACCGGTGAATGGAATGATCCACCATGCGAAGCTGCTACATAATCCCAATACCACTGTCCCACACGAATATCATATAGAATATCTTTCATTTCCGAATCAACAGCACCATTATCCCAGGCTAATCCCGCTTCCACATGTGCTCTTACCAACAGTTCTTCAGCTTTTTTGCGCATTTCGGCCACTCTTTCCTGACGATCGTAAACGTTCTTCATCAGGGTTTCTTCACTTTCGCGGTGACAGGTTTGGCAAGCCTGCGAAATATACTTAAGAGGTGAAGTAACATGATGATTCGAAAACTTCAAACCACCTTCGCTCACATAAGGCATATGACAATCAGCACATGAAACACCACGTTCGGCATGGATTCCTGTTGTGTAAACTTCATAATCAGGATGTTGAGCCTTTAGCATGGGGGCTTTGCTGATTGCATGTGTCCAGTCAGAAAATCCCATCTCATCATAATACTTAAGCATATCTTCCGGCTCATAACCATTTACCCAGGGAAAAGTGAGGTAATTAGGCCGCTCTACTTCATTTTCATTATTGAAATAATATTCCACATGACATTGTGCACAAACAAGCGAGCGCATTTCCTGGTGAGTGGCCTTTGTAATATCCTTGCCCTGAGCCTCAAAGGCCTCAATCAAGGCGGGTCGCGAAATGGCCAGATCCATCGTTTCGGGATTATGGCAATCCGCACATCCAATAGAATTGGTGATCTCTTCTCCGAGCAACGCCCATTTTCCTCTGTAAAACTCAGCCGGACCTCCCAACTGATTCATCATTCGGGGCACATCCGGACTCTTACATGTCCAGCAGGTACTGGGCATTGGGCCTTCATCAGGAGCCAATGGGCCACCCGTTCTCAAAATATTATGAATATCTTCAACTGCATGGGAATGGCCTCTTCCCTGATTATATTCTTTCGAAAATCCATAACCCGCCCACAGCACAACCAGCTCAGGGCCTTCTTCGAGCATATCGCGCATGGCGTTGCCTCCGTGTGGCGTTCTGAAATCAGTTTCCTGCGTTTTGCGATAGGTTTCGTATTCTTTTGGAAAGTTCTTGCCCCAGATTTCATTACGAGGTTCAAACCTGTTGAGCTTCACTTTAGGCTTATAGGCAAAAATAGCTTCTGCCCTGCGCTCGGTGATGGTAGAAACAAGCAATCCAAGGAAAAATACAACAACCAGGGTAACGACAAATAAAGTCCAGTTTACCCAGGGTTTTCTCTTTTGTAGTGTATTCATGATATCAGGTTTTTGGTTTTTATTCTTTGTTCAACATCTCTTTTAGCCAGGCTGGCACAGGTGAAGGCAACATCGGAACCCGGGCATATGGCGTGCTGGATAAGCTTTTAACCCGACCATGCGGCACTTCCCGGTGACACTCCCAGCAAAGTCTGTCTTCGAACTTATTATGAAACACTTCCGTTTGTACCATCAGCTTTTCGTCAGTTATTAACTGGCTGTGACAGCGGATGCAATTTTCCTGCACCACACCAATGCCGGCTTCTTTGATAAAAATATTTTGTGGTTCAAGCCGAAGCGTAAACATGGTAGCATGTCGCGCACCATCCATAGCTTTGAAATAATAGGTTCTGAAAATATTATCATGCGGCACATGGCAATCGTTGCAGCTCGCTACTTCGCGGTGCGAGCTGTGCTGCCAGGTAGCATACTGAGGTGCCATGATATGACAATTTACGCAGGTTTCGGGTGCATCCGAAAGGTATGAATAGGCTTTACTCGAATAAAACGCATAAAGACTTAAACCTGCCAGCGCACCCAGCATCAGGATAACTGCGAGTTGCCATTCGGGCGGAGGGATTAATCGTTTCAATAATGGGTTCATGGTCTTAACAATTGGTTCAGTTAATTCAAGTATTCGAGTATTTAAATTCTAATACTTCTACAAATTTAGGTAAAGCCCATATATCAAACAATAAAAATCGATAGCCGAAACTTAATTTAGAATCAATTCAAATTATTTAAAGATAAACTTCTTCTTTTTCAGCCAGCGCATCATCCCCGACCATAATATCAGCAGCAATGCCAATCCAAAAAGTGGAATAATCAGGATATAGAAATCCCCGATCAAAGCCTGAAAAATTCGCGCAGTATGAACCTCCAAAGCCAAATTCCACAAAGGCATGGGCTCATCGGCAATCGAAGCAGGCATTTCAATTTTGTTTCCAAGCAGGCCCTTGTCATAATCATAAATCAGCAGATCGTTCTCCAGCTTTATCATTCCCGAAATCATATGTTTTCCTAAAGGTGAACCTGCATTGGTTTCCCTTTTAGGTATTTCCCCTGTAATCATATCCCGCACATAATGCTGATCAGCTTGCCACAGAAACAAACCGTTAAAAGAGCCCACAGCGTACATCCCTTCGGCAACCGGTTCAAAAACGTTGATACCCATCACCGAAAGTGGCGGAGTGCTATCAAAAGCTTGTAAAGCTTGTTGAAAATTCGCATCAGCTTTGAAAATCCCATCATTAGTACCAACCAGCCAATACTGAGCTTTATCGTCCCAATGAATCATGCGAAGCTTATCGTGCCAGGGATTGGGGCTACTGAGTGTTGAAAATGGAATTTTTGCAACACGCGATTCAGCAATTGCAATAAGCAGTGGCGGCCTCAGAAACATACCGGTGAAAGTATTCAACAGCAAAAATGCGACCACCCAGATGCCCAGCTTATTATGCCATTTTTGATTGAATTTCAACTGACTAAGCTGGGTTTTTACCGATTTGGCCTTGTGTTTTCTGTTCCTGATCCATTTGGGATAAAAGAAATAAATGTATCCGCTTACAACCAAAAAAATCAAAATAAGAGCCAGTAAATCAACAAGTAAAATACCAAACTGACCATATATTTCACCACTGTGCAACACCCAAAGTGTTTTGAACAATCCAACTTTTCCATCATCATTCAAAGCTCTTGGAAGCTCAAAACGGCTGAATGATTCAGGACTAACCACATCATCAGCAAGGATAAGCTCTGATCGGGTTAAAAAGACGAGTTTATGCGCTCTTTGTGTAATATCCAGAAAACGTGAATCATGCAGATCGATTGGGATCATCGACCATCGGGCTGAGTTTTGATCAAGCTGATACAAACCAGATTGCGTAGCTGCATATACCTGCCCTGACTTACTTCGGAAAAGCTTGTTGATTTTGCGGTTATCAACGCCCTTGGGAAACCCATCCCAATAAGCTTTATAATCAGAAAAAGCGGTATCTGTCAACCAAACACCCACATTACCATAAAGCAACAAACTATCACCTCCCAGCTGCAAAGCTCCCCTAACGGCAGCATTGTTCCAGTTTTTATAGTGATAAACCTCAGGCAAGCTATTTCGATTGACATTGATTCCGCTTACCAGATTACGGTGATTGAGAATAATTCCTGAAACAGCCCACAGGATTACAAAAACACCTAAAACCAGTGAAAACCACTTATGTATCCATTTCCATTTCTTCATCAGGCTTCCCGTGCTCGTACTCGTATTCCCTTATTCCCAGTCCAATAAACGTTGTTCACCCTGTAAATCTCTTATCTCTGATGCATCCATACTCATTTCCAGAACGCCCTTGTATTCGCCTTTACTGTTGCGCAAAGCAAAATACTGTATCAGAATAAACCGGCCTTTTAAATTAATCCAAAACTTAGCCTCAGAGCGGGCTCCAGAACGAAAACCTTCAATAATTTGCTCAACAATGTGAACACTTTCGGGTGGATGGCAGTTTCTGACATCACGGCCAATGATTGCTGGCGAACGCGGAAAAAAGCGATCATCCGGTCGTGAGAAATAGCGCACTTTATCCATTTCATCCACAAAGGTTATATCAGCCGGAAAGCTGTTCAGAATCAGTTCCAGTTGCTCTGCATTCAAGGTTCCGGTTTCCGTTTGGAATAATCCATTACCATTCTTTTCAGAATCCCTGGCAGTTTCCTGAAACAGGTTTACATTTTCAGAAGCTGGCTTCATGGGAGCCTCAATAAAAGGGAACGGATATTCAAAACTTTGCTGGTGCATCTCTTGCCATTCTTCATCAGTAATCGTTTCGGCAGCAACAGGATAAATAACCAGTTCTTCTTTTTGAATGATGCCGAATGCCATGAAGAAATACTTACCGATTTTGGGGTTAATCTCCTCCCATCCGATCTGATTGTCTTTGAGCAGGCTAATCAGATCTTTCAGCATTTTGCGGGCATCATCATGCAATGACCACATTACCTTTAATGGACGGTACGCTACCCATGCTTTCTCCAGAAATGGAAACAGGATGTTTTCCTTTTTCACATAATGCCAATCAAAGCCGGTCAGTTCTTCAAAACGGGGAAGCAACTCGGCCCGTAAATCTTCAAAATCACTGGCTTCTCTTTTGCTGTATGATTTCAGCACTTTTTTGATCTGATTCAGCTTAAAGCCAAAAGCCTCATTCTCGAGCATCAGATAGTATAAAAAACTGCCATTTTCAGGTCGTTTCCAGGGGTACTTACTCAATTGTTTAAAAAAAGTATTCACCACTTTATCTATATCTTTTTTGATGGTAGCCGCTGTGATGCCCAACTGCATCTGACGGTCTTCGAGCCTTAGCATATCGTGTGGTGTGAGTGAATTTAAGGCTTCTGCATACTTCTCCATCAATTCCCTGCCCGGCTCACCATTCATCATTCCCAGCGAAAATGCCAACAGATCCTGTAATCTTTTTTCAGTATTGGAAATAAATTCTGACATAATATACAGTTTATTTTGTGTTAATATCCAATCCCTGCCGCCATCACATTTTCCGGATCAAAGGCATGGCAAGGCGTTACGGCATACACCATATCACAGTGCGGGCAATGTGTTTCAAAAAAATTCATTTCAAAATCACCCCCGCAATTCTCGCAACTCAGCTGAAAAGCCATAGGCATGGGTTGTTGATCAAAACCCATCTGTCGTACTTTGTCGGCAACCATTTTTCCATTTTGAAAGCTGCCCGAGCATCCGTCATGCATCATTGTTTCACATATTTAGTTTTTCTTATAAATACATATCCCGTTGCAACACGGCACCGCTTCGGAGTGCTGTGCGCATTTGTTGTTGTTTGAGGTCGGCCTGTTCGAGTTCTGACAATAATGTCCGCTCCTCGGCAGAGGTTTTAATAACCCGATGAATCCCGCCATTTTTGATTACAATGCGCTGATCGGCCATCAGAGCCAAAAGCGGATCGTGTGTAGCCATCAGCACGATTTTATCTTCTCCGGTGAGAATTTCCAGTGCTTTCTTGCGATCGATCCCGGCGTTCTCGATTTCATCAATAAGCACAACCGGCGATTGGCTTAACAGAGCTGTATCTGCTATCATCAATGCCCGCGATTGTCCGCCACTCAATGCCGTGATGGCCGTGTCCGGACTAAATTTTTCGCCTGCCAGTTCGTTGGCAGCACTGATAATCCGCTTGATTAAATCGCCGGAATCGGTCACCATTCGGCTTTTGGCATGTAATTCCAGAAATTCTCGTACGGTAAGATCCATCACAAAATTCATGTTCTGCGAAAGCTGTGCAACCAATTTTCTATTCCCTGAAAAACGCCAGGCATAATCCGGCAGTTCTTCATTGATCAATATTCTGCGTTGTGTTGGTGTATCGCCCTGAGCCACCCATTCAATGTCGGCCAGCAAACGACTCTTGCCCGAACCTGTAGGCCCAACAATGCTGGTGATTGTACGGGGTTCAAATACAAGTTTTTCAAAACCTTCAGGCTCACCCGATTTGTTGGTTCCTGGCAATATACTGAGTTGATGTACCTGAAAGGTTTCGTTGCCTATGAAAACTTTCATTTCGGCAATAAAATCCATCAGCTGAATGATAAAATCCTGTACATCAAAAGCGTGATCCTCAGCATGTTCATCATCAATCAGGGCAAAAAGATCGGCCAAAGATTGTTCCGGATTGAGTTTTGACATCCAGTGCTGTCCTTCAAAAAAAGCAGACAGAAAAGGATATTTTTCGATAAGTGCCTGAGGACTTTGTTGTAATATTTCTCTTTGCGTCATCGTCTAATTATTTTTGATGTCCATCTTACGCACATTGCCCATCTGATAAGATTCGCCAATTCTGGTTTCGCCCAGGCAATAACTGCACAAGGCCGAAGGCATCGAAAAGCGTAACTTCTTTCCTTTGAGTGTATCCAGTTTCGTGTGCTCATCAAAAAGTAAGGTGCTCAATTCGTAGGCTCCTTGTCCGGTAAGTCCGTTCACATGCATGATAACAGCACCCGGATTAACCGCATAAACGCCTGCCGCAAACACCTCACGCTCGGCCTGAGAAACAATATCACCTTTTGTAATCACCACAATATCAGCCATTCGTAACATCGGACCAATTTTGCGAGGTGTGTTTATTCCACTCAGATTATCAATCACACACACCGCTTTGATCTCCTTGATATAAGGTGAACAGCGATTGCACAAACCGGCACTTTCGGAAACCAGCAAATCAAAACCTTCTTCCATTCCCCAGGCTGCCACAGCCTCGATATTGGAAACAAAATAATGATCAGGACATAAGGATCCTGAGAGTCCTTTCTTTACCGGAATACCGGCTTTTTCATAGGCCAGATCGTCATCCGTGTGTAAACAGTCGAATTTAACAGCACCAACTTTCAATCCGCGTTTTTTCAGATTTTCAGCGGCTTTCAAAATAACAGCTGTCTTCCCCGAAGAAGGTGGCCCGGAAATAGTTACCAAATTCATACCAGTGATTTTTTTAATTGAAACGCATCCTCAAAAACCTGAGTACAGGCTTCAAATTCCTGATTCAGATTATGCGAATTGATGTAATCCCAGCCCAGCCACATAAATTTGTTCTCCCTTGGAATTGCGTTATCAATTTTCGGATGAAGGCTGGGAAACAAGCCCTGATGCGAGAGGATTGAAGCCAGTTGTTCTCCGCCAAGAAAATCCGCGAGCTGTGCTAATTCAGCTTTTTTGCTCACTTTGCCAACAGCAAAAATCGGGCTGATAATGGCCCCGTCATTCGGCCAGACAGCCATCATCGGTCCGCCTGCCTTAGCCATCTTTGTAAAGAAATAAGGCATGATCGTAACAGCAGGTTTTTGTGTTTTCGTGCGATCCGATTTGATCATTTGTGCCGGATGAAGACTTTGTTGCATATTACGTCCTAAAGCAGCAACGCCTTCCATGCCATATATATTCCTGACAGTAAGTAAAATAGCATTAAAAAGATCAAAATCGGAAACAGGCAGGCTAATGCTGTTCATCCATTCATCGCTTAAAAGATCGCTCCAGCTTTGAGGCACATTTCGGCCGTTGAGCTCATGCTGATTCACAAGAAAAATTGCCGGAACTACCGCAATAATCCCATAGCGCGAATCAGGATCTTTAAGCTGAAGCAATTCATTATTAAAATCTGTATTCACCTCCTTCCAGGGTAAAGGATCTGCAAGGTCGCCAGTTTTAATAAAACGACCAAAATAGTCATCCTCAAAAAACAAATCGAAACCCGCTGAGATATAAATATCATCCAAATCCTGAACTGATGCAGCATTGCCAATGTCATCCTTTAACCAGTCGAGGCCCATTGAGGCAGCTTTTAATTCGGCATTCACTTCCTGCTTTTGAACTTCTTTTTCCAGAAATGTATTCAGTGCTTCCTGCAGAGGTAACCTTACCGGACAAGGCAATAAACCTTTTAGGCTAATTGGTTTATTTACCAGATGATGAACTTGAGAATTAGCTTTCAGCACAGCCTCTTCCAATAAGCTTATAAAAACCTGCAAATCGATGCCTTTCATCGTTAGGGCTATATCCAGACGCAAAGATTTGCCCAGAGTTTCACGTTTTTGCTTGTCAGCCATTTGCTGGAAGCCATTCTTCACGAATACCTCAATGGTTTGAGGATAGCGTTCAGTTATCTGGTAAAGATTCTCAGTTGGATTTATCAGCTTCATAAATTAAATTTTCGACAAAATTAAGACTTATTTAAGTATTTATTTACCTGTTTTCTTGTATAATTTCATTCTAAATATATTTATTTGTTAAACAGATTGTTATGGATATTATTTAGAATATGAATACAATGGAAAAGACTTATCAGGGCATGATCAAAGGATGGCATCTTTAATTTTGGGAATATACTGGTCAGCGGCTTGATAACCAATCTCGAATATTTTGTTGGCCTGATCAAAATCGAAAGTGCCAAAATCTTCCATTTCGGGAGAACTAACATATATATCACAGCTGTCCAATTGATCACGCAAGGTGTTGTGTACGGCAATATGCAAACAGCGTTCCACAACAGGCATAAAGGAAGTGAAATTTGTATCAACCTCTTTGAAATAATTACAGTCCAATCCAACCACAACAGTATTTTCGGCCTTCAAACAAGAGGCTGGCAGATTGACGGTAAGGCCACCATCAAGGTAATAATTTGAGTCAATTTTTACGGGCATAAACACAATTGGGATTGAGGCTGAAGCTACCACGGCATCAATCAGATTTCCAGAATTAAGCAATTCATTTTTTCCCGTATTCAGATTACTTACAGAAATCGTAAGCGGAATTTTTAATGCATCAAAACTTTCGTGTCGAATAAACTTATTCAGTTGCTCACGAAGCACTTTCATCGAGCCCAAACCACCTTTAAAACCTATCCAGCTGTGAATGTGCATGATGTCCGGTGTTTTAATGGCCTTTAGCATTTTGCTTGGGCTCACGCCAGCAGCATAAAATGCCCCAACAATGGCACCCATACTGGCTCCTGAAATTGCAGCAGGTTTCAGTCCTGATTCATCCAAAGCCTGCAAAAAGCCGGCATGAAATATCCCTCTTGCACCACCACCACTTAGGGCTAAGGCAAACTTTCTAGATGCATTTTTCATTACGATTTCGATTTGCAAACAAAATTAGCTGATTATAAGCAGAAAGTCTATCAAATTAAAGAATATCAGGCTTTAATCATTACTAATACCATTTTGAATGCCTGAACTGCTTTTAGTGCATGTGGCACATTGGCGGGCATAATGATGTTTTCATTCGCCTTTAGCTGATGACTTGTGCCTCCAATGATAATCTCGGCTTCGCCTTCAATAATCATGACCAGGGCATCAAACGGAGCTGTATGTTCTGATAAACCTTCGCCCTTGTCAAAGGCAAACAAAGTAACATTTCCCTTTTCGTTTTTGATAATCTGTTTGCTAACAACAGCCCCTGCTGCTACATCAATCTCGCCTTGAAAACTAAATTTTTCTGATAATTCCATAATATAAGGTATTTAAAAGAGCACTTGCCAGTATGACAAGTGCCCTGTGATTTATGAATAGCAATTATGCCATAAAATGCATCATATCTTCTTCTACTGTGGCAATCGGACTTATTCCAAAATTCTGCACTAACACATTGGCCACATTTGGTGATAAAAAGGCAGGCAAGCTGGGTCCCAGATGAATGTTTTTCACACCAAGAGAAAGCAATGCCAACAAAACGATCACAGCTTTTTGCTCGTACCAGGCAATGTTGTAAGCAATGGGCAAATCGTTGATATCTTCCAATTCAAAAACTTCTTTCAGTTTGAGTGCGATAATGGCCAAAGAATACGAATCGTTACATTGACCGGCATCCAAAACCCTCGGAATTCCTCCAATATCTCCCAATGGTAGTTTGTTATACCTGTATTTGGCACATCCGGCTGTGAGGATAACAGTATCCTTTGGCAGTGCTTCAGCAAAATCGGTATAATATTTACGGCTGTTCATCCGGCCATCGCATCCGCCCATGACAAAAAACTTTTTGATCGCACCGGATTTTACGGCATCAACCACTTTATCTGCCAGTTGAATCACCTGATTGTGTGCAAAACCACCAATAATTTCACCTTCTTCGATGGCTATGGGAGTCTTACATCTTTTGGCATGTTCGATGATTGTGGTAAAATCCTTTTTGCCTGTTTCAGGATCAGCTTCGATATGTGGAAAGCCAGTAAAGCCTGAAGAACCAGTTGTATAAACACGATCAGCATAAGAAGCTGACTTACTTGGTGGCACAATACAGTTTGTAGTAAACAAAATTGGGCCGTTAAAGGTTTCAAACTCTTCCTTTTGTTTCCACCAGGCATTACCATAATTACCATACAAATGCTTGTATTTCTTTAACTTAGGATAATAATGTGCAGGCAGCATTTCGCTATGCGTATAAATATCAATGCCACTATCCCTGGATTGTTTGAGTAATTGCTCAAGGTCTTTCAAGTCGTGACCAGAAATTAAAATCCCCGGACGAGTGCCAACGCCAAGTTTCACTTTTGTCATTTCCGGACTTCCATAAGTTTCGTTATGTGCTTTGTCAAGCAATGCCATTACCTTTACGCCGTAGCTGCCAGTTTCCAATACCAGTTTTGTGAGCTCATCAGCAGACAGGGTATCATCCTGCACAGCAACCAGTGCTTTATAAGTAAAGTTAATAATGTCGTCATCCACAAAACCCAGGTGAAGCGCATGCATCCCATAGGCAGCCATACCTTTAAGTCCGTAGATTACCAATTCGCGCAAAGAGCGTACATCTTCATTTTCGGTGGCCAAAACACCTACTGTGAGTGCCTTCTGATCGATTTCAGCATCATTCTGCGGAATCCACAAGGCACTTTCCAGCTTGATATCAGACAGATCAACACCCTGATCTTTTAGTTTTTTCTGCAACTGATTGCGTAGCTCGAAGCCGTTCAATACTTTAGCCTTAATGACTTCGTAATCAAAGTTGGCATTGGTGATAGTCGTAAAAAGCGCATCCCAAACAAACACTTCTGACGCTTTACTCTTTTGTCCCAAAGCAATGAGTTTTTCTGCATAAACAGAAACTCCTTTTGCAGCAAAAACAAGCATATCCTGCATGATTGCCACCTCTGGAAATTTTCCACAAACACCTACTTTTTCACATCCAATTCCTTTTGCTGCCTCCTGGCATTGAAAACAAAACATTTCCATAATTTCTTCAGTTTTGAGTTAACAAGGTATAAATTAATTTATTATGATAATTTTTATCGCTACTTTGTTGATTATATCACCAAAGCATTGCTTACAAAATTCAAATTTATTTGATAATCAGAAAACAATAAACCAGTATTCTTCCTATAAAAAGACGAAAATCCTAAGTTTTTACGCATCTCATTGTTATTATTTTCACAAGACAAAAATCCAAACAATTTCTGAATTAAACAAGAAATTCAGTATTTATTTACCTATTTCTTCATAAACTAAACATCAAGGGTTGAATATGAGTTAAATAGAAAAGTTAAAGGTAATCCTGGAGTGTATGAGATTTGAGGTGATCGCGGAAATCAACAGTCATTTTTCGGGTCACATTATCCATAATACACTTATCAAAAGGGCAAATATGTTTGTCGAGCGGGCAAGTTGTTACTTCTATCTTACCTTCGATCGACTCATATATTTCAAGCAAGCTAATGTCCTTAGGACTTTTTTTCAAGGTAAAACCACCTGTTGGCCCTCGGTGCGATTCCAGAAAATTATCTTTCACCAAGCGTTGAAAAATCTTGGCAACATGATGTTTCGAACTTCCTGTGAGCTCTGCTATATGAATTACATTAGCCATTTTCTCAGCTTTGGCAACAATAATCATCCCATGCAAAGCTATTGAGGCTGCTTCGGTTAGCGTTACAATTTTCGACATTATTAAATAAGTAATTAAATACCAAAATTACAACTAATTCTTTTTGGCCGAACATTTATTACCATATTCTTAAACACAGTTTTCTCTATTTAGATCAGATATAAATTAGGTACACAAAAATTTTGCAAGTTAAATCCTGTAAAATGCTTTTAAGCATTGTGAAATTTATCATCTTTGTTCGAAAATTGTCCCGACAAAGACCATCCTAAATGATAACGCTGATTCTACAACAAACTTTGATCATCACCACTTTTGTGATGGGTATGATGATGGTGATTGAATACATTAATGTTCAAACTCGCGGGATGTGGTCACAGAAACTCGAAAAATCACCATTCACACAAATTGTTTTAGGCGCAATGATGGGAATTATCCCGGGTTGTCTTGGATCATACACCATGGTTTCATTGTATGTACATCGCGTGGTGATGTTTCCTGCACTGGTAGCAACGCTAATCGCCACATCCGGTGATGAGGCCTTCTTAATGTTTTCGACCATTCCTGCCACAGCCCTGAAACTCAATGTAATCTTATTTGCCATTGCATTGATAGCCGGGGTATTAACCCATATTTTTGTGAAGAACAAATTTATCGGACTTAGGAAGGAGGCCATGCTCCCGCTGCATCATCAGAATGAATCCTGCAACCGCTATCATCCGGCTTTGATCATCGAAAACCTGCGTCAGATCAGCTTCACCAGAGCCTTGCTTATCGCCGGTGTATTAGCTATCCTGGTCAGTCTATTATCTGGCTTTGTGGATGGAAGTCATCACCTAAACACCCTGATGGGGGCTACTGAAAGTGCCCTACACACCCACGATCATGCACACGATCACAGCCATGATCACGGTGGTGAAGCAGACTGGATCAGGATTTCGATGATACTTTTGCTAAGTGCCATTCTATTTATTGTTTTAACAGCCAAAGATCATTTTTTGCAGGAACACTTGTGGCAGCACATCATCAAAAAACACTTCATTAAAATTTTCCTTTGGACTTTTGGTGTGATAGTAGGCATTTATTTTGTGAATCAGTACATTAACCTCCAAGACTGGATTTCTTCAAATCTGTATCTTGTGCTATTGATTGCCTTACTAATTGGTGTAATACCCGAATCGGGACCCCATTATGTTTTTGTCATACTTTTTGCACAGGGAGCCCTGCCTTTAAGCATTCTTTTGGCCAGTTCCATTGTTCAGGACGGTCATGGATCGTTGCCTTTGTTGGCTGAATCGGGCAAAGGTTTTCTGGCAGCTAAAGTCATCAACATAGCCGTTGGAGCTATCGCCGGAATTTTGGGGATTTGGTTTGGTTTTTAGTCAATTTTGGGTCAAAAAAATCCCCGAACGGTTTGATTTTTTGTATCTTTACGTCAACATAAACAACATGATCAAACAGATTAATTTAAACCAAAATGAGAATTATACTTTCCACCGATTTTAGCGAAGAAAATGAGATGCTCTTTCCCTATGCACTTGACCTTTTAAAGGAGCTAGGTGGAGAAATCATCCTTTTTCATGCCTATATGGATCAAATTCTGATGGGCGACAGCAGTTTTCCGGGCGGCCTCGATTCCGATACTTTTTTCAACCGAGAATTACTGGCTGAAATGGAAGAGCAGGCTTCAAAGTTTATGCAGGAAAAGCAGGAAAATCTGGAGCATAAAATTTCAGAAGCCGGATTGACCAATATCCGGGTTTCGGCAGTTTTAAAAGGGGGCGATCCCGAGATTGAACTGGTGAACCTTACCGAAGATCAAAAACCCGATCTCGTATTGATGGGGACCCGTGGCAAAGGCAAAAAACGATTTCTGGAAGGCAGCATGGCCAAAAGCATCATGACGAAAGTGCATGTGCCTTTGCTTTCCGTTCCGGAAGGCTATCAATGGACGAAAAGCAATGAAGTGCTTTATGCTACTAATTTTGGCCGGTTCGAAGTAAGTACCATCAACCGGATATTTAATTTACTTGAACAATACAAGCCTGTAATTCATGTTGTGCATCTGATTACAGATGATGATGACGAAAAGCCCGATCTGCTCATGGAAGAGCTCAGGTTGGCCTTTAAACATGAGAAAGCACGACAGATGATCAGGTTTCATCTGATCAAATCAACCATGCCAAAAGATGCGATTGCACTGTTTTGCGAACAACATCAAATTAGTCTGGCTTCTTTTATTGCCAACCGGCGGGGTTTGTTGGATTATATCTTTAAAGATAAAATTGGCAAGGATGCCTTTTTCGAGCTTGGGATTCCCATGCTAACGTTCAGAGAACCTTAGTAAGATTTCGTCATACCATTTGTCGAGCTGTTGGCCAACGGCTTTCATACTGTATTGAGCTGCAACCCTTCCACGCAATGCTGCCGCATCGTAATTTTGATAATTTTTTGATATGCTGATCAAAGCATCTGCTAATCCTGACTCATCACCGGCATCAACAAGCATACCGTTCGACTTATCAATCATTTCCGGTATCCCCCCTACCCGTGTTGCCACAACCGGAATGCCACATGCCAGGGCTTCCAGAATAACGACAGGCATATTTTCATAATTACTAAAAAGCACTAACACATCTGATTGTGCTAACTTTTTAGCCAGATCAATCCCCTGCAAAAGACCTGTAAAATTAATCTTTTCGCTGATTTTCAATTCATTGGCATAAGCCTTCAGCCAATCGAAATCCATCCCGTCACCAATCAGAGTAAAGCTGAAATCAAGTTCAGAATCTGATAACTTGCCAATGGCACGCAGCAAACCACTAATATTTTTCGATTTATCCTCAAAACAGCTGATGTGCACAAAATTGACGGTTGTGTGTTGGGGTTTGGCCAAGGGTTGAAAAAGCTCCATATCAACAACATTTGGCAATACGGTATAATGCTGGTTTTTCAGTTGATAGCTTTGCATGGCGAGCATCAAATCGTTGGTGACCGTAGTAACCATTGCAGCACGTTTAACAACAAACCGACTTACCCATTTCCTGAAAAACCCATTGAATCCCTTATTTACAGGCAAATACCTAGACCAATGTTCAGTAATGAGATAAGGAATCCTGCGACGAAAAGCCAAAAACCATCCCAATAATCCCAGGCGTGTAAGGATATGCACATGAATCAGATCGAATTTCTGTTCTTTTTCGGCAAGCTTTACTGCCGTGAGATTTGCTCTGAAAAATCGCCATTGGTTGATCAGTTTGGAAAGCAAAGGAATTCCATTGCTTTTCTTGTAATAAACAATGATCTCTCTAAGGTTTCCATTGCTTGTCCGGCAGATTTCAAAACATTTTTCGGCCTTTGGATCTTCCAGTGTATAAGCGACAGTTAGCTTATTAAAAAGTGCAGCTGCCTCTGCATGACGCTGGATAAACAAGCCAAACATCGGGTCGTACCGATGCGGATACCAACGGGCCAAAAACAAAATATGCTTCTTTGAGCTTATCACGATTTCATCAATTGATCCACAAAGGTAACAGCCTTTTCCAATCTTTGCCTGCCTTTTCCTGACACGATCCGATAAGGAAACTGCATTTTTTCGAGATAGCTTTTGTAAAGCTCAAACAAAATCTTTCTTTGCTCGGGATGTTCACGTAATGGATCAGGTTCCCATTCGAGGTCAATATCACACAATAAATACAAATCGTAATGCTGATTTTTAAGGGCATTCTCGATGAAATCGTCCTGCAGCCCGAAAACAAACTCAAGCCAGATTTTGCAAACCAACATCTCTGTATCAGTAAACAGAATAGTTGGATTAGCTTCCAATAATCGCTGTTGAAGTTGCAGCTGCCCCTTGGCGATATTCACAACATCTGCTACATTATAATCCGGCTTCTCATGCAGGTATTCACGGGCATATTCCGGAACCCATTGCGTTTGGTAGTGATCGGCAAGCTTTTCGGCCAGCCAGGATTTTCCGGTTGATTCGGGTCCTGTGATAGCAATTTTAACTGACATTGCTTGCTTGTTTTTTCCAGGCCAGATATCCTGCCACTGCAATAATCAGAAAAACAAAAAACTGAAAGCTGGTGAATACCAATCCTTTATAGAAATATAGCGGAATAGAGATCAGGTCGCCAACGATCCAATAAAGCCAGTTTTCAACCTTTTTAACGGCCATCAGCCACATGCCAACAATAAAAATCGCAGTGGTCAGGGCATCAATTGTTGGCACATTGCTATCGGTGTAATGAATTAGAACAAAACGCATCAAAATAAATGCAAGCACTGTGGCCAACAACCCTACCAGATTTTGATTACGGCTGGCAAATGTAACGGGTCGTTCTGATTTTCCGGATTTCGGATGCGTCCAATAATACCAGCCATAAACGCTCATCACAAAATACACCAGGTTGATAAACATATCCGCATAGAGCCCTGCAAAAAAAGTGATGTACATATAAATCAACACACTGACAATACCCGTTGGGAAAACCAGTATGTTCACTTTTTTGCTGTACCAAACACTCAAAAGCCCAAAAATGACAGCCACAGCTTCGAGCCAGGTAGTTTGAAGGAGATTCTCCAGGAAAAGCTCAAAAAAACTAGCGGCTTCCATCAATATGATTCAAATCGGCATTGATAATTTTAAGAATAAAAACACTGTGAGGCAATTCAAAAGATTTCTTAATCTCAGTTGTAAGTGTTTGCATAACAAGGTCGTATTCTCCAAAAACCTGGGTGCTCATCCCATTTGTTTTTACAACCAGCCCTGAAACCTCATTCAAACGGCGAATAAAATCTTTTATATGTGGGATATATTCGACCAGCAAAGGATAATAACTTATTTCGACGGACGTTTTCATAAGACTTTGAAATTTTACTTTAAGAAAAAATTAAAGAAGTATCTTTGATCCGCAAAAGTAAGGCTTTTCGGGGATTGAAGCCAAAGCGTCAGTGTGCAAATAATCAAATTAAGATCATGGAAAGAACATTTGTATGGACAGGTAGTTTATTAGCTGGAATTGCAGTAATTTTTGGAGCCCTGGGAGCGCATTGGCTAAGGGAAAATATGAGCATTACAAGCTTACAAAGTTTTGAAACCGGCGTCAGATACCAACTTTTTCATGCTTTGGCGATATTGTATCTGGCCGCTCTGCCCAAAAGATTTAAAGGCAAATTATGTGTTGCCTCTTATTACCTGTTTACTTTTGGTAGCCTGCTTTTTTCCTTTTCTATTTACTTGTTATCGACTTCTGATTTGACAGGTATTAATTTTTCCTATTTAGGTCCCGTAACACCCCTTGGAGGTCTTTTGATGATAAGCGGCTGGTTGATGCTATTTATCAACAGCATCCGAAGTTTTAAGGAAGTTTAAATATCAAACCCGTCTTAATTTCCTGGTCATCGTTAACGGATTCGCCAATCGCAACACTGCGATGCAGGTAACGTATTTTTAGGCTGAGAGCTAAATTCTTTAACACATCAACTGTAAGATTCATATCTGCTGAAAACCTGAAATCCTTAAAGTCTTCCAAAGCTGGTTGGTAATACGTAACAAAACCTAACTGCGCCTGCTCAGACAAGCTCATTGCCAGCGAAATATAATTTGTTGATCTGTAATGACTAACAATCACATGAGGATCAGTAGTATAGTGCTCACCTTCATGCATTACGCCAAGCCCTACAAATAGCTTTAAAGGTTTGTTTAGGCTTGAATCAGAAAAGAGTTGCACCAAATCTGATCGCACACCCATTCCCAACAAAAACCTGGATTGCAACTGTAGAAACTGATCAAACTCGAGTTGCGTGAAGGCTTCTGCCATAATCTTATCCTTATTTAACTGCCTGATGGAGCGCAGGTGAATAAATCCTTTATTCTTGGTTTTCTCCTTATTAGCTCGTTTGAAATCATATTCGATCACTGCATAATAATCCTGGATGGGGTTGTTCCAATCAAGACGCAGCTGCTCACCAACCTCAAACTCGTTGGTATTTCCGGATGAAAAATCAATACTGGTGGTATTTCTCATGCCAAAGCCGGGCTCGTCATACTCCTTACGGTAACGCTCTGTGTTTACCTGAGCAAATGCGGCAGAGGAAAAAATGATAAAAAGAAATGCGATGAACAATCTTTGCATACCTATCGCATGTCGATCACTTCAAAATCAGGGTAATCAGATTCATCATATTCAAAAAACCCATCCTCAGGCAAAAATTTCTCATCCAGCTTTTTAATCACATACATAAACTCATTTCCGCCGCTGTCGAAAATAGTGAACTGCTTGATACGAAGGCCTTTCTCTTCGATGTCGATATGAATTCTTGAGAACTTTTTCCCGCTCTCGGGCTTTAGCTCGATAGTTCTAATTTCGGGATTTTGGCTTCTTCTGCCAGCCTGGTAATAACTGATCTTATGATCATCATAGTAAGAGGTCAATAAACGGCTTGGTGTGATATTTTCTTCACCTTCTTGGGCATCGCTAACCATTACTTCTTCAGAATCTCCGAGTACTGTCCAGATGGTGCTGCCATTTGAGATAACAGTCTGGCCGGCCATAACAAGTTTATAGGCATCTCCCTGAATATAGACCTCTCCTGATTTCATTTCGTCAATTCCTGCTTCCTGATTAACCATTCTGTAATCAAAATCAACCTTCATTGCCGGATAGGCTTTTGTTTGGTCAATTACTTTTTTTAAAAGTTCCTCGGCGGTATCCTGGGCACTCAACTGCAAAGCAATTCCTGCTATCGCTATCAATATCAATCTTTTCAACATCTTTTTCATTCTATTCTATATTAGGCATATCCAAATCCTTCAAAAACTGTTCCAAAGCCATTTCGTTGGCCACTTTCACTTCGCGGGCCTTGCTTCCCTCAAAGGGGCCAACTATTCCGGCAGCCTCCAACTGGTCGATAATTCGTCCGGCACGGTTGTAGCCAAGTTTGAGTTTGCGCTGCAAGAGCGAGGTTGAGCCCTGCTGCGTTTGTACAATTATCCGGGCTGCATCCTCAAACAATTCATCACGTTCGGTGGCATCAAAAACATCACCAGCTTCATCCTGTTCTTCGGCAAATTCGGGCAGGTGATAGGCATCAGGATAGCCCCGCTGCGAGCCAATAAATTCTGTTAGTCGCTCCACCTCCGGTGTATCAATAAAAGCACATTGAAGCCGCACCAGATCACTTCCTGTGGAAAGCAGCATATCGCCGCGACCAATAAGCTGATCAGCACCTTTGGTATCAAGAATTGTTCTGGAATCTGTTCCTGAAATCACTCTAAATGCTATACGTGCCGGGAAATTGGCTTTGATCGTTCCGGTGATGATATTGACAGAAGGCCTTTGTGTGGCAATAATCAAATGAATCCCAACTGCCCGGGCAAGCTGTGCCAGGCGGGTAATCGGGCTTTCGATCTCTTTTCCGGCTGTCATGATCAAATCGGCAAATTCATCCACCACCAACACGATATAAGGTAAAAACCGATGCCCGTGCATGGGGTTCAGTTTTCTTGATTTGAATTTAACGTTGTATTCTTTAATATTTCTTACCTGAGCATCTTTGAGCAATTCATAGCGGTTATCCATTTCGATGCTAAGCGAATTGAGCGTACGCACTACTTTTCTGGTATCTGTGATAATAGCTTCCTCTGAATCAGGCAATTTGGCCAGATAATGCCTTTCAATACGACTAAACAAACTAAGCTCCACCTTTTTGGGGTCAACCATCACAAATTTTAGCTCGGCAGGATGCTTACAATATAGCAAAGAGGCGATGATGGCATTCAGGCCAACCGATTTTCCCTGGCCGGTAGCTCCTGCCATCAGTATATGCGGCATTTTGGCAAGATCTGCCACAAAACTCTCGTTAGCAATTGTTTTTCCAAGACCAAACGGTAATTCAAATTTGTTGTCAGAAAATTTCTCTGAACCAATTATCGTTCTCATCGATACGATCTCAGGCTTTTGGTTAGGAACCTCAATACCAACAGTTCCTTTGCCCGGTATGGGAGCAATGATTCGAATTCCAATGGCAGACAAACTAAGCGCGATATCGTCTTCGAGGCCTTTGATGCGTGCAATACGAACTCCGGCAGCCGGTATGATTTCATACAAGGTCACCGTTGGTCCGATGGTGGCTTTAATCTTCTCGATACCAATACTATAATTGGCAAGTGTTTCGACGATGCGAACCTTGTTAGCCTCAAGTTCACTGCGCTCTACACTAATACCTCCCTCACCATAGTCGGTTAACAGATCCAGGTGTGGAAACTGATAGTTGGGCAAATCAAGTGTTGGATCAAACTGAGTATCCAAACCCTGACGGTCAATTGTACCTTTGGTTCGCGTTTCTTCCTGTTTAACAGGTTCGATGCTGAATTCTATTTCTTCTTCCTCTGCTTCGGTTTGTTTTGCTTTGTCGTCAAGTGGCAAATCAACTTCCAGACTTACTGAACCAAGCTCTTCCGAATCATCGTTTTTTAAATTGTTACCCGTTCCAATTTCAGGTTTTTCAAAACCCGAATCTTCCTCATCATCAACAGCATACTCAATGGTGTTATATTTGTCACCAACTAAATCTGGCGAAGGCTTAGTATTTTTAGTTTGCTTTTGATTGCTGTTTCCTGCATTTCGGTTTCTGTTGAAAGTTAGATTAAACTCAAGAATAACATAGGTAGCGAAAGTGAAGATGAGCGTGATGATAATTCCAGCTGTTCCGATTATTCCTTTTAGATAGATATGAAGGTAATGCCCTAAAACACCACCCAAAACATTCAGCGGATCAGACCTGAAGATGAAAGCAAGCAACAATGGAAGCCATAGCAAACTCAGGAAACCATATTTCCATAGCGTCCATCCTTTGATCAGATTAAGGCCGGTACCCAGGTGAATTCCTAAAATTAACAATAAAAACACCAGGAAATAAGCTCCAAGACCAAATACCTCTTTCACAAAGAACTGCGCAAAAAATGCTCCCAGATTTCCGGTCCAGTTACTAATATTCAATTCAATATCGGTAAGCAGCCGGCTGATTGGCATATCTGCAATAACATCATCTGTTACCTGATTGAACCAATTGACAAAAAAAGAAGTGAAAGCCAGAGCCAGATAAATTGCTACAAAAACAAGAAAAATACCAATCAGCTTTTTGAAAGGAAAATGACGCCCTGGCTTGGTTCCCTTTTTTGAACCGACTGTAGCAGCAGATTTCTTATTAGCTGTTTGATTAGATTTTTCCTTTTCTTTAAAGGTATTGGTTTTTAACTTATTTGCTGGTCTGGCCATGCGTAATTTTCATTTGAATTGAAAACACAAAAGTAGCAAAATTGCCGCGACCCTAAAAGACTAAAATAAAAGAAGCACGAACCGGCTTTCTGCCAGTTGATGCTCCCTGATAAGTGACGCGATCGTCAATCAAAATTTGATTTAAACAATTCCCGTAAATCCCATAAATGCCAAAGCCAAAATACCGGCTGTTACGAGGGCTATTGGCACACCACGCATACCACTTGGCACTTCCATCAAATCCAGATGCTCGCGGATACCGGCAAAAATAACCATTGCCAATGCAAAACCAGCTGCATTTGAGATGGCATAAACAACACCTTCCAATAAGTTAAAATCTTTTTGAATGGTAAGAATGGCCACACCAAGCACAGCGCAATTGGTGGTGATCAGTGGTAAAAATACACCCAGCGCACCATAAAGTGCCGGACTTACCTTCTTTAAAATGATTTCAACCATTTGCACCAAAGAAGCAATTACAAGGATAAAGGCTATGGTTTGGAGGAACTGAATTCCCAGCGGGGTAAGCACATAAGTTTGTATCAACCAGGTAACAATGGTGGCGAGCGTCATTACAAAAAGCACTGCGCCGCCCATGCCGATTGAAGTGGAAAGTTTATTGGAAACCCCAACAAACGGACAAATACCAAGAAACTGCGCCAACACAATATTGTTGACAAAAATGGCTGATATGATGATAATGATATATTCCATGACTTATCAGTTTATTATTTCGACTTATTCAGTTTGTTGGACAATGCAATGAGGTATCCCAAAGCGATGAAAGCACCAGGAGCCAATACAAAAACAAGCATTAAATCTCCGGGGATTAATTTGATATTGAAGATTGCTCCACTTCCGAGCAACTCTCTCACACCACCAAGAATTGTAAGCGCAAATGCAAATCCCAAGCCCATTCCAAGCCCGTCAATCACTGATGCACCAATTCCATTTTTCGAGGCAAAAGCTTCGGCTCTGCCAAGCACAATACAGTTTACAACAATCAAGGGGATAAACAAACCCAACTGCTCAAACAAAGCAGGTGCATAGGCTTGCATCAACAATTCTACGATCGTTACAAAGGAGGCAATAATCACAATAAAACTTGGAATGCGCACTTTATCTGGAATGAAATTCTTGATTAGCGAAACAACCAAATTCGACATCACCAAAACAAAAGTAGTGGCCAGTCCCATCCCAAGGCCATTGATAGCGCTTGTGGTTACTCCAAGTGTTGGGCAAAGCCCTAGTAACAATACAAATACCGGATTTTCTTTGATAAATCCTTTGGTAAAATTCTTGAGGTTCTTATTCATTATTTGGTTCCTCCCTGATTTGCTTGATAAGTTTCGTAGGCTCGTTTCACAGCATCGGTATAGGCACGCGAGCTGATTGTTGCAGCTGTGATGGCATCCACATCACCGCCGTCTTTCGTCACAGCCAAATCAAACGATGCTGGGCTTTGTCCGTTAAACTGCTCACTCCAAGGCGATTTATTCTTCTGCATTTTATCACCCAATCCAGGAGTTTCCTTGTGTTCGAGCACCGAAATATTATTGATTGATCCGTCGGGCAATAAGCCAACCATCAGTTTGATGTTTCCGCTAAAGCCTTTGTTTGTGAAAGTGTTGATGGCAGCTCCCACAAACTGATCGTTTTGATATGCCATATTAAACTGCAAGCTGTCATCCTCCCAGGCCGATTTAACTTGCAACACTTCCAGCCGGTCAAATGCAGGCAACACCGCTTTAATTGCGGCTTCCTGCTTGGCTTTCTTGGCCAGTGCAATTGGCTCTTTGGTAAGGTTGAACACCATCCCAAGGGAAAAAGCTGCCACTGCTGTGATTAACAACAGCGTGCTCACCATATTGAAAAACGAAGATTCTTTCTTTCCAGCCATAACTGCTATCTTATGATGTTCTTTTAATTATTTCTTGTTGGCAACCAGCCCAAAACGTTTGGGTTTAAAGCTGTTGTTGATCAAAGGCACAAAGGCATTCATGATCAGAATCGCAAAGGAAATACCTTCAGGATAGGCACCCCACATACGGATAATGATCGTAATCAACCCGATACCAATTCCGTAAACCCATTTCCCGCTGATATTCATTGGCGAACTTACCATATCAGTAGCCATATAAATTGCTCCCAACATCAAACCACCGGTGAAAAGATGGAAAGTTGGATCGATATAAAATGTTGGATCAATCAGATGGAATATCCCGGCAAAAACAAAAACTGTCAGGATGATAGAAAAAGGCACCTGCCAGTCGATAACTTTACGCCAAACCATAAACAATCCTCCGATGATGAGGGCAATTGCAGACATTTCGCCCAGGGAGCCACTCATATTTCCGGTAAGGCGATCCAGATAAGCCGGCATGGAAGGATCAGCCAAAATCTGTTCAACAGATTTTCCGGCATCAAGGCCTTCTTTCAATAAACCCAAAGCTGTTGGGCCAGTAATTGCATCTGTTAATCCTTCTGCGAAAAGCGGTTTTGGCACTGGCCAGCTGGTCATCTGAACAGGAAAGGAAATCAGCATAAATACACGACCTACCAAGGCGGGATTGAAAGGATTTTTTCCCAAGCCACCAAAGGACATTTTTCCAATTCCAATAGTGACTAAAGCTCCAATAACTAAAATCCACCAGGGCAGGTTGGCCGGCACATTAAATGCCAATAATAATCCAGCCACAACAGCAGATCCATCGGTAATAGTAACTGGCCCTTTGATGAGGTATTTCTGTATAACCCATTCAAAGGACAAACAGGAAATTACAGCAATCAGCAATACACGAACTGCATCAATTCCAAAGAAATAGGTTGACACCAGGATAGCCGGAACCAATGCCAGCACCACAGTGTACATAATCTTTTTAACGCTTTCTTCTCCGTGAACATGCGGAGAACCTGATATGGTAAATTGACTCATTGTTTTCGGTTTAATTATTTGCGCGAACGAATAAGCTGCCCCACTTTGTTTTTGCCAAGCCTCAGGAAATCAAGCAATGGAAGATTAGAAGGACAGGTAAACTGGCAAGATCCACACTCAATACAATCCATGATTTTTTCTGTTTCGGCACGCTCATAAAGGCTTAATTTGGCCATTTTTGCCAAAAGAAAAGGCTCAAGACCCATCGGACAAGCTACCGTACACTTTGAACAACGGATACAAGTTTGCGGAATTCCACGCTTGCTTTCTTCATTTTTCATCAGCAAAATACCCGATGAACCTTTTACAATTGGAACTTCCAGACTAGTAATAGCTTTACCCATCATAGGACCACCATTGATTATTTTCCCGGTATTTTCAGGAAGACCTTCAGCAGCATCGATAAGTATTTGAACAGGCGTTCCAACACGCACCATGAAATTTGACGGTTTTTTTACAGCCTTGCCTGTAACTGTCACAACTCTTTCGATCAAAGGTTTATTCTTTTGAACAGCTTCGTAAACAGCAACAGCAGTCCCCACATTACTTACCACACAACCCACTTCGATAGGCAATTTTCCGGAAGGAACTTCCCTGTTAACAGTTGCTTTGATCAATTGCTTCTCACCACCTTGCGGATATTTAACTTTCAGCGGCTGAATTGAAATGCCTGCATATTGTTTGGCTAGCTCTGTCAGGTGATTTATGGCATCCGGTTTATTATTTTCGATGCCTACAATGGCTTTTTCCACCTCAAGAGCCTTCATCAGAATTTTGATACCAATCAGCATCTCCTCCCCCTTTTCGAGCATCAACCGATGATCGGAAGTAAGGTAAGGCTCGCACTCCACGCCATTGATTATCAGATATTCAGCCTTCTTTCCATCAGGAATCATCAGCTTTACATGCGTTGGAAATGTTGCGCCACCCAAACCAACAATTCCACATTGCTTGATCTGATCAATAATGGTTTGTTTGTCAGCTTTTATTTCCCGAACGACAGCCTCGGAAGTATCAATTCCCTCTTCCCACTTTTCATCTTCCTGAACGTCAATATATATTGCAGGACGGCGATATCCCGAACTGTCGATCGCATCATCTACTTTGAGTACCTTTCCGGTAAAAGGTGAGTGCAGATTTGCGGCGATAAAGCCCTCAGCTTTCGCTATCAACTGACCTGTTTTCACTTCATCACCGCGCTTTACGAGTGGTTTTGATGGTGCTCCCAGATTTTGACCAAGCGGAACAATCGCTTGTTTTGGGAAAGGCAGTTTTTGAATGGGTGCATGTGCCGAAATCTTGTTTTCTTCCGGATGTACACCGCCTTTTTTAAATGTTTTCAACGCAATCATCTTCCTTCAAATTTATGATTGAGAATCCTTCTGAGGATCCGATTTGGTATCGTGTGTAACTGTCATCGTTGTTTTTGTTTCAACAACTTCCTCTGCTGTCTCGGCTTTCTTCTTCCTCACCGGGAAGTTAATTTCATGGATGGCATTGGTAGGACAAACCTCAACACATTTGCGACATAATTTACATTTTATCGGATCGATATACGCCAGATTGTTGTTCATGGTGATGGCATCGAACGGACATACCTTAAAGCATTTAGAACAACCTATGCAGGCTACTTCGCAATTCTTCTTGGCGATACCGCCTTTATCCTGATTGATGCACGAAACAAAAATTCTACGGTCTTTCTTTCCTTTGGGTCTCAATTCGATAATTCCTCTTGGACAAGCTTTTACACAAGCACCGCAAGCCACACATTTATCGTTAACAACTGGAAGTCCCGTTTCAGGATTCATATGGATGGCATCAAAATCGCAGGAAGCCACACAATCGCCTAAGCCCAAACAGCCATACTGGCAGCCACCTTCACCTGCATAAAGATTATGTGCAAAAGCACAGGTTGAAGGACCGTCGTAATTTACTTTGGCCGGGGAATTAGCTCTGCTGCCATTGCATCTGATCACAGCAATTAAAGGTTCCTGTTCCTCAACTTCCAGTCCTAAAATGGAAGCAGCCTCTTTCATCACTTCATTCCCTCCTACCGGACAGTTCAAGCCTTCGAGAGAGTGCTTTTCGTTGGCCGACTTAACAAGTGCTTCAGCAAAACTTCGGCACCCCGGAAACCCGCATCCACCGCAATTTGCTTTTGGCAAAACCTCATCAACCAGATCAATTTTTGGGTCTTCGACAACCTTAAACTTTTGAGCCACAAAATACAGTATCACAGCTGCAATGGTCCCCAAAAGCCCAAGTGTTATCAATGCATACATCAAAACTTCATTCACAATATGTAGTTTTTAAGTTTCAAACTTCTTTTTCAGGCAGTTTAACATCTTCCTAAAAATGTCAAATACTACCATTTGCTCTTTCTTGTTGAACAGCAAGGCAAAATTAGCAGATTAGCTTGTATTTTCAAGCAATCGCAACTCTAATCAAATAAACGCTATATCGTTGTTAGTAAGATATTTACATAATAATACAATAAATGCATCATAAACAAAAAACCCGAAACACACTGATTTTCAGCTATGTTTCGGGTCTGTTTAGAAACTTTCTAAATTGCCACTTAATCAGCAATTTAGAACATATTTAAAGAACTCTATATTTGATTATCTCTTCAAATTATTGAATTAACACCTTTTTGGTATAGGTTTGTCCATCAAAAATAACTTTCAGGAAGTAGGTGCCAGCATCCAAATCTGAAGCATCGATCGTGGTGCGCTGATTCGATTTACGGGCTTTTCTCCCTGATTTTTTCAACAGTTTACCTTGTGTGTCAATCAGTTCCCACTGTATGTTGGAACGGGCATCAATATTTACTTCAAGAGTAAAAATGCCGGTTGTAGGATTTGGTGAAATCATAATCCGGTCATCAACCAACTGCTCATCCACACCGGTACAGTTATCAACGGTAAGCACAAGCACATCAGAATCCTCTCCTTCGCATACTTCACTTGCAAACACCTGCAAAGTCAGTTCAACGGTACCATTGAGAATATCATTTTCGCCGGGAGTATAAACAGCATTCAGCAAATTTGCATCGCTAAAATTACCATCTCCATTGGTGATCCAAATTGTGCTATCGGCATACACAGCTTCACCATAAAGTTCAATCACTTCATCCTGACAAATGAGGGTGTCGATGCCGGCAATGGCTTCGGGCAGATTGTGAATGTAAAGGGTGAAATCATCGGTAACGATACTTCCATCCCATCCTGTAGCTGTGATAGTGAGGGTAACTTCACCCGAGGTACGGTCAGTGGGTCCTGCCGCATAGAGCGTTTCCAGGCGATCAGTATAAAGTAAAATACCATCACCAGCTGTTTCCCACTCAACTGATTGAACAGCAATAGCAGTAGCCTTGGTTTCGATGGTAGTTTGATCAATACACATTACCTGATCTACACCTGCATCAACTTCAGGGGCAACCCCTGGAGCGAAATTAAAAGATGCAAATTGTGTACGCCAGTTGCTTCCAAGGCGATACATCTGTGCATACCAGAAAGTTGAATCATCAGTCGGGTCGATAGACATCGTGCTATAATCGCCCCAGCGATTCACGTTGGTCTGCGAACTTGTACCTTCAACGATTGTAGTCTCAGGTATATTAAACTGACCAAGAGGTGCATTAGCAGTGCGGCCTGCATAGCGGATGCTGGGATAGGTGGTTGAGCTGGAAACACTGTAGCCTACAGCAATATTTCCGTTGGCATTCATAGCAATACTTCCCATCCACCGAAAATCATTATCAGGCTGCCAGGTTCCCTGTTGGTAAATTGACCAGTTGGTAGTGGTTTTACGAAGCTCGTACCAACGGATAGAAGCACGTGCATTAGCGGTTACCGTATGATTAGCAACCAAAGTGCTGTAATCTCCAAAATTTCGGTATTGGAGACGGAACATCAATTGTCCGCCAATGGCGTCAAGTGTTTGGGTAGTTCCCGGCTGAGGAATTGAACCCACACTGGCATTAAAGCCTTCAACAACAAGGCTGTTTTGCATCGAATAAGTTGATGAACCAGGATTATTCCAGTTGATGTCTGCCTTCCAAATTTCAAGCTGCTTATTCCCGGTACGGTTGATATGTGCAAACCAGGCAGGCTCATCCGAAGGAGGTGGTGTACCATCATAATCAGCAGGAAGTATGCCATATTTTGAGTTTGAGATTGGGAAAACAATCATTCGTGCATCCGGATCACCTGCAAGCATTGCATCACGTTCGAGTGCAACAGCACCTCCACCTACGTAAGAGGTAGCACTCGAATTAAAATAATTGAAAGTGCCCAGGTAAGCATTGTGCCAAACACCAAACTTTGGATAATCGTTAAAATAGTTAAACTCAAAAGCATAACGGTACCAGGCTCCCAGTGGGTCGCCAGTTTCGGAGATTGCAACAAGCTCCCAGAAACTTCCATCATTGGTATGCACTGCAAACTGACTGGCAAACCAACGATCTGCACCTTCATCATACACCACGATTGGGTCGCCATCGTTGGTGCTACTCCAGGGCCCCGGAAAGCCATCCCAAAGTGTGCTGTTATCAGCCGGTCCGTAGAGTTTTATTCCTTCTTTACTGTATATTGCAAAGGATGAATTAATCATTAAAAAATAGTGATCAGGGCCAACATCGCCTTCAGTGTCAGGCGGAAAAACCCCATTCACATTGCCCAATCCCATTACCGATCTCAAGGGCCAATAATCTTCATCGCGCTGTGCATTGCCATGAACAACTGCATCAACTACATCCAAATTTTCAGGCACTTCAAGATCAAAAGGAGGGTTTTCGATGGTGGCATTCCCAACAAGATCGTTTTTCCAGGCACGTTTGCGCTCACCCGGAATTATGGGAGCAATATCACGCAAAGGCATTGTTTTTTCAAAATAAGTAGCTTTTACTACTTTCTCGGGTTTGTGTACTGTGCGCTTATAATCATCTGACTGCGAAAAAACAGTGAGACCGAAAAAAAGCAAGAGGAAAAGTGTAAGACTCTGTTTCATTTCTTTATAACTATTAATGACTACTATTATTAGGTTAACAATTTATATGAACATTCAGGCAAAAAGCTGAAAACTAAATTTTTTACTCAACTTATTTCTGAGTTGATAAAGGACTAAATAATAAGGAACTAAGATTCCCAAGGACAACAAGCCTGCAGCTCCTTCGCTAAGTCCTGTTGATATGCTGACAATCAGGGTGAGCAGTAACACCAGAAAAGGCAGAATATATCCCAGAAAAACAGCAAAATTTCCAAGTGATTGCTTCATCGTAACATTTACCTGCTGTCCGCTTTCGAAATTATGCTCGGGTGGAAGTTCGATAAAAACTCTTTTCTCCTCCATTTCCGACATATTGCAGGCTCCCTTAACCTGACAAGAGCTACACGCCGATTTTGCCAGTATCATCACTTCGGCAATATGCCCCGAAATCTGCATGATAACACCCGGATGCGATACGGAATTCGCTTGATCAGACATCTGATTTATTTCATTAATCATGCAAAGTTAAGCATAATTCCACTTTCTGTCAGGTAACCAATAGTATAATAAATATCAAAAATAATGCTGATCAAGGTGTAGATACCGAAACCGGTAGTATTTTGCCATTAAAAAACTTTGATCCATTAACCGCAAAATCCGCAATAAAAGAAGCCATTTCACCAGCTGAAAGCGGTGCTTTATATCCAGGAAATGCTTTGGCCAGCATTTCTGTTTGCACCGCACCCAGGGCCAATGCATTTGACCTGATTCCATAGTCTTTTAACTCTTCGGCCAAACATTCCATCAAAACGGCAAGTGCTGCTTTTGAGGCACTGTATAAAGATAAGCCCGGAAATTTTGCACTCCCCTGAAATGCTCCCATACTACTAATTCCCAACAAATGAGCACCTTCGGCCAAATGTGGGATTATAAACTGAAACAAGCTAAAAGCACCCTTGATGTTAGCATCGAACATCTGATTGAAATCGGAAATGCTTAAGGCTGCAAATGGTTTATTCACTAACAAACCTACATTGTAAACAACAATCTCAGGCTTAAAACTAAACTTTGCCAAAGCTTCTTCCAAAACTTTAGTAAAATCAGGTTTTGCCAGGTCTGATGCTAGAGGTATCAACCGAACAGCACCGGCATCAGTATTGACTTTCTCTGCCAAAATTCTGAGTTGACTGATATCCCGCGAAACGGCCAAGATGATGTTATTTTCAGTTACCAGCATCTGTTTCACAAGTTCCAAACCAATTCCTTTTCCTGCTCCCGCTATCAAAATATGTTGTTGCATTATTTAAGGTGTTTCGCGTTCTTCTCTTTCAAATTGTTTCCGCATCTGGGCAACGTCCACCGCACTGATCGTCAACATGCCTGTTTCGTCAACCGTAATTGAAATATTGAAATCAGCATCCGACACAAAAGGATCGAAGTTCATATATGCCACACCCATTATTGGTGTTGTACTGTATGTTTTTGCCAGCTCCACAGCTTGTTTGTAATCTTTTGATAACGGAATATCGGCCTGGCGGGCAATCCTTGTTGCTTCGGCCATTGCTTTTTCGTAATCGCCATTATATACCAACAATACAGAATTAAAGCCCTCCTCAGGATTGTTGATCGAGGTAAGCTGCGAGAAATCCTTGTCGAGCATAAGTCCGACCGGTTCTGATAATCCCAGTGCCAAAGCCCAATCAGGTAAGGTGGTAGCGGGATTAATATTTGATCTTCGTGCGATCACCCTGCCAAAAGTCTCCTTGACCTCATTTAGTTGAGCATCCGCCTCCTCATCAGTTAGTTCGCCCAGTTCCCGGCTTCTTTCGATGCGATCAACTTCGGCTTGCATGGCATCAACCAGATCCATGGTTTGCCCAATACTTTCCATCGATTCATTAAAGGTGTTCAGCTCTTTCTCAAACTTTTCTGTTTCAGATTTTTCTTCCGGCAAACAGGAAGCCAGAAGCAATAAATTGAATATCAGCAGCCAGTATAAAAATCGCGAGCTCATAAATCTGATTGTTTGAGAGAAAGCAAAGTTAATTTTTTTGCCGAAAACAGCACAAAATAATACTACCCCTGAAAAGGCCCTTATCAATTTGGCTACTCCAAAATTGAATTTCATATTTCCCTTCATTCATTGATTGAGGTGTATTCCCGACATAAAAGAACTGTTCAGAAAAAAGCTGTAATTTTGAAGTTGATTTCAGCTACCTTAAAATGAAAAAAATAGTCCTCATTCTCAGCTTTTTGCATTTGTTTTGTTTTGCTGTTACGGCCCAGGACAAGACGTTTGTGCTCACCGAAATCAAACCTTTGATCGAAAAACAGGATGCTACAGGATTAAAGTCGTACATGGCCTCTGCTGTTTCGTTGAATTTACCCGGGCAAAAAGGTATTTTCAATAAGCAACAGGCTGAAAAACAATTACAAACATTTTTTAAAAAACTCAAAAATCCTGTTTTCGAACTTCTGGAATCAGGAAATACAACTGATACAAAAGCCTCCTATTTAATAGGAAATCTGAAAGATGAAACCACTACTTTCAGGGTATATATTTTAATCCAGACAGGTAATAAACAGATACAATCCATTGAAATCAGCCAGATTATATGATTGATAACGAAGACATTATTAAAAGTCACATTTTAGCTGCTATTAGAGAAGACCTTGGCAATGGCGATCATACCTCGCTGGCTACTATTCCTGCAGAGGCAATTGGAATGATGCAGCTGCTCGTAAAAGAGGCAGGTACCATTGCCGGAGTTGATGTTGCCAAAAAAGTATTTGAGCTTGTGGATCCCAAAACGGATTTTGAGCAACTTATACCTGACGGTGCAGCCGTAAAACCAGGTGATATTGTATTTAAGGTGAAAGGCAAAGTAGTTTCGATGCTATCGGCCGAACGACTGGCACTCAATTATATGCAAAGGATGAGTGGCATTGCCACCAAAACTTCAGCCTATAAAAAACTGCTTCGAGGATTACAAACGGTGCTGCTCGACACCCGTAAAACAACTCCCGGAATGCGAATTTTTGAAAAAATGGCTGTTGCTATTGGTGGTGGAGCCAATCATCGTTTTGGGCTTTTTGATATGATCCTGATCAAGAATAATCATGTCGATTTTGCCGGAGGCATCACACAGGCTGTTGAAGCAACCCAAAAATATTTACGAGAAAAGAAGCTCAGGCTCCCGATTGAACTTGAAGTACGAAGCTTACTGGAACTTGAAGAAGCTATGCGTATTGGTGGTTTTCAACGTATTATGCTCGACAACTTCACTCCTGAAAACCTAAAAAAAGCTGTTGAACAGATCGATGGCCGGTTCGAGACTGAAGCCTCTGGCGGAATTACGGAAGCCACCATTTACGATTATGCTGCTACCGGAGTTGATTTTATTTCAGTAGGAGCCTTGACTCATCATATCAAAAGCCTCGATCTGAGCCTGAGGGCTATAAAAGCTTAATATGTCGCAAATCGCTGTGATTATTGCCAAATTGAAATCGCTGAGTCGTCAGCTGAAAGAACGCATTGAAGCCATACTTCGTCTGCTTATTCTGCCTGGATTCGATGAAGTTCCGTTGTACGATGTATTGGTTTTCTTTGGAAAGGGCATTTTCAAAGGAGCATTAACCATTCGTGCTGCAGCGGTTGCCTTTAACTTTTTTTTGGCCATTTTTCCATTCATACTATTCATTTTCACCCTAATCCCTTATATTCCAATCGAAAGCTTCCAGGAAACACTCATGGGACTTTTCGAAGATATCATTCCCCCGAATACCTTTAATGAAGTGGAAGAAACGATTACTGAAATTGTGATGCGTCAAAATACAGGACTGCTTTCGTTGAGTTTTATCCTCACTTTTATTTTCAGTACCAACGGCATCAGTGCCATCATGGATGGTTTCAATGGTACCTGGCATGGTATCGACACCAAAAACTGGCTGCAACAGCGGCTTTCAGCTGTTTTTCTGCTTGTTGTGCTATCCTTTTTTGTAGTTTTGGCAATTGCTCTGATCACTACGGGAGGCGTTCTTATCAAGAGCCTGATTGCAAGTGGCTGGATCGATGGAGGTTTCACCGCACAGCTGCTTCAAATCTCCAGGTGGTTTGTGATTGTATTTCTAACCTTTTTCAGCCTTTCGATGCTGTATTATTACGCACCTGCCAAGCGCAAGGATTATCGCTTTATCAGTCCGGGAAGCATTTTAGCCACAGCACTTTTTATCGTTGGCACACTGGCCTTTAACTTTTACATCTCCAACTTTTCGCGCTACAATGCCTTGTATGGCTCCATCGGAACGCTGATCATCTTTATGATGTGGCTGTACTTCAATGCACTGATTCTGTTAATAGGTTTTGAGCTGAATGCCAGTATCCTGCAGGCAAAAAAGGAAAACCTGAAGCTGGAAGATGTTGAATAGGAGATTTTAAATTCAGTAGTCTTAATTTATTAACTAATAAATAGTTACATACAAACTAAACGGAGAATTAAGACTATACCTTCAACACTGGCCGAAGATGACAGTATAAAGTTTAAAAGTTATTTACTTTTGCATAAAAGTATCAAATGACATTCAAAATTATATCCGTTGTAGGTGCCCGCCCAAATTTTGTGAAGATTGCCCCCCTCGACAGGGAATTTAAAAAACACCCTGAAATACATCATTTGATTTGTCATACCGGACAGCATTATGATAAAAATATGTCGGACGACTTCTTTAAACAATTAGGAATCACGCAGCCTGCCTACAACTTAGGTATTTCAGGAGGCAGTCATGCCACTCAGGTCGCTGACATTTTAAAGGCCTTTGAACAAGTGCTCTTAAAGGAGAATCCACATTTAGTAATAGTTCCAGGTGATGTTAATTCAACACTTGCAGCAGCTTTAGCCGCTTCAAAACTAGGCTACCCAATTGCACATATCGAAGCAGGATTGCGTTCGTTCGACAGAACCATGCCCGAGGAAATTAACAGATTGCTAACCGATCAAATTTCGGATCTGCTTTTTGTTACTGAAAAAAGTGCCCTCACAAATCTCGAGAAGGAAGGAATAGATTCTTCAAAAGTATTTTTTACAGGCAATATTATGATCGACAGTCTGATACATCAAAAAGAACAGATACAGGCAACAGAAATACTAAAGCAATATCAACTCGAAAACGGAAATTTTGCCATCGCAACATTTCACCGTCCTTCAAATGTTGATGATGAAAAAAAGCTAAATCAACTGGTTAACTTCATAAATGAGGTATCAAGCCGAGTCCAACTGATACTACCGCTTCACCCCCGCACCCGCAACCGACTCGAAAGTTTTGAACTAATGGCCAGGATAAATAATCAGATAATTCTATCCGAACCCTTATCCTATATTTCATTTTTATCCTTAATCGAAAAAGCCAGGCTTGTAATCACTGACAGCGGAGGAATTCAGGAAGAAACAAGCTTTTTAAAAATTCCTTGCGTTACTGTTCGAGACAATACGGAAAGACCTGTTACGGTTGAGGTCGGGACGAATTATTTAGCAGGAACCGACTTTAACAATGCTTTGAATATAGTAAATCAAATTCTAAATAATCAGCATAAAAAAGGACAAATTCCCGAGCTTTGGGATGGCAAAACTGCTGAACGAATTTATCAACACATTAGTCATTATCTCAACCTTCGCGCATGAAAATTTTAATGGTGTTAGATCACGAATTTCCACCTGATATAAGGGTTGAGAATGAAATTGAAACGCTGACCGAAGCTGGTCATGAAATTCATATTGCCTGTTTTACCATGAAAAATCTAGCGCATTACGACCAGTTTGGCAAAGCATATATTCATCGAAAAAAAATCAGTAAACTGCGGCACAAGACCAGTGTTGGTTGTTTAAAATTCCCTTTATATTACAATTTTTGGAGATCATTTTTATTTGGGCTACAGCAAAAATATCAATTCGATATTGTGCATATCCATGATTTACCCATGGCCCAAACTGGTCTTGAGCTGAAACAAAAATTTGGTATCAGATTTACACTTGATCTTCACGAAAACTGGCCGGCACTGCTCGAACAGGCCGATCATGTGAAAGGAATTTTAGGGAAGTTTTTATCTGACACTCACGAGTGGAAAAAGTTCGAAATGAAAATGTGTCATCAGGCAGACAACATCCTTGTTGTGGTTGACGAAGCCAGGACACGACTGATACAGCTTGGTATTGAACCAAACAAAATTGAAGTCATTTCGAACACCCTCAATCTGGCACATTTTAGAATCCCCGACACTAAGCCTGACGAAGCTTATTTTACGCTGTTTTATGCAGGCGGTATCAACCGACACCGGGGGCTCCAAACGATCATACCTGCCCTTAAACATCTTCCCCAAAAAGTAAGACTGTTTATCCTTGGTGATGGATCCTTTGTTGAGGAGTTAAAATCATTATCCCAACAAAATGATGTTGCTAATCAAGTGATTTTCATGGGATGGCAGCCTTTCGACAAAATGAATGAACTCATGGGGAAGGCGGATGTTTGTTTGATCCCGCATGTAAAAAGCGATCACACAGATAACACGATTCCGCATAAGCTTTTTCAATATATGTATGCAAAAAAGCCGGTTATTGCCTCTGATTGTAAACCCATTGAACGAATCATCAGGCAATATGATAGCGGAAAAATTTATGCCTGGAAGGATACGGAAGCTTTCGTTACAATTTTAAAATCGATTATGGACGAAAAGCAAAATCTAAAATCTATGGGAGAGAATGGTCATCGGGCTGTTGTAGAAAATTATTTATGGAAATATGATGCTGAAAAACTGCAAAATATTTACAAAGCATGACAAAGGACAACATAAAGGTTTACGAAAAATTTGATTGGAAATCGTTCACTTCAGCAGATATTTCTGATAAAATCCAACTAATATTTGATCTTATTCCTGATGATGTTAAAAGTATTCTGGATGTTGGTTGTGGCAATGGGGCAATTACAAATATTTTAGCTAAAAACTATGATATCACTGGTGTTGACAGAAGCCAAGAAGCACTAAAATTTGTAAAAACAACCAAAATTCAGGCCAGTGCAGACGCAATTCCTTTGCCTGACAAACAGTTCGATTTGGTGTTCTCCAGCGAACTTTTAGAGCATCTGGAAGCAGAAACCTTAAAAAAAACAGTTGAAGAAATTCGACGATTAACAAAAAAGTATTTGCTGATTTCGGTTCCGAACGATGAAAATCCGGATAAGCTTTCAATCCGATGTCCAAAATGCAACTTTGACTACAATCGTCCCAATCATATCAACAATTTCGATGAACATAAACTAGCAGCCCTTTTCCCTGATTTTAAGCTGATAAAAACCATCAAAACCGGAAAAAAGGTAAGGTATTATGCTCCATCTATACTAAAACTCAAAAAACGATTTACTCCACCAACTTCCTGGATTCCATACTATTGGATTGCAAAAGACAAAAGAAAGACCGTTTGCCCATCATGCGAATATGAATTTGAATATTCTTATAAATTTCACCCATTAGCTAGCATTCTTGATCTTACCAATGCAATTGTTTCTCCCAAAAAGCCCTATTGGTTAATTGTTTTATAAAAAAAAAATAATCCATGGGAATCATTAAAACACAAAGTATAACCGGCACAATCCTGTCCTATCTGGGCGTTATTTTAGGATTTGTGACCACCGCTTTGCTTTTCCCGTCGATTTTATCAAAAGCTGAGATTGGGTTATTACGATTGTTGGTATCGGTATCTGTACTTTTTGCTCAGTTTTCGGGTTTGGGATTTAATGCTGTAACACTTCGAAACTTTCCTTATTTCAGGAACCTAAGCAAAAATCATCATGGTTTCCTAAAGCTGTCATTGCTGGTCAATTTGGCCGGTTTTATTCTTGCCTTAATGGTGTTTTTTGCAATAAAACCCTGGCTTATAAACGAAAACGCCGACAAATCAGCCTTATTTGTTGAATACATTTATTACCTTATTCCACTAATTTTCTTCACTACATTTTTTAATGCCTTAGACAGCTATTATCGGGCTGTTTATAATGCCATCAGAGGTGCTTTGTATAAGGAAGTATGGCAGCGCATTTTTATAATGCTCGCAGTTTTACTTTACTATTTTGCATGGATTGATTTTGCTCAAATGGTGATGCTCTATGTGATTTCGATCAGCCTTCCAACCTTGATGCTTATCTGGTCGATTCACAAAAGCGGAAACTTTGTTTTTGGCGATTTTCGGGGTTTTATCACCAAAGAAATGGCCAGAAATATTTGGTCAGTAGCAATCTATGGAATTGCAACTAGTTTTTCGGGTGTTCTTATTTTGAATATTGATGTTGTGATGATCAATAAAATGCTGGGTCTGGCCGACACCGGAATTTATTCTACAACTTTTTATTTTAGCACACTGATTTTAATTCCTTCACGTTCGGTGATTAAAATTGCAGTGATAGTGATTGCCGATGGCTGGAAATCAAATGACAAAGGCAAAATCATGGAAATTTATGACAAGAGCAACCGAATTCTTTCAGCTGTTGGCTTGCTCTTGTTCCTGGGTTTGATGCTAAATTTAGATCAGATTTTTGATATCTTGAAAGAAGATTTTGAAGCGGGCCGCATGGTAATTGTCTTTATAGGTCTGGCCAATCTGATAGAAATGTTTACCAGTGTTTCGCAATACATCATAAGTAATTCATCCCATTACAAAGTAATTACTTGGTTTTTAATATTTTTTGCAATCTTGCTTATCATCACAAACTTGATTTTTATTCCTGTTTATGGACTGGTTGGTGCTGCAATTGCCTCCCTGATTGCCAGATTTATCTACAATTTACTCTCATGGGGTTTTGTCTATTACAAGTTTGGTATGCAGCCATTTAGCTGGAATTACCTTATTTTGATAGCAATTGGATTGATTGCATTTTATCTTGCCCGGCTCACACCGGCTTTTGACTGGTATGTCTGGGAAATCATAACCCAAAGTGCGGTTTTCACTGTACTTTTTACTGTCATGCTTTATCTATCCGGTTTTTCAGCCGATTTCAATCAAACCATCAATGGAATGCTCGCAAAGCTACACATCAAAAAATAACTAAATTCGCATTTTTCTGCATATTGAAGTCTTATCATGGAAAAAACCACACATAATACTAATATCGTCTTCATCGGCAGCGGTGCCATTGCTACAGCTCTGGGTAACATCCTGGCTGCAGATGAAGATTTGGATGTTTGCTTGCTTTCAATCGAAAAAGATGTCGTTCATGATATCAATCACAATCACATCAATTTCCGGTATTTCCCTGCCACACAGCTTCATCCCTATCTAAAAGCCAGTAGTGAAACTGCTGTTTTGAGGCGGGCAGATCTGATCTTTCTGGCCATTCCATCCAACGCAATTTTGACCTATCTGAAACAAAGCAAAATCTTGATTCCCGCACATACGCCACTAATCAATCTGGCCAAAGGATTTGGCGATGCCTTTCAGCTGATTCCTGAATGCATTGCAGCAATGATGCCTAATCCGGTTGCCTGCATGAAGGGGCCTTCCTTTGCGCGTGAAATAATCAATCGTCAGCCAACAGCCTTCACCATTGCAGCCAGTGATAAGAAAATCAATGAAATGTTAGCAGATTTATTTGGCGAAACCACTATACACCTGGATCATTCCAATGATATTTTGGGGGTTGAATATGCAAGCATTTTAAAAAATATTTATGCCATTGTAATCGGCATTGTAGATGCCAATTTCGATTCACCCAACCTCAGATCATTGGTACTTTCAAAGGCAATCAATGAGATGAGACAGCTTATCAAAACATTTGGCGGACAAGAGGAAACGATTTTTAAATATTGTGGGTTTGGAGATTTTTCGCTTACTGCATTGAACGATCTCAGCAGGAACCGCACTTTAGGACTACTGATCGGTAAAGGTTTCTTTTCGCAGGATATTTCAGAAAAAGTGGTTTTGGAAGGCAGAATCGCCGTTCAGGTATTTTATGAAGAACTGGAAAAACGGCAACTGACCGGCGTCAACTATCCGCTAATGACAGAGCTTTACAAGGTATTTAATACAGATTATGACATTGGAAAATTCGTAAATAACATCCTTAACGATTGATCAACCGATCAAATTGAATTGCCATATCCCGTGTGAGTGCTAACCTGGAATACTGTTGAACATTTCCGGAAGTTGAACTTAAATTGCCTTCACGGTATCGTTTATAATAATCCCAAATATATTCTTTAAGCAGTTTCTCCTCCTCAAAATCCACCATCACTCCTGCCCCGGTTTCTTTTAAAATGGTTGCTGCATCACCGGCAACAGGGCCAATGCCTATAATCGGTCGTCCGGCTCCCATATATTCAAACAGCTTTCCGGTGAGTATCAGATGCGCATTGGGTGTACGATTGATCAACAGCAACAACACCTGGGTGCGCATCTGCTCTTTAACCACTTCTTCATGAGGCAAATAAGGCAAAATCTCGAGCTTATCCATCAGCTCATTTGCTTGTAGGGATTCCCTTACAAATACATCAACATTGCCTATCAACTTGATTTTTAAGTCTGCTGAGAAAGTATCACTTTCTTTGCATAATTCATTCAGCACTTTCCATAATATAAGCGGATTACGCGTTTTAACCAGTGCCCCAATATGAGCCAAACTAAAATCGTTATCAGGCTCAATTTTTTCTAATTTGTCAAAATCAGAACTATCAAATCCATTTGGAATAACAGCATAATTTCTGTTATAAATCTCATTGAATTCTTTCTTCATTCCCGGGCTGACAACCGTCACAACATCAGCATTTTTCAGCACCTTAAGCTCCAATTGATGATGCTTGCGGTCAGCCCGTTTTCCCAACATCAAATCCTGATAATAATCAATATTGGTCCAGGGATCCCTGAAATCAGCCAGCCACGGAATTCCCGTTTGCCTCTTAAGCTGCATGCCTATCAGGTGCATACTGTGAGGAGGACCGGTAGAAACAATTAAATCTACTTTATTTTGAAGGAGCCAGGTTTTTAAAAACTTTACGGATGGCTTAATCCAGTAACGTCGCGCATCCGGAATAAATACATTTCCTCTGATCCAAATACTAAGCTTTTCGGTCAGGCCTGGCTTTTTCTTTTCCGAAAGAAATGCCGTTTGAATGCGTTCGTCCATTTTTCGTCCGGTAAAGGTCTTATACCAACGGTAAGGCTCCCAAACTTTGGTTTTAAGCACTTCTAACTCAGCGGGAATTTCATTTAGGAGACTTTGATCCAGCTGCGGCGACTCCGGATTTTCAGGAGTATAAATGACTGGTTCCCAGCCAAATTGACGTAAATACTTCACAAATTTAAGCCAGCGTTGAACCCCTCCTCCACCAGAGGGCGGCCAATAATAGGTGATGATTAAAACCTTTTTCATAAAGACTTATGTTTCAGTCTTTTTCTGCTTAATCAAAAAATTAATGAAGATTCCAACTGCCAACAGAATCAGCAATAACGAACTGGCCAGACTTACCTTTTCTCCAACTGCCCAAATACGCGGCTCGTAGCGCATTTCAAGCTGATGATCTCCTGCCGGAATCAAGGCTGCCCTTAAAATATAATTGGCTCGCAACAACTCATGCTGCTGTCCGTCAACATACAGATTCCAGCCTTTGGATGTCCATATTTCAGAAAAAACCACCAATTGCTCATGCTTTGAATTAAACGCATAATTCAATTTATTGGGAGCATAACTGCTTAACAAAATTGTAGCAGTGGAATCACTAACTGGTTCAAAACCATTCAGGCTTTCACGAAACGCTTCATGAATTACCGCTATTTCATTCAAATCAACAGTTTCCAGGGCATCGATTTCTTCGTTTGATGTTGAAACCCATTGCAGATCACTTGTAAACCAGGCATCACCAAAGGCAAACACATTTTTCAAGGGAGAAGCACTCGGGCTATAGATATAATATCGTGTGTTTAACATATTCAAAACCTGCTGTTTAGCCAACACCTCATTGATTGAGGCCAGATTTGGATTATCATTAAACGCAGCCGATATCTCCTGGATCTCCTGTTGTATGTAATGATCGATCATATCTTGATAACGCTGCAACTTTGCACCATGATACCCCCCTATGGCATGATGATAATAGCTGGTGCTGGCATCGTTAAAAATATTCTTAGTCAAATCCAACACCCTGAAATTCGGGTCATTATCCTGCAGAATTTCTTTATCGGCCTGGGTAAGCTGGAAGGGATTGTCAACTTTTCTTTTCGCAACAAAATTGTCATTATTCAGATACCGTTGCGCCACAGGAACCATATCGATCAAAATCAGAAGAGTAATGGCAGCAATAAGCCAGGATGCCTTGATTTTCTTAAGGCTGTAAAAATATAAAACTGCAGTGGCAAGCAAAATAAAAATGAAGCTTCGCATAGCATCAGCCTTAAAGATACTTACCCGAACGGCCTCAAGCTGACTTAAAAATAAATCTATTTGCGAAGCATCCCCGGGATTCGACTGTTGAATACGATTAAACTGTTCCAGCTCAAACTGGCTGAAAAAGTTGAAAAAGGCAGTTGGCAAGAGGTAAAATAAAAAGGCCAGTCCGCCGGTAAGTCCAAAAGAAATCCAAAAATACTTTTGCTTATTGCGCAGAGCTTCAGGATTTTGATAAATATGATAAAGTCCCAGGAAACCTAATAAAGGAATGGTCAATTCAGCGATCACCAAGGTCATTGATACCGCCCGGAATTTATTATAGCCCGGAATATAGTCAAGGAAAAAGTCGGTGAAAGGCATAAAGTTTTTGCCCCAGCCAAGCAAAATTGAAAGTATAGTAGCCGCCAACAGTATCCATTTGTATTTCCCTTTCACAAAAAACAAGCCCAGTACAAACAAAAACATCACCACTGCACCGGCATAAACCGGCCCGCTGGTTCCGGGCTGATCGCCCCAGTAGGCATTTTGCTGTGCCAGAGCCTGACGCATTCCGCGGTCGGCGACATCCAGAGCTGGATTTTTTTGACCTAACATCGCTGTGGCTCCTCCTTTCGCATTCGGAATTAACAGCGACCAGGTTTCCCCAATGCCATAACTCCAGTTTGTGATATAAGACCGGTCGAGGCCCTGCGTTTGATCATCAGTATTTTTTGTAAGTACCGGCTTTCCACGCATGGATTCTTTTCCATAGTCGTAAGTAGCGTAAAGGTTGGTGCTGTGTGTAAGAACTGCCAGCAAGGCTCCAACGATCAGAAAGCCACTGGCTTTTAAAAAGTTAGGCAAAGTTTTGAAACGTATGGCATCAATCAGCTGAATGATTCCCAAAATCACTACGATAAGCAAGAGGTAATAGGTTATTTGTAAATGTCCGGCTTCTATTTGCAGTGCAAGTGCTATCGAAGCCAACAGTGCTCCCCAGAGATATTTTCCCTGGTAGGCCAGCACTATTCCGGCAAGTACAGGAGCCATATACCCAATGGCATAAGCCTTTGAGGTGTGGCCTGCACCAAGAATGATGAAAAAATAAGATGAAAAAGCAAAAGCTATCGCTCCGGCCATACTCAGCCAGGGATTGACGCGCATTACAAGCAACAAGATGAAGAATCCAAGCATATACACAAAAACGGCATTAGCCGGATAAGGCAGCCATAGCTGAACAACTTTTTTTACATACCGCATCAGGTTGTTTCCATAAATCACCGAAATCTGCCAGGCTGGCATTCCACCAAACATAGCGTTTGTCCAGAGTGGTTCTTCCCCGGTTTCCTCCCTGAAATCCACAATTTCTTTTGACATGCCTTTCCACATGGCGATATCGTGTTGCTCAAGGCGTTTGCCCTCAAGTAAAGGATTAAAATAGGCAATCGTGATCACCAAAAAACTTAAAATAGCTGTAATTATGGCAATCAGGAACTTAGTCTTCGCGGGATTATTTTTCATTTTCGGGCTTGTTATTGTCTTTTACTTCTTCAAAATCAACATATTCACCAATGTCGGGATCTACTCTTGGCTGATCGATCCCGGGCATTTTTACTTTTACTTCACCCTCGTTTGGCTTTTGTTTTGCCTGATGCGTACCCTGCATTTTTTCCTGCATTTTACGAACATAACGACTAAGCAACCAAGGCAGTCCGTACCTAAAAAACAAGCGGAAAAGGTAAAAAATCAGGATAACCCAAAAGATGAACAACAAAAAACCTTCCATAACTGGTAAAAGCAATACATTGTTAAAGATGCGAAATTAGTCTTTTTTAAAGAAAATCGGGGAAATGGCTGGTTGATAAAAACCAAAAAAAGATAAAAGAGCTACAAAAAAGTTGGCACAAAAAAACAGAAGGCGAATATTTCGTCACCTTCTGCTTAAACCTTAAATAAATCAAGAAACGGCCTTAAACGGTTTACATTTCGTCAGAAACCGTAAGTCTTTTTCTGCCCTTAGCTCTTCTGGCTTTTAACACCTTGCGTCCGTTGGCAGTGGCCATTCTTTCTCTGAAGCCGTGTTTATTACGACGTTTTCTGTTCGATGGTTGAAAAGTACGTTTCATTGCTCAATTGAATTTTCAGGTATGTGATTCGCCAACAGCCGCTTTTGCCAGATGGCTTATTAATTACTATTTTGGGAGTGCAAAAGTAGAAACTTTTTTTCGACTGTCCAAGTGGTTTTAATAAAAAAGGAAAAAAAATACCGGAAGCAAGTCTATTCCTTCCGGTAATGATCTCTCAGACTTTATTTTTTACTTTTTTGGTGCGTGTTTCAGTGTTTCAACCAGATACTCCCAGAAAAGTTTTACAGTGTCAATATTTACCTTCTCATCGGGTGAGTGCGGATGACGAATTGTAGGGCCAAATGAAATCATGTCCCAATTGGGGTAAGCTGATCCCAGGATACCACATTCCAGTCCGGCATGAATCACCTTTACCTCCGGCACCTTGCCGAATTTATTGTTATAAACGTCTTTCATAGCATGAAGGATAGGCGATTTCACATTCGGTTTCCAACCTGGATAATCTCCTGATGAATAAGCCTTTCCGCCTGCTTTTTCAAATACGTCGCGAATTTGGGCAGCCAGCTTTTCTTTGTCAGCATCTACCGAACTTCTTTGCAAGGTACCGATCACAAACTGACCGTCGTTCATTTTAACCGTGGCCAGATTGGTAGATGTTTCTACAACGCCTTCCATATCTTTCGACATGGCAATAACCCCATTTGGGCATTTGGCAACAGCCTCAAACAAACTATTCTGCGCTTTCATATCGACAACATTTTCGGGCAATTCAGCAGCTTCTGCCTGGATGGAAAGTCCACCATCTGCTTCGGCAAACTCATCTTTGGCGATAGCTTCAAACTCAGCTGTAAACTGCTCGAAAAGTTCAGCGTTTTTTGCAGGCACAACAATTGTTGCAAAAGCCTCACGCGGAATGGCATTACGAAGGCTGCCTCCATCAACTTGCGACACACGCAAGCCAACTTTATCTGCTGCCATAAGCATCAGCGTGTTAATTATTTTGTTGGCATTGCCGCGGCCAAGATGAATATCCAGACCAGAATGACCACCTTTAAGTCCTTTAACAACAATACGATATGCTTTATGATCTGCAGGAGTGGCTTCCAGTTTGAACTTAAACTCGCCAGTGGAATCAACACCTCCGGCGCAACCGATATACAGTTCGCCCTCATCTTCAGAGTCCATATTCAGCAAGATATCGCCTTTCAAAATACCAGGTTTCAGTTCATTAGCACCTGTCATACCGGTTTCTTCATCAATGGTAAAGAGGGCTTCAATAGGTCCGTGCTCCAGGTCGGTGGCTTCCAAAACCGTCATGGCTGCTGCTGCTCCAATACCATTGTCGGAGCCCAGGGTTGTTCCTTTTGCCTTAACCCAACCGTCTTCGATATAGGTTTCAATCGGATCTTTTTCGAAATCATGATCTGTCCCCTCATTTTTTTGAGGAACCATATCCAAATGTGCCTGTAAGATAATGCCTTTGCGATCTTCCATGCCAGGAGTGGCAGGTTTGCGGGCAATCACATTTCCAACTTCATCTACAATTGTTTCAAGACCAAGCTTTTCGCAAAATTCTTTTGTGAATGCAATGATTTTTTCCTCTTTTTTTGAAGGACGTGGAATTTGTGTCAGGCTGTAAAAGTTTTTCCAAATTCCTTTGGGTTCCAGATCCAAAATGCTACTCATAATGATATTATTTAAAGTGAATATTCAGTTTGAGGGGCTAAATTACAATTATTTCCTGATTTTGAGCAGTGAAAACCGAGAAGTTGACAACATTAGCTGCCAGGCTGCTATATTTTGTAAATTCACATGTAAATCCCTAATTTTACTGCAAATTATTACAATTGATTATGCGAAAAAATCTTCGAAACCACTTGCCTGTCAACATCAACCTGAATGTGCGGGGGCTATCTCAATCCGCCACCTTAGCCATTAACGAAAAAAGCCGGCAACTCATCAGTGAGGGTCGCAAGGTATATAAATTTGGCCTTGGCCAGTCACCCTTTCCGGTTCCCGAAGCTGTTGTGGAAGCACTTCGTCAACATGCCCACGAAAAAGACTATCTTCCTGTAAGAGGCTTGCTCCCTCTGCGTGAAGCCATTGCAGCATTTAACAAACGAACACAATTTATTGATTCCACGGCGGATGATATTTTGATTGGTCCGGGCTCAAAAGAACTTATTTTTATTCTTCAGCTGGTTTACTATGGCGATCTGATCATCCCGACGCCCAGCTGGGTTTCCTATTTTCCGCAGGCCAGAATCATTGGCCGCCATGTGCATTGGGTTCCAACAAGTGCTGAAGATCAATATCGCCTCTCACCCGAAAAACTGGATATGATTTGTCGTGCAGATCCAAACAGACCCCGAATCGTAATTTTAAATTATCCCAGTAATCCAACCGGCTGTACCTATCCTACCGAAAAGCTGAAACAACTGGCTGCTGTGGCCCGAAAGTATAATATCGTATTGGTTTCGGACGAAATTTACGGCATGATTCATCACCAGGGGCAGCATGTTTCCATCGCGCGTTTTTATCCCGAAGGAACCATCATCAGCAGTGGATTGAGCAAATGGTGCGGTGCCGGAGGCTGGCGATTGGGGACTTTTTCGTTTCCACCACAATTGTATTGGCTACGCGAAGCCATGGCAACCGTGGCCAGCGAAACTTACACCTCTACCTCGGCACCCATTCAATATGCTGCCATCACAGCTTTTGAAGGCGGAGATTTTATCGATCAATACCTGAATGATTCGAGACGCATTTTGCGCTATCTGGCTAAAATCATTCGGCAGAAATTGACTGCAGCCTCTATCTCTACTCCTCAGGTGAATGGCGGATTCTATCTGTATCCTGATTTTAGCTTTTACCGCGAAAAACTCAAAGCACGTAATATCCTTACTTCCGGAGAGTTATGTGACGCACTTCTGGAAGAAACCGGTGTGGCTTTATTGCCTGGCATCGACTTTGGCCATCAGCCCGAAGAGCTGGTTGCGCGATTGGCCTATGTGGATTTTGATGGTAAGCTGGCCCTGGAAAAATTGTCAGCCTATCAGGATAAGAAACTTCAGGAATCCTATATCAGCGAATACTGCCCTTCAATCTGGGAAGGCATCAAGGCCTTGTGCGATTGGTTTTCAGAATTATAACCCCATTATGCTATTAGAAAAAAGATGAAGACTATTTTCAGGTTTCTGAATTGGAGTGGCGGCAAAGATGCGGCACTGGCCTTGTGGTACCTACAAAAAAATGGCATCGAAGTAAATACCTTACTCACAACCTATAACGAGCAAAGCAACACCATTCCTTTGCATGAAATTCCAATTAAACTGATCGAAGAACAAGCCAACGCATTAGGACTGCCGCTGTTCAAAATCGGATTGCCCGCAAATTGTGACAACGAAACCTATCATAAACTCATGCTATCGCAACTCGGTAATTTAGCTCCTGCTCAACAAAAAGTTGCAGTTTTTGGAGATATTTTCCTTGAAGATATTCGTGCCTTTCGCAAACAACAACTTAACAAGCTGGGCATTTTATCAGAATTTCCACTGTGGCACATCAATACAAAAACACTTGCAGAAACATTTATCAATCAGGGGTTCAGGGCTATGATCTGCAGTGCAAGTGCAAAATTCTTCCCAAAAAATATCATCGGGAAAATCTATGACGAGCATTTTTTAACTACCCTACCACCCGATGTTGATCCCTGTGGTGAAAATGGCGAGTTTCATAGTTTTGTTTTCGATGGACCAATTTTTGAAAAACCAATAGATTTTCCTGAAGTACAAGAAATTAAATCAATGTATTATGGCAATCCCAAATCTGATTTTTCACAAAAATTCTTCTACGCTGATTTTTAGTTTATTTACCTGAACACCACATCTTTAATCACCTCTTTACCCACTTCCTGGTTAAGGTTTTTGATGATCAGGCTTTTGGCATAGGAAAGCTCCTGACGCAGGGCATCTGAATCGAGTTTTACAAACAACACCTGTTTTTCGACATGCAAATCCATGGTCTTGCGATGTATCACAGGCCCAACAACTTTAGGCCAGCTATCGATCAGCTTCACCTCATCCAGCCTGGCTTCCCAACCATATACACGCAGCAATTGCCGGATAATATCACCCAAAGGTTCTTCGTTGTTCGTTGACATTTATTTGTTTTCTTAAACTTTTGTTTCCGTTACAATTTTTCCGGAATCTATCTCAAAAATCCGATGATCAATCTCACTCTCTTCAAAAAGCTGATCGACGCGATGCTGCTGGGTATCGGTTAAAAAAACCTGACCAAAATAATCTTCACCCACCAATTTAATGAGCTGCTTAACACGCTGATCGTCTAGCTTATCAAAAATATCATCCAAAAGTAAAATGGGTTTGTAGCCCATCTTTTTTTGGGTGAAATCATATTGCGCCAGGCGAATGGCAATCACAAACGACTTTTGTTGCCCCTGAGAACCAAACCGTTTCACCGGAAAATCATTCATCAAAAAATTTAAATCATCCTTGTGCACTCCTACTGTAGTAAAACGTGCCATGCGATCGCGTTCCAGCTTATTATCCAGCAATTGAGAAAAACCCTGCTCATTCAGATCGGAATCGTATTGAATGCTAACGCTCTCGTTTCCACCCGAGACCAAGGTATAATATTGTTGAAATATGCCCTGAAAGTCGTTCAGGAATTCTTTTCTGTACTGATGAATCGTTGTAGCAGGCTGAAGCATTTGTTCTTCCCATAGCAAAAGCATTGATCTGTCGAATTTCTTTTGTTCTGCAAATTGTTTGAGCAAGGCATTTCGCTGCGAAAGTGCTTTGTTATACTTGAGCAAAGCGTCCAGATAAACCGGATTGAACTGGGCAATCACACCATCGATAAATTTGCGGCGTAACTCGCTGCCATCATTGATCAGATCACGATCGTAGGGCGAAATCATCACCAGCGGAATCTTTCCGATATGATCCGCCAGTCGGTCGTAAGTTTTTTTATTCCACTGAAAAACCTTTTTGTGTCTGCGTTTTTGAATGCAACTCACCTGATCGGTTTCCATGCCCGGGCGTTGATAATAGCCATGCACGGTAAAAAAATCGTCCTCATGCCGAATATTCTGCTGGTCGTTGGCATTGAAATAACTTTTGCAAAAGGACAAATAATAAATGGCATCCAGCAGGTTTGTTTTTCCGGCTCCGTTGCGACCTACAAAACAATTGATCTTTTCGGAGAAATGAATTTCGGCCGTGTCGTAATTTTTAAAACTGGCAAGTTTAAGTGTTTGCAGGTGCATAGACAGAGTATTCCTGCAAAAATACAATCTGTTAACTGAATTACGAAATCTAATTCACAAAGTCGCTAAGACGGGTAACGATGCTAAAATAATTGGGTGATCCCACAGCGTGATAGCTTGAGCGGGAATAGTTAATCTGAAACTTGGAGATCCGAATCCCAATACCCCAGGCAAAACCCACCATGCCAAGTTTATCCGGGATTTTCATTTCCTGGCGGCGTTTGTAGTTATAGCTACCGCGCAAAACAAGGCCTTTGCCAATATAAAACTCCCCACCAATAATAATATGTCTTAAAAACTGATCCCCAAACTTAGCCAGGCCTTCCTTTTCCTGCTTTTCACCGGTGATGGGATCGATATTTCCATCCAGATCGATTGGATCCTCATAAGTCAGATCCCATTTTTGCAGGTTATCATACACTATCATAAACCTAAAAGGAACGTGATCAAGTCGTTTTGAAACACCAAACTGCATACTGAAAGGCAGGCTTGCATCAGCACCTTCGAAAAATGAGGAGAGCTCGGTACCAATATTTCTGGCCGTAAGACTCAGCAACCAGCCGCTTTCGGTTCTGTAATTAGCTCCCACATCCACTGCCATAGCAAAGGCATTGTAAGTTTCGTATTGCCGTCCGATAAACTTGGCATTGGCGCCAATGCTAAAACTCGAATCCAGTTGACGCCCCCAACCCAGGGTAAAGGCATAATCTGCGGCCGAAAAACTGCCATTGGTAAGACCGCCTTCATCGGCATAATCGAAGCTGCCGTAATGATGATACTGCAAGTTGGCCAGAAAATTACCGGTTTTTTCAAAACTGCGGGCATATTGCAAACCGGCAAAATTGATATCAGCAAAATAATCCACATAGGAGAGTGCCAGCTTTCCGCTCGTTTCAGCCGAAATCAAGGCCGGATTGAATAAACCCAACTGTATGTCACCATCATCTATCGGAACCAGCGAACCGCCAAGTGCAGCAACTCTTGCAGCGCTGGTAGTATTCACAAAGCCGTATGCCCCTTGTTCCGTATTTTGGGAAAAGGCCAGATGCAGCTCTACAGTAAAGAATAAAATCAGAACAATAAAGGTTGTTTTCTTCACAATATTAGGATTTCGTTTTGCAGTAATTACGCCAATTTAACGCACAATTATACGCTTTAGTATAAACGTTTTATAAAATCAGCGATCAATTACAATTTTTATACTTTCGGCCTTTTTACCATCAATTATGAGACTTCCTAAGTAAAGCCCATTTTTTATTCCCGATATATCCATGCGTCCAAATCGCTTATCAATAATCATTTCACCAAGCATTCGGCCCTGCAAATCAGTAATTTGAAGTGTAACCGGAAAGATTAAATCAGCACGAATAAATTGATAGTGGATAAAGTTTTCAGCAGGATTTGGATAAAGCTGAAAAGCTTTTGATTCAGCTTCAGGCTCGTTCATACTAACCCAATTAAGCCATTCATCATAAAGCAGTTGCAGTTCATCAATGGGTTCAATGCCATAAGGAGTTTCTGCAACATTCAAATCCAGATACAAACTATCCGGATCATTTTCAGGCCTTGCAACACGCAAAAAAGCTGATAAAGAGGATACACCTTCGGGTGTGCAGCGCGAATCGGCTCCCACTACATTTGCACCCTGCAAAGCAGCCATCAGCTTATCAGCCAGCATTCCGGAAGTGTGAATAAAACGAGACTCCATCGAATCGATGATTTGCTGACCCAATAAAATATTTCCCTGAATGCTGTAATTTACACCTTCGTGATGACCTTTCCAGTCCATACAACTCGTTCCAGTGAAAGCAGCTGATCTCGCATTTCCTTCTTCATCAAAGTCAACAATGCCGTATTGTCTGCGTTGAGGCTGATTTTGCACATCATTTTCGACCAACCAATCAATGATTTCAGCTGGCGAAAGTCCTTCGAGCATTTTGTTGTGGGCATTGACCTGATTTGCCGAAAGCCAGTAAGATTGGGTATGAATTGCCCCGCGTCCGGGAATGATATCGCTGATAATTACAGCCCCGCCGGCAATAGCAGAATTGTCGAGGCAGCTTGCTCCGGCACTTCCCACTTCTCCGGTAATTGTGTCAACGGCAACAATAGAAAAGGTATCCTGAGCATTGACATCTAAAAGCATCCCAAAAAATAAAACAGTTGCAAGAAGTATGAGTCTCATTGATTTGATGATTTGATTTCAGGCAAATATAAGCGTTTAGCTGTTAAACTTTATAAACCGCTATAACAATAACTTTTACAGGGGTGTATAAAAAATCCCGCAAAAGATTTTATCATCAAAAGCGGGATTGTAAGTGATCACAATCAAGTGCTTAGTCTTGTTGCAATTTCTTGATCAGATTCAATGCGCTTCCGGCTTTGAACCATTCAATCTGATTTTGATTGTAGGTGTGTTGCACCTCCAAGGTGTCTGTTGAGCCATCGGCATGATTCAACCGGATTTTCAGATGCTCACCCGGCGCAAAATATTCCATACCCAACACATCAATCCGATCGTCTTCACGAATCAGGTCATAATCTTCTTTATTCACAAAGGTGAGTGCCAACATGCCTTGTTTCTTCAAATTCGTTTCGTGGATACGGGCAAAAGATTTCACCAGCACCACTTTTACACCCATGAAACGAGGCTCCATGGCCGCATGTTCGCGCGATGAACCTTCGCCATAGTTTTCGTCGCCCACAACGATAGAACCAAATCCGCTTTCCTTGTATGATTGCGCAGCATCGGGAACTTTATTCACCTCAGCAGTGATTTGATTTTTAACGGCGTTGGTTTGTTCACCAAAATAATTCACTGCACCGATAAGCATATTTTGTGAAATATTTTCGAGATGGCCCCGATAGCGCAACCAGGGACCGGCCATTGAAATATGATCAGTGGTGCATTTTCCTTTTGCCTTGATCAATAAGTACATCCCTTTGATATCTTTTCCATCCCAGGGAGCAAAAGGCTCCAGCAACTGCAAACGATCCGAATCAGAAGCAACAACCACTTCGATATGACTTCCGTCTTTTGCTGGCTCCTGATAGCCATTGTCTTCCACGGCAAATCCCGTAGGAGGAAACTCAATGCCCTGAGGTTCGTCCAGTTTAACATTTTTACCATCATTGTTAACCAGATAATCCGTCATAGGGTTAAAACACAAGGTTCCGGCAATGGCGAAAGCCGTAGTGATTTCGGGGGAGGCAACAAAGCCGTGGGTGTTGGGGTTTCCATCGTTACGTTTGGCAAAGTTCCGGTTGAAAGACGTCATGATAGAGTTCTTTTCGCCTTTGTCAGCATTATGACGTGCCCACTGCCCGATACAGGGACCACAGGCATTAGCCAAAACCACACCGCCAATCTCTTCAAAAGTTTTGAGGTAGCCATCGCGTTCCACAGTGTAGCGAACCATCTCTGAGCCTGGCGTTACCGTGTATTCTGATTTCACCTTCAAATTCTTGTCAATCGCCTGTCGGGCTACCGAAGCTGCACGCGAAATATCTTCGTACGAAGAGTTGGTGCATGAACCGATCAGTCCAACCTCAAGTTTTTCGGGCCAGCCATTGGCTTTCACAACTTCTGCAAATTTAAAAACAGGCGTGGCCAAATCCGGAGTGAAAGGGCCATTGATATGCGGCTCAAGTTCTGAGAGATTGATTTCGATCAGCTGATCAAAATATTGATCAGGATTGCTGTAAATTTCAGGGTCAGCAGTCAGGTGTTCTGCAATTTTATCAGCTTCCTCAGCCACCACAGCACGATTTGTCCCTTTGAGATAGTCGGCCATTTTTTTATCGTACCCAAACAAAGAAGTTGTTGCACCAATCTCGGCTCCCATATTACAGATTGTGCCTTTTCCGGTGCAGGAAAGAGATTCGGCACCTTCGCCAAAATATTCGAGTATGGCACCTGTTCCGCCTTTTACAGTCAGAATACCTGCCACTTTTAAAATAACATCCTTGGCCGAAGTCCAGCCACTCAATTTACCAGTTAGTTTAACGCCGATAAGTTTTGGGAACTTCAATTCCCAGGGCATTCCGGCCATCACATCAACTGCATCGGCACCACCTACACCGATGGCAACCATACCCAGGCCTCCGGCATTCACGGTATGCGAATCTGTTCCTATCATCATTCCGCCGGGGAAGGCATAGTTTTCTAATACCACCTGATGAATGATACCAGCACCTGGTTTCCAAAATCCAATCCCGTACTTATTGGACACGCTGGCCAGAAAATCAAAAACCTCTTTGTTGGTGTCGTTGGCTGTTTTCAGGTCGGCCACGGCTCCCAGTTTTGCCTGGATCAAGTGATCGCAATGCACAGTAGAAGGCACGGCAGCTTTTGCTTTTCCGGCCTGCATAAACTGTAGCAAAGCCATCTGCGCCGTTGCATCCTGCATAGCCACACGATCCGGATTAAAATCCACATAAGCCTTTCCTCTTTCGTAGGGCTTTTCGGGCAATGCCTCTGAGAGATGGCTGTATAATATTTTTTCGGTGAGTGTTAAGGGGCGTCCGAGGTGTTTTCGTGCTGCTTTAATACGTTCCGGCATACCGGCATATACTGCCTTAATCATGTCTAAATCAAATACCTTCATGTGTTATGCTTTAAATTTTTAAAATGCATTGTTAATGTAATAACAATAATATCAAGCTATTACTGCAAATTTAAGGTTTTCCACTCAATCAGCATCTGCTTTATGGAAAATTTATTCTGTAATCCTTACTTTTCCTGTCACAGTGCGATCAGGAAGCATAAGCCGGTAAATGTAAAAACCTGGTTTTATACTATTTGACGTAAGAGACTGATTGCCATAATACCAGTGAATCTGATTTGCTCCGGAATAGGTGTCTGATTTCTCGGTCATAAATACCGTTTGGCCATGCGGGTCGATCACTTGAAGTACAACTCTTGCAGACGCACCAAGCTCGAATGCGAAAGTAAATCTCCGGCGGTCGTGATTGGGATAAACAACCACCCCCTGATAGCGATCGCGTGGCTTAATTGTAGTGATCAGTTGTAGCTGCAGTGCCAGATCATGTTGCAGTGCTTCAATCTGAATTTCCATTCCATTGCTAAATGCCTCTCTGATGCGAACCGAATCGATGGTTCCGCTTTGTGTGTTGTACCAATCCAACCGGTAAGTTCCGGCTTGTAATGGAAGAAACAAGCTGCCGGATGCAGGCTCGGGAGGCGGTTGTTGTTCATAAAAATTTTTCCAGTTGTAGTCCCTGTTCTGAATCCACACATGCATAAGGTGGTTTGATTGCAATCCAAAAGCCCGCAATTGAGGCAGGAATTTTTCGAGTGTAATTTTTTCAAGCTCAATCACACTGGCAAAGCCCATCCCGACATTATCCAATGTAAACTGATGGTTTCCGGGCTGTACCTCAATCCAATAAGATGTATTCGGTTGAACTGCCTGCTCAAAAATCACCACATCATGCTTTTTTATCTGCAATATCCCATTATTTACCTGGCCTCCTGTTTCTATTCGAATCACACTTTCGTGAAGAAGGCTTGTCGAAAACACTGGCGGGTTCCTCAGCGATCCAAAAAGGGAAAGCGGGCCATAGAGAAAGCTGTTCAGGCTATCGGCTGCCGGAACCATTTGACCGCTGTTGTGCCAGTGAAAATGTGTTGAGGGTGCCGGATCTGTCAGGCTAAAAAAGTCGGGCACTATCTCCCAGTCGGCTCTTGCAGCTGCATCCGTGATCAGATGGAGTGATTTCGTTTCATCTGCAGGTGTGGCATCCGTAGCAGCAAAAGCATACACAGCTCCAAACCGATCATACAAATCAAGTTTATCCACATACTCTTCCCAGTACCAAGGCACTACGCATCCCATGCTTCCGGCCATGACAGAAGTGAACAAGGCATTGTGTAAGGCAAGGCCATCAGGATCCCAGATCGACATGGAATCGCTGTAGTGACCAATCCCGTATTCGCCTACGAGTATTGGTTTCTGATAATTCTTCAGATACATATTCATCTGTCGCATAACATCACCAGCCTGATCGGCCCTTTTGTTATACAAATGCAATTGTGTGAAATCGATGGCCGGATGCTGCCAGACCTGTGGTTCACTTTCCGGTAGGGCATAACCTGCCGAAACCAGATGATCGTAAGGATCGTTGTTCTGGAGCCAGCTTGCCATTTCGATCACCCAGCTGCTGACTTGATTCTTGTAACTTTTATAAAACGGGAAGTTATCTGTTTCGGAAAAAACCTCCCAGGCTACCAATTTTCTGGAATAGCCATAGCGCGCCAGCAGATAGCGCATCCTGTTTTTATAAGCTGCCCTGGCCTCCGGATGCGTGAAAAATTCCTGCGGCTGCTTACAATATCCTCCATTGGCAATGTTATAAGGATTTGAAGGCCATTCTGCCGGATAACCAAAGTTAAGTTCATTGTGAATTGAAAAAGCCAGCTGTAAAAAAAGATCCATATCGTGTGCCATCCTGAAAATACTATCCAGCATAAAGGCGTCCTTTTGCCTGGGCATATAATTGCGCAAACCTCCTTCGATCCATTCGATATGATAACCCCAGGGCGTGAGCATCAATTTGGCAAAGTTCCCTCCCTTGTCCGAAAGCTGCTTAAAATAATGTGCCATCGGGTCATAGCCAGGATAATTACTGGTCCAGGTGATGTTTTCGCCAGCCAAAAAAACGTGTTTACCGGCCTGATCAACCAATTGTTTTTGATTGGCAGCAACCTTTACGAAACCTGTTAAATCGCTATCGCCCACCGAAAAACTTTGCCAGCCTGTTTGATCTGTTCCGGTTGAGTCAGTTAAGACAAGCCTAAAGTCCCAGGTTCCGGATTCAGGCGGACTAAAGCGGACACGCAAATGAGGTTGATCGGCAGGCGTAAGTTCACCATCCAGATGGGATATGTAATCCTGATAGTAGAAAGCATCAACAGCTATTTCGGTGAGTGAAGGGCCGCGAAAAATAGCCTGAAGGTTGATTTGATCGTAATCGAAGAAGTTAACTGCTGCTTTGGTAGCGACATCCACCCTGAGTTCAAATTTTTCATTGACGACAATTGTATCAGTCAGCCGTTCAACTGATAATATTTGCGGCTGTGAAGCAAGTTGATTGAGCAAAAGGCAAACGAAAGAAAAGCTGATGAGCAGTTTTTTCATTGGTATGTTGTGTAATCTTTCGTAAAAATAAGATAAAATCCGAATAAGTGGTTCAAACGAATCAAACCACACAAAACACAAACTGATCAACAGGTTAATTTTCCAGCAATCCGCGGCCGGATTTTATGATTTTGCCCTCTGCTTTCAATTGTTGAATCAACTTATCCAGCACTCCATTTACAAAGACTTTGCTTTTGGGTGTACTGAAATACTTCGAAATGTCGATGTATTCGTTCAAAGTTACCTTAATCGGGATTGATTTAAAGGTAAACAATTCAGCCAGGGCCATTTTCAATATCAGCATATCCATCACAGCGATGCGATCCTGCTCCCAATTGGCTGTGGTGCCAGCAATCATACTTCCGTATTCATCACTATTCAAAATAGTTTTACGAAAAAGTTGCTTCACAAAATTTAAGTCTTCATTGTCGTCCTCGTTGGCCGTTTTTAAGATTGTTGGTAAAGGCGTAAGTGTATTAAAATCAGGTTCGAGCGACTTAAAAAACTTGATCAGCAAATATGATACAAGGTGATAATCATCCACAAAATAGATACTCTTTTCTTCGTAAAAGGATTGCAGCAAATCCAGCTGGGAGAAATATTTTTCGATGATTTGAATCAGGAAACGTTTTTCGTTGTCGAATCCATGAATTTCTTCCGTCATGAATCGTTCATATTCAGGTGTTTCGCGCAAAAACTGAAAAAATCTTCGTACAATCTCCTGTTCTTCGCCCCAGTTGACTTTATAGAGGTTCTCAAACTTACGAAACTGAATATTTTCCGAAAGTGTGTTTAAAATCCCGTGTTTCACAAATCGCAGATTAGGATTCAGATCATCCTCGGTGGGAAAATGTTTCTTTTTGTTGTCTTCGATCCTGTTTTCGGCAAATCGCGTTGCCTCGATCAAAAACGAACACTGCCAGATAAACAACTCAAAAAGCTTGTTTATACTCAATAACAACTGCTTTTCTCCCTGATGCAAATCGCTATTACCAGCCTGATAATACGCATAAACCGATTGAAGAACTTTAACTCTGAGATGCCTTCTGCTGAGCATGATTTGGTGTGGAAATGATTTCTACTGATTTAAGGCGGCAAAGGTACAAAAAACAAATCCAGAATAAATATCCAAAACAGAAACTAATTTCCGAGCCATTTAAATGCTTTAAAAAAAATAGACACATCCTTCCATACATTGTAATCTCGGGCGTAAATCAAATTGAGCTGATTGATCATTTGATCGTCCGATACTATGCGTTTAAAAACGGAAGCCGGACAAAGCACTCCTTTGCGAATAGCAGGCAATTTTTGGCCTTGAATGGAAGCCTGGCAATAGCCTACCCATGTTTTTCGGCCAATGAATACCAGGAAAATATTTTTTAAAAAATTAAAAGGTTTCTTAACAAACCAAAGCAGAACCGGCCATAAGACCAAGCCGGCCATTGCTGCCATCAGATCAAAAAAGCGTTTGCTGCGGCGATTCGACCTGGAGTCGATGGCATTAATGCCAATGGTATAAAGATCGCCGCGGGTGTTGATTGAGTTGCTTCCGATGATAGAAAGGCTGTCTTCGGGCGCAATTTTATAATCCACCCCTGCAGTGTGCCAGGCTACCATTTTATCAATAATAGTTTGATGCGGAAGGTCTTTCGAACAAAATATCACCTCATTGATACGGTAAATTGCTATCATTTCAGGAACCTGATGGATATGCCCAATGAAGCTGGCAGGCAGTTTTTCGTCCGAATCCGTTTCGACCAGGCCTACAAACTCATGTTTTATGGCAGTAGATCGGAGCAAGTCTGCCACACGCAAGGCTTCCTTTCCATGACCGATAACCAGAAAGCGCTTTTTAGCTTCGCTTCCCAGCACATACCCATCAATCTTAAGCAGATGCGCCACAAACCGGACACAAGTGGTTGCCAGCGCAAGCCAAAGGGTTCCCAACAAAATCAAAGCACGCGAAAACCTGAGATTTTCGGGAAGCAGGGCATAAAAAACCAAGATCAGCAAACTACCAACTCCTATTCCCTGAAGGGCCCTGGGGATGCGGTATGGCTTGTCGTAACCACCACTAAAATAAACCGAAACCACCCAAATCAACAAATATGCAGGCAGGATAAATGTGACCAACACCAGCGGATAATCCCCGCCTTCGCGATAAATGGTGATATCGCCCCAAAACTGTTTGATCAGCAGCAAACCGGCAAACCCCAGCAGCACATCCGTCACCGGTAAAAAGGAACGCTTGATAAAACGAGCCATCAATGCCAAAAACGCCCTGAAATAAATGGCGATGTTGATCAAAAAGGTAAATGTGGAAGCACTTTTCTGGCTGAAATGCTTCTGTGCAAAGATGATCATGGCATTGTAAAAGACAAAAACATAATTCACACTGCTTTTTTTTGTGCTTTCACCTTTGTAATGTATGATGCGTGTTTCGGGGAAATAATAATTTTTAAATCCGCCTTGCGTGATCCGATAGGAAAGATCAATGTCTTCGCCATACATAAAAAAGGCCTCATCGAGCAGACCAACCTGATCGAGCACCGACTTGCGCATCAACATAAAGGCCCCGGCCAGCACATCCACTTCATGAATCTCATCTTTATCCAAAAAGCCAAGGTGATAGCGCGAAAAACGTTTGGATCTCGGAAACAGCGTTGCTAAACCAAAAATCTTGTAAAAAGCAGTGAGCGGTGTAGGCAGTCCTCTTTTCGACTCCGGCAAAAATTTACCCGTTCCGTCCACCATTTTCACACCCAAACCACCTGCATCCGGATGCGCATCCATAAAGGCAACTACCTTATCAAATGTATCATCCTCCACAACTGTATCAGGATTCAGCAGCAGAACATAGTCCCCTTTCGCCTGCCTGATGGCCTGATTGTTGGCCTTACTGAAACCAACATTGTCTTTGTTGGCGATTACTTTTACTTCCGGAAATTTCATTTCCAGCATCCGCAGTGAACCGTCAACTGAATTATTATCAACCACAAAAACCTCAGCTTCAATCCTTTGAATTGCTTTTCGCACCGAAAAAAGGCATTGTTCCAGAAAATGTTCTACGTTGTAGTTTACAATAACGATTGACAGCTTCATCAGGGAGCTTTTTTTTTGAGACCTCAAAATTACAGGAAAAACCACAATAATATAGTTATCTTGTCACTGTTGTCCGGTATAATTTACCTAAAATGCCTTTTTTCCTGCTTTGCCATTTGGCTTTATCATAGTGACGACAATAAAATTTCACCAGGCAACAGTGATTTAAAAACAAGATTTGCCAATCTGATCAAATTAGGAAAAAGCAAACCGCTCTATGCTTTTCTAATGGCTCAAATTTTAGGTCCGCTCCGAAAAGTCAATTTGCCCCAAAATCCCCAAAGGGGACTTTCTTAAACTGCTGAATTTTAGCTTTCCCCCTTTAGAGGGCAGGGGGTCAAAAAGTTAAAATTCAGCAGTTTTTTGACTATTCGGAGTGGACTCTTGATTCAAAAGTTAATCACATTTATAACACTATTATCAATCCTTGGTTTATTCAGTTGTACAACAAAATCCACTGAGAAAGGTAATGACAGCAGCTTGTTTAGCAAATGGAAACTCCTCAGCGAGCAATCGGAAGTTGAATTATTAATCAGAAATGATTCGACTTTTCATGTTGACGTCCTTACCCAAATCGGCATTGAAGTAGAAGGAAAATTAAATATTTCCAGTTCTGAGCTAACTTTTATCAACACCCACGGGACAGATTCCATTTCATCCGATCCAAGTCCGGGCAAATATTCATTTGTAATCAAATCAGATACAATTTATTTTCAGGAAATTAATGATCCGTTATCCCGCCGGAAAGGATTTCTGCTCCGGCCGTGGTTAAAACAATAAACTATTTGTTATCTTCGCTCTCTTAATTAGTTTTTTCGAGATGAAAGCAATAAAAATCGTTGGTATATTTTTTACTGCCTGTTTGTTGATGGCTGCCACATCGCTCAACGCCCAGTTTTTAAATGAACAACCCGAATTTGAAAAGAAATGGGTTTTTGGCGGCGATTTCGGGCTTGGATTTTCGAATTATGGCACCAATATCATGGTATCGCCACAAGTGGGTTACCGCATAACACCCGCCTGGGAGTTTGGCACCCGACTCACCTATAACTATTACAGCTACAACCAAAACAGGCTGAAATTTGCTACGCATAACTATGGAGGTGGTTTATACACCACTTACGAAATTTACAGGGGGATCTTTGCTCATATGGAAAATGAATTACTCAGCTACGAAAGGGTGTATTACAATCCCAGTACGTTCGACATAACCAACAGAGAACGCCTGACAATTCACAGCGTGTTTGTTGGTGGCGGGATCAGACAATATTTTTCAGGCCGTGCTTTTGTCACCTTAACAATTCTCTATAACCTCAACGAAACTCCAAATACACCCTATACCAATCCAATGTTTCGAATTGGTTTTGGCTTTGGCCTCTGAAAGGCGAACCCGAATAATTGTGCTGTTGTAAAGTCGTTTTCCGGGAATTCTGGAGCTAAATCAAAAAAAATCCTCAAGCCTGATCTGACCTTTTGTAAGAAAGCTAAAAACTCCCGCAAGCCTGTGCTTACGGGAGTTTTTTACTTGTTGCGAGCCCAACCGGAACTATTCTTCCAGTTTGTTTTGCTGCCAGGCTTTGTAGATTTTGCGTCCGCCATAGGCAGCACCCAAAGCCATTAAGATGCCCAATCCACCGCCAATGGGAGCTCCGCCTCCTTCATTGGCAGGTTCATTTTGGCTGCTGCCATGTCCGCCCGGAGGTGGCGGAGGTGCGCCCTGAGCCAGCAAGGCCATGCTGCTTAAACTTAAACCGATCACTAAAACGACTTGTACGATTATCTTTTTCATGTCAATAAATATTTTTCTTATTCAACGATTACTTTTACACTCTTTTGTTCCTTGCTGTTCAGCAGCTGCACCATATACACCCCGGCCGGGAAATCAAGCGGCAGGCTTTGCAGGCCGGTCCCGTTGAGCTTCTGCTCAAGCAGCAGACGACCCTGCAGATCAATTACACGGATGGCGGCATCTTCGAGGCTGTTTTGCACATAAAGCGTATTGTGATGCGTATAAGCCCTGAGACTGTTTTGGCCGGCATTTTCATCCAATCCCACGGCACCAAAGTGAAGCAGGAAGCGGTTGGGGTTGTCGCCTTCGGAGGCGGTGAAGGTGTAGGTGGGGTTTGTATTCAAATTGATCTCCTGATTCAATACCAAATCTGTCATAAAGATTGTAACTCCTTCTGGTAAAGTATTGTCTTCGACCTGAATGGTGTAGGCAGCATCAAAGCGGGCTTCAAAATGAAGCGGCATTTGTACTTCATTATCATTGTTAGAAATTACATTGATGGAAAGTTCCTTATCATCAGAAGAAACAGTGTAGAGCTGAGGAGCAGTAGTGAATCCTTTGAGTTTTGAACCGTCAACATCAGCATCATAAGCCTGTGTAGCACCTTCAAGAATTTTGACCTTGGTTTTATCGAAATATCCATTCTTGTCATTGGTTACTTTCAATTCCAAGGCATTTTGGGTTGAAGATTTTACGAAATTACCAGTGCTGTGAGTTCGAGCAGATGCAGGAAGCATAAGTAAATTGTCTCCATGTGCGGTTACTCTTACAAAAAAACCTTGCAAAGCCTGTATGGTTTCACCCTTATCAACAGCCAAATAATTACCGCTTTGATCCACATCCAAAATTTGTGCACTAGCTTCAATATTGTCAGCAAACCAATCTTCGTTATCAGTATCCCAGGTTACCGCACTCAGGAATGAGTTACCTACCAAATGCCATCCGCCATCATTAGTTCTGCTTGCATTGTCGATTAAATCAACATCGCTAACTAAATGTGCATTATTATCACTATCAGCTGTGAAATCGCGCATGGTTGCGGAGGATTTGTAAGCTACCAGATAGCCTTTACCAGCCTCAAAGTTGGTTGGATTACCCTGAAAATAATTTAACCAGGTAAAATCAGGTTCGTCCCAGCCATAGAGGTCGTCATCACCCTCAACAGGTGCAAAATCTGAACCAGCTATTGCCATGTCTTCTGCAAAAGGAGAAGCAAGTAAATGCCAGCCATCTTCGTCCGTAGTGTAGGCGTTAATATGCCTTTCGATGATATAGTTGCCTCCAACAAGTGTAGTTCCTTCGTCGATGAAGGATGCAGCAGCACCATTGCCGGATGGGGATTTTAAATGCAAATCGCCATACACGATAAGCCCCTGATCAGCACCTACGGTAACAGTACCGGTTGGAGCAATTGTAAGGTTGTTACATTCAAAGGCATCATTTACTGTAAGGTTTCCGTTAACTGTAACATCCGTTGTAGCACCCGGAAGGCCATCACTCCAATTTTCTGTGTCGTCCCAATTGCCAGTACCTGTGTAAGTTGAAGCAATTGGTGATTCTGTAGTAGTGATTTCATAGGTGAAATTATCTACCATAATACGCTCACCACCCGTAGCGGATAGTCGCACTACCAGGTGGTTGGCAGCAAGACCAGAAGGGCTACTGATTGTTTGTGAAAAAGTACTCCAGTCAGATGAGTTTCCAAAAGCTGCATTATCAAGTACTCCACTTGTTCCTATTGAGGTAGCAGTTGTCCAGTTTGAACCACCATCAACGCTATAATCTACAGTGTATGCAGGAGAAGGATCATCATCCCACCTTCTGGCATCAAATCCAAAGCCTGTGAAATTTTGATTAGCATTTAAGGTTGCAGTATAAGTAGCTGTCCAGGTAACAGATGCATCTCTGAGTCTCCAGGAATAAGTTCCCAATGCCCCTGTATAACCATCCTGAGCAGCTATTCCGTTTCTCAGGGCAGGTCCACCAGTAAATGTCCAGTTATTTTCAGTATAAATATGATCACTGGAATAACTTGTTAAACTACCTGATCCAGTCCAATTGCCATCAGTGTCAAAATCAATAATCGAAGGTGCTATATCTGTCTCCGCACTTGCTGTTGGAATAGTAGGGTCTGTCAGGTAATCAATATCTGAACCAGAGTTAGTGTAGGGATATATTTGAAAGTCGTATTGTGTTTCTGCATTTAATCCTGTTACCGAATACTCTCCAACACCATGAGCTACTTTTACATTAAAGTTGTTATCACTCCAATCCGTATCATCAGCCGGATCGGTTTCATCAACTGGCACATAAAAAATTCCAGCGCCAGTTTTGCCTACAATTAAAAACCCATCAGCAGGCTGAGCACCATCATTGTCGTTCCAGGTAAGGTCAATTTGGTTAGAGCCGTAAGCCTCAGCTGTGAAGTTGTCGGCATGATTTGTAGGTTCTGATTTAGGAGTAGTCGCATTGGTAACTTCACCAGAAGAATAATTATTATTTGCATCCACCGACCAGGCTTTGTAATAATAAGTTGTATTATCATCTATGCCAGCATGGCTATAACTCGTTCCATTGCTATTGTATATTACTGTACCGCCTAAAGCCTCGCCAGAATATGAATTTCCATCTTCCGGTTCGGTAAAATTACCATTAAGATTAAATACTACTAATACATTATTGCCATTGCTATTTATTGTCCAACTCAAATCAATCTGGTCAGAACCATTGGCAGCAGCTGTAAAACTTGTTGGTGGTTCTGGTGATGTTACCTCACCATCGCAGGTAATGCTTTTATTAGTTGCACCATTCGAAGAACATGTAATATCTTCACCATTGTAGGTGCCGGCAGATAATCCTGCTTTAAGTCTCACATAAATTGTAGAGGAAACTGAACCTCCACTTTGAGTGAGGGTAATCGGACTGGTGTAGCCACTGCCTGAAGTTTCGGATATTTCATAATTTGTTGGAGCAATAATTGAAATATCATTGGTTAGGTTACTTCCTTCAACAGTGAAAGATTGCTCGGCTGATGGGCCGTTACCAACCAGATAGGTGAAGCCGGTGAGGGTGGAGGGAGTGACTGTGATTGTTGGTGAGGAGCCTCCACTAGCGATTGAGACATCATCAAAAACACAATTTCCAGATGCTTTGGTGTAGGTCCATTTCACATACCTAGAAGATGAATTTAAAGTCAATGTTATATCATCGCAATCAGTAATTGCAATACACGAACCACAAGTGCCATAATCTCCAATTGACGTCCATGATATACCATCAGCTGATTCCTCAACAGCTAATTTTGATTCTCCACTCATGCTTGCTGATTTTAACTTAAAAATCAATTCGCCGGGTGATGCGTCAAAATTTACTTGGTAGTAGTCGCCAGAACTATCAAGTTTTCCGGAATTATCTCCAGTACATGCAAATAAACTTGTGTAACTTCCGGTTCCATTGTCAGTCCAGCCAGTTGGTGCAGCAGTATTCCATGTAGTTCTTGATAGAGGTAAAGTTGCCTGCCCCCACGCATTCCCCACTCCCATCAGCAGGAATAGCGCGATTGTTAATGTTTTTAATAAAGTAATTTTTTTCATAAGATTTTGGTTTTCTTAATTTATTATGTTGGTTAAAAAAAATCCGGGTTAGGAAACACAAAGAAAAGAAAATCAGGAATATTTTGCATTACTAAATCATTAAAAATCAGTGAAAAGTTATTAAACAAGCTGTTAATAAGTTGGCTTTTTGGTGTTAAATAGTTGTTAATGAGCAAGCTAAAAATGTCCCATTTTGGGAATGTGGTTTTTATAAGAAATGACAGTTGCGGGAAAAGGGGAAAAATGAATGAGGGAATGGGGGAATGAGAGAATGAGAGAATGATTGAATGAGGGAATGATTGAATGAGAGAATGATTGAATGATTGAATGAGTGAATGAGGGAATGAGTGAATGAGGGAATGGGGGAATGAAAAGCTTGTAAGCAAGGGGGCTGACGAATGGTGCGATGTGGGTGGGTGTAGTTGAAAAGATTTCGCACAAAATTTTGCGCAACAAATAAAAAAACTGCTATCTTTGCACCCTCAAAGGAGGACCCGTAGCATAATTGGATAGTGCATCTGACTACGGATCAGAAGGTTAGGGGTTCGAATCCCTTCGGGTTCACTTGAAAATCAGAGCGTTACAAGATGGTTGTAGCGCTCTTTTTTTTGGGTCGGCTTCTCGGCTCGAGGACCTTTATTCACGTTTCATATATTCTGTTTTGTGATTTATTTTCAATTTGATTACTATTTTTACACAAACAATTACAACTCAAATGAAAGGTTATACCTACATTCTTATGTGTGAAAATGGTTATTACTACACCGGATCGACTATTAATCTGCAAAAGCGATTATCAGAACATTGGAGCGGAAAGGGTGCTAATTTCACGAAAAACTACCCACCAGTTGCGCTTGTTTACGTAGAAGAACACCCTCATATAGGCATAGCGTTTAAGCGGGAAAAGCAATTGCAAAAATGGAGCCACAACAAGAAAAAAGCCTTGATTGAAAAGGATTTTGTAAAGTTACACGAACTGGCTGCCTGTCAGAATACCACTCATTATTTGAAAAATAAATGAGCTTGTGATGATCAAGCGTTGTGATCGAGCACCGGTGATCGAGCGACTTGCACTGAGCCTGCCGAAGTGAGCCGAGAGCACCTTAAACGAGAGCACCATAAATGCCGAGAGCACCTTTCAATGGCGGCTTCTCGGCTTCGCTCGAAGACCTTTGCTTATGCTGAAATTCTCATTTATGCAATCATAGAAAACTTCTTTGCTTTTGATTGGATATACCTGTCTGTTTAGTGGGAATCCGGTGATCGAGCACCGGTGATCGAGCGACTTGCACTGAGCCTGCCGAAGTGAGCCGAGAGCACCTTAAACGAGAGCACCATAAATGCCGAGAGCACCGCAACCGCAAAAGGAGAGACCCCCCACAAACAAAGCACTTTTCGAAAAAAAAATGCTCCTATTTCCTCACCCAACCTTCTTTTTGCAGTTGCTTCATAACCAAAGCTGCATAGCCTTCTCCAAATTCACCAAGGTTGGCAGGTTCGTAGCTTTTGGATTGCAGGTTCCATAACAGCTTATCGGTTTTCAGATCATAGAGGTTTCCTTCAATGAAATAAACGTTCTCTTTCACATAATAGCCCGGATCGTAAAGGTAGGGATAACGAAAATTATAATAGCCATAATAGGAGCCGTAAAAAGGATAGCTGATCATGGGAGCCGGCGTTCCGGGCACATAACGATCCTGCGTTTCGGCATGAAGCAGTGCCACAGTAAATACGGCATCAGCACCTGACCGGACGATTTCTTCGTGTAAAATCTGCTTTTCAGGCTTCTCGGCCAAAAATCCGGATGGCAACACCTCGGAACCAATAACGGTTTCAAATCCCTTGGCCTGAGCAGCATCGGCCAGCTGGTTTTCAACCACTGAGCGCGAAGTATTGTGCGATCCAAGTGCCAAAATAAAAATCTTTTGATAAGGTTCTGCAGGAAGTGCTTCACGATTCACATAACTGCCTGTAACGTATTGCGAAGGACCACATGAAACAAGAAACAGACTTAATAATAATACACCTAAAAAGAGCTTCTTAATCATTTTCATTTTGTTTTGATCAGTGGTTGATGCTATATTCAAAAGCACAAACCACCAATGGTTTTTAATTACTGCAAAGTAAATGATTTTTGAATTCCTTTCATTCAAAAAATGCCTGAACTTAAAATTTCAAGTATTTTTGTTCAGAAAAAAAACAGGACTTAGCTCATGGATAACTTCATCGTTTCTGCCCGAAAATACCGCCCCACCACTTTTGATACCGTGGTCGGACAACAAGCCATCACCAATACACTCAAAAACGCCATTCGCAACAACACCCTGGCACAGGCCTTTCTATTCACCGGTCCGCGTGGCGTTGGCAAAACCACCTGTGCCCGCATCATGGCCAAAACGATCAACTGCCTCAGTCCCACCCCCGAGATGGAAGCCTGCGATCAGTGCGAATCCTGTATCTCTTTCAACAGATCCAACTCCTTTAATATCCACGAGTTGGATGCCGCATCCAATAATTCTGTCGAGGATATCCGAAATCTTGTCGATCAGGTACGTATCCCTCCGCAGGTTGGAGCTTACAAGATTTATATCATCGATGAGGTGCACATGCTGTCGCAGGCGGCTTTTAACGCCTTCCTGAAAACGCTGGAAGAGCCTCCCTCCTATGCCAAATTTATCCTGGCCACCACCGAAAAGCACAAAATCATTCCTACCATACTCTCACGTTGTCAGATCTTTGATTTTAAACGCATTACACTCGAAGACATCAGTAGTCACCTGGCTTTTGTCGCTTCCAAAGAAGGTGTGGAAGCCGATCCCGAAGCCTTGAATATCATCGCACAGAAAGCGGATGGTGCTTTACGTGATGCCTTGTCGATCTTCGATCAGATGGTGAGCTTTGCAGGCAAACACATCACTTACAAAGATGTGATCGAAAACCTCAACGTGCTCGATTACGATTATTATTTCAACATCATCGAACAAATCCTGCAACAGGATACTTCGGCTGTGTTGCTTACCCTGAACGAGATCATTGATAATGGCTTCGATCCGCAGCATTTTATTCACGGATTGGGCAGCCATCTGCGCAGCCTGCTGGTAAGCAAGGATGAAGCAACCATCAAGCTGATGGAAGTTAGCAAAACCTTGCAGGATCGTTATGCAGAACAGTCACGTAAATGTAGTCCGCAATTTTTGCTGCAGGCACTCAACCTCAACAACCAGTGCGACCTCAACTACCGAAACAGCAGCAATAAAAGGCTGCACCTCGAAATCGCACTTATGCAGCTTTGTGCTTTGTCGGCAGGAGGATTGACAGAATCAGCACAGCAAGTCAAACCCGCTATGCCAAAGGCCACAACAGAGCCTGCCAAAGCTAAACCTGGCGTTTCGCAGCAGCAAAAGCCAGCCTCATCAGCCTCTGCTTCAACTTCGCCAGCTACAGCAAAAGCTGTCTATCACACACCGCCACAACAAACTTCTGAAACGCCAAATCAGGTGCGCGATACACCACCGCGCAGCCAATCGGTTCGTACTGTGTCGATCAACGATGACGAAACAGAATCACAAGACAAGCCGGAGGAGCCGGAGCCCGCGACCACAAATGAATTTACGCAGGAAAAATTATTATTATCCTGGAAAGCATTTGTAGAAGATTATAAGCATATTTCGCCTAGTTTTGCCACTGCAATAGGCCGGTATGAGCCACAACTGAAAGAAGATTTTGTGATTGATTTTACAATCGACAACAGCCTCATAGCCAACGACAAATTAAATATGAATGCACTTTTCGACTTTCTAAAAAACAAGCTCAACAACAACCAGTTTAAGCTGAATCCTATCGTAGCCGAAAAACCGCAATCTGCCGGAGCCTATACCGATCGTGAAAAATTTGAACAAATGGCTCAACACCGTCCCTATTTGATGAATCTAAAACAAGCGTTAAACCTGGAAACGGAGTTTTAAAAAACAACTTATGAAACCTGCTAACACTAATTCGACTCCCATCAGCATTGATGGAAAAACTTTTAATATCCGGTCAGGTGATGATCCTGAAATGCTTGAACAGATCAAATCCCTTGACGATCAATACATTGGAATTCATTATCCTTTAACGATGGAGCAGCTCAAAGCTATCGCACACAAGGATGGTTTGCTTATTGCCTTGCATCAAAATAAGCTGGCAGGCTATAGCCTGATTCTTTTCGAACCGATCGACAAGCAACATTCATTTGCCTCTGATGAAGCCATGCTATACGGCACAACTGTCAAAAAAGAATTTCGGCATCTCGGGCTCGGAAGTGCATTGGCAACCATGCAGGAAATAAAAGCCAAAAACAAAGGCATAAAAAAGCTAAAGCTCACGGTAAGACCCGAAAATGCAGCTGCTGTGTTAATGCGACTGAAAAACAATTTTCAGATAAATGATTTCGAGAGCAATTATTTTGGTGATGAATCGCCACGTTTTGTCATGGAGAAAAACATTATCGAATCATCCGAAAAACCAGCAAAACCGGTAAATCACCGTGCCAGCCTGGTACTCACTCCTGACCAGAAACCTTCGCAAACAACACTAACCATGCTTGCTATGGCTTTTAGTGTAGGCATGAAAGTGCAAGCTTATTATCCGGAAAGCGATCAGGTAATACGTTTGTTGCTTGGGTAAGGATCTGAGAGCTACTAACCCGAGACATCGCTTTCCTGAACCTAAAACAGCTATAAATTCTTTGTAAATATCTTTTTTTTATTTCGCACTTGTAATTCCTAATCAAAGGACTTAACTTTACTGCTTCAAACCAATTAAAGCAATATGCTATGAAAAAATTTTTACTCTCCTTAGTAGTTCTGTCACTCGGATGGAACATGATTTACGCACAACACAATCGCGTTAAAGGAATTCCTCAAAACTTTGAAGTAATCAGCAACACTCCTGTAAAAGCTGCTCCAGTATCCAGCTTTACTGATGGTTTTGAGGATTATGCTGACTTCTCCCTGAATTATTCACCCTGGACCCTGGTTGATGTTGACGGCAGTGAGACCTATGGTTTCGAAGGCATTGATTTTTTGAATGAGTATGCCCCCATGTCGTTTATCATCTTCAACCCTGCGCAAACTACTCCTGCCATGACGGATAACCCCATTCAGCCGCATTCAGGAAACAAATTTGCTGCCTGCTTTGCTGCTGTTGATTTTCCTAACAACGACTGGATCATCAGCCCGGAAACTGAGCTGGGAACCAACTCCAGTTTAAGCTTCTGGGTAAAATCCTACACTGCCGATTTTGGTCTGGAACGCTACAAAGTGGGCATTTCCACTACAGGAACCGATCCTGCTGATTTCACAATCATTTCATCAGGCAGTTATCTTGAAGCACCGGCCAATGCCTGGCAACAAAAAACATTTGACCTCTCGCAATACAACGGCCAAACCATAAGGGTGGGCATTCAATGTGTTTCGAGTGATGCTTTCATTTTTATGCTGGACGATTTTGAAATAATCACCGACATCGCTGAAGGCGGAACACTGACCGGACAAGTTACAGACGCTTTTAACGGACAGCCTATTCCCAATGCCCAGGTGAGTGTTGCCGGACTTTCGGCCAATACAGATGAGGTTGGAAATTACACCATTACCGGTATCCCGGCAGGTGTGCTTACAGCTGATTTTGCAGCCAACATTACAAGCGGTGAAGCACCACTAAATGTGAATTTTAGCGATTATTCCAGCGATGGCTCTCACATTGTAAGTTGTTCCAAAACAGGCTATATCACCTATGTGAACAATAATGTAAACATACCACCCAATGGAACACTTAACCTGAACATCTCACTTTCGTCAGCACTGTCAAGCGGGCAGATGCGCTTTGTACTCAATTGGGGAGCAACTCCGGAGGACCTTGACTCGCATTTATTAACTCCCGAAATTGAAGGTAGTACTTACCATGTTTCTTATTCTGATCAGGGTAGCTCCACTGAAGCACCCTACGCTGCACTCGATCATGACGATATTGATAGCTATGGCCCTGAAACAGTTACAATCTACGATTTCTTTACAGGCACGTATAAGTATTTCATTCACAACTTTTCAGAATCACCTGAAATTACAACCTCACAGGCTGTCGTACAGATATATAACGATGCAGGATTGCTTCAAACACTTCAGGTCCCAACCACTGGTACAGGACTATATTGGTATGTTTGTGATGTAAACGGGAGCACCGGGCAATTGACGATTCATAATGTGATACAGGAAAATGAGCCTGGTTCATCAAAAGCAGAAAATTACCCACCCAAAGTGAAACCCCAGAAAGACGTTGTAAGTTGGCTGTGGAATTTTGGAGACGGCAATACCAGTACCTTACAGAACCCTTCGCACACTTACAATAACGCTGGTTCATATACTGTTACGCTCACCATTGGCAATGGAACAACCACTGATACCGAAATCAAAACAGCCTACATCAATGTAAGTGGCGGCAGCGCGGGAACAGGAACACTCACAGGTATGGTAACAGATGCCCTCACCGGCGATCCAATTCAGGGTGCCTTGGTGAGCGTTTCAGGATTGTCTGACCTTACAGATTCAGAAGGTAACTACCTGATAGAAAATGTTCCCATCGGAACGCTCACTGCTAATTTCAATGCCAATCCCACCAACGGACTTTCACCATTGGTAGTCAACTTCTACGACCAAAGCACTGAAAACAGCAATACTGTAACCTGCTCAAAAACAGATTACAACACCTATTCCAATAATCAGGTTATCATACCCCAGGATGGCACACTTACGCTTAACATCTCTTTATCACCGACACTGGCAACCGGTCAGATGCGTTTTGTGCTCAATTGGGGAGCTGATCCACGTGATTTAGACTCACATATGAATACCCCGGAGATTGAAGGCGAAACTTATCATATCTACTATAGCGATCAGGGAAACATTGAAACAGCTCCTTATGCTGCTCTGGATCACGACATCAGAAGTGGCTATGGTCCCGAAACCATGACCATTTATGATATGTTTGCCGGAACATACCAATATTACATTTATAAATATGCTGGTGACGGGCCAATTACTGCTTCACAAGCTGTGGTTCAGATTTATGGTCAAAACGGATTACTACAAACCCTGCAAGTACCCACTAATGGCGAAGGCGATTTCTGGTATGTTTGTGATATCAATGGCAGCACAGGTCAGGTAACAATTCGAAATGTGATTCAGGAAAATGCACCCGGCGATATCCGCTTTGAAATGCCAGAGAAAACACGTGATCCACTTTCGATCACCTCCTGGGCCTGGAACTTTGGAGATGGCGGAACCAGCACCTTGCAAAATCCAACACACACTTACACAGTCAATGGAATTTACACCGTTTCCTTAACTGTGACCGATAACAACAGCATGAGCCACACCGAAACCAAAGAAGCCTTTATCCAGGTTGGTGGCAGCACAATAAACGAAGCAGCTAAACAGAATATCAAAATTTATCCTTTGCCAGCTTCTGAAAGAATCAATATCGAAAGTGAATCCGCAATCCTGCAACTTATCCTTAGCGATCTCAATGGCAGGGTGATATCGCAAAATTCACCGGTTGCCAAAACCTTTACATTGCAAACCGATATGCTGAAACAAGGCATTTACCTGCTCTCGATAAAACTTGAGGATGGTATTGTGGTCAGAAAGATTACCATCAGATAAAACAAGCTTCAATGAATTTTTTACGCCGGATGGGTATAATAGGCTCATCCGGCTTTTTCAATTGGTTAGTTGCTGATTAATACGACAAAACTTAATTTTTAATTCATTCATCTGTTAAAAAAACAACTAAATTTGTAGGCATAGCTCACAAATCAAATTCCTAATCTCAAAACTACCTGGGTTAATTATGAAAAAGTATTACTTCTCCTTTGTCCTGGCGCTATTCGGTCTGATTACCGTCCTCAACGCCCAACAACTGGATCTCACAGCTGGCATCCCCGTAGATCCAACAGTTAAAATTGATACACTTTCCAATGGACTACGCTATTATATCCGCCAAAATACCATGCCCGAGAACAGGGTTGAGATGAGGCTGGTTACCAATGCCGGTTCCATTTTGGAAGATGATGACCAGCAGGGTTTGGCTCATTTTGTAGAACATATGTGCTTCAATGGCACCAAAAACTTTAGCAAAAGTGCATTGATCGACTTCCTTGAACAATCAGGTGTGCGTTTTGGTGCCGACCTCAATGCTTATACCAGTTTTGATGAAACCGTTTATATGCTGCAACTGCCAACCGACCGGCAGGGGCTCATCGATTCAGCTTTTATGGTGTTGGAAGACTGGGCACATCAGGTTAGCTTCGAGCCCGAAGAAATAGATAAGGAAAGAGGCGTAATTCGCGAAGAATGGCGCATGGGGCTGGGTGCCGATGACCGCATGAGAAAAGAATACTTTCCGGTCATTTTTAAAGATTCCCGCTATGCCGATCGCATTCCCATCGGTCTAATTGATATCATCAACAATGCCCCTTACGAACGCCTGACAACTTTTTATAAAGATTGGTACAGACCTAATCTTCAGGCTGTTATTGTAGTCGGAGATATTGATATCCAAATGGTCGAAGAAAAAATTATCAGTCATTTTGCACATATCAAAAACCCAAAAAATCAAAAAGAAAGAAAGATCTTTGAGGTACAGGGCAATAAAGAACCACTGATAGCGATTGCCACAGATCCTGAAGCAACCGAAAATATGGTTCAAATGTTCTACAAACATCCAAAACGGGAAACCAAAACCATTGGAGATTACCGGGAACAACTTATTCAACAACTTTACAGTAGCTTAATAATCAATCGCTTGAATGAGTTAAGACAAAAACCTGCTACGCCTTTCATTTTTGCTTATACCTATTATGGTGGTTTTATGGGCAGGGCTATGGATGCCTATGCATCATTTGCCTATGCAAAGGAAAACAGGATTGAAGAAACCATCGAGACCCTTGTGAAAGAGAATGAAAGGGTGAAACGCTTTGGCTTTACAAGTACCGAGTTGGATCGCCAGAAAAAAGAACTGCTCAAAAGTATAGAAAACCAACTCAAAGAAAAAGACAAAACACCTTCGTCGAGATTTGTGAGTGCTTACACAAGTCACTTCCTCGAAAACAGCCCCATCCCAGGTGTCGAAAATCAATGGTTAATTGCGCAAGAGCTGATCCCAAATATCAGCCTGGCCGAAATAAACAGCAAAGCCGAACAATGGGTCACCGACGAAAACTTTGTGGTTGTCGTTACGGCCCCCGAAAAAGAAGACCTTGTCATTCCTGATGAAGCCGGTATCCTGGCAACTATCAGCGAAGCCAAAGAAGCCGGGCTTACTGCCTGGGTAGATGAATTTAAGGACGAACCATTGCTTGCTACTATACCCCCAAAAGGGAAAATTGTGCAAACAGTAAAAGACGACAAGCTGGATATCACCACTTTCGAGTTGAGTAATGGAGTAAAAGTGCTTGTGAAACCAACCGATTTCAAAAATGATGAAATCCTGCTTAGTGCCTATGCCGATGGCGGCACCTCACTTTTTGAGGATGACAAAACCTTTGCTGCAAATAATATATCCAGTATCATTTCAGCCAGCGGAATTGGCGATTTCAGTAAAGCTGAACTGGACAAAAAACTCAGCGGCCTCAACGTCAACCTCCGGCTTTCTATCAACGATATCTCACAAGGTTTTTCAGGAAGTTCAAGTCCGGGCGATTTTGAAACACTGCTTCAATTGATACAGCTTCACTTTAATCCTGCACGGGAAGATGCAGAAGCATTTGAGGCCTATGTTTCGCAGATGGAGAACCAGTTTAAGTTTATGCGATCGAACCCTCAGATGGTTTTTTATGATACTTTATACAAAATGGCAACTTCAAACAGCCCGCGCTTTACGATGATTCCAACTGACGCACAACTCAAATCATTGAACGCCACAGAGATCTATAGCATGTATAATCAAATGTTCGAATCCGCTAAAGGATTTACATTTGTTTTTGTTGGTAACCTGAGTCCGGATACACTTCAACCCTATCTCGAAAAATACCTCGCCAGCCTTCCGGCCAGCAAACCAGCAATGCAATGGATCGATCGCAGCCCTAAATTCCCTGAAGGGATAACCGATGCAGAAGTTTATGCTGGTGCCGAACATAAGAGCATGGTAGCCATTATGATGAAGTCGCCTTTTGAATGGTCGGCCGAGAACAGGTTTAAGCTGGCGATGATGATGAAAGTTCTCAACATCAAGCTCCGCGAAAACCTGCGCGAAGATCAGGGTGGTGTGTATGGAGTAAGTTTGCGTCAGAACAACAGCCAATTCCCCAAACCGGAATACAGCATCAATATCAACTGGGGTACTAATCCCGAAATGGTTGACACACTCACCAATGCTGTGTTTTATGAAATGAATCGGCTGATAAGTGAAGGACCTAAAACAGATGACCTGCTCAAAGTAAAAGAAACTTCGATCAGAGAACGTGAGACGAATGAAAAGCAAAACCGCTTCTGGCTCAACAACATCAGTTTTGCCGATCAAAATAAGCTCCCCCTCCTGACCCTCAGCGAGTTTAACGAAAGAGTACAAGCCCTGAAAGCAGAAGACATTCAAAAAGCCGCCGCAGATTTTCTCAAAACAGATCACTACCTGAGGCTGGTACTTAAACCAGAGGCAATGAAGGAATAACACTTCTTATTATGCATAATAAAGGCCGGCTATGAGCAAAGCCGGCCTTTTTGTTTTACTTCCATATCACAATCTTCACAAAAGTAAAAACCACTATTTTTGCGCAAAACAAATCCTATGCGAAGTTTTTCACGCTTCATCCTGAGTCTTTTTGGCTGGCATATCAAAGGCAGTATTCCTGCCAACATTCGCAAATGCGTGATCATCGCCGCACCGCATACCAGCAATATCGACTTTGTTATTGGCCGGTTGGCCTATTATGTACTTGGCGTTCCGGTAAAATTCCTGATCAAAAAAGAATCCTTCAAAGGACCCATTGGATGGCTTTTAAAGAAAATGGGTGGAATTCCGGTTGACCGCAGCCGGAGCAATAACCTGGTAGATCAGATTGCCCATTTATTTACAACTGCTGATCAGCTTAATGTTGTGATCACTCCCGAAGGAACACGTAAGCTTGTAAAGACCTGGAAAAAAGGCTATTACTATATTGCACTCAAAGCCAATATCCCTATAGTGTTGGGCTTTTTAGACTACAAACGCAAGGAAACCGGTTTTGGACCACTTCTGTATCCTACAGGTGACTACGAAAAAGACTTTCAGAAAATCAAAGCATTTTATGAAGACAAGACTGCCCGATTTCCTGAAAAATTCAATCTAAGCCCTGTTCATTAAAGATAAATGGTTCAAGTGTTTTTTATTCCATAATCAGTTTTACAATCGCTGAAAAAAACTAACTTTGCGCTCCAAATCCGACCCCGGTTCATAACCGGAGAGATGGCAGAGTGGTTGAATGCGGCGGTCTCGAAAACCGTTGTTCGCTTTACGGCGAACCGGGGGTTCGAATCCCCCTCTCTCCGCACAGCCTTTTTTGAAAGCCCGCTTTAGCGGTGATTAAAGCCTAAATCCCAAATCTCAAGCTCGCTTGTGGATTTGGGATTTAGGTTTTAATCAAGGCCGGAAGGCCGCTTTTAAAAAATGGCTGTTTGCCTCCCCCAAAAGGGTTCAGCGAAGCTAATCCCCCGTCAAAATCGCAAGCTTGCTTGTGAATTTGGGGTTTGGGTTTTAATCAAGGCCGGAAGGCCGCTTTTAAAAAAAGGCTGTTTGCCTCCCCCAAAAGGGTTCAGCGAAGCTAATCCCCCGTCAAAATCGCAAGCTTGCTTGTGAATTTGGGGTTTGGGTTTTAATCAAGGCCGGAAGGCCGCTTTTAAAAAAAGGCTGTTTG
>Ga0334901_1000197_pt1 | contig 97933 bp, 75 predicted proteins | sample GraSluR3_MG_3_FD_207216 | JGI IMG/M metagenome (GOLD analysis project Ga0334901, IMG submission 207216) | Sludge microbial communities from methane-producing bioreactor in Wageningen University, Netherlands - Granular Sludge_15_08-R3 | ecosystem: Engineered > Bioreactor > Anaerobic >... | reverse complement strand
TCATTTTAGATACCTCTTGTCTTTTTAGATTTTACCAACGTCCAGGTCAGTAATAATCTAAATTTACTTGAGGTATTTTTCTTTGTCAATCATTTGACCTATTTAAAGTATACAGGAAGCTCTCAATTGTTTTTTGTATACATTATACCAAAAAAAGTGTCAGGAACTATGAACAAAGTGTGAATTTCATAAAAAAACTGCCCTAGGATAAAGCTTAATTTAATCCTACGACAGTTCTTTTGTCATTTTATTATTCTAAAATGAATTTTGTATCTATGCTTTTTTACTATGCATGTTTCGTGTTTTTACATCAAAGACAACAGCTGCAACAAGAACCAAACCACGGATGATGTATTGATAGGATACACCGACGTTCATAAGGTCCATTCCTTTTGTCAGTGACATCATAACAAGTGCACCGATGATTGAACCGGTTACTTTACCAATACCACCTGTTGTTGCTGTACCACCGACAAAGGCGCCTGCAATGGCATCAAGTTCAAATCCCATCCCTGCTGTAGGAGTTGCTGATTGGAGACGTGCGGTGAATAAGATACCGGATAAGCCGGCCATTAGTCCCATTGAGGCAAATACCAAATAGGTAACAAACTTAACACTGATCCCTGAAAGTTCTGCCGCTTCCGGATTACCACCGACTGCATAAATATGTCGTCCGATAGTTGTATTATTCATAATGAAACTATATATCAAAACAACAATTGCCACAATAATCGCTGTCCATGATAATCCTTTAAAACTTGCCAACTTCCATATAAAGAACATTACCACCACGTATATTACAACAAGTTTAGCAATAAACGCCGGTAACATAGGCACATGTAAATTATAGGATTGTTGTTTTCTTCGCGAAGCAATAGCCATTGCCGTAAACATTATCAATCCAACAACACCAATAACCATTGTCAACACATGTAAACCTTCCACATTTGCGACATCCGGAATATAGCCATTACCTATTGCATTAAAGTTATCATTGGCGGTAAAAATTGTTGCACTATTGGTTACTCGTATTAACATTCCTCTAAATATTGTCATTGCGGCCAAGGTAGCAACAAAAGCTGGAACTTTGAGATTTGCAACTAAGGTTCCTGTCCATCCACCAATAATGATTGCCCCTGAAAGCAATGTAATGATAATTACCAACCATATTGGTAAGCCATAAGTGGATGTTAAAATAGCTGCAACAGCGCCTAAGAAACCACATACATAACCTATAGATAGGTCAATGTGACGAATAATAATAACTAAGGTAACACCTACAGACAATACGGCTATATAACCTGTCATGTCGATTAAATCCGATAAAACTCTTGGCGTTAAAAACAACCCATCTGTCAATTGTGTAAAAATAAGCATAATCAAGGCTAATGCAATATACATCCCATAATCGCGTATGTTTTCTTTGATCGCTTGTGTAATATTATTTAACATATCCTAATCCTCCTAAACCGTTGCCATTTCCATTATTTTTTCTTGCGAAGCTTCTGTAATATCTAATTCACCGGTCAAGCGACCTTCTGCCATAACATAAACACGATCACTCATCCCCAATACTTCAGGTAACTCTGAAGAAATCATAATAACGCTCAATCCTTGAGCCACGAGTTCATTCATAATCGTATAGATTTCATATTTTGCACCGACATCAATTCCACGCGTCGGTTCATCAAGAATTAAAATATTCGGTTCTACAAACAACCACTTTGCTATGGCAACCTTTTGCTGATTTCCTCCACTTAAGTTATTGACTTTTTGTTCAATGGACGGTGTTTTTATATTCATAGACTCTCTATATTTTTCTGCAATTTGTATTTCGCTTCCTTTATTCACAACGATTCCGTTAGAAATAGCCTTTAAATTTGCAACAGTAATATTTTGCTTTATATCCTGCATGAGGATTAATCCATTCCCTTTTCTGTCTTCAGAAACATAAGCTAAACCGTGATTAATCGCTTGTTTAGGTTGGGTGAATTTCACTTGCTTGCCTTTAATGAACATTTCTCCCGTAATCATATAATTTCTAGAATTTCCAAAAATACTATGGGCAAATTCAGTACGACCGGCCCCCATTAGTCCTGCTAAACCAACAATCTCACCTTTTCGGACTTTGAAATCTGCTTGTTTAACAACATGTCGACCCAATTTTCGATCAAATGCAGACCAATCTCTTACTTCTAATTGAACTTCTCCGATATTTTTCTCAAGACGTTTTGGAAAAATATCATTAATCTCACGTCCAACCATATATTTAATTATATCACGCTCGTTAATTTCACCTTTATCGGCACTTAATGAGCAGATTGTTTTACCATCTCGTAATACCGTTACGGTATCTGCTACTGCAATAACTTCTTTCAATTTATGGGAAATCATTATAGAAGTTATTCCCTGCTCTTTAAGATCCTTGAGTAACTCCAATAAATTCTCACTATCATCTTCATTTAATGCAGCTGTCGGTTCATCTAAAATTAATAGTTTTACATCTTTGCTCAATGCTTTTGCTATTTCAACAAGCTGCTGTACACCAACGCCTAAATCAATAATTTTTGTTGCCGGATGCACATTTTTCACTTTAACTTTTTCTAACATCTTTGACGCTTCTGCGCGCGTCGCATTCCAGCTTATTAGTCCTTTTTTATGTATTTCATGTCCCATAAAAATATTTTCATACACAGACAAGTCAGGAATCAAAGCTAGCTCCTGATATATTATTGCAATTCCTTTTCTTTCACTGTCACTAATATTTGAGAATTTTTGTATCTCATCTTCAAATACAATGTCACCAGAATAATCCCCAATTGGATATACTCCACTTAACACCTTCATTAATGTTGACTTTCCTGCTCCATTTTCACCAACCAAACAATGTATTTCGCCTTTTTTTACTTGAAAATTCACATTATCCAAAGCTTTTACACCTGGGAATTCTTTGGTTATGTTACGCATTTCTAATATATTCGCCATATCCAAGCTCCTATCAACTACAATCTAAATTTATAGTAGTGATGAGCTAAGCCCATCACTACTACTATCAAATTTTATGATATCTTATAGTCCTGTGAATTCAGATGAATCATAGTAACCAGAACCGATAATTGTATCTGCTACATTATCTTGAGTTACAGTTATTACAGGAACATCTATTGCAGGTACAGCTACAGCACCATTATCATATTCACCATTTGTTTTGATTTCATTACCTTCTAACACTTCTGTTGCTGTTAAAATCGCACCATTTACAAGGTCTCTAACGTCTTTAAGAACTGTCATGCTTTGTTTTCCATCAATAACATATTGAATTGAAGGAATCTCAGCATCTTGACCAGTAATAAAGATTTCAACGCCATCTTCTTTTGCAAATTGATCATAGATTGAACGTGCTGTTCCATCGTTTGGTACTAAAACATAAGTTTTTCCTACTGGAGGAGCTGATGTAATATGAGATTGAGCTTTTGATAATGCAACTTCCGGTTTCCAGTCTGTTGTTACTTGCTCAATGATTTCTCCCATTTCTTCACGAGTTAACATTACTTTATCTTTATACTCTACTGCTTTTGAAGAGTTCATAACATCAAATGTTCCATCAGCAATCTTTGGTTGCAACTTGTTCCAAGCACCTTCAAAGAATAAGAATGCATTGTTGTCTGTCGCTGCACCAGCATATAAGTATAATGCGTTTCCAGTTGTTCCGTCTTCTAATTGATCAACTAAGTATTGTCCTTGAGCTTCTCCAACATTTACGGAGTTGAATGTAATGTAGTAATCTACAGCGTCTGTGTTTGTTACAAGACGATCATATGAAATAACTGTAATTCCTTCTTCTTTTGCCGCTTGAACTGCTGCTGCTGCCGCATCTCCATCTTGAGGAGTGATGATTAATACATCAATACCTTTAGCAATAAGCGTCTCAACGTTTTGTTTTTCTTTTGCTGAGTCCCCTTGGCTGAAAAGTACTTCAACGTTATAATTTGTGTTTTCAATTGCAGCTAAGAATCTCGCCTCGTCTTGTACCCAACGTGGTTCTTCTTTTGTTGGTAATACGATACCGATGTCTACACCACCATCTGAACTACTATCTTCTGTCGCCACATCTTCTGTTGTATCTTCTGTTGTGTCAGCCACATTAGAATCTGTTGTTGTATCCGCCGGTTCATCTTGTCCACATCCTACAAATGCAAACACACCAATTACAAGTGTTAATGCAAGTAATACTGATACTAATTTTTTCATGTTCTACCTCCGTTTATCATATAGATTATTTTGTTACTAAATTCATTATAAAAAAAAAGAGACTATAAAACCATGTCTGTCAAACTTTACTAACATGATTATTTTAATCTCTTACTTAAATCTTAAATATGTATCTGTATTTTTTTAATACTAAAATTGTGCTATGTTAAGAATAATTCAAGGTATTTACTGCATGAATTGCAATATCGCTTTTTATTGCCTCGACCGTTTGAGCTTTACCAATGACTTCATCAATAGTGACTTCTTTTGTTTCGCCCGGTAAAAGATCAAAATAATTATCTTCAAAAACACAATCAATTGTTTTTGTTACTATACCAACAGCTTTGGCAAAGGTATTTGAAGTCACAAGGACAATAAAATCATCTCCCCGTTCTTCTACCTCAAATGTAAGTTCCGTTTTTTTAAAGTTGAAAAACTTATGGCATGTAAACAACAAGGAGTCTGATGATATTACCTTATCTTCGGCGTTACGCAAGCGAAAACTCAAATAAATATTCCGCTCATCACCGTACTCTTTAAGATAAGGAGCAATTGAAAGTTCAATTTCTTGCTTAGCTTTTAAGGCATCTACTATGACTTCTTTTGTTCCTTGTTCTAGTATACCCAAGTCAATATGTCGAAGTTCCCACTCAATCTTTCCGTCAAAGGACTCTAATCGATCATTGGTTAAATATATATAGGCTTTATCTTTTTCTTCATAAGCGGATAAAAGTAGGGGTGCATAAAAACGTCGTGCATAATAATGCATTGCCTTCCAGCGACCATAATAGTCAATTGAAGCCCAAGAAGCTCCAGGGAAGTTATCATTCACTTGCCAATAGGTTGAACCCATACACCGTCCGCGATTTCTGCGGAAATGCTCAACAGCACACTTAATGGTCTCCCCTTGAAATACTTGACTAATATAGACAATATCTTCTGTGTTATTTGGAAGCATAAATTCACCGGCTACATTCATCATAATCTTCATATTTCCGTTAATTGGATCCGTACATTTATTATGGTCTTCCATTACCGCACTAAAAATATTTTGTTCCCCTTTTGTCGCATAGGAGTTAATAGTTTTCATATCCGGAAAGGCCTGCATCCCATATTCACTAGCAAAGCGGAAATAATGGTCTCTAAATTTTTTATAATGCTCATTCCCATGGAATACTTGCCAATAGTGAACATCCCCTTTATTATCTGCGTTTGGCTCAACAAATCCACCTCCTGAACTTGGTGAGGCCGGCCAATAAAACGTCTGCGGATCGTATTCTTCAAGAACATCCGGTATCAATTTTTCATACATTAATAAATAGTCCATTCGTAGGCGTTCATCTACCGGAATTCCCCAGCTGACAAAACCTTCTTCCATCTCATTGTTACCACACCAAAGACCTAAACACGCATGATGACGAATACGCTTAATATTATCAATAAACTCTGCGCGAATATTTTCTTCAAAGGATTTCGTCAATCGATAAACACCACAGGCAAACATAAAGTCTTCCCAAACAATCAAACCATATTGGTCACACATTTCAAAAAAAGTATCACTAGGATATATCCCGCCACCCCAAACACGAATACAGTTATAATTCGCCTTGGCACAGTCACGGATAAGCCTTTCTGTCCTCGCATCATCCGGACGACTAATTAAGCCATCTTCCGGAATATAATTGGCGCCCATAGCAAAAATTCGTACACCATTTATAGTATAGTCAAAGGTTTCTCCCCATGCATCCGGCTCCCGGAGAATTGTCATTGTTCTTAATCCAATCTCTTTGTCTATTTGATCTAGAATCCTATCGCCATCAAGTAGTTGAATGGACAGAGTATATAGATTTTGTTCACCGTAACCATTTGGCCACCATAACATTGGGTTTTCAACCACCATGTCAATTTCTCTTGCTTGAGTTGCATCCACACTTAGGGACTGAATCTGACCACTTGGACTTTGAAGTTTTATGGAAACGGTTAAATTTTCTGCATATAAATGACTTTCAACATCAATGGATAAGTATACATGTTTGTTCTTATGCTCTTGACGTACATAAAATGTTTCAAGGCGTCCTTGTGTATATGCATATAGATTTACATCACGCCAGACGCCCATATCCGGAAGCTGTGGTCCCCAATCCCATCCAAACATATGATGTCCTTTTCGAATGTACTCATATCCCGGAATCGTGGATGAAACACCCCAAAGCGGATCTTTTGCCTGTTCCTTTGCAATAAATTTGGTCGGTGACGCAAAATCAATCCGCAAAATATTTTCACCAAGGACAAGATAGGACTTAATATTCAAACGATAGGTCCGATGCATATTATTTGTCTTAGTAATCTTTTCCCCATTTATATATACCGCTGCAAGTGTGTCTAACCCCATAAATTCTAAGTCGATAAATGCTTCATTTAGCATCTCTTCTTTGATCTCAAACTTTCGAATGAAACGATATGCGTCATCGGAGAGCTTTGTATACTTCACATCATTCTCACCACAAAAGGGATCTTCAATCACCCCATTCTCATATAAAACTTCATACATAGTTGTAGGAACATTGGCTGAATACTCTTGCCCCGTATCACAATTTTCCATCACCCATAAACCATTCAAAGATTCTCTTAACATAATAACCTCCTATGCAAATATTATATTCTTATCATAGAACAAAACGGAGGTGCATGCTATAATATAAATGGAAAACAATGCAACAAATTTGTCAAAGGAGATCTTATGAATAGTTTTTTTGAAGATTCAAAATCAATAAAATACTCAAGCGACATGAAGCATTCTTTTTATTGTTTTTATGACGGAACAAGCAATAACGCATTACCAATTGATGCCCATTGGCATTACTATATCGAAATTATATATGTGACCAAGGGTAAGGGGCGCATTATCAGCAACGGGTATTCAATACCGGTTTCAAAAGGTGATATGTTTTATATACTTCCTCGCGATGTCCATTCCATGATAGGGATCGAAGAAGAAGTCTTTGAATATGCTGTGATAAAATTTGATCCGGCTCTACTTTTTGATTCTTCGTTTGATGCCTTCCTTTTGAAAAATATGACACCGATTCTAAACCCCGTTCCACCTCAATATAAATATTTATGTCAAACAGAACTATCCACTGAATCAAAAAAAGATTACTTAGCAATCATGGACCTTTTTTTATCTAAGCCATATGGTTATGAGCTTTTACTCAAATCCCACCTACTTCGACTCATCTTCCGTTTTTTCTCAAAACTGGAACATCAAGGTTTCCAACTTCTAAATAATCCTATGAATGACGTGGATATTTCACCGATTCTTCAAGCATTCGAATACATTCACGACCATTATGCGACCCAACTGACTGCCAAAGAGATTGCCGAGCATTGTCACATAAGTTATAGTTATTTTTCACGACTTTTCAAAAAAGTCTCCGGTATTTCTTTTTCAAAATATCTAAACTTTGTTCGTATTACCGAGGCCGAAAAATTGCTCCTTAGTCAACAAAACAGTATAACCGATATCGGTTATACTGTGGGCTTTAATGATACCAGTTATTTTATCAAACAGTTTAAATCATTTAAACAGCTCACTCCAAAAGAATATCTAATCACGGTTTCCCATCACTAATAAAACGCTGTCCCGGATTCTTGTCAAAATATTCAATGTAATTATACATCCCAACATTATCCACATTCATTTCACTCGCACGAATTCTGGGGATACTAAGCGGGTTAAACCGTTCATCGAATGGTGAGTATGCGGGATTCCAGCCAACGTTTAAAACAGCAATATTTTCATAAGAATGACTCTCATACTTACCATTTAAAAGCAACTTCTCCAACTCTTCATCAGAAGGACGTTCACCATAAGGTAATGCTAATGTATTGACTTTATAGTCCTTGACACCAATGAGCTTTTCAAGATTTGCCGCATGTTTGCCAATGGCTTCTTGAATGCCTGCCGCATCTAGTTTCTTTAAACTTTTATGAGCCAAGGTATGATTATTAATATCCATACCGGCTTGAATGACTGTATCCACCTTCTTCTTTTCCAAATCCGGTTCGTCAAAAACCACCGGGCCGTCTGCAAAAAAAGTCGCTTCTAATGGAAAATCCGGATGCTCTTTGTGGAAGTCCATAAAAATCCCCACAAAGGAATCCGGAGCAATCTCGCCATCTTCCGTATAATAAAAATTATTCTTATTCGTGTCATCAATGGTAATCACCACCGGCGTATAGCCCGATTCCGTGGTGATATTGCCCGACGCGTAGTCTTTAAGGCTTATGGGCCGATACCCTTTCTCATAAAGGGTATCTAGGTCTTTTCTAAAGTTCTCAGGTGTTCGTGTCCATGTTGCCTCTTCATCACCAATGTTGTGATACATCAAAACCATAACACGCCCCATTTCATTGGGAACAAGGCCAAGAGGAAAGTCTTCCGGATTCAACCATTCAAGTTCCGGGCGGATGATTTTAAATACACCGTCTTCCATGGTGACACTATATTCTGCACTGACAAGTTCAGCTACGCCGGATGTTGACGTATAGGTCACATCAACTTTGGCTGTATAGTTTTCATCATCTACTTTTTGTACACTTAAAATATCATACGATTCGACTTTAATCTCTGATGCATCTAATTCTTCTGCAAAGTCGTCATAGTCTTCAGCTCGAGAATCTTTGGGCGTAAGGAGATATATTTGACTTTTTCGATCATAACGCTCCGCCGTCAAATACCGATCAAGAGCTTCTTTTGCTGTCCTTCCGACCATATCTTGCCCTTCTTTTGGAAAAGGTTGTCCAATGCGGTCATGGTAGAAGAAAATCATTGGATCATAGGTATTAACAGCATCCCATATAATATACTCATCAATACCAAGTTCGGCTGCCGCAATGATTTGCTCTGCAATCGTCTCTGCATCATAGGAAATATTACCGGAAATCCAACCTGCCGTAAATCCTTGAATCCATGGCCGAATAATCCCCGGATTCTTTTGAGCACTATTTCTCTCGATTGATTCTTGTAATGCAATTCGCACAACATCATAAGGATGTTGGTCAGGTACTGGAAATCCATATACATTAGGTCCATAATGACTTGGGTAAATCATCGGACAAATATAATCGGATAAATTTGCCATCTTACGCCATGTCTGTCCAATATCTTCCGGATGGTCATCCCATGAACGACTAGCTTGTGCAAATACATCAACAGAAATATGCACATTATAAGGATTTAACTCATTGTTCGCATAGATTAAAAAGTCTTCGATTCCTTCGTCTTTATCTCGAAGATTTCGTTCAGGGAAAAATGTAATCTCATTATATTTGGCTGCATTATCCGGGAATCGAACATAATCAAACTGAATCTCTTTGAAACCACGCAAAGCAGCTTCCTTAGAAACGGCAACAACATAGTCCCATACTGCCGGATCAAAGGGATTGACCCAAGCCGTCCCTTTATTATCACGATATGTTCCTCCTGCGATTAACTGAATCGTATGTTCCGGCTCATGTTCTGCATAATAAGGGTCTTTAAACGCAACTACTCGGGCTATACTATAAATATCATTCTCATCTAAATAATTTAGTAAACGCTCATAATCTTTCATTGGTGCATTGATATGACTATTAATATCTTGAACCAGTTGAATATCACTTTTCCAACCAACATATCCATGATCATTTTTAACATCAATAACCAGAGCATTCACTTCCGTCGCCATACATATACCCAATATTTCTTCCAGACGATTGACATCATTATTAAGACGGGTTTGATCAACCGCTTCTGTTGATTCTCCAGCTAAGTAGCGAATGTGATCCGCATATAACTGAACATCCTCTTCATCAAAATTAAAACCGGCAATATTACTTGTTACATATAATGCCTTCGCTTCTGCCGTCACAAGCTCCGGATTCAAATCATCTATGGAATCAATAGTCGGCAGCGGTACATAGTAAGCTCCGTCCCTTTCCTTATTTATTGCATCTTGTTCATTGCGTTCTTCAATCGCCAACGCCAAAAGTTCTTCATCCGTTGGTTCCGGTTCAACTTCAGGCTCTGCTTCGACTTCTGATTCACTTTCATCTTCGTTCTGAGTATTCTCTGTCGACTCAGCTTCAGCATTGCCGGCAGTTTCTGAATCATTGTTACATGCTACAAAAAATAAACTCACTACAACTAATAAAACAATCCATTTAAGTTTTTTCATTATACATCCTCTTCGTTGTTCTTTTTTTGTTATTTGTCTAGTTTGTTTGTCTTATTTAGTCTAACATATATACAGGTAAAATCAATATGTATTTTACTATTCTCGGTAAACATCCTCTCTCCTGTGGAACCCATCCTCAATAACTGTTTCATCTAGGGTCTCTTTGGTAACGGAAAGAACATCCAGTTGAATATAAGGGACATCTGCTTCACCATTATAAATCGTTTGATTAACGGTTGGTTGTTGACCTTTTGCAAACTGAATTGCCAAATTAACCGCGGCTTCTGCTAAAGTACGAATCGGTTTGTAGACGGTCATATGTTGAGTCCCTTCAACAATGCGTTGACATGCAGATATATCCGCGTCATGTCCTGCAACATAAACTTTACCGGCTAATCCTTCTTCTGCTAATGCCCGAATGGCCGCTTCTGCCAATCGGTCATTTGCTCCGATAATCGCATCAATTTGTTGACCTTCATCTAATAATCGTGCAATCAAATCATAGGCCGGCTCTTCTCTCCAATCTTCTGCATAGATTTCTTCAATAATATGTATCTTTCCTTTTTCAATTTCTGAAGTCAAGACATTCATATATCCTTCGTTAAACATATATGAATTGTTATCATCCGGTGACCCATTAATAATCACATAATTTCCCTTTGGCACATGTTCAAGCAATTCACCTGCCATGAGTTCACCGACTTTCACATTATCAAAAGAAATATAAGCATCAATTTCAACATTACGAATAAGCCGATCATATGCAATTACTTTTATTCCTGCTTGTCTTGCCTCCTTAATAACCTCTGACAAACCATCACGATCATATGGCACGACAACTAATACATCCACTTCTTTTTCAATCAGAAGTTGTATCTGTTGTATTTGCGTCGCATTATTTTCATTTGCATTATAAACAAGCACTTCTGCGCCTTGCTTTGTTGCATTTGCACGAAAGATTTCCTGATCTCTTTGCCATCGTTCAATCACAAGGTTATCTGACAAATATCCTATAGTAATTGTCTCTTGATCAGCTTTGATCTTTTCTTGATGATCTTTGTATATTGATATCCCAATAGCACTTATAATAAGTAAACCAATCGTTAAAACGAATACTTGCTTTTTCTTTTTACTTAGCTTCATTTTACCCCACCTTACTTGTAATCTGTTGGTGTTACGCCTACAAGCTTTTTGAATAACCGGCTAAAATAATTCGGATCATTATAACCGATCTCATAACAAATTTCTTTTACAGAATACTTTTTTGTTTTTAACATTTCTTTTGCAACTTCAATACGCTTTGACCGAACATATTCGACAAAAGTAATCCCAATCTCCTCTTTAAAAATCTTACTGAAATATTGCGGACTCACTGCCACCTCCTTCGAAATATCATTTAAACCAATTTCTTCACTATAATGTTGATCAATATAACTTTTTGCTGACATAACAATATCAGAAATATGCTGCACCCGCGTGTCTTGTAAGAGACGTGTTATATACTGTACTTTTCCTATACACCAGTTCACAAGTTCTGAGAAGGTATCCATGCGTCGAATTTCAGTTAGATAGGTCGAATATCCCACTTTGGCCTCATTCAGGTTATTTTTATAGGATGTACTTAAAACCATAACCATTAACTCCATCGCAATACTCATCACATCTTCTAAATTACCATGAAATTTTGTGTGAATTTTTGATAGAAAACTTTGGATCTCTTTTGCTACTAATCCCTCATTACCACTCTCAATAAGTTGAACAATCATTGTTTCGTCTTCTTTTATATCCACATATGTATATTCTTTTTCATTACCTTCAAGAGCAAAGATATCATTTACATGTATAATTTCTTCATTAATATTTCTCGATAATGCTTGATTCGCTTCTTCAAGAGAATTCTTGATTTTATCAAGACGATAACAGGAGCCAATACCCACGCAAATATGACTGTCCACATAACTACGTATACTTGCTATAATCGATTCAGTCAAATGAATGGCTTTTATTCGTTGCTGATACTCGTTGTCTGTTTCCTCTTCTAACACAATGACAATCATCCGATTAATGACAAGGGGCCCTACAATAGATTTACATTTGTATTTGATTTCATTTTGTACTTTAGGATAAAAGGTTTGTCCTTTTACGCCTGCACCGATTCGATTGCTTAGCTTATCATCACCATCTTTTTCACCAAATTCAAAAATCATCACATAGCCATAATCTTGGTCAATCGTAAACAATTCTTCATAACGAAACAGTTCTTCCCGGTAGTCTGTATTTAGAAGTAAAGAATAGACAAAACCATGCTCTAAGACAGGAATAATCTTCTCCAGCTTCTCCCTGTTCTCCATTTCTAGGGCACGTTGGTTTCGCTCTTCATCAATTTCTCCCATGATTTTATGAAGTACTTTTAATAATTTTTCTTGATTAATTGGTTTAAGAATATAATCACTGACGCCCAATTCAACCGCTTGTTTCGCATATTCAAATTGCTCATAGGCAGATATAATAACAAAGCGAACACTTGGATAACGTTTTTTAATGGTCTCAATTGCCTCAATACCATTTATGCCGGGCATTTTTATATCCATCAAAATAACATCCGGAATCACTTGATTAGTCGCTTCAATAGCTTCTCGACCCGAACTGGCTGTTGCAACAATATTAACTTTTGAAAAATTGTCTTCAATGATAAATTTAATACCTTCTAGGACAATTTGTTCATCATCAGCAATCATAATTTTATACATAGTTTCACTCCATATTTAGCGGGATTTTTATTGTTATTTTTACACCGTGTCCGACTTCACTTTCGACAAAGAACAGATTTTGTTGATGATAAAATAACTCGAGACGATCACGCACATTTTTAATACCGATTCCCGAATTATTGGATAGGATTTCTTGTATTCTTTCCGTCGTCATCCCAACACCTGTATCGTGAACGATAATCTCAACAAAGGGGACGTTTTTATGAACATCAATAAAAATCTTCCCCCCTTCTTCTAATCCACTTAATCCATGTATATAGGCATTTTCTACAATAGGTTGTAAAATGAGTTGCGGAACCTTGACATTGGTAACTTCGGAATCAATGTGAAATTCAAATTGAATCCGCTGGCCAAAACGTACTTTTAATAACTCATAATAATCTTTAATATTATTAATCTCTTCGTCCAATGTACAATGTGTATCCATTTTTTGAATATTATAGCGAAACAATCTCGACATTGTCTCCAAAAAATTACCGGTTTTCGGAGCTCGTTCAAGTATTGACAACTGGACACCGGCATTAATGGTATTAAACATAAAATGTGGATTAATCTGTGACTGAAGAGCATATAATCTAGCATTATCTAATAAATGTTCCATTTTTACATTCTTAAGTTGCTCATCCTTCAGCTTAGCTTCCGTTTCTGCTTGCGTTTTTAACTCATCTACATATTCACTGATACTATTTTTCATCTTATTAAAAGCGGCGGCCAAGAGTAAAAACTCATCTTCAGAGTCTACATACACATCCGGTGTTTGAAAATTTCCTTTTGCAATCTCTTCAGCTGCATCCGATAAATGCGTAATCGGTCGAACCATTCGCGCAGTAATATAATAGACGACTGTAAATGCAATCAAAACCAAAACAATAACAATAATATAGGTAATCGATTGTAATAAACGGATTTGATTGACTAAATCTAAGTAAGCTTTTGAATTTCTGTTTAACTGCTTATTATTTAATTGATCAATATAATCAAAAATATATCCTTTAATCTCAACACTGTATTCATAATGCTCGTAGTATTTTTCCACATTTCGAAGTCGTTTATAGCCAATAGCTTCATTGCTTTGTTCCAAATAAGCCTCCACAAGGTGGACAATATTTTTCATCATCAAATCTTCATCATTATATATTTGCTCATCCACCTGACTAATATCACCTTGCAGCTGCTCCACGCCAATCAAAAAATTATTCAGTCGAGTTGAACTTTTTGACGTCAAAAAGCCTAATAAGTCGGCATCAAGACCATTCATATTTGACTCAACTTCAGATAAATAGATATGTTTTTCAAACATTGCTTGAATTTGGCCTTTATATCGCTCCATAATGCTTAGAGAATACATGCTTAATATTGCCATTAAAAGAATGATTCCTAGGGAATAGAGCATCATGTTATTCTTAATTGAACCAAATTTATTGAGTTTTGACATTTTCTTCACTCTTTTCTAACAAAATAGTATCAACATTGCTTTGATCAATCACTTGAATGGATGTATTAAAATAATTGCTTACAAAAGCACTGGTCTTATACTCATAAAAAGCAGCAATTGCTTTTTTTCCTATATCATTGTAATCAGTAACGATTGAGGCTTCAATAATATTACCTTTTTTGATGCTATCAAGAATTTCCACTTCATCTCCATACCCGACTAAGCTTACCTGACTAACTAAGTTGTTATCGACAAGAACTTGTATAACACCCAGGGTGTTGGACGTATTCGTACAAAAAATTCCATTAATGTCCGGATTCTCTTTCATTAAATTCGTTGCAATTATTTCTGCACTTAAAACACCTTCTTCCGTATAGAGAACATGTTCTAATGTTATATTCGGATATTTTTTGAGAATATCATTAAATCCTAACACCAACAGACTATCATTAATATCTGCATATTCTTCATAACTTCTGGGTTCAATAACAGCTATTTTTCCTGAAGTTCCAAGGGATTTAATCATTTCCTGAGCAGCAATCTCTCCGATTGTATAACGGTTCACACCGACATAAGTAATCCTTTGACTTGACGGCAAATCTTCATTCATTGTTATCACCGGAATACCGGCCAATGACAACTCATCAATCATTGCTATTACTTCGTCATCATAATAGGCATGAATAATTAAACCATCCACTTTGTTATACATAGCCAACTGCATATTTTCAATCAGTTGATCTCGATAATTGGCCCCTTCAATGGAAATAATCTCTGTAGCAACACGATACATTTCGCTTTCTTCTTCAACACCACGAATAAATTCTTCACTATAGGTTTGATTTGATCCGTCAATTAAGATCATCACATGATAATCTGCATTCTCTTTTGATGTCCAATAATACTCGTCCGCTGATGATTTTGTTAACTGATAGGATATATAAAATCCAGCAAACAATGCTGCACTTAATGTTATGATCAAAATACCCATGACCCAAAAAAATAGTCGTTTATTATTAATTTTATTTGACATATATTCGCTCCTTAAACTACTTACCTCTTTCATTTTAACATGGAAATACAAGACAAAATTAATCGATATTAGCATTTTTTTATGTTATGATAGGATTTGAATATACAAAGAATCGATTGGAGATAGCCATGAACTTTACAATTATTTATCAGGAAAAAAAACTACTTCCTTTTTATACACACGCTTTAAAAGAATATCACAAACGTTTGCAACGTTACTGTAAAATCCAACGACTGTCTTGTTCATCGACGTCCGATATTCTCAAAAAAATAAATAGCAACTCATATGTCATCGGAGTTACTATACAAGAATCCACACATACGTCTGAAGCCCTAGCCAATTATTTTTCTCGACTTGCAGTAACCGGTCAATCACGTGTCCAGTTTATTATCAATCCATCTAATGAACTTCTTAAACACTGTGATGATTGCATTGCACTTTCACCCTTAACACAGAATACCGGATTAATCTTAACCATTCTTTACGAACAAATCTACCGTTCATATCGGATAAATCTAAACCAGGCCTATCACAAATAAGGCGCTATTTCTGCAAGTTTCTCCGACAAAATAAGGCGCATAAGTTGATGGGGAAAGGTCATTTGAGAAAAAGATATTGATAGATTCGACCGCTTTAAAACATAATCACTCAAACCAAGGGATCCACCAATCACAAAACAAAGCTTTTCTTTATTGAATTGCTTTGCTTTTTTTAAGGCTCTGATCAAGCCTTCTGTTGTCAATTCGCTTCCTAGTATTTCCAAGGTAATCACATACATATCTTCTTTTATATAATGAAGTAAAGCTAATCCTTCTTTGTCTTTTATTTGTATCTCCATTGATTTCGACAAATTTTCAGGGGCTTTTTCATCTGGGATTTCAATAAGGAAAATCGGAAGACACTTTCTAATCGCTTGCACATAATGTTCAATACCGGATCTTAAATACTTTTCTTTAATTTTACCCACACATACAATCGTTATTTCCACATAATCCTCTTTTCCTTAAGTCGTTTGTGCATCTAGCTTTACTTGCTTAATAAATTGGTTAGCAACACGGCCGGACATTTTCCCGTGGCGCATTGCATAGATACGCGCATCATGAATAAGTTGCTCTTCCTCTATATTAAGGCCTTCTTTTTTAGCCATGGCTTTGACCATTGAAAAATACTCCTTTTGGTCCAAATTTTCATAGATTAGGGTTAAGCCAAACCGATCCGATAAGGATGTCATCTCCTGAATAAAATCCTGAAGGTGAATATCATTTTCTCTTTCCGTACGTATTTCTTTAATCAAGTGTCTGCGATTTGAGGTAACATAAAAAACAACATGGGATAAATCGTCAGAAATACTGCCCTCGATAAATGACTTTAAAAATTTGTATTCATCTTCATTGGCTTCAAAAGAGAGATCATCAATGAAAAGAATAAATCGGAATCCTTGATTCTTAATGACACTCAACACTTTAGGTAAATAAATCAGCTGTCCTTTTTGCATCTGTACTAATCGTAAGCCTTCTTGGGCAAAAAGTTTAGCCACGGTTTTAACTGAGGTTGACTTCCCTGTTCCACTCCCCCCGACAAGTAAGGCGTTTTGACTGGAATACCCTTCCACAAATGCTTTTGTGTTTTTAAACAGGGCATCTTTTTGTCGCTCATATAGATAAATCTCATCCCAAGCTAATGTGACAATATTCTCAATACCGATAAATTCCGGCTCGCCTTCACTTGTTTTTACCAAAAAGCCATGATTGAGGGCAAAACGACCCACACCATACTTCTTAAGAATTTCAGCGAATGTTTCAGCCCTTTGATCGAGTTCTAGCGAATCTATTGTGTCAAAAAAATACTTATGCGCAGAAATGACCGCTTGTTTATGGTCTATCGGCTCTTGTTCCATTTTTGCCAATATGTGTCCCTCATCATTTGCTAATTCACATAATGCATCTAGATTAATGGACATTATTTTGGCCAGAATTTTCAAATCATTTTCTAAACAACTCTTTTGATATGGGTTCATTTCTTTTTTATTGATGATCTGCATCAGTTTGCTGTTTGCATCTTGAATCATATGACAAATTACGTATTCCGAAAAACTCTGGTTGGCATCCAGAAGCAAGCGCACAAGTTCATAGTACTTATTCTTTTTCACCTTGTTTTCAACAAGTTCTTTTACGCACATAAGTACCGGATTATCTATTAAATAATCAAAGAGTGTTAATTGGTTTAATTTTAGTTTCATCCGTCGTCTCCTAACTTTATTTAATTCATAATATCCCTATTATATACTGCTCTATCAAATCCTACAATATTACATTTATATTAAAATATATAAAACATCTAGTTAATGAAAGCAGTTTTTGATATGATTAGATTACTATATTTGAAAGGGTTTGTGAAATGAAAATAAATTGGAATCGTAAATATAATACCGTCGCCGTTTATGTTATTCTTGTTTTCCTGATTTGTTATGGTATATATAAACTGACCAACAGTTGGGACCAGACAAACACTGTATTTAAGGTTGTTCTAAAAACATTATCCCCATTTATCTATGCATTAACCATTGCTTATTTTTTAAATCCACTTGTTCAACGTATTGAATTTACTTTTTTCAAAAAGCTACAAAACGAAAAGCTCAAGCGAAGTCTTTCAATACTTACTGCCTATGTGTTAGTTATCAGTTCCATTGTCATCTTACTTTCATTTATCATGCCACAACTTATTGATAGCGTTCAAGAAATTGCAAGGCTCCCGGGCATCTATCTCCCCATCATTGATGAGTTTTTAAGTCAGGACACGTTACCGATTTTTGATTCCGAGTACTATATTGATATGACCTTTATTAACCGTTACTTTAATGATAACATCAAAGAAACCGTTGATTCACTTACAAATATGGTACAAAATTTTGCACCAAAAATATTAACCTATCTATCAAGATTCGCCTCTGCATTAATGAATATACTTCTTGGATTCATCATAGCTATTTATTTACTACTCACCAAGGAAGTTGGCTTACGAACGGCTCGAAAAGTTATCCTCGCAATTTTACCATCAAAACATGCCATTAACCTAATCAACCTTGGAAAAGAAAGTAATCAGATTTTTATTAACTTTATCATAGGCAAACTGTTGGATTCATTAATCATCGGATTTCTTGCCTTTATCGTCTTACTGATTTTTAGATTCCCTTATGCACTTCTTTTAAGTGTAATTATTGGTGTAACAAATATTATCCCTTATTTTGGTCCCTTTATCGGCGGGATTATCGGATTTGCCTTGTTACTCTTTATTAATCCGGTTCAAGCACTTTGGTTTATGGTCTTTATTCTTATCTTGCAACAATTTGACGGCAATATTTTAGGACCAAAAATTCTTGGTGATTCTACAGGATTATCTCCTTTTTGGGTCATTTTCTCTATTATAATCTTCGGTAAATTTTTCGGTTTTGTCGGAATGTTTGTTGGTGTTCCCATTGTTGCTGTTCTAAAAAATATTATTACACGTCAAATTGATCGTTTGTATAATCATCGAATGAAAACCCTTTAAAATAATTAAAAACAGACTTATTCACAATGAATTTTCTGAAAAATCAAGAAAATTGTGGATAAGTCTGTTTACTGTGTGGATTACTTGTACGATTTTTGAACATTTTAGTCCATTTTCGATTTTTAATCCACAACAATCATTGCTTGATTTCCCATCGATTCCCAGCCACTTCGAAATGCATCTTTCGGTTTACTATCAATTCTACCTGTGGAAGGGTCACTATAATACACGCTCGTCTGGTCAAATCCCATGACAACGACACTGTGTTCTTGATAGGTCACTTCCATAAAGCCTGACGGTGTCTTCCAAACTTCTTTACTGTGATCTTGCACTTCTTGGTAACGATTTGGCGTTATAATAAGTACCGGTTTACCATTTGCCACAAGAGACAAGAGTTGTTCAAAACTTATACCACTGATATTTTTCGCTCTATTTGATACATACTTTTCTGCCAATTCTTGCACCGGTTTTATATATACACCAAGTCCCGGTTGTGATACGTCAGCCATACTTCCCGAAAATTCCAAGTGCATATCCGAAAAATGAACAAATCCATTTTTGATTTCATATGGATCTCTAGAGACTTTCAACTGCTCGGCTAGGGTCATCTTCGATGGTGCATCGTCCATATAATTATCTAACAAAATACTAAGGGCTGTCACTTCACATCCTCTTGGTAATTCGGGGCGCTGGGGGATTGTAATGATTTGATCTAAATAGACTTGTTCTCTTAAATCATTATTACTAAATATTTCCGTCAAATTTCCCGAATTATTTTGAACATTGTACTTCCAATGATAAATTGTATATGCTTTTTTGTTCTGTCCTTGAACGAATGCATCCACTAAATCGATAGCATAATACTTTGTCTGTTTTAAATGATCAAAAAGAATATAAACGTCTAACGGCGGCCTCTCCCTAAACTCAAAATGAAGATTATTTTTATAGCTTGTTGAAACCCCCACTGCATGATAGACCGCATTACCACTTATTGGGGAACTTGCAATAACTGACTCTTGCAATACCTGCTTAGGCTCTTTTCCCGGAAGGTCTAAGTATATAGCCTCTTCAACATCCGCGAAATGTACACGAGAGTTTTTATAGTTGTTGGACCGAACAACATTCATGGTCATTAAGTCAAATTTATATTTATTTTCTGTATCATCAAAGTATATACTGCTAAAATAGTATCCTTCTCCATAATCTCCGGCTCGGTAAGTTTCCATAAGGTCTCCGCGTTGATTGTATTGTTTAACGATATGATATGGGAAAATGACATTTCCGTTTAAATATTCATATGTGTTGTCAATGCTATATTCACCGACAAAAACCTGTCCATCAATTTCTTTTATCAAATGTTTATACGTTCCAAGTTCAAATAAATTCGTATATCTTAATTGACTTCCGGTTAAGTCAACCATATATGTGTTATTTACATATTTATCCCGTGGATCATCCAAGTAAATCAACCCTGCATCTCCATTTAAACGCCCTTTAATAAATGTTTCCATATATGAAAAGTTTTGATTATTAAAATCCAGTTGATACAAGGACTGTTCATGAAGAATAAATAGAATTCGTTCGGATACATTATAATAAAACATTTCTTTCAGATTTTTTTTAATATTGAGATAATAGTCCGGATTTTCAATCATACCTAGGGAATTTAATACAGGTTGCTCATTCATATGATAACTATAAAAGGCAATCCCATTTTTACCATAATTCGGACTTTCATCTTGAAAATAGCCATATACTGAAAAATACACCTCGCCTAGATTGGAAACCTCTAATATATGTATTCCATGCTCTAGACTTTCATCATAGAGATAATCACTGTTAAGTCGGTCCAAACGATATATTTCATACATCATTTCATCTTCAGTATCGTATAAATAGGCCTCTTTGGTATCATAAATCACTTGAAAACGCTCATTGGGACTTATCTTAACTACACGATTTTCTCGGACTCCAAAATCTCCCAAGTACCAACCTTCATAGTCCTTGGAATAGTAATATCTTTGTTTTTCTTGAGCTATTTCTTCAATGATCTGTATCTCCATCGTTGTATAGTCAATGCTATATTTTTTCCTTATATCCAAATATTCAAATCCTTCTTCAACTCGTTTCGCTCCAATATACTCCACGCCAATATACATCTGATTTTCTTGGTTGGACTCAATCCTTGTACGCATGAGTCCCATAGAAGTAATCCCATTTGTGGCGTTGTATTCATCAATAGCCTCTTGCACATATGAAATACCTAGTCGATTCTGGCTATTTTCAACATGCAAAAAAGAAAGATAATAGTGAATTGAGGTATCATCTCTCTGTGCTTGTATATCCATGTAATAGCTTTCACCTTGAAGCAAATTCATTCCTTGTTCACTCGATATACGATATACTTTTTCTTCGGCTTGAAGCTGTGTTGAAAAAATCGCTTCATTTTTTTGGTTATAGATAGATACATCAACTGTGTCATATTCCATCCATGTTGATGTATCTTCTCTTGTAAATGTAAATGTTATTCCTGAGGGATCCATTTGAATTTTATCTTTTGATAAATTCTCAAAACCCTTCTGGGTTAAATTGCCAAATGTTGGTTGATATAGGCTCTCAGATTCATATACCCATAATACAGGAATTCGTTCTTCTCCTGCTGATGTAGCGTTCACAATCTGATTGCCTGAATTGCTATTGCTTTGACACCCTGTGAAAATGATGATAATCAATAGCAATCCAAGTAATGATTTATTTATACGCATAGCAAAATCTCCTTAAATAAAGCATAGTACTTTATATATCGACCACTTTTTCTAAAAACTTAAAATAAAAGCTCTTAAATCACGCTTACTTGATCCGTTTAAATAAATGATGTTTTTTCTTACGTGATTCTTTTTTATTGACTTGACTCCAAAAATAATCAGAATTGATGTTTTCATTACGACAATACTGGTTAATCTGGTGATACTCTCTAATTCGATCCATAATTTTTTCTCCCTTTTACGCAAAGGCACTAAACTGTGCCATATACAAATCATAATAGTGTCCTTTTTCTTTTAATAAGTGTTCATGACTTCCTGATTCCGTGATTCCTTGTTCGTTAATCACGAAAATTCGGTCCGCCTTTTGAATCGTTGATAAACGGTGGGCGATAACAAATGACGTTCTACCTTCTAATAAGGATTCAATGCCCTTTTGCACGAGCCGCTCTGTCGTTGTATCAATACTTGATGTCGCTTCATCAAGAATAAGAATTCCCGGCTTGGCGATCATCGTTCGAGCAAAGGCTATGAGCTGCCGCTGACCAACCGATAATTGCGATCCTTTTTCATTAATTACAGTATCATACCCATCTTCAAGTTTCATAATAAATTCATGGGCATGAACCGCTTTTGCTGCTTCAACAACTTCATCATCTGATGCATCTAATTTTCCGTAACGAATGTTTTCCCGAATCGTTCCCGAAAACAAAAATGTGTCCTGTGTCATAATGCCCATCTGGCTTCGAAGGCTTTCAATGGTTACTTTCTTGACGTCATATCCATCCACAAGAATCTTTCCGCCTTCAATGTCATAAAAACGACAAATCAAGTTGACAATCGTTGATTTTCCACCGCCTGTCGGTCCGACTAAGGCTATCGTCTCGCCCTCTCTAACGTGAAAAGATAAGTCTTTTAGAACAGGCAAATCATCATCATAGGCAAATGTTACATGTTCAAAGCGAACATCCCCTTGGATTGTCGGCAACCAACATGCATTCTCTTCATCCACTAAGTCCGGTTCAATATCTAAAATCTCAAATATACGTTCCGCTCCCGCAATATTGGTAATCAACTGATTATAAAAATTACTTAAATTCATAATCGGATTCCAGAACATCGATATATATGAAATAAATGCTACAAGTAGTCCTACGGTGATTTCTCCTGTATCTAATAGACTCACGCCTAAATAGAAGACTAACACCGTTCCAATCCCCCAACTCATCTCAACCATGGGCCAAAACATATCATTTAACTTCACCGCATGCATAAAGCCGTGCTTGATATCCGCTAGTAGTGTATGGAAGGTTTTGCTAGTCTGTTCTTCTGCTGTAAAACTTTGCACCACACGAATCCCGGAAAATGATTCATGGGTAAATGCATTCATATTGGCGTTTTTCTTACGCATGGCTTGCCAACGCCGATGTGCTCTCACTTCAACAAACCACATTCCTAAAATCAAAAAGGGGAGTAATGTTAAAGCTGTCAAGGCCAATCGTGCATGAAGTGCTAACATGATAATAAAGACAACAATGACACTTGCAAAGTCCGGCAATAGGGTAATGACACTGTTATTCAAAACATCCTTTAAGGAATCCACATCACCGATAACACGGGCCAGTATTTTTCCGACCGGCCGATGATCAAAAAAGTTAAAAGACAATTTTTGAATGTGCTCATAGAGCTCTTGTCGAATTTCCATGAGTACTTTATTCGAGACACGCCCCATGATTTGCGTTCTTTTTCGAATACAAAATGCTGCCATGAGATTAAGAACGACTGCAAGTGCTGCAATGTATAAAAGTCCTCTAAAGTTTTTGGCTACAATGTAATCATCTATGGAGATTTTTATTAGCAAGGGATTGACCGCCGTTACACCTAAGATAATCAACATAAGTCCCAATACGCTTAGAATCTCTTTTTTATATCCACGCATATATGAAAACAAGCGTTTTACTGTAACCACTTTTAGTACGTGTTTTGTTTCTTCATCTTCTTTAAAATTATTAATTGGCATAAGCCACCTCTCCTTCATATTGTTCCATAAAGGTGTCATGATAGCGTCCCTGTAATTCTAGTAACTCATGGTGGGTTCCACGCTCGACAACAATTCCTTCTTCAAGAACAAGTATTTCATCTGCTTCTTTAACCGCTGAGATCCGATGTGCTACAATGATTTTTGTACGGTTTGTCAGCTGTTTTATCTCTTTTTGTATGCGCAGTTCTGTTTCCATGTCTAATGCTGACGTACTATCGTCAAACACAAGTATTTCCGCATCTTTTGCCAGAGCCCGTGCAATGGAAATTCGCTGCTTCTGACCTCCTGATAAGCCAATGCCACGTTCTCCGATAATGGTGCTGTAAGATTCGTCCATTCGCTCGATAAACTCATGAGCTTGAGCGCTTACTGATGATTTGGTCAAAACATCTTCTTGGGTTGTATTTTTGACACCAAAAAGAATATTTTCTTCAATGGTATCACTAAACAAAAACACTTCTTGCATCACGACCGAGATATGACTTCTTAAGTTTCTAAGTTCATAATCTTTGACATCGACACCATCAATAAGTACTTGACCTGAGCTAGTATCATAGAAACGTGTCAAAAGGTTAATAATTGAACTTTTCCCGGATCCTGTCGCTCCCATAATTGCTAATGTCTTATTCGGTTCAACTGCAAAACTGACGTCGTCTAAAACTTTTCTACCATTAAGATCAAGTCCAACATGTTTAAACTCGACCCGTCCCTTGATATCTCCTTGTCTCAAGGCATTTGGTTTGTTCTTAATGTCACTTTCACATGCAAACACTGTATCAATCCGTTTTGACGAAGCAATTGCCTCTGCAATGACGTTACTTAACCATCCGATATTACGCATGGGCCACATGACCATCTGCGTATATCCTGAAAACATGACGAGGGTACCAATCGTTAAACTTTCTCCGATAACCAACGATCCTCCAAATGCAATTACGAGAACCGGCAAAATATTGCTGATAAACTCAATTCTTGGATAAAAGATACTCCAAATCTTGGCTTGTTTAAAATTCAGGTCATAATACCCTTGATTTTTCTTTAAAAACTTATTGATTTCGTATTTTTCTCTTGCAAAGGCTTTTACTAGACGAACACCGGCAATATTTTCCTGTGCCGTCGAATTCATCTCTGCATTTTGTTCACTAATGCGTTCATATGTCTCACCAATACTGCGTTCTAGTTTAATTGCCAAATAGGCTAGAATGGGCAAGGTGATAAATGCAATAATCGATAAGCTAAGGCTAATGCGTATCATCAATATGGTTGCAATCACCAAAGTAATAAATGATTCGAGGACTAACATAACCCCAAAACTTGTTGCATGCCAAATCTTATCTGCATCCTCTTTGATTCGCGTCATCAACTCGCCGGTGTTTTTCGAATCAAAAAAGCTGTAACTTAAGCTCTGTATATGATCAAAAATCTCTTGGCGAAGTGACGTAATCATACGTACACTTCCAAAGTCAAAAAACATTTCTTTTGCATAGCCCATAACTGCACGCCCGATGGTAATGACAATTAAGAGCATACTTAAGTGTTTAAAAACCTCTTTGTCGCCTGCTACAATAACTTCATCAATAATTCGTCCTGTGATAATCGGATTAAACATATCCATAAAAATTCCAAATCCCATCGCAAGAACACCGAATCCGTATATCCATTTGTTTTCTTTTAAATACTTTAATAATCGTTTCATCTCTCTACCTCCCTTATGTCGTTTTCGCTCTTTCTCTATTGCAAAAAAATGTACAAAAAAGCCATGAGCATTTACCCATGGCTAAAAAAAGCGTCAAAAAAGCCATGGACTTATACCCATGGCTCAAATACATTCTTATGCTACCTGCTTATGTTTTATTCACGTATTCTTATAAATGAATACACGTTATCACACAGCTACTTAGAATGACCATTGAGGTAGGGTATCGATTTAATTAAATTATCAACTATTGGATTCATCATTAACTTTTTCATTTGTCCTACCTCCTTTTCTAAATAGTACACCTAAGGTGCCTTGTTTGTTATTTCCTTATATAGAATAGCACCATGTTTAATCCTTGTCAATCTTTTTTTGTAAAATTTCTGCAAAAGGATTGTTAAATGGTTCTTGCTTTTGTTCATTTTTCTTGATAAAGCGTTGTACTTCCTGCTTTGACATGGCTTTACTGTTTTTTTCTTTACGTTGATTAAAAGCCGCTAATTTTTCCTTATATCCACAACGACAAACAAAGGTCTCATTTCCTTTTTCCCCAACAAGGTCCATTTTTTTACGACACTGCGGACATCTTGCATTGGTCGTTTTGGCCAGATTTTTCTTGTAGCCGCAATCCCGATCCGGACAGACTAATTTTTTTCCATATTTATTTTTAATGACAAGTAACTTTTTCCCACAGTTTGGACACGTCTCTGTTGACACATTTTCGTGCTTGAATTTTTTGTCACTGTTTTTGATTTCACGAATGATTCCTTTCGTGAATGTATTGATGCCGTCAAGAAAGGTCTTTGCTTCTAGTTGTCCTTTTGCTATTTTTTCCAAATCACCTTCCCATTTTCCTGTTAAATCCTTGGACCGCATATCGTCCGGTACTAAATCCAATAGTTGCCGTCCCGTCTTTGTCGTTCGCAAAAACTTGCCTTGATGGTCTACATAAAAATTACTGATGATTTTTTCAATAATATCACTTCGTGTAGCTACTGTACCAAGACCTGCACTTTCCATCTCATGCAGCAAGTCTCCTTCTGTTAAAAATGACGGAGCCTGTGTTTTCCCTTCACTGAGTTCAATACCATACTCGCTTATAGTCTGTCCTTCTTTTCGTTCAATCATTTGACTATTTTTTTGTAAGGATACATTCTGTAGTTTTTTCCAACCAAGTTCTAAATCCGTCTGTGTTTTACCCACAAAAAGGTCCTCACCGATTTTTAATGTGAGTTCAACTTCCATATATTCGTAAGGAGGCATCAAAACAGCTAGAAACTTTTCAGCAACGAGATTATATATCTTTGTCTCATGGTTATTAAAGGCCGTGTAATTGGGACGTTCTTCTGTCGGAATAATGGCATGGTGGTCGCCAACTTTTTGATTATCGACAAAGGAGGACTTCCCTTGAATAGATCCTCGCATGATTTCTTTGCAAGCCTCTTTATAACTTGTGTGTCTTAATGCTGCAACCCGTTCTTCTAAGGTCCCTACGATGTCTTTGGTTAAATACTTTGAGTCTGTTCGCGGATAGGTCAGGACTTTATGCTTTTCATAGAGACTTTGCATGGCGTTAAGTGTCTCTTTTGCGGACATATCATAGATGCGGTTTGCATCACGTTGGAGCAAGGTCAAGTCATATAGTCCGCTGGCATAGGATTTTTTATGTTTTTTATTTATACTGATGATCTTCGCATCATTTCCTTTGCAGCGTTTTTGTACTTCTTCCGCTTCACTGCGATTAAAGATTCGACTTTGTTTTGTCTTAGGATCAATCCGGCGACAATGAAGGCCATCGATCTCCACTTGAACTTCGTAAAAGCTACCGGGAACAAAAGCTTTAATTTGTTCCTCCCGCTGAAAAACCAAGTCCAATGCAGGCGTTTGAACCCGACCAAGGGATAAGCTGGCATTGTGCTTCATCGATAAGGCACGGGTTCCGTTAAGACCAACAATCCAATCGGCTTTTGCTCGAGTCTCAGCTGCTTGATATAGATTGTCATAGCGGTGACCGTCAACGAGATTTTTAAAACCATCTTTAATGGCTTTGTCTGTCACCGAAGAAATCCATAACCGCTTAATGGGCTTTTTAATATGGGCAAAATCAATCATCCAACGGGCCACAAGCTCACCTTCACGTCCTGCGTCGGTTGCAATAATAATCGTTTTTACATCACTGCGTTCCATTAATTTTTTTACTGTGTAATACTGTTTTTTTGTCTGGTTGATCACTTCTAACTTAAATGGATTGGGTATGACCGGTAAACGGTCCATGGTCCATTCTTCAAAGGGAATTCCGTATTTTTCCGGTGACGCCAGTGTTACCAAGTGGCCTAGTGCCCACGTTACAATGTAGCTATCATTTTCATAATATTTGCCGCCTTTACTATGGCAGCCCAAGACCCCGGCGATATTTCTACCTACCGAGGGTTTTTCTGCAAATACAAGTGCTTTACTCATTATTTCCATCCCAACTATGCATGTTTATGTGCATTTCTTTTGGCTAGTCGTTGTTCCTGTTTCCGGTTTCTATTTGACACGAATTTCATATGCCTATTATCAAATATTGTATACACAACCGGAATAAAAATCAAGGTTAATACGGAAGATAGTAATAAACCGAAGATAACAACCGTACCCATGGATGCTTGAAGTTCTGCACCTTCACCACTTCCTAATGATAATGGGACCAAGCCTAAAATTGTTGTTAAGGATGTCATCATAATCGGACGCAAACGGATGGGACCCGCATTAAGAATAGCTTCTTCACGACTTTCACCGTGACTACGGCGGGTATTAATATAGTCAATCAGCACGATGGCGTTATTAACCACAATACCGGATAACATAATCAAGCCGATAATCGACGTAATATTTAAGGTTCTGCCTGTAATAAACAGACCTAAGAGACCACCTGCAAATGCCAGGGGTGTTGACATCATAATGATAAAGGGCATGAGTAAGGATTCAAATTGAGCGGCAATAATCATATACACCAGAATTACAGCTAAGATTAAGGCAAGCCCTAAATCTCCAAACGCTTCAACCATTTCCTGGTTTTGACCACCAAATTCAACAAGGTATTCACTTGAAAGATTCAATGCATTCACACGCTCTTCTATATCTGCTGAAACCGAGGCTAAATCTCGACCATAAATATCTGCTGATATGGTAATATACCGAGCTTGATCGCTTCGGTTAATAGCAATCGCACTGACTTCTTCCGATATATCTGCAATCATTCCTAAGGGAACCGTTCCGCCCCTAGGTGAACTAATCTCAAGTTGCTTCAAGTTTTCAATACTTTCACCATAGCGATTATCACCTTCAATAACTACATCTAGCTCTTCACCTTCAAGTTTATATCGTGTTGCTACACGTCCATCGAGCATGGCTTTAACCGCATTCGACACTTGCGCCGTCGTCAGTCCAAATCGCGCTGCATCATTATCACGAAGTCGAATTGCAACCTGTGTAATCGGATCTTCCATGCTACTTGATGCATTTCTTGTTCCTTCGACGTCTTTAATTTCCTGAACAATTTGATCGCCGACATTTTTTAAGCCATCTAAATCGTCCCCTTTAACTTGTATAGAAACCGCACTACCTCCGGTCATCATTCCCATTGAGCTTTGTGCTTGTACCGTGATGATTGCTCCCGGAATATCTGCAACACGTTTTTCGACCTCATTTACAACGTCAAACACACTGACGGCACGGTCGGACAAGGGTACCAAAACACCATTAATTGTTCCTACATTATTATCCGAACCCAAGAAATTATTCCCGGACGTTGTTGAAAACACATATTCAAGGCTTTCAATATCCATGATTTTGTCAATCACTTCCATCATGACAGCATCTGTTTCTTCAACTTTAGCTCCGGCTTCAAGTTCAACCCCAATCGTAAAGGTTCCTTCATCCGACTCCGGAATAAACTCCATCCCAATAAATGTTATGGAAATAATACTAGTAATAAATGTAATAACAGCAATCATAACAACTGTTTTCTTATGTTTTAAAGACCATCCCAGTAAAGAACGATACTTTTCTTCTAAACCTTTATAAACCTTATCGGATTGGTCTAAAATCGCTCCAATAATAGGAAATCGCGTTTCATGATGTTTTCCCTCGAATTCATCAATGACTAAAAGTTTGGAAGCCAACATCGGAATGAGGGTCAATGCAACAACAAGGGATGAGACCAGTGAAAAAGTCACCGTCAATGCAAATTCCCGGAACATAATTGAAGTGATTCCTTCAACGAAAACCATAGGTAAAAATACCGCAATTGTTGTTAATGTCGATGCCGTTACAGCCATAGCTACTTCTGCTGCACCTTTTATGGCCGCTTCTTTTTTCTCAAAGCCATCTTGAACAAATCGATAGATGTTCTCAAGAACAACAACGGAGTTATCCACAAGCATACCAATTCCCAGTGCTAGACCCCCCAGTGTCATAATATTTAAGGTGATTCCCGCAAAATAAAGCAAAATTCCTGTTGCAATAACAGATATTGGCATGGATAAACCAATAATTAAGGTACTTCGGATACTTCGCAAGAAAATCAACAAAATAATAATGGCTAAAATACCACCAATAATTGCATTTTGCCCAACCTGACTAATGGTATCTTTAATATACTCTGACTGGTCCAGAATAACTTTTAATTCATATGGACTTGAGTCATCCAACTTCTGAATTTCTTCAAGAACGTCATTTGCAACTGCAACCGTATTAACACCTGACTGCTTTTGCACAGCTACACTTACCGCTTCCTCACCATTAACTTTCGTAATGGATGTCATCTCTTCTTGGGCCATATTCACATTGGCTACATCAGAGAGGCGAACAATACCGCCTGTAGCTGTTGTCAGTGGTATATTTTGAATTTCCTGAACACTTTCAAATTCTCCGACAGTTCTTATTAAAAAGCTTTTATCGCCTTTACTCACAGTCCCTGCAGGCAAATTAATATTTTCTGCCGCCAATATATTGGCGAGGGTATCGATGGTAAGACCATAGGCATTCATTTTTTGGGTATCGACTTTAACGGACACATACTCACTAAATCCACCGGACACACTTACAGAAGCAACACCTTGCACACGTTCAATTGCCGGTTTAACCACATCGTCTGCATAGTTTTGTAGTGTTGCTACATCTGCGCCTGACACCGACATTTGTATAACCGCTTGTGAGTTCACATCAATCTGCATAACCATTGGATCCGAAGCTCCATCCGGCAACATGCCTTTAACCAAATCCACTTTTTCACGGATATCAAGTGCTGCAAAATCCATATCTGTACCATACTTAAACTGAATAATAACAATCGAGGAACCTTCCATGGTCATCGACTGAATCGTATCGATATTTGATACCGTTCCAACCGCTTCTTCAATTGGACGTGTTACCAAGGTTTCGATTTCCTCCGGTCCTACGTTTGAATAAGATGTACTTACAATCGCTACCGGTATTTCAATATTCGGAAAGAGGTCAATCGGCAATCGTGTCGCTGAAACCAGCCCGAACAAAACAATGATAAGAATAAACATGACCGTCGTTACCGGTCGTTTTACGGATAAAGATGAAACATTCATTATTCATTCCCCCTTATCACGTTGAGCTCTGTCTCTTCATTAATCAGTCCTGCTCCTTTTGTGATGACCACATCTCCTTCTGATAAGCCTTTAATAATCTCAACCTTATATCCTGTATCCATTCCAATCTCAACATCAACAGGCTCTGCTTTATTTTCACTCACAACTCGATAAACGATATAGCCACCATTGTGGGGCAATACTGCCTCTGATGGTATCGTTACAGCTGAAATGCTCTGTTCATTAATCACTTGAATGGTCGCAAACATTCCCGGTCGAATACGCGCATCTGCATTATCGATGATGACCTCAATGGGATATAATCGTGTAGCACTATCGGCTGATAATGATGCCGTTGTCACCTCACCTATAAAGGGCTCTTCAAAAGAGCCAATCATCACTTGAAGTTGATCGCCCTTATTAATTTTACGAATTGTCTCCGGTGTCACTGAAGCTGTCACCTTTATTTGTCCAAGATCTTCAATAACAATTGCCGCTTGTTGATTGGATGCCATGGCATTTTCGGTTAAATTTAATGCTGTCACATATCCGGAGATTGGTGCGGTCACTTCAAGGTCATTTAATGTTTCTAGGGCTATCTCATAACCTTCTCTCGCCATATCAATTCCGACAGAAGCTTGTGCATAAGAGGCACTCGCTTGATTAGCGCCTAGTCGAGCCTGATTTAATGCTTGTTCCGCTTGCTCTAATTGCTTTTTTAAAATGGTTAGTGACTCCGGAGAGGCTTGCAATCGTATTTGTTCATATTCAACTTCTGAAATAATACCTTGATCATATAATTCTTTATTTTTTTCTAAATTATCCACAGAAAACTCATAGTTTTCCAGGCTCATCTCATAGTTACTTTTGGCAAGTTCATATGCAAGTTCCGCGGATTTAATACTTCCCTGCGCACTACTAATACCTACACCTGCCTGATTGGCTGATGCTTGTGCTTGATTGACAGATAACTGTGCTTGCGTTACTTGATTCTCAATATCACTTGGATCAAGACTAAACAAGACTTGACCTTCTTCAACGTAATCTCCCACCGCAATGTGAATATTATCTACATCCGCCGGTACCGGAGCCATTACAGGTACACTCGATTTTGCATAAGTACTGCCAATAAGCTCTATATAGGTTTCAACCGTTTCAATCCTTGCTGCCTCACCTTCAACAGTCACTGTTTTTACTAATGCTTCATCGCTATTTTCTTCATTCTTTGGTATGATTCTGGGAATCACTATGGCACTAATTATGCCCAATACAATCAATATAGTTATTAATTTCTTCATCGTTAATCCTCCTAAATGTTTCATTATTATCTCGCATATCACGTAGTGTACGTATAATACTTTTAATATTTAATTCTAATAGCTGCAACATATTTTTCATAAATGTATAATCATCTCCGGATTCTTCTAGAATGACGAGTATACTCTCCACTAAAGCTGCTGATGTTGCCTTTAAATAAATTTTCTGATCAATAAGATCACCTAAATCGCCAAATTCTTTCTCGAATAAAATCTCCCCTTGTTTATATAGGTGGTCAATAAAATCATCTTTTACATTCTCATACCCTGTCCCTTGACTCCGTAAAAAAAGCAAAAACAATTCTTCTCGATAAATCACATGTGCATTGATTAAAGTGTCCATGATCTCTTTATTCAATAAAACATTAATATCTAAAAAGGGGAAATCAAAGTCTTTCATGGGTTTCTTTTTCTTTTCAAACAATTCTACCACCGGTCGAACCAATTCATTAAACAAACTCTCTTTATTTGGATAATAACGATATAGATTCCCCGTTGATAGTTTTGCTTCACGACTAATCTCGCGCATCGACGTTTTCATATATCCCGATACCAAAAAGCACTTCATAGCTGCTTGTTTAATGCTATCTCGAACTTCATCTTTCAAGACTTGCATACAATAGTAAACCTCCGTTCATTATTCATCGTTACTTTAGTTTACCACCGCAACTAGATGAATTCAATTAAAACTTTATTAAATATTGGTTAAGATGTCAAAATCATATAAATTAAAAAAAAGCGGCTTAGCCACTTTCATTTAAACCTTCTTATTTGAAATTTTCCACTGATTTTCATCTTCATCTAACTGTAATGATAGTGCATTTACCGAATGATATATTTCCAACATCGCTACACTCAGTGATGCTGAAATAAAAATCAAACTTGATGCAAACATATATGTTGCAATCATTTCAATGTTTAAGAGACTAAGAAATATGCTGATAACATTAATTAGAAAACCAAAAATAGCTAAAATTTGCATATTGCGAATATAAGTTAGGCGTTTATGCATAACGCTGATTTGTCGGTAAATCACTTGACTCGATTCACTTAAATATTCTTCATGCAATGATCTCACTCGCTTAGATATAGCTATAAATCGGTTGGTATAAGCTAACATAAGTACAGATAAAGCCGGAAAAACAATTGCCGGTGTTGATATATCAATAGGTTCCATATGCCTACCTCCTTCATCTTTCCTACTTATTATATGTTTATTCCTTATAAAAAACAAGCCTTCCTTCTATTGACGAACTTTATAATACAAATTATAATGAAGCAAAGTAACTTTAGTGCAAAAATACTAAATCTCTCACATACAGAAAAAGGTGAATAAGATGATTGATAAAAAAGCTATTGAGGAGCATGTTCGCGGTATTTTGATTGCTCTCGGTGATAATCCGGACCGAGAAGGATTGATTGATACTCCAAAACGTGTTGCAAATATGTATGCCGAAGTTTTTGACGGCATGAATTATACAAATGACGACATTGTAACTCTTCTAAATAAAACGTTTGATGAAGACCTTGATTTTGAAGCCATGAGTAAAGATATGGTCGTTATGAAAGACATTGAACTATTTTCCCATTGTGAACATCATCTCGCGCTTATGTACAACATGAAAGCAACCGTTGCCTATATGCCAAAAGATAAAGTCATCGGATTAAGCAAAATCGCTCGCATTGTGGATATTGTTAGCCGGCGACTTCAGCTTCAGGAACGAATCGGTACCGATATTGCACAAATCATGCAAAAAATCACTGCTTCACCCGATGTTGCCGTTATTATCAAAGGTGAGCATAGTTGTATGACCGCAAGAGGCATCAAAAAAGCCAGCGCCAAAACAATTACAACCACTTTTAAGGGGCGTTTTAACACCGATGAATCTCTGTATTTAAAGCTCATGTCGATTTATCAAAGCTAATTATAGTTTAGGAGTGTCTTATGTTTTTAATGATTGATAATTATGACTCATTTGTTTACAATCTTGTCCGGTATATGGAAGAACTCAACGAAACCATTCAAGTCTATCGTAATGACGAAATTACGATAGACTTTATTTATCAACTTCAACCCATCGGAATAATTTTATCTCCCGGTCCCATGGACCCAACCCAAACAGGCATCTCTCATGCTATCATTCGAGAATTCGCTGATAAAATTCCAATTTTGGGCGTTTGTCTCGGACATCAAACCATAGCCCATGCATATGGCGCCTCCATTATAAAGGGTCAGCGTCCTATGCATGGTCAAGTCACCTCAATCAGTCACACTAATCGAGGTGTTTTTCAAAATCTTCCGCCTAAATATAAGGTTACAAGGTATCATTCCCTCATTATTGACCCGGTCACATTACCTTCCGAATTCATCATAACCGCTCAGAGTGAAGATCATGTCATAATGGGTATTCGGCACATAAAGCATCTGGTTGAAGGCGTCCAGTTTCATCCGGAGGCTGTTCTTACAGAACACGGACATCCATTATTAACCAATTATATCACTTGGTGCAAGGAGGTGGCGGGCTTATGACAAGCGTTTTTCTACGTTCTTTTCAAACAGAACTTGATCCATATATACTCTATAGCCAGATGAATCTACCAGACGACTCCATTTTTCTTGATAGTTCAAAAAAAGATTTTCTCTACAGTCATTATTCAATAATCGGTCTTAATCCTTTTTTGACAATTAAAGTCGAAAATGGCCAACTCTATGAGAAGATATATCCGAACACAGCTTTTTCCCTCCTAGCAAAAAAGAATGTGTTTGCATATCTAAACCGTCTTATTGCTGAACACCACATCGACAACACTACTTCTTATCCCTTTATTGGTGGCGGAATCGGCTACTTTAGTTATGAACTGGGAAAAGCCCAGCAGCATATTGCTTCTAGCACACAAGATCTCTTTACCCTTCCGGAATGCTATTTTGTCTTCTATGATAACGTTATTATTCTTGATACAAAAAAACAGGAGGGTTTAATTACCGGGTTAGGAAAAATTAAGCCGGGTGATTTGTCTACATATGAAATTCAGTCACGCATCAACACCATGGTATGGAAACCATCTTCAGCATCATCTCCAACATCTACTAGTGCATCCCCCGTCTTTTCCTCAACCTTTACACGCCAAGCTTATATGAAAGCGATTGATCAAATGCGGGATTATATGGAAGATGGCCATATTTATGTTGCGAATATGACCCACACCTTTCACGGTCCATGTCATCAAGCAGCCTCTACCGTCTACGAAAAGCTAAGAAGAATTAACCCTGCTCCTTTTTCGGCTTACTTGCCTTTAGATGGATTTCAGCTGTGCTGTTCTTCTCCTGAGCGGTTTATTCAAATCCATAACAAACAGGTTCAAACCCGTCCCATTAAAGGGACCGTCCCACGAGGTGAAACCCATGCCTTAGATCAAAAAAATCGGAGACAGCTTGAACAAAGCACCAAGGACAGAGCCGAACTTTTGATGATTGTTGATCTTGAGAGAAACGACTTAAGCCGGGTATGTCAACCCCATAGCGTTCAGGTACCTGAGCTTTTCAAGATTGAGAGTTTTTCCAGTGTTTACCATCTAGTCAGCACCGTTACCGGCTTGCTTAAAGACGGAAAAACAGCTGTCGATTGTTTAGAAGCCACTTTTCCCGGTGGTTCCATCACCGGGGCTCCAAAAATTCGAGCCATGGAAATCATTGAAGAACTTGAAACGACCTCCAGACAGATCTACACCGGTTCTGTCGGATATTTTGGTTTTGATGGAAGTGCTGATTTTAACATTGTCATTCGAAGTATTTTAATGAAAAATGACCACGCATATATCGGCGTCGGTGGCGGCATTACTTATGAATCTAATCCTGCAAGTGAATTTCAAGAAACGCTCGATAAAGCCAAAAATCTTTTTTCTGCCTTAAATGCAACTGTAAATATCGACGAATTTTAAAAAGAATGATATGATATGACTAATGGAGGTCAATTATGCATATACCCACACTTGATGATGTGATTTTTATAGATATCCCCAATACGAATGCCCTTATACACTACGATGAAGGGTATAGCTTCGGTATCAGTTTTTTTGAAACCATCTTAGTGACACAACATGGATTTTTTTTAGACAAACATGTTCAACGCATTAATCGCAGTCTAGAGCAGTTTAATATCTCTCAGCGGATTTCCGTGGAATTAGTTGAAAACATTATTCGTCACTATAAACTATCCACAACAGCATTGAAACTACAGGTATCCGAAAAAAACATCATTGCCTCTGTACGTGAGTTGACATATACGCCCGATTATTATCAAAGAGGTGCTCATGTGACCTTGTCAAAATTTGTTCGCTCCCGTTATAGTCCACTCATTCATCATAAATCCGCCAATTATGGAGATCTTATATTGGCATTGCGTCAAGCCAAACATGACGGATTTGACGATTGCCTTTTACTCAATGAACAGGGGAATCTAACTGAAAGTTGTATCGCAAATCTTTTTATTCTAAAAGATGATGCAATCATCACTCCACCTCTAAGCGACGGTTTGTTACCGGGCATTATACGCGATTACCTTATCCATTACTACACGATTATCGAACAGTCAATCACTCTGAATGATTTAATGCAATGCGACGGAGCTTTTCTTACCAATAGTTTAATGGGCATTGTTCATGTTCATAAAGTGAACAACGCCACCCTTCCACTGCATCCTATGATAAAAAAAATGGCTCATCATTACTTCCAAATGGTTCAAAAGGAGTTATAATATATGAACACTCAAATTGATAACATTATAAATCATCCGAAATATAAAACGTACTATACAAAAATACAGGAACATGAAAAAGAGCGCTCATCATGTAAACACGATATGTTTCATTTTCTTGATGTCGCACGTATTGCATATATCCTTAATTTTGAAAATGATTTATCCATTCCTAAAAAGCTTATTTATGCCACAGCACTACTACATGACATTGGACGTTTTGAACAATATGAGCGCGGGATTGATCATGAAATTTCTAGCGCATCTTTGTGTTTGGAAATTCTTCAAGACGCTAATTTTACTGAAGACGAAATTCATCAGATACAAACGGCCATTATCAATCATCGAAACATGGATATAAAAGACGACAAGAACCTTAGCGGAATAATCTATCGAGCAGATAAAGCTTCTAGGCCTTGCCATTCTTGCTTAGTTCAAGATGTATGTAACTGGCCTATTGAAAAGCAAAACCTTATGATTAACTATTAACACAGATACGAGAGGAGTAAAGCTATGCAAATTGGAAACACATTGTTTAATTTTAAGCATCATGGCTATATTATGGGTATTCTTAATGCAACACCGGACTCTTTTTCAGATGGTGGCCTGCATAATACAACCGACGCTGCAGTAAAACGAACCCTTGAGATGATTGAAGAGGGCGCATCCATTATTGATATAGGTGGAGAATCAACGCGTCCCGGTCATGAATCTGTAAGCACAGAAGAAGAAATAGAACGTATTGTGCCTATTATTGAGGCCATTCGAAAAGAAACATCAACTCCTATTTCTGTTGATACAAGTAAAAGCCAAGTTGCTCATGCAGCTCTACACGCCGGAGCATCTATGGTCAATGATGTATGGGGCCTAAAAAAAGACCCTGAACTTGCACGGATTATCGCAAAATACCAAGTGCCTTGTTGCATTATGCACAATCGTGAAGATACACATTATAATTCGCTCATCCAAGATGTTATTGACGACTTACAAACAAGCATCGATATAGCCCTCAACGCCGGCATACTTCACTCTCAGATCATTATTGATCCGGGTATTGGATTTGCTAAAACACTAAATGATAATCTCTACATAATGAATCACTTAGATGAACTTCAGGTCTTTAAGTTACCTATTCTTCTAGGTACATCACGAAAGTCCATGATTGGTTTAGCGCTGTCTCAGCCTGTCGACAAACGTGTTGAAGGCACCATCGCAACGACAACGTTTGGATATGTGCAAGGATGTCGACTATTCCGCGTTCACGACATAAAAGAAAACTATCTTGCACTTAAAATGATAGAAGCAATCAAAAATGGAGGCTAATATGGACCAACTAATTATAAAAGATCTAGAACTTTTTGCATATCACGGTGTGAATCAAGAAGAAAAAAATATGGGACAAAAGTTTATTCTCGAAGCTATCATTGATCTTGACCTCTCCTCTGCCGGAGAAAACGATCAGATCAATTCAGCACTAAACTATGCAAAACTCTGTCATGAACTCCAATACACCTTTACTGATTATAAGCATGATCTGATTGAACGTGCAGCAACGGTATTATGCGACTACATTCTCACCCACTATGCACAAGTCAAAAAAGTCGATATCACTCTAAAAAAACCTTGGGCACCGATTCATCTTCCTCTTGATTATCCTGCTGTTCGTCTGGTGCGCGCTTGGCACAAAGCCTATATCGCTCTAGGCTCAAACATTGGCGACAAAGCGCAGAACATAAAACAAGCCCTTGACTATATAAGTAAGTCTCCTCATACACAGCTTGTAGCATCTTCATCCTTGATCGTAACTGCACCTGTCGGTTATACGGATCAAGATGACTTTTTAAACGGTGTCTGCGAAATAAAAACCACGCTTTCTCCAACAAAACTTATGGATTTTCTTCTCGACATCGAAAATACACTCGGTCGAACACGAACACTTCATTGGGGACCACGAACCATTGACCTTGACGTCCTTTATTATGATGATTGCATCACTGACGATCCCCATATCACACTTCCCCACCCAAGAATGGCCGAACGGCAATTTGTCCTGGGACCATTAAATGAAATCGCACCTTACGCGATTCATCCTTTGTTAAAAAAACGTACCTTTGAATTAATAAAAGATACCGATATAGTTTAACTATCGGTATCTTTTGTTTTAAACTCCTGTTTAAACTTCGATTTATAAATGAGTTTTATTTATTGAATTTTATTCAACATCATACGCCGGCAAGCGATTAAGAATATTTTTACGTTGCTCTGCAATTAATCCCGATCCATGTCCCATTGGACATACAAGGCACCAACTTCTTGGCTTGAAAAATATGCCCATTAAAATTCCGACAACAAAGGATATGCCCATAAATCTTAAGAATGCAAAAGCCATCTTTTCAAACACAAAACCTGTGTGATACAGGGAAATGCTAAATACGGTTAACATCACTATCAATAAGATGTGCTTTGCTTTTTTCGTGCGCATATATGCCGGGAGTTGTCTATTCATCGATATTTTTTCTAAGAACCTTCCTAGAAACGATCCTCTTGGACAATACTTGGAACAATGAATCTTTCCTTCCCCTCTAAGAGCATGCACTATTGGCGCTCCCATACAGACCACACCTAAAATACCAAAGCGCGTATCCAAAATACCTAAAACAAAAAAAGTAATAATTAATATCCATGTCCAATGCTGTTGCGATTTTTTTCGAGTTGAACTCTGATTCATATCTGCCTCCTGTTGCTATATGTTTATTGTATACACTATCTATATCCAGTTAACATAATATATCAATATTCAGATTTTGTCAATAAAAAAACTAACATTTTTAAATAAACCAACCTTTTATTGTGAATTTTTGACACTGTATTTAGATGTTCTTCATTAAAAACAAAAAAATAGTAACTTGAGGATTCGACTGTTTGAGTGAAACGAGTTTCGAATCCGGTTACTATTTTTGAATATTTTTGATGTTAGATCATCTTAATATTGTGTATTGAATAAACAATAAAAGATTGGTTTAACCTCTTACTTCAATGTTACTTTTTCCCACACATCTTCATTCACAACAGTTTCATAGTTCGTCATCACTTCTTCATACAGTGTTGTAAAGGCTTCTGAACGCTGTTGATATTTATAGTTTTCACGAATAGAATCTAATGTCGCTTCTACTTGTTCAACTTGATCTTGTGTTGAAGGAAGTTTTTCTTCTAATTTGATGATATGGTAGCCATAAGATGTTGCTACAAGATCACTAATCTGTCCTTCTTCAAGACCAAATGCAGTTTCTTCAAATTCAGGCACCATTTGACCACGTCCAAATGTATATTCACCACCAGTTTCTACCGAACCCGGATCTTCTGTATTTTCAGTAGCTAAGGTTGCAAAGTCTTCACCTGCTTTTGCACGTTCTAATAAATTTTCAGCTTTTTCTTTTGCTGCTGCAATCTCATCCGCCTCAAGTGGTTGATTTGTTGTTTGGTCTACTGTAGAGATTAAAATATGTCGCGCACGTACTTGATCACTATAATTTTCCACACCAATATTTGTGATATCTGTGTATGTTGGATCCGCTTCAACGGCTACTTGAAGTGCTTCTTCGTCAATCTCAACATCTTTTGTCATTTCTTCAAATACAAGTTCGCTTAAGCCCGTTTGAATCATAATCTTTTCAATGTTTTCAAGACTAAATCCATACTGAGCTACAATAGTAGGATCAAAGGATTCATAAATACTTACCGCTTGTGCAAGATACTCTTCTTTGCTTTCCTCTGTTAGTTCCAATCCATATTCATTGGCTAAGTCTACCATAACAACACCTTGGACCGATACGCCCTTAATCGTATCTTTAATACCGTCCTCTAATGTCAAGCCTTCGCCCATTTCCATGTCCCAATCTGATATTCCATATGAACCTTCGTACATACTTTTATAATAATAAGTCCAAAAATTAATTTCACTTAACATAATCTCTTGATCATTAACTGTGAAAACTACCTCATCATTAAAATCAGTTACTGTAACATCTTCTCCACCGTTATTGCTTGTTACTTCATCTTCTGTTGCTTTGTTTTCAGCGTCCTCTGAATTACACCCAGCAAATAGGCTAATTGTCAGAACGAGCACCAAAAGTATTCCTAGTGTCTTCTTCATAAATTCACTCCTTCAATAAAATTGGTTTCACCACGTTAGTTTCCGTGATGAAACCTACAACTATTACAGTGTAATCTATTTTCGTGACAAAATCAATGAAAATTTGTGAACAAATTATGAACCCATTGATCTTATTGTTTCACTTCGTGAAATTCTAATAGTATTCTTGATAAAAGAATGGCGCATTCCTCGCGCGTTGCAAATCGATCCGCCTGATATAGATAATAATAAGCATCTGTTGATTTAATCACTTCATGACGGACCAATTGATTAAAATATTCAAAACTCCAATGCCCATTTGATCCATATGGGTAGTTACCACCATCACTGTATAAGGTAAATGTTCGACTTAAAATTGTCACTAATTCTCCTATAGTTATGGTACCGTTAGGATCAAAGCGGTCTTGCCCTTTTCCTTGAACAATTCCTTTCGCTGCTAAGGTGTGAATATATTCTTGCGCCCAATGGGTTGTCGGCACATCTAAAAATCCAGCCGACAACTCAGTCGTCATTCCGGTCGCCATATATAGCATTTTACTGAATTCTGCACGGGAAACTGATTGACTCGGTTTAATTGTACCATCGGCATATCCATTGAGAACACCCAAATCATACAACATCTGAATAGCTTTACTTGCCTCGGCCTCATCTGGCATATCGCTAAACACCGGTGTATCTAAATCCGCTGTTGCCTCTAATAAAATAATATTAAAAGGGGTTTTGATATTATTCACGTCAATACGCCGTTCACTAAGACCTAGATGAGCATCAAGACCTGATGTATAACGTATAATGACGTCCCCCTCCGTATTTTGGCTCCAACTATGAATCATAATAGGTGTTGTCACCGATTCATGGTTCCACTTAAGAGTCACTATCCCCGCCTCTTCTGACACCCAATCTACTCGATAGATGACATGTGCCTGGTTAGCAGTGACGCTCATGGAACTGATAAGCATAAACAATAAGCTTATCAAGCCAGTTTTTATTGGTTGTTTTATCGTTGATTTCATTATCTTACCACTCCTTAAAGCTCTTCAGCTTTTGCCCAAAGTGCAAAAAGCTCACCATAAGTAATATTTGCCTTTGGACGTAAATTTGAGACATCTGCAATAAGATTCTCTGTCACTGCTTTTGCAATAGCCGGTCGATACTCCGGATTAATAGAAGCATTTCCGTTAACGATTGCAAGATCTTGTGCACTTGCCCTAAACCCATATCCTTCACGTACATCAATAGCTTCTAAAATCATAGCTATTGCTTCTTCTCGTGTAACTGATTGTCTATCTTTTGTCCTATTCTTTTTAACACCCGAATAGTATAAACTATTCATTTGATTTGTAGTAATAAATGCATCTACGTTAATCGTATTTGCATTGCGAATCATACCATCAACAATATTGATCAATACATTTTCGCTAACAAATGCATTCGGATTATAGCCATTAAGTCCAAGCACCGTATACTTATTATCAATATCTTGTTTATAGGGATTTGACCAATGATTTAACTGTGTTGGCCGTATCTCAGAACTTCCATCTTGCATATATACACCATATGCACCTAAATTTCTTGTTGATATCGTATATAACCCATTTGCACGTTCATAATTTCCCGACATTAAGGTCCACCGATTTGCTTTGTCTAATGCATATGCTATGGGATTTTGAATATAACTTCCATACAATGACCATGTTCTAAATGCGTAGGTGATTGGTGCTTGTGTGTAATCAAGTAAGGTATTTACGCGATTATTACTCACACGTATAGCTACATTTTGAGGTGCCGATACGACCCGCAATGCCGTATTGGGCATCGTGTCATTATAAAAGGCATCTGCTGAATCAACTGTAATTTCAATCGTTGGTGCATCTTTATACTGACGTACTTGACGTTCAACTTCATTCATCCAAGCATCATGTGGAAATGATAAAACCACATCTCCGGCATCGACTTGGAAGAGAATCTGATACTCATCAAAAGCTTCTGCAATAGTGTAGGGAATTATGACCTTTCGGCTTTTAATCGCTCTAGATTCAAAACGTGATACATCCGCTGTATATATATATACATTATCTTGAATCAATCGACTTATCAGACGTTGGTCGACACGATTATCGCGATTATCATCCTCATCGACTTCGTCGCTTCGGAATCGATATATTAATTCTTGTGTATCTCGATTATATATCAACTCAAAATCTTCGCTTGGTAAAATCTCTAATGCCGGATCATAACTTCCGTCATATTCAGCACCAGATTGTAGCACGAGAATCTTTAATGTTGGGGAATATTCAAGAGACTCTTTAACAATCAATTGACCTTCTTCTTCTCCTGTAATTGTTACCACAGTTTTTAATCGGAAATAATAATAACGGTTACTGATCAGTTCATTAACTTTAATTAATGTTGTCTCCAAATCTTCAACATTTCCTGGGATATCCGGATTAGGGGCTCCTGTTTTGATATATTGAGCATCAGTAAAACTAGGATTTTGTGCCACTTCAATTTTATAGGCATACTCTCGCTGAACTTTATTATTATCCGGTGTATCTTCGTATTGCAACTCGCCTAAATCCTTAAGCCATTCAAGGGCTACATAGTCGCTACCTACGCCGGCGTCATAATTATATTCCTCCATGGTTTCATCAGAAGGAATACCTACACCACGTGGATAGCCGGGATTATCTATATCGAGGGTCTTCCCATAAACCGGATTGCTCCAATCGCTTGATAGTCCTGTCTCAGGGTTTGTCGCACGTATGTAAAAATAATAACCGGTATTGGGAAATAAATCATCCACCTCAAAGGCATGTTTTCCATTACTTAACCCATCCGGAATAAGCAAGTCAAAAGCTACTGAGTTTTCAAAAGCATCATCGCGACCATAACGAATCTCATATGTATATGCCCGATTATAAAACCAATATGCATCAATCGCTTGTTCTTGCGGATTGGTTGTTTCTAAAAAGGGTACTTTCGGCGTTGGAAGCACTTCATCATCTTCAGGATCTGTTACGACAACAATTGATGACGGATAGTGGGCTTTTAATACTTCATCAATACCCTCAATCTCTCGATAAGGTTGAATCAAGAACAGATAGCGCGAATTGGATTCAAGACCTTCTTCCGTATATTCAATGCGCCCATCCTCTATAATGACATCTTCACTGATTTCTTTCCATCCTGCATCTTCTGCGCCGAGTTGACGGACGTATTCTGCAAATGTGTCTACTTCTAAATCCCCTAAGGCTTCTAATACCTCACTATAGAGAACGTAACGGAAGTTAAAACCAAGATTTGAAATCTCTGAGTCTTCCCCTAAATCAATTGTTCTATGTTTTAAAGTTACTTCTTCACTTGTCTCCGGTTCTTGTAATGTTATTACCCGAATCGATGTTATACTATCATTGATAGCAATGGACTTTGTTATATCATCTTCTTTTATAAATATGATATCTCCATCGTCATCATCATAACTTGTTAAATAGCTTGATGCATCTTCGAAAGCACTATCACTTATAGTTATTGACGTCGTTGAGTCTTCTCGTAAATAGATTTTGTGGGTCCAACGGTCAAAGTAATTGATAGATCCATCTGAGTTCATCGGCATAACTTCATCCCACTGCATTTGTGATTCAACAGTTACTGACGTCTGGCTTGTATCAATAACTTTTAACGGTGGTGTTGACATTACCGGCGGTACATAAACAGCACCATTATTATCATAATATAGAGACACAATCGTTGGCTCACTTGTTAATGTCTCATCACCATATTCTTTTTTTGCCTGAACTTTTATATAATAAAGTTTATTTGGCTCTAATGATTTATATGTATTGCTTGTTATATCATAATATGTATCTAGCTCGGTGTGAAAACCACGAATACTATTGCGCATATCCTCTTCAGTTTCATTCCGTATTAGCACATCTCCATCAATCTCTGTATAATTCGCATCCGCAATAAGAGGCTCTGTATTTTCTAAGGCCTCCAACGAATTAGCCACCCATATGTCATAGGATACATTCAGATCTGTAATCAACGTATCTGCTTCTTCACCAATACCATAACGTCGAAAAGCACCCCAAACAAAGTTAATATAATCTTGTCCTTCTGTCTCTAAATAAAAACCTTTTTGACTTTCTTTAAACTTTTCCCAGTCCATAATATTTAAATATGGCGCATCCGGAAGAAGATAATTCGAGAGTTCACTTTGGTCCGTATATTCCGCAAATATCTCTTGCGTTATAATCTCTGGGACATGAGGCTTAGCAGGTACTACTTTTGACTCTGAAGGAAAAAAAACAACTTCATTTGAATCTGCATAGAGAAAATGAAGATTCCCCTCTGCATCTTCACGTTGATATGTGATTGCCAAGCGGTATTTTGTATTTTGCATAGGTTTATTTACGATATAATAGCCTTTTTCTCCGGCTTCTTTTCCAAAGATTGCAATAACAGCCTCTTCATCATCCACAATTTCCAATAGACGAATTTCGGATAAGGTATAATCCGCGAGTGCACCTTCCCCAATACCTGAACCCGTACTCTCCACATACCACTCTAGTCGAAGTGTTGTATCAAGCTCAATATACGACAAATCACTGATGGCTAGATAATACCAAACATTGGGATTGTTTTTATTATAATAGACACTCTTACCTTTATATGTATTTAGCTCCGGTTCAACTAAGAAAGAATATACCGTTCCTGATTTTGTCGATTCATTGAGTGTGTACCTTAACCAACGTCGTCCTTCTCTGTCTGTAAATCGTTCAACATTCTCATGACTTCGGGACAATGGTGGTAATGCTATAACACCGGCATCCTCATCAAATTGTGTCTTGTTTTCCTTGGCCACACCACTTGTATAGCGAATACGATATTGAATTTCATCCGCGACTTCATCTCCCGGCGCATTCATATCTTCCCAAACGACACTAATTGCTCCATCATTTTGCTCAAATTCTACCTTAGGCTCAGTCATGAGATAGAGACTTCGTTCTTCAAGATAAGGGGCTGCGATTTTACGCTTTTCTATTAAGTCTCCTTCATTATTAAATATATCATGATAATGATAAGGTGCAATCCGAACTTCATATAACGATCCCGTCGATAATTTTTTTTCGCCGGACCACGACATGCTTTCCCCATCGGAACTTACTGCTGTTGCAAGAATATTTAACGGATATTCATCGTTTACTCCTAGTGCTAAATTATTAAAATAAAAATTATAGGCATAAGGATTATGAATATCAGTCGGATCCGGCATTTGTGCCCACTGAGCTGGATTTGTCCAATTAAATGTCATATTGAGTTCATAATAGTTTTCTGCCAAATTTAACAGTGTTGAATTGAGCTTAATTTCATCAAATGTCTCAATCGTTTCTTGAATATTTGCATGAATTGGTGATAACCCACTAACGATGATTATTAAGGCTATTATATAGCTAAGACTTCGTTTTCGCATCATCTTATCCCTTCTTTTATCGGTCAATATTTTTAAGCAGTGTCATCAGTCGTTCAACTGTTACTCTTTGTTTCGGATTAATCAAGCCATACGGTAAATCAATAAATTGAGCATTGGTTCCTTTAAGAATAGTATCCTTATATGTTCCATTCACATTATTTATATCTTCAATTATTTGATAATCTCTTATGCGCACTGTATTAAGGTCGATCCGATTTTTCTTCGCATAAACTTGTATATATAGATAATATGCATCTTCATTTAGAATATCATTATATGCATTTAACCTCGGCACATCAACCCCTTGATTCTTAAGATAATTTGCATGATCCTCACCTTTTACTGCGCCAAGAATTCGCGCCATCATTTGAATAAATTGTTGATTTGTTATCGCTGACTGAGGATTTCTCAATGCTGTTTCACCAAGGACTTCAAGTAAATTATACTGATTTAGTGTGCTTAATGCTTCAGATTCATAGTTTTCGCTTATGCTTTCATCCATATAATAATTGCCTAAAATTAGTGGTAATAGTTGAGTGCTTTGCAATTGATACTTACCACCCACATACGCTGCAACCTGCTCTGTCCACCGTCCATTTTGTTCTTGAAAAACTTTGTGGTTTTGTACATTTTTCGATCGAATCGGTGACAATTCATAAATCATTGGTTTTGCAACGCTTTCAATGAGATACGATGTTCCTGTTACCACATCATCAAAAATGTCTTGTCCCTCATCATAAAATTCGTCTTCAACTTCTTTTATTAATGTCTGAACGAGATTAACTAATCGGGCGTCATTAATGCCTTGTTCAAGCTCATCCGTTAATTCTTTAATCAATTTCGGTTCTTTAGAACGAATGATGTAATCGAGCTCATTTAGAAACATCAAATCCACTTCTTCTTCAAGAACTTCACTACCTAAAATGTTCATTGTAACTTCAATTTGTGGACTTGTTGCATCATAAGACAAGACTTTTTCAACATCATCATCGACTTCTATCATTATTTCTACAAAATAATCTCTATTCTTTGCATTATAACGATTAATCTCTCCTTGAATTTTTCTAATTGCTGATGTGAAATCGAGGCCGATACTCTCCGGGCGCATCGATACCTTTTGTCCTCTTTGTTGGAAAACAAGCATCACCTTTCCATCATTAAGTTTCTGCACGAATTCTGCCGGAAAATAATACTTTGTTTGTTTGCGTTCTCCGACCACAAGTTCAATGCTTCGATTTCTGTTGGTTTCGATTAAGCCAATCCCATAGGCGTCACGGTATTTATACGTCACTCGATTACGCGCTTTTTCTAATTGAAAATACGGTTTTTGTTTCAGTTTTTCGGCTTGATCTCTGTAATAGTCTAGATACTCCTGATATTTTAAGTCTTCTTCATAGTCGTCTTGATTAAAATCCGTACGTGTCGTAATTGTCTCAGAAAATGCTGATTCAGGATATGCCGGATTGCCGTCTAAATCCACTTCATCAGTTTGAGTATTATCAATAAGTCGAACTTTAATACTGTAATATGTTCCTGATTTTAGACCGGTAATACGATAATATAACCTTCTCGTATTGGTTAATTCTTCCGTCTGAATCAATTGATATCTGTAGTCACCACTATTATCTTGGCCTGTTCCTGACCTCGCAATAACATATGCTTCATCTTGCTCACTTCTAATGTGAATTTCATCCAAGTAATCCGAACCTAAAGGAAGATCAAAACGTATCACCGTTTCATAATACGGATCATCAATTTCATCATAAACAAAAGTTAAATTTGTTGCTGTTTGAATGCGTCCTGTCGTAATTGTATCCACACGCCATGAAGATTTCATTGTTTCATTATATGCGTTAATACTTCGTATATAGTAATAATACACTTGGTTCGGGCGATTTTCATTATCCTCTAAGATAATCAAATCATCACTATTCGGATCAACTCGACACAATCCGGTTTCTCCGTCATATAATGGTTCTCCTGTTTCTGAGTATCCTGTCAACATCGTATAACGATAGTTTTCACCATCTTTCACAACATGCCACCCTTGAACCACACCACGCTCGATTAATGCTTCAAGAATATCAATATTTTCTTGGAGCTGATCCGAATTCCCCAACATATCTGTATATACATCCATTAAAGGAACTTCTGTCGCTGCTTCTACATTCGGAAATCCTTCTTCTTCAAAGGATACAATCTCAAACTCAAACGAATCCCCATCAGCATCCAGTCCATCAGGTAGATTCCACGTAATTTCCGTCTCTAGACGAACGTCATCTTCAGGTTTAAAACGCACATCAAAATTATTAGGTGATAAAGGATCCAAATCACCTTCATCCGGTTGTACCGGCAACGTCGGCGTCGTCATACTAATAACTTCAGATGGCTCACTATAATACTCTGCCGTTTCTGTTGCTGATTCTACTACTTCAAGCGTTGTAATGACTCGACTATAATAAACTTTATTTTCTTCTAATCCTAATAAGCCGATACTATTTGTCGGAACCTCAAATACAAGAACCTCTACAGGATCCCTTGTTTGGAGCCTTCTTAATTGATCTGCTGTTATATTTGCTGTCGCTGACCCTAATGTAATCTCAGTCGAATAATCATTTGGATTATAAAATCCGTCATATAATAAAGCTTCTCGTGATTCTGACAGCAATATTTTATAGCGAATATTCGTATCCTCCGTAATATTAATTGCGTCTTGGCTATCCTCACGTTTAGGATCCAAAAACTGGCGTACAAAATCATGTAATTTAGGATTTTGTTTTGTGATTACCTGCCATTCAAGATATGCGCCAACCTTTTCTCCTTCAATTAAAGGCTCATTTATTGAAAGCTCAATCTCCGGTAATTCACGAACAGTTTCACTGAGTGTAATACTCTTTGGTATCGAATAGTCCGTCGCAATATAGGAAGAATTCCCTAAGCCATCTAACACTTCCGCAATAGCACGCATACGAAGATAATAGACTTCTTGTTTATTTATTTCTAAATCGATTGTACTCCCCGTATTAAAATCAAAATTATATACATACTTTCCTTCAATTTCATCATATGTATACTCTGTTTCCACTGTTTGTGCCCACTGTCCTGCATCCATAAGCATAACACCGTCTTGGCCTGTTATTTCTTCAAAAGACTCATAACGACCTACAAGCTCCAAATCATCTGAATTATGGGTTGCCATGTCACCACTGACTATACGCCACAATTCATATTCTGCATCAGCATTTTGTGTGATTTTATATATTGCAAAAACATCATAGCCTGTCTTATTTGCTGCTGTATTATCTAGAGCCGACTGTTTCCCTATAAGCACTTCATAATATATGGCATCATAAATCCAACGATCACGATCAGTTCCAACCCATTGCAAGTCAAATTTGATTAACTCTTCAAACACCGCAATATCTCCTCCACGAGGCGCAATCAGCTCCGGTAATTTAGGTGCGATTAATCCGGATTCTTCATGGTCGTTGGCCTTATAATTTAAGACCTGACTATCTAATTCAGAGCCTTTCCATACTGGAATCACCTGATAATAATTATAATTACTATTCCATCGTGCATCAACAACAATCCGTATATTGTCTTCAGTAGTTTGCGTCGGATAATAACTACTCCAAAGACTCAAACTTTCAATCTGTCCATTAATGTTCTGATTTGCATACCGAACATTGTAATGGATATTTTGTGCATTTTCCACATAATAGGGCTTAATATCAAGATAAGCTTCATCATCCACGCGAACAACTTTATACTCTAAGTGCGTATATGCATTCATCTCAAAAAAGTCGGTCCGATAGCGTTCTTCACCTACAATTAGCGAATTCAATCCAATTGAAAAGGTCGCTTCATATAATTTACTGCTATCAAGATTAGACCATTCGACTACATGTCCTTCAATATCATCATCAATTTTATCTAAATCATCTATGTTTTGAGCTATATACATGGTATAGGTATTGTCAGTAAGGTTATAAATATAATCTGCTGTTTGTGATGAGCCTATTGCACTAACCGTTTCATCACCATCTTGATTTAATCCCATCTCAAGTTCCAAAAGATTGTCAGGATTGGTGAGTTCTTCCATGGAAAAACTCGCATTGACACTTGGAGAACCCGTATATGAAGAGAAATCTTGATATGTATAATTCCATGTGGTCTCATCCCATGTTTTCGGATGCTTAAATGTAATCTCCATTCCTGGATAGCTACCGGCTTGTTCCTCAGGATTTGTTCCGTCATATTCGACGATGACTGAATCAACATCACGAGGATCGACGGGACGGATGTCAAAATTTTCCAGATTTTTAAGTATATACAACTCATCTACTTGGGAAACTCCATCTTCGCCAGGTGCATTCAAAGTGATTGGCATAATATTTCCATCGACATATCCATCGAACCAAATATACATTTTGTTATTCGGCCGATCCCAATCTGCAATAAATCGACGATTCGGAATATCTGCATTTCCAATTTCAAAAGCAAAACCAGTTACATTTGCACTTTGCGTATACTCGATATCAAATGAAATCGCACTTGACGTTGTGGATGCAAAACTTTCCGGTAAATTAACAATCGGTTTATCTAAATTGACCCATGTCGGAATTCCTGAATAATCCACTTGATTCATATTAATACTATCACCAGGATCTCCCAATTTGCTAACGGTGTCTGCGCCGTCTTTTTCATTGAGCCCATAATATATGGATAGATTATCTAGTTGCTTATATAAATATACTTTCGTTTGTTCTCCATTTTTCAAGTAATACTCTAATTCATAAAGTCCGTTTTTAGTCACATCAAAACTAAATAGCATATTGCTTGAACCCCGTACGCTATTTCCTTGATTAAAATTTATATCCATGGTTCGACTGCGTTCCCAAGTCAACAAGGCGTCTGCCGCTTTAACTTCAATCGTTTGAACATAAAAAACAGATGTCATCAGTATAACTGACATTAACAGGCTTATTCCTTTATATACGTGTCGATATTGCTTATTCTTCATCATTATGCACCTCGTTTATTTTTGTAAAAATCTACAGACCTATCCACTCTCTATATTTATCGGACAAACCTCATTAAGTCTAAAGGCTAAAATGAAAAAAGGCGCTATATTCTAGCACCTTTTTCCTATAATCTTTTTTAGAATCCCATTGATGCCATGCTACCAAAAAACAACAATATATATAACAAGAGTACAACGACACCTGTTATTGTTCCGATTAGGTTGAAAATCTTAGCTTTTTTCAACGCCTCGTCTGCCTCAGCTTGTGTTGTCGCTTTACCGGCATTAAGCGTAAACACTAACCCAACAATACCTAAGGGTAAACAACATGCAACCAAATTAATAATCGACCATACTAAAAATGGTGTTGTGTTAACATTAACGCTACCTCTATCTTGGTATGTCGGTTGCGTATAGGTTGTTTGTGGTTGTGGTGGTGTTTGCGGTGCCTGTGGTGTTTGTGGCGGCATTTGAGGTGAATAGATTTGTTGTTCCTCTACCGGATTGTTGTTAACCACTTCTACATTTTCTTCTTTTGTCTGTGTTGTCTCTTTTTCTACTGGTGTTTCTGTTGATTCTTTTGGCTCCATTGGTGTTCCGCATTCTGTACAAAACTTTGCATCATCATTAAGGGGTGCTCCACATTTTGTGCAATACATAACTCATCCTCCTGACATAAATGATTATTGTGATAATAAAATAAAAGGTTTTACCGGTATGTTTCTCAAAACAAAAAACGCAACGATAACTATAAAAAGGATACGCATCTGTTTATATGAAAAGTTAAAAAACGGTAAAACATCTCTACCAAGCACGATAAATAAATATAACTTTAACAAATAATAGGCCATAAATGGCATCAGAACAACAAACATAATATTATGCCCCATCGCTTCAAAAAAATGAAAATGGACAAGATCATACGCTGCTCTTCCACTTCCGCAACCGGGACAATTCAATCCTGTCCAACGACGAAAAAAGCATGGGACAGGGTTTCCATATAAGTAAAGAAATGCAATTAATCCTAATACAATAATAGGGATTGCAACTCCTATAAACCATCTAAACGTTTTGTTTTTTATATCGATTTTCATTCTGTCTCTTCCTAAACTCAATTTATCTATCCTTATTCTACCCTAAAAAAGTTAAAATTTCCACAACTTTTCACAAAATTGATAAAATCATCATAAAAAATATTAATCTCTTTTGTTCTCTTTAATATAATTTGAAAAACTTAAGCCTGTATATTTTTTAAAACATTTTCCAAAGTAGTTAGGATCCGGTATACCGACTTCTGCTGCCACCTGATACATATACTGATTTTCTTTCGATAAACTAATCGCATATTCCATACGACAACCATTTAAAAAATCGATAAAAGATACGCCGGTTTCTTCTTTAAATGCTCGACTTAAGTAACTAGCGTTGAATCCAAACTTAAGTGCAACTGAAGTCAAGTTCAACTCCGGTTCTTTAAAATGTTCGATAACATACTCTCTTACTTTACCTATAGATGAAATCTTGACTTCCTCTAATTGCCCTCGCTCTTCACGTGGGGCATGTCGATCCAATTCTTTTTTTATATTCATCAGTGTATCATTAATTTCAATTTTATTAATGGGTTTAAGCAAATAATTTGCGACACCAATGCCAATACATTCTCTTGCGTAATCAAAATCATTGAAAGCTGTTAACATGACAATCTTAAGATAAGGATAGCGTTCAATCGCTAACTTTGCAAATTCAATACCATCCATAAAGGGCATTCGAATATCAACAAATAGGACATCCGGATTTAGTTCATCAATAGTATTAATGGCCTCAATCCCACTTGATGCCTCGCCAACTACTTCGAATCCCAACATTTCCCATTTAATGGTTAGCTTCAGCAGATTTTTTATTTTTTGTTCATCATCAATAATCATCACTCGATACATTCTGTTTTTTACCTCCTTTTGGAATTTTTATATCCACACGCGTATATTCTCCAACCACACTTGTCACCTTAACAACATCTTTTTGTTCAAAATAATATTGGATCCGCTCAATGGTTCCCTTGAATCCAAAACTTTTTCGGCTTTTTCCTTCCATAATTTGTAAAATCCGCTTGTCGTCCATGCCGATGCCGGTATCATAAACAACCAGATGCACTATGCCTTCCTCTTCAAAAACCTGGATTTTAATGATACACTTTTCACCCTTTAGCCGAACACCATGATATAAACTATTCTCGACTAAGGGTTGCAAAATCAACTTCGGCACACGTATATTTTCCAATTCCGGATCCACTTCATAAATATCTTCAAAAATATCTCCATAACGTAATCGTTGTAATGTTAAATAGTCTTTAACAATTTCCACTTCATCTTTAATCGGAATCTCACGACTACCACGGCTCAAAAATTTTCGATAGAACTTTCCAAGTGTATCGACTGCTTCATAGACATTTTCTGCAGGTTCAGTCAATGCTAGATAGGCAATTGTATCTAGGGTATTATATAAAAAATGTGGCTTAATCTGTTCTTGTAAGACTTCTAACTCTGCTTGCTGAATAGATTTTTCCTTCTCCAACAGTTCACTAATCAATTCATTAAGTTCCACAAGCATATCGTTATAGCTGTCTTTTAAATAACCAATTTCATCATTCGCTAGGGGCAGGCTCACACGGCGTAACCACCCTGTATTAACAGACTTCATTGCACCGGCCAGTCTCTGAATCGGATGTGTAATATAACGTGTAATAAAAAAACCAATCATCCCAATGACTAAGGCTGAAACCAAAAAGACAATGGCTAATATTTTACCCGCTTCATCGGTCAATACTTGCGTAAAATGAATTTTTTCATATGATTTCAAAATAAAGGGTGTATTCTCAATGACTTGATAGGACACAATACCTTCATTGCCAATCGTTTCCTGCTGATAACTTGCACCCGTATATTCAATGGCATCTAATTCTTCATGATAACTTTGCTTGGATAAAACAGTTCCGTCAAGGCCAAAAAAACCAAAAGCCTTATTTTCTGATATCATATTACGATAGGTATTATCGAACAAATCCACGGATAAGTTAATCATAATACTTCCAATTGGGCGTTGCGTTTCCAAATCATTGACAACACGAATTAAGGAAATGACCGGCCATTCAATATCCCGTCGTATAGCTCCCCTTCCATTGATTGCCAAGTAATATCCGCCGGCTCTAGGACGCACATCTTCAAGGAGTTCCTCTAGTTTTTCAACATTAATGTGGGTGACTCCAATACCTGAAGATACATAATCATAGTCTTCTTGGAACACAAAAACAGATGAAACATTATTAAATAAATTCATGGTATCATAGATGGCACGCACTGCTTCTTGTTTTACATAAAACTCGTCTTCATCCGACTTTAAAAAAGCAACAACTTCCTTGTCTGTCATAATCAATTGACTCATATTATCAATACTTTCAATCTCTGCATTTAAGTTGTTCCCGATTGACTTTAATGTATTCATATTACTTTCTAAGGTATATTCAACCATGCTTTGTTGGATGATAAAGGCGTATATACCGTAAAAAACAAGCAGGTAAATGAGAATAATCGCAATAAAAAGATATTTAACTTTTTTATCCAAATTCAAGTCGTTAAATTGATCTTTTAATCGTTTTTTCATTCTCATCACCTGCTTGCATTTTCTTTTATTCTACCATAGATTATAGTAGATACCAACCGAATCTACAGATTAATCTGAATCGATAAAGGTTCATGACCCATTAATGTTTGACTACGCTCATCCGGTAAAAATGTACCTACATATAAGGTAAATGTTTGACTATCAATCCTTCGCTCTCCAGCATCATCTACAGCCATCAAAGCCGTCCAAGGAATTTCAATGGAAACACGCCTTGTCTCTCCTGCTTCAAGACAAATACGCTGATATCCTGATAGACTGACATTTTTTACAGCATACTTTGATTCTTCATCTTTTATATAACACTGGATAACATCTTCAGTTGTTATTTGGCCCATATTCTCAGCCTTTACACTAACTTTCATAACTTCATTTTCCTTGACTTGTTCGATATAGGCATCTTGACACCGTATATCCCCATACGTCAATCCATATCCAAAGGAATATAAAGGTTCCCCCGTATAATAACGATAGGTCCTGTTTTCCATTGAATAGTCTGTAAATTCAGGCAATCCTTCTAAGGTACGATAGAATGTCACCGGTAACTTTCCTGATGGTGATGTATTGCCAAAAAGTATATCCGCAAGGGCTTTACCACCACGCGCTCCCGGATACCATGCCTGTAATATGCCTTGACAATGTGTGTCTGCATAGCTTAAGTTAATAGCGCTTCCTGCAATGAGACACAGAATCACCGGTTTACCTGTCTCCATGACTTTTTCCAGGAGTTGTTGTTGAACCTTGGGAAGTTCAAGATCCACTTTATCGCCGGAACCTACATGATTTCCTTCGTCCATTTCTTCACCTTCAAGACGTTCATCCAAGCCAAGGCATAACACAACCACATCGCTATGCTCTGCTACTGTTATGGCTTCCGATAGTCGATCATTTGCTACAGCTAAGGGCTCTGTTCGATCCTTCCAAAGTTCACATCCCTTGCTATAAAGTACACGTGCCTGGTCACCGACTTCATCTTGAATGCCTTCAAGCAAGGTTATATATCGAGACGACGTTCCATAGTAATTGGCCTTTAAGGCAAGTCGACTATTAGCATTAGGTCCAATCACACCAATCGTTTTAAGGGCATTTTTATCTAGGGGTAGAATTCCTTCGTTTTTCAAAAGAACAATACTTTTTCTTGCAGCTTCAACGGCAAGCTCTGTATGCTCTTTGGATTCAATGACTTCATAAGGTATTTGATCAAACTCCGTATCATCAAACAATCCTAACTTATATCTTGTCGTAAATAATCGAACAGCAGCTTCTGTAATTTGATCTTCTGTTACAAGTCCTGCTTCATAGGCTTGTAACATATATAGGTAAATATTTCCACAGTTCAAATCACAACCTGCATCCATGGCAAGTGCTGCGGATTCTTTTGGCGACTTTGTCACCTTGTGATACATATGAAAATCTTTAATCGCCCAACAATCGGACACAACATGTCCTTTGAATTCCCAACGCTCACGTAAAATATCTCTAAGAAGGAAATAACTTCCGCAAGCCGGCTCTCCATTAACACGATTATAGGCGCCCATAACGCTCTCGACTTGCCCCTCTTTGACACATGCTTCAAATGCCGGCAAATACGTTTCCCAAAGGTCCTTAGGTGTTGATACAGCATCAAATTCATGGCGGAGATCTTCCGGTCCGCTATGCACCGCAAAGTGCTTTGCACATGCAGCTGCATGCATGACGTCGCCATCTCCTTGTAGTCCTTTGATAAAGGCCACACCTAGTCTAGCTGATAAATATGGATCTTCTCCATATGTTTCATGGCCACGACCCCATCTTGGGTCTCTAAAAATATTGATATTGGGTGACCAAAAGGTCAGTCCCTTATAAATATCATGATCCCCATGTTTGGATGCCTCATTATATTTTGCACGCCCTTCATCTGCAATCACTTTAGCCACATGACTTAAAAATTCATCATCAAAAATAGCCGCTAAACCAATGGCTTGAGGAAAACTTGTTGCTGTTCCTGCTCTTGCCACACCATGCAATGCTTCATTCCACCAATTGTAAGCAGGAATTCCCAAACGGGGAATTCCTGCTGAATTATAGGTCAATTGGCTGATTTTTTCATCTAATGTCATCTGTGCAACTAATTCTTGTGCACGTTTTCGATTCTTCTCATGTTGATACATATTGACCTCCTATATTTAACTTTAAGACGTTTAACCTTTAACGGCTCCCATAACTAAGCTTTCTTGTATCCGTTTACCCATGAATGCATATAGAATCAACACAGGGAATGTCGCGATAACAAGTGCCGCTCCGATTGGTCCCCATTCTGTCGTATATGAACCGGATAAGTTTTGAATACCTACAGATAATGTTCGATATTTTGCTTCGCTTATAAAGATAACTGCAAACATTAACTCGTTCCAGGCTTGCAAGAAAACAAAAATACCAATCGTTGATAATGCCGGTCGCATTAAGGGTAAAATAATATGCCAAAAAATACCATATATACTTGCCCCATCAATACATGCCGCTTCTTCAAGCTCACGCGGAATACCACTGATAAAACTGCTACTAATTAATATTGCCATGGCTAATGCAAATGCTGCATAAGGAATAATTAAAGCTTGATATGAATTGGTCATTTTTAAATTCCTTAGCATAATAAATACCGGTAATATTGCTGCATGAATCGGTACAGTTAAGCCAAGCATAAACATATTATTGGCAAACTTACGCCCTCTCCAAACCATACGCTCTAAGGCATAGGTTGCTGTTAATGCCGCAATAATGGTTAATGCGATTGTACCGGCGGTTACTATAAAACTATTCATAAAATAAATAGCCATATTCCCGGTTGTTAATGCTGCTGTATAATTTTCCCATAGCCATTCTTTGGGTAATCCAATAACATTTTCTCCGAAAATCTCGCTATTGGATTTTAATGAAAAGGTAAACATCCAATAAAGCGGAAATATTTGTACAAGTGTCCAAAAACAAAGGAGTGCGAAAACAATATTTTTTCCGACTTTGCTTTCTTTTTTCATTTAATCCACCTCCGTTTTGAACGCTTTTTTAATTAATATTGCAAAGAAGAAACATAAGAAGATAATCATAATGGCAATCGAACTTCCATAACCATATTGGTTCCTTAAGAAAATCCTAGAAACCATGAGTGTACTCGGAACTTCACTGGCATGTGCCGGTCCTCCATTGGTTAAGACATATATCATATCAAATGCCTTTAATGATCCGACCACTGCAAAAATTACGCATACTTGCAATACCGGTTTTAATAGAGGAATGGTGATGTACCGTGAAATCTGATTATCTGTTGCTCCATCAATTTTTGCCGCTTCTCGTAAACTTGTCGGAATCGATTTAATTCCTGCATACATAAGTAGCATATGATAGCCTACATATTGCCATAGTAGAGGGATGAATACGGCTAACAAAGCCGTATCCTGATCCCCTAACCATGTTCTTGTGAGATTGTCTAACCCCATAGAACGAAGAGCCATGTTGATCAATCCATATTGCGGATTGTATATCTTCATCCAAAGTTGTCCAATAACTACTGTTGAAATCATTACCGGAATAAAAAATACGGTTACAAAGAATCTTTCTCCTTTTCTTCCTTTCGCTAATGCAAGAGCCAATATTAATGCTAACCCTAGCTGTAGTGTCACGGAAAGCCCGGCTAATATGAATGCATTCCTAAGTGACTTAACAAAGCCTCCTGACCTACTTGTAAATAACCCGATGTAGTTGTCTAATCCTATAAATGTCGCCTCGGTCATACCATCCCAATCAAGTAGGCTATAATAGCCGGACATGAAGATTGGCACAATGATAATTGACACAAACAAAACAGTTGCCGGTAACATGAATAGAATGATCGCTGTTTTGTTCTTCATTACTTTGTCCATTATCGATCCTCCATAACTTTATGTTGTGCTTATTGTCCCAGTTGATCTGCCATTGCTTCAGCAAATTCTTCCGGTGTTAAGTTTCCAATATATAATTCTTGTAATAATGCAAGATATTCTCCTGCATCGCCTGCTTCCATTAATGTATCAAACCATAATGTGAATGATGTTGCGTTTCTTGCATTTTGAGCAACCTTTTGAACTAGAGGTTTAATTTCACTTTCATCATAATCCACATCCCAAGCTGCAACACCTGCACCATCAAGATATGCATATTTTGAGATACTTCGTGCCAATTCAAACGCAGCATTTCCAGCCACTTCAGGATGTTTAGTTGAAGCTGCAACCATCAATGTATCCGATGCTCCACCCATGAAGTCTGTAATTTGTGCATTAGCATCATTTAATACAGGAATTGGCGCCAAGTCAAAATCTTCCGGAGTTTCTGAGTCTGTATAGATTGAACCTGCCATCCAGCTACCTGTAATATACATAGGCACTGTTCCGTTGTAGAATAATTGACTTGCTTCATCGTTTGAAAGACCTGCTGCACCTTCAATTAAAGCGCCCATCTCAATAAGCTCAACTAAACTTGCTGATGCATTGATAAAATCTGGATCATTGTAACTTCCGCTTGTTTTTGTTAATACATTGTGTACTTTTTCAGGACCTGCTGATTTTAATGTTAATGCATCATGTGTCATTGCAAGTACCCAAGTATCTTTTACGCTAATACCGATTGGTGTAACTCCATCATCTAAGAATGCTTGATTTACAGTTTTCCACTCTTCAAATGTTGTTGGAGCTGTTAATCCACGCTCATCAAACATTTTTTTGTTGTAAAATAATAACGAAACCGGTGTTGAGTATGTTGAACCATAAATTTGTCCATTATATGTTGCATTTCCTAACGCCGCTTGATTTAATTCATCAGAGAAATCTACATAATAATCATCTAATGGCATAACCTTTTCAGATTCAACAAACGCTTGAGAGAAACCACCACCCCATGTAAAGAAGATGTCCGGTAAATCATTAGCCGCTACCGCTGTTTTAATTTTTGTTTTGTATGATTCATTTTCAAATGTTTCGTGAACAATAGTTACACCAGGATGTGCTGCTTCAAAATCAGCAATTGCATTTGTATATGCCGGATTAAAGGCATCACTTTCTGTTGCAATACTCCAAAGTGTCAATGTAACTTCTTCTGCATCATTTCCTGCATCTGTGTCAGTATCTGTTGTTCCTGAATCCGTTGATCCTGCGTCTGCTGAAGTATCTGTATCTGTTGAGCTGTCTGTACTTCCGGCATCATCGCCACCACATGCAGTTAAGGACATTATAAGTGTTAATACTAAAAATAACCCCACTACTTTTTTTGTAAAACCTTTCATAAACTACCTCCATTTTTTTAATAGATTGATTTTAGCTACAAATTAATTATATAAAAAACTGATTAAAACATGAACGGACAATCTTTGCTGCAATAGGTAATATTTTTACCTAAGAGTTTTCCACTCAAAATCAACTTAGTTTTTCTTCGGATGCGATTCTCCTAAATCGACGTTTCAACGATTTAGGAGAATCGCATCCGTTATTGAAAAACTTGATTTTGAGCGGAAAACTCGGTTGAGGTTTTGAGCGGAAAACTCTTAGGTTTTAATCTATCTTTAATTGCAATTCATCCATTACCTAAGTATAATAAAGAAGACTATCTCTCAATAGAGAATATAAAATAATTAAGGCGGGTATTAAAATGATTGAATTTTTAAAAGTATTTTTTCTCGGTATCGTTCAAGGTATTACTGAATGGCTTCCTATTAGCAGCACCGGTCACATGATTTTGGTCGATGAATTCATAAAACTTGATGTCAGTCCCCAGTTCATGGCCATGTTTTTAGTTGTTATACAATTTGGCTCTATCTTGGCTGTCGTTGTTCTTTTCTTTGATAAACTGTTTCCTTTTGACTTTACTCCTGATCGTGAGCATTTTATTAAAAAAGATATTATGATTTTATGGTTTAAAATATTTGTTGCTTGTATTCCGGCTGCAATCATCGGCCTCTTATATGATGATATAATCAATGAACTGTTTTATAATTATCAAACCGTTGCCCTCATGCTCATCTTATACGGAATCCTATTTATTATAATTGAGTACGCCCATAAAGGCAAACTTCCAAAGATAACCACCTTGGGCGTCATTTCTTACAAGACGGCTTTTCTCATCGGTATCTTTCAAGCACTTGCACTCATTCCCGGAACATCTCGTTCAGGAGCAACTATCATTGGTGCAATGATTTTAGGTGCTTCCCGGGTAATCGCTGCTGAATTCACTTTCTTCTTAGCAATCCCTGTCATGTTTGGTGCTAGTTTATTAAAACTTATTAAGTTTGGATTTGATTTTACAGGTCAAGAATTAGCAATTTTAATTGGGGGCATGATTGTTGCCTTCATTACATCGATTCTTGCCATCAAGTTTTTAATGGGTTATATTAAAAAACATGATTTCAAAGTCTTTGGCTACTATCGTATCATTTTAGGTTTGATTGTACTCATTTACTTCCTTGTTTGACAGAGCTAATAGCAAAGGAAAAAGGGGCATTATGCCTCTTTTTTATTTTTCTATTTACGCGAACACCAGTTCGTGTTATAATGAGCTTGGGTGATTTTATGAAAACAATAACAAAACCAATAGAAATGATTAGTTGGACTGAAAAAGACGGCAAAATCCATCCCATACGGTTTAAAATTGAGTCTAGTGAAGGCGAACAAATCGTATACAAGGTTCAAAAAGTCTACACACGCGACTTCGACAAAATAGCCGGTAACAAAGTATATTGCTTCACCTGTGAAATTGCCGTTAATAACAACCTGCGCATCTGCGAACTAAGATATAACCTCGACACCTGTTGCTGGTACCTCTTCAAGTTATAAAGAAAGTAGGTATATTGAGTAGTGGAAACTCAACATACCTACTTTTTTAAGGTTTTAATATGATTTGGTTGTTACTCTTCTGTCTCTTGGTCTAAAAATGTGTATCCGGATACCGCTTCTAGTTGCGCTACAGCGAGTTGATAGTTCCGTTGCATATTTATGAGATTGACTTCCATACGTTGTTGTGTAAGGGCAATCTCATTGAGAGTATGGCTTGTGATAAATCCAAGCTCCATACGTAGTTGTGCACTTCGGTAACTTTCATTAATGAGCTCAACACTTTTTTCAAGAGCTACAATTCCTTGCGTGATGCTGTCAAGGTTTTGATACGCTTGAAGAAGATTTTTTTCTTGAGATAATTTAGCCGAATCATATTGATATGGAGCTTTTTTATAACTATGTTCTGCTTCACGGCGTACATATACATTCTCAGGATAAAAACCACTAGTAATTTCATATGTAGATTCCGCTATTTTATATGCCATCTCTGCTCTTACTAAAGATGGATGATTTTCTAACATATACGTCTGTAACTCAGACAATTCTGGAACTTCAAGATTTCTCGCACTAATTTCTTCCTTAAGAATCCAATCTTTTTGTAGATCTTCATTCATTAACATATTAAGATCCATCATAGAATGACTGAATGCTAGCTGTGCTTCAATTAATTCCGATTTTTTTGCCGCAACTTCAGATTCAGTTTCAAGAACATCTGAATTTGCTACTTGTCCAAGTTCAAATCGTTTATTCATAAACTCATAACTTTGTTCCGCCTGTGCTAAATACTTTTCTGCTAATTCAAGATTATTTCTAGCATGAATCAATCCGGCATATGTTGATTTCACGTCGAGTTCAACACCAAGGAGTTGAAGGTCATATACACTATCAGATAAAATCTTCAAATACTCTTTCTGAATCTTTGCCAATTCAGCACCTAAGTCCACATCATAATTTCCAGTTGCAAAATCAAGTTTAGCCAATTCTAAAACCTTTTCACGACTATATAATGCTTCTTCTTTCTCTACTTCTGCAATCTTCACATCAAAGTTTTTTTCCATTGCAAGTTCAATGGCTTTTTCTAAGGTAAGGACTTCAGGTTCAGTTAATACGTCAAGTTCGACATCTTCTACATCTTCTTCAGCAAATATCGGTAACAATGTACTTGCTGTCAAAATAACAATAAGCAGTGCTGCTATACCTATTTTCATTCGCTTTAAATCAATCACTTTACTCTTCATTGAATTTCTCCTTATTTTATAATGTCAATATAATAATTAATCGGATCCCATTCTACAACGTAATCCAATGTTTCTGCTAACCAGCGCAAAGGAACCATGGTACGTCCTTCAATAATTTCCGGAGCCACTTCGATTTCATCCATATTTCCATCAACAACCGTCGTCTGATCACCGATAACAAGTTCAATGCTTTTATCTCCACTTGATGTAACTGTTTGTAATTCCTCATTCCATTCCACATCTTGATTTAATGCTTCTAAGAAATTACGCATTGAGACCAGTGTATGACCATTACGAATCACAGGTTCTACATCAAAACGTAAATTTTGTCCATTTAAAAATACCATTACTTTATCCGGTTTTTGAATTATCGGAGCCTCTTGTAACTGTTCCTTAATTTCGGTTACACCCAGATTGGTACTAACCCAGATAGTACCATCTGTTTCTACTGCCACATCATAGATATAGTTATTGGGAATCGGTGTATTTGCCGCTTTATACTCAACAAGCATAGCTGTATTATCAATTTTTAGTAATCCATCGCCCCACGTTGCTGCATATATATTGCCATATTGGTCTTCCGCAATGGATTTTATAAAATAATCCATAATAGAACGTTTATTATATATGTCCCAAATCCCATCCTTGAATGCGGCCAATCCATTAATCGTTCCAACCCATAACGTTCCGTCGCTTGCAATATATAGATCATTTACACGATTCGAAGGCAATTCCGAATTATTTGAATTATACACCGTCCATTCGCCTTCAGCATCTAGATAAGCAATACCTCCAATATCTGAATAATTCGGATGCGTTGCAAACCATGTTCCACCTTGCTCATCAAGAACAATTTTTGTCACATCCGTACTTGGAATCTCTGAATTAAGTGTATTATAGTTTGTACGATTTCCTTGTGCATCAATGTGATAAGCGCCATAGTTAGTCACCCCATGCCATATGCCACCTTCAGTATCCGCTGTTAAACTCGTAACTGTCTCGCCATAAATCGAATTGTTATTCATATAGTACTGATCCCATTGACCATCCGTTTTAAAGACACTCACACCGGAGTTTGTTCCAAAGTAGACATTTCCATTGATATCAATAGTCATACAATTTACAAAATTATTGCTTAGTCCGTATAGTGCTTTTTGATATGTTGTCCATTGGTTTTGCTCATTGATTGTAGCGACACCACCGCCACCAGTAACAAACCAAATGCCCTCTTCAAAAGGATAAACTTCAACAACTTTATCCACTATTAACGCACTATTTATCCGTGTATATTGTTTGGATATCCGGTTTGACAAACCATATACCGGCATGGAACTTCCGATTACAAAAACTAACATTAATGCGATTATTTTTTTCATTCTCCACATCCTTCTTTCTTTATACTCCTCCGTATTTGCATAGCTTCAGTTTACTTTTTTATCAAAAAACTGTCAATAGTTCTAACCATTTCTTAATAAAAATACTATAAATGATTAGAAGGCACCTTTATTCTATTTCAAACTTAATCCATCTTCGGTCTAGAAGATTATAATCTTCGTCTTCAATCATTTCATCAAGAATTATAACGTAATAGTATGTATCTCGATCTAATCGCTCTGTCGGTTCGATTGTAATCACTTCTTCATCGTTATCAATATGAGCATTGAAATCCACTTTCCTACCACGCAGACTTCCCCGTCGCACCTCTATGAATTCATCAATATCATTGTCACGAATTCTTCCACCATCGGCCCGGAAAATCGGTTCATTAAAGTCTATCTCAATCTCAACATCTCGGTCAACATTTCTTGCATTGTTTCTCGGGAAAAAATCAATATCCCAATCTTTTTCAAGTATTTCTCCCGTTCTAAACTTTGAAATCACTTTATCATTTTCATTACCATCGCGATCTTCAATCGACTCATCAAGTAAAACAATGTAATACGACTCATCTTCTCTTAACTCGTAATCCGGTACAATTTTGATACTTCGATTATCCCCTTGAATGGTTCCTGTATAACTGACTCTGCTTCCTGTTGATCTATTACGCCTTAACTCAATAATATCTTCAATGTCATCATTATAAATCATCTCACCATTTGATTTAAAAATCGGCTCATCAAAAACAATCCAAATCTCTGTATCTATAGCCACATCTGACTCATCGTCATATGGCGAAAAGGTTGGTACAGGCTCTTGACTGTCTTCAGCAAGTCTGGGCGGCCGACTAAGTCCAACAGAATGCTTTATATCAAAAGGTTCACTTTGAAACGTAATATAGTTTGATAAGGCATGCATTATTATCACTTTGCCTAATCCTTGAAAAGCCACAGAACTACTTACCGAGGCTTCTTCAATGACTGTTGCTTGTTCTTGGAAAATCACAGAATCCTTGGCCCCTGAATAGACCATGAGCTGTTCAATACGTCCGGCTTCAAGTCTGAATATAGCTTCATCTTCTATAATTACAGTATCCACTTTCCCCTTAATGTGGGTAGCTTGTTCATCAAGTTTATTGCCCCTCAAAACAACTTCACGGATGCCTTCTCCAGTTAGCGTATCATCTTCAATCCTTCCTCCATATGGCACAATAACTTGATCAATCGTTGTGTTTCCCGTCAACCGAATGCGTGTTTCTCCTGACGAATTATCTAACCAAATACGTTGAATCTTCGCATCATTAAACACCACTTCCCGTTGATTGTCCGTTTGAACATTAACATCACCTAAACTTACAATATGATTAAAGTATATATCACCTTCATCTGCATCTTCATCAACAGTTAATGTCGCCGTATAAATAGTATTCTCCTGTAAATCATCCGCTTTATCAATCCATTGACTATAAGGATTCAAGCGTTCTCCATCCAAGAACTGAACAATCGATACACAAGCTTCTGCTCGAGTTAATGGATCCTCCGGTCGAAAACGTCCTTGTTCATCGCCAATCATATATCCTTTATCCACGACGGCCATGGCACTTTCTTTGGCCCAAAGAGCAATCCTTGCATCATCAGAAAAACGTGTTAATCCAATGTTTTTTTTATAAAAAGGCATCAATTTGTGATAAACAACGGCAGCTTCCTGACGTGAAATATTCCATTCACTTCGAAACGAAAAATCTTCATATCCTTGCATGTATCCTGCCGCAACAGCTTTGGATACATCATAATAATACCATTGAGAAGCACTCAGATCTGAAAATAGAATATTCGTTGTATTTGTTAGTCCAAGACCCCGGTTAATAATTTTGGCAAACTCACCACGGGTTACCGGTGCATCCGGGCGAAATGTTCCATCGGCATATCCTGTAACAATGCCTCGATTTACTGCTACTTGAATATAATTTTTTGCCCAATGGTTATCAATATCCATTAAGTCGCTGGAACTATAATTTGGTTGAATCATGAGTGTCAACATCATTATACTAACGATGAAAACGTACACACCTTGTCGTCGAATGTTTTGCATAAGTTCTCCTTTACAAATTTTCAAAAAATTATTATAATTATTGAAGATGCTCCCATGGCTCAGTCGGTAGAGCGATTCACTCGTAATGAATAGGTCAGCGGTTCGATTCCGCTTGGGAGCTCTTTCGTTTATACATCATGAATAATTCATCTTTTGTTACCTCAAATGGGTAATTCTTTAACTTTTCTTGATTAAGCATCATTTGATCAACATACATTAACATTTGATCATCTGTTAAATTCAAAGCAGGTAATAAGACATCCACTTCTTTCTCAAAATCTTCAATCGCATGAAATCCCAAACACTTTAATAATCGGTTCACTTTATCTTGATCTTGATATAATCGCAAATAACCGCTAGTCAAAATTCCATTAGCATGACCGTGAGACAGTCCGTGATGGTAGGTCAAAAAATACCCCATACCATGCGGTAAGCTTGTTCCTGTCTGGGATATAGCCATGCCGGCAAATGTTGATGCGGCAATGAAATATTGCATATGCGTCTCATCAATATTTTCTGCTTGAATTCTTGGAAACCCTTTGGCCCACAATGATAAGCCCGCCTCGACAATGCCGTCACTATATTCTGTCGCATTGGTATTTAGATAACTCTCGACAAGATGTGTCAGCGCATCAATACAGGTATGTAGCCGCACATGAATACTCATGGTTAAAAAGTAACGCACATCCAAAAAAGCAATTTCCGGAAATACTCTACACTTAAAATTCCGTTTTGTTTGATCCTTATGCACCGTTAAAATGGAATAGGGCGTCACCTCGCTACCCGTTCCGGCTGTTGTTGGAACAGCAATAACAGGAAGTGCTTTCGCACCAGATGTCTCAAATAAAATCTTCTCCTCAGGTTCATGAGGATTTTTAAGCAATACGGCAATAGCTTTTGCTGCATCGAGCGGCGATCCGCCACCGATACCGATAACAAACTCTGCCTCTTTGTATACATTTGCACCATCTATCACATTTTCAATCGAAGGATTCTCTTCAACCTGATCAAAAATACGATAGTCAATGTTCACTGCCTTTAATGCATCTTCAACATCTCCAAGCGATCCATTGATTTTGGAAGAATGACCTCCGGTGACAATCAAGGCATGCTTTCCATAATCTAATAATAGTTGCCCTTTTTCCTCTATAATCTTCTTACCGTCAAATAATTTTGTTGGCATATAAAATTGCTTCATTAACTAAGGCCTCCTTGCTTCATTTACGTTATATTAAAACCCCTTATCCAAAAAGGGACATTCACATGAGCTCCTAATCAGAGCGTTCTTTTTTAATGTTCTAGACAATAATATAGGCTCCGCCACCTTGTTCTTTCACTTTATACATTGCTTGATCACTTAGTCGCACATAATCTTCCAAGGTCAACCCTCTACTAAAATCGTAATGGGCAATCCCGATACTTGCACTTAATGCATACTGTTTGTTATTCGATGTTTCAACAATTGTGATTTGATCAAGAACACGTTTTGCTGCTTTTTTAATCTCCTCTTCTTTTTTCAAATTAAGGAGAATAACAAATTCATCACCGCCATACCGTATAATAATATCATCATTACGTAGTGATTGTCGCAAACGTCGACTAATTGTTTGAAGAATATAATCCCCTTCCTCATGTCCATATGTATCATTAATACTTTTGAATCCATCTAAATCCAAAAACATGACATACAGTTTATGAGGCACCATTTCATTCAAGGATTCTTTTCCTAATTCATCAAAATACAAGCGATTATAAAGTCCTGTCAGAGGATCAATCATGGCACTCATGGCAAGAAGTTCGTTTTCTTTAATCTTACTCACAAAACTATTCAGCACAATCGCAGTCATCGCTATCATTGCATTAAAAATGGCCACTGGTACATATGAAATAAGCTCATCTGAAATTTGATAAATCAAAGCAATCAAAAAGTTAATCGATACTAGAAAAAACATATTGCGTACAAAGACATTTTTCCAAAAATTTCGGGCCGATATAATAATCAAGCTGAATAAAACAATCAGAGCTATCCATAGATAGATATCTAAAAATCGACTATAAACATCATGACTATTCAAACCAACAAACACAGCAATAAAAAGGCACAAAAAGAAGACTATTTTTTGTACCCATTTCCCTTTTATGTAAGGTGTTCGACTAAGCATCATTAACGTAAACACCGGCAATATCATATATCCACTCATATATTCTAATCGAACCAACCAATCCCACGATATTCCTGAACCAATATACATAATCGGACGACTCGACGTCACTGATAAACGCGTAAACATAATCATATTGAGTATAGCTAGATAAATGACACTAGAATCATACTTAATTATAAAATAAAAACTGATTAAAACAAAAAAAATAATAAGAAAACCGATTAAAAAAGCAACATCAATCACACGCTTATTATTATAATCATTAAAGATCAAATCCGGTTGCCCGATTTGCATTGGTGTCCAAAACAATCCATCCGGATATTCATAGTTACTGATTTCAACAGCTAGTCGAATATTCCCTTCCCCATTACTATAAATGGTTCCGGCCTTTGCCTTCCATTCAGAGACGTGAGAATTTTTATCGTCTGACATAGTTCCATTTGAAAAAACTAATAAATCATTAGCATATAGATTAAATGCAGTGACTTGACTTCCTGAATATATTGCATATGCTGTATTCGGCGTCAAGTCACTAATCTCCATCGTATAGGTACCATATCTGTAAAAGTGCTTGTTAGTATTCGTACCTCGATTCTCGGGAATAGTTATCAAGGTATTTGTTGAGACATCAGAAATCTCATCCAATCGTTTAGCATCATAATATTTCCATTCGCCTTTTAGTTTCACAATGATTTTTTTTGAATCAAGCTCGGGTAACCCCACTTGCCCATTCTCGATTTTAGCATCAACCGTCGTTACACTTCCATCTTGGATCATATAATATCCTAAATAGGTTAAAAGCATACATAAGAATACGAATATTAGGGTAAATTTATATCGTTTCTTCATCAAAGACTCCTTATCAATGACTAATCTAAGTGACCTACAATAAGATATATTGTCCCTTGACTTAATTTTACCGGAATGCGATAAAGGGTTTTTTGCGGTCGAACAAGTGCTTTTTCGACGTATGTGGGCGGTTTAAGAGTATACTCAATGTTTTGGTCTGAAAGATTCACTGCAAAAAGTCCTGTTGTTACATTTAAAAACTCCTGGCATGAATCAGCCGCGTAATCATCAAAGGATTCAAAGGATGTTTCCGCATATTTTTCCGCCAAATCTAACAGAATCTCACTCGATCCTCCAAATGCTGTAAAAAAAGTATCTTTTCCCACCAAATATTGAGATATTAAATGTTCATATTCCAATTCTTCGATACGTTGAACACGATCAATACTGACCTGTGTATCCACAAATCGTATGAGATTTTTCACAAAGAGGGTCACAAAATCTATATAAAAATGCTGTGCTTCTACTTCCTTCTCAAAGGTCATAAATGCTGTAGTAATTACATGAACATCTCCGCTTTTTATTGCTTCGAATTGATTATCGTTGAGACCATACTCGATTTTATAAAGGCGGATTTCTTCCTCAAAAGATTCGTGGCTCATAATTCCTTCTTCAATGAGCGTTTGTGCAAGCAATAATCGTTCTGATTTTTGTGCAGATAAGAGTGTTTCCAGTTGTTCTTCTGTCAGGTACCCCTGTTCTATGGCAACTTCCCCAAAATATTTATCCATAATCGCTTGTTTATGATGTACGTTCTCAACTTCTTTTGCTGTCATATAGCCAAGATTAATGGCTAAGACTCCGAGTTTGAGATGTTTTGTATGCATCACGTCTAAAACATGTTTCATATCTTCAAGCTGAACAAGCCCTTTGTTTAACAAGTAATTGCCAAAAAAAGCACTAAACATTATTTTCCCTCCTTCAGATGTGATTGAATAACGATCTTTAAGCGATCATCTTCCCACGGTTTTTGCACAAAGTCTATCGCTCCTGATTTTAACGCTTTTTGAAGATTTGCTTTAGTTCCCACCGACGATAACATAATTACCTTGGCACTCGGATCTTTAGCAATAATATTTTCAAGTGCTTCCAAACCATCCATAAATGGCATCACAATATCCATAAATACAAGTTCCGGATTGTTTTCATTATAGAATTTAACCGCTTCTTGCCCATTTGCCGCCTCAATAATTTCACAGTCAATAATGGCTTTCACCGATTGCGCTAGTTTTTTACGTACTGTTATTGAATCATCACACAATAATATTCTCATATTTTCAGGACTCGCCTGATTGACACCCCTTTCTTAATTGCATATCATAGTTACATTATAGCATATCTTCGGGCTTAGAAAAATAATATCCTTGTATAATTTTATAACCTATATCCTTAATCGTATTATATTGATGTTCATCCTCGACACCTTCAGCAATCAGACGTAAATCAAATTCCTCTGCTAGCTCTTTTAGCGCTCTAAGCATGACTTTACTCTTGGCATTCGTTCCAATGGAATCAATCAGAACTTTATCAATCTTGACTTCATTTACTTCTAAATTGACCAAATAATTCAATGCGGAATATCCGGTCCCAAAATCATCCAATGAGATTCGTAGACCTTTATCTCTCAATGTTCTAAGAATCTCATTAACGCGTTCTATTCCATTCATTGCAACGCCTTCTGTAATTTCTAAAATTAATTGATTCCCTTCAAATGAATGTATATGTATAAGTTCCTCAATATCATTTGCAAAGCGGGCATCCATCAAATATGTTGGCTCTATGTTCACTGAAATTGTAATATGGTCATGATATTTCAGCGAAAGTTTTTGATAATCCCCTAGAGCCCTATCCAATACAAAATAGCCAAATTCTCGATGTAATCCGATTTGATTAATCAAGGCAATAAATTCTAAGGGAGGTATATTTCCGTATGCTTCTGTTGCCCATCTTGACAGAGCCTCTACTCCAACCACTTCGAATGAGTCCACATGGACTTGTGTCTGATAGACGACTTTAAAATTCGTATAACTGACCAAATCTTTTTTTAATTGTTCCATGAGATAGGTATCCCGTTTTAATTGATCTTCAAAGACAACGTCATAAGCAATGACATTTTGTGTATTCGAATATTTTGCATAGGTCATCGCCAATAGTGCCTTGCGATAAGCGTCTTCAAAGGAGTCATCCTCCGGTTCGACCTTTGCATATGCAACATAATAACCAATTAAATTGGATAGATTTTCATCCACAAATGCTTGAGCTAACTGTAATTCTATTCGATACAAACTATGATTCAACTGGTCATCATCTGTTCCCGGTATCCACATGGCAAATTGGTTACCTCCGGTTCTAGCTAATAGTTCATCGTCTTTATTGGTATCCATTAGATATTTTGTTCCTGTTTTTAATACTCGGTCACCACTACCTGTTCCATAAATCGAATTAATGATATTGAGATTTTTAAAACTCAATATAAACATCCATCCGCTTATAGATCTATTTTCTTGAATATCTCGAATGGATTGGGAAAAAGCCACATAATTCGGAAGTTGTGTCAATTGATCAAAATAGGCCAACTGATTGGCATAATGTACAGAGGTCTCAAGTTCATCAATATTCTCAAGCAGATGATTACGAATCGCATAGGCTGCAAACCGGAAAATAAAGGCAAAAAGAATAACAAGCAGTATCTGAATTATCCATATTCCTGCATGCATCTGAGCCGGATTAATAAATCCTGTTTTCCATGACCACCACCATAAAAGCAAAAGACTTAGAATCGAGATTACAGCGACGATAATACTTTGCCTTTTCTCTAATAATAATATAGCCATTCCATTACTTAATAAAATTAATGATATCGCCCCACTCGAAAAACCACCATCTATAAAGGAAGCAATCCCTATTCCCATAGCCAAAGCAATAACAACAGCTACTTTAATCTCACGACGCAGATGTCGACGAAAAAAATATACACCAATCAAAACAATTCCAACAACAACGTCCATATAAACAAAATGATTCGGAATGTCTGTAAATGCAATTGCTAGGGCTGAAAGCCATGATATGACTGCGCTATAGGGTAAAATGCGGTCAAATTTTTCTTCAATACGTTGATAAATTCTTTCATCATAATCTGATAGCTTCACTACATCTCCCCCTTATCCAAAAATAAGCCTATATGATTAGTATATCATATAGGCTAAAAAACTATAATAATTCTCAACTATTTTTTATATATTTTTCAGACCCCATTTACGCTTGCCAATAACAAGTGCAATACTTAAAAACATGATTGCAAAAATAAGTTGAATTCCCATCCCTTGTAATGGGATAACCAATCGATCAGGACTAACTTCTGTCATCTGACCGATATACTCATTGGCACGTACATACCAATATACCGGAGAGAAGCTTGCAACTTTTAATACCGTGTCACTAAGTAGAAACTGCGGCACGAATACTCCACTCAAAAAACTGAGACCTAATGCAACCACATTGGCAACGGCATGAATTGCCGCCTTGCTTTTCACTAAGGTTCCGATAACAAAACTAATACCTAGCGCGCATAAGGTAAACACAATAGCATTTAATACAAAAAGCAACATGGGTATCGTAAACTCACGTACACCCAAAACAAACAAGGCGATTAAAAAGAAAGTTAATGCAGCAAATGCAAAGGTTACATTGGCAAAAATATGCTCACGGACAATACGTCCTTTCGGAATGGGAGAACTTGCATTTCTATTTTTCACATCCACATCATGAAGTAAAAACATGGTAAAAGAAACACCTAATATGAGAATACTAAATAATCCATAGCCCAAATAATTAAAGTACTGAACCATAAAGGCCATAACGCTTTGGTTGGATGCTGTCGTCGTAACAACCACCTCAATCTCCTCTTCTAAGTCCCCTAATACAGTATCTGCTAATTGCGTCGCATCCATAGATTCAATGCCCACATACAAGCGGGCTGTATTTAAATATTGATCGAGTGCAAGATCAATGTAATAGGTATTGCTTGCGTCCTCAATCACCGTCTTTTCCAGCATCTGATAGTCATCGTTTAAAAAATCGTCGGTAAAACCTTGAGGGATACGAAGGATATACACAACTTCTCTGAAATATAATGCATCCTGTATGGCTTCCTTATCATCCTCCAAGTCAACAAATCGTGCAACACCACTTAAATGTTCTTTCAATCCCTCGGTAAACGGAGTGTCATCCTGACTCATGATTGCCATCGGAATTTTCGACTGGCTAAAATTGGGGTCCACTTCCTGATTCATATTCGTTGCATAGAGAACACTAATGCCTAAGAAAATGGCTAAATAGATCCCTAGAGCGGGTAAATTGTGTTTAATAATCCGCATACATACTTTAAATACTGGCATATTTTCGCCTCCTTACATTCATATATGTTCCTAAAAAGAAAAGAATAATAAATCCGATCATATACATTATATTCATCCAATATCGCTCAAGTGAGTCAAACATATATAAGGCATAATAGGCATCAGCCAATAGATTAACCGGATTTAGAACAGTTAAAATCGGAACATTTTCAGCAACTGTATACTTGGTTGAAAAGTTCATTAGCCCAGCTAAATAGGCTCCTCCCAATGAAAAAATAGTAACAATTGCATTCTTCATATTCTCTGAGGTTTTAAGCACGGTTCCGATAAATGCACCTGCCATAACACCTAAAACACTTCCTAAAACAGATGTTAAATAAATCAATACGCTTCGATCACCTAAGTTTATTTTCAAAACAAATTGTAAATAGGCAAGTAGGACGCTAATAATCAACACTTGAATAATCACCGCCGCACTAATACTATAAAAAAACGTCTTCATCTTATGAATCGGTGCGATATTAATACGTGCCGCCAAATCTGACAGATTTGCTTGAATATCAACCGCTTCCCGCAGTCCAAGATATGCACCATACATACACGTCATGGCAATCAATGCGAAGAAAAAAATCAACATAGGGTCTAATTTTGCTCTTGCTGCTGATACCGGTGTTGTAAAAACCTGTCTCGTCTCAAGTCGATTGACCACTGACCCCATCTGCTCAGGATGATTTCTCATGATATTTTCAACTGTTCCTACCGTTTGTCGATAATGATTCAAAAATAAGCGAACAATACTTTGCTCCATGCCCTTTGTCTGAACAACAAACTTCATTTCTTCATCCATGAGTACGTAACCAATAAGCTCTTCATTTTCCAATGACGCTTGTGCTTCTGTTTGATCCATCATCTGAAATTCAACCAAGTCCGTTGCATTCATAAGACGCGTCACTTCTTCACTTTCCTCTTCTTCTGCTACAAGTGCAAGCGGAATCTGATGAAAAAGTTCTTGATTACCGATATTGCTAAGTGCTGCATACAAAAGTGTACTTAAAACGATTGGAAATATAAGAATCCAAAACATATTATCCTTGTCTTTTGTCAAACACATCAGTCGATATTTTAAAATATGTCCATACATACGCTCACCCCCTAATCTCTTAATTCTTTTCCGGTTAATTCCAAGAAAACATCATTCAATGTCGGTTTTTCTGAATAGATTTTTCCAAACGCCATATTGTGTGTTTTGATATGCTCTAAAACGTGTTCCAAGTTATTAGCAGCTTTATAGGAATGAATGGTTAACAGATTCTCTTCATATGATACAGAAGCCACATTAGGTAACTTACGAAAACTTCGCATTTGTTCATCCTCTAAATCATAAAGTTCAATGGAAATCTTTTCTCCCACATCAATCATAGCTTTTAAGGATTCTTTACTTCCCGAAGCAATGGATTTTCCGTGGTCTAGAATCATAATACGGGAACAGATTTGCTCCACTTCTTCCATGTAATGGGATGTATAAATCACGGTTGCACCGTTTTTGTTCAGTTCCTTGATTCCCTCTAAAATCTTGTTTCGACTTTGGGGGTCAACAGCGACTGTTGGTTCATCTAGAATGATAATCTTAGGTTTATGGGCAATTCCACACGCAATATTTAGACGGCGAAGTAGACCACCACTCAACTTTTTGGGTACAAATTTTTCATATTTTTCCAAGCCGACAAAAGCAATAGCTTCATCGACAAGTCGTTTCTTTTCTTTCTTGTCCGGAACATATAGTCCGCAAAAATAATCAACATTCTCTCGGACAGTGAGTTCATTAAATACCGCTACATTTTGCATCACTACACCGATATTCCTTTTTGCTTCATAGCTTTCCGGTGTCATCGGCTTGCCAAAAACTTCAATCTCACCTTTATCATAAGACAACAAGGATAAAATACAATTGATGGCCGTTGTTTTACCTGAGCCGTTAGGTCCTAAGAGACCAAAAATTTCACCTTCTCGTACGTCAAATGATAAATGGTCAAGAGCGACTAAGTCTCCATAACGTTTCACTAAATTGTTTACTTTTATTACCATAAAAATCCTCCTTCAAACTTTGTTTTCTTCATATTTTTTGACTTCTTGTTTGTATTGTAAGGTTTTTTTGCTATAATTGTAAGTGCCATCTATCAGATTCAATATGACAAATGTCACATGTGAGGATAACTTATGCATATAATGGATATTATCGATAAACTTATACTCTTTGTTTTAGGACTTGCCTTATATCTACATATTATAGGATCTAGTCACTTGCTTATATTACTCATTGTTGTGCTCGTGACCTTGATTGCATCCGCTTTATTAGCCTATACGGATAAACCGGTATTTCATCACATTATTACCGTCACATATTTAATCCTATGCCTATGGATGCCATCCGCCGTCTTTTTCTTGCCGGTGATTATCTATACCTGGTTTTTTTCTTATTCACACTGGTTCCAACTTTTAACTGCAATCATTCTCTCGACAAGTTATCAACATTATGGACCCTTAACTTTTTTCGTCCTATGTGCTTTAATAGGTGTCACGGCACTGATAAAATATCGTACAAAAGCCTGCGGGAATAAGACCCTTGCTTATCACGAACTTGAAGATCGAACCCGGGAACTCACTTATACCCTCAAACAACAACATCAACAACTTCTGGAAAGTCAGGATAATGAAATTTATCATGCCACTTTAAATGAACGTCATCGAATCGCCCGCGAGATCCACGATCACGTTGGCCACGTATTATCAAGGGCGCTGCTACAAATCGGTGCAATATTAGCCATTAATAAAGATATGGATTTACACCAGCATCTGCAGGCGCTAAGGGACACCCTTAATCAAGGCATGGATAATATTCGTTCCAGTGTTCATGATCTTCACGATACTTCGATTGATATTGAATCTGCCATCAAAAAAATCACATCTGAATTTACATTTTGTGACATTGATCTTGATCTTCATATTACCCGCTCGCCCCATCAAGCCATTAAATACGCACTAATTGCCATCATCAAAGAAGGCTTAAATAACACCATCAAACACAGTGATGCAACAAACGTCACCCTACGTTTGCGTGAACATCACGCTTTTTTTCAATTAATCCTGTCCGACAACGGTCATGTGTCAAGTTATGGCCTTGACGAAGGCATTGGTTTGAGAAATATTAGCGAACGTGTGGAAAAACTTGGCGGACGCATGAATATAGATATTGAAAATGGATTTCAACTGTTTATTACACTACCTCGAGAGGAGACAAAAGAAAATGATTAAAATTCTGGTCATCGATGATGACAAACTCGTCGCCGCATCTCTAAAAACCATTTTAAGCCAAAGTGAGGATATTGAGGTTGTTGCCCTTGGTCATAGTGGTCAAGAAGCGATTGAACTCTATCACCAACATCTTGTCGATGTTATTCTCATGGATATACGAATGGAAAACATGAACGGATTGGATGCCGGCACCAAGATTTTAGGTGAAGATTCAGAGGCGAAGATTCTTTATTTGACAACCTTTTTGGATGATGAGTATATTGTCAAAGCACTCCGTATCGGGGCCAAAGGCTACCTACTTAAACAAAATTTCGACAGCATCTTACCTGCTATTCGTGCTGTTGCAGCAGGACAACGGGTTTTTGGGGAAGCCGTCGTAGATAAACTCCCCAAACTTTTACAACAAAAAAGCCCAAGCACATTTTCTGACTTAGGCCTATCGGATAAAGAAATCCAAATATTAACTTGTGTTGCCGACGGGCTCTCCAATAAAGAAATTGGCGCAGAGCTTTTCTTAAGTGAAGGCACCGTCCGTAACTATATTAGCGTTATCTTAGAACGCTTAAATCTTCGTGACCGCACACAGCTGGCCATCTTCTACTATCGCAATCAGTGAAAGAATCTTTATATCCAGATTTTTTCTTCTTGAGGGGCTAACTTATAGTCCGCATTTTTTAGCTTTCGAATAATATCAATCTGATAGGGACATTTCGGCACACAGATTCCACATTCTGTACATAGGCTCGCTTTACCCTCAAGTGCTGCATATTCTTTAATTGAACGTTCTTTCGTTCCAAACCAATGCTTTAGTCGCTCTCGAAGGGCGTAATCTGCAGGATTTGTCATAATTCCGTCACTCATTTGTCGATCATTCATGCCTTCTAGTCGAAAAACCCCTGTGATATCGACCCCTTCAGGACACGGCATACATTTGCCACACTGACGACAGACATATGTTCCTAATTCAACCGCATCTTTTAAGATATCTTCAATACCTTCTTCTGATAATGGTAGATAATTGTTTGCCATTGCTAAATCTGTATCTAGCATTTCTTGATTATTGGCACCGGCAACAATCACCGATACCGGTTGATTAAACGCGTATGTAAATGCTGGTTCAACACTCCGATAGAGATATCCGTCGCCCACTGGTTTCATCAAGATAATCGCAATACCTTTTTCATTGGCTAAGGGTATTAGCTCTTGGGTGATTTTAGGAAAATTACACACATCAAAATAATTAATCGTTGACATAACCGCTTCAAAAGGATAGCGCTTAAGTGCTTCAATCAACACATCCGGTTGGCCGTGCATCGACAAGCCAATGTGTTTTGCTTTGCCTTCTCGTACAGCTTCTTCTGCCGCTTTGATTGCTCCGTCATCAGATAAAATTTGATCGAGCGTGTCCATTGTATCCACTGCATGCATTAACAAAACGTCCACATGATCAGTTTGTAGGCGCCGTAAACTCGCATCAATGCTTTGCTTACATTCTTCATAGGTTCTTTGATGCGCCTTGGTTACAAGCACAAATTCATCCCGTCTGTGAGAAACCGCTTTTCCGATTTTTATTTCCGATTCTCCAGCTCCATAACTCGGTGCTGTCTCAATATAGTTTCCACCTGCATCAAGATAATCATTCAGTAACTTTTCAGCGGTTCCATAAGGAATCTCACATAAATGAAATCCACCAAACCCCAAAACGCTTGTTTCTAGACCTGTGTTTCCAAATCGTCGCTTTTCCATAAATACCTCCTATTTGTGCTTATTAATATAGGTCACTGCATACTCCTTTTGAGTATCATTAACGCCTTCAACAATATTTTTTAATGGCGCTGTATTGCCCACACCATCTCCTGCAAATGCTGCCAAATGCTGCCTCTAATCGAACTTGATCATTATTAAGATCTACCCATAAAACAGTAACAGTTTTTTGAACACCGGAGTATGATACCTGCTTGGACTCCGTCCAGGTCGAACTTCCTGCTTGAATAGGACTGTTTGATGTAAACATCAATAATAAAACAATACATAATCCAACCACGTCAAACTTCATCATATAATACCTCTTACTTTCTTAATTATACTAGGATTATTATACCATAGCTTATAGAACTTATTGTTCAATCCAATAAACTTGACGCAAAATTTTTTATCTGCTATCATTAAATAAGAACGGTTTTCATTTGGTCTTTTTGTATGTAGGAGGTGGAGAGATGCTCAAGTGGGCTCTTATATTTTTAGTTATTTCAATCATTGCCGGTATTTTTGGCTTTAGAGGTGTTGCTTCAACAGCTAAGACTGTCGCAAAGGTACTCTTTTTCATCGCAATTGTAATATTTGTACTAATGCTTTTATTCGGAAGTGCATTGTTTTAAAAATAAATTAAAAGGGTGTCAAGAACCATGAACGTACGTTCATGGTTCTTGACACCCTTTTTTTAGCTTTTTTATTTCTTTTCCTCTTCTTCTTTGTCGATAAGTGCATGGTCATGAACAACTGAGTTGATAACTTCATTAATAATGTGATCTTCGCGTACTTCCCGCACTTTTCTACGCACAACTTCTTCCACTTCAAATTCTTGTTTAAGTCCTGCATTGAGGGAATAGATCATCATTAATAGAATTACAGCAAATGGAAGTCCGGTAATAACCGAGGCCGTTTGTAATGCAGTTAAACCGCCCCCAATAAGGAGTGTTGCTGCAACAACACCTTCCATGACTGCCCAAAACACACGTTGGGGTACAGGCGAGTCTAACTTACCACCCGATGTCAAGTGATCCACGACCAAGGAACCTGAATCCGATGACGTTACGAAAAAAACAGTAACTAAGATAATACCAATTACCGATAAAATGCTACTTAAGGGGAGTGAATCCACCATGGCAAAAAGGGCAATTGATGCGTCAATATTCACCGCTGAAACAATATCTGCAATCCCATTGGTCTCTTGGAATATTGCTGTTCCGCCAAAAACCGACATCCAGAAAAAAGAGAGTAAGGAAGGAATCAACATAACGCCTAAGATAAATTCACGAACAGTTCTTCCTTTTGAAATCCTGGCAATAAACATACCTACAAATGGTGACCATGAAATCCACCATGCCCAATAAAATATTGTCCATCCACCTTGCCAGTTCGTATTTCTAAAGGTTTCTGTCCATAAACTCATCTCAATAAAATTCGAAATGTAGTAACCGATATTTTGTGTGAAGCCACTCATGATATATACAGTCGGCCCTGCAATCAAAATGAAGACTAAAAAGACCCCTGCCAATATCATATTAATCTCACTAAGACGTTTTACACCTCCATCTAACCCCATAACAACTGAAGCCGTTGCTAATCCGGTAATACCGATAATTAAACCGACTTGAATAGGAATGCTTATTTGTATACCAAATAGATGGTTCAGTCCGGCATTGACCTGAGATACTCCTAAACCAAGAGAGGTTGCTAGTCCGGTCAATGTTGCTAAAACCGACAATATATCAATTAGGTTGCCCCAGAACCCATAAATTTTATTGCCGATAATAGGATAAAAGACAGATCGAATGGTCAACGGCAATCCACGGTTATAAGCAAAAAAAGCTAAACCTAACGCAACAATGGAATAAATCGCCCAAGGATGAATGCCCCAATGAAAAAAAGTAGTTGCCATTGCTGCTTGGGCTGCCTCGGGTGTACCTGCTCCTAACAAGCCAAACATAGGTGACGGTATATTCAAGTGAGAAATTGGTTCCGCTACACTCCAAAAGAGTAATCCAATACCCATTCCTGCACTGAGCAACATTGCATACCAAGCAAACTTGGTAAACTCCGGTTGCGCTTCAGCACCACCAATTCTTAAGTTCCCATACCTTCCAAAAGCAAAATATAGAGCTGCGACAACAAAAATATTTGCTGCTGCAATCAAAAACCATCCGGCATTCTTTGTAATTCCTGCTAATGTCGAACTAAAAACATCTTCCGCCTGCCCCGGAAACAAAAGAGTTCCTGCAATAAACACGACTAAAAATAATGCAGAAAACATGGTGACTTGGGGATGAATGTCAAAACCAAATCCTTCCCAGTTGTTTTCCCCGGGTTCTTGTCGACCGGCTTCATCAAATAAAGACACCGTTGGACGAATTTGTAAACCTTTAAAAGGTTTACGATTTTTTATTGCTTTAATACGCGCCTCTTTTTCCGCTTTTTTCAGTTTTTTGGCCAGCATTTTTGCAGAGGCTAACTCTCTTTTCTTTTCTTCGTTCATATAGAACCTCCATCTGTTTTAGTCTCTAACCACCATCACTTCTTCAGCATTACCGTTAACATGATTGAGATATCGCGCTAACTGGAAAAAATAGTCCGACAAACGATTCACATATTGATAGTCCAATGTAAAGTCAATCTCTTGAAGCACTTTTGAAAAAACGCGTTCACAACGCCTCGTTACACTACGAATAACATGAGCATAAGTTGCTGCCTCGTTGCCACTAAAATGAATAAAACTATGTAGTTCTCCTGTCTTTTCCGTATATGCATCTATGGCTTTTTCTAGCTTCTCAATCATCTCGTCAGTGATATAGGTCACTTGAAACTGAAGGGAAATATCACTTCCGATTCGAAACAGGCAATATTGAATCCACTCTAAAATCTCATCAATATCTTCTTGTTGAGTTATTCTCTGATTTAAACTTCTCAAATGTCCGACATTTGCATTAATCTCGTCAATATTGCCTTGTAGCTCAATCCATAAACTTCCCTTCCATAATTTTTCACCTTTAAAATTACTTGTATATCCTTTATCTCCATTTTTTGTATAGATTTTCATATCTTCCTCCTTAAAGCAAGCTTCCATGCAATATAGCCGACAAACACACTTCCACCTGCAGCTACAATTAACATTGTATTTTCTTTAATAAGAAAAACTTGTGCTAATACAAATATACCACTAGTCAGGGACGAAAGCATAAATAAAATGAGCGTTTTCCCTTTTTGATTTTGTGGATTAAATTTTTCACTAAATGGATATTTTGTATCCAACATAAAAATATGGATACTTAATAAAATCATGGCCAAGCCGATTAAAATACCCCAATAGACGAACCCTATCGGACCGGATACAATATAGAAAATAATACCCATACAGATATAAATCGGTAAGACATAACTAATGACAAATCCTTTTATAACGCCTCGGATCATTTCATTTTGTTTGGTAAAGGGTGCTACCTTATAAATCCATGCGCCTCGATAACTTTCACTATACTTAATATTGACAAGCATACTTATTAAGAAAATGGGTGTCATATAAAAATATAATAAAATCGATTGATTGCCACGGATTTGAACTCGTTCTCCGTACTGATTCATTATACCAAAAATCACCGGAAAACCAATAGCAAAAACTAATCCGGGATACATTCGCAACTTCGTTTCTCGTTCTTTTGTCAATATTTTTCGACTAAATAGTACAAAGGCGCGTTCTGTATCCGTTTGACTCACAAAAGATGCTAGACGATATACCATATTCTCCCGCAAAGATTTTCCGTGGTCCTTCTCAGCACCGGATTCATTCATTTTACTTAAATACCCTTCAAATCTTGGTGCAATCCACCGCACATAAAAAAACAATAACACTGTCGGAATACCAATACCTAGGATGGACATAGCCACTAATGCCGGTTGTATCTCTTGCTCAATAAGAATAGCCAAAGGCGCTGCAAACCACATAGGTGGAACGAAAACATGCCATAGTTTCATGGTAAACTCTACTTCTGTCAACGCTGTTATATTCATAATTCGTGGAACGATTTGATAGCCTAAGGTAATGCTAACCGTAAAAAGCACTTGAAATATATTAATGAAATCTTTTAGTTTTTCCCCATTAAAAAAATGTAATAGCAATACGTAAATACAGGACGTAAGAACCACTGAAAACAAGCTCATAAGTACACTCATAATAAACAAGCCAAGTCCTGCTAAAATACCAAAGCGAATTCCCATCACTAGAACCGACGGAAGGGCAAGCTCTAGAAGCAAAACCAAGACATAGCTGAAAATATGTAAAAATCGTGCCACGGACAAGGCTTTTCGCTCAATAGGCCGTGTTAGAAACATAACCTGATCACGTCGATCAAGAAGGACCGTTGAATAATCTGAGATCATGGATGACAACAAGAAAAACAAAATAAGTGTCGCGTATAAGGACATGCTTAAGTAGATGGACTCTGTCATCAATAAAATCGGGACCAGCATAATACCAAAAAAAACATACATAATATGTTGGGCTACGCGGCCGGTTTTTTTCTCTTTTTTTTCTGCCGTTTGTTTTCCCAGCTCCATTACCGATGTCCGGCGATTATCAAGGGTGAATTTTAACCACAAAATATGATAAAGGTCATCATAATCGATCCCCATATTTTCAAATACACCTTTGAAGGGTTTTAGTAAGCGCAACCGTTTTAGTTCTTCCATACATCATCCCCACTTATTGTCTCTATAATTGATTTTGCAATTTCCTCATGATTATCCGTACCTGTTACTTTATTAAACAGTTCTTCTAAGGAGCCATATTGACTAGTCGAGTTTAACATATCAAAGTTTCCATCTGCAGCAATAATCCCTTGATCGATTAATACAATTCGGTCACTTATTTTTTCCACCACATCCATCATATGGGAGGAATAAAAAATGGTTTTCCCATTTTTAGCCAACTGGTGCAAGAGCTCTTTAAAGACCATCACACTGTTTGCATCAAGGCCGGCAATTGGCTCATCTAAAAACAAGACATCCGGATTATGAATAATACTGGCGATAATAAGAATCTTTTGTCGCATGCCCTTTGAATAGGATGAAATGCGCGAATGCATCACCTCTTGCAAACCAAATAGCAACATCAATCGTTTAATACGTGCTTCGATAAGTTCTTTTTTCAATGAATACAGTTCACCCAGAAAACTTAAGTATTCGTGACCTGTAAGTGTATCATAGATTTCACCGGCTTCCGGCACATATCCAATGTGTCGTTTATAGGAAGCACTCGCTTTACGAATATCTTCACCAAAAAGGTAGACGTCACCTTCAAACTCTTCAATAAGCCCTAACATAATTTTAACTGTGGTGCTTTTACCGGCACCATTGGGTCCGATATATCCGATAATCTCCCCCTTACCAATGGATAAATCAATGCCTTTTAACACCTCTTTTTCTCCAAACGATTTCTTTAATCCCTTAATCTCTATTAAATTCATTCTCCAAATCCTTCCTCTACTCTTGATATGTCCATTGATTTCGTCCGTTTTCTTTAGACATGTATAAGGCATCATCCACGCGTTTTAGTATAGCATCTGCTGACACATCATTATCCTTTAGCCGTACAATTCCACAACTAAATGACACATCAATATCTTTATATAAACTTTCAATCTTTTGAATCAAGGTCTCATACTCTCCATGATACAAGGCCACAAATTCGTCGCCACCCCATCTTGCTACAATATTCGGATATACAAATGCCGTTTTTAACTCATCGGCCATTTCTTGTAAGACCTCATCTCCATAATGATGTCCTTGGGTATCATTAATCTCTTTAAAATAGTCAATATCAAAGAAAATAATATATTCATTTTCCCGATTCGATTGTTCTAAGATTTTGTTCAACTCATCATCAAAAGAGCGCCGATTCAAAAGTTCCGTTAAACTATCATAATGAACCAGTTTATTCAGTCGTTCACGATCTTTGGCGTATGTATCCGAAAAAATTTTAAGGAATAAAAAAGACATTATTAACAAGACCGATGTTTGGGCAAGACGATCAATAGAGTGGATTTCACTCGGATAGAATCTTACAGTATTCGGAAATTGATATTCCATATATAAAAGCAGATTAAACATGATAATGATTGAACAAATCATAAATATCCGCAAATTTCCCCAGAAGAAAAATGTAACGCAAATAACTAGCAGAAACACATATCCCATGACATTATTTTGTGTTCCACCGGATTCAACAAAACTTACCGGCAACATAATAAAAATAATATAAATGAAAAATACCGTCTTCCATAGTAGGGATAATTTTTCACGGGTGAAAAAGTAAGTAATTATTGATAAGATTGCAAAGAAAACCCACTTCCAATTATCTTCAACCGGAAATCCAATAAGGGTATTTGTCACAATATTAAAGACAGCTATAAATAAAACGAAACGTAATATGACATGAAATAGATGATGCGTCAACTCTTTTTTCGGCTTCATACAATCGAATCCTTTTCTTTTTCTTTAATTTTTTTCTTCCGAGTCCTTAATACAATCAACCGCAATCATTAATGCTAATACAAAAACTTCTTTTGATTCGTCAAAGATATTCAATACATAGGTATCCCCCCACGTAAGAAATTCACGTGTAATCGATCCAATCTCACGGCCACCTTCATAAATGGAAAAATGAAAGTCAAAAAAGTTTCCCTCAAGTTCAAGATGAAGCCCTTCTGATTCCACGTCAATTTGCTTTTTAAAAAATGTAAATCGACTTTTTAATGATACTTGTCGGCCGTCTGAAAAACTTACAATATACCGTGGCAAAAACGTAAGTATCTCCTTATCAATAACAAAAATCTCTCTTCCGGCTGCATCTTTGACATGTACCGTATTACCGATAAGTTTAAAGTCTTGATCTACATAATAGACCGGATTTTGATTTTCATCGGTGACCGGATAATGGTCCGTAATCTTAAAGACTTTTTGTTTGATGTATAATTTCCGCATAAAACTTCTCCTCTCATGATGCAAATTTCTCCCCTATAGTATAACATATATATTTTAATTTTTCTGTAGAAAAAGGATGACTAAAAATATCTATCGATAAGTCTGGCTAGCTCGTCGACTCGAACTGTAGATGAACACATCACCTAAGCGATATGTCTCTAAACCTTGGTTTGTTATGAATCCTTCTTCTGTCCATCCGTTTTTATATCCGAGATACTGTCGCATTCCTTTTTTATAGACACATATTTCAAAACCAACAATAATATATCCGTCGTGTAAAAACGGATCCGCACCAAGATTAATATGACCTAGCTTCGTTATATCGGTTCCCTTCGGTAAAAAATACGCCATGTTGGGCAAGTGAAAGCGCCCCTTCCACTCCTGCTCCGACCGTTTTTTCACGTCTTCTCCAATCGAGGCCGGACGCAAGTGGCTTTCACCAATAAAGGTCCGCTTGTTCCGGTCCAATTTTAAGGTGCCCTCAAAAGGAAGCACTTGATTATAGGTACTGACATACACATCCACAGCTTGTCGCTTCGAAAAATCAGGCCTTCCATTTCGCAAAGGCACATAATCATAATAGGGACGAAGCTCAATATAATCCGCCACATCATATAAATCTCCATTAGTTAGCATCTCAAAGACAATAGGATAACCGAGCATAACACCATAATCCGGTGTCTGAGGCTTCCTTACATCCTTTGGCTTGATTGGAAAATCTGCACTTTTATAAGGTGTGTTTTTCGAGACCACCTTCGTCCAGTAATCATCCGGACATTCGGTTACTGTGAAATTATAGAGCTTACTCGACAAGTGAAAGGGTATGGATTCAACCGCTTTATACTTCGTCAAATCCAGATTGGCATGATATTCAAAGGGATCTGTCACTAGATTTTGGGTGTTAATTGGAATAGAACGAAAGAGTATATCTCCTTCTTTTTCTGCTTCCCATGAGGGAATAAAAAATGTTGCTTCCAAACTGTTAAAGTTTCCCCATGTATTCTTGGGAAAATAGATGCCATCATAGCCTGTTCCAACATAAACATCAAAGGGAAAGGTCACTTGCTTAAGGTCAAAATACTGACTATAATCTCGCTCACCATATCCTCGATTGTTCGTATGCTGACCACTCTTTGGATACTCGACATGAAAGGTCTCACCAATGACAAGTTGTTGCCTTGCTTCATCATAGGTAAATTGTTGAGTTTCCTTGCTAATCTCATTCAAAAGCGGATAACAAACCACCGGGGTATGGACTGTCACATCATTGATCGTCTGAATAGGTTCAATCAATTGGCTACGGTTTTCCGTGTCAATCACTCTTCTGTAGACAAGTTCCCCTTTGGACATTTTTGATCCATTTTCCAGAATCGGTGGTATCATTAACTGAGCTAGGTATAAATCATCCACACTGTTAAGAGGTGCTTCCGGAATGGGTTCTGGTGTTGGTGCAGTTGCTTCATAAAGGCCGTCATCCATTAATACCTGACCGTTAAAGGCAAGTCCGTCATTACTGACTTGAATCTGACCGACAGCGTTCTCTGCTACCGGACGAAAATTTTCACTGGGCACCGACGGAAAGGATCGATTACTTTTACTTCCTAAGGTCTTCTGAGGCAGCGTCAATGCCACCGGTCCTGAAACCGGGTCTGTCATATGATTTACTAGGTTATCATCTCTATTTAATTCAACTTGGGGAACATTCACAGAACTTGAAAGTGTCTGCATACCATTCGGTAAAGCGTCATTTTCAATTACCGCTTGGCTTAATGAAAATACACCTAACCTTTGAACCAGATAAAAATTATAAGGTCGCACAATCTGATATGTCTTGCTTACAGATACTGTTTTTGACACTTCTTTCACTTCTCCTGTCAATTGATTTTTAACACCTTTGATCAGTTTATAGGACCGCGTCACTGTCACCGGATAGGTTTTACTCCCTGTGATATGTTGGTAATCCAATTCATACAAATACGCTTTGGCCTGTACCTGGATATAGAGCGTATCCGAAGTAGGCACAGCCACTGACGCATCAAAGACTTCATTTCCTCGAGGGTCAGCTTGAATCACAGCGGCTGCATGACTATCTAATTGCGCCAAGGGAAGATTGGTAATATCTTCCGTCGGCTCTTCTTCAATATGTTCCTCTTCCACCTCATTCATAGAGCGTAGATTCACGGTAATATACCAATTTTCTTTGACTCCATCATGATTCGAATCCCATTTATGCATGTATTTGATGACGCCTTTACCTGTTGATGAAACCGGGACGATAACGATGGCATTAGCAAGCCAGCTACTTGGATCTTCATTTTCATCAAAACGTGGTCCATACTCGCTTTCAAGAAAATAAAATATTTCATTTTCATAGAATTCTTTGTCTTCCATAGTTAATATATATTGATTAATTTTTGTTTTGCCATCTGTATTTATCTGCCAATCATATGTATTTATGACTGCAGAACCTGCGTGATCTTCGGGGTATTGGGGATTATTGACTAAATAGCCATCTGGATTCTTTCCAATGTATCGATATTCATCTGCACTACTATTATAATCATTAGAAGAGCCATCCGGCTCTTTTAAGTTTGACAAATTTGATGGGAAGGTTCCTGGTAGGTTAAGAACTAGAACATTATATTCATTCCATATATCTACATCAAAATCATTTATAGAATATTCTGCACCCCAAGCAGGTCTTTGAGCCGTGATTTCATCATATGCTACATGCATTGATGGTGGAATTTCCACTGCTATTACTTCTATCGATGATAATCCATTCAATAACAATGAAATAATCAACAATACTATGATATTATTATTTTTCATTTTTGCCTCCTATCGATAAATAACAACATCGGTATATGGCATAATTTGTGTTATATCTTCTTCATATTTATTAATGAAATTTGCATCTCGATACCATATATTAAAATTCACTTCAATAGCTGCTTTAACCTTATCATAGCTATCGTATAGCTTTACTTCATCTATACGTACCAAATATTTATCATCATCTAAGTAAAAGAAAGCTTGATCATGTTCAAGGTACGTATATTTATCCGTTTTCTTTTCCATATAATTCATCACAATGTCCACTTGATTTTGTGACATTCGACGTTGAAGCAAGCGTTCAAAATCTTCTAAATGACCAGCTATTGGACCATTCTCGTCATATTCAAATGCTCCCATTACTGTATCTATGCTTTGTTGAGTTCCTACAATATTTAATTCAAAGTCTAAACCTCTTGGTAAATAATCCATATCACTCGTCATCAAATCCCAATCCGCTTTTGCGCTCTCATAATCACTTGCAGTCAGTGGATCAACCCAATTGGCTCCGCCGAGAAGTTTCGATTCGATTCCGGAGTGTTGTTTTTCGTAGAGTGCATCAAAGTCAAATTCGATGCGTTCTTTAGAATCAATAAGTCGAACTAGTACAGCACTGGCCTCGGCACGGCTTAATACACCTTGGGGTCTAAATGTATCATCTGTATAACCGGTGATAATTCCAAGCTTATAGGTTTGCATAATGTAGTTTTTATATTTATAGGTAAAATCGTCAGAATCGCTAACGACTTGAAGAACTTGTTCTAAGTCATTTAAGGCTTGTTGGCCTTCAAGATGTTCAACCGCTCGCATAATAATCATAGACATTTCTTCGCGTGTAATCTGTCCGGTATAATCTGTAAAGTCACTTGTTTCAAGAAAACCTAATTCAATTGCTGTATCGATGTAATTTTGCGCCCAATAACCTTCTGCATTTCCGGGTTCTTGACCTGCTGCCCGAACCACCATTGTAATGAATTGGTCCCGTGTGAGCTTGTTCTGTGGGCGGAAGCTACCATCTGGATAGCCAACGATAATAGCACGGTCATCCTCAATGAGTCGGTTTACTGAATCGTAAAACCAATCTGTTGTTTTTATATCTGTCGCCGCATAAAGGGGTGTAAAAAAAGATAACATGAAAAGACATGTCAAGACATAGATTATTGAACGTTTTAATTTTTTCATAACTCTCTCCTCGATTTACATATTTTTTTGAAATGAATCATACTATAATAGAATATCGAAGATAAGAAGTTGTTGCAATAGGAATAAGGTCTTAAAAATGTGCACATAGATGTTTTGTATAAAAAGATAAGCCACTGAAAACCTCCTCAGTAGCTTATCCTTAAGTTCATTAGCTTATTAACTCAAATGCTTTGCCTTCCATGTGAGGCATGTCTTCTTCTTGAATGTTTAGCAATTTGCATAATGTGGGACAAATATCTAATATATCACCGGATTCTATGGTGATACCGGGGATCACATCCGGTCCAAAGCTTATGAATAGAGGTTTAGGACCTTTGGATGGATGATGTCCATGCATTCCGATATATTTTTTTCCTCTTGAAACTTTCATATCAAGAATTAACTCTGCATTGAAATGATTGTCGAACATAACTCCATCACGTCCTTCAAGAACAAATGCAAAATTCCCCTCTAGCCCTTCTTCTCGATCAACTTCCGCCGCACTGAAAATCCGGCCTATATATTCAGGATAATCACTTTGCATTCGTAAAAGCGCCTTATGAAGCTTACTTTTTAACACCTCATCTTCTGAGCCCTTCATTATGATTTGGGCTGAAAATCCAGATGAAAAACTAAACGCATCAAAATCAACCACATTACCATCTGAATCCACACGAATGAATCCATATTCTTTAAATAATACATTAAGATTAAATACATTTTCCACGTAAATATGACCATGATCACCTAATATGACAACATTTGTTCGTTCAAAATCTCCTGCATCTTTTGATGCCTCAATGAGCGAGCCTATAATTTCATCCACACGATCTAAACACTGATTAATCGCTTCGCCTTCAACACCATGAACATGTCGAGCGTGATCTAAACACACCGAATGAATCAACATAAAATCCGGATTAAACCGTCGTATCATATCTTCTGCTATCGGTATCGCATAACCATCAACATCAATTTTATGGTCCCAGTCAAACGTTTTTAAATGTGAATCATAATACAACTCAAACACATCTGATGTACAGGCTTTCTTAAAAGTTTCATGCACTTCTTCATGGCGATTTGGCCAAATCTCAGCCAAGTTATGATTTGGTTTTCCCCCAGCCATTACCGGCCACATGACCGCTGCCGTATTAAGTCCTTTCTCATTCGCCGCGTCCACTAATGACTTCACTTTAACATAATCACTATACCAGTACCAATTCGATCCCATAATACTCCAATCCGGCATTTCTTGCTGAATTGAAGGTTGCTGATTATGATAAATCCCATGTTTGTTTGGTTTCACACCTGTAATCAGCGTCGTATGAATAGGATAAGTTAATGTCGGATAGATTTCACGGATATTTTTGACCACTGACGCCCTTTCTAGAATCCAGTGAAAATTCTTTTTTTCTTTTAAATAATCTAAGTCGGTTGTTTGTAAGGAATCAATTGAAATAACGATTAATTTATTCTGCATCACTCACCTACTCATTCAATAACGTGTTAACTTTTGCCTCTAGTTCACTAAGGATAACATCCCGATCACCATTGTTAATCCAAATGGCATCTAACGCATCCACAATTGCTTTGGATGATTCGGCATATCCCGGATTCATCGGACGTCCGGTGCAATATGTTAATTGCTCTAGTGCTACTTTATATTGAGGAATCTCTTCATAGAGCGCTAGCATTTCCTCAGCATCTTTTGCACTAATTCGAGTCGGTAAATATCCGGTGTTTTGACTCGCTTTAATTGTTTGTTCTTTTGATGTCATCCATTCAATAAATACCCATGCAGCATCTTTATGTTCATCTGAAATACTTGATGTCATAATTAGGTTTGCTCCACCCGTTGGTACTCCATATTGATTTGCTTTCGGAATAAAAGCCGTAGTGATTTCAAAACCATTATCACTTGCAATTTGAAGATTATTGGTCAAATCCCCCGTTGAACCAAACCATATAGCAGCATCTTGATTCATAACATCCGCTTTCATTTTGTCACTTTCTCCTGATGAAATCAAATGTACCGCACCTTCTTGAGCTAACTCGGAGTAAAAATCAATAATACGTTTTGATGCATCATTATTTATGTTCGTCGCTGTTTCTTCTTCATTTAATACACTGCTTCCATGTTCCATCATGAAGGCTTCAAATGTCCAAATGTAGGAATGTTGTGATAAACCGTACTTGCCTGTTTTATCATGTACCACGCGAATATATTCAGCAAGTTCATCCCAAGTCTTAGGCCCTACCGGATTAAGTCCTGCCTCTTTTATTATCGTTGTATTCATATACATGATTGGTGTACTTCGAAGGTAGGGTAAAGCATAACACTGATCTTCATAAAAGGAGTTTTTCATCAAACCTTCTTGAAAATCCGACATATCTACGCCAGATGCTTTGATGTAATCATCCATAGGCTCTAGCACACCATTCATTGCAAAGGTCTTGGTGCTTGCAATCTCCATAACCGTAACATCCGGGGTTGTTCCGGCAACATATGCAGCTTGTAATTTTTGATGCAAATCATCATAAGACCCTTGATATTCGGCATTCACATGAATACCCTTTTCCTTACCTACCGTTTCATTAAACTCATTAGTTAGAGAAATGTTATTTTCTTGGATTTTGTCCGTCCATGAATACCAAAATGTTAGTTCAACCGGATTCACACTACTTGCACCTTGCTTTGTTACCGTTTCTTCGTTCTGACATCCGACAAGCGATGCCAACACACTAATAACCATCCCTGCAACCACTACTTTTCTCAATACATTTTTAAACATTCTTCTTCTCTCCTTTGGCTTTTGTAAAATTATTTTTCTCCCATATATGTAAAAGCTTTGATAATATGTTGTTGCGCTATTACATAAACAATTAAAATCGGAATGATTAGAATCACATTCCCTGCCATCACCGTGTGATAATTAATACCACTTTCAACAAGTCTTAAAGAAACAATCCCGACCGGAAGGGTTCTCACTGTATCGTTCGTTGTCATTACTAACGGCCAAAAATAATCATTCCATGTCCCGATAAACGTTAGTAACGCTAATGTCACTACGGTAGGTCGAGCAATTGGTAACATAATTTTTAGAATAATCTTTAGCTCGCTACTTTTATCTAGTCGTGCTGCTTCTATAAGCTCTTGTGGTACTTGTTTAAACGTCTGTCTTAGCATAAAAATACCAAACGCACTTGACGCAAACGGTAAGATCAAAGACCAATAAGTATTAATCATATTCCATTTACTAAACAATAAAAATATAGGTAAAAATATTAACTGGGCCGGAATCATCATTGTTGCTAGTGTTAATGCAAATAAGATTCCTTTGAATCTAAAGTTATAGCGCGCATATGCATATGCCGCAGGGATCACAGTCAAAAACTGTAGTAGTAGTGTTCCGATTGTCACAACAATACTATTGAGCAAATACTTCATAAACAGAATTGCTTGATACGCATTAACAAAATTTTCAAAACGAGGTTGATTCACCCAAAAAGTCGGAGGAAACATCAAGGTCTCACCTAAAGATTTGATTGCGGTAATGATCATCCAATAAAAAGGAACAAAAAACAAAACAAAGATTAATACGTTCACAAAAATTCGACATCCATTTATAATATATTTTTTCATCACTGTTTTGCCTCCTATTGATAATGAACTCGTTTACTTAGCGAGTGAAAATAAAAGAATGTCATAATACTAATAAGTACCATGAGAATCATTCCAATGGCCGACGCATACCCAATTTTGTAAAAAGAAAATCCATATTCATAGATGCTATATACTAATGTGTTCGTATTATTGCTACCACCCGTCATAATATTAATAGTTTCAAATACTTTTAATCCGCCGATAACTCCTGTTAATGTTACAAAAAACAGCGTCGGTGAAATCATGGGTAATGTAATTTTGAAGAAGGTCCTAATCTTATTTGCACGATCCAATTTTGCGGCTTCGTATAGATGTTTAGGTATTCCTTGAAGTGCCGCAATAAATATCAAGGTATAATAACCAACACCTTTCCAAATATTCACAATCACAAGTGAATATATGGCTACATTCGGATCTTCTAACCAACGAATACCATCAATTCCAAAAAATCCGAGTATGTAATTGAATAATCCGTAATCTCCATCCATCATCCACATAAAAATAAAGGCAATAGAGACTAAGGAAACAATATAAGGAGCAAAAATAACACCTTGTAAAAAACGATTAATCCAGCGATTTTCTTTTAAATATAATGCAAAAATAAGTGCAAGTATAATGGATCCTAAAACCGTTCCGACCATGAATTTTAGGGTAGTCATCATAACCTGCATGAATTCTGCACTTCCAAGTAATGAGCTATAGTTCTCAAATCCAATAAACTTTTTATCACTAAGCATATTCCACTTGTGGAAACTTAAATACGTCATATATACGATCGGATAAATCATAAAAACACAGAAAATAATCATAGAAGGTGCAACTAATCCATAGGGCAACATCTGATGCGCTAGTTTGTTTTTCAATACACTCTTTGTCTTTTGTTTCGTCGCAGAAACATGTTGCGTGCTAACAAGTGTCTTGTTACCTAGTATCACTTGTTCTTCAGACATAAGCATTCTCCTTTTTTCTTATTGCAACTTGATTTTCATCAAAATAACACAGTTTCTCTTTTTCAACATAGATATATATTTTTCCTTCGTATAAATGATCCAAATCAAAAATTTTTACATTTACGCGTCCTTGCTTTGTATCTATTTTGTACAAAATCTCTGAGCCTAACATTTCATGAGTAACTACTGTGCCTTCTAACATTAGCCCCTCATCATCTTGAAATGTTTTGAATAGTTCCCCATGTTCAGGCCGAAAGCCAACATATGCACTATCCTTATCCTCCGTAGTCAAAATATTCATCGGTGGCGTTCCGATAAATTCCGCTGAAAATAAATTTTTCGGATGATGATATAATTCTATAGGCGTTCCTTTTTGCATGATTTTTCCTTCATTGAGCAAGACAATATCTGTACCCATAGACATCGCCTCTACTTGGTCATGTGTTACATAAACAAAGGTTGTTTCTAGTCGTCGATGAAGTTCAATAAGTTCTGTACGAAGTTGGCTTCTAAGCTTTGCGTCCAGATTTGACAGAGGTTCATCCATTAAAAAAACTTCCGGTTTTTTCACCATCGCTCGTGCGAGGGCAACACGTTGTCGCTGTCCTCCGGATAGTGTACTTGGTTTTCGCATTAAGTAGTCGCTAATACCCACGATATTGCAAATCTCCAAAATACGTTCTTCCCGTTCCTTCTTTGGAATTTTGTGATTAATTAAACCGAATTCAATATTGGCCTTGACCGTCATCGTCGGATACAGTGCATAATTTTGAAAAACCATTGCAATATCCCGGTCTCCCGGTTCAACTTGCTTCATATTCATTTCATTGATAAATATATCTCCACTCGTTTCTTCCTCTAACCCGGCAATCATTCGAAGAATCGTAGATTTTCCACATCCAGAAGGGCCTACTAAAACTGTGAAACTTCCTTCTTTGATCTTTAAATTCAAGTTTTCAATGATTGCCGGATTTTTGTCATATGCTTTACAAACGTTATTTAATTCTATCTTAAACATCCCTCGCATCCTCTCTATTGCTTGACTAATTGAATATATTTTTATACTATCCGATATGTATTAAATCTAATGAATATATGTGTTAAATTTACGCAAAAAAAGAATATCGAAGTTTTCCTCGATATTCTATCTTCACCATTTAATACTCTTGTCAATTATTCCAATAAAATGCCGTTGCTCTCTTGCCGGCAATATAGTCATCAAATATCTTTGTTCCTACATTTTGACTGACGCCAAGGCAGATAAAGAGGGGGATAAGGTGTTCTTCACGCGGATGACAATATCTAGCTTCCTGAAAGTTTTCCCAGTCGCCTCCTTGTTCCCACTTTTTCGCCTCGTCTTTTTCCTCACAACAAAGTTTAATTAGTCGTTCTTGAAAAACGTTGTTTTTTGGATCTTCTGCATTTCTACCTGAAAAATCGTATTCTCTCATGTTATGAAACGAAAAACCAGATCCGATAATCAAGACATTTTCATCCATCAAGGGTTGTAATGCCTTTCCAATCTTAAGATGTGTAAGCGCATCTAAATCATGATTGAGAGAGACCTGGATAACTGGAATATCCGCCTCCGGATACATTAATTTCAACGGAATATATGAGCCATGATCATAAGGACGTTGATCGTCAAGCACGCACTCAATCTGAGCAGCCTTTAATAAATTTGCTATTTTTTTCGCTAAAGCAGGATTTCCTTTACACGGATACTCAATCGCATACGCTTCTTCTGGAAATCCATAATAATCATAGATGAGTTCCGGTTCATCACTACTTTGAATCGTCACCACCGGTTCTTCCCAGTGGGCACTAAAAACAATAATTGAATCCGGGCGCGAGATGTTTGATGAAAGCTTTTTCATAAACTCCACCATTTTATCATGGGAAGGATCATGAAGTAATGGCAAGGGGCCTCCTCCATGGGAAAAATATATGGCTTGTCCTTTATTTTTAAATTCTTTTTGCTCCATATCAATCTACCCTTTCACTTATAAAAATTTTGTGTGTGATATATATTCCAACACCTAATCAACTTGTATTTTCTCGAATATTTTCTTAACGCTTCCTAATGCTTCTGACCACTCCACTTTAGATACATACGCATTATTTGATCGATATTGTTCCCAACGCTTTGCTAAAACTTCTGAAGCTTCTATCATATATATGTATTCAAATCCGTTTGTTTTGATATTGTTAAAACTACCCCGATACTGAGCTGTTTCCTGAAAATCTCTTTTTAGTAACTCTTCATTTATATCACGCCCAAATAAATGCAACAAAATATAAATATCATAATAGTCACGCATTCTTGTCGTTGTCGTTCCTCTTGATAAAATAGTTTCCAACTTTTCAACCAATACTGTTTCAAGATTATAGGCTAATATTGATATACTTCTGTCTTCTAGTAGTAGCTTAAATTGGTATTCAATTGTTAAGCTACAAATTATATACTCTACCGACTACACTTTAGCTACAAATTATCATTGCCTAAATCTATATGTGCCTACTTGGATGTGTTGTTTCTTGCGACACATTTTTTTCTTGTATTATTTTA
>Ga0334901_1000195_pt1 | contig 98160 bp, 69 predicted proteins | sample GraSluR3_MG_3_FD_207216 | JGI IMG/M metagenome (GOLD analysis project Ga0334901, IMG submission 207216) | Sludge microbial communities from methane-producing bioreactor in Wageningen University, Netherlands - Granular Sludge_15_08-R3 | ecosystem: Engineered > Bioreactor > Anaerobic >... | reverse complement strand
GATCGTATGGCCAAGTATAACCAACTGCTCCGCATTGAAGAGGAGTTGGGTGATCGTGCCGTTTATGGTTACAAGAAAATTAAATAAATAGTTTTTTTCAACCCTATTCAAAAGAGGCCTTCTCATACAACATGAGATGGCCTTTTTTCTGTTTTTAAATTTACTTTTAGAGGAACCCCCTATTTCAGGACGAGACAGCTCCTCGGTGTCTCTACCTTTATTGTACCCATATATCAACTCCCACAATTATCGGAGTTGATTTTTATGGATTTCGGCTAACTTTGTGGTTCACCTTGTGGGAACAATTTGAGAACAGTCATTGTCTTTTCCGAGTAATTCAATTTCATAAAGATATGAAGGTTTCTGCATTTATCATAAAATCTGCCAGGAAGAATGACTAAAAGACAAAACCGACATATTTCTAGTAGAAAACGAATAGAAATTGCGTTATCTATCGAAATAATGACTATTTTTGCAAAATGGAAGCACTAAAGCAATTTGGGACAGTACCGGTTGATGTGGGAGTATTGGAAACTCTTTTTACCTCTTATAAATATCCCCAAAAGAAGATTGCAAATCTTGAACAGAAAGGTAGTTTGATAAGGCTGAAAAAGGGTTTATACGTTGTTTCCCCAATGGTTTCCAATCAATTACTTTCTGTGGAGTTAATCGCTAACCATCTTTATGGACCTTCTTATGTGTCGATGCAAGCCGCGCTTCGTCATTATGGACTTATCCCCGAAAGCGTTCATACCACAACTTCACTTACATTTAAGACGGCAAAAATATACAATAATAGCATCGGACGATTTGAATACATACATTGTACTTCCGATTATTATTCAATCGGTGTTCGTCAAGTCGTGGATAATGACTGTGCTTATCTGATAGCTTCGCCCGAAAAAGCACTGTGTGATTTAATTGTTTACACGCCCCATTTGCGGCTCAGGTATGTAAAAAATATCGAAGTCTACTTAGAGGAAGATATACGCTTTGATATGGACGAATTTTATAAAATGGATGCAACTGTTTTTGAGCAATGTGCCCATGTAAGTAAGAAAAAATCCGAGATAAATAACCTTATAAAACTGCTGAAGCGATGAGTATATTCGACCAAATGTTGGCTCGTTATGAGATAAATAAACAAAGCGAACTGACAAATGCCACTTATGAAGTGATGCAGGAAATTACACTTGCAGGGCTTTATCGCGGCGGATTTTTCAATAAAGCTGCGTTTTACGGTGGTACTTGTTTGCGTATTTTCCATGGGATGGAGCGTTTTTCGGAAGATATGGATTTTTCACTTATCGCTCCAAATAACGATTTTCGACTCGAAGAGTTTTTTCCGTCAATCATCAATGAATTCAGTGCCACGGGAAAGGATGTTGTTATTTCAAAGAAAGAAAAAAGAACATTCGGGCGGGTGGAATCTGCTTTTTTAAAAGACAATACAGCGGTTTACGATCTGAAATTTCAAACCGATAAATCTGTCAAAATCAAAATAGAAGTGGATATTGACCCACCAATGAAATTTGATACCGAACAAAAATTATTGTTGCTCCCATACTCATTTATGACACGCTGCTTTGTTTTATCGGATTTGTATGCCGGTAAAATGCACGCTTTAGTATTCAGAAAATGGAAACAAAGGGTAAAAGGGCGTGACTGGTGCGATTTTGAATGGTTTGTAAGACGTGGCGTAACACTGAACTTCAGTCACTTGCAAGAGCGAATCAAGCAATTTGACGGTATCGAAATGAGTAAAGAAGAGTTTATTCATCAACTAAAAGAGCGACTTGCCACAACAGATATTGAGATGGTTAAAGAAGATGTAGCCCGATTCCTAAAAAGTACGAAAGAGTTGGAGATTTGGTCTAACGACTACTTTTTACAGTTAGCGGACATGGTAAAATTTCAGTAAAAAACGATTAACGTGAGTTCGGGATAACAATTTATCCCCAATTGGTTAATTGAGTTGACTTCTCCACTTCAAATTTGATTGAAGGCTTTTTGGAAAAGCAACAAAATGCCACCAATGCAGCAATTCACCCTTTTCGTCATGTCACCTGCTTGAAGTTGATGATTCCGGATTTCATTCTCATATTCTGTACAAAAAACGTCGGCAATACAGAAAACTTCAATAAATTTTTCGGTTGTGATCAATGGTTATACAGATTGATTAATAAAACAAATGCTGTTTGGGAACAATTTGGGAACAAATCGAAAATTTAAACCCTAACCGATTAATTATCAATTAGGGTTTTGATTATCAAGTACCCAGAGCCGGGATCGAACCGGCATGGAAGTGAATCCACTGGTGTTTGAGACCAGCGCGTCTACCAATTCCGCCATCTGGGCATGTGCAAAAAGTGAGTGCAAAAGTACGTATATTTTTGAGATAATAAAAGTGATCGCTCCTTTTTTTGCGATTGGATTCCTGATTTCTATACTGGTCCGGAATAGTTTGCTATCTTTATGTATACAATTGGATGTTGAGAAAACAATATGTCACGAAAGGGTGTTAATAATAGAGATTTGAACCTGCTTGGCGATTAGAGCGAACTTATGAAATTCCCTTTTTTTAATAACATATACCATTTTGGAAATGAGAAACAATCATAATTATTGTGTGATCATGAGCGGCGGTGTTGGAAGCCGCTTCTGGCCTTTCAGCAAAGAAGACAAACCCAAACAGTTTCTTGATTTTTTCGGTACCGGCCGTTCCCTGTTACAGAGTACCTACGACAGATTCAAAAAGATTGTTCCCCCTGAGCACATCTTTATTGTCACCAATGATGCCTATGCCGCGATGACCAAACAACAGCTTCCCGAACTTAGTGATAATCAGTTGCTGTTGGAGCCGTTACGTCGCAATACTGCACCCGCCATCGCCTTCGCTTCTTACCGTATACATGCGGTTGATCCGAACGCCAACATCATCGTGGCACCCTCTGATCACCTGATCCTGCGGGAAGATCAGTTTGCATCTGATATGCACAGCGGACTGGATTTTGTGGCAGCGAATCCGGTACTTCTCACGTTAGGAATCAGGCCAAGCAGACCCGAGACCGGTTATGGTTATATTCAGGTGGATGGCAATGACGGTCAGGGAATCGGCCGGGTGAAAGCATTTACCGAGAAACCGGACCTGGAGCTGGCGAAGAAATTTGTGGAAAGCGGTGAGTTTATGTGGAACTCGGGCATCTTTCTTTGGAATGTGAACAGTATTCTGGAGGCTTTCAGCAGTTACCTGCCTGATATCGTCCAGAAATTCGAGGAAGGCAGAGAGTTCTTTAACACCCCGCGTGAGAAGCAGTTTGTGGATGAGACCTTCCCTTTCTGTCCCAACATTTCCATTGATTACGGAATCCTTGAGAAAGCTGATAATGTCTTTGTCAATATCTCCGATTTCGGATGGAGTGATCTGGGAACCTGGGGCGCCCTTCATGAGATCTCCGATCGTGACGAGAACAACAATGCCAATCTTCAGTGCAAAGCCCTTTTCGTTGAGAGCAACGACAATGTGGTAGCCATGAGCGACAACAAGCTGGTAGTAATACAGGGACTGGATGACTACATCGTGGCTGAATCGGACAATGTGTTGCTGATCTGCAAAAAGAGTGAGGAGCAGCGCATCAAGCACTTTGTGACCGATGTCAAGTTCCGATATGGAGACGAATATGTGTAATGAATCAAACAGAAAGGATCCGGCATCTGCCGGATCCTTTCTGTTTGCAGGGGTTGTTGCTGTTTGCTATATATCGGATTAAGGTCTCTGTCACCAGTTGGTTACGGAGTGAGCATTACCGGACGGATGGATCCGTCGTTGTTGAACTCCATCCGGTCGATGCAAACCTCTCTGTGGAATCCTGCTGCATCACCCCACTTGATTCCCTCGGGATGGAAGAAGCGGTGGTAGACGATGTACCATTCATCTTTGCCCGGTATCTGCAGGGTTGAGTTGTGTCCTGTTCCATAGATTCCCTCCTCATTTTTTTTGCTTAGGATCAGGTTGTTCTCCGGAATGGTAAGCGGACCTGTCGGAGAGTTTGATGTAGCGTAGCGTACCCTGTATTCTTCACTCCGGGTATCGTTCTCCGACCAAAGGAAGTAGTAAGTGCCGTTTCTGAAAAAGAGGTGAATAGCCTCGCGGAAGGTTTTGTCGGGGGTCATCACCCTGATGGTCTCCTCCCTGATGGAGAGCATGTCCTCGTTGAGCTCTGCGACAGCCATGTAGCCATTGCCCCAGTAGAGGTAATCCTTACCCGATACCGGGTCGTGGAACACATCGGGATCAATCTCCTGTCCCCCTCTCACTCCTTCAGGCTTGAAGTCGATCAGCGGTCTGCCGGAGTCGGCAAAGGGACCGGTGGGGTTCTCTGCGACAGCCACACCGATCTTCTGGGCTGCCGTGAAGTAATAGTAATAGCGGAAGCCATCATTCATCTTTTTCTCGATGATGCAGGGAGCCCAGGCATTTCTGTCGGCCCAGGAGACATCGCTGTTGAGATCAAGGATGATCCCCTCATCTTTCCAGTCGGTCAGGTTTGTGGAGCTGAACGTTTTGAAATAGGTGCCCGACCAGCCATTGTAACCATCGCTGGTGGAATAGATATAGTATTTGCCCGTTTTATTCGAATAGAGTATATCCGGATCGGCATAGAACCCTTTCAATACCGGGTTTCTTACAGGCAGTGAAAAGGCTTCCGGCCTGCCCCATTTCGCCAGTAGGGACTTCAACTCCTCCCTTGTGATGGGAATGACGGAGCCATGACGGGGGTGGAAGTCCATGGAGATGGTGTGATCGATCACGCTGAAGTTGATCAGGTCACTGCTTTCTGTGAACTGATATGTCCCTTTCATGTAGACATCATACATCAGGATATATTTGTCGGAGTTGATCAGCGGGAAGATGCTGGATCCCTCGACCGCCTCTTTTGTCTGTTGCTTGTAATCAGGGTACTCGGTCCATTGTCCCGAGGTGAGCGAACGGGTGGTAGCGAGCCTGATACCGTTGCCGTGTCCTTCCGTCTTGTAGAACATATAAAAGAGACCATCCTTCAGCATGATGTCCCCGTCGATGCAGGACTTGCCGTTTTCGGGCAGAAAGAGAGGTTTCGGTTCACCTTCGATATCGGTGAAATCCTCATTGGCATAGGCGTAGTAGATGATGTCAGGGCCATCGCCATGTTGCATGGACCAATAGATCATGTATTTCCCGGCCTCGGGATCATAGATGGTCTGGGGTGCCCATACACGTTTCAGCTCCTCCTGTCCCTCATATTTCTGCCGGATATTGATCACCGAGGAGCTCCAGTTGATCAGGTCAGCCGATTTGAGCATCACGAAAGCCCGGTTGGAATCCCAGCCCTTGTGTGAGGTCATGTCGGTCACCACCATGTAAAACAGGTCACCCTCCTTCGTGCGCAGGATATGGGGGTCACGCACCCCGCCGGTGGAGCTGATTTCTTTGGAATCAATCACCGGCTGGTTATTGTTGAGTGTGTGGTAGTTGTAGCCATCGTTGCTGATGGCATAGCGCACCACCTCTTCCTCCACCCGGTTGCCGGTGAAGTAGGCGAAGAGATACGCAATGTATTCCTTTTCACCAAACGGATCATTGAGGAGGCGTACCTCTGCAACCTTGCCGGTGCTGCTGCCCGGGAGGGCTGTGAATTTCACGACGAGCTGCTTTTCATGCTGCAGCTCCTCCGGCAGTGAGATCAGTAGCTCCTGCTTCTCCATTCCCTCTTGTCCGGTGAGTGAGAGCGATTCAAGGCTCCGGTCGTTGACAAGGATGTCGAAGTTACGTGACCGATCGTTGTCGAAGTAGCTGATGTAAAGATAGCGGGCATTCTGCTTCACGTTTCTCATGGTGTAGCTGAACCAGCCACTCGCTTCCCGCCAGTGGATATCTTCAAAGACCCCTCTGTGGGAGTCAGCAGAAACGAGGAAATGGTCTGACTCCGGCTGTTGTTCGCCGCTGACAACCAGGTCCACCGTTTTCCCGTTCAGCTCATTGCGTCGGGTCTCCTCTTGTTCTATTGCCCGGTGCATTTTTTCTGCCTCTTCCCTGGTGGCCTGCGGCCAGTAGATGATGTAGCGTGATTCATGCAGGCTGAAGAAGGGGGTCAGCTCCATGCCCCCGGCATATCTCTCCGGGTAGAGGCTCGTGAGGAGGAAGGTGAGCGGTTTCCCTTTTACAGGCTGCAGGAGTGATGCCAGCTCTTCCGGTTTTCCCACTACCAGCGGCATACTCTTCAGCGGGATCTGTGGTCCGTGTGCAATGTGTCCGCCGCGGCTGTCATCGGCGAAGAGTCCTGTCTGTTCTTCTTCTGATGTCTTGGCAGCCAGCACGATAGGTCCATAGGCGAAGGAGTAGTAGTTGGAGTGGTCGGGAAGTTGTTCTGCCCGCATGCTCATGGGCATCTCCATCACCACGCGATCGCCCTTACGCCACCGTCTGCTGATGGCCAGATAGCCCTTTTTTTCCACTGCTGCGTACGCTTTGCCGTTGACCGTTATGCGGGGCGTTCCCTCCTTTGCCCATTCGGGATAACGGAGCATCAATGTGAAACGTTGTCTGCCCCTCGGGTTGACGGTGATTGTAGTTCTCCCTTCATTGGGGAAGTTGTTCTCCTGCAGGATCTCAGTCTGCTGTGCCCTCCATTGCAGCCTGGAGGGGATGAAGAGATTGACATAGAGCGTATCTTCGCTGTGGGCGTAGATCATCTCCCCGTACTTGGAATGGTTCTCGATGCCGGAACCCACACAGCACCACATGCTGGTATGGGGCTGTGAGTAAACCCGGTAATGTCCGGGGCGCATCTGGGTGAAATAGACCAGTCCCCCCGTGTGGGGATTTTGTGAAGAGAGAATATGGTTGTAGAGGGCACGTTCGTAGTAATCGATGTACTCGGTGCGCGGATCGGTGCGGTAGAGCATACCAGTGAGCCGCAGCATGTTGTGGGTGTTGCAGGTCTCCGGTCCTTCAATAGAGGTGACCATCCGCGAGAAGTCCTCCACATGGTTGAAGTGTTCCGATACGCTGTTGCCACCAATCGATACAGAGCGATTGGCCACCACACTCTCCCAGAAGAAGCGTGCGGCCTTGTCCCATGATTCGTTTGCTTCCAGGTCGGCGATCCGTTTGAAGCCGATCACCTTGGGTATCTGTGTGTTGGCGTGCATGCCGGTCAGTGCGTCACGCCCTGCCATCAGCGGTTCCAGCAGGAGAAGATGTGAGAACCTGCGTGCCAGCTTCAGGTATTTCACCTCACCGGTGATGGCAGCCACATCGGCAAACACCTCGTTAAGTCCCCCATGCTCGCTACGGAGCATCTCCTGCATCTGCTCGTCGGTCAGCCCCGCTGTCAGTTCAATGGCCCAGTCGCTCATCGCCACCAGCATCTCACGGGCTTCTTTCTTGCCGGCGACCAGGTAGGCATCCCTCAGTCCCGCAAAGGTCTTGTGGATGTTGTAGAGCGGTACCCATCTGCCATTGAGGCTGAACCCCCCGGCGTCGATCTTGCCCGAAGCAATCTCATCCCACACTGCTTTGCTGCCCGGGACACCACCGATGTAACCATTGCCGTTGGCCTGTTGGCATCGCTTCAACTCACTGAGCATGTAATCCAGTCGTGATTCAATCTCGCGGTCGCCGGTAGAGGCAACCATCAGCGAGAGGGCCGACAGATAATGTCCGCCGATATGTCCGTCGAGACCGCTGTTCTCCCAGTTGGTGTAGCTCTCCGCTTTCGTTGATAGTCCCGCTTCCCTGTGGAAGGGAGCCAGCAGCCTGTCAGCACTCATCTCCAGCAGATAGGCTTTGTTTAACTCTTCTGCATGCTTGAAGGGGCTCTCCAGCAGTCTCACATCATGCAGGCTGAAGGTGGCTACTTTTGACTCTACCTGCGCCTTGACGAAGAAGGCAGGGAATAGTGCAAGCAGTAGAATCAGTCTGATTGCTCTATGATTCAGTTGATACATATTGTTTCATTTTTTTTGATTCATCGGTTCGGATGGCATATCAATTCATATCATCCGCTCTGTATCTCTCTCTTTTGATCCGAATAACCGAGAGTGAGAAGGCGGGTAACTCATAATCCATCGTTTCAGAGATAGATAGCGTTGATTCTACCGGTATTGTGGTTTTGTCGTCCGGTTGCCCGCTCATGACCGTCAGGTTGGCAGCTTCGCCCTTCATGATTTCCATGTCAGAGAGGTCGATGGTGGAGGAGACCGCCACCGGTAGCAGGTTTGCAAGCTTAATGATCAGGTCACCGGTTTCTGCATCGGTCACGAATGAAGTGGCGATTCGCTTGCGTATATCCTCCCGGCTGTCTGATAGTAGGATGAGGCTTGGCAGATACTCGTTGCCCGCGTGGTTACCGAACAGCTTCTGTACGTGATAACCCACTGTGGGTTTCACTTCGCTGTTGTTGAAGTAGATCAGGTCGGGGTTCCATTGTGTGAATCCCTCTTTTGCCAGCAGGGGTGCATAGGAGGTCATCACCACGATGTCACCGTTGCGTTCCACATTGATCAGGTGGAGTGCCTCGCAGAGTGCTGTTTCCAGGTTGTTGTGGCGTCCGGGAACATGAGCGGCATACTCACCGAGGTAGACCGTGGCTTTCGAACGGTCGTACCGGTCATAGAAATCCTGGTTGTTGAGGTACCACCCGGGAGGCTGATAGTAATGTTCGTCCACCAGCTCCAGTCCCATCTCAGTTGCCAGGTTCCACCCCTCGATGTAGTCCGACCCCTCGCTGAAGGGCCCGGCGGTACCGATCACGGTGACCTCGGGATACTGTTTTCTGATGGCGTCGTGGATCATCCTGAACCGCTCCCTGAAGATGTCGGAGATCAGATCTTCGTTACCCACACCGATATATTTCAGGTTGAAGGGTTCGGGATGTCCTGCTTCGGCTCTTTTCCTTCCCCATTCCGATTTCGCATCGCCGTTGGCATACTCGATCAGGTTCAGGATCGACCGGATGTAAGCACCCATCTCCTCCATGGGGATCCCTCCCTGTTGTCCTCCTATCTCACAGCCGTGGTGTGCCGAGTTCTGACAGGGAACACCGGCTGCCACCACCGGGATCGGTTCGGCACCGATATCATCACAGAACTGGAAATACTCGAAATAGCCCAGTCCGAACGACTGGTGATATCCCCACAGGTTGCGTTGCGGCTTACGTGCTTCGAGCGGACCGATGGTGTTCTCCCACCGATAGATGTTGCCGATGCCGTCGCCGTGGGCCACACAGCCGCCAGGGAAGCGCATGAAACGGGGTTTGAGGTCCGCCAGCGTCTCTGCCAGGTCGGCCCGCATCCCGTTTTTGCGTCCCTTGAATGTCTTTTGAGGAAATAGCGAGATCATATCGAGCTCCACCCTTCCTGTTTGCTGCGGTATCAGCTCAATGCTTGCTTCGGATGTTGTACCGGTAGCTGTAATGACAGCTTTCATTTTTTTCCATCCTGTACCAACTCTAGCAGTGGTGGTTTCTCCATATGACTCGCCGTTTTTGCCGGTGAGCCGCACCTTGACGGGACCTCTTCTTTTCTCGGGACTCCTTGCAAAAAGTGACAGGTCATACTTCTCTCCCGCCTTGACCGGGATGCCACTGAATCCCTCATTGATCAGTGCAACACCTTTATCCTCAATCTCCAGCACCGCGTAGTGCGGGTTGTTGGGGTGAATGGGAGAGAGGGTGTCAATCGTAAACGCATCCGCATGGGTTGAGCTCCAGGCATAGCGGCTGTTCCAGTATTTATCACGCCCTTCCTTGTCGCTCAAAGCATATTCAAATCCGCGGTTTTGTAACAGCTCCGCATAGAGCCCCCCGTCGGCAGCGTAGTTGATGTCCTCATAGAAGATACCGATCAGCAGGTCACTGATCGTTTTCTTCCGCTGTCTGTCCGGCGTGATGGCAACCGTGATGGGCTCGCTGAAACGATCGGGATTCATCGCCACCCGTTCACTGTTCTGAAGTTGTTTAAAAGCAGCCAGTCGCTGTGCGCTGATAAGCCGGTCAATCACTTCCCAAGACAGATGATGCACCGTTCCCTTCTTTGTTGCACCGCCGATTGTCAGTTCACTCCTGTTGTCCGGATGCTTCTCCGGTCTTGTGGCGGGCGAAAAATGCCTGAAATCGTTGGTAAAGCTTTTGAAGAGACCTTGGGTTGGCTTGTCGCTTTGCCAGATGATATGAAACCCTTTTTTTTGCGCATCATATACGATCTCCGGGTAGAGGCAGTTGCCCCCGGGCATCAGCACCGGGTATGACTGCGGCTGCCAGTAGACCAGGTCAGCAGAGACTGTATGGGCCACTGCCCCATCCTCCTGGTTCAGGCTCCAGGTGCAATGCCATTGCCCGTCAGGTGCATGGTAGAGGAATGGATTGTACATCCTTTTCTGGGAGCCCCATCTGCCATAGTCTGATTTTAGAAAGGTGTGGTGGTGGCCGATTGTATGCCAACTCAGCTGGTCGTTGCTCCAGGCAAAATAGAGACCGCTCCCGTTCTCTTCGCCATAGGCAAAGAGATAGACTGAGTCCGGTTCGTTGGCATACAGACCCTTCTTTGTCGGTAAAACAAACAGGAGTACTGTAATGAAAACCGGCAAAAATATATTCCTCATTATTGTAGGTTTAGGATGGGATCATCTTCTCTTCCGTGAATTTTCCCAACTGTTGATATTTCTTGTAGAGTTCATTGTAGCGGGTATGGTGCTCGTTGTTGGGGTGGTAGGTGGTGACAAAGCCCTGTCCCATGGCATCCTGCGCCTCTTCCACCTTTTCGTAGATACCGGCTACCACGGCTCCAAACATGGCGCTGCCAAAGGCGCACGACTGTTCTGTGCGGGCCACCTTGATCGACATGCCCAGCACGTCGGCCATGGTTTGCATCACGAAAGGCGATTTTAGGGAGATACCCCCGATACCGACCACCTGTTTGATTTCCACACCGTTTTCGAGGATACGGTCCACAATGGCTTTCGACCCGAAGGCAGTAGCCTCCACCAGAGCCCGGAAGATCAGGGGTGCTGAGCTGCCCAGCGTCAGCCCCGTGATGGAGCCCTGCAGCAGCTGGTTCGCATCGGGTGTGCGGCGCCCGTTCATCCAGTCGGTAGCCAGGATGGTGCTCTCGCTCATCGGCACCTTCTCAGCCTCTTTCGTCAGTGCGGGGATAATGGCATCTGTCGCCTCAGCGATCAGCTTCTCCCGTGTCTCTGCATCAATCAACTCGCTCTTGCCGATGATGTTGCGAATGGGCCACTCCAATACTCTTCTGAACCATGCGTAGATATCACCGAAGCCGGACTGCCCTGCTTCCAGGCCGATCATGCCGGGGATAACCGATCCGTCTACCTGTCCGCAGATGCCGGGTACCAGCTTGTCACCCATCTCCTCGTAAGGCACCGCCATGATATCGCAGGTAGAGGTGCCGATCACCCTGACAAAGTCACCCGGTTTGATTTCCACCCCCACGGCACCCATGTGGCAGTCGAAGGCACCCACTGCCACTGCCACGTTGGTCGTTAGCCCCAGTCTATGAGCCCACTCCTGCGACAGGTAGCCCACCTTTGTGTTACTTGGATAGGTGTCACGATAGAGCCGTGAGCGGTAACCGGCCAGCAGCGGGTCGAGGGTGGTGAGGAACGCCTCTGAGGGCAATCCTTCCCACCCTTCGTGCCACATCGCCTTATGGCCTGCCGCACAGCGGCTTCTTGGCATGGTCTCCGGTTTACTGTTTCCGGTGATCAGCCCTGGCAGCCAGTCGCAATGCTCTACCCAGGAGTAGGCGGCTTTGCGTACCGCTTCATCTTCGCGCAGGATGTGCAGCATCTTGGCCCATACCCATTCGGAGGAGTAGATCCCTCCCTCGTAGGCGGTGTAATCGATCTCCCACTCCTTTGCCAGCTTGTTGATCTCATCAGCCTCTTTGATGGCGGTATGATCTTTCCAGAGCACGAACATGGCGTTGGGGTTCTCCGCGAATGCAGGGAGCAGTGCCAGCGGGGTGCCCTGCTGATCGGTCAACACAGGGGTAGATCCGGTGGTGTCGAACCCCATTCCCACCACCTTCCCGGCGGTACCTTCCGGCGATTTGGAAAGTGCCTCACGGATGCTCTCCTCCAACACTTCGATGTAGTCGAGCGGGTGTTGACGGTAGCGGTTGCTCTGCGGATCGCAATAGCTTCCCTTCATCCAGCGGGGGTAATATTTCACCGAGGAGGCAATCTCATTGCCATTGGCGGCATCGACGATGATGGCACGGCATGAATCAGAGCCGTAATCCAGTCCAATTACATATTCAGTCATACTCTTTTGATTTCGTTATTCGTATCCCGTTTCATTGCTTCTGTGATCGGAGGATGCTTACTGAAGTGATTTGTTCAGCAGATAATAGACCTCGTTCACCCTCAGTTCGAACTTGAAGTTCTTGATGGTGGTATCCTTGTCGATGGTCACCAGCTCGATACCGGCGATATCGGCATAATCTTCAAAATATTCGTTGGTGAGGGCATAGCTGAAGGCGGAGTGGTGTGTACCGCCCGCATAGATCCAGGCTGCGGCCCCGATCTCCAGGTTGGGCTGCGGAATCCAGAGGGAGCTGGCTACCGGCAGTTTTGGCAATGCAGCCTCCGGTTCCTTCACATCCACGTTGTTGACCACCATACGGAAGCGGTTGCCCATGTCGATGATGGTGGAAGCGATACCGGTGCCAGGGTCGGCAGTGAAGACCAGACGTGCCGGGTCGGCTTTGCCTCCTATACCGAGGGGGTGAACCTCCAGGCGGGGTTTCTGTGAGGTGATATCGGGTGATACCTCCAGCATGTGCGACTGGAGGATGGCACTCTGCTCACCCTTGAAGTGGTAGGTGTAATCCTCCAGGAAGGAACATCCACCCTTCAATCCTCTCGACATCACCCAGATGGTACGCAACAGCGCAGCGGTCTTCCAGTCGCCTTCCGCACCGAAGCCGTAGCCTTCAGCCATCAGGCGCTGGCTGGCCAGTCCCGGGAGCTGATTCAAACCGTGAAGGGCATCGAAGTTGGTGGTGAACGCCTTGGCATTCTTGTCCTTTAGAAAACGGCGCAGTGCGATCTCGATGCGTGCAGCCTCGCGTACCTGACCATGGTCCTTGGCTCCCTTCCTGCAGTTGTCGGCAAAGTTGTAGAGTTGTTCAAATTCTGCAACAAGCTGATCCACATCCTCTTCTGTTACTTTGTCCTGGTAGGCCACCAGGTCGCCGATGGAGTAGTAGTCCACGTGGTATCCCAACCTCAGTTCAGCCTCCAGACGATCTCCGTCGGTCACCGCAACGTTGTTCATGTTGTCACCGAAACGTACGATCACCATCTCCTGGGCATCTGCCCAGGCTGCTGCCACGCGCATCCAGACGGCAATCCGTTCCTGCACGTTTTGCTCAGACCAGTGGCCCACCACCACTTTGCGGTTCTTGCGCATGCGGGTGACCATGTGGCCAAATTCGCGGTCGCCGTGAGCAGACTGGTTCAGGTTCATGAAGTCCATGTCGATCTCACTCCAGGGGATCTCCTTGTTGAACTGAGTGTGCAGGTGAAGCAGCGGCTTGTTATAGTTCTGCAATCCCTTGATCCACATCTTTGCCGGTGAGAAGGTGTGCATCCAGGTGATGATGCCGATACAACGTGCATCACTGTTTGCTTCCTTGAAGATTTTCTCAACCTCCGGCGATGAGTTGGCAGTGCCCTTGTAGACTACTTTCACCGGGAGCGTCCCAGCTTCATTGAGTTGTTTCACGATCTCTTCCGAGTGTGCATTCACGGTCACCACCGCATCGCCTCCGTAAAGGAGCTGTGCTCCGGTGACAAACCATACTTCCTGGTTGTTGAAGAATTCCATATTGTTTTTTTTACTTGTTGATATTTGTTGTATTTTTTATTTCTGTCCGTAGTAGGCGTTGGGGCCATGCTTGCGAGAGAAATGTTTTTCAATGAGCCATGGGTTCATGGTGAGCTGTGGGTTCACCTGGCGCGATATGAAGGCCATCTTGGCCACCTGCTCCATCACCACGGCATTGTGTACTGCGTCATGCGGATTTTTCCCCCATGCAAACGGCCCGTGATTTTTCACCAGCACACCCGGTATATGGGCAGGGTTTAACCCCTTGAATCGCTCGATGATCACGGTGCCGGTATCTTTTTCATAATCACCCATGATCTCTTCTTTTGACATGTCACGGGTACAGGGAATGTCATCGCTGAAATAGTCGGCATGGGTGGTGCCGATGTTGGGGATGTCACAGCCTGCCTGTGCCCATGCGGTGGCGTAGGTGGAGTGGGTGTGTACTACCCCACCTGTTTCGGGAAATGCCTTGTAGAGCTCCAGGTGGGTAGCGGTATCGGAGGAGGGTTTATATTTACCCTCCACCCTGTTTCCTTCCATGTCAACCACTACCATATCTTCAGCTTTCATTCCCTCATAGGAGACACCGGATGGTTTGATTACCACCAGCCCACGTTCACGGTCGATTCCGCTCACGTTGCCCCAGGTGAAGATAACTAAGCCATGATCTACCAGATCGATGTTGGCACGGAACACTTGTTGTTTCAGTTCTTCTATACTCATGTTAAAATCTTATTGTAGTTCAAGCATTACAACCGACTTCGAAGGCAACAAGATTGAGAGGTTGCCATTTTTTAAGGATGCTCCCTTGAAGTCGGTAACACTCACCTTGTCAGGTTGTTCGAATGAGTTGTAGTCATTAATTTTTGCAGAGGTGAGCATCTGACCACTTACTTTTTTTACCGATGCCCCAATCAGCTGTGTGCTGATTTGTTGTTCGTTATTGGGGTCTGCATTCACCAGTGTAATGTGAATCTTGCCATTTTCATCTTTCGATGCAGAAACGCTGACAGCATCAATCTCTCTTTCACCCTGACGGTATTTGGTGCTGGTAAAGGAGATGGGCAGAAGAGTTGCATTCTGATGTACCTTATAGAGATAAAATGCCCAGTAGGTAGGTGTGCGCAACATCTTATCTTCATCGGTCAAGATCACAGCCTGCAGCACGTTCACGGTCTGCGCCAGGTTGGCCATCTGCACGCGGTCGCTGTGCGCGTTGAAGATGTTAAGGTTGATACCGGCTACGATGGCATCGCGCAGGGTGTTCTGCTGATAGAGGAAGCCTGGGTTTGTGCCTGGTTCCACGTTGTACCAGGTACCCCACTCGTCGATGATCATGCCCACTCTCTTCTGCGGATCGTAACGGTCCATGATGGCTCCGTGCTTGGTGATCAGTTCATCCATGAAGAGGGTTTTTTCGATGGTGGTGAAATATTCCGCTTCATCGAATTGAAGAGCTGATCCTTTGTCGCTCCAGTCTTTCGGGACGGTGTAGTAATGGAGCGAGAGGCCCTGCATGTGACGTCCGGCATTCTTCATCACTGTTTCGGTCCAGTTGTAGTCACCCCCGTTGGCACCGCAAGCGATTTTGTATACCCGGTTGTCGCCATAGTTTCTGGCGAAAGTGGCGAAATGGCGATAGAGGTTGGCGTAGTAATCGGGTTCCATGTTGCCACCACAACCCCAGCTTTCGTTGCCGATACCCCAGAATTTCACTTTCCAGGGCTCTTCACGACCGTTCTGGCGCCGCAGGTTGGCCATCGGGCTCTCACCATCGAAGGTGACATATTCGACCCATTTCGACATCTCTTCCACCGTGCCGCTACCCACGTTGGCGCTGATATAGGGCTCGGTACCCAGCTGTTCGCACAGGTCAAGGAACTCATGGGTGCCGAAGCTGTTGTCTTCCACCACGCCACCCCAGTGGGTGTTGATCATCTTGGGTCTTTGATCATGCGGTCCGATGCCGTCCATCCAGTGATACTCGTCGGCAAAGCACCCTCCCGGCCATCGCAGGTTGGGTATCTGGATCTCTTTCAGCGCTGCCACCACATCGTTGCGGATACCGCGTGTGTTGGGTGTGGAGGAATCTTCACCCACCCAGTACCCGCCGTATATACAGCGTCCGAGGTGTTCGGAAAAATGGCCGTAAATGTGGCGGTTGATGGTGTTTGCTCCACGGTCGGCTTCAATGATCAATCGGTTCTGTGCATTAAGGGCAGTGCTGCCGATCAACAGCAGTGTCAAAATCTGGAGAGTTCTTTTCAGTTTCATGGGTTTCAGTTTTATGTTGAATGATTGAATTTCAATTGGAATATTGCGATCGACAAACATTTCCGGGATCAGATGAGGGTTTACCCTCAATGGCCAATTAATGAGTGTAAAGTTAATACTTATTTTATTCAGATCCTATAGGAGCCTCAATTTGTTACGATGAATCCACCCTCCGGTTGCAGTGTCACCACCAGTTCTCCCTTTGCAGTTAGTTTCTGTTGCAGGAGCTGTGCAGTTCTGTCATTCCTGTCGTTATAGAGAAGCAGACTCTTTCCGGTCAACATCGGCAGTCTGAGGGTGATCATTTTTTCTTCTTTCCCGGCATTGATGCCCGCCACGTACCATTGTTCTCCATGACGCCTGGCCAGCACCACATATTTACCCGGATACCCGTCGATGAGGAGAGTCTCATCCCAAAGGGTGGGGATCTTTTTCATGAAGTCGATCACGAACGAGGGTTGCTCCGTCAGGTTGTTGGGAGTGATACCGAAATTCTGGATGGGCGACTGAAACAGTACAGCTGTTGCCATCTGGAAGGTCTCCGTTGTCCTGCGGGTGGTTCCCCCGTCGTTGTTACGGTTGTGTCGTTTGTTGAGCAGCACGGGACCGAAGTCCATCGATGCCACGCTGTTCCGGATGAAGGGGTGCAACGCTGCGTTGTATGCTTCGTGATCGTTGGCGTGCTGTGTGAAGATCAGGTTTTCAGATGCCAGTACCGCCTCGCTGCCGGCAAAGTTGGGATACATCCGTTCCCATCCGCGGGGGAGGGTGCATCCATGAAAGATAACCGTCAGCCCGTAATCGTTGGCGTCCGACAGGATCTCTTCATAGAGCTTCATGGTCTCCTGCTTGTCCCCGCCAAAGAAATCGACTTTGATCCCTTTCACACCGATGCTTTGCATCCATGCCATCTCCTTTTTGCGGACAACAGATCGGTTCATGCGGTTCTTGGGTCCCTGTGGTGCGTCGCTCCAAAAGCCGTTGGAGTTGTACCAGAGGGCAATCCCTACATTTTTGGAAGCGGCATATTGTGCCAATTGTTCAATCTTTTCCTTGCCGATACGGCTCTCCCACCAGTTGTCGATGAGTACCAGTTCATAACCCATCTCTGCCGAGAGGTCGATGAATGATTTCTGGTCGTCGTAGTTGATGCTTCCGTCCTGCCAGAGGAGCCAGCTCCAGGTGGAGCGACCGAACCGGTACTCCCTTGAGGGTTCATAAAGTGGTTCAACCAGGTCGAATGCGATGGTGGTCTCGACAATTGGTTTCAGGTTGTCACCCACGGTGATGGTGCGCCAGGGAGTCACCCCCGGTAATGGGATAGCAGGATTGGCGTTGCCGATACTGTTGTTCTCTCCCTCTTCCGGGTAGGCGATGGTGTAAAGACCCTCAGCAGTACCCTCACTCAGCTTTGAGCCGCAGTAACGGCTGTCGACACCAGTCTCGGAGAGCAATGCCCAGCCATTGTCGCCCACATGGAACAGTCCGGGGAAGGTGTATCCCAAGCCATATCTGGAAGGTGTGCCGATTGGTTCATCAGGCAGATATTCTTCTTCGTAGCTGGGTTTGGTTCTCATCCAGCCGATCATGGGTGTCGCCTGCGGGGTGAGGAAGGTAGTGGTGAAAGAGGGGAAGTTGAACCCGGTCAGTTCTTTTTCGATGATGCAACGGGCAGTCTCACCGTTCTGTGCCAGTGAATAGCGGAATGCGATGTCGTGGTTGCTCACCCGGAAGGTGATGCTGAACTGTTCCTTCTCTGTTGTCTCATAGGTGCAGGTCACTTCGTTGGCCAGGTAATCCACCCTGCTTTGTTTGATCTTTGGTTCCTGATAGGAGTGTTGTATGGTTGTCCCATTCGTTTCTACCAGTATCAGGTTACGACTGAAATCGCTTACATTGGTGATCAGTCCCAGGGGCGAATCTTCCAGTATAATCCTTTCCTTGTAACGGACGCTGTATGTGAGCTCTCCATTCTCCAAATTGATATCTGCCTGCAGCTTATTGTCGGGGCTGCTGATCTTTATGTTCTCTGAAGAGAGCGGAATCAGAAACGAAAACAAGAAGAGACTCAGTATAAATCTTTTCATCGGTTCATATGTTGATATCTGCACAAAAATAACATATTTATCCAACTAACAGGTAGAGAAATGAGTACAGATGGTGGATTTATTCAACAAAAGCTGGATGAGCGTGCTCATCCAGCTTTTGTGTTGACTCTCCAGCTTTTATGACGGGAATGTTATCCTGTTATTACAATTTGATCTTGTAAATATTGAATGTGTGGGGATCAATCGCTGACTCCAGCTTATGGCCGTCGATCACGATTTCACTTTCAACGGGGACAATCAGCGTGGGGTTGGCGATTGTGTTTTCAGCATCCGGCTCATCCGATTTCAACTGTATGACCCTGCCGTTAGTGAGATTCTCACTCTTTTTTAATCCATTGACGTTTATCTGAAGCGGTTGTCTCTTCTCCGATGTGTTTACGATTTTCACAATCACCTCGCTCTGATCGTTGTCCCATACGGCGCTCGCGAAGAGTCCGTTTTGTCCATCCGCACCGGTAATCGCTATTCCGTTCATCGTCAGCGGCAGCACATGGGTTCCTTTGTTCAGCGAGAACAACTGCTGCACGTAGTAGCTTACGGTTTTCACACTGTGCAGGTTGTCAAACCAGATCATGTCGGGACGCCACTGCCACCCTTCCACATGCGCGAAGAGAGGTGCATAGGTGGCCATGTGAACGATGTCGGCATTACGCTCCATTCCGGTCATGAAAGCTGCCTCCAGGAGTGAGGTGTAGAAGTGGTTCCATTTCTTTCCTTTTCCGTGGCAGGCATACTCGCCGGCGAACACTTTGGGTCCCTTGCGGTCGTAATTGTCGTAACGTGCTCCCTCGCTGAGGAACCAGCTTTCAGGGCGATAGAAATGTTCATCCACCAGGTCGACCTTCAGCTTTTTCATCTCAGGCCAGAGGTATTCAAACTGTTCACCTTCCGAGCCGGGGCCGGAACCGCCAATAATCATCATTTCGGGGTATTGCTTGCGGATTGCTTCTACGAAGGGTTTCAGTCGTACCACATATTCCTCTCCCCATTGTTCGTTTCCAATAGCGATAAATTTGAGGTTAAAGGGCTCTGCGTGACCCATTTCTGCCCGCACCTTGCCCCATTCGCTATCAGGGCTGCCGTTGGCGAACTCAATCAGGTCGAGCGCATCACGGATGTATCCATCCAGATCACATACAGCCACATGTGCATGCTCTTCCTCATTCTGAAACTGACATGCCAGTCCCACACTCAGTACCGGTAGCGGCTCGGCACCCAGTTCTTCCGAAAGAAGGAAATACTCGTAGAAACCCAGTCCGTAGCTCTGGAAATAGTCAGGAAAAAAACGATGAGGGAAAGTATAGTGCCAGCGGTTTTCGTTCAATGGCCTGTTCTCAACCGGCCCCACACTTTTTTTCCAGTCATAGCGTGTTGCCAGGTCTGTACCCTCTACAATACATCCTCCCGGGAAACGGAAGACGCCCGGACGGATGTCATAAAGGGCCTGTGCCAGATCCTTACGCAGTCCATTTTCATGTCCGTTCCATGTGTCAACGGGAAAGAGCGAGATATGCTCCAGATCAACACTGTTTCCTGATTCCAGGAAGATACGTAACATCGCCTTGGGTTGTGTTTCCGGTGATTTGAATACCAATTGATATTTCTTCCACTCTTTTGAATCGACGACAAGCGCCTCTGATACCAGTGCCTGATGTTCACCCATCGAAGAGTAGTGAATTAGCTGCACCCTGATCTCACTTGCTTCACCCGGTACGCGGGCCCATACAGAGAAACGATACTCTTTCCCTTCTTCTATTCCAATTCCGAAAAAACCCTCGTTTTGTAGTCCGGTGCGTTTGTGAGCATGTCCGGGATCATCGAGACGTACATAGTGCGGGTTTCGTTCAAAGGGACCGTCATCCTTCAATGTCACCTTTCCATATGTCTCCCATCCCATAAAGCTTTGCGGGAACTCAAAGGAGCGGTTCTTGATTAATTCGGCATAGAGACCCCCGTCGGCTGCATAATTGATATCCTCAAAAAACAAACCGTACATGGTGGGTTGAATTTCAGCCCCCTTCCTGTTTGCCTGGATCGTCATTTCGTTGGTCTGTGCATGGAGGGCGAAGCCAAAAGAGAGTGCCAGCAAGGCAGCGAATAAAATCGTACAATTCTTCATGTCTGATTATTTTATGTGGTGGTTATTTTATGCGTTTTCCCCACACCGAACGACCCTCATCATCCAGTCCGGTAAAAAGGAGTGTATGCTTCTGGTTTTCCCAGTCCTGTCCGGTAAAGATAAACAAATTACGGATGGTATCCCTGCCCAAAGATAATGATAATGTTTGGTTTTTTTTAGCAAAGGTCCAGGAACCGTTGTCGCCTGTGGTGCCGTCTGCGTTCAGATTCAAATGAAATGAATTGTTCCACTCCTCCTCTTTCAGGCTGCCCTCTCCCCACAATATCTGCCCTGCTGCCAGCTGCCGATCGTAGGTCGATTCCCGGATGCGGATCAACTCCCATTCACCGGCAACATCCTGTGTCGAAACCACCCGTTCTGCGTCACCGGCATATCTTTGGGGAGATACTACAGGCCAGCCGTCAGGGGTGAAGAAGAGCTCCCTGAGATGCAGCACCATCAGGTGGTTTCCCGGTGAAAGGCGACCCTGGTGTGCCATGTAGTAACGCCCCTCTTCTGTTGCCAGGATGCCACAGTGTCCCGTGCCTGCCCATCCGGGATGATTGTCGAACCGGTAGGGGGCTGTAATGATGGGGAAGTTGTTGAGGGTATCGTTCATGTTCTTACCGAAATAGTCGTAAAAAGGTCCTTCCGGTTTGTCTGATCGACCCACACGCACATTGTAGGTGGTCATCAGTGGATCATAAGAGACGAAAAGGAAGTATTTTTTCAAATCAGGGTTGTAAATGATCTCCGGTGCTTCAAGGTTATCTTTACGATAGTTGGCTCTTCGGGCTATCAGATGTCCCAGGTCATCTCGCTTCATGGTTAATCCTGTGGCCGGGTCGAGTTCAACGCAATACAATCCCCCAAAATAGGATCCGTAATGCATCCATATCCTGCCATTGTCCGGATCTTCAATTACACTCGGGTCAATGGCATTGACCGGTGTAAGGCTGTTGCTTTTCACTACTGTGCCTTTTTGCTCCCATGGTCCTTCCGGAGAGGCGGACTCAGCCAGGCCAATCCAGGATGTTTTTTTGCCGAATGCTGATACACTATAATAAAGCCTGTATCTATCCCCCTGTTTCATTACATAGGGAGCCCAGATGTTCGTCGCTCCTCTGCCTTCATTGTGGGTATGCACCCAGTCAACAGCCTCTTTCGGGATCCCGGGGAAAGCCCATCCCACAAACTCCCAGTGAACAAGATCTTTGGACTTCCTGATCTGGATGTTCCCCAGCGGTACATTCATCTCCCTGGCTCTCTCCTGGTTTTCCGCGAAGATGGCATCAGTGGAATAGATGTAGTAATCATCGCCAAATTTTTTTATTGCCGGATCATGTACATTGTATGTTCCCCATTCTTTGTAATGTTCCATTGCCGAGAGGGGAGCGTAGTCATCGATCCACGGATTCACTTTCGCCTCCGGGCTAAATGATGGTTGCACTTGTTTGCAGGAAAACAAGAATAGTGACAGGCAAGTAGTAAAAATTGAAGTGAACTGCAGCAGGGTGTGTTTTTTTTTCACGTTGTCTTTTTCCGTTTGAGATTCTTCTACAAACAAAATGTTATTTTTTAACGAAAAGGTAGAGAAATGAACACAGATGGTGGATTATTGGATGAATTGACAAAATAGGTTTATTTTTAACTAATTTAGGTTGATTATTATTTTTACTTTTGTGTGTAGTGAAAGGGTATCATGAAAAGGAAGTTTTTTTATTTAGTAGCCATCCTGATTCTTCATTCTCTCTTTATATCTGCACAGAGATTAACCGGTGAGGAGTATACCACTCAATTCGTCACGATGGATGACGGATTGTTGCATCATTATATTGATGACATTTACAAGGATGTGACCGGTTACCTCTGGATCTCAACCGGAGGAGGACTCTCCCGGTATGACGGATACAAGTTTGTGCACTACAACATGAACTCGTTTCCTGTAGCCATTAAAGGGAATTTTGTACACAAGGTGTGTGAAGATGATTTCAACCGCCTCTGGATTGTTTCGGAGGGAGGTCTGGATGTGATGGATTTATGGCATCATCAAAAGGTGGAGCTGTTTTCGGGTATTGATTCACTCAACTTGTCGTTTCTTGAAAACCCGGTGTTCAATATCATGAAGGATACAAAGGGTGACATCTGGTTGTATGCCAGTAAGATATACAAGATCCTGCTTTCCGAAGAGGGTGACATCCAGGATGTTCTGATTTATGAAGATGATCTGCATGCTGAACTGTTTGTGGCGCTGGCCGATATGGACAATGATGGAAATGTCTGGGCCGGTTTCAACAATCAAATATTCAAGTTGTTCCCATCAGAAAGAAACCAGTTAAAAGCGATACCTGTATCTGAGAAGCTGAAGTTTGGTGCCAAAACCATGATCATGAAATTCCTGCTCAAGGAGAATGATGTATGGATAGGCACTGACCGTGGTCTGTACAGGTATTACAGGAACGAAGATGTGTTGAAGGTATACAGGAGCCAGGCTGGCGATCCTCACTCTCTGTCGCATGATTATGTCTCGGAACTGGCATTGACCGATTCCAGGCAGTTGATCGCCGGCACACTGAGAGGGATTAACATTTATAACACCTCATCCGATGCATTCGACCAGATAGTAGCAGCGCACACAAGCGAGGGTTTCGGATTGAACAGCAATTTCATCAATACGATTTTTACCGAAGAGGGGATGATATGGTTGGGCACCGAAACAGGGGGGATCAACAAATTGACTCCCAGGAATGCGTTTATCAGGAACTATACGCACGACAAAAACGTGGAGGGCTCAATGTCGCAAAACCCTGTTAACGCGATTCTGGAAGATGAAGATGAAAATCTGTGGATTGGAACGGTTGAGGGTGGTCTAAATCTGAAGAGAAAAGGGGAGGAGGTTTTCACTCATTACACCGCTTCGTCAACCGCAAGGTTGAGTCACAATTCAGTGAGTGCATTGTGCATGGATGATGAGCAGCGTTTGTGGACCGGCACCTGGGGCCTGGGTGTGACCCTGCTCGACATTACGGATCCGGGAAAAAGGCCGGTGAGGTACATCCATTCCGGTCAATATCCCCAATTCCTGGTCGATTTCGTCGGGGCACTCACTTTTGACAGGCATAACAATGCCATGTGGATCGGAACGAACCAGGGTCTCTTCTGCTACGATATTGAAAAGGAGAGCCTGGAAAAACCCTTCCGTGACAACCTGTCGGATCAAATCAACGGAATCATAGGCTCGGTGATCGACAACGACAACCAACTATGGATGGGGTGTGCGGAAGGGGTATATGTCATTGATCTGAACCGGCAGGAGGACCATACTTTTTCATATGTTCACCTGAAGTATAAGCTCGACGATCCCCAATCGAAGCTGATTGAGCGAATAACCAGTTTTTGCATCGATTCCGAGGGCGTTATGTGGCTGGGAAGCGACGGCTTCGGCATTTACAAACGGATGACCAATGAGGATGGATCATACACATTTCAATCCTACACAACCTCCGATGGACTGGCCAACAACAATGTGAAGGGTCTGCTGGAGGATGAGAGGGGTAATCTGTGGATCAGTACGATTAACGGGTTGTCCTGTTACAACAGGAACAACAACAGCTTCACCAATTATTACGAGGAAGATGGTCTTGTCTCCAGCCAGTTTTACTGGAACGCATACGCTAAGGCGAAGAGCGGACTGCTCTATTTTGGCACCCTTGACGGACTGGTGGCTGTGGACCCGGAGATGATACGATCGAATAATGCAGCATTCCGGGTTACATTGACCGATTTCTACGTGAACAACGAAAGAGTGAACCCGGGCAAAATCATCAGAGAAGACATCTCCGTGGCGGATGAAATCATCCTGCATGAAAAGACCCGATCCTTCTCGATCGATTTCTCAGCCCTTACTTACCGGGCCATTAGCAATTATGTATATGCCTATCGGCTTATGGGGTATGATGACAACTGGATTGAACTGGAGAAAAATGCCCATACGGTGACCTATATGAACCTGCCGGCCGGTACTTATCAGTTTCAGGTTAAGTATGTGCCAAAAGAGAGGCTGGATACAGGAGAGGTGACACAGATCAATCTCCGGATCAAACCCTATTTCTATAAAACCGTCTGGTTCATCTCCCTGATGCTCCTGCTGGTTGTGCTTGCGATCATCATGCTCCATATCTGGCGGGTCCGATCATACGAGCATCAACAGAAGGTGCTGAAGCAAATCGTGGATGACCGTACCGAGGAGATTGAGAAGCAGAAGGGTGTCTTGACAACTCAGAAAAATGAGCTGTCACAGCGCAACCTGCTTTTAAGTGAACAGAATGAGAAGATCACGCGGCAGAAAGAACAACTGGTGGAGATGTCGCGGAAAATGCGAAAGATGACCACGGAGAGACTCGACTTTTTCACCAATGTGTCACATGAGTTTCGCACCCCTATCACGTTGATAGCAGGGCCAGTAGAAAGAGCACTTAAATTGAGTACCAATCCCTACGTGATTGAACAGTTGCATTTTGCCGAAAGAAACTCCAAATATCTGCTGACACTGATCAATCAACTGATGGATTTCCGCAAAATCGAATCCAATAAGCTGGATGTGAGCTACAGGAAAGGAGATTTCCGGGATTTTATTGAGTCGGTGGTTACTCCTTTCGATTTTCAAGCCGGTGACAGGGATATTCAGTTGCTGAGGAGGTATGATCTATCAAATCCTGACTTTTATTTCGATGATGAAGGAATACGCAAGATCCTGACCAACTTGATATCCAATGCCATCAAATACACACCCAACCGGGGGGTGATCACGGTTTATGTGAAATCACTCAGGGAGCGCACAACCAACAACGAAAAATTGTACCTTGCTGTGAAGGATAGTGGTACAGGGATCCCCGAGGAGGATAAGGAGAAAGTGTTCAGGCGCTTTTATCAGTCACGTAACCATCTGATCTACCCTGTGCACGGGCAGAGCGGTACCGGAATTGGCCTTTATCTGACCAAACAGGTGGTGGAGGCTCTCGGAGGAAATATCTGGATAAAGAACAACCGAAAAGCCGGCACCTCCTTCCGGATTATTCTGCCATTGCATACGTCCAACCCGCAATCACAGGTGGCTCAGGATGCAAAGAGCTTTCACGCTGATGAGAAAGGTCTCAATGTGCAGAACCTGAGGGAATGGCAGAAGGATAGACTCACCTTCCTGGTTGTTGAAGACAACAGAGACATGTGCCGCTACGTCTGTTCCCTGTTGTCTCCCCATTACAATACGCTTGAAGCCGGCAACGGTGTGGAAGCATATAAGATCCTGGAGCATTACAATGTGGATTTCATCATCAGTGATTTAATGATGCCCGAGATGGATGGCCTTGAGCTTTCGAGAAAAGTGAAGGAGAATTTCACCCTGTCGCATATTCCATTTTTGATGCTCACTGCAAAGACATCAGAAAAAGCCCGTACCGACAGTTATCGCATGGGCGTTGATTCTTATATCGTGAAGCCCTTCGATGAAAACATGCTGCTCACCCGTATCCGTAATATTTTGGAGACACGTGAGAGATATCAACAGAAATTTATCGATGAGATGTCGATCGAAACATTGGAAATCAGTGAAGAGTCGAACGACAAAAAATTCATGGACAAGGTGTTGGAGGTGATGAAAGAGAATTACCACAATTCCTATTTCGAGGTGTCCGATTTTGCCGATACGGTGGGTGTGAGCAAGTCGCTGATGAACAAGAAACTGAAGGCGTTGAGTGGTAAGTCGGCAGGTGAATTCATCAGGATATACCGGCTTAATCTGGCTTACAACATCATACTTCAGAATAAGAAGACCAAAAACAAAAATATTGCGGATATTGCCTACGCAGTGGGATTCAATGATCCGAAATATTTCACCCGCTGTTTTTCGCGTCAGTTCAATATCACGCCAAGTAAACTGCTGGAGAAGTAGTGATTCCGGGATAGAAGAAATCCCGATGAACCTTTTAATGTGCTGCCAATAGTTAAAAGAAATGGGTTGTTCGTTTCTCCACCTAATTTAGCCTTTTGTCCACCTTCGTTAACCCAACAATTCGAATCTTTGCACATATTAAAGTATGTTTTTTTAGTCAAAAGTTGCTTAATTTTTTGATATGCCCTGAAAATGTTATCTTAACCAGATTTGTGTAACCCGTTCTCCGGAATGTGATGATCAAGGAGAGCCAGACTGTTTCTCATCACTTATTGGATTCATTCCAAAGGAGTTTAATGTATAAAATAAATATTACCGTATGAAAACATCAAAACTGATTAAAGGTGCTTTTTTCGCATCGCTTTTGGCAGCGATTGCCTTAATGGGATGCGAGAAACTTGAGACCTACTCAATTGTGGCGCCCTCTGACCTGCAGAGCAGGATCGACTCGATTGCTGCCGAAAAGGCTAAACACTCAACCGGTGACACTACCTACATTGACATCGCTACAGCAATTGTAGGGGCTGAAGATAACAGTGCCGGTTGGTGGACCGCTTTCTCTGATTATTTTGCTATTCCTGTTAACAAGCTGTTGCATCTGGAGTTTGTGAACCATGGCACCGGTGTCAACAACTGGAACAACTGGAACCTTGCTGTTACCAATGAAGTGGCAGATCGTGACGGTGATGGCTATAAGGAGTATTTTGTGCTTCGTTCCGATGCATACGGCTGGGGAGGCACCATGGCCGACGAGGGTTATGCCTACGATGGTGGCATGATCGCCTTCGACTATCCCGACGTAGACGGTGATGGCGATATATGGAACGACTTCCGCACCACCATGCAAGGTGCCACTGTCACACTGGAGGTGGATCACTCAGCTACCGGCAATGTGTTTGTCACGGCTACAGCAGTCGGCACCAATGGGGTTGAGCTGGTGATGACTTACCAGCAACCGGTTTCTGCCGCAAAAAATATCGTCGCTTTCCTGGTTTGCGACGGCAGCTATTTTGAAATGAAGAAAGCTTACCTCATCCCCTCAAAGGTCACTGTTGTGGAGGATGTGAATCCGGTATCCATTTCAGTGGAGGGTGCTCCCGAGTTTGTGGAGTTTGGCAACGAGGATTTCTGGGGTGATGCAGTCGCCACAGTTACCTATGCCGACGGATCGTCAGAACAGGTGAATCCTGATGACATCTCGTTTACGGTTGTACCGGATATGACTACTCTCGGTGAGAAGACGGTGATTGTGTCATACAGCAAAACAAAACAAGGGGCATACGGCCCGGCAGTATCAACGTTCTATACCCTGGAGGTTACAAATCCGGTTGCCAGTATGGAGATCACTGCCATGCCAGACTTAACCGAGTATTATTTCTTTAGTCCCGACTCAGTCCTGTTCAATCCGAAAGGATTGGTGGTTAACGCTACCTATTCAGACGGTACATCAGGTGTCCTGGCCAACTCAGGTCTTAAATTCAGTAAGATCCCGGCTGCCGAAGGTACTCAAAATGCCGTAATCACCTATGTGGGTGCCACAAGCACGGTTACCGTAAACTGTCCGGTCACGATGGTGAAGGGTACAGCCCAGGTGGGTGCCAATGACTTCTCTACAGGATGGTGGACCGTGTTCTCTGATGACTATCACATTCCATCGGGCCAGAGCAAGACGCTCAACATGTATTGCTACTCCAGCAACCGGGAACCCTTTCACAGCCCATGTACAATTCTGCGTAAAGCCGACATGACTGAATATGGGGTGGTGCGTATGGACAACTTCGGATGGGGCGACGGCTATGCCACTGCTACCGCTACCTCAAACTGGAACTGGGATGTATTCACATCCAGCATCAATGGATCCAGGGTGGAGATCACCGTGACAAACAATGGTGACGATACGGCCGATGTGCTTTACAATGTAACCTATGTGAACGGCGAGACCCACTTCCAGAAGTATGAGGGCTTCACGGTGGACAGCTCCGATCTGAATTGTGCACTGGTAATTGAAGGGGCTTATGTTGTACTGGTAGACTAATCATTATGAAAATAAAATATTACAATCATATGAAATACACATTTATAATCTTGTTGGGATTATTGGCCCTTGCACCGGCAGCTTATGCAGAAGGAAACGACAATGCCGGACAGGCACTGATGACACAAGCAGACAGGATCACTGTTAAAGGTATCGTGATCGATGAGTATGGAGATCCGCTTCCGGGTGCAACCATACAACAACCCGGTACAACCGTTGGTACCGTGACCGGTGCCGATGGCAGCTTCACGCTATCTGTTCCCGCAGATGCTACGCTGATCATCTCATTTGTGGGATCCAAAACTGTAGAAATAAACGTGGCCGGAAGAAATGAGCTGGGAATTATCACCATGGTATCTGATTTGCAGGTTCTCGACCAGGTGGTAGTAGTAGGCTATGGTACACAACGCAAGGTGGACCTTACCGGTTCAGTGGCTGTGGTCAACACAGATGAGATGAAGAAGGTTTCCCATTCCAATATCTCGACCATGCTGGAGGGTAAAGTTGCAGGTGTTCAGATTACAACTGACGGACAACCGGGTGCAGACCCCACAGTACGTATCCGAGGGGTCGGCTCCTTTGGCAGCACCGCTCCGCTATATGTTGTGGATGGTGTACCCATGGGAACAACCATCCGTGACTTCTCACCAAATGATATTGAGACGCTGCAGGTACTGAAAGATGCTTCTGCCGCTGCCATCTATGGTTCACGCGCAGCAAACGGCGTGGTGATCATCACCACCAAGCAGGGTGCCAGGAACAAACCCATGAAGATCGATTACAGCGGTTACATGGGTGTTGACAAGGTGCGAAGTGGTGTGTATGATGTGATGGACTCCAAACAGTATGGTCAATACATCAACATGGCATTCCAAAACAGCAACATGGATGTCCCTGCCGGCTACAATCCAGCAAGTGAAAAATATATCGATCCCGGTGTGGTGAACACAAACTGGTTCAACGAAGCGTTCAAAACAGGTATCCGTCAGAATCACAACATCAACATCTCCGGTGGAGGTGCCAACAACACCTATAACATCGGCCTCGACTATTTCAAACAGGAGGGAACCATGGTGGGCGCAGGTCCTAACTTCGAGCGTTACACGGCGCGTATCAACAATACCATGGATGCCAAGTTCGTCAAGCTTCAGACCAACATCGTCTATAGCCACAGCGACCAGGATAATATGGCACTCAGTAATGCCAACGAGTATGTACAGGGACTCTATGGTGAACAGTTTCCCGTGATGGCCTCGGCGCTGATTTTACCTCCAACCATTAAGGCTTATGATGAATCGACCTGGGTGCTCGACGACAAAATCTCGGCTGCATCACAATACAGCTATGATTCTTACGGGTATGGCACCTACTACGACGATGTACATGGCGACCTGCGTGTCACCAATGTGCTGCTCACCAACAGTCTGCTGGAAAGAAATGCGGTTGTCGACCGCATTGTTGCATCAGGTTCGGCAACGATCGACCTTTTTGATATGGTTGGCAGGAAAAATGAGAATCACACCTTTGATTACAAACTGAACCTCTCCTACAGCAAGACATTTGCAAAGGACTTCACTTTTGTTCCCGCGTTTATCCAGAGTACAACCAATTACCTCTCAAAGAGCAATGAGAACCTGTCGCAGGGATATCGCAACTACAGCGATGCACTGATGGAGAACCTGTTGACCTATGATGGGAAATTTGGACGTAATCACTTCAACGTGGTGCTTGGTCAGACCTTCCAACGCGAGCTCTATCACACGCTGACCGGCAAAGGGGTTAACTTGCCTGAACCCTACTACCTGCAGGTAAACAATGCGGAGGAAACATCCGCAACAAGCTTCGAGAGCGAGCACGTGCTGGCATCCTATATTGGTCGTCTCAACTACAATTTCGATCAAAAGTATCTTCTTTCTGCTACAGTGCGTCGTGATGGTTCCAGTCGTCTCTCTTCTGAGGATCGCTGGGGCTGGTTCCCATCGGTGTCGGCAGGCTGGCGCATCGAACGTGAAAACTTCTTTCCTGTAGATCCCTATCTCATCAACCTGCTGAAGCTTCGCGGAAGCTATGGTGAACTGGGGAATGAGAACATTGGTGAATACCAGTATATGGCTGTGATGGCGAGAGGAAACTACACCTATAGCTTTGGAAATAACAAGGTTACCGGTTCATCCATTTCAGACTACGTAAACACGGCCATCCGGTGGGAGAAAAAGAAAATGCTTGACATAGGCCTTGACCTTGGCATGTTCAACAACAAGCTGGAGTTCAACATCGACTGGTACAAGGCAATCTCTGAAGATCTGCTCTATAGTGTTGCGGTGCCGGCAAATGCGGGTGCTACCAATGAAACCGTAACAATGAACGCTGCGACAATGGAAAACAGCGGACTTGAGTTCCTGGTTACCTACCGCAATCGTCACAATGATTTCAGGTATGATATTACTGCCAACTTCTCTACTCTCAGCAACAAGGTGACCAAGCTGGGTGTTTCAGGAGAACCGCGTAACGACAGTTACAGCCGCACAGAGATAGGTCGTGAAGTGGGTTCATTCTACGGATACGTCTACGAGGGAATCTTCCAGTCGCAGGAGGAGATTGATAACCGTGTGAACGACGAAGGAATGTACATCAATCAGGCCGGGGCACAACCGGGTGATGTGGCATACGCCGACCTCAACAACGACGGTGAAATCACCAACGAAGACCAGACATTCCTGGGTAGTGGTTTGCCAAAAGTACATTTTGGACTGAATGCTCGTCTTGAATGGAAAGGTTTTGACCTCAGCTTGTCGACCTATGGCGCTGCAGGATTCAAGGTGGTCGATTTTGTGGATGTGACATTGCGCAGCTCATACGGCACACTCAACAAAAGTGTGGATATGTTGAATGCATGGACACCGGACAACATGAACACCGATGTGCCGCGCGTGGCATACAAATCGGCCGGTTCCATCACCAACAATATGTTCAGCGAACGCTTCCTGCAGGATGCTACCTATCTGAAGATTGCCAATATCACTCTCGGTTATAATTTCCCGGACAAATGGTTTGGCAGTTATCTGAACAATGTACGCATATATGCAACAGCACAGAATCTCGCTACATTGAGCAAATACAGGGGTTACAACGTGGATTTCGCCGGAGGCACATTTACACCCGGTTACAACTATTCATCCTACCCAACCCCACGCTCTATCATGTTTGGTGTGAACTTTTCATTCTGATACTGAAATTAAAATAAGACATTGATATGAAAAATTTAAATAGATTCTTGATGATGTTGGCGCTTGTTGGAGGCTTGACAGCCTGCAACGACCAGCTCAATGTTGTAAACCCGAACAATCAGACAACCTACGATTTCGGCGAATCGGAGACAGAACTGCAGGAGGCTGTCATCGCCTGTTACAACCGTATCCGACTCGAAGGTTCTTTTGCCCGTGTGGGCTATACCATGGATGCCGTGCGTGGCGACGAAGTCTGGAACTCCTCTCAACAGTGGTATCTGGAGTATGACAATCTCAACTCTCCCGGCACAATTGATATTGGTGACCAGTGGATCTGGCGCGACTGGTATCATGTGGTGAACCGCACAAATTTTGTGTTGTCGAAAGTGGATGCCGTCGAGATGTCGCAGGAGTCATACAACGAGATTGCCGGACAGGCACTCTTCCTGAGGTCCCTGGCATACTATCACCTCTCTACGTATTATCAGACGGTACCCTTGATTACCGACTACGCCTCCTATTCCGATATCAACACCATGTATGCACCCAACAATACCCAGGAGGAGGTGTTTGACCAGATTGAGGTTGACCTGGCCCTGGCGATGGAGATGCTTCCCTCACGCGATAAGGGGGGTGAATGGGCACAGGGACGTGCCACAAGCGGTGCTGCTGCGGGATATATGGCCCGGACATTGATGTTCCGCCATAAATTTTCTGAGGCATACGCCATCCTGAAAGATATCATTGGGGGCAAGTACGGACATTATGCGCTCACTGCCGACTATGGCGATAACTTCAGAGAAGGTTCACCCTATGAGAATAATGTAGAGAGCCTCTTCGAGGTGCAATTTCTGGATTATGGAACAGGGGGTACCGACGAAGAGTGGACACCGGTAAACATTAGTTCGGAAGCCACTCAGGGACACGCTGTTGAGAGCAATTATGCTTCCCAGGAATTGGGCAGCTGGGGTGACCTTGCCGGCTCACCCTGGTTGTACAACCTGTTTATAAAGGAGAATTCCACGGATGGTCGTCTCGACCCTCGTTTGTATTGGACGCTGGTCACCTACGAAGAGGAATACAGCACCTATACCGATCAGAAAACAGCAGCCTATCCGAATGGAGACCCTCGCAGCAATGTGGTCTATCAGAATGAAATTACCCAAACACCCTTGTCGAACAATGCCCAGGGAGGTATCTCCATCGCCAAGTTCACCAATGCCAGAAACAACATCTACAGCTCCATTACCAACGGGTTGCATTGTGGTGTAAATCTTCGCATGATGCGTTACAGCGATGTGTTGCTGCGTGCTGCCGAGTGTGAGAATGAGATCAACGGTCCCACCCAAACGGCGATCGATTATATCAACCAGGTACGCCGTCGTGTGGCACTCCCGGACCTTAATCTTTCAGACTTCCCCTCTGCTGATGCTCTTTTCGAGCAGATCGCAAATGTGGAACGACCCAAGGAGTTCGGTTGTGAAAACGGACGCGGCATCGACCTGCTTCGCTGGGGATTCTTCTACGATCAGGGTCGTCTGAATCAGTTGGTAGAACATGGCTATTACAAGCGTGACGGAACAGCCTCAACCGCAGAGCTCACAGCCGAAACCGCTGACGACTCATCGTTCAATTATTACTACAAGGGACATGAATATTTCCCGATCTTTCAATCTACGCTGAATGCCAATCCCAACCTTGAAGGGAACTCGGCAAACAAGAACGAAGATAACGGACCTGTATTCAAGGAGAAATACAATATTCGTCCTGTTGTACAATAGGAATTAATTGCTTAATTTAGAGACTTCCTTATTGACTTCACTTCTGCATGTTGATAAGGAAGTTTCTAACTTAAAAAATTTGAGAGATGAAACGCAAGTATCTGTTGTTTTTATATATAAGCATAACCGCACTACTGCTGGCAGGGTGCAGCAAGGAGGATGAGATTGAACCCGGGGGGGAGGAGCCGGAGCCTGAGCCCGGAAATGGAACGGGATGGATTATCCCCACCTACGCCGACGATTATTCGGCGATAGCCTCCTGGTCGAAACGAAGCCAATGGAATCTGGCCAACGTGCATGACCCGTCGGTTGCGTATTACAACGGATACTACTACATGTACGGCACCGATGCTTCGTATGGAAACGAGCATGAGGGGCATGGTCATTTTCAGGGCAAGCGTTCAACCGACCTGGTCAACTGGGACTGGGTGGGGGGACCCTTTTATGAGGCCCCCACATGGGTAGCCGACTCGCTCAACGCCATCCGGACACGCATGAGCCTCGATCCCATTGCCACGAAGGACATCAGGTACGGCTATTGGGCTCCTGTCGTCAGGCGGGTCAATGTGGGGGGACAGGAGGTCCTGCGCATGTACTACAGCATCATCATCGACAACTACATCCAATCGGGAAAAGCCAACACGTCGGCCAACTTCGATGGCAGCTGGACTGAGCGTGCCTTTATCGGTATGTGTGAGTCGACCGATCCTGCCGGTGCCGCCTGGACCGATAAGGGTTTCGTAACCACCTCCTCATCCGATCGGGGACTGAACTACAGTCGCACCAGCCTCTCCAGTTGGGATGCCTACTTCTACTATAACGCCATCGACCCTACCTATATCGTGACACCCGAAGGGAAACATTACCTGATATATGGATCGTGGCATAGCGGCATTGCACTGCTACAGGTTGATGCCACCACGGGTAAACCGCTCAACAAGCTGGGTGAACCATACGCCAACAGCGCAAGTGAGCTGACAGCGCGCTATGGCGTGAGAATCGGCACACGTACGGCATCATCACGCTGGCAGGGCAGCGAAGCCCCCGAGATCCTTTACAAGGATGGCTACTACTATCTGTTTCTGGCCTACGACGGGCTCGATGTACCCTACAATACACGGGTGGTGAGAAGCCAAAACATCGAAGGCCCCTACCTCGATATCACCGGGCGCAACTTCACCAACGGACGCGGTGACACCTATCCGATCGTAACCCACCCTTACAAATTCAATCTCAGCCCTGGATGGGTAGGCATTTCACACTGCGCTGTCTTCAAAAAGGAAAACAGCAACGAATGGTTCTACATGTCACAGGGGCGACTGCCTGCCAATGTGGGGGGTAATCCCTACTCCAATGCCATTATGATGGGGCATGTCCGACGCATCGTATGGTGCCCTGCCTCTCCCGGCGAACCCGATAACCTCTGGCCGATCGCACTGCCTCAGCGATACGCTGCCGTACCTGATTATGGGGTCATCACCAAAGACTCGCTGGTGGGAACCTGGGAACATATTAAACTGGAGTACAAGTACGGACAACAGAACAGTGCCACTGCTTTGACCCTCCATGCCAACGGCACCCTGTCGGGAGCACTCACGGGCAGTTGGAGTTACAATCAGGCAAAAAAACAACTCACCCTGGGCAATGTGATTGTCTGTGTGGAGAGGGAGGTGGACTGGGAGGCTACCCCGCGCCGTGTTACGATGGTGTATGCCGGCACTGAAAAGAATCTGAATGCTACCTACTGGGGTAAAAAGAAAAAGTAAAGACTGTCAAGAGGTCTCCAGCGACCAGTTGTCCATCCATATGAAGTAGGGAAGATTATTCTCCCATTGTATGGGAAGCCAGATGTAACGGCTGTCACCCAGGCTCCGGGGGTTCCATCTGTCGGCCATGAAGATGAAGGCTTCTTCTTTTCCGGCAACCGGCAGGATAAAGGTGCCTTGAGATGCAAAGGTGCGGTCGGCTCCTTCCCCTCTTGCCGGGTTAGGCATCCTGTTCCATTCACCCATAATTTCATCGGCTACCAGTAAGCGGGCAGCGTTGGGCTCCCAGCCGGTACAACCGGAGGTGATAATATAGTAACGGCCATCTTTTTTGAAGATGGCGGGTGCCTCATTGTGACCACCTGGTGCGACACGGATATAGCGGCCGGTGTGCGAGAGGTAGTCATCAGACAACTCCGCAATCTGAAGCGTGAGGTTCTCTTCAGAAGCATATATGTGATAGGCTTTCCGATCATCATCCACGAACAGTGTCATATCGCGTGACATCTGTCCTCCATCAAAGTCGCGGCGTACGAACAACCCCTTTTTCACGGCAGCCTCCCATTCAGGTGTCCACCATTCCCTGAACTCCTTTTCTGTGGTCGATAACTCTTGCTCATCCGCTGGCATGTTGAGCGGCCATTCACCGGCATTGACCCTTGATGAGTGGAGATAGGTGAAGGGCCCAACGGGAGAATCACTTACCGCAACGCCATAATGTGCAGCTGCATACCCCTGTCCCTTTAACTCCAGATGGAAGTACATTACAAACTGCTTCGTTGTCTCGTTATAAATCACTTTGGGCCGTTCAATGATGCATCCTTTCACGATGGGGCTCATCTTATCGGCCGAAAGAGGCATCACCACCCCCTCATTTTTCCAGTTGTATAGGTCTTTTGAACTGTAGCAGGTGACACCCTCCTCGGTGATATACCCTTTTTGAGGGCGATGTTCCCCATACCAGTAATATTTGCCCTCATGGTAGAGAACACCTCCACCGTGTGCGTTGATCTGCTTGCCCTGGTCGTCACGCCAGATCGCACCAGGAGTGAAGGCGTTTTTAGAGGTGCAGTATCTGACCATCTCCGAGGCAGCCAGCAGGAAGGCACCCACGCCAAAATCGGAGGTCGTTTCGGGACCTACGTTGTGATGTTGATCGGCCCGCTCTCCAATGGGCTGAACATAGCCTACCCGTCCATTCTCCTGTAGTGCGATAACGGTCAGGTATTCCCACGCCTTTTTCACCACCGGGAGATACTCTATTTCAGAGAGCAGTCCGTTGTGGATACCCCAGAGATAACCATAGAGGAAAAAGGCGGTTCCGCTCGTCTCATAACCGGGTGCATGCGAGAGGTCGAGCAGGCTTCTCGACCAGAACCCTTCTGTTTGCTGAGACGCCTTCAGTGAAAAAGCCATTTCTTGATAGATGCGCTCATATTCATCACGGTGGGGATCGTTCGCCGGCAGTTCCTTCAGCACTTTGGCAAGGCCTGCAAAGACCCATCCATTGCCACGTGCCCAGAAATCCTTCTTGCCGTTTTTGGTCTTGTGTTCCGGGTAGATGTATTTTGCATCCCGATAAAAAAGGTCAGCTTCTTCATCATACATCAGGTCACGGGCGAACGCAAAATAGTCGTAAAGTTTCTCCAGGTAGAGATCGTTGCCGGAGATGTGATAGAGCCTGGTCATCACCGGCATCACCATGTAGAGGCCGTCGGCCCACCACCAGTAATCGTTCCGTGGGGTGCTCATCTGGTATGCCATCACCTCCAGGGCGCGGGCAATCTTATGCTCCTCCGGTTCAAGCTTGTAGAGGTCGGCATAAACCTGGAAACAGATCTGCCAGTCACCGAAAAGTACATAGTCATCATTTTCACCGTAGCTATATTTCCAGTTATTCCTGTTGTTTGATTTGGCGCCCTTCCATTCATTCTGTTCAGCCCATGACTGTGAGAAAGCAAGATATTCCTTACTCCCCGTCACTTCATAAGCCGCCATGTTGCCCGTATGATAGGCTGCCTGGTGCCAGAAGGCGTTGCCATGCTTCGGATGATTGGTTTGCCAGTATTGGTTGACGCTGTGCAACACCTCCAGTGCTTCTCTCTTTGTGGTGACCGGAAGCGTGTTTGTTCCCTGTGCCTTCATGGATGAATTGCCTCCATTTGTAGCAGTCAGCATGAGCAATGCTGACAGTAGGGCAATCATGTTGTTACTTTTCATTCGTAATATAAATTGTATGAGAGCTCTGCTGGCTCCTGCAGCTAGCAAGTGTGGCGATCAAAAAGATGATTAGGCAAAGAGTCACTTCTCGCATGGAGTTGTCAGTTAAAAAAAATCAAGCCGGATAGCTTCCGCTAAATGGCTTGATTTCTATTGTGTGTGCTAAAAAAGGACTACTTCTTTACCACAGGAAGATATAGATCAATGTCACCAGCAGACAGATGCCCAGGGCACCCAAAGCAAATCCCCTGTCGGTCTTGAAAAGTGAAAGATCGAACGGTACCGCTTTCTCATCCTTATAGATGTCATTGGCATTCGAGAAGAGGAACAGCGATACAGAAAGAATTATTGATCCAAAGAAGAAGAAGGCCTCGAACCCGATGTTCTCAAGGTAGATCACCCATTCGTTGGTGTTGCCTGCTACGAGCAGGATCTTGTGGATCGCGGCCGACAGGATGAACAACAGTGCGAAGAAGAGGGTGAAACGAGCCCATTTGAGCATCTTTCTCCTGTCATCACCTGTAGCTTTTTCGGCTGCTATCCTGGAGCTGTCCACGTAGGTGATTGCAACGAAGATGACGAACAGGATGATGAAGATATAACCCATCCGGAACTGGAACGGCATGTCGGGCAGTGCGATCTTGAACAACACCCCCATGGGGATGGTAAGAATCGAGGTCCAGATGGCCGCTTTTGAAGAGGCTCTCTTCCAGAGAAGACCCAGCCCGAAGACCACGATGATGCCCGGATAGATGAAGCCGGAGTATTCCTGGATGTACTGGAATGCCTGATCCAGTCCCCCAAGCAGCGGTTCTACGGCGATGATGGCGATCACCAGCGCCAGGAAGGCGGTAAGGCGACCGATGCGCACAAGCTGCCTGTCGGTGGCATTCTTCTTGATGTGTTGTTTGTAGATATCCATCGTGAAGATGGTGGAGGTGGAGTTCAACATCGATGCCAGTGATGAGATCACAGCGGCGGCAAGTGCCGCGAAGGAGAGTCCCTTGATCCCAATGGGTGCAAAGTTACGGATCAGCCATGGGTATGCATCGTCGGAGACGTTGATCGATCCGGAGAGGTCGAAGTAGCCCTGCTGTATCCCTGGAATATCCTGCGGATAGTTGAACATGATAAAGGCCGTCACACCGGGGATCACCACGATGAAGGGGATCAATATCTTCAGGAAGCCGGCGAAGATAAGTCCTTTCTGTGCCTCGTTGATGCTCTTGGCAGCAAGTCCTTTCTGGATGATGTACTGGTTGAAACCCCAGTAGCCTATGTTGGTGAGCCATACACCTCCCACGATGGCTGCGATGCCGGGCAGGTCACGGAACGCATCAGGTGATTTCGATTGGTCGACGATCAGGTTGAAGTGGGTGTCGTTGGGGATGCTCTTCAGCTTGTCGAAGATAATGGACATCCCTTCCCACGCTCCTTTTCCTTCACCGGATACAGCTTCCAGTGCGAAGTAAGCCGTGACCAGTCCGCCACCGATCAGGAACACGACCTGCAGCACATCGGTCCAGGCTACGGATGCCAGACCACCGTAGATGGAGTAAATGCCGGCGATGATGAAGAGTACCAGTACAATCTGCATGCGATACCCCTCCAGTCCGAGGATCTGTTCAATGGCGATGGATCCGAGCCAGGCCACCGAGGTGAGGTTGACGAAGATGTAGAGGAAGAGCCAGAATACTGAGAAGGCCATCCCCACGCCATCGTTGTATCGTTCCCTCAGGAACTGGGGGATGGTGTAGATGTGCCGTTTGAGCATCACTGGCAGCAGGAACTTGGCTACGATGATAAGGGTTACCGCGGCCATGATCTCATAAGCCGCCACACAGATGCCGATCTTGTAGCCGGACCCCGACATGCCGATAAATTGTTCGGCAGAGATGTTGGCTGCGATCAGGGAAGCTCCCACAGCCCACCAGGTGAGCTTGTTGCCCGCAAGGAAATAGTCATTCGCTGTCTTTTGTACTCCTTTCTTGTTTCTGGAAAGGAAAAGACCCAAACTGACAAGAAGTACCATGTAAATCCCGACGATGACAAAATCAATCGTCTGAAATCCCGAATTGTTCATTGCAGTTGAAATTTGATTGTATTACGATTTATTGTGTTTCTACAGCAAAAAAATGGCCATTGAATCGTCAAAGTTAGGAAAAAAAATCAAATAACAACATTTGTTGAGGGATTTATGTGTACAGATGACACCACTCTGCCTGAGGGGTCTGCATTTTTACGGAATGCTTCGTCCCACTCCAGCGCCACCGGCGAGCTACAGGCCACTGACGGCACTGAGGGCACGCAGCGTGCGGCACTGTCGGAAGGGAACAATTCAGTGAAGATGGAGCGGTAGAGGTACTCCTCTTTACTCAAAGGTGGGTTGATGGGGAAGCGGTAGTGCACACTCTCCATCTGCTCGTCGCTCACCTCACGTTTGGCAATCTCCTTGAGTGTGTCGATCCAGCCATATCCCACCCCGTCGGAGAACTGCTCCTTCTGACGCCAGGCCACCTCCGCGGGCAGGTAGTCGGCAAACGCCTCCCGCAGAATATGCTTCTCGATCTTACCGTTGCCGGCCATCTTGTCCTTCGGGTTAAGGCGCATCGCTACATCGAGAAACTCCTTGTCGAGAAAGGGTACGCGCCCCTCCACACCCCAGGCGGCGAGTGATTTGTTGGCGCGGAGGCAGTCGTACTGGTGCAGCTTGCCCAGCTTGCGTACTGTCTCCTTGTGAAACTCCTCCGCGCTGGGTGCCTTGTGGAAGTAGAGGTAGCCGCCGAAGATCTCATCGGCACCCTCTCCCGAGAGCACCATCTTCACGCCCATCGATTTGATGAAGCGGGCGATCAGGTACATGGGGGTGCTGGCCCGCACGGTGGTCACGTCGTAGGTCTCAATGTGGTAGATCACATCACGGATGGCGTCGAGCCCTTCACGGAGGGTGTACTCGAGCTCATGGTGCACCGATCCGATATGGTCTGCTACCTTCCTTGCCGCCGCCAGGTCGGGTGATCCTTTCAGTCCGATGGCGAAGGAGTGGAGTTGTGGCCACCAGGCTTCCTCACGGTTGTCGCTCTCGATCCGCCTGGCGGCATATCGTTTGGCGACAGCCGAGATGATTGAGGAATCGAGTCCCCCTGAGAGCAACACACCGTAGGGTACGTCACTCATCAGCTGTCGTTGTACGGCGGCCTCTAAAGCTTCCCGCAACTGTATTGCATCGGATTGGTTTCCCTTCACCTCTTCATAATCACTCCATTCACGTCGGTACCACTCTGTCACTCCCTCATCGGCACTATAAAAGTAATGTGCGGGAGGAAATTCCTCAATGATGTTACAATAACCCTCCAGTGCTTTCAGCTCGGAAGCTACATAATAGGCGCCATCACGGTCCCACCCCTGGTAGAGAGGGATGATTCCTATATGATCCCGCCCGATCAGGAAAGTATCATTCTCCCGGTCGTAGAGGGCAAAAGCGAAGATACCGTTCAGCTCCTCCAGGAAGGAGGGTCCCATTGCCTGGTAGAGTGGCAGAATCACCTCACAGTCAGATTGTGTCTGAAACGAGTAGATCCCCTCGTACCGCTTGCGTATCTCACGGTGGTTGTAGATCTCACCGTTCACTGCCAGCACCAGGTTGCCGTCACTGCTGACCAGGGGTTGTTTCCCGGATGCGGGGTCGACGATCGCCAGCCGCTCATGTGCCAGGATGGCATGGTTGCAGCTGAAGATACCCGACCAGTCGGGTCCCCTGTGACGCACCTTTTTAGCCATCTCCAGCAGTTGAGGCCGCAATTGTTCTTCTTCTCTCTTTATATTGAATGTACAGACGATTCCACACATGATAGTTGATTTGTTGATGTGATGATTTGTTGATGTGATGATGTTTGGAGTTTCTGGTTCATAGTTCAATGTTTGATGTTTCTGAACCAGGAACCAATAACCCAAACAGCTTACCGCTCATATTTTTTCGTTATTTTGCAACGATCGGTGGATATCTTCGGCGACCTTCCGTCCCGAGGCGATCGCCTTCACCACCAGGCTGGCACCCATCATCGCATCGCCTGTGGCGAAAACACGGGCCACACTGCTGGCATGCCCTTTGTCAACCGATACGTTTCCCCGCACATCGTAAGCTACTCCCAGCTCATTGAGCAATCCCTCCTGCACCGGGTGGACGAAGCCGAGCGCCAGTAGTACCAACTCCGCCCGGATGGTTTCTGTCTTGCCTGAGGAGATCATGCTGAATCGGTTGTTGGCATCCTTTTCCCAGTGGATCTCCTCCACCACAGCTTCCCGTACGCTTCCCCCCTCACCACGGAAAGCCAGCGTATTGACCTGCCAGCGGCGGGTGCATCCCTCCTCGTGTGAGGAGGATGTTTTCAGCACCTGCGGGTAGGGGTTGGGCCAGGGGGTGGCCGGGTTGTGACCCACCGGTGGCTGGGGCATGATCTCGATCTGGGTGACGCTCAGGGCACCCTGCCGCACGGCAGTGCCCACGCAGTCGGAGCCGGTGTCGCCGCCACCGATCACCAGCACATGCTTCCCTGCCGCGCTGATTCGCTCCTCACCGGGTGCTGTCTCTCCCTGGAGATGACGGATCTGTTGCGAGAGGTACTCCATTGCAAAGTGGATCCCTTTCAGGTCACGTCCCTCCGGGGTGATATCCCTTGGCTTGCCGGCGCCCACCGCCAGGCATACTGCGTCGTACTGTTCCATGATCGTCCTGCCGGCGATATCTCTCCCAATCTCGGTGCCGGTGACGAATTCGATCCCCTCTTCGCGGAGCAGTGCCAGCCGCCGGTCGATCACCTTCTTGCTCAACTTGAAGTTGGGGATGCCGTAGCGAAGCAGTCCCCCGGGGCTTTTATCCCGTTCATACACGGTGACGCTGTGTCCCTTACGGTTCAGCTGTTGTGCTGCGGCCAGTCCCGCAGGTCCCGATCCGATCACGGCCACCCTCATGCCGGTACGTCGTTTGGGTGGACGTGCCTTGATCATCCCCTCCATAAACGCCACCTCGGTTACCGAGGCCTCGTTCTCGCGGATGGTGACCGGTGCCTCGTGCAGCGCCAGCACACATGATTTCTCACAGGGAGCGGGGCAGACGCGACCGGTGAACTCGGGGAAGTTGTTGGTCTCATGCAGCACCTCCACCCCTCTCTTCCAGTCCCCACGATAGATGTGGTCCTGCCACTCCGGCATCTTGTTGCCTAGGGGGCAGGCCCAGTGGCAGAAGGGGATGCCACAGTCCATACAGCGGGAAGCCTGTTCGCGGCGGTCTTCCCTGTTGAGTGTCTGCTCCACCTCCGCCTGGTCATATTTACGTTCGCTCACAGGACGATAACCGGCTACTTTCCGGCCGATCGTCATAAATGCTTTTGGATTACCCATACAATCATTTTTTGTGCTCCTTAACCAAGGAGTCTGTTAATAATCTCTCTCCACCACGGCGATCTTCTTTTCCAGCTCCGCGATCTTGCGCTCCTGCAATACCTTCTTGTACTCTATGGGGGTCACCTTGATGAACATTTCCAGGTAACGATCCCACTCTTCCAGGATGCGGCCCGCCTGTTGGCTATTGGTGTACTGATGGTGCTTCGCGATCAGCTCTTTCAGCTCTCGTATATCGGAGAGCTCCTCCACCAGGGAGAGCTCCACCATCTCCATGTTGCAGTGGTAGTCGAAGTCGCCCTGTTCATCCAGCACGTAGGCCACGCCGCCGCTCATGCCGGCGGCAAAGTTACGACCCACCCGGCCCAGCACCACCACACAACCGCCGGTCATGTACTCACAGCAGTGGTCACCGGCGCCCTCCACGACGGCCAGCGCACCCGAGTTACGAACGCAAAAGCGTTCACCCGCCACCCCGTTGATGTAGACTGCACCGGAAGTGGCACCGTAGAGGGTGGTGTTACCGCAGATGATGTTCTCTTCCGCCCTGAGGGTGCTCCCCCTGGGAGGGGTCAACACGATCTGACCACCCGACAGTCCCTTGCCGAGATAGTCGTTGGTGTCACCATGCAGGTAAAAGGTGACCCCCCTTACCAGGAAAGCGCCGAAGCTCTGCCCTGCCGATCCCTCGAACCAGACGGAGAGGGTGTGGTCGGGCAATCCCTCATGACCATGGCGGCGGGCAATCTCGCCCGAGAGCATCGCACCGGTGGTGCGGTCGGTATTGTGTATCTTCGACTTGATCCCCACCGGTTGTCGAAATTCGATGGCGGGAAGTGCTTCGCTGATCAGCCTCTTGTCGATCAGCTCCCCGGGTAGTTGATGACGGTCGCTCACCTTGCGGATCGCATTGTGTGACGCCTCTTCCGGGAAGAAGGCGATCCGCGATAGATCGATCTTCTCCGACTTCGGATGGTCCGGGTAGTGCTTCCGCAGGATCAGATCCGACCTGCCTACGATCTCATCAAGCGACCGGAAGCCCATGGCTGCGAGCTGCTCCCGTACATCTTCCGCCAGAAAGCGGAAGTAGTTTACCAGGTACTCATACCTTCCCACAAACCGCTTGCGAAGCTCCGCATCCTGTGTGGCGACACCCACCGGACAGGTGTTGAGGTGGCACTTGCGCATCATCACGCAACCCAGCACGATCAGGGCGCTGGTGGCAAAGCCATACTCCTCGGCACCCAACATCGCGGCGATCACGATGTCACGGCCTGTCTTCAGCTGCCCGTCGGTCTGCAGGGTCACCATGCCCCGCAGGTTGTTGATCACCAGCGTCTGTTGTGTCTCCGCCAGCCCTATTTCCAGTGGGAGGCCGGCATGCTTGATGGAGCTGGAGGGGCTGGCACCGGTCCCTCCCTCGGCACCACTGATGACGATCAGGTCCGCCTTCGCCTTGGCCACGCCGGCAGCGATGGTGCCCACGCCACTCTCCGACACCAGCTTCACGCTGATGACCGCCTGCGGGTTTACGTTGCGTAGGTCAAAGATGAGCTGAGCCAGGTCTTCAATCGAGTAGATGTCGTGGTGGGGTGGGGGGGAGATGAGTGAGATGCCGGGGATGGAGTGACGTGTCCTGGCGATGATCTGATCCACCTTGTAGCCCGGCAGCTGTCCCCCCTCACCCGGCTTGGCCCCCTGCGCAATCTTGATCTGCAGCTCATCGGCGTTGACCAGGTACTCGGTGGTGACGCCGAAGCGTCCCGAGGCGATCTGCTTGATGGCGCTCCTGCGGGAGAGTCCGTCCTCCTGTGGCAGAAAGCGGGCCGGATCCTCGCCTCCCTCGCCGGTGTTGCTGCGCCCGCCGATGATGTTCATCGCGATGGCCAGCGCTTCATGTGCCTCCCTGCTGATGGAGCCGTATGACATGGCACCTGTGCAGAACCGTTTCATGATTTTTTCCACCGGTTCCACCTCCGTGATTTCAACGGGATCATTCCTGAAATCCAGCATGTCACGGATGAATGCCGGCTTCTCCTTCTCGTTGACCAGTTGCGTGTATTCCCTGAAGAGCGCATAGTTGCCGGTGCGGGTGGCTATCTGCAGGCGGGCTACCGTCTCCGGGTTCCAGGCATGGTATTCCCCCTCGATGCGATAGGCATACTGCCCCATGCTGGGCAGATGGAAAGGTTCATTCTCCTCCTGTATGAATGCCTCCCGGTGGGGCTGCAACACCTCCTGTGATACCTCTTCCAGGCTGATTCCGCCAATTTTGGAGGAGATCCCTTTGAAATAGCGGTCGAGCAGGGAGGAAGAGATGCCGAGTGCCTCGAAGATATGGGCACCCCGGTAGCTGCGCAGGGTGGAGTTTCCCATCTTGGAGAGCACTTTCAGCAATCCCTTGTTGATTGCCTGGATGTAGTTTTTCTTTGCCGAGTCGAAATCGAGCTGTAATGCACCTTTTTTCACCTGCTCTGCCAGCTCGGCAAAGACCAGGTAGGGGTTCACTGCGTTGGCGCCGAAGCCGAAGAGCAGGGCGAAGTGCATCACCTCCCGTGGCTCGGCACTCTCCACCACGATGTCGATCTGCATTCGCTTGCGTCGTTCCACCAGATAGAGATGAACCGCCGAGGTGGCCAACAACGAGGGGATGGGAGCATGTGTCTCATCCACACCCCTGTCGCTCAGTACGATGAAGTGCTTGCCCTCATCCACTGCCTGCTCCACGGAACGGCAGAGGGTATCGAGTGCCTCCTGTAACCCCTCTGCTTTTCTCTCCGGGTTGAACAGCATGGGAATTACCGCGGCAGAGAACCCTTTATATCGGAGATTGGTAAGGATGTCGAATTGGGTGTTGGTCAGTATCGGGCTCTTGATTCTGACGATGGGCGACAGTTCGGGGATGTCCTGGAGCAGGTTCTGGTGGATGGCACCGATGTATCCGGTGAGCGACATCACCAGCTCTTCACGGATGGGATCGATGGGAGGGTTGGTGACCTGTGCAAACTGTTGACGGAAGTAGTTGAAGAGCCGTTGCGGCTTGTCGGAGAAAGCGGCGGGGGTGACATCGTTTCCCATCGAGGAGACCGGTTCCTTGCCTTCAATGGCCATTGGTTTGATCAGCAGTTCCAGGTCTTCGGTGGTGTAGCCAAACACTTTGAGTAATGTCTCTCTGTTCACCACCTCATTGTTTACCTTCCTGCCGGAGGCGATCGCCTCCAATCGCAGGCAGTGGCTGCTGAGCCATTGCCGGTAAGGGAAGGCGGAGGCCAGTTCCTCTTTCAGCTCCTGATCACGGTAGATGCGACCTGTATAGGTGTCCACCATCATCATCTTACCCGGTTTGAGTCGACCTCTTTCTTTGATGTTCGAGCCTTCCATCTCCAGGGTGCCGGTCTCGGAGGCGAGGATCAGCATGCCGTCGTGGGTGATGGTGTAACGTGCCGGACGCAGGCCGTTGCGGTCGAGCATGCCACCGGCATAGCGACCGTCGCTGAAGAGGAGGGTGGCGGGGCCGTCCCAGGGCTCCATCAGCATGCTGTGGTATTCATAGAACGCTTTCAGTCCGTCAGAGATGGGGTTCTTGTCGTTGAAGCTCTCCGGCACCATCATTGCCATGGCGTGGGGTAGTGACTTGCCGGTCATCACCAGGAACTCCAGTGCGTTGTCGAACGAGGCGCTGTCGCTCATGCCCGGTTGTATCACAGGGTAGAGCTGCTCCATGTCGGGGAAGTGTGGCGAGGAGAGCACACTCTCGCGGCTCTGCATCCACTGCCTGTTGCCGCGGATGGTGTTTATTTCACCGTTGTGCGCCACCATGCGAAAGGGCTGTGCCAGATCCCAGGTGGGGAAAGTGTTGGTGCTGAAACGGGAGTGGACCAGTGCCACGCGGCTGGTAAAGTGAGGGTGGGAGAGATCGGGGAAGTAGCTGCGCAGTTGAAGAGAGGAGAGCATTCCCTTGTAGATCATCTGTCTTGTGGAGAGACTCACCACGTAAAAATCCCGATCCTCACCCAGTCCCGATTGTTGTATGGTTTTTTCAATTCTTTTTCTGGTGAGGTAAAGCTTCCTCTCCAGCTCCTCCCGGCTGCCAGGACCGGCAAGAAACAGCTGGACGATGTGTGGCTCATTGGATAGTGCAATCTCGCCCAGGCAGCTGCTGTTGACCGGCACATCACGCAAGGCGATCAGCGTGAGCCCTTCTCCGGCAACGACCTCCCTGACTACCTGCAGGCAGAGGGATCTCTGCTTCTCTTCCTTCGGAAGGAAGATCAGTCCGGTGCCGTATCGCCCCTCCTCCGGGACGGCGATGCCCTGCAACAGAATGAACTCATGGGGGATCTGCAGTAGTATGCCGGCACCGTCGCCGGTGATCTGGTCAGCGCTCTCGGCACCACGGTGTACCATGTTCTCGAGCACCTGCATTCCTTTCTCCACGATGTCGTGCGATTTTTCACCCGTCAGGGTCATTACGATCCCCACGCCACAGGCATCATGTTCGTTGTCAAAGCTATACAGCGATTGTTGCTCGGTGTCGCTGAGCTGTCGGAAGATGTTATCTTGTTGCTTCATCTCATTGATTTTTTTAAATATTCGCCAAAAAATAGCAGATAATCACTTACCCGCTATTCCAAAACTGTTTGTAAACAGCTATCTGATTTATTGAGAATATCTCTCAGCTGATGAATAGCAGCTCTCTGTATTTGGGCAGGGTCCACATCTGATTGTCTACGATCAGCTCCAGCTTATCCACGTGATAGCGGATGGTGTCGAAGTAGGCGTGAACAGTATCGTGGTAGGCCACCGCCTTTTCGCGGGCATCCTCCAGCTTGTTGGCAGCCTTACGGGCTTCAATCATGTCGTCGACGTTCGTTTTGATGGCGGAGATATGGTCCGCAATCTCTTCGATCAGCGCCGCATCTTCCCTGGAAAGGTAGTCCGCCTTCTCCTTGTCGAACACCGCCCGCATCTTGAACAGATTATCGAGCAGCATAGACTGGTACTCCGTAGCCACCGGGATGATGTGGTTCATGCATAGATCGCCCAGCACACGAGCCTCAATCTGGATCTTCTTGGTGTAGGTCTCCCATTTCACCTCGTTGCGGGCGTGCAGCTCCTTCTCATTGAGTACCCCGATCCGTTCGAACATATCGACCGACTGGGGGGAGGTGTAGGCATCGTAGATCACCGGCACGCTGGTCTCGCAGTCGAGTCCCCTGCGGCCCGCCTCCTCTTTCCACTCGTCACTGTAGCCGTTGCCCTCAAAGCGGATCGGCTTGGATTCCTTGATGTAGAGTCGCAGGGTGTCGAAGATAGCCTGTTCCTTCTTCATCCCCTTCTTCATCTTCTGTTCAACTTCCTCCCTGAAATCGGTGAGCTGTGCGGCCACCGTGGCGTTGAGGGCGAACATGGCGGAGGAGCAGTTGGCCGATGATCCCACCGCCCTGAACTCGAAACGGTTGCCGGTGAAGGCGAAGGGTGAGGTGCGGTTGCGGTCGGTGTTGTCGATCAGCACCTCCGGGATGTGGGCGATGCCCAGCTTCATCTTTTTCAGTTCATCCACGGTGATGTCATCATCCTCAGAGCTCTCTTCAATCTTGTCCAGTACGGCTGATATCTGCTTTCCCAGGAAGACGGAGATGATGGCTGGTGGGGCTTCGTTGGCACCCAGCCGATGCGCGTTGTTGGCTGACATGATGGATGCTTTCAGCAACGCGTTGTGCTTGTAGACAGCCATCAGCGTGTTGACCAGGAAGGTGACGAAGAGCAGGTTTTCGTTGGCACTCTTGCCGGGGGTGAAGAGACCGATGCCGGTGTCGGTACCCAGCGACCAGTTGTTGTGCTTGCCCGAACCGTTAATCCCTGCAAAAGGTTTTTCGTGCAGCAGTAGCTTGAAGTGATGCCTGGCGGCGATACGATGCATCAACGACATCACCAGCAGGTTCTGGTCCACTGCCAGGTTGGTCTCCCCGAAGATAGGTGCCAGCTCGAACTGGTTGGGCGCCACCTCATTGTGCCGGGTCTTGAGGGGTATGCCATACTTGTAGGCCTCATGTTCCACCTCTTTCATGAATGCTGCCACACGGGGTGGTACGGCACCGAAGTAGTGGTCCTCCAACTGCTGGTTCTTGGCGCTCTCATGTCCCATCAGTGTTCGCTCGGTGAGGCTCAGGTCGGGACGGGCGGCGTAGAGTGCCTGGTCCACCAGGAAATATTCCTGTTCCCAGCCCAGGTAGGAGTATACCTTCTTCACATCGGGATGGAAGAGCTGACAGACTGCCGTGGCAGCCTTGTCAACAGCGGAGAGGGCTTTCAGCAATGGTGTCTTGTAGTCGAGTGCTTCACCGGTGTAGGAGATGAAGACGGTTGGGATACAAAGTGTATCATCGATGATGAAAGCAGGTGAGGAGGGATCCCAGGCGGTATACCCTCTCGCCTCAAAAGTATTGCGGATGCCGCCGCTGGGGAAGCTGGAGGCGTCAGGTTCCTGCTGAGCCAGGAGCTTGCCGGCGAAACGCTCGATGATGCCCCCGTCCGGTCCGTTTATGTAATCGATGAAGGAGTCATGTTTCTCTGCGGTACCCTCGGTGAGGGGCTGAAACCAGTGAGTGTAATGGGTTGCTCCCATCTCGATGGCCCACATCTTCATCCCGGCCGCCACATGATCGGCAATTTCGCGGTGCAGGGTGGTGCCCTGGTCGATGGCTTCGAGTACAATTTTCATTGTCTCCTTTGAGAGATACTTCGACATCTGTGTCCGGTTGAAGACATACTTGCCATAATACTCCGATGGTAACTGTCCGGGGGAGGTTACTTCCACGGGCGCTCTCTTTGAGGCTTCCTCTACTGCTTTAAAACGTAATGTTGACATACTACACGAATTGATTGTGAATCGCGGTTTGATAACCAGTTGTTTTGTTACTATGAATTGTTTTCTGATGCAAAATTAGACAAAATGTTTTAATCTCAAAATAAAAGTGATAAAAATGTCACATAAGAGTCGAAAAATTAACATAAAGGTCGAAAAACGACACAAAAGCTTTCAAAAGAACATGCAGTTAGGGTTCTTTTGATTAAATGGTTCGGAATCCTGCCAAATCAGTGCCGTTTGGTTAAATCGCTCATCTATTTACTGGTGTGTTGGTTTCGGCATTGGTGAGATGAGCACCTTTCATCGTGGAAGGGATCTTTATCCTATTGTTTAGGAGGAGTAGGTGTGGATGCTCTGATTTGCGGAGGGGAGGTAGTTGACACCGTACCAGCAGATCTGGAGCATCACGAAGGCGATGATCAGGATCACCATGGCGGTTTTGTTGGAGGAGGAGCGTTTCAGCCGGTAGTGGATGTAGATCAGATACGCGATCCAGGTGACCGCGGCCCAGGTCTCCTTGGGGTCCCAGCTCCAGTAGTGTCCCCAGGCCTCCTTGGCCCAGATGGCACCCATCAGCATGCCAAGGGTGATGCAGGCGGTGCCGGCATAGACCAGGTTGTCGGTCATCTCCATGATGCGTGCAGGTTCTTTGATTCGTTTTCCCCATGTCAGGTAGTAGAGGGCAATGAGGGTCACAGCGCCCAGGATGGCGTATGAGAACATGTAGATGATCACGTGGGGAGCGAACCAGGGGCTCTGCAGTGCCGGCATCAGCACCTTGTTGTGGATGTCGGGGTTGAGCAGGTTGACCATGATGAAGACCGCCGAGAGGAGGGTTGTGAAGGAGAGTATCCAACGGTAGTTCCAACGCAGGTAGGTAAGCAATCCCGCCACCGGCAGGAAGAGGGAGTACCAGAGGCGTGTCTCCCCCATAGTGCGGAGTGGGGGTCTCTCTAGAGACACCCAAAGTCCCGCGATAAAGAGGGAGAAGATCAGGAGCCCGGCAACGGTCAGCAGTGACGGCACAGCTTTGTGTCTCAGGCGATAGGCGAGTGCCGCACCTGTGCCCCACAGCAGCAGGGCGCCCATTGCGAAATAGTTAAATTGATCCCAGCTCATGTTCTGCTTTTTTTAGGTCCTGCAAAAAAGAGGAAGAGTGCCCCTGCCAGCAGCATGAAGATGCCGGTGTATACAATTTTCAGCCAGGGATCGCGTACCAGCTCGAAGACCGAGGTGTCGGAATATTTTCCCATGGTGTCGTCGTAGCTGTACTGATAGATCATCCACTCCTCCATCATCACTGGCTTGTTCACCTCGATCAGGCTCTTGCGGGTATGTCCCTCCTCTGTGTAGAGGGTCACGTGTGAGGTGTAGCGTTTCACCTCCTGCAGGGGCATGGCGAGGCTGCGGGTCTCATCGATGCGAAGCAGGCTGTGGGGGTAAAGGTAGCTGCCGTTGCTGACCCATCCCTCTTTCGGTGCAGCTCCTCCTTCCGGGGTCACCTTCACCCGCAGGGCAACGGTGGCACCCTCCATCAGCATCGGCACCACCCTGGTGATGCTGTCGTCGCTGAAGATGGCGGCATGAGGAAGGTGCTCCATGATCTCGACGACATGGCCTGCCAGCAGGGTGCTTTTCCCAATCCCTTCAAACATATAGCTTTCCGGCCGCGAGGCGGGGAGCATCCGGCCGCTCTCATGCTCAATCACCACCAGCTTGGGCGGGTACTCCTCCAGGAGGAAGCTGTCGAGCTGGATGGCCAGTGGCAGCTCCCTGAGTCCGCCGTTGGCATCAGCGCCACGCCACTCCACCTGTCCCTCCTGCACGCGCATGGTGAGCCGTTCCATGTCGGCGCTGCCCAGCACTCCCCCCAGCAGTGCGATGAAGAGACCCAGGTGGTTGAGGTAGAAGCCGATGTCGCGCCATTCCTGCTTGCGGGTGGTGCGGTGCAGTGTGGTGAGACCCAGGATCAGCAGGAGGTAGAAGCAGGTCAGGACAAACGGCCAGGAGGTGGTCATGCGGTACCATCCCAGCGGAGTGAAGAGGTCGCCGGGAAGGGCTGTCTCGCTACCGTTCGGGGTTTGGGGGATCACTCCCAGGAAGATGCTGAGCAACAGGAGTAATGCCAATGCCGGGAGGGTGGCTTTGACGCCCGTGAGCCAGCGCCCCAGCGGCCGCTTACGGGCGAGCAGGTGCATAGCAAGAAGCCCTGTCATGAACAGGGCTCCAATGATCAGGTTGAGGGGTGCGGCAAAGAGTGTGGGACGTATGTTGCCCAGTGTCAGCTGCAGGATCAGACCGGAGAGTCCGATGCCTGCAGCGATTAGAATGCCCTCTTTGTAGCCCCAGGGTTGTTCCCAGATCTGTCGGGAGCTGATCTTCATCCTCTTTATCCGCTATTGTGGTTTATTTCATACTGACCAGCCTGTTGTTTGCACGGGCGCTCTCCAGCCATGCCGGAACCTTCTCCTCCAGGAATCGCTGCTTGTTGCTTCTCACCTGTTCCATGTCGAGGCCGATGTAGCTCTGTGCTTTCTCCTTGGTGGAGATATCGGGCAACGGTACATCGCCGGTGAACCCGTTCATCGCGAGCACCTTCGAGATCTCGAAGCGGGCCTTGTGCGCACGGTCGAGGCTGTGAGAGAGAATACGCTGGTATTCCACCGGTGAGTGGAACGAACCGCCATGCGAGGCTACCGCATAATCCCAGCGCCACTGCGACTGGCGGATCAGCTGCAACGCCTCTTTCATCTGGGTTTCCGTGGCTCCTTTTTCCCAGGCGAACTGTGCCTCCAGGTGGGCGGCCGCCAGCTCCTGTTCCACCAGGTTGCGGATCTGGTTGGCGCTCCGCTGTCTTTCATAGACGGCGTTGCGCAGATCCTCCTCGGTTTCGCGGTGGCACACCTGGCAGGTGTTGTTCATGCTGGCCAGTGGACTTCTCTTGTGGTGGCTGCTGTACTTGACACCACCCTCTGATACATAGGGCATGTGACAATCGGCACAGGAGACACCGCGCTGAGCATGGATACCGGTGCTGAAGATCTCGTAGTCGGGGTGCTGCGCCTTGATGATAGGGGTCTTGCTCAGCTTATGGGTATAGTCGGCGAAGCCGATCTCATCGTAGTACTGCTCCGCACCCTCCATGGTGGTGCCGTTGTGCCAGGGGAAGGTGAGGTACTTACCCTCCGGTGTGAAGTAGTACTCCACATGGCACTGTGCACAAGCGAGCGTGCGCATCTCCTGATGGGTGGCATCCTGCACGTTCTTGCCCATCGCCTCAAACCCTTCGATCAGCGCGGGGCGGCTGACCCTGAGGTTCATGGTCTCCGCCTCGTGGCAGTCGGCGCAGCCAATCGGGTTGACAATCTCGTGACCCCAGTGCGACCAGGGCTTGTCATAGAACGCGGCGATACCCACCGAGTCCATCAGGCGGGGTACGTCGGGACTCTTGCAGGTCCAGCAGGTGGCCGGCTGAATGTTTTCCTCTTCTGTAAAGGGAGCACCCGTACGGAGGGTATGGTGCATGTCCTCGATGGCATGCATGTGTCCGCGCGGTGTACTGTAATCCATCGAGAATGAGTAGCCGGCCCAGAGGATCACCATCTCGGGTCGTTCCTCCAGCACATCCACCGCCTGGCTTCCGTTGAACTCACTCTGGAAGGAGGTGTCGGCTGTTTGTGTCCAGGTTTCATACTCACGGGGATAGTTTTCCGCGAAGATCTCATTTCTCGCCTCGATGCCGGTGATCTCGATTTTCCTGTTGTTCATCACGCTGGCGATCTCGGCCCTGCGTTGCGTGATGGAAGCTGCCAGCATCCCCAGCAGAAATACCACGCCCATCGTAACGAAAAAGAGGAGCCATCCTACCCAGGGTTTCATCCCTGTTTGATTTCTGTTCCTGTTCATAGTGCTATTATTATAGTTGTCAGTTATTAGCTGTTAGCTGTTAGCTATTTTTTCTCTTCGTTGACCAGTTTCTGAAGCCAGTCCGGCACATGCGTCTCCGGCATGGGAATGCGTGCGTTGGGTGTGGAGGAGAGCGACCGGCTGCGGGTGTGCGGCACGTCGCGGTGACAGTCCCAGCAGGCGTGACCGCCCATCTCTTTCATCTCCTTGAAGCCCATGCGGCCGGTGCGGATGAACTCGCTGTTGAGTTGTGTGTGGCACCTGACACAGTTCTCCATGATCACCTCCGAGCTGGCGGGTATTGCCTGCAGTGCCTGATCCTCCCCGCGGATGGTGAAGACGGCCGAGTGACGCAGCCCGTCTACCGCCTTGAAGTAATATCCTCTGATCTTGTTGTCCTGCGGCACATGGCAATCGTTACAGGTGGTGTTCCTGCCGTGGGAGCTATGCATCCAGGTGGCGTAGTAGGGACCCATGATATGGCAATTGACACAGGTGGCGGGGTCGTTTGAGAGGTAGCTGTGAGCGCGGGCAGTGAAGAAGGTATAGATAAACAGACCCACGAAGGCACCGCTGATGATGATGGCCGGATATTTCCAGCCACCGCGGGGCCTGATCTCATTCCAAAGGTTACGCAGTTTATCCATGGTGCGTGCATTTTTGATAATTCACCTTAACAAAGAAAGCAGATAAAAGCTAAAAATAGTGTAATAATTATGACGTTTGCATAAAAATGTCTATTTTTAGTTCGGTTAAGCTGTTCATCATCCCTTTTCACAGCAAGCGATAGAGCAGCCCATCCGCAATAATCGCGTAAACAGGTTGAGCCTATGGATCCCATGATACCTCCCACGGATCACTCCCGTGCCATTTTTCAGTGTCCCCTCTGCAGTTCCGTGCCGGAAGAGCAGAGAGATGATTTTTTAGAGGATCTCCACTACTCGGTAAGAAGGTATGAGCAAGGAGATGTGGTGGTTACTCAGGGATCGCGATATGAATCGCTCTACATCCTGGTGAAGGGTGAGATCGTGACCGAGATGGCAGATGAGAAGGGCGATTTCATGAAGGTGGAGCAGCTCAGGGCGCCCAATCCTATGGCCACCGGCTTCCTCTTCTCGAGCGACAACCGGTCGCCCGTCTCGGCCATCTGCAGCGAGTCCTGCGTGCTAGTGGTGATTCCCAAGGAGAATGTCTATTTCCTGATGCGCAAGTATGAGGAGTTCATGATGGCTTTCCTGGCTTATATCTCCAACAAGGTCTCCTTCCTGTCGGAGAAACTACGGTTGGTTTCGTTGCGCACCATCCGTGCCAAGCTGGCTTACTATCTCCTGAAAGAGTCAGGCGGTGAGTGTCATTTTCAACTCAAGATACCAAAGGAGGAGATGGCCCGTCTCTTCAGTGTCTCCCGTCCCGCCCTGGTGAAGGTGATGATGGAAATGGCCGATGAGGGGCTCATCGGTGTGGATCGCCGTGAGATCACCATCCTTAACCGAAAGGCACTGCAAAGCATGTTCTGAAGTAGATCCACAGAAGGTTACTGTTTTCAACTTCTTCACACCATCCAAAAAGAGCTGACCCTTCACAAGACAGCTCTTTGATAGAATTGTTTTTATTGTACAGATTCTGTTGCATTTCCCCTCTTGTTGTCATATTTACCAACTGAATAGGCAAAGTATAAGATGGCCAAAAGAAGAATGAATATCAGAATCTTCAGCGCCGTTCTTTTCTGTTTCATTTGACTTCAATTATTTTGCTAGCTTAAAAGTTGCAGAGGTAAAAATAGGAGAGTAGAGTGAAATAATATTGCACTTTGCAGAAAAATTATGCTAAGTTTGAAATATTCATTCCATAATCCTATATATATGTTCTTTTACCAATGGAGTCACATTTTCACACTTTATCAAACCTACAGTATAATAAGGGATAGGACTCTTTCTCTTGGTAGATTTGTTGTTATTCTTTTGTTATATAACCTATCTATAACATACTTCTTGTTCCTTTTTATTGAACTTTGGTTTGTCAATATGATGTAAGATTGGCGGAACAGTAAACACCTGCGTGATAATTTTATACTTAAGGGGTAAAAATATAATAGATGCAACATGAATAGAAAAGTAGTTCAAATTCATCGAATCTCAACGCATAATTCTACTCTGCTTTTTTATTCACAGAGAGTGACAGACGGTATGTCTGTCACTCTTGCAGCTTGGTTGAAATGTTTTTCTTAATTTATTGATGACTGTTTTGTTCGGTGTAATGAAAGGGAACAGAATTGAATGAGATTTGTAAAGTAAATTGCTTTTTGTGCTGTTGTGGGTGTTTTAATTTATATTCTTTCAAGAGGCAAGATTAAATTGTTATAATTAGCATTCGGAAAAGAAGTACGTTCTGAACGTACTTCTTTTTTGAAGCATAAGTTAATCATGAAATGCAATTATGTCACCACAGAAGATAAAAATAGATTGTCAAAGAATGGAATTTTCATAAAAGGAATTACCTTCTATGTGAAAACATTCTTCAAATTGGTGTTGATCATTCTGACATTTCTACTTCTTCTCAAAATCATGAAGATAGATCTAAGTTTCCTGACAGATGCTATTATATCAGATGCATATGAAATCAGGAATAAAGGACTTGTTTTTACAAGTTTCTTTGTTGTACTCTTTGGTCCGTTGATTGAAGAACTAGGGTTTAGATTCGCTCTTTCTTTTAAATGTGTCCATATTTTCATATCTGTATCAGTTTTAAGCTTTATGTTTCTTTCTTTATGGTTGGGAAGAGGCTTTTTTGCTGATATTCTTTTCAAGGCATTGATATCCTTACTGATAGGCTCAGCCACTTTGCTTGTTAATCAGAAACGATTTGACATTGTTCAACAAAAATATGGGCTCCAGATTATCTGGTTAACTATCATGCTCTTTGGATTTTCACATATTGTTAATTATAAATTGAGAATTTCATGCAAATACCTATAGCATTAATGATGTGTTTGCCCCAGGTATTAATGGGAATTGTGTTCACTTATATCAGGCTGAATTTGGGTTTTCTATTTGGATTATTGCTTCATTCTTTGATAAATGGAATCTCATTTTCTTTTAGCCTGTTGGTAACATAAGTTTGTGATTGTTTATACCGTCTCCAATCTTAACCCTTTTCCTCGTTCGTTGATTATCTGGATTGACTTGTCTTTAGAGAGATATTTTCGCAATTTGGAGATAAAGACATCAAGACTACGGGAGGTAAAATAGTCTGTCTCATCCCAAAAAGCAGTAAGTATCTCCTCTCTGGGTACCGTAGAATTTCTCTTGTCACAGAGCATTTTCAGGATTCCGGCTTCCCTTGCTGTCAGCTTAATTTTTCCAGAATTCAATTCTAGTACCTCCTCTAGAAAAAAGAATCTGTATAGACCAATTTTGATACAGTCAGAAGTTATTATTTGGGAAGAAGAATCCATTGTCCGATATAGCGTCCTTCTGAAAATTGCCTGAATTTGGGCATGAAGTTCTTCGGCCAGGAAAGGTTTTTTGATGTAGTTGTCAGCACCGGAGTCAAATCCGTCCACCACATTTTTGGGATACGTTTTACCTGATTCAATGATGATGATGGTGGTTTGACCCGTTTCCCGAATTCTGCGTATCAATTCCAACCCGTTCATCCGCGGCATCTCAATATCGGTTACCACCACATCGGGATTGTCTTTTTGAAAGAGCTCCCATGCCTCCTCCCCATCTTTTGCCCAGAGGATATCATATTCCCCGATCAGTTCCAGCCCGCCCCGCGTGACATAGGCACTGTCTTCATCGTCTTCCACAAACAACAATTTGATCATATTGGTCTGTTTAGTGAGGAACTGCTTCTTCGGCTGATGCCGGCACAAACAATACAAATTCCGATCCTACTCCCTCTTCACTGAAGAGCCCAATGGTGCCTCCGTGAGCCTCCATCACCTTCTTGACATAGCTCAGTCCCAACCCAAACCCTCTTGCTTCGTTCCGCTGGACTGCCTTTCCTCTCTCAAACTTCGCGAATATCTTCTCCTGCTCCTTCTTGGAAATCCCGTATCCATCGTCTTTGATACAGATGATGGTTGCCTCCTCTTTTTGTTCACATCTGATTTCAATATTCACGCTTTCTGTGGAATATTTGATTGCATTGTCCATCAGATTACTGATGGCGTTCTGGATCAATACCGGATCGGCCAGGAAGGTTATTTCACCGGGAAAAAAATGGGTGGTGAAACGAATATCCTTTTTTGCCTGTATTTTGAATTTTTCCATCAGTGAGAAAACGATCTCATTGAGGTTCAGCATCTCAGGTTCTATTGTGAGTTGTGCCTGTTCTGCACGTGCCAGTGTCAGAATACGGTCGGTCAGTGCCTGTAAGTTAAGGATCTGTTGTTGTGCCAGCCGGAAGTATTTGTTACGTTGTATCGGGTCCAGATAGATCTTCTCATTTACCAGCAGATGGTTTACCTGCGCGATGGCCTGTAGTGGTGTGGCCATGTCATGTGTCAGGGCGTGTGAGAAATCGTTTTGTAATTGACGGATATGTCGCTCCTTGATAAAGGAACGCAGTAGATAGAAGAATGTATATCCCACGAACAGGATCAGCAGAACCGAAAGAATCAATATAAACCACATCTGTCGGAATATGGTACGATAAGGAGAGACCAGCAAAACCTGTAAACCCTCACTTTTGTCGAGTCTTACAGGGATCAATTCGGAGCGAAATGCTCCTTTCATTGAACCCTTTCCTTTGGGATCTGTTGTCCCCAAGATTTCACCGGATTCAGCAACAATATGATTGATGAAAAAACGTCCGTAGAGATCCCGGGCTTTGATGTCCAAATGGAAAATGGAGTCGATGGTTGCAAGATTCATCCTCCGGTTTCGCTTGATCAGGAACTCCTGGTAAACCAGTTCTGGTCCGCTGAAAAAGCCTTCGTCAAAATTATCTTCCACTACACCAATAATTTCATTGGTTGTAGAATCAACCACCAGATCTCTTCGCATCATCAACTCCTTGTTGACAGAAGCTTTGAAAGTCTCATTGATCTGGGTGGTCATATGTCTCTCAATCAACTGAATCAGATTGTGCATCCAGATTCCCTGTAAAACGACGATCAGGATGATGGCCGAGAAGGTAAGCAACTTGATATGTTTTTCGGAGTTCATGATTCTGCGCACTTGATGCAAATATAAAAGATTTATCCTTAATACACAGTACTTTCTTGTGTTTTTTTTTGTTGTCTTATGCATCATCGGAATCTTATATAACTCATGACAATGGGTTATATAAGATTCACTTAACCAAATAGTCATGGACACACTCCTATTTTTATGGCGCGATCGCAAGTTTACCTGTTAAAAAACGAAATGATCATGAGAGAATGGTTGAATTTGAAAATGTTTGAGTTGCTTCCAATAGAGAAGCTTGTTCAAATTTTTGGTGGAGAGAGAATCTATTATGTAGAGGACGGAGTCCTTAAATGGAAAGAAGTCTAGTGATATTTCTAAACGTAGTATGTTTTTAAAACTTTAAAAAATGGAGAAAGAAATGATGAGATGGATGCAGGTGTTGACCTTTACTGAGGTTTGTAACACCTATGGTGGCTATGCTCCACCCGAAGATTGGTGGGATGATTTACTGAATCCTGATCCAGAGCCAAAACCTTTTGGTCCGGTTTGCTGGTAGATGCATATTCTTTGCAAATGTAACTTTATCATGAAAAGAGAATCAAGTACATTTTTTTTCCACCCCTTGGAGACGGATGAATTGGTGATGATCAACGGAGGGGGACTTCTGGATACCATACGTAAAATTTTGGATTATCTGAAGAACCCAATCGAACCCCGGTTGTAAAAGTTGATATGTAACAGAAAGGGCTGCGGGCAACAACAGCACATGAAAGCAGCCCTTTCTGTAATTCTACAGTTCTGGTTGTTGATGTTGGTGTAACGTCCAAAACGATGAAGCCTTTACCACAAAACATGATGCAGGATTGTTTGGAATCCTATATTTACAAACATACCTCCCGGTCGCAGTCTATTTATCTGGCAATATTATTTGCCCTTTTGGTGTTGTTTGTGTCATTGCCATTTGTATATGTGGATATAACCGCACAGAACAGCGGGATGATTCGTCCTGTGAATGAACGAACCGAGATCAGGGCACTCATCACTGAATTGATCGACAGTGTATATGTGGTTGAAGGAGTTAAATTGTTACCGGGAGATACCATTTTAAGTTTCAGAACCGACAATCTGAAGACCCGTCAATATCTGCTACAACAAAAGTATGACGACATCCGCCAACAGCTTGACGATTTAAGTGTGCTCACACGAGGGCGTGTTCCTGAGCGTTTCTTATCCGGTGTTCGCTTGCAGGAATATCGGTTTTATCTGAGACAGAAAAATGAGATGGAAACATCACTGGAAAAGGCACGAACCGAATATGAACGGAACAGGAAGCTGTATGAGAAAGAGGTGATTTCGACCGATGAGTATGAACAGTATCTCTATGCATTGCGGAGAGCTGAGAATGAACTGGCATCGTTCATCAACAGTCAGCTGAACGCATGGAAAACCGAACAGAATAATTTGTCACTGAGTCATGCTGAATTGCAAAGTTCAATCGAACAACTACACAAGGAGTACGAGCTCTATTATATTACCTGCCCCGTAGAAGGAACGCTTGAACAGTTTACCGGACTCTATGGGGGTGTCAGTGTTTCAGCCGGGCAAACCCTGGGTGTGATCAGTCCCGATTCCACCCTGGTCGCAGAGATTTTCGTCTCTCCCCGCAACATCGGCTATCTCTACAAAGGGATGAGGGTGAATGTACAGGTGGAGACATTCAACTACCATGAATGGGGAACCATACCCGGTTTCATCAAGGAAATATCGAGCGATTTTTATTTCGACAGCAACAGTGAGAGCAGCTATTACAAAGTGAGATGCATGCTGGATAGCAATCATCTTACATTGAGAAACGGTCGCAGAGGGGATCTGAAAAAGGGGATGAATGTGGTTGCCCACTTTATGCTAACTCGTAGAAGTTTGTTTGACCTGCTTTATCAGAAGATCGACCAATGGATCAATCCGACACAGTATGCTGCGTGATTTTTTATAACTGAATATGTGGTTATCAATGAGAAAAGGAGTGAGAGTCCGGCAGCACGACATCACCGATTGTGGTCCGGCTTGCCTGGCATCCATCTGCGCTTATCATGGTTTGCGCTATCCTGTTGCCAAAATACGCCAATATGCTTTTACCGATCAGAAAGGTACCAACCTTCTTGGTTTAATAGAGGTGAGCAAACGTCTGGGGCTGGAGGCACGTGGTGTGAGAGGCGATTACGATACCTTGGTTCAGCACGGTGTTTTTCCGGCCATCGCTCATATGGTGGTCAAAAACGCACTGCACCACTTTGTGGTTCTTTACAAAGCAACAGCCTCATTTGTGGATGTGATGGACCCTGCTGATGGGGAGATGCACCGGATTCAACGTGAAGCCTTTGAAAAAGAGTGGACTGGTGTTCTCTTGTTAATTACAAAAGAACAATCGTTTATGGTTGGCAAACAAACCAAAAGTGCACTTCGCCGTTTCCTGGAGTTGCTTCTGCCTCACAAGGCAATCATGGGTCAGGCATTATTTGGAGCCATCATGTTCAGTGTCCTGGGATTGTCTACATCGGTCTATGTGGGAAAAATCACCGATTACGTGTTGATCGATAAGAATTACAACCTCCTTCATCTGATGGGCGTGGTGATGATTGGTATCATCCTCTTGCGTACATTCATTGGTTCCATGAAAAGTATCCTGGCATTGCGTACGGGGCAGCACATTGATGCGGTTCTCATTCTTGGATACTATAAGCACCTGCTTACTTTACCCCAGCAATTTTTTGATACCATGCGTGTGGGTGAGATCATCTCACGGGTTGGTGATGCGGTCAAAATCAGAAACTTTATCAACAACGTATCCATCGATCTGGCGGTAAATGTGATGATCCTGCTTGTCACGATGGTTGTGATGCTTCTCTATTCCTGGCGACTGGCATTGATCACACTTGTCTCCCTGCCGCTTTTCCTGACGATTTATATCGGTTTCAATCGTCTGAACCGCAAGTATCAGCGGAAGATTATGGAGACCAGTGCAGAGCTCGAAAGTCAACTGGTGGAGTCAATCCATTCCATCAATACCATCAAGCGATTCGGTGTAGAAGACTTTGCAAATGTGAAAACAGAAAATCGATTTGTACGACTCCTGCGTAACACCTTTCACAGCATTTATGGGTCAATCATGGCACAGGGCGGGATCCAGTTTGTCTCATCATCAGTAACCGTAGCTGTTCTTTGGGTGGGAAGCACACTGGTAATCCGACAGCAAATCACACCGGGTACACTGATGCTGTTTTACTCACTGGTGGGTTATGTGATCTCACCAATCGGTTCTCTCATTACAGCCAATCAGACCATTCAGGATGCTTTGATAGCAGCAGACCGTCTTTTTCAAATCATGGATCTGGACCGGGAGGAGAATGATGGAGAACGAAAACAAAACCTGTTACGCAGCAATGTGGGCGATATCATCCTTGATCAGGTTTCGTTTCGGTATGGCACCAGGAAACAGGTGTTCAGCAACTTGTCTCTCTCCATTCCCCGTGGACAAACCACTGCAATCGTGGGCGAGAGCGGATCCGGAAAGACAACCCTTGTCTCTTTGCTCCAGAATATCTATCCCATCCAGAGTGGAGCTATCAGGATTGGCCGCTATAACATCCGTCAAATAACCAATGAGAGCCTCCGGAAATTGGTTGGCACCGTTCCCCAGCAGATTGAGTTGTTTGCCGGCACCATATTGGAAAATATTGCACTGGGTGATTTCCAGCCGGATGTAAAACTTGTTACCGATATCACTGATCAGTTAGGCTTGAGAGAGTTTGTCAATGCACTGCCAAATGGTCTGAATACCTATGTCGGCGAACATGGAACAACTCTCTCGGGTGGGGAGCAACAACGCATTGCTATTGCACGGGCATTGTATAAGGATCCTGAAGTGTTGATATTTGATGAAGCAACGTCCTCGCTCGATTCACTGTCAGAAAAGTATGTCAAAGATACGATCAATAACCTGGCAGCGGAAGGAAAAACAATCATTGTCATCGCCCACAGACTGAGTACGGTAAAAGAAGCTAATCAGATTGTGGTGTTGGAAGAAGGTCGACTCATGGAACAGGGAACCCATACAAGCTTACTGAAGGAAAGCGGAATCTATGCCAGATTATGGCGCGCACAATTTGATATGATCGACTAATGCAATTTATGTTGGTAATTATAAAATGTTTATCATGTTTCTTTTTAAACAAATAGACCGATTGGAGTATATGCATCATCTGATCCAAACAGAGGCAACTGGTAACCCGGATACATTTGCCGGTAAATTGCATTTGAGTAGAAGGCAGCTCTACAACATCTTGGATGAGCTCTCTGATCTGGGTGCAGAGATCAGGTATAGTCGTATTCGGCAGTCATTTTACTATGCTTGTCCATGTCAATTGCGAATTGAATTTGGTTATGAGAAACTAAATGAAGCAGATTTACAATTATATCCGATGGAGTAGTTTAGGATAAATTAGATCAAAATGATGAAAACAAAAACAATTCACTTGGTTCTTATACTTGTTACGTTCGCATTTATATGGTTGATTAAGAACCAGCTGGAGACATATTTTTATTGGGATTATTCTTTGATGATCCCACTTTTCTATTTGTTCTATGTCAATCTTAAACTTTTCATATCGGAAAAATCCGGATTGCATGAAAATAGTTTTTTGGTAATTACATGTATCTTCATCGGTCTAATCCTATATTATTCATTATCTAACTGGGGGGAGTTTGAAATTATGTACCGTAGAGCGATTCCGTTACTTGTGGGAGGTGTATTGATGATTGGTATTCTCTTCGTAAGGAATAAGTACTCACAACGGATGATTCAACTGAAATCTGAGCATAAAGAGTGATCTTTAAATCCTCTGCCGGTAATCGTATCCCCTCTGTGTTTTCTTGCATATCTCCACCCAAAACAATATCTTGCAGCCATTAATGAGAAAAGAATGGCATGATGCAGACATTTGCTGAGAAGGTGATCGCGTTCAACCAGCAACTCACCTTCACCGGTGATTTGCCGGAAGGGTTCCGGGTGGTCAATCCGTTTCTGGATAACCCGGAGACGATGGAGGTGATGAGGGCTTTCTACCGGAAGTATTACAGCGACAACAGGGAGCGACGGTTCCTGATCGGGATCAACCCGGGCCGCCACGGGGCGGGGGTGACCGGCATCCCCTTCACCGACACCAAACGGCTGGAGAGCGACTGCGGCATCACCATGCACTCGGCACACACCCACGAGGTATCATCCCTTTTCGTGTATGAGATGATCGCGGCCTACGGCGGGGTATCAGCCTTCTATCGCGATTTTTACATCAACTCCCCCTTCCCGTTGGCCATTATCCGGCAGACAACCGGCGGGAAATGGGTCAATGCCAACTATTACGACGATCCAACACTCTTCGGGGCGGTAAAGGGGTTCATGATTGATACACTGAAACAACATGTCATGCTGGGCCTGGATACAACCGAGGTGTTGGTGCTGGGAAAGAAAAATGCCGATTTCATCATCAGGCTGAACAGTGAGGTAAAGCTGTTTGAGAAGCTGACGGTACTGGAGCATCCCCGTTTCATTCAGCAGTACAAGTCGAAAGAGAAACAGCGCTACATCGATAAATACCTGCGGGCATTGCACGGAAACGGATCAATCCTAGAAGTAGATCAACCTTAAGACTGTAGTGGAAATAGAAAAGACCTGTTTTTTAAAATGTGGATTGCTGAAGCTGTTCCGAAATGCACATTTCTTATTTATTCAGTAAGCGATTCTACAAATTCACCAAACCTCAAGATCTTTTCACTATTCGCCTTATTGAAAAGCAGGTGCTCAAAGTCTTTTTGCTTCTTTTTCAAATCTACTTTTTTCAGTAATTCGACTGTTGCTTGTTTGAACGCTTGCAAACTCTTTATTTCAAAACGCTTTGAAAGAAAACCGTAATCGGGTTTTGCCTGTGAAAGTAGAAACATCAGGTCGTAAAAATCACGTCCTTTGGCGCGGGCTAACATGGCTGAAATTTTCATACTGCACAGTACGCCATCGGAAGGAACAGGAAACGGGAAAAAGAATCCGCAACCCTTGATGTTTTTGATAACAGGAGGATTAACGATTCCCTGGTCTTGGCTTTCGACCTTTATCAGAAAACGTTCTTCCTTGTGTCCGCTCAATCCCAGATCGAACAACAGTTCCGGAAAATGGAGATTGCGCCGGAAAGCCGTCAGTCTCGGGTTCTCTTTATCCTTTGCCACCACCCTTAACCCTGAACGTTCCAAAAACTGAATGACGCCGTTTGTCATTTCAACAAATTCGTCATTAGACATGTCTTTACAGTCAAAATCCAAGTCTTCAGAGAATCGGTCTATCCCTTTTACCAAACGCAAGTTCGTTCCACCGATAAACGCCATCTTTTTGATGTGTGGAGTTGAAGAAAGGTAATCCAGGATCATCAACTGCAAGTATTCTTTCAGTATATGCTTGTCAAACCCCGAATTTCCTCGGATTTGTGCCGGAAAATAATTCCTTAACTGATCAATCGGTATCATAAATCGTAAGTCTTTAAGAGTAACTTTACTCTACGGTCAAGTGCCTTGTTTTGAAACTTGACGCAGTACTCCATCAACAGATCCTTGTTCAAATCATCTTGCAGGTGATTTTCATCTAAACGCAGCTCTTCTAACTCCTGCTCGCTGTCATAGAAAGGATAAAGGTACAGCAAATCAAGCAATGCCTTTTCAGGTGTGGCAAACTGTAGGGTGCGGTTGTCTGCCATAGGCTTCAGTTCATATCCGAACATCAGGTTCTCTTTGATATTCTTATAAGAGTATTCGCCGAAGTCATTGGTGAAGGATGCCGTTTTCAGTGTTGTCACACTTGTTATCTGTGTCACAGCTTCCGGAATCATCCCATAGAAAGACAAGGCTGTGTGCAGGCTGATATAGGATGGCCGATAAATCCGATTGGAAAAATAAAGCTGATAATCTGGCATACTCTTATACTCCGAAAATGTAAAGTAACCTCGTCGTAACCTGATAAGATATCCCTTCTTCATCCAACGGGTCAGGTTATTCCGGTCAAAATCCGGTTGCCATGCATATATCTGATAGATATTGAAACATGCCAAATCAAACATTTTAGTTTTAAATACCAGAAAGTTCATTTCTTTGTTTTGTTTCTATTATGCAGCAAATATAGTGCATTATAGAAACAAAACAAAATGTTGAGGTTGATTGGTGGCGGTTTGTGTTGTTGGTGTTTACGGAGTATGGCGGAGTATCGCTTTAATTTTCTGGAGGGAACTAGTGAAAGAGGTTTTTCAAAATGAGGATGGGATTAGCAGCAAGCTAAAAAAGAAAACCATAACGGATCTGTGATCAATTATGGTTCTTGTGTGGTGCCACCAGGAATCGAACCGGGGACACAAGGATTTTCAGTCCTTTGCTCTACCAACTGAGCTATGGCACCAACATTGCTTAAATTGCGAGTGCAAAGATAAGCGCATTTTCGGGATTTCCAAAATATGTATCCAAAAAAATGGAAATTTATTCCTCTCAGATTGGATTCCATCCCTGTGCACGCAGCTCCATCTCTTGGCCGTCGCGCGTCACCAGGTAACAGCCCTGCTCCTCTTTGGCGATGTGGCCAACGAGGTGCACTCCCTTGATCTCCTTCATCTTCTCGTGCAGATGCAACGGCACGGTGAAGAGCAGCTCATAGTCCTCTCCTCCATTAAGAGCCACGGTGGTGACGTTCATGTTGAAGGTCTCAGCCATCATGGCGGACTGGTAGTCGATGGGCAGTCGCTCCTCGTACACCTGGCAGCCCACCTTGCTCTGTTTGCAGATGTGCAGCAGGTCGGATGAGAGGCCGTCGGAGAGGTCGATCATCGCGGTGGGCAGTATGCCCTGTGCTGCCAGTGCTTCCACCACATCCTTTCTTGCTTCCGGCTTTAACTGTCGCTCCAGCAGGTACTCCCTGCCGGCGAAATCGGGACGGAAATCACCGGAGCCATCCCAGGCTGCCTTCTCACGCTCCAGCAGCTGAAGCCCCATGTAGGAGGCCCCCAGATCGCCCGAGACATAGATCAGGTCGCTCTCCTTTGCGCCGTTGCGGCAGACAGCCTCTCCCTCCGCGGCGCTGCCGATGCAGGTGATGCTGATGGTGAATCCGGTAAGCGAGGAGGTGGTGTCACCCCCTACAATATCCACTCCATACACTTCGCAGGCAAGCTTGATGCCGCTGTAAAAGCTCTCCAGCTCCTCCACCGAGAATCGTTTGGAGATGCCCAGCGAGACGGTGATCTGCTCCGGTCTGCCATTCATCGCGTAGATGTCGGAGAAGTTGACCACCGCCGCCTTATAGCCCAGGTGCTTCAGCGGCACGTAGACCAGGTCGAAGTGAATCCCCTCGAGAAGCAGGTCGGTGGTCACCAGCGTATGTCGCCCTGCGTTGTGCAGGATTGCGGCATCATCGCCGATCCCCTTCACGGTGCTCTGCTGCTGTGGTAGAATATCCCCGGTGAGTCGTTCTATCAGTCCGAACTCACCGAGGGTGGCTATCTCTGTTCTGCCCATCAGATCGTTTGAATGAGCGTACGCATGATCTCAGCCATCTTCGGCTGGGCAATCTTGGCTGCTTCCTGCACATCCTCGTGCGACACCTCCACGATCTTGCCGATCACACCCAGGTCGGTGATGATGGAGAAGGCGAGCACCTTCATCCTGGCGTGGTTGGCCACGATCACCTCAGGCACGGTGGACATGCCCACGGCGTCGCCACCGATGATGCGGAACCAGTTGTACTCGGCCGGTGTCTCGAAGGTGGGACCGGAGACACCCACGTAGACACCATGTTGCAGCTTGATGTTCTTCTCACGGGCGATCTCCATCGCTTTCAGGCGCAGCTCCCTGTTGTATGCTTCGCTCATGTCGGGGAAGCGGGTGCCCAGCTCGTTGAAGTTCTTGCCGTGCAAAGGATGCTCGGGGAACATGTTGATGTGGTCTTCGATCAGCATGATGTCGCCGATGTCGAAGCTGGGGTTCATGCCTCCCGCGGCGTTAGAGACGAAGAGGTATTCAATGCCGAGTGCCTGGAAGACGCGCACCGGGAAGGTCACCTCCTTCATATCATATCCCTCGTAGTAGTGGAAACGACCCTGCATGGCAAGCACCTTCTTGCCACCCAGCGTGCCGATGATCAGCTTGCCACTGTGACCTTCCACGGTGGAGACAGGGAAGTTGGGGATCTCGGTATAGGGGATCTCGTTCTTGTCGTCGATCTCATGTGCCAGCTCCCCGAGCCCGGTGCCCAGGATGATTGCGGTGTTGGGTACTTCTCCGATCCTACCTTTCAGGTAATCGGCTGTTTGTTTGATGGTTTCTAACATGTGCAAGTATTTTTTGGTTGAATAGTTCTTTGTCCTGTTCCTCTACAAATGCAACCCGTATCGGTACATAATAGAGGATCTTTTTTATTTCCTCATCCAGGAACGGCAGCGCCCTGAGTCGCATGGCATCTTTCTCTGTGGTCAGAATGATCTTCTCGTCATCATCCACATCAACGCTGGCCACCAGCTCCCGCACCTCATCGACATCCTCCTTCGTGAAGGTGTGATGATCGGGGAAGAACCGGGTGTAGAGGTTGTAGGTCTTGTGCTCCAGCTTGTCGGCCAGGGGTTGAGGTGATGCGATGCCGGTCACCAGGAAGACATGCTTCTTGCGAAGGTCATCCAGTATGTAATTCTCCTGCTGCAACTCGGGGAAAAGAGGACGTGCAACCCCGTACTGGAGGGAGGTGAAGAAGAGCTCCTGGTAGGCGAAGAGGTTCAGTCCGTTGGTGTAGATGCGGAAATCGATCGGCTGCATGTCGGGATTGCACTTGGTGACGATCACCATCGATGCACGGTCCTTCCCTCTCAATGGTTCACGCAGTGAACCTGCCGGCAGCAGCTTGTCTTCGAACACCGGCCGGTTGCTGTCCACCAACAGGATGGAGAGCGAGGGTTGCACGTAGCGGTGCTGGAACCCATCATCAAGCAGGATCACCTCCGGGCGCTCCTCCTTTTCGATGGAGAGGAGTTTCTCAATCGCTTTTACCCGGTTGCTGTCGACCACCACCATCGTGTCGGGGAACTTGCGTTTCAGCTGAAGCGGTTCATCGCCCACCTCGGTGACCTGGGAGGTGGTTTCTACAATACGAAAACCGCGGCTTCTCCGTTTATATCCCCTGCTGAGTACAGCCACGCGGTACCTGGGTGCAAGCAGCCTGATCAGGTACTCTATATGGGGGGTCTTTCCTGTTCCACCCACTGTCAGGTTTCCCACGCAGATCACCGGAATGGGGAAGCTTCTTTTTTTTAGGATGTTCTTGTTGAACAGGATGTTGCGAAAGTTCACGCCAATCCCATACAACCATGACAATGGTTGCAGCGATCGACGCGTATTTACAGGGGGGATCTCCATGCTGTTCAGCGGATGTTCAGTTCATAGGGGATGCGCGCCTGGATGTAATCCTGCTCGCGGATGTCGCGGAGAAGCATGAAAAGCTCGTAGCTCTCACCCAGGTACTCCTTCATGGTGCGTGCAGCCAGCTCTTCCTTCGGCCGATCGAGCAGTTCTTCTATCATGGTACGCATCTTGGGATATTCAAACACCACGTAGCTCTTGCCCAGGTTGGCCATCTCGGCGGCTATCTCGATGGCTCGTTCAATACCGCCCAGTTCATCTACCAATCCGATCTCCTTCGCCTGGTTGCCGGTCCATACCCGTCCTTCAGCATAGAGGGCCAGACTGTCTTTCGGCATGTTGCGACCCTCGGCACAGCGGGTGAGGAAGATGTCGTACCCTTTTTCAATCATATTCTGCATCAGCTGTTTCTCCTGATCGTTGAAAGGACGGGTGATGTTGCCGAAATCGCCAAACTCATTCGTTTTCACCATATCGGTAGTGATGCCGATCTTTTCTGCGGTTCCCTCCATGTTGGGTATCATGCCGAAGATACCGATGGAGCCGGTGAGGGTGGTGGGTTGCGCCACAATCCTGTCGGCGTTGCAGGCGATGTAATAACCGCCCGAGGCAGCTACATCACCCATTGATACCACGACTGGTTTCTCTTTCTTCAGGTCGCTGATCGCCTTCCATATCTGTTCTGAGGCGTAGGCGCTGCCGCCACCCGAGTTGATGCGGAAGACCACTGCCTTGATCTCTTCATCCTTACGCAGCTTCTCGATCTGATCGACCATGTACTTGTCCTGGATGTTCGACGCACCGGTACCTGAGACAATATTGCCCTGCGCATAAAGGATGCCAATGGTGTTACCGGTCTTCTTCACCGTCTTGGTGGTAACCGATTTCATGTTCGAGACAGTGGCGGAGGGGATCGTTTTGCCCTCCTCAAGGCTAAGCAGTGTGCGCAGGTAATCTTTCATCTCCGTCTCATAGAGCAGGGTGTCAACCAGGTTCGCTTCTAACAGGAAGTCGGTCGTCTGTAACAGCGGCATCTGGTTCGCCAGGGCATCAACTTCTTCCGGTGTCAGTGAGCGGGCCTCGGCGATATCGCCGCGAAGGAAGCTCCAGGCATCGTTCAGGTAGGAGGAGACCTGTTCCCGGTTGGCATCGCTCATCTCGTTCTGCGTGAAGGGCTCCACAGCCGATTTGTAGGTGCCCTCCTTGAATATCTGCATCTCGATGCCCAGCTTGTCGAGGGCATCCTTGAAGAAGATGGGCATGGAGGCCAGTCCGTGCAGGTCGAGGTTTCCCATGGGATTGATCGCCACCTTGTCGGCCATAGAAGCCAGATAATATCCTGTTTGTGAATATGTGTCAGCATAAGCCACGACAAACTTGCCACTTTCCTTGAAGCTCTTCAACTCGTTGCGTATCTCCGCCAGGGTAGCCATCGAGGCAGATATCGATCGTGAATCGATGTAGATACCCTTAATCATGTCGTTGTTTTTCGCTTTACGGATGGCACTTACGATATCATTCAACCCCATTGCCGCTGTTGCTTCGGGAGCCAGCAGTTCTGTGAACGGGTCTTCTTCGGGCACACGCTCCGAGATAGGGCCGTTCAGTCGTAGGTTGAGCATGGAGTTCTCTTTCAATACAAATTTTTCAGAGGTGAAGGAACCGGCTAGCGATCCCATCATTCCGAAAAAGAAAAGCATGGCAATCAGGGACAGGATGATGTTTGCAATGATAAATCCCAGTGCTGATGCCAGCATGATTTTTAGAAAATCCTTCATAACGGGTAATATTATTGATTTATAGCTCAAAATTAGGAAAAAAGAGGTACTTCACAAAAATTAATTTGATATTCTTAATCAATTTCACTTGGATTGTTCTTTATACCATACTATTTTTGAAGGTTATTAGGCTTTGAACCGGGAAGAAGAGGAGCCTCTTTTCTTAAAAAAAGATAAAAACGAAAAAATGGCTGATATCCGATGCAGCTTTTTTCTCTATTTCCCATCTATCATTTGAACGTGCGATAAGGATGGATGATTCGCAACTGATAATAGCGTGTAAGAAACAGGACCGTAATGCTCAGAGGGTGTTATACGAACGTTATGCCCCCGTCATGATGACGGTCTGTTTACGATACAGCAAGGAAGAGGAAACCGCACGCGATTTGTTGCACGATGGATTCATCCGCGTTTTTACTCAAATCGGCTCATTCAGGGGCAAGGGTTCTTTTGAAGGCTGGCTAAGACGGATTTTTGTGAATCTGGCACTCGAAAACTACAGGAAAGAGAAACTGAAGAACCGCTTCCTGGAGGAGTACGGTATGCAGCATACAAGAGAACAAGAGGTGCCTGATGATGATCCTCTTGACATTGGAGATATTCCCCGTGAGGAAGTACTTGATATGATTCGGGATCTTCCCCCGGGTTATAGAACAGTTTTTAACCTGTTTATCTTTGAAGAGTTGTCACACCGGGAAATTGCTGATTTGCTGGGCATCAACGAAGCGGCATCCCGTTCACAGTTTTATCGGGCGAAGAGTCTGTTACAGAAAAAAATTTCGGCCATCCTTAACCATTGCAATAGCAGATATAATGAACAGAAATAACGATATTAGAAGTGATTTTCGGGCGAAGCTTGGCGACTATCCTTCCCCACTGCCACCTGATGGCTGGAAACGGATTGAACAGTCGATGAGGCAAGTTGCTGCCCGAAGGATGATGCGTCGCAGGTGGGTTGCCGGTACGGCTGCTGCCATGCTGATCCTTCTGGTGGGGTCACTCTTCTTCCTTCATGATCCAATGACTCATGAACAGCCAATGCTTACCGAGGAGGTGATTTCCCCCATGAAGAGTCAATCTCATTCGCTACAGATAGATGAACAGGCAACAGCCAATAGGTTGCCACAATCGGTAACCCACCCCGCTGTTGCTACACCGGCACTTTATGTCACGTTGAATCATAGCGTTGATGAGAAGTATTTGATTCAGGGCAACAGATCGGCAGAGATAATGCAGCAGTGGATACGACAGAATGGAGTGGCTCCCGAGCGTTTGGTGAACCGGGACCGATCAGTTATGGACAGGTTGGGATCACTGGCTGAACGTTCCTGGAAATCGATCAGCAATCATGATGATGATGAGCTGATCACGGTTGATGACAGGGATGAAGAGCTGTTTGCTTATCGTTCGATGGTTCGCGCTGAAGATGAACATATGACACTGATGCTCGGTGGCAAGGGCGGTCTCTCTTCATTCAGGCAGACGGTAAATGCCCCCATGACTCTTCGCAGCGCCTCGTTATCCGCTCAGGACCAATATGGCACCGAGAGTTCCAAAAATCTTCTGACAACTACACGTGCGGTTGACAACCTCTCAGAAATGGAACATGACCAACCGGTCTCACTTGGTCTGACCCTCTCTAAATCGATATTTGATAATCTCTCCATTGAATCCGGACTCACCTATACCTATCTCTCATCCCGTGTGAGGAATGCCAATGCCAATTTCCGTGTCCAGGAGACCCAGAAAATTCATTACCTGGGTATCCCGGTCAATCTGAACTATACCCTGTTTAGCCTGAGAAGATTGGATGTATATGCCTCCGTTGGGGGATTGATTGAAAAGGATATTTACGGTGAATACAGGAAGATGGGTACAGGTGAAACACTCGATTTCAACAGCTCTGCCGAGGAAGAAGAGGTGACCACGATCTCACAACGCAACCCTCAGCTTTCAGTCAATGCCGGGTTAGGTCTCTCCTATCCACTGATACAAAACCTGAAGCTCTACGGTAAGGTGGGAGGTGCTTATTATTTTGATGCCGGAAACGAGTACAAAACAATATATTCCGACCGTAAGATTGTGATGGATCTGAATGTCGGCATTAGATATGAATTTTAATTACAACGATAAAAAAATGAAAATGAAGAAATTCTACCTGTTAGTGAGTCTGTTTGCATTCACTCTGATCATGACCTCCTGTCTGGGAGAAGGAAGCCGCAATTATAGCGAGACATCGGTTGTCTACATCGACATAGATTTGGCATCGGGTAAGACTTACGGGAAAACTCTTACGGGCCGTTTGATTACATCGAACGAGATACAGCTTATGCTACCCGGCAGCTTTAAATTTTTCAACTACAGCTGGGATGAGGCGTATGGTACGACATTAATCTCTCAGTCATCGGTCGACAATGTGGTTATTTCCGGTGATCCTGTTGATATTAGCCGTACCCCTCTGAGTCTTTCTGAACCTCCCGTGGTGGATGAACCCGTGACATTCCTTGCGATGGGTGAGCCCTATTACGTGAACAATGAGCAATATCTCGGTGATCACTGGCTTTTTGAGTATGCTTATGAAACCAGAAAAGGAGAGTCTGCGCATGTACAGTTTTATAAGGTTGATGATTCGGAGCTCCTCGAAAATGAAGTGCTCCTGGAGATCCGGCTTGTGATAACCGGAACACCCGAAGAGGGTGCTTCACTCACCTCAAAAACTGATATCGTGGCAGTAAACATGGGACCCTTACGATCCTATTTTGAGGCTATGGGACAAAGCAGGAAAGATGTGAAGATCAAATTTCAGTATCATCAGAAGAATAGGACAGAAGTGGTGAAGATGGCCAACACCTACCTGATGACGGTAGGGGGTGAGTCATAATCCTTATCCTGCAAACAACGAACAGCAGCCTTCATCCATAGAGGCTGCTGTTTTTATCTCGCTCACATTCGCATTATTATCAGGAATTGGTTACCTTTGCACACCAAAATCAGAGAGGAATGTGGAGAGTACTGTTTGTAACTGTTGCACAACTAATTGTTGCATCACCGGTGGCATGGAAGGATCTGGAGAAAGAGAAGAGAGACCCGTCCGGTTTTCTCAATCGCTTTCTCTATCCTCTCTTTGGTATGATTGCCCTTACGGCATTTATCGGAGGACTCTGGTTCACTCGAAACGGTGATCTGGAGAATGCCCTCAAGAACAGCATCATTTCTGTTGTGGCTGTCTTTGGCGCTTATTACATTGTATCATACCTGCTGAATGAAATCGCTGATCGGTTTGATCTGGATCAGGGACTCTTTCGTTTTCAACAGTTCACCGGTTACGCCTCTGTGGTGATGTACCTGTTGTATTGTCTCATTCCTTTTATGTCTGAGTTCTTCATCATCTGGCTGCTGGCTCTTTACACCATCCAGCTTGTACATGCCGGGGCTATTCATTTTCTCATGGTGCCTGCTCATAAAAGGGGAGCATTTATCGTTACTGCATCCGCTCTGGTGATCTTGATACCGGTCATTATTCACGCACTCTTTTCATTCTTCATACAATAATGAAGCAGTCATCCATCAATATCAAAAACAAAAGAGCCACCTTCGATTACGAACTGGTGGAGACCTTCACTGCGGGGATGGTGCTCACCGGCACGGAGATTAAATCGATCCGCCTGGGCAAGGCCAGCCTGGTGGATAGCTATTGCCTGTTGGAGAAAGGTGAATGTTGGGTAAGGAGCATGCATATTGCAGAATATTTCTACGGCACCTACAACAATCACAATGCCCGGCGCGACCGTAAACTGCTACTCAACAGGAAAGAGCTGCAGAAACTGCTGCGGCTCACCCGCGAGACAGGATTTACCATCATTCCGATCAGACTATTCATCAATGAGAAGGGGCTTGCCAAGCTGGTGATCGCCGTGGCCAAAGGGAAAAAGCAGTATGATAAAAGGCAGTCACTAAAGGAGAAAGAAGATAAACGGGCGATGGACCGCATGTTCAAACAGTAACCCATGCAAATGCTCTCCTGGAAAAAGTTGATGCTACAGGCCACCGGCAAGTCGGCCCGTACCACCCTCTGGCTGTTGCGCATCATCCTACCCATCTCCTTGCTGGTACGATTGCTCGATTATTTCGGGACTCTGGCATGGCTGGCCGGTTTCCTCGATCCGCTTTTTGTCAACATGGGTCTCCCCGGCAGTACCGCCATCGTCTTCATCACCAGTATCTTCCTGCCGCTATATGCTCCCCTGGCAATCATCACCTCCCTACCCATCACCCTGCGTGAGCTGACCATCCTGGCACTGATGTGCCAGATATCCCACAACCTTCCCGTGGAGAGCGCGATTCAAGCGAAAACGGGTACTTCCTTCTGGTCGATGACACTACTGCGCATCACCATGAGCATTGTCGTGGGGGTGCTGCTCAACCTGATACTCCCTGCGGAGATGGGCCTGCCACTCTTTGCCAGGGGCAGCGTGACGGCCGTTACTTCAATAGGAGCACTCCTGATTCTATGGCTGAAAGGCTCGTTGCAGATCGCTCTGCTGATCCTGGTTATCGTCTTCCTGTTAAACCTTTTATACAGCATGCTTGAAGCTTATCGGTTGATACCCGGGCTCAGCCGGGCGATAGAACCGCTGCTCGCTTTCTTCGGGCTGCCCAGGAGCACTGCTTTTCTGTGGCTGATAGGCTATATTGTGGGGCTGGCTTACGGAGGAGCACTGATGATTGACCAGATGAAGGAGGGCAGGGTGACCCGTTCGGAAGCGAGCCTGCTGAACCATCACCTGGCAGTTTCACATTCCGTTCTGGAAGACAATCTGCTATTCGTGGCGCTGGGTGTCTCGCTCTGGTGGATCCTGGCAGTACGGTTCACGATTGCTTTCGCCGTGGTCTGGCTGAGACGATTCTGGCTCAACCTGAGAAGTCCCCGGGTCACATTTTAATCTCCTTCTTGCCGATATGTCGGAATGATTGGTTAATTTTGAGGTGATCAAATAAGTAGAGAACTGTTTTAGACGTTATTCCCATGAACAAGATTGAACAAATCCTGGCCGATCGCATCCTGATACTCGACGGGGCGATGGGCACGATGATACAACGCTATAGCCTTACGGAGGCTGATTTCCGTGGAGAGCGATTCGCCGATTCACAGAAGTTGCTCAAAGGCAACAATGACCTGCTCTCCATCACCCGACCCGATGTGATTGGCGCCATCCATCGCCAGTACCTCGAGGCCGGTGCCGACATCATCGAGACCAACACTTTTAACGCCACCGCCATCTCAATGCAGGATTATGGCATGAGCCACCTGGCGGCTGAGATCAACCTCGCCGCCGCACGTCTGGCACGGGAGGCGGCCGACGAGTATACCCGCAAAACGCCTCATAAACCCCGTTTTGTGGCCGGTTCCATCGGTCCCACCAACAAGACCGCATCGATGAGTCCCCGCGTGGAGGATCCGATGTACCGTGCGGCTACTTTCGACGACTTCCGGAAAGCTTACCACGAGCAGATCACCGCCCTTGTGAAGGGTGGGGTGGATCTGCTGCTGATCGAGACCATCTTCGATACCCTCAACGCCAAGGCGGCTATCTATGCTGCCAGGGAGGTGGCCCTGGAGACCGGTATCGACACGCCCCTCATGTTGTCGGTGACCATCACCGACCGGGCGGGCAGGACCCTCTCGGGACAGACACTAGAGGCATTCGTGGCCTCCGTAAGTCATGCCAAGCCGCTCTCCATCGGACTGAACTGCTCCTTCGGTGCGGCCGATCTGAAACCCTACGTGAAGGAGCTGGGACGCATTGCCCCCTTCTACATCAGTGCCTATCCCAATGCGGGGCTGCCCAACCAGCTGGGTGAGTATGACGAGACCCCCGAGAAGATGGCCTTGCAGATCAGGGAGTTCATGGATGAGGGGCTGGTCAACATCATCGGTGGCTGCTGCGGTACCACCCCTGACCACATTGCCCGCTATGTGGCGATGACGGAGAGTGCACCACCCCACCAGAAGGCAGAGCCACCTGCTTACCTGCAGCTCTCGGGGTTGGAGATGCTGGAGGTATCCCCCCTCATCAACTTCATGAACATCGGTGAGCGCTGCAACGTGGCCGGCTCGCGTCGTTTCCTGCGACTGATACAGCAGAAGAAATATGAGGAGGCGCTCGACATTGCCCGCCGCCAGGTGGAGGATGGTGCCCAGGCTATCGACATCAATATGGATGAAGGGCTGCTGGAGGGAGCGGAGGAGATGACCCGTTTCCTCAACCTGCTGGCTTCCGACCCTGACGTGTCGCGGGTACCTGTCATGATCGATTCCTCCAAATGGGAGGTGCTGGAGGCGGGATTGAAATGCGCGCAGGGCAAGTCGATCGTAAACTCCATCTCACTCAAGAACGGTGAGAAGGAGTTTCTGCACGAAGCTCTGCTGGCACAGCGTTATGGTGCCGCAGTGGTGGTGATGGCTTTCGATGAGACCGGCCAGGCTGACACTTTTGAGCGACGCACCGAGATATGCAGTCGTGCTTACAGGCTGCTCACCACACATGGTTTCGACCCGAAAGATATCATCTTCGACCCCAATGTGCTGGCCATCGCCACCGGCATCGAGGAGCACCGTAATTACGGCGTGGATTATATCCGCACCGTTCGCTGGATCAAGAAAAATCTGCCCCATGCCAAGGTGAGCGGCGGAGTAAGCAATCTCTCATTCTCCTTCCGCGGCAACGAGTCGGTGCGGGAGATGATGCATTCCGTCTTTCTCTATCATGCCATCGCTGCCGGGCTGGATATGGGTATCGTTAACCCCGGCCAGTCGGTGATCTATGAGGATATCCCTGTCGATGTGCGTGAGCTGATGGAAGATGTAGTGCTCAATCGAAGGGAGGATGCCACCGAGCGGCTGATGGAGTATGCCGAGAAGATCAAAGGTGACAAATCAGATAATGGCGGTGCCGCCAAAATGGAGGAATGGCGTCAGCTGCCCCTGGAAGAGCGTCTGAGTCATGCCCTGGTGAAAGGGATCGGCGACTATATGGAGGTGGATCTGGCGGAAGCGCTGGAGACCTATCCCAGAGCGGTCGATATCATCGACAAGCCGCTGATGGATGGGATGAACCGCGTGGGTGACCTCTTCGGGTCGGGGAAGATGTTCCTGCCCCAGGTGGTGAAGGCAGCCCGCACCATGAAGAAAGCGGTGGCTATCCTGCAGCCGGTGATCGAAGCAGAGAAAAGTTCCGGCGGGGGCTCGCAGAAAGCGGGCAAGATCGTGCTGGCAACGGTGAAGGGTGACGTGCACGACATCGGTAAGAATATTGTCTCCATCATCCTGGCCTGTAACAACTACGAGATCATCGACCTGGGGGTGATGGTACCCCCCGAGCAGATCATTCAAGCGGTGAAAAGAGAACAACCCGACATGGTGGGACTCAGCGGCCTGATCACCCCTTCACTGGAGGAGATGGCGGTGGTGGCCGCCGAGATGGAGAAGGAGGGATTCTCCCTGCCGCTGCTGATTGGTGGTGCCACCACCTCGCGGCTGCATACGGCCCTGAAGATTGAACCCAAATATGGTAGCGGTCCGGTGGTATATGTGAAGGATGCCTCCCAGAGCCCCTCGGCGGTCGCCAACCTGCTGAACAGTGAGAACCGGGATGCCTACATCCGGAAGATAAGCGAGGAGTATGCACTGCTGCGGGAGCACCGTGCACAGAAGCAGGTGAAGATGGTCACTCTCGATGAGGCCAGGCAGAACCCCTTCCGCATCGACTGGGAGAAGTGGCAGCCACCGGTACCCCGTAAGCCGGGACGCACTGTATTGCATAAGATACCGGTGGCGGAGATCATTCCTTACATCGACTGGAAGTTCTTCTTCCATGCCTGGAACCTCTCGGCCAAGTTTCACACCGTGACCCGTATCGACCGCTGTGAGCGCTGCCGTGCCGAGTGGGTAGCCACTTACCGTGAGGAGGAGAAGGAGAAGGCGCTGGAGGCTGCACGCCTCTACGATGATGCCTGTGATATCCTGCAACGGTTCCGGGAGGAGGATGCTGATTATATCCGTGCGGTGCTGGGCCTTTATGAGGCGTCGAGTGGCGACGACACCATCCTGATCGACGGAAAGCCTTTCCCCTTCCTGCGTCAGCAGAAGGAGAACGAGCAGCAGACCTACTTCTGCCTGAGCGATTTCATCGCCCCACGTGAGAACGGCATCACTGATTGGATCGGTGCCTTCGCCGTCACGGGGGGTGCCGGAGCCGATGCCCTGTTGCAGCAGTATGATGAGGAGGGTGATGCCTTCGCCTCCCTGTTGGTGAAGTCGCTGCTCGACCGGCTGGCAGAAGCGGCCACCGAGTGGCTGCATGCCAAGGTGCGGCGCGAGTACTGGGGATATGCTCCGGACGAAGCACTTACGGTAGCGGAGATGTTCGCCGTGAAGTATGCAGGTATCCGCCCCGCGGTGGGCTACCCCTCCATCCCAGACCAGACGGTCAACTTCCTGCTGCATGACCTGCTGGGGAGTGAGGAGATCGGTATCTCCCTCACCGAGAACGGTGTGATGTATCCCAATGCGGCCGTGAGCGGTCTCTTCTTCGCCCACCCGCAGTCGAAGTACTTCGCTATCGGTGAGATCTCGGAAGAGCAGGTAGCCGATTATGCACGGCGAAAAGGAAGCGATTCTGAGATGATCCGCAAGTTCCTGCTGGCAAATCTGGTGTAAGTTTGTATCTTTGCATCCCCAAAACCAAAAAAAATGCGAAGTTTCGGAAGTGACAACAACTCGGGTGTACATCCCTGCATCATGGAAGCCCTTACAGCGGCAAACAGCGACCATGCCATCGCTTACGGTGATGATCCCTGGACAGCAGAGGCTGCCGCCGTGGTCCGCGAGCTGCTGGGTGAGGAGGCCATCGAACCCTTTTTCCTGTTCAACGGCACAGGTGCCAACGTGGTGGCGCTGCAGGCCTGCACACTGCCGTTTCATTCCATCCTCTGTGCTGCTACCGCCCATATCGCGGTGGATGAGTGCGGAGCACCGGTGAAGCTGACCGGGGCGTCGCTCAAGGAGATCGATACGCCCGACGGTAAGCTCACACCCGATCTGGTTCGTCCCCACCTCCACGGGTTCGGCTTCGAGCATCATTCGCAGCCGAGGGGGATTGCCATCTCACAGACCACCGAGATGGGTACTGCCTACACCACGGACGAAGTGAGGGCGCTGGCCGACCTGGCGCACGCGCATGGCATGATTCTCTTCGTGGATGGCACCCGCATCGCCAATGCCTGTGCCCAACTCAATGTCTCACTCAGGGAGATGACAATCGACTGTGGAGTGGATCTCTTTACCCTGGGGGGTACCAAGAATGGGCTGATGTTCGGCGAGGTGCTGGTGCCGCTGCGGGAGGAGCTGGCACAGCATATCCGTTATTACCGGAAGCAGACCACCCAGCTCTACTCCAAGATGCGCTACATCGCCGCGCAGTTCATACCCTACCTGCGGGAGGGCCTCTGGCTGGAGAATGCACGCCGTTCCAATGCAGCTGCACAGATGCTTTATGATGAGATGAGGGGTGTGAAGGGGCTCGAGATCACGCAGAAGGTGGAGTCGAACGCGATCTTCTTCATCCTTCCCAAAAGCATCACCGACCGTCTGCGAGAGCGCTATTTCTTCTACGACTGGGATGAGAGCCGCAACGAGATGCGGTTGGTATGTTCATGGGACACCACTGAAGAGGATATCCGCCAGTTTTGTGACTATCTTAAACAGCTGACAGCTTAAAGCTTACAACGTATCACGTACTGCTAAAAATTAAAACAATGTTCGATTTCCTAGACATTTACCCCTGGTTGTTGCCCGTGATCATCTTTTTCGGCCGCGTGGTGGATGTGTCGCTGGGCACGCTGCGCATCATCTTCGTCTCGAAAGGTGAAAAGTACAAAGCACCCCTGATCGGCTTCGTGGAGGTGTTCATCTGGGTGGTAATCATCTCCCAGATCCTCTCCCGGGCCAATGACATGCTGGCTTACCTCTCTTATGCCGGAGGTTACGCGGCGGGCAACTATGTGGGTATTCTGCTTGAAAACAGGATCGCCTATGGGATCATCCTCTGCCGTATTTATACCCAGAAGAATGGTGCTGACCTTGTGAAAATGCTTAACAAGATGAATTTTGGAGCCACCATGACCCATGGAACCGGCTCCACCAAGGAGGTGGATATTATTGAAACCGTTATAGACCGTAAAGAGATGAAGAAGTTGGCACACATCCTTACCACCTTCGACAGCAATATCTTCTATGTGGTGGAAGATGTGCGAACGAAACAGAACGGTATCTTTCCGAAAAGGAGAAACATCCTCTCACGCTGGCGCATCGGTAAATAATTCAGACGAGATTATTGACTGTCCCTCTCCAGGAGCAGCCGAGGCAGTAGAGCAACGAGGTGTCAAACCCTTCGAGTGTTTCATTTTCATGAATCGGCCGGATCTCTTTCTCTCTCGTGACCGTTACCACCAGTCGTTCCCCTGCTGCGTTGAGCAGGTAGAAGCGACGTATCTTGCATTGCGGACAGAGCAGGTTCTTCATGCTTTTTCCGTTTTCTTTGCCTCCTGCCAGATCGCTTCCATCTCTTCCAGCGATACCTCCTTGAGGGGACGTCCCTGTTCGCGGAGCTTCTGCTCCATGTAATTGAAACGGTAGATGAACTTGCGGTTGGTACGTTCCAGCGCGTTGTCGGGATTCACCTTGTAGAGTCGTGCAGCGTTGATGATGCTGAAGAGCATGTCGCCAAACTCAGCTTCCATCCGGTCGGCATCCAACCCTTCAATTTCTGCCTCCAGCTCTCCCAACTCCTCCTTTACTTTCTCCCAGACGTCCTGGCGTTCATTCCAGTCGAAACCGGCATTGCGCGCCTTGTCCTGGATGCGATAGGCTTTCACCAAAGCAGGCAGGGCGGAGGGGACACCTTCGAGTACCGTCTTGTTTCCTCCTTTTTCCTTCAGCTTGATCTGTTCCCAGCTCTTCTCCACCATACCGGCGTTGTCGGCCTGCTGGTCGCCGAAGACATGGGGGTGACGGAAGATGAGCTTGTCGCAGATGGCGTGGCAGACATCCCCGATGTCGAACGCCTCTTTCTCCTCGCCGATCTTGGAATAGAAGACCACGTGCAACAGCAGGTCGCCCAGCTCCTTCTTGATCTCCGGGTTGTTGTTGGCAATGATCGCCTCGGCCAGCTCGTAGGTCTCCTCGATGGTGTTGGCCCGCAGGCTTTCGTTGGTCTGTTCACGGTCCCAGGGACATTTCTCCCGCAATTCATCCATCACGTCGAGCAGCCGCCCGAACGCTTCCATTTTCTCTTCTCTCGTGTGCATATTAAAAAAAGGTCAGAGACGACACCGGGTCGCCTCTGCATTAAGGTTGTTATTTCTTGAAATTGGTCAGTCCCGTTTCCAGGAACTCTATATATCGCTCCACGTTCTCGTCATAGGCGTAGGAGGGGCTAAGCGGTTTGCCGTCGTGGTCGAGCGCGATGTAATAGGGTTGCGCATTGGCACCGAACTTATGGCGTTGCAGGTAGCTCCATTTGTCGCCCACGGTTTTCAGCCGCGTGGTGCGTCCATTCTCCTCCACCTCGATGATCTCCGGCAGGCGTGTCTTGTCGTCCACCATCAGGGTGACCAGGATATACTCATTGTCCAGCAGATCCTTCACCCGCGGGTCGGTCCATACCGATGCCTCCATCTTGCGGCAGTTGACGCAGCCGTAGCCTGAGAAATCGATCAGCAATGGTTTGTCCTGTTGCTTGGCCATCGCTACCCCGGTTTCATAGTCGAGTGTCTGTGCATGCACCTCACCCTCGTAGAGATTGAAATCCTGCGTGTAGAGGGGAGGGGAGAAGGCACTGATAGCCTTGAGCGGTGCACCCCACAGCCCCGGGATCATATAGACCGCGAAGGCCAGCGAGATGATGGAGAGGAAGAGGCGCGGGATGGTGAGGTGCGGCACATCGCTGTCGCCGGGGAACTTGATTTTTCCAAGCAGGTAGAACCCGAGCAGTGCAAAGATGATGATCCACAATACCAGGAACACCTCGCGGTCCAGGATACCCCACCCGTAAGCCAGGTCGGCCACAGAGAGGAACTTGAGTGCCAGTGCCAGTTCCAGGAATCCCAGCACCACCTTCACCGAGTTGAGCCATCCGCCCGACTTGGGCATGGTGGAGAGCCAGGAGGGGAAGATAGCAAAGAGTACAAAGGGGATGGCCAGTGCCAGTGCGAAGCCCAGCATGCCGATGGCCGGTGCGATGATGCTGCCGGCGGTGGCAGCCTCCACCAGCAGCGTGCCGATAATGGGGCCGGTGCAGGAGAAGGAGACCAGCACCAGGGTGAAGGCCATGAAGAAGATGCTGAGGACACCAGAGGTGGTGTCCGCCTTCTGGTCCATCTTGTTGGTCCATTTTGAGGGGAGCACCAGCTCAAAACCGCCGAAGAAGGCGATGGCGAAGAAGACCAACAGGGCGAAGAAGATCAGGTTGAACAGGGCACTGGTGGCCATGTTGTTCAGTGCGCTGGCACCGAAGATGGCAGTGATGATCAGACCCAGTACCACATAGATCACGATGATGGCGGCACCGTAGACCAGTGCTTCGCCCACCGCTTTCTTTTTGTCGGTTTTGTTCCGTTTCAGGAAGAAACTGACCGTCATGGGGATCATCGGCCAGACACAGGGCGTCACCAGCGCGATCAGTCCACCCGCGAAACCGGAGAGCAGGATCCAGAAGAGTGACATGCCGGCAGTGCTGCCCTTCATGCCGAACTGTTGCAGCTCTTCCACGACAGGTGTCCAGAGCAGGTCGCTGTCGAGGTCGGCAGTTGTTACCGGAACAGCTGTTGTAATGGCTGTTTCGGTGTCACCTGTTTCCAGTGGTTGCAGCGTAGTGAGTGTTGTTATCCCGGCCGATTCACCATCAGGAGCAGCTGTTGAGACTGCTACCGTTACCGTTACCGTCGACGGCAGATCGGCAGCACTGAAGGCAAAGTCGTTCGGCAGCGGCGGGGTGCAGCTCTGATCGTCGCACGCCTGTGCCCGCACATCACCTGCGATCACGAAGCTGTTTTTGTCAGTCACCCGCAACCGTTGTACGAAACGGGCACTCTCCTGGAAGGTTCCGATCTGCATGCCAAAGATCTCGTCAAACTTCACCTTCGCCTCCTTGCCGGCAGCTTGGAACGCACCTACGGTTTCTGCCCCTGTGAGCTCATCGAAGCTGATTTGTGTGGGTGTGGGGCCTCCATCAGGGATCCTGGTATCGTAGACATACCAGCCCTGCTTAATCATCACATCAGCCACCAGTTCTACTTCACCGTTGCCACGGTCCTCCAGGGAGAAGCTCCAGCGCATCTCATCCTGCGCGAAGGAGTAAGTGGTGAAAAGTAATACCAGCGACAACAGTGTCGTCATTTTTTTCATATTCATCGTTCTGTGATCTTGTCGTTTAATCTGCAAAGGTAGTGAAATCAGGGAAAATGACTGGTTGCAGATTGTGAAATAACCCCAAGAGGTATAAAAATGTTCATTTCATCCATACAGACTGCTGTAGATATTGCAGGGCATTGACTGAAAAAGAAAAAGGGGGAACCACACTCCCCCTTCATCAATAAACATACCTTTGAGAATTACATAATCCCCGCTTTCTCGTGGGAGATGCCCAGTGCATCGGCTACGCCACGCCCATAGGCGGGGTCGGCCTTGTAGCAGTTGCCAATATGGCGGATCTTGATGATCTCATCCGAGCAACCCATGTTACGGGCGGTGTTCTCGAAAAGTCTTTGTTGCTCATCCGGATTCATCAGACGGAAGAGCTTGCCTGGCTGTTCGTAGTAGTTGTCATCATCCTCGCGGAAGTTCCACCGCTTGATGTCGCCGTCCACCTTCTGCACGGGCTCGTCATGCTCCGGCTGTTCCTGCCACATGCCATAGCTGTTGGGTTCATAATGGAGCGCGGCGCCCTGGTTGCCGTCGACCCGCATCTGACCGTCGCGATGGAAGGAGTTATACTCTCCCTGCACCCCTCTGGGGTGGTTTACCGGTATCTGGTGGTGGTTCACCCCCAGGCGGTAGCGCTGTGCATCACCATAGGAGAAGAGACGCCCCTGAAGCATCTTGTCGGGTGAGAAGCCAATGCCGGGCACCACGTTGGCAGGGTTGAAAGCAGCCTGTTCCACATCCTGGAAGTAGTTGTCCGGATTGCGGTTCAGCTCGAACTCACCTACCGGGATCAGCGGGAAGTCGCCCTTGTACCATACCTTGGTCAGGTCGAACGGGTTGTAGGGCATCTGCTCAGCCTGCGCCTCGGTCATCACCTGAATAAACATCTTCCATTTGGGGAAATCTCCATTGCCAATGGCCTCGAAGAGATCGCGCTGGTGGCTCTCCCGATCTTTCCCTACCAACATCTCCGCCTCCGCATCGCTCAGGTTCTCAATTCCCTGCTGGGTGACGAAGTGAAACTTCACCCAGTGACGCACGTTGTCACTGTTGATGAAGCTGTAGGTGTGGCTGCCGAAGCCGTGCATGTGGCGATAGCTGCGCGGGATGCCCCGGTCGCTCATGGTGATGGTCACCTGGTGCAACGCTTCGGGCAGACTGCTCCAGAAGTCCCAGTTGTTGTTGGGACTGCGCAGGTTGGTGTGGGGATCACGCTTCACCGCGTGGTTCAGGTCGGGGAACTTGAGCGGGTCGCGGAAAAAGAAGACCGGGGTGTTGTTACCCACCAGGTCCCAGTTGCCCTCTTCGGTGTAGTACTTCATCGCGAAGCCGCGGATATCCCTCTCAGCATCGGCGGCCCCCCGCTCTCCGGCTACGGTGGAGAAGCGTACGAACATCTCGGTCTGCTTACCGATTTCTGAGAAGATCTTTGCACGGGTGTACTGTCTGATGTCGTGTGTCACGGTAAAGGTGCCGAAGGCACCCGAACCCTTGGCATGCATACGTCTTTCGGGGATCACCTCCCGGTCGAAGTGAGCCAGTTTCTCCAGGAACCAGACATCCTGCAGCATCATCGGTCCCCGCGGTCCGGCGGTCATCGCATCCTGATTGTTGCCTACCGGGGCGCCTGCCACAGTGGTCATCTTCTTCCGGTTCTCCTTGTCTTTCAGTTTCTTTAATTCTTCTGCGTTCATACAATCAATATTTTAAAGGTTATTGGTGGTTCTCGAATGTTCCGTGGATCTCAAGACGGACAGATTCTATTTGAAAATCAGGAATCTTGCGTTTCAGGAAATAATCACGCAGAAGATTGTCAAGCTCTACATTCTCATAATCTTCTATGCGATGGTCATGGTTGCTGTGAAGGTGATGGTGAGGCACAAGTACCGGGTCGTAACGTGCTGCCTCCTCTTCTTCAGTTCGGAACTTGCGAAGAATCCCTTTCTGCACAAATGTCTCAAGTGTCTTGTAGACTGTACCCGTAGAGACAGCCGGATTCTTCTGGTGAATATAGCCTGTAATCATCTCTGCTGTTGGGTGGTTTCCGAGTGAATGAATTGCATCCAGGATGCTGATTCGCTGAGGGGTGACTCTTAAGCCCTTCTCCTTAAGTTGCGTATACAGATGTTTTGTGTGTTTGTCAGGGCCCATTACATAATTTACTTTATCTAAGAATAGTTCTTATTTAGAACAAGGGATTATTGAAATTGTTCAGGAGTTATCAACAATTTATTGTTTATAACTTTTGGAGATTTAAAAGTGGGAATAATTCTGCCTGAACTGAATATCTCAGTACCTTTACATTCTTTTAGGAACAACAACCGGATGAAATGGAAAAGCAAAAACGTAAACCGTCGGTAAAAGTAGTTGAGAAAGCAGTGGTGGCTCCCGATATGGGCAAGCTGCCTCCACAGGCACGCGAGTTGGAAGAAGCGGTCCTGGGTGCTCTGATGCTGGAAAAGGATGCCTACTCCGTGATCAGTGAGATCCTCAAGCCGGAGAGTTTTTATGATCCTTCCCACCAGTTGATATTTGACTCTATTCAGGGCTTGGCCATGCAACAGAAACCGGTAGATGTGCTCACCGTCGTGGAGGAGCTGAAACGTCGAGGTGAGCTGGAGACAGCCGGCGGAGCGGTCTACGTGGCGGAGCTGAGCGAGAAGGTGGCCTCTGCCGCACATATTGAATACCATGCCCGCATCATCGCCCAAAAGTATCTTGCCCGTGAGTTGATCTCGTTTTCGTCAGAGGTGTCGCAACAGGCTTTCGATGAGACGGTGGATGTGGATGACCTGATGCAGGAGACCGAAGGGAGGCTCTTTGAGATCTCGCAGCGCAATGTGAAGAAGGATGTGATCCAGATCAACCCGGTGATCAAGGAAGCGATGCAGAATATCCAGCTGGCAGCGAACCGCAAGGATGGGATGAGCGGACTGCCTACAGGCTTCAAGGAACTGGACAAGCTCACCTCCGGTTGGCAAAACTCCGACCTGGTGATCATCGCGGCCCGTCCGGCGATGGGTAAGACCGCTTTCGTGCTCTCGATGGCTAAGAACATGGCACTCGATTATCAACAACCGGTGGGGATCTTCTCGTTGGAGATGTCCAACGTGCAGCTTGTCAATCGTTTGATCGTCAACGTATGCCAGATCAAAGGAGAGAGCATCAAGAGTGGACGACTGTCGGATGATGAGTGGGAGCGGCTCGACAAGAACCATAAATTTCTATATAATGCACCGGTCTACATAGACGATACGCCCAGTCTCTCCGTTTTTGAACTCCGTACAAAAGCACGCCGGCTGGTACGTGAGCATGGGGTCAGGACACTGATCATTGATTATCTGCAGCTGATGAATGCCAGTGGGATGAGCTTCGGCAGCCGCGAACAGGAGGTGAGCATGATCTCCCGCTCACTGAAGGGATTGGCTAAGGAGCTGAACATACCAATCATTGCTTTGTCACAGTTGAACCGTGGTGTGGAGTCACGGCAGGGGAACGAAGGAAAACGACCCCAGCTGGCTGACCTGCGTGAGTCGGGAGCCATCGAGCAGGATGCCGACATCGTCTGTTTCATTCACCGTCCAGAGTACTATCGGATCACAGAAGATGAACGGGGCAACTCTCTGGTGGGTATCGCCGAGATCATCGTGGCCAAGCATCGTAACGGTCCCACAGGGATTGCCAACATGCGTTTCGACAATGAGTATGCCCGTTTTCAGAACCTGGATGATTATGCCGTTGGCCGAAATTACGTGGAGCGCCCTTCACGAATGAACAAACAGGTAAAAAACGAAGAGGCAGTTGACAATCAACACCCTTCAGGAGGCGATTTTCAATCCCAGAGCAGAGACCCGCTGCCGTTTTAGTGCGTACGCTTCACTGACGGCTCATCACTCACCAACTGGAGGAGGTTAATCGAATGCGATGGTTCTTGTATCTTACAGGAATCCATAGGGATGGTTGATCCATAATAATGCCTAAAATGTGTAAAACCTGTGAAACAAAAGGTCACTCTCTGACAGATTTCTCTCTTTCCGGATTTTTTTCCCTATTTTTGTCTGTCGGTTGTGACAACAACCCTCGTTATTTTACTATTTAAACAAGAAAAGATGGGTAACCTCATTCACCTGAGCAGGATTTTTGTGATCATGCTCTGCATGGTCTCCTGTATGCACATCATGCAGGCACAACAATTGCCGTATGAGATTGTTACGGTTGACGGTCGATCTTTTTATAAGTATAGGGTGCAATCGGGTGAGGGTCTCTATGCCGTTTCCCGAACTTTCTCAGTGACCGTGGCGGAGATTCTCCGTCATAATCCGGGATCCAACAATGGGTTGCAGAACGGTCAGGAGTTGCTGATACCGGTCACCGATTCCAATGAGGTCAATCCGATTACAACGATACAGCAGAGACCAGCCGGATCAGATCCGGCAGACCAGAACAACACCTTCAGACATATCGTGGTGAAGGGAGAAACAGTCTATAGCATCTCCAGAATGTACCATACCACGGTCGATCAGATCAACCGTCTCAATCCCGGGACAGCCGATGGTATCACCGTAGGTGAACATCTGATCATCCCGCAGCGGCGTATCATCAGTAAGGAGAAAGAGGAAAACTACCGGTATCATACCATTCTCCCGAAAGAGACTCTCTATTCAGTCTCCAGGACCTACCGGTTGAAACCGGAGGATGTGGTGCGGGCCAATCCCGGTCTCTCGATCGAGTCCTTTCAGATCGGAAAGACTATCCGTATTCCTTTTTTTGAGTCGTACGAAGTGATTGAGCCTTTAGAGAAACAGACGACAAATGTCATTCATACCGTGACAAGAGGTGAGACCCTCTATCGCATTGCGGGCAAATATGGAGTAGAGGTCGCAGACATCGAACGAAACAACCCGATGTTGTCGGGTGGGCTGAAACCCAATATGCAATTGATTGTACCTGTTCTTCGTAACAAAGTTGAACAGATATCACCTTCTGCCGAGAATGAAGCCAATAGACTCCTTACACAACAACCTTCCTCCCAGCGTGTTGGTATGATGAAAGTGGGTCTGTTGCTCCCCTTCCTCGATCAGACCAGCAAGGGACATCTGCGCCTGCAGGAGTATTATGAAGGATTCCTGCTGGCTGTGAATGAGATGAAGAACAGAGGTGCCAATCTGGAACTTTATGTCTTTGAGATTGGCAAAGGCAATGATACCGGAAAACTGGAGAGCCTGCTCGGAACTATGGAGATGCAGTCACTCAGCCTGGTCATTGGCGGTGTGAGTGATACCCAGATAAAGGTGCTGTCCGACTTCTCACGTTCGAAAAACATCCCATATGTAGTGCCATTTTCACATAGTAACAGTGAGGTGCTCAACAATGGTAAGATGTTTCAGGTGAATCCGCTGAACAGCCTCATTCATGCCAAAACCGTTGCCTATTTCACCGGGAAGTTCCGGAATGCGAACATCCTTTTTGTGGGGGGGGGTAGCAATCCCCAGACCGAGCTTATCGGCTCGTTGCAGGTTGCACTCACTGAGAAAAACATCCCCTTTCGATCTGTCGAGACAGCCCAGTCATTGAGTACTGCGATAGCTCCCATGTTGCTACCGGGAAAAGAGAACCTGATCATTCCCATCAGCAGTGACGCTGCCACATTGCGAGAGATCACGGGTGAACTGAGTCTGTTGCATGAGGCCAATCCCGGGATTGAAACACCACTCTTCGGGCACCCTGACTGGCAGACCTATGCTGATATGGCTGATGCATACACTCGCTTTGGTACATACTTCTATACCCCTTTCTTTGTTGATGAGCAGGCCCGGGAGACGAAGATGTTTAAGGATGAGTTCCGGAGATGGTATGGACGTGACCCGATGGATACTTATCCCGTTTACGGCATGTGGGGTTATGATACCGCTCTCTATTTTCTGACTGCATTACAGCGCTACGGGTTGCAATTTGAGCAATCTGTCAACCGGGTAAAAGTGCCAACTGTTCAGTTCCCCTTTTTCTTTGAACGATTGAATAACTGGGGAGGACTTATCAACGGAGCTCTTTACATTGTGCAGTATGAAACTGATGGTAGAATCTCGAAAACCGCACTGAACAAATGAGATATCTCGTTTTATTATTTTGCCTAACAACCGGTATTGTTTCTCTGCATGCTCAGAGAGATTCATTTCAGAACGAACTTTATCTCGGTGGGGGTGGGGGTATTATTTTCCACAGTGTCGACTTTGTCCCCTCCATACAACAAACCCAACAACTGGGAGGCTTTGGGGGATTCTCAATGAAATATATCACCGAGAAACACCTGGGGCTGATCACTGAATTCAATTTTGTGCAAAAGGGATGGACCGAGGAGTTTGATCCTGAGTCGGAATTCTCTTACAAGAGAACCCTCAACTATCTGGAAATGCCATTTATGACCCATATCTACTTTGGTGATAAGACCCGATTCATCATCAATGCCGGTCCCATGATCAGCCTGCTTCTAAGTGAAAAGCAGCAGATGAGCAGTGCGCTGGCCGATGACCTGGCTGCCCGTCGTGAGGCAGATCCCGAGGCGCCCATCGGTGTGCAATACGGATCAATGGATGAGATGAAACAGTTGGATTACGGGCTGATCGGTGGTCTCGGGATGGAACTGAAAACAGCCATGGGCGCAATCGACCTGGAAGGCCGCTACTATTTCGGACTGGCTGATCTCTTCACCAGCAGAAGGAGCGAAAACGCTTTCTTCTCCCGTTCTGCGCATCGAATCATCGAGGCAAAACTGACCTGGTATTTCAAAATTCTCTGAAAAATTTTGTCAATAAAAAAAAGTGTTGTACTTTTGAACATTATTATATGAATATATGTTCATATATTGATGTTATGAATATAGAGATGCAGCAACTGGAATCGGTAGATATAAAGGCAGATCGCTCATACTTTGAGGAGGCAGCCTACATGTTGAAGGCGGTGGCGAATGAGATTCGCCTCTGTGTGGTAATGCAGTTGAGCCTTGCGGAAGAAAAAACAGTAACGCAGTTGATGGAAGGGATGGATTGTGAGCAGTCGTTGCTGTCGCATCACCTCACCGATATGCGTGCAAAGGGTATCCTGCATTGTCGCAAGAGCGGGAAGCACAATTTTTATTCGCTGAAAGACAGGCGTTTTTCAAGTGTTTTGCGATGTCTGGTCAGTTGCGGTGACCATCGTGATGAAGAAAGTAAAACGTGAATGCATAAAAAATATAAGAGTCATGGATTTTAAGGAAAAGAGCAGGAAGTTTTTACTGAAGCATTGGCTGCGGATCACCGGTGTGGCCGTGGGGGTGCTGGGAGGATTTCTCTACTATTATTATGTAGGGTGTGTTTCAGGTACCTGTCCCATCACTTCCAATCCCTACCGGATGATGCTGTATGGTGCATTGGTAGGATATCTGCTATTTGATATTTTTACAAAGGATAGCAGTGCCAAAAAGGAGCAAGAGAGAATCACCCATAATGACAATCAAACAGAACAATGAAAATCCAAACCAAGACATTATTGGCTGCGGCCCTGATCTTTGTTGTGGCATCATGCAGCAACAGCAATCAAAACAAGGGATCAAAAGATTCCGAAACGAAAGAGACAACAAACACAATTCAAAATTCAGAAAATAGTATGACAAAAACAATCAAACTGACAAGAGCTGACTTTCTTACCAAAGTGGCAAACTATGAAGCCAACCCTGAAAAATGGGAGTACCTGGGTGACAAACCCTGTATCATCGATTTCTACGCCGACTGGTGTGGTCCCTGTAAAATGGTTGCACCTATCCTGGAGGAGCTGGCAGCAGAATATGAAGGCGAGATCTATATCTACAAGGTAGATACGGAAGCTGAGCAGCAGCTGGCGGCTGAGTTTGGTATCCGTAGTATCCCCTCACTGCTCTTCTGTCCTATGGGTGAAGCACCCCAGATGGCCCAGGGAGCACTTCCGAAGGATGCATTCAAGCAGGCCATTGATGAAGTATTGTTGAAAAAATCGTAAAGAATGAGAATGATGAATCAGATGTTACTTGAAAGCAAAAGCAGATACAGTTTTGATGAAACGGTGAGCAAGCTCAACGATATCATCCTGGAAGAAGGATGGAAAGTGCTCCATCAGCACGATTTACAGGGGATCATGAAGAAAAACGGAAAAGATATTCTTTCTGTGAAGGTGGTCGAACTTTGTAGTCCTGACTATGCCTACAGGTTGCTTTCTGATGATTCTCTGCGTATCTACTCAAACATGCTTCCCTGCCGTATTTCTGTATATCAGAAAACAGACGGTGAAACCTTCCTGTCACGCCTGAATCCTTCAGTACTTGCATCACAGGCTGGGGGAGTAGTACAGGAAGTGATGACCTCTGTCTATCATGATGTAGAAGAGATGATCGGTCAGCTGACAGCTGAAGGGTAGGTACCCCCTTAACGGATAATTGACCGGGAAAAATAGGCGGGTCTGTTCCAGAGTGAACAGACCCGCTTTTATTGTACTATCTGATGGATTCCGTTTAACGGAAATAACGCTCGATCTCCTTTCTGTTTTTGATCGGAATCAGGGTAAACCCATAGCTTACTGTTGCCGTTTTTGGACGAATGAGGTATTCTTCCAGGGGAAGTTTACCCCAGCTGTTGTTTCCACCCACACCCTGCATCCGGTGATCAATGAAGAGATCTACCAGATCGGAAGGTCGGTAATCGTTGATGTGCTTGTTGAGAGGGGCCGTACCGGCCGCTGCATCATTGTTGAGTGATTCCCCGTTGGTAATCGTCTCCAGGAGATAGTTCGACACGTTGAACTCGAACAGGCTGTCTGCTACGAAGAGCAGTCCGTTGCCCGATTTCAGGGTGAGTGCCAGCCAGCGGGTATCGGTATGATGGCCGTTTTCCTGAGGGAGTACATAGCGGGTCATCATCTCGCTGACCGGTGAACTGTAACGGTCGAGGAAGGTGGAGCTTTTCCTGTCTGAATAGTTCTCCCAGGGACCCCTGCCGTAATAGTCCGCCTGTACCAGCTTTCCGGTAAGCTGCATTCTCATCCCGATGCGGGGAATCAGTTCTGTCTTCGAAGCACCGGCCTCGAACCGGTTGGCAATATGCATCGTGCCATTGTCGTAGAGGGTGTAGATCACCTCGTTGGTGGCACCAGCTTCCGGATAACTGTAGCTGTAGGTGATTGTGGTTGTCTCACCCACGTGAATCGTCAGATGGTCTGCTTTTGGTTGCCGGCAGCTGGCCTCTTTCCACGCTGAAAGACGTTGCGGTAGACGTGCTCCATAGTCGTTGTCGATAGGTGCCCGCCAGAAGAAGGGACGGGGTCCTTCCCCGTTCTCGATATATTCAGTGCCATTCACAAGATAGGAGGTGAGCAGGCCACTGCTTTTGTCAAACAGAGCTCTGAAGCGGCGGCCTCTGACGATGACCGAGCTGTCAGTCTCTTCTACTGAGGCTGCTTTCAGCTTGTCGGCAGCAAGGGAAGGATAGTCGTTGACGACAAACTGATCACGGGCGACCACCCAGCCGGCAGGAATCAGCCTTTCCTCCTCCTGCTGAATCACGGATAAGTTGAGGGTAAGCTGTTCATTCCGATCTGCAAAACGGGACCAATCGGGTATCAACACTTTTGTTGTCGTCTGTGGTGCTGCATTTACTTTCAGGATTCCCTTGGTCAACTCTCTTCCGTTGGCTTCGATGCTGTAGGTGATGCGGTAGCGGCTCAGGTCGTTGAAGAAATGCTCGTTGAATAGCTCCACCGACCCCTCATCGGCACTGAAGTTACGGAACCATATGTTTTGGTAAACCTTCCGCATCTCTTCTGTGTGTGGTTTCACACTGCGGTCGGGGAAGACGATCCCATTGATACAAAAATCACCACTACTCGGTGTACCCTTAGGTCCGAAGTCACCACCGTAAGCCCAGAACGGATTACCCTTCTCGTCGTTTTTCACGAGACCCTGATCTACCCAGTCCCAGATAAAACCGCCTTGCAGCAGCGGATATTTCCGGATAATATCCCAGTACTCAGTGAAATTACCCAGACTGTTTCCCATGGCGTGCGCATACTCGCAGAGGATCAGTGGACGGTCCGATGCCGGATCGGTAGCAAACCGCTCTATTTGATCGGGATCGGCATACATAGGTGCAAAAATATCACTGTTCCATTCCATCACCGCTCTTTCGTACTGCACGGGGCGTGATGTGTCACGTCCCTTGATCCAGAGGTAGGTCTGATAGAAATTGTAGCCGTTGCCAGCCTCATTGCCCAAAGACCAGGTGACCACGCTGGGGTGATTCTTATCCCGTTCTACCATGCCGATGGTACGGCTCATGTGATCCTCCAGGAAGAGAGGGTTGTTTGCCAGGGTCCCTCCCTTGCGCAGGTTATATCCCATGCCGTGGCTCTCAATGTTGGCTTCATCAATCACATAAATCCCATACTCGTCTGCAAGCCTGTAGAAGAGCTCGGACTGCGGGTAATGGCTTGTGCGTACAGCATTTACATTGTATTTGCGGAACAATTCAAAGTCTTTGCGTATCAACTCCTCGGTAACGTAATGACCGGTGTGCTCATTGTGTTCATGCAGGTTCACCCCTTTCAACAGTACCGGTTGTCCGTTGACAAGGAACTGGCGGTTTTTGATCTCAGCCGTACGGAAACCAATTTTTAGTGCTGTCGCTTCGATGGTGGTACCCTTCTCATCTATCAGTTCAATGCCCAGCGTATAGAGATGAGGTGTCTCGGCACTCCACTTCTTCACATCAGGGATCACCTCCTCAAACTGTAAGCTGCAGTATCCTTCACTCTTCCCCTCACGGGTTCCGGCTGCTACCTGCTTCCCATTCTCATCAATCAGTGTATAGGCCACGGAGAATGGATCTGTTTTATCCTTCGGGGAGGCTACCTTTACATCCAGGTTGAAAACACCGTTGCTATAGCGCTCATCAAGCCCCGGTCGGGCAAAGATATCCTCGATGTGCAGTTTAGGACGGGCGTAGATATAGACATCGCGGTCAAAGCCTGAGAGACGCCAGAAATCCTGACACTCCAGGTAGGAGCCGCTGCTCCAGCGGTGAATCTGTACCGCCAGCACATTTTTCCCGGCTTTGGCCTTACCGGTCACATCGAAGCGTGCCGGAAGCTTACCCTCTTTGTTCATCCCGACGAACTCCCCGTTCAGGTAGTAGTAGGCAGCCCCCTTGGTTGCATCGGCAACCAGGATGATCTCCTTTTGCTGCCAGTTGTCCGGGAGGATAAACTCTTTCCGATAGGTACCGGTGGGATTGAACGCTTCAGGGACCAATGGCGGATTGGGGTTGTCCCAATAAGGAGAGTGTCCGGGAGAGGTAAATTCATAGCTTGTATTCACATAGATTGGCACACCAAAGCCCTGCACTTCCCAGTTGCCCGGTACATGAATATCACTCCATGAACTGTCATTGTATTCGGGATGCTGAAATCCCTCCACGGGACGTTCGTGAAAGTGTTCCGTAAAGTGGAATTTCCAAATTCCATTCAACATTACTACATTACTCCCCTTGGAGGAGTAGGATGGTTCAAGTGCTTTTTTTAAATCCGTGAAAGAATAAAAAGTTGATCGTGGTTCCTCACGGTTAAGATGCAACAGCTTTGCATCGATTATTTCTGTAAAGCGATCAGTCTGCTTCTGTGCAAGCATCATGCCGGTGCCTAGAGAAATGGCAAGTAATAACGCAATTTTTCTTTTCATTGGGTTGGCAGATTATTTGTTAAAGATATTTACGAAGGTAGATCTTTTTACAAAGGTAGTTTTTTTTGAAATGGTGCGCAACTTCTGATATGCAATCATGATCGTTCACGGTAATTCAAAGAATGTTGTCATCTTTTTGTTACTCACCGCAATTGATGAGTGTAGATAGGTTCGGGTAACCTCAGATTGCCTCCTTTTTTGTATCTTTGTAAAAAATTGACAGCTTTCCAATGAACCATATATCTGATTTTGAGATCATGGCACCCGCCGGTTCCTACGAATCGTTGACTGCAGCCATTCAGGGTGGTGCCAATTCCATCTACTTCGGTATTGAAGGGTTGAATATGCGTGCCAGGTCATCCAATAACTTCACCATTGACGACCTGCATCAGATCGCACAGATCTGTCGCGACAACCACCTGAAGAGTTATCTTACGGTGAATACCATTATTTATGATAACGATCTGGCGCTGATGCGCAGCATCGTGGATGCCGCTAAGGAGGCGAAGCTCACCGCGATCATCGCGGCTGATGTGGCGGTGATGACCTATGCCCGTAGCATTGGTGTGGAGGTACATCTCTCCACACAGTTGAACATCACCAACAGCGAGTCGCTGAAATTTTATGCCCAGTTTGCCGATGTGGTGGTGCTGGCGCGTGAACTAAACCTGGATCAGGTTGGTGCTATTTACAGAGATATCATCAAGCAGCAGATAAAAGGTCCCTCCGGGGAGCTGATCCGCATTGAGATGTTTGCGCATGGTGCGCTCTGCATGGCGGTCTCCGGCAAGTGTTACCTCAGTCTGCACGAGAAGAATCTGTCGGCCAACCGGGGGGCCTGCAACCAGATCTGTCGCAGGGGGTATGTCGTACATGACAAGGATAGCGAGATTGAGCTGGAGATTGACAATGAGTATATCATGTCACCCAAGGATCTGAAAACGATTCATTTCCTGAACAAGATGATGGATGCCGGCGTGCGGGTCTTCAAGATCGAGGGGCGTGCACGCGGTCCCGAGTATGTGCGTATTGTGACATCCTGTTACAGGGAAGCGGTGCAATCCTATTGCAACAACACGTTCACCGATGAGAGAATCACCGACTGGAACGAACGTCTTGCGACCGTTTTTAATCGTGGTTTCTGGGATGGTTACTACCTGGGTCAACGCCTCGGAGAATGGACACACCGCTATGGCTCAGGTGCCACCAGACGCAAGGTGTACCTGGGGAAAGCCATCAAGCACTTCGGTAACCTGGGGGTGACGGAGTTCCTGGTGGAGACGCAGTCGGTGCAGCAGGGCGATGAGTTGCTGATCACCGGTCCCACTACCGGTGCTGTTTTTCTCACGGCCGACGATATGCGGGTCGACCTGAAAACGGTTTCCGAAGCTGTGAAGGGGGATCATTTCTCCATTCGTACCAACGAAAAGATCCGCCCCAACGACCAGCTCTACAAGATGGTTCCGGCCAACCGCACAAGCATGGCGGATCAAAAGTAGCTACTGGAAGCAGGGTCTCATGCCCCTGTTTTCATTGCTGTTGCATATAGTAAAAGTTCTCTTCGCCAAACCGCATGTCGAACCTGCCGTTTGAAAAGGTGGCAGGATTGCCGTCAACGGTAGCCTTGAAAGAGAATGTGCCGGAGAGGACGGTGCCTTGAAGCTCTTTGTCAATATACAGATTCTGTACCCGTTTCAGGTGAAGCTCCCCCTCAAGGATCTCCAGTTTGCAGGGGGTATGCCCCAACAAAAGAGAGAGGGAGCAATCCGTACCGGTCAGATCGTAGCTTCTCTTGTTCAGCGAGAGAAGGGCAGTGTAATCGGTAGGTGTGTAATCGGGAAGGGATAGCACGAGGGTGTAGGGAGTCTCATTCCTGATGCTGCCGGAGAGGTAGATGTGGCAAGTATCCTCTTTCACCACTATTTTCGATGGATCATGCCCTCTGCCGGTGGTCCATGGCTGCAGTCCCCAATAAACACCGAAA
>Ga0334901_1000191_pt1 | contig 98849 bp, 89 predicted proteins | sample GraSluR3_MG_3_FD_207216 | JGI IMG/M metagenome (GOLD analysis project Ga0334901, IMG submission 207216) | Sludge microbial communities from methane-producing bioreactor in Wageningen University, Netherlands - Granular Sludge_15_08-R3 | ecosystem: Engineered > Bioreactor > Anaerobic >... | reverse complement strand
GGAAGGAGATGTATCCAGAATATTATAGAAACGCCCTTGGAATAGAGTTTAAGATCAGTGATGTTCAATAAGAAGGTTAATCATACAAAAAGTCCACCGGAGAATTCATTCTCCGGTGGTTTTCTTAATTTAAGAAGAATAAAAGCATATTTAACACGAGAAAAAGCAGTATTTCATGTAATTAAAAAATTTTGATGGCAGAGCTTCTGCAATTGACGTGTATCTGAGAATCGCGAATTCTAGCGGGTGTGATTTCATTCGAGGGTTTTGATTGATTAAGTTAGGAATCATTGATATTACGAAGATTGGTTTATTAAATCTGATGAAAATAGCCTTTGAAGCAACTGTAAACATGAATACTTTTTGAATAGTCATTAATGTTGAAAAAAAGTGACAAACATACGAACGAACAAGAAAAAAATTGTCATGTTCATACTGGTAAAAAAAGTGAAAATTGAAGGGCAGGGAAGTTAGACCCAAAGAGTCTTTTTGACCGAGTATTTTTAATGTAAGAGAGAGGTTGGTCTGATACCAGTATTTTTTATTTTGTAAATAACTAAAATAGAAATAGTTTAATTTTAAGATAGATTAAATAATTTAAATTTACAAATTAAAAATCTCTTCGAGTATTGTATTTATATTTAGGGTGTTTTATAATTTATTAACTGATAGAGATTATTTTTGACTTATTTCTATAATGAAATAAATCGTAAGTAAATTATAGTAGTCACTATTAACGCTTACAGCTATTAAAAAATCATGAAAGGTGTTAGTGGTTATGAGAAACAAATTAGTTGTATTTGGGTTGATTGTACTGTTAGTTTTACAAACCCTAAGTCCTGCTTTTGCTTATGCGCAAGGCACCACTGAATCAACGACGAATTCAACAGAGCAAAAGGAGACGGTAGCTTCTTCAACAAAACCATCCGCTGCAACGTCAGCACCATCGTCTTCATCAATTAATGAAGATAAAACGGCTGAAAAAAGCAGTTCGACGGATTCAGTTGAAGCGAGTAAAGCAACAGCAGAATCAGAAAGTAAAGAGCAGCCGAAGAAATAAGCTCGTGCAGCAATTACTGATAATATTTTCAGTTCAGTAAAAATGTACAAAATTAATGGAGATGAAGTTCAGCCGAATGATACCCTACCGAACATGACTGGGATAAAGCTGGCGTTACAATTCTCTTTTACAAACAAGAATTATCAAACAGGAGATACCTTCACAACACAGCTTCCTGCACAGGTAGCGATTGCTAAAGATCTATCCGGCAGCTTTAGTCCAATGACTTCAGCCGAATGGTCGATAAACGCAGCTACTAAAGAATTAACAATTACTTTCTTAGAAGATAACGTATCTTCAGAGGTTTATGATTTAACATTGGTAACCTCTCTTGAGAAAGTAACAGGCATTGATGAGGAAAATCAAAAAATCGTTTTTGATACCGCGCCGACACCAACAAGCTTTTCAATAGAAATGACTTCAAGTGTTGATCCAGGAAAAAATAGTATGGCATTGACAATGGATACGTTGAATCCTAAGAAAGCTGATTTAACGTCAGTATTCAACTTGGATCGAACAGACAACACTGACCGGATGTATCGAATCGAAGCGTACAACAATAACAGTAAAATTAGTTTTGATTCCGTCAAAGTATACGCTAGTGATGTTGACTTTAATGGTACCTTGGTCGGCAGTAAAACCTTATTGACCAAGGACGTTGATTATGAAATCGTCTATAAGAATGCCGGGACGACTCGCGCGACAGCAGAAATTCAATTGAAAAATTCCATTGGGAAAAAGGCGATAATTGCTGAATCAGTTGTTTCTGGGATTGATGGAAAGAATTACGTGGATGAATCTGTTACAGGTAATGAGTACAACTACTTCTATGCGTATTCATATACTTACGAGAATGGCAGCCAATTAAATTCTTCCTCTACGTCTAAAAACTTTGTGACTTTGCAGCCTTTGGAAGCGAAAGGGAAAATCAATTAAGAAACTGGCGCCATCGATTGGGAGATTAAGTATAATTTTAACGAGCAGCATCTAACAAGTGCTTCACAGCTGCTTACAGATTTAACTGATCAAGGTGTGGAGTTCGTTGCCGGTTCAATCAGTATTGAAAAGGTTGGCTTTAATTATACTAGCGGCAACAACTATGAGGTGGTTTCCCAAGGTGACGGCGCCGGTGATTTTACAGTTTCGACTGATAACTCAGGCTCGTTAGCCTTTACGCCTAAGAGTAATACGACTCAGGCATATGTAATCAAATACTCCACCAAAATTACTGATCCGACTGAACGGATTATTAAAAATAAGGTGACTAATGGAACGGTCACGAAGGAAGCACAAGTGAGTCTTATTCCGAATCTGTTATCAAAAGAAGCGGGAACGATCGATATTTTCAATCGGACGATGGAGTGGAATATCACCGTCAACGCTGAGAAATATACGATGAAAAGGCCTGTCGTTCATGATTACTTTATTGGCGCGGTCAAGGATTATACTGGACTTACGATCAATAAAAAGATTTCTGACACCGAATCTGTTCCATTAGTGGAAAATGTTGACTACAAAATAACTCGATTTGATGAGAATGGTTCGCCAGTCGGGGCACAGCCGAATGTCAATGGCGCACCAGATGATTTTAACGGCGGTGTGCGAATCGACTTCCTTGGTGATTACAATGAATTAAAGGATACACTGGTCATTACAATCAAAACTAAGATTGAAACATCCGATCAGAGAACAGAAATCAAAAACAAGGCAACGCTAAATTATGGTGATACTCCAGGAGTTATCGAGTATGAGGCCAAAGGAACCTTTGTCGATCCTTATTACACAGGCGGAGCAAAATTAGCTCAAAATGCTAGTACGACGGGGAACTATTTGTATCAAAATTGGCTGGTCTTTCTAAATTCCACTGGGGCAAAATTCAATTTAACGAAAATGGAAGACAGCTTGCCTGCTGGCACAGAGCTGGTTCCAGGATCTCTGCGTTTTGAAGAGGTCACAAGCCAGTCAATGATTGATAATATGTCACGCTATTTAACGAATGATTATAACTTGGTTCAAGAAGGTTCAGATGTTTATCCAACGAAGATTGATACTGAGAATAATCAAATTAATTTGGAGATTGGCAATTTGGGTGCTAAGCGTGTATATGTGAAGTACCGGACACGGATCAAGCGAGATTGGTATGTTTATAGTCGTTTGGATAATGTGGCGAAAGTCACCTATGACGCGAAGGCGCCAGCCGAATATAAAGCCAGTCTGTATGCATACAATTATGAATATGCGCTGCTAAAATCTGTAGCAAAAGATCCATCAAAAGAAAACGTAGCGAATTGGACCGTTACCACGAGAAATATTTCAGCAGATCTACCCGTTCAAGATCCTGTGATTACAGATACCTTGACACCAGGTACAACTAACGCGGCCTATGATCCAACGTCCTTTGTGGTTACCGATACAGCTACTAATGAGAAAATCAGTACAGATCATTATAGCTTGTCGATTACAGGGAATACATTCAAAATTACTTTTTCTGATTACAAAGCCGAGAGTAATATTCAAGTGAAATACAATACGGTCAGTGAATTCCCAGGGGGAGTCAGGAACCTTTCGCAGGTAAGCTCTACCAGCTATGGTGCGTTGAGCACTTCCTACCGACAAGCGAATGCATCCGTGAATTTAAGCTTTACTAGCGGTAGCGGAACTGGGGTAGTGAAGACCGCCGATCTATCCGTCTTGAAGGTAAATGAGAAGGACGAGCCTTTGGCAGGTGCAACCTTTGAAATCCTTAAAGAAGACGGAACAGAAACAGGCCTTAAAGCCGATACCGACGATACTGGTGAGGTAACCTTTACGGGATTACCGTTAGGCAACTACCTATTGAAGGAAAGCAAGGCACCAAATGGGTATGAAATCAATCCTGATTATGAAACCGGCAAAGCAATCACTTTAGTCGAAGATATGGACACGATAAAAGTTGTCAATAAAGAAACCATTCCAAACAGTATCGAACTTACTAAAACAGATAGTCAAACAGATGAGCCTTTAGCTGGAGCGAAATTCAAACTTGAAAAGGCTGATGGTGAATTAGTCAGTGAGGATCATGAAACAGACGCAAATGGACAGTTTAAGGTGACTGGTCTGCCGAAAGGTGACTATCAATTTGTGGAAACGGCAGCACCTGCAGGCTATCAAAAAGATGACACTCCCGTTAAGTTCTCAATCACTGAACGCCAAGGGCAAGTCGTCAATCTTAAGAAAACCAATACGTTAGCACCAGGAGCAGTACGATTGACCAAAATCGATGATCAATCGGAGGAAACATTGAAAGGTGCGATTTTCCAATTACAGGATAGTGATGGAGAGATTGTAAAAGACAACTTGGCTACCGATGGGTACGGAATTTTAGAAGTAAAAGATTTAGCACCCGGTGATTATCAATTTGTCGAAACACAAGCACCGACTGGTTATGAAAAAGATGCAACACCAATTGAGTTCACTATTACAAAAGCTCAAGCTAAAGCTGCTGAAGTTGAAAAAACCAATACAAAATCACCAGCGGAACCAGGTACAGTCACATTGACCAAAACAGATGCGAAAACAGGAAAAGCTTTATCTGGTGCGGTCTTTGAATTGCAGGACAGCAAAGGAAAAGCAATAGAAACAGATGTTGAGTTAGTGACAGACATATCTGGCAAGCTTAAGTTTAAACTTGGGACGATGGCTCCGGGAACCTATCAATTGGTGGAAACCGAAGCCCCAACAGGCTATGAAAAAGATGCGACGCCAGTGAAATTTACGATTAAAGATCAAAGCGACACAATCGAGCTAACAAAGACCAACAAAGCGATTAGTGGTGTCATTTTAGAAAAAGTTGATGAAGCTACTAATCAGCCTTTGGCCGGAGCAGAATTCACCTTACAAACACAAGCAGGAAAAACAATTAAGATTGATGGAAAAATGACCACGGATGATAATGGTCGTTTAGCGGTGGAAGGCTTAGCAGCCGGTGACTATCAGTTGGTTGAAACCAAAGCACCTGCTGGTTATAAATTGGATTCAAAACCAGTGCCATTTACGATTAAAGAAAAACAAACAAGTCCTGTTCGAGTAAAGAAAACGAATAAGGGTCTGACTTGTACCGTTGTGTTGAGAAAAATTGACAGCAAAACAGGCGAAGGATTGGCAGATGCGACATTTGCTTTACAGGATCAGCAAGGGAAGGTCTTAAAGGATAAATTGAAGACCGATGAAACAGGAAACCTTACTGTGACAGACTTGAAACCTGGGAAATACCAACTAGCGGAAACCGAGGCGCCTAAGGGGTATATATTGAATACCAAACCAGTGACCTTCCAATTAACCGAAGCGAAGAAGCAGTTGGTTACAGTCAGAAAAGAAAATGTGAAGGCGAGCGGAAAAGCTGGCAATACAGTATCTACTTCTACTAGCTATGTCCGACGCAACCATACGTACCTGCCTAAAACAGGCGAACAAAGATCAACTATTTTGATAATCGCTGGTATTATCATAGTGTTAGTTGCAGGTGGCGTAATCTACTTCAAACGTAAAAAATAATTTTTGAATAAATCCGGTTAGCTAAGTTGCTAGCCGGATTTGTTTTGTCCTTCGTTTCATTGTATTTTATAGATACTAGAAAACATATGAGGAAGGTGTCAAAATGGGAAATCAGTTTGTACGGATAGATGAAAAGAATTGGAAACGAGCGATGCATTGTCAGGTATTTAGAAATAGTGTGGAACCGGCTTTTTGCGTGACCTTTGAGCTGGATATCACCAACTTTCTAAACAAGATTCGCGAGAAAAAATATTCCTTCACTTTTGCGCTGGTCTATAGTGTTTCAGTTTGTGCCAATCAAATTGAAGAATTTCGCTATCGTTTCTTGGATGGAGATGTGGTTCTTTATGATCGAATCGACACCGCTTTTACTTACCTTAATCAAGACACCGAATTGTTCAAAGTCGTGAATGTGCCATTAACAGAAAGCCTTGAAGAATACATCATCTTAGCTGCTAAAACGGCGGAAGAACAGCAGGCGTATTTCACCGGTCCTTTAGGCAATGATGTCTATCAATTTTCGCCGATGCCGTGGGTGAGCTATACCCATATTTCACACACCAATGCTGGTAAAAAGGATAATGCTACGCCGTTATTCGATTGGGGAAAATATTTCCAGCGTGACGGTCGCACGTTGCTACCATTCTCTGTTCAAGCACATCATTCCTTTGTTGATGGTCTGCATGTTGGTAAACTGGCGGATACTTTACAAGCATATTTGGATGCTTTCTAATATAATGGACAGCAAATCAAATAATTGTTGGTGAGGAAGAACAATGATCACGAATATTGAAGAATTGTATGAAGCATTTAGTCAAGTCATGACGCATAAACGCTGGTGGGACACGGATAATAAATGGGAAATCCTATTAGGTGCAGTCTTGGTTCAGAACACTAATTGGAAAAATGTAGACTATGCACTGGAAAATTTATATCACACGACTCAATTTTTGCCAGAAAAAGTTTTGGCTTTAGAAAAAATCCAGCTACAGGATTTGATTCGGCCAAGTGGCTTTTATAAAGGGAAATCAAATACGATCATCGGGTTATTGACTTGGTTAGAAGGGTATCAATTTGACTTATCAATGGTTGCAGAGAAAGATTTTTCTGTGCTACGCAAGGAATTGTTGGCAATCAAGGGAATCGGTGATGAAACAGCCGATGCTTTATTGGTGTATGTCTTTGATCAGTCGACGTTTATCGCGGATAAATACGCACAGCGGATGTTTGAAAAATTCGGTTTTATCTCTACGGGCTATAAACAATTGAAGAGAAAGATTATTTGGCCCGACGTAATGGACACACTAAAAGCACAAAATCTACATGGCTGGATCATTCAATACGGACAGATGTATTTAAAAAATGACGACATTTGGCAAAGCGGACCGCTGAAAAATTTTAAGCTCAAGTTAAGCGCGACCAATGCTTAACAAGTCATAAAGTCTCTAAGCTTTCTTTTAAAAGCCTTTCGTGGTATAACATGCTGTATGTTTTAGTTGTAAAAAAAAGTAACCATTAATAATGGATAAGGGGCAATGAAATAAATGGTCACATTAAAATCAAAACGAGAAATCGACCAGATGAAAGAATCGGGCGCGATTTTAGCAGGGATTCATGAGCAATTACGGGAGATCATCAAACCAGGGATCATCACAAAAGAAATTGATCAATTTGTTCAAGAAAAAATCGAGGCGGCCGGAGCGACAGCTGCCCAAATTGGTTTTGAAGGCTATGAATTTGCTACATGTACCAGTGTGAATGATGAAATTTGTCATGGGTTTCCATCGAGTTATCGGCTGAAATCGGGCGATGTCCTGAAGGTGGATTTTTGTGTGGATTATCATGGTGCCATCTCAGATAGCTGCTGGACCTACGCAGTCGGTGAGATTGCACCAGAGCATCAAGCGTTAATGGATGTGACGAAAGAAGCGTTGATGATTGGAATCGCTCAGGCACAAGTGGGAAATCGAGTGGGAGATATCGGTCATGCCATTCAAACTTATGCAGAAGGGAAAGGTTATGGTGTGGTACAAGATTTTCTAGCTCATGGCATTGGCCCAACGATTCATGAAGAGCCTTTCTTTCCGCATTTTGGTACAGCTGGCAAGGGTACACGCCTTAAGGAAGGAATGACCATTACAATCGAGCCGATGATTACTACCGGAACCTGGGAAGCGGGCATTGATGGCAATGGCTGGACTGCCCGTACGTTAGATGGTAGTTTTTGCGCACAATATGAGCATTCCATCGCGATTACTAAAGAAGGTCCCGTTATCATGACAGAACAAGGGGTATAATTTTGAAAAGGAGGATTCGTGAGGGCGAGTTCTCTTTTTTGTTATTTAGATAATTTAAATGTTTTAATTTTTAGAACTTTGTTACTGAAAATGTTGCTATGAATTCAAATTTTTTAGTCAAAATTAAAATTAAAGGTATTTCGCTTTCCTATTTACAACACGCTTTTCGTTGTTATATTATATGATTGTTGATTAATGAAAGCGCTATAAATATGGAGGGGTAGACAATGAATGTGGCAAAACTAGCTGAGAGACAGTTATTTCTAATGAAAGCTGAAAATTTGGAGAAACGAGTACGCGCCTACTATGCTCAAACACAGGATGTGGATTCCTTGATTGAGTACGGAGTCGCGATCCTTGTGCGGAGCTTTTTCTGCATGGGAAGCTTTGCGGAGCTGATCCAAGACTTGATTCAAGAGGTTTATTTTACAGTTGAACCAACTGCTGTCATGCGCCAATATTTGCCCTATTTTGAAGACTATTTCACCGCAGATGAGTGGCAAACAGTAGTAAATCGCCTATTTGGCAATCATACAACCTACCTTGCGCAAACGGAAGAGGCGCGTGTAAATAAAGGCTATTTAGAACAAACTGGGACACTCGATAATCGGATTGAGGGTCTTGTTTATCTTGTAGAAGCCGTTTTTGAAGATACTATTGGGAAAAAACACAAGTTGACGATTCGTGATACCGACTCCACTTTTAATGAAGTGCAAACGATTCAAGTGTTGAATATATTGACGACCTTGAGTATTTTTGACACAGCTGATGTGCGGAAATACGAAACCTATGTGAGTTATCAAACACCGGGAAAAATCATTGCGACATCTCATAATTCCCGTCAAAAAACCAAACCAACAGCGAAGGAACCGGAAACCATCGCTGCTCAACAAGACGCTCAACAATCAGAAAAAGCTCCGAAAAAAATGGTAGCTGCTGCAAAAACGCGGTCATTTGCAGCTCCAGCATCTGCAGGGTCTGAAAAAGAGTCGAATAAGCCCGCAAGTAACAGTACGGCCACAAAGGAAAAACAATCCAGTCCTGCCAATCCGCCGAAAAATACCAACAGCCCATCACCGAATGTCGAGGCGAAGAAAAAAGCCAATGAACTGCTGCAGCAACCAGATATATCCTATAAACGTGTCAGCAAAAATGAAGAACAGACTCAGACCAACGGAAATAGTAAAAAGATGAAGAATAGAATGAATAATGCGCTGGGGCGGAGTAAGAACCGGAAAAGGAACAAAAGGAAATAGCGATCTTGTTTAGACAAGAGTGTTTATTTGGCGAGCCCCAATAAAAGAAAAGCTTTCAATTGCTTTTATGAGCGACGGACAAATATGAGTCACGTGGCTTATTTGGCGTGTCCAAATTAATTAAACGAGATTAAGTGAAGCGTGAAATGTCGGAGAAGGAGTCTGACGTTTCTTTTTTTTAGACAAATCAGCCAAATAGTCTAACTTTATGAATACAAGGAAGCGTCTCGTTTTCAATTATTTTTGGCTATTGGTAAGCTGAGTTTATCAAATTGAAGGGGGAAACATCATGAGATATACGAATGGGAATTATGAAGCATTTGCTAGACCAAGAAAACCGGCAGGCGTGGACGACAAGAGTGCCTATATCGTCGGAGCAGGTCTGGCAGGCTTAGCTGCAGCTGTTTTTTTAATTCGGGATGGTCAAATGAAAGGCGAACACATCCATATTTTTGAAGAGCTTTCCTTATCTGGCGGTTCATTAGATGGAAAATTTATTCCTCATGACGGCTTTGTAACTCGTGGCGGACGAGAAATGGAAAATCACTTTGAATGCTTGTGGGATTTATTCCGCTCAGTGCCATCATTGGAAGTAGAGGATGCTTCGGTTTTAGATGAGTTCTATTGGTTGGATCATGATGATCCGAATTCATCAAATTGCCGGATCATCTACAATCGTGGAGAACGTGCAGAGGATGATGGTGATTTTACATTGTCGAAAAAAGCACAAAAAGAATTGGTTGAGCTTTTCATGACTTCGGAAGATCAACTGATTGGTAAAAAAATCGAAGACGTTTTTGGAGAAGAATTTTTTGCATCGAACTTCTGGTTGTACTGGTGTTCAATGTTTGCCTTTGAAAAATGGCATTCAGCGATTGAAATGCGCCGCTACGTGATGCGTTTCATTCACCATATTAAGGGCTTGCCAGATTTTACAGCATTGAAATTTACTCGCTACAATCAATATGAATCGTTAGTGAAACCATTATTGGCCTTTTTAAATGACCATGGAGTAGATTTCCAATATGAAACGAAAATTAATAATATTGAAGTCGAAGCTACTCCTGATAAAAAAGTAGCGAAAAAGATTCTGTTAACACGTTCAGATAAAGCTGAAGAGATCGACTTAACAGAAAATGATTTGGTTTTCGTTACGAACGGATCAATCACGGAGAGCTCTACAGAAGGCAATCATCATACCCCAGCACCGATTACTCATGAATTAGGCGGCAGCTGGAATCTTTGGAAAAACTTGGCAAAACAATCGAATGAATTTGGTCACCCTGAAGTTTTTTGTGACAACCTGCCAGATGAAAGCTGGTTTGTTTCTGCCACAGTGACTTGGGAAAACTTTGATATTGAACCGTATATTTCACGCTTAACTCAACGTAAATTGCGAACTGGGAAAGTGGTAACAGGCGGAATCATTACCATCAAGGATTCGAATTGGCTGATGAGCTTTGCGACACACCGTCAACCACATTTCAAAGAGCAAAGTGATCAACAAACGGTGACTTGGGTCTATGGTTTATTATCTAATACGCCTGGAAATTACATCAAAAAACCTATCGAACAATGCAGCGGGCAAGAGATCGTTCAAGAACTGATGTATCATTTAGGGGTTCCAGAAGAAGACATCAAGAAATTCTCTGAAGAATCATGCGTGGTAACACCAGTTTATATGCCGTTTATCACCTCGTATTTTATGTTGCGAGAACCTGGTGATCGTCCATTAGTCATTCCAAATGGCTCAGAGAACCTTGCCTTCATCGGCAACTTTGCTGAAACCGAACGTGATACTGTCTTTACGACAGAGTATTCAGTCCGAACAGCGATGGAAGCTGTTTATTCATTCTTAGATATCGAACGCGGTGTGCCAGAAGTATTTGCCTCGGCCTATGATCTTCGGACGTTAGCCAATTCAGTCTATTATTTAAGTGATCGTAAGAAGCTTTCGGAAATGGATCTGCCATTTGTTGAGAAAAAAGTGTTGGAGCATTTTGTGAAGAAAGTGGAACATACCTATATTGGCGATGTGTTGAAGGACAATCATTTACTGTAGGAGAAACATCCTAAGCTTAACGACCGAATCATCAGAGTTCAGCGTCAAGAAAAAAGAAAAGTCCAAAAATTTCCTTTTCAAATTTTTGTTGGTTTTCGGTTTATTTTCGCAGATGTCGTTTATGAATCGATGTATATTCGTGAAAAGGAGCTGATCTAAAAGTCTTTTAGACCTTTGGATCAGCTCCTCCCGTTTGTTATGAGATTTTTTCTAATGTTGCTGCTTGATTTATAGTATAATTCTAATAAATACATTGAGGGGGACAACGAATGATCAAAGTAGCAATTGTTGGATATGGAAATTTAGGGCGCGGAGTGGAACGGGCATTAAAGCAAAATGCGGACATGGAATTAGTTGGTGTTTTTACAAGAAGAAATCCCGAAACCGTTCAGACGGATGGCGCACCAGCCTTCGGACTAGATGAGTTAGACGCACAGAAGGGAACCATTGATGTGTGCATTTTGTGTGGTGGATCAGCAACGGATCTACCTGTCCAAACACCGGCGATCACGAAAAACTTTAATACGATCGATAGTTTTGATACCCACGCGAAGATTCCTGAGCACTTTATGAATGTTGATAAGCAAGCGAAGGAACATCAAACTGTTTCGATTATTTCCACCGGTTGGGACCCCGGCTTGTTTAGCTTGAATCGTCTATACGCGCAAAGTATTTTACCAGAAGGAGAGACCTATACTTTTTGGGGCAAAGGTGTGAGTCAAGGACATTCAGATGCTTTAAGAAGAATTGCAGGGGTTGCGGATGCGATCCAATACACGATTCCTAAAAGCGAAGTGATCGAGAAGCTAAAAGCTGGCGAGAAAATGGAATTGACGACTCGTGACAAACATTTACGAGAATGCTTTGTTGTTTTAGAGGCAGGAGCAGATGCTGAGGCGATCAAGAAAGAGATCGTTACGATGCCCAATTATTTCGATGAATATGATACGATCGTTCATTTTATTTCAGCCGAAGAATTGAAACGCGATCATCATGCGATGCCTCACGGCGGTACGGTGCTGCGTACAGGTACATCTCATAAAGAAACGAAACAAGTGATTGAGTACAATCTGCAATTAGAAAGCAATCCTGAATTTACTGCCAGCGTACTGGTCGCATATGCCAGAGCATGCGCTCGCTTGGCAAGAGAAAAACAATTCGGTGCCTTTACGGTATTAGACATTGCACCGAAATACTTGTCACCGATTGATGATGCAACATTGAGAAAAGAATTACTATAAGCAGTATTAAAGCGAAGTGATCCCTACTAGGCTAGGTCACTTCGCTTTTTTAAATGTTGCTGATCAGCACTACCAGAGAGAATCGTTCCTCATCATAGTTGATATCCAAGTTCCCATTGTAGCTTTCGACGATGGAACGGACAGATTGCAATCCGATTCCGTGATCCTGTAGTTTTACTTTGGTTCAGAGGAAACGAGTGCCAGAAGGTGGGATATCCAATCCAACTATTCGATTATTCTGCTTTTTTGTGGTAAATTTCAGGCACTAAAGCAACGAGATAGAGGTGGGTGTCATGAAATTGACCCAAGAAGAAGTTCTAGAAAAAATCTATAATCTGATCTTAAATCCTAATACGCGCGAATGGGAACGGTATTTGTTAACGACAGCCAAAGATGGTTTAGAAGCTGACGCAAGCTTCAAAGATCGGGTCGCAAAGTTGGAAGCCGATTTGCGCCCGTTAGCTCTTCGGAATAATCTGACTCCAGACGTGACGGATTTTTATCAGGAGCTCACAGGGGAGGATTCCATTGGAATAAAAGTGGAAAAGCATGAAATTGACGATCCCGCCTTTCAAGAACGAGCGATTTTTGCGGGGGGCTGTTTCTGGTGTATGGTGGAGCCTTTCGAGACACATCCGGGCATCGTCTCAGTATTATCCGGGTATACTGGAGGAACGACAGAGCATCCCAGCTATGACCAAGTCAGCGGTGGCTACACTGGTCATGTCGAAGCGGTCGAGATTATTTTCGACACACGAATCGTCAGCTATCAAGAGCTGATGGAACTTTATTGGCAAATCATTGATCCCACCGATGTGTTTGGGCAATTTCAAGATCGAGGCGTTCAATATCGTCCGATTATTTTTACCTTAAATGAAGAACAACGTGAAATTGCTGAGAAAAAGAAACTGACAGTGATCGAGTCAGGTGCTTATAAGAAACCGATCATTGTTGAAATAGAAGCAGCCCGCACATTTTGGCCGGCGGAAAATTACCATCAAGAATTCTATAAGAAGCAGCCGAAGCGCTACAAGGCCATCAAACGTGCGCGTCAGCAATTCCTGACCTATCAGCATTTAAAGGGAAAATTACGAACCGGATTCCTGCGAAGTAAATAAAACAAAAGAAATTTTTTTAAAGTGTTGACATTCCTCTAGGAAGGGATTATATTATATACATACCAACCGAATGTATGAATAGGAGATGCCAAGATGGCTCGGAATAAATACCCAGAAGAAACAGTAAATAAAATTTTGGATGTTTCGATGCAACTATTTTTAGAAAAAGGCTATGAACATACGTCAATCCAAGATATCGTCAATCATCTCGGCGGTTTATCAAAAGGAGCGATTTACCACCATTTCAAATCAAAGGAAGATATCCTCGATGGCGTGATGAATAAGCTTTATCAAAATAATGACAACGAGTTAGATCACCTGCGACTGCTTGAGAAAGATTCAAGTATGACCGGATTACAAAAGCTGCAGGCGCTGTTTACGACAGCGTTAGAAAGTCCCCGCCAGGATGACATGTTTCAAATGGCACCTGACTTTCTAAAAAATCCCCAGATGCTGGCGATGCAAATCGAGGGAATCTATACCGAATCGGTGCCGCACTTTGTTCAGCCGATCATTGAAGAAGGAATCGCGGATGGCTCGATCAAGACCGATTATCCTAAAGAGCTGGCGGAGATGATTCTGTTACTGATAAATATCTGGTTGATTCCATTGGTTCATGATGAAGATCCAAGTAGCGTAACCAACCGCTTTGCCCTTTTTCAAGAAATGATGGGTAAAATGGGCATTGAGATTTTCGATAAGGATGCAGTCAAGCGGCTTGAGAAATTTCGCAAGATGTACAATCAAAAAAATTAGTTTCTGCCTTCTAGGCAGTTTTATTTAAAAGTTATACATACCGTCGTTCGGTATTTATATAATGAATGTTACTTCAACAAATGAAGCCAATAAAAAAGAAAAAGGAGTGTTTTAAAATGGAACAAAAAATGAATAAAAGCAATGTCTACGGTGTAAATGGTGAGAATCAAAAACAAAGAACAATGTTCGAACGAATCGGCGGAGGGATCACAGTAATCTTTTCAGGGATGTTTATTTTACCAATCCTATCGGTGCTAACCGGAGCTTTCGGCATCATCGGGATTGGTTTACCGGCAGTTGCCATGATGAATCTTTTTGGTATCCTGCATATTCCATTCAATGTACTGTTTGTTCAGCTGACCGGATTTCCGCAGATACTGGTTGGCTTTATCGTTGGTTTGATCTTTGTGGCTTTATCTATTGTTTGCGGCACCCTGTTGAAAAAGTATATGGCTATTGCCAAACGAATGATCTAAAAGAGGTACTGCTAGAAAAGTAGAAACAATACTTTCCGATTTTTATGAATTTCTGCTTTGCTCATCCAATAAATTGTCGTTTCGAAACAATACGTTCAATTTGAAAATAACCATCAATTGTTGCGTATATTTGTGAATAGGCAAAGAGGAGAGTGAATATGAATGTTTAAATTGTTGTTAGTTTTAACGTTAGTCGGGTTGTTGCTATCATCCGGTTCCAGCAAGAAAAAAGTAGGTTAGCCAATTGGATATATTCTTATCGTTTGTTCAAGGAGTTTGCCTAAGTGTAGTATTAGCATTAATTGAAAAGATCGAACATTCATCTAATCATTAGATGCCGTTTATTTCTGAATAGGAGCTGATCTGAAAGTTTAAAAGACTTTTGGATCAGCTCTTTTTTCTAAACTGAGTCAAAGAGTTCAATTTTCTATGATGAGTATTGTTATTAAAAGTGAGGATTATGCTTATCCAAATTTCTCTTCACATCGTTTTAGATAAAAAAAGAAAATGTTTATATTATAAAATTTCTGGATATAAAGAATAAAATACGTAATAATTGAGTATTTTTCCATCTGATAATAAGGATATGAATGGAGGAACTAAATAAGGATACAAAATTAACAAAATTTATGGAAAATCAAAAAAAGTCTATTGATTTATTAATATTAATTAATTATATGTTAATATAAAAATATATGTTTAAAGTGATTTGCATATTGTGAATCTCTTTTTTTTTCTTGAAATGAAAAATATAAGGACAAATAAATCATTTAGGTAATTAAAATGTGCTTAGCCGGGTAATATAATTAAATGAAATTAATCAATTATTAATCCAGTTGAGAAGGGAGCGAGAAATGCAAGCGAACGATTTGTTGATGGATGATGACCGTTATAAATGGTACCTACTTCAGTATTTGGAATTAAATAAAAATGCCTATTGTTCAGTTGAACAACTCGGAGATATTTTAGAGATTTCTCGCTATAAATTAGAAAAATATCTGCAGGAGCTTCAGGATGAGCTGAAAGAAAATCACTATGATGCCACGATTGAGTTGCTTGAAACAGGGGAGATTGAGGTTCAGCAGCTGACACATGCGATTGTTAAGAAAATGCGCCTGTATTTAGTTGAGCGAAGTCTTACTTATAAAATATTCCACGGCTATGTGACCAATGAAACCAGTCTTGATAAGCAGATCGAAGAGCTCCATGTGAGTCGCTCGAGTACCTATCGCTTATATAAACGATTGAAAGATCAACTCGTGGAAGAAGGATTTCAGCTAAAGAAGAATCAACTGATCGGAGAAGAGGACGCGCTCCGAAATTTTTTGTTTGGTCTGTATTACGAAATTTTTAATGGATTAGCCAGCCCTTTTGATGATACGACGCAACATCAAGCAAAGGAACTCTTCCGATATTTGGAACATTATTTGAACCTTTCTTTGCCTAAAACAAAAGAGCATAAGCTGCTGTTTTTTATAAGTATTGCTTTGATCCGCATGAGAAAGGCCCATCCGATGGATCGAGAGTATCTCGACTATGTGGAAAATGATGCAACAGAATATCTGAATAGATGGTTGGATAGTCATTTTTCATTGACAAATACAGAAAAACGACGAGAAATTGCTGCCTTATTACTCTTTTGCCAATTGATGGAGATTGATTTGCCACTGGAAACGACGATCCTCGAGGGCAAAGAGATGCGAATGGCGGAGGATTTAGTCAATGAATTTTTGCAGTACTTAGCCAGCCACTCACGATTTGAGATTAATCAATTAAAAGAAGACAAGGAATTGGTCGCTGGGTTGTTGAGGATCAATCGAAGATGGCTGATCTATCATTTTCGTGAATCGACTTTTGTGACAAAAATCCAACGTCGCTACTTTCAAGAAATTAATCCTAAACTGGATGAGCTGATCCAAGATTTTATTGAGAAAGTCGCTCATAGAGGGATTTTTCATTCGGATCAGGAACGGAACAAGCTGTATTATGACTATTTATTTTTCATGATCACACAAATCTCTGTCGACGAGCTAGAGGCCCCTGTCTTTATTTGTATCGATTTTTCTCACGGCAGCAGCTACAACGAATACATTCAAACGATGCTGAGCTCCTTGCAGAGCATGAATATTTGTTACGAAGAAAAATTAAGTACAAAGACGCAAATTTATTTATCTGATTTTTTGATTGATACACTTCCTTGCCATCAAATGATTTGGAAACGTCCACCGACACCAGAAGATTGGTCCGAGTTTGGACATCTATTATTAACGGTTAAAGGAGGAGCCTATGAATAGAAATTTATTGATCGCACTTGCACTTCCTTCATTAATGTTCTATCAATCGAATGCGCCGATTTTATATAGCAGTGAGAAATTGATTGCTCAAGTAAAAGAAGAACAAGCAATACTTGGATTCGACCTGTCTGAGTCTGGGAATACCTTGATTATTTCGAATGATCAACTACAAGAAGGCGATGAAACTGTTAATGAGGCCCGTCCACCGGATCAGTCGGAAGAAAATGATCCAAAAAAGCAAACAACAATGAAATCTAAAGACAGAAAAACTCTTCCCAAAACAAAGAAACAAGCGACTGAAGAGTCATCAAATAGGAAGAACACGGCTGCTTTGGAAGCCATTGAACAAAAGATTAGTGCATTACCATTTACAGAGTTGCCAGATGATAAAACTGGCGAACGAGAACTTGTCCGGATGTTGGCAAATATGTCCGGAACAATCATGTACGGTACCAAAATGACAGAAACCAATCGAGAAGAATATATTACGTTTTAAAGGGGATGAAAACAGATGAATCGATTAAAAAAAATATGGTCACTATCTGCAATAGTTGGGATGCTGATCAGTAGCTTTCCACTGTCGATTTTCGCAGAGACTATTGAATCAGCTGAGGTGGTGATTAATCAAGCACTGATTACCGATACGACTGATCAAGAGATTACAGAAACCAATCGAGTGAAGCACAAAGCTGCAGTAAAGCTCAAATTAGATTGGTCATTAGCGAAGGCTACACTAATTGAAGAGAATACAATCGTAACAGTCAACTTGCCAGCAAATCTAAATTTTCCAGATCAATCAGGCAGTTTAGCCGATGGAATGGGAAATTATCAAGTAACGAATCAGCAGCTGCTATTCCAGTTTGCTAAAAATTACGAAGAAACGGAAGACGGACGAGCACCGGAATTTACCAGCGCAAAATTTTATGAAGGACTTCTGGAGCTAACAGCCGAAACAACAGCAGAAGATTTGGACACAGAAACAGTTGGTTTTGGAGATAATCTTGTTTCGACGATTTATTATGATAAAAAAGTCGATCCTGCTGCTGATCCGCTAGAGTAGATAGAAGGGAAACAAAAGACTCAAACAAGAGCTCATAATCCAAACTTAAATGAACGCCTTGAAAAATTATTCACGAGTATAAAAATTACTGATTTAGCTGGCAATGAATTTACAGAAGCCAATCCAGCAGTAAAAGATGCGGATATTAGAATTAATTTTGATTGGTCACTAGATGACGATGTAGAAATTTTAGATGGGGATACCTATACTTACCAGCTACCTGACTATTTCTCAGTTTACAATGCAATAGATGAGCCGTTGAAAGATGAAACAACAGGAGTTCAGCTTGGTCGGTTTACATTAGATGAAACAGGAAAATTAACGGTCATTTTCAACGGTGAAGGCACTAATCTGAGTGTACGTGAAGGCACTATCAAATTAGAAACAGAATTAAAGGTGACGACAGATGTTGAAAAAATTGAAATTGTTACTGGAATAAAGGATGAAGATGGAGAGGTTATCACCATTACTTTACCGATTGCAAAGGCAGATATTCAAAAATCAGGTGTCATCAATGCTGAAAATACAGTGATTTGGTCAATTGTAGCAAATAAGAATCGCTTAACACTGAAAAATGCCATCATCAAAGAATATCTCCCTGAAGGCTTAAAAGTTTGGTATACCAATTATTATATCCAAAACGAAAGCGGAAACTGGGAAACAGCACCTGAAGGATTCATACACGCAAGACAAACATCTAGTTCAACTTATGAATATTCTTTCCCATCAGGTGAATTGACAGTACCTATAAAGATCGAACTTAAAATGACGATTGCCGACAAAGATAAAACTGAGTTTCTGAACAAGGTAGAAATATCTGGTGACAACTTCCTACCAAATTCTTCAGAGGCGACGGTTTCATTTAATCAAAAAGATAATTATAAAAAACTGAATGATTATGACTTAGACTCAGGTATTTTAAATTGGGAAGTGAAAGCTACCTTCACTCAGGAAAGCGGAATATTTAAAGATTGGATGTATGTGAAAACCTACGATCCTAATACTGCTACACATCACTTAAAAGAGGGAAGTATACAAGTTTTTGACGAAAGCGGGAATAAAATTCCGGATGAGGATTGGGAATTTGCTGACGCTGATTCTAAGGACTACGCTAAAAAAGAAGGAAAATATGTTCATTTTACGTTGAACTTCAAGAAAAAAGGTATTTATACCATCAAATACTCGACTGAAGCTTTTGAAAAACCAATGCGGCCCGGAACAGGAGCAGCTAATTTTGGAACGGTCATTGATGGGGAGTCAAAAGAAGAACTTACTGGCGGTGAAACAGTCAAAGTAAATGGAAAACTAGGCGTTCTTAAGGAAGCTTATAATAAGAATAATACAGATTCTACAGTTGAGTATAAGATAACGATAAACTCTAATAAGCTCCTTATGAAAAATGTGATTATTACAGATCGATTTGATAGTTTGAATGGCGGTTACCCTAGCGCTTTGCAACTGCTTGAAGATACACTAAAACTTAGCTCTGATTCAAAACCAGAGCTTGATTTAGGAATAGATTACCAATTAGAAAGATTAGATGGTGATGCCAACTTCAAAACTGGCTTTCGTATTAAACTAATTGGAAACTTTGCAGAAACATCTGAAAAAATTGTTTTGAAGTATAAGGCAAAATATTTTATTGATGAACAAGAGAAGAATCCCAATGGGGCAGCAAGCTTACGTTTCGATAATAGTGTGATAGTTTCATACACTGGAGAAGATGGAAAAAATCATACGGACGGTGACGACGTCGCTTTTTGGGGAGATTCAAAGCTTTCTTACAATGGCGTTAAGTATGGTGTTTATGCAGCAAAAAATGCCGATCTTACGACAAAATTCACACATGCAAATCCTTTCGATGAAACGAAGGCTCCGGAAGATAGCGTATATTGGTCAGCAGTATTTAACACATGGAAAACTAAAATACCCGCCAATACAATAATCCGTGAAGCTCTAGGCGAAGGGGAAACATTGCGTGATATCGTTATTTACGACGTAGAACTCGCAGCGACAAAGGTAGAAGTAGGTAGTTTAGGTGCAAAATGGGTCAAAGGTGAGGATTATGAGGTTGTTTATGACGGTGATGTACCAGAAATAAAACTTCTAAAAGATAAAACAAATCCTTTTTCGATATTTGTTTCAGCAGCTGCTTCAGAAGAAGTATATAAATATAAGAATGTAGCAACAATGACTATTCCAAATAATAAACCTCTAGTTGTTGAGGGGATGGTTGAAAAAAGTGAAAAAACTGCATGGATCGACAAAGATGGAACCCAAGGAACAGATAAGGATTATCGTTTGATTAATTGGACGGTTATTCTAAACAAAGATGGACACAAGGTTATTCAACCACTTGTTGAAGATACTGTTAATGTGGCTGACCAGACATTTGTTTATGATGAGGATAAAAATGTTGTCGTTAAAGTCTATAAAGCAAAAAGTGATGGACAAGGTGGTTTTGAAAAAGATGGAGAAGCTATCGTTTTTGATGAAGGGAATCAACCATTTGTCACAACTGATTCTGCTGAAGGAACACAGAAATTAACAATAAAATTAGGAGACTCCATCAACTCGCCTTATATTGTAGAGTACCAAACGATGTTAGATCCTGATATAAAGAATCATGAAAAAGTTAGTAATAGTGCGACTCTTTTTGGTAAAGATGTCAGTATTCATGAAACCTCAAAAGAAGTTATAGTCAAATCAACAAATGGCGAAGGAACTTCAAGCGGAAAAAATGGTTCTTTAAAATTTAAGAAGCTAGATGAAAATAAAGAATTGATTAAAACTAAATCGGCTTTTTTTGATCTTTATCGCAAAGACAAAGAAGGAAATCTTACTCTAATGATGTCGGATATTGAAGTAAAAGGGGATAAGATTATTGAAAATGGTGTCGAAATTGACCAACTTTCTAGATTGCGCTATGGAACATATGTAATTGTTGAAAGCAAGGCACCTGAAGGTTATGTGAAAAACGAGAATAAGCACGAATTTACTATTTCTAGTGAACAAATTAATTATGTATTTAAGCTTGAAAATAGAAAGATTCCTGATAAGTTAAGTACGAAATTAGAGCTAGAAGCGAAGAAAGAACTAGATGGTCGCCCACTAAAAGCCGACGAGTTCAGCTTCACATTGAAAGGTGACGGCGGTGTTGACCAAACGAAGAAAAACGCTGCTGATGGAAAAGTTATCTTTGATGAGATCACTTATGACAAAGCAGGGATCTATGAATATACAATTTCAGAAGCAATACCAATAGAGAAAGAAACTGGTGTCACTTACGATGATACGAAATATAAAGTAACGGTAACGGTGGAAGAAAAGGCTGGGAAATTAGAGGCAACAGCCGTTTACGAAAATATCAAAGCCGGCGAAGTTCCAACGTTCAAGAATACTTATAAAGCACTACCGGGAACGATTCAATTGGAAGCGAAGAAAGAAATAAGCGGCCGTACATTGAAGGCCGACGAGTTCAGCTTCACGTTGAAGGGTGTCGATGGTGTTGACCAAACGAAGAAAAACGCTGCTGATGGAAAAGTTATCTTTGATGAGATCCCTTATGACAAAGCAGGTATCTACGAATATACAATTTCAGAAGCAATACCAACAGAAAAAGAAACAGGTGTCACTTACGATGATACGAAATATAAAGTAACGGTCACAGTAGAAGAAAAGGCTGGGAAATTAGAGGCAACAGCCGTTTACGAAAATATCAAAGCCGGCGAAGTCCCAACGTTCAAGAATACTTATAAAGCACTACCGGGAACGGTTCAATTAGAAGCGAAGAAAGAATTAAGCGGCCGTACATTGAAGGCCGATGAGTTCAGCTTCACATTGAAGGGCGACGGCGGTGTTGATCAAACGAAGAAAAATGATAAAGACGGCAAAGTATTATTCGATGCCATCACGTATGACCAAGCGGGAACGTATGAATATACAATTTCAGAAGCAATACCAACAGAGAGAGAAACAGGTGTCACTTATGATGATACGAAATATAAAGTAACGGTAACAGTGGAAGAAAAGGCTGGGAAATTAGGGGCAACAGCCGTTTACGAAAATATCAAAGCCGGCGAAGTCCCAATGTTTAAGAATACCTACAAACCACTACCGGGAACGATTCAATTAGAAGCGAAAAAGGATTTAAGTGGTCGCCCACTAAAAGCCGACGAGTTCAGCTTCACATTAAAGGGCGACGGCGGTGTTGACCAAACGAAGAAAAATGATAAAGACGGCAAAGTATTATTCGATGCCATCACGTATGACAAAGCCGGAACGTATGAGTACACGATCTCAGAAGTTGTTCCCGACGCACTGGAAACTGGAATGACTTATGATACCAAGAAATATGAAGTAACAGTCAAAGTAGTAGAAAAAGATAATAAGCTAGAAGCAACAGCAACATACAAAGATGTTACTGTAGGCGAAGTTCCAACCTTTAAAAATACGTACAAAGCACTACCAGGAACGATTCAATTAGAAGCGAAGAAAGAATTAAGTGGTCGCCTACTAAAATCCGACGAGTTCAGCTTCACATTAAAGGGCGACGGCGGCGTTGACCAAACGAAGAAAAATGATAAAGACGGCAAAGTATTATTCGATGCTATCACGTATGACCAAGCGGGAACGTATGAATACACGATCTCTGAAAAAATTCCAGCAGTCAAAGAAACAGGTGTCACTTACGATGATACGAAATATAAAGTAACCGTAACAGTAGAAGAAAAGGCTGGAAAATTAGAAGCGACAGCCGTTTACGAAACCGGCGAAGTTCCAACTTTCAAAAATGCCTACAAAGCACTGCCAGGAAGTATCCAGTTAGAAGCGAAGAAGGAATTAGATGGACGTTCACTAAAAGCTGACGAATTCAGCTTCAACCTAAAAGGTGATAACGTTGACCAAATGAAGAAAAATAATGCTGATGGCAAAATCCTATTCGATCAAATTGATTACGACCAAGCCGGAACCTATGAGTATACGATTTCTGAGATGATTCCAGCGGACAAAGAAACAGGTCTGACTTATGATGAAGTAGTTTATAAAGTAACTGTAACTGTCGTGGAAGAAGCTGGAAAATTAAAAGCAAAAGTGGATTACGAAAGCCTTGAAGCCGGAGAAATTCCAACCTTCAAAAATATGTACAAAGCACTACCAGGAAGTATCCAGTTAGAAGCGAAGAAGGAATTAGATGGACGTTCACTAAAAGCTGACGAATTCAGCTTCAACCTAAAAGGTGATAACGTTGACCAAACAAAGAAAAATGCTGCCGATGGTAAAGTTACCTTTGATGAAATCACTTATGACCAAGCCGGAACCTACGAGTATACAATCTCAGAGGCGATTCCAACAGCCAAAGAAACGGGTATCACCTACGACGATACGCAATACAAAGTAAGCGTCAAAGTAGAAGAAAATGCTGGAATGTTGGAAGCTGTAGCCACTTACGAAAACCTTGAAGATGGCGAGCTTCCTGTCTTTAGAAATCTGTATACGCCAGAAAAGGAAGTGCCAACTGGCGAGCTGCTATTAAAGAAAATCGATAGTAAAACTGGCCGAACGTTAGCCAACGCCGAATTTAAGTTAGTAGATGACAAAGGACAGGTTGTAACTGGAAAAGAAAAAATTGTTACTGGAGAAGATGGCTCGATTTTCATTAAAGGATTGGCTGATGGTGAATATCAAATCATCGAAACTAAAGCACCGGATGGCTATCTGATCGATGAGACGCCAATAAAATTCTCAGTAAAAAATAATCAGCCAAGCAAAAAAGAGATCAATCAAGAAAATGATCCTCTTAAATTACCTGAGACCGGCAATTCTAGCAATAAAACCACCAATGTTAAAACAACGTATCGAAATGCTACAGGAAAGAGAACCACAGTTTCAAAACGATTACCATCAACAGGAAGTATTCAAAGTAAAGGCTTAGTTATTTTAGGTCTGTTCTTCTTAGCGATGTTTGGCTTAGTCGTATTTGGGAAACGGAAAAATATTTAGCAGAAAAGAGGAAGCCATGAAAACTAACGCAGAACCAAGTTGGATTTCGGAATTAAATGATGAAGAACTTGAATTTATTAAATTTTTTGTTCTTTCCTCTGGATCAATTAAAAAGCTGTCTAATATCTACTCTACCAGCTATCCAACGCTAAGAAAGCAACTGGATAAATTGATTCAAAAAATCCGAATCAGCGAACGCAAAGGAAACGATAAGATCATTCAATTGATTCATCAGTTAGAAAAAGAAGGAAAAATCGATCAAGACATTGCGAATACTGTCGTGCAAGAATACGGCAGATCATTAAACTGTTTAATCGGTGAGTAACAGTAAGGCTTTGGAACATTTCATCTGCTGAAATGTTCCAAAGCTTTTATTACAGAAATCGTCTTTCTCTTTGTCAAATAATTAAGGTATGATGTGAAGGTGTATAAGTCAAATTTATGGGAGGCAAATGGGTGTTTGTTCATGAACTTAAATTAACTGATTTTCCTAAAAAGATCGTTTATCCATTTGATGTTTTTGCGGTTCAAGAAATTTTTCGCAAAGGGAGTCTAAGCTTTGAACAACCGGTTACTTTTCTATCTGGAGACAATGGGACGGGGAAATCCACCATTCTAGAAGCGATTGCGGTTGCCTATGGAATTAATCCGGAAGGCGGCAGTCAGAACTTTAATTTTCAAACTGTGGAGAGTCACTCTGAATTACATGAGTCAGTGCGTTTGGTCAGAAAGGGGAATCTTCCTAAGACAAAATTTTTCCTTCGTTCGGAGACTTATTACAATGTTGCCTCTGAATTGGAATACATGGCGAAGGATGATGGCGAAGTTGCTTTTGCCTCCTATGGTGGAAAGTCTCTACACACCCGCTCTCATGGAGAAGGACTGTTGTCGATCATTGAAAATCGTTTCGGTAAGGAAGGCTTTTATCTGTTAGATGAGCCGGAAGCTGGTCTTGCGACGAGTCGACAATATACGTTGCTGCGAGAAATTCACCGCCTAGTTGAGACAGGAAGTCAACTGATTATCGCCACCCATTCTCCGATTCTGATGGCCTATCCTGCTGCAACGATTTATCAGTTCTCAGAAGCCGGACTGGAACAGCTGCCGTTAGAAGAGACCCTTGCTTATAAAGAAACGAAGCTTTTTTACGACGATCATAAGCGTATGTTGCATTATTTGTTGGATTGATTCAGGGGTTTTCCTTTTTCTAGTTCACAATGCCAGTGTTAGAATAATTCTAGCTAGAAATTGGGAGATGGAAAATTTGCGCTACTTAAAAAAATACGGCTTCTATTTTTTACTCATCGCGGTAATCGCTGATTTTTTGACGCCGTACGTCTTAGGAATATTTTACCCAAAGCTCAATCAATTGACTGCTGTAATCAGCCTGTTTGGGGATATAGATAGCCCAGTTCGAAGTGCTTTCTTGATTTGGTCAGTAGTTGCAGGCAGTTTCTATACGCTATCGTTGCCAGCAATCTATGCAGCTTTGAAAGAAACTTCGAAGGGACTAGCTAGTTTAGCTACCGCAGCGATCGGGCTGTATGGTATTGGTGATTGTATTTTTACTGGCTTGTTTAGTGTCGATTCTGTTGAAGTTCAGTGGGATTTCTCGACTTGGGTGCACAATATCGGCTCAGGGATAGGTTATAGTGGCTTTTTGCTGTTTCCTTTAATCTTGTATTGGATTTACAAAAAACAGAACAATCCTTACGAAAGCCGGCGCTATTTAAAATTATTTATTTTAAGTGTAACAATTGCTGCGATGTATGGACTGGCTCGTATCCCGCAATTGAATCAATTCATCATCTTTCAGCAGCTAGGCTTTTGGCAGAGACTCAGTTTTGTTTTTAATTATTTGCCGATTGTTCGTTTTGCGTGGAGCCAAATTAAAAATCCTGTAAACCGATGAGCATTAGCTGCTGTGTTTACAGGATTTTTCTATTTGATTTTATAATCTTTGCAAAATACTTCCAACATAAAATTTATTTGACTTAAGCCAGACTCTTCCTAGTTCGATAATCGAATCATCTTCTAGATGAACCAATTGTTCTTGATAAAGTAATGGAGAATTTTCTTCTATATGAAGTAGTTCGGAAATTGTCTTAGTAGATGGAACAGCCGCAAAAGAAGTTTCACTATAAGCCACCTTATGTTCACTGTATTTTTCAACTATATTAAAAAGACTTTCGTGAGCATAATCTGCAGTATCGATATTGGGCGCTAATTGGATATTAATATTGTTTTGAATAAACATGACCACTTCATCATGCACCGTTCGTGTTCGCTCAATAAAAAGATAGTCGTCGCCAACATTGATTTTTAGCTGCTCAGCAATTTTTTCATCTGCCTTCTTTTTTTCTAAATTGATTAATTCTGTCTCAAAATCAATGCCTTGGCTTTTCATTGATTCAGAGAAAGAGATCAAACCTTCTGCTAAAGGAAAGCTGATGTTTTCGTCAATGACAAAGGTACCTTTGCCTTGCTTTTGAGTTAAAACCTTTTCTTCTACCAGTAATGAGATAGCCTTCTTGATCGTACCGCGACTTACATCGAAAAGTTCCATGAGATCTTTTTCTGTAGAAATTTTATCTCCCTTTTTCCATTCGCCTTTTTCAATTTTCTTCTTAATATAATCCATCACTTGTTCGTAAATTGGTACTAATGAATTCTTATCGATTTCCATAAAATCAAATTCTCCTAACCCTTAGTCGAAAAGTTCTTGATATCATTATATCCAATTTTACATGCGATATGTAGGGATAATTTCTTTGAAATGGAACTAAATGACATTCGTTCTTTCTCGATAGTTATGATCTATTCGGAAAAATTACATTCTTATGATAGAAACAAGATCGCCAACATTAATAGTTGGAAGAGGTTGCTGCTCAACATGAATAGTTCCTGGCAGCTCGCTTATTGCGGCACCATCGAAATTGACAGTAATATGACCAAGCTGCCGTAGATTTTCTTCTGCGACTTTCCCTACAGCAGTTATTGCATATCTTTCATTGTTAAAGCAAAGAACCATATCAGGAACAATTCTTTCCTGAATTGGCGTAACCATAATTTTATAGCAAAAATCACTAAGTTCAGGCGGCGCTTCTTCGCCGAAAAATAGCAGCATGTTCTCCTGTTTAAATTCTTCCGCATCCTGCCCAATCGCAATTACCCTAGTTTCAAAGATTTTCATTGTAATTCCTCCTATTATTTTTTGAAATCCTGTTGACAAATGAAAGCGTTCCTATTACTATACCATTATAGACGTTTATATATGTATAGTAACAAATCGCTTTCGGCACCGTCAAGTAAAGGAGGACATTCTAGCTTTAAAGAAGAATCAATTAATTTGAGAAAGGAAGATTTATTATGGATTTTTTGATTAACATCGCAGAACACTTTACTGGTTTGTTTCAAGCGGGAGCAGATCAATTCACTTCATTTGTTGGAGGAATGATCCCGTTGATTGCTTGTCTGATTCTTTTTGTTAACGCTCTTATTCAATTTATCGGCGAAGATCGAGTCTTTGGTTTTATGAAGAAGATGACTCGTTTCACACTTTTGAGATACACCGTTATTCCTTTCTTGGCTTGTTTCTTTCTAACGAACCCAATGTGTTATACCTTTGGAACCTTTTTAGAAGAAGAATACAAGGCAGGGTTCTATGATTCAACTGTTTCAATGCTGCACCCGATCACTGGTTTATTTCCACATGCCAATTCCTCAGAACTATTCGTTTGGCTAGGGGTATCAGGCGGGTTTGCATCAGTCGGAAATCAAAGTGATTTGGCCATTCGTTTCTTATTAACAGGTTTCGTCATTTGTCTGATTCGCGGCATTGTAACTGAGCAATTAGCCAAACGCTTCGCAGCCAGAAGAACAGCGGAAGTTTCTTAAAATAGAAATTCAGCAGGAATGAAAAGAGAACTGGGGAGGAAAAAACATGTTCAATACGATAAAGATTTCTCATGGTAATGGCGGCTGGGGCGGACCTTTAGTTGTAACGCCTACAGCTGAAAAGAAATATGTGATCAGTGTGACGACAGGCGGAATCAATCCAGTAGCAGAACGTATCGCCGAATTATCTGGAGCGACGGTAATTGACCAATTTACTAATCCGATTGATACCAAGGAAGCATTTTGTGCAGTAATTGACTGCGCAGGCATTGCTCGTTGTGGAACGTATCCAAAATTAGGAATTCCGACAGTAAATGTAAAATTAGGTTCACCTTCTGGTCCGTTAGCAAAATATATTACGGAGGATATTTTTGTTTCAGGAGTAACGCCAACGAGTATTACTTTAGCTGCTGAAGGAGAAGAAGCAACTATTAATCAGACAAGTACTGAAAAGGAAAATGCAGGAGCCAAGAAGAGCATCACGAAAGAAGCACGTGAAAAGTACGAGTCGAATAAAACAAAAAGCAATGGCATGATGGATGCCATTAACAAAGTAGGGGTAACCGTTGGAAATGTAATCAACGTCATCTATCAAGCCGCACGAGATACTGTTGATACAATTATTCGAAATATCATTCCTTTCATGCTGTTTGTATCTGTTCTAATCGGGATTATTAACTACACAGGTTTTGCGGATGTCATTGCAAACTTATTATCCCCATTAGCTGGCAGTATTTGGGGTCTGATCGCGATCGGTCTGTTTTGTAGTATCCCATTCCTTTCGCCGTTGATTTGTCCAGGAGCAATCATCGCGTCAGTGATCAGTCTATTAATCGGGAATCAAATTGCTTCGGGAACGATTCCGGCACATTATGCTTTACCGGCGTTATATGCGGTGAATTGCCAGGTGGGTTCTGATTTTGCCCCAGTTGGCCTGACATTAATGGAAGCAAAACCTGAAACCATTGAAAATGGTGTGCCAGCCTTTCTGATTGGGAAATTATTGACAGGACCATTGGCAATTGTGATTGCTTACTTTGCTTCATTTGGTCTATAGAGGATAGGAGCGAGAGTGATGGATGAAATAAAGATTTTATTTGTGATAATTCTAGTCTGGTTGCTAGGAACGATCTCTTCTTATTTTCATTGGAAAAAAGTCAACGGTAAGCTTAGTGAATTGAAGCAGAATTTTACTGGTTATTTAGGAACTGGAATAAGTAAAGTCAACTTTTTCAGAAAAGTAATGGTCATTATCGTTGCAGACTTTGATGGGAAAATTACAGATTGTCAGTATTTATATGGGTGGACAACCTTTTCTAACTTTAGACAAAAATCTGAGCTGGTTGGCTGTGGCGTGGATTCAGTCTTGGAGAAAGCGAACGGAGACAAGTTCTATGATGCGCTGAAATTATCTCTAAACAAAATTCAAGAACAACGAGGCTAAGTCAATGAAAGACGTTAACGCAGAATACTATATTGGAATCGATATCGGTACTACTTCAATCAAGACAGTAGTCTACGATGAAAGATTCAACATCTGCTTTCATGTTGGTAAGAGATACAACTATACCGCAACCGAAGACGGCTGGAGGGAAATTGATCCGACTATTTGGTCAACGATCGTTCTTGAACAATTAGCAGAAATTTTTTCCAATTTTCCGTACCAGAAAATAGAAGCGATCGGCGTTACCGGACAAATGCATACAACCGTATTCTTAGATCAAGCGCAGCAGCCAGTGCGACCAGCCATCATGTGGAATGATGAGCGAACAATTGATGTGGTAAAGAAAATCAAAACGGAATTACCGAAAAATTCGCAAACTGAAAATATTTTAGCTATTGTCTCAACAGGCAGTCCTTTAGCCAATCTTATTTGGCTGAAGCAATTTGAGCCAGAACATTACGAACGTTTAGGGAAAATCTTGATAGCCAAGGATTATGTTCGCCTGATTCTTACTGGGGAGCTGTTTACAGATTATTGCGATGCATCAACCAGCAGTTTATATAATGTGACTACTGAACAATGGTCTGAAGAGGTTTTATCCACATTCCAGCTTTCCGAAAAAATACTGCCAGAGGTTGGCTATGCTTCTAGTCGTGCGGGCACCCTGGATCTATCCTTGTTCGATATTGAAGGAAAGAAAGGAATTCCTGTAGTAGTTGGAACTGGGGATAATGTCGCTTCGGCGATTGCAAATCAAAACCAACAGGTCCAGCAGCCGATTATTTCTTTAGGAACATCAGGAGTAGTAATTCTATCAAACAGATGTAATGAGCGGCTGACCACCGGGAAAAATATACTAGCTAAAATCGCCAAAGAAGACCAGCGGGTTATCACGCAAGGAGCATTGCAAAGCGGTGCGAAAGTGATCGAGTGGTGGTCAGAGAACATCATTCAGCAAGATATTACTCAATTTGAAGCAAGGCTAACAACTAAACTAGGTGAGAACCAAGTGATTTTCTTTCCCTATCTGAACGGGGATAAGACCTTGTTTAAAGAGAGCAAACTCTCCGGAGCATTCTTTGGCATTGATTTAAATAGCGAACAAGATGATTTTTCATTGGCAGTTTATGAAGGAACCGCCTTTGCAATCAAGAGATTGATGCAGCAAATGCGGCCGTTGCAAAAAAATGATAAATGCCTGCTGATTGGCGGCGGCGCTAAAAGTCAGCTTTGGCCGCAAATATTTGCCAATGTTTTAAATTGTGTAATCCAGATCAATTGTACTGCCCGCGAAGCCAATTGTGGTGCGGCAATGCTGGCTTATTATCACTGTCACCAACGGTATCCCGTTCTACCAAATGAGCTGCGGGAATATGAACCAGAAGAAATATTAGTAAAAAAATATCAGAACAACTATCAAGCATTTATCACTTATTCAGATGCGTTGATTAAAAAGGAAAGGAGCGAAAATGATGAAGCGTGAAGCAATAACTCCTCCCTTTTTCACAGTTAGCCCTAAGTCTTATTTAGTAGGTAATGAGCTGCTAGAATTAGCAAAGTTGACCGATCAGTATGCAAAGGAACATGAATCTACGATTTTTTTTGTTGCACCGGCTACAGAATTGGTAAATATTGTTCAGAATACGGAACACGTCATTGTAACTGCACAAACGGCGGATGCTAACGGATTAGGAAGAGGAATGGGGAGGACAATCTTGGAATCCCTCAAAGAAAATGGTGTACAAGCGACATTCTTAAATCACATGGAACATCAATTAACAATAAAAGAATTAAGCACTACAATCATACGTGCCAAAGAATTAGGGATCATTACTATTGTATGTGCAGACACACCAGATGAAGCAGCTGCAGTGGCAATGCTTGATCCGGATATTGTGCTCTGTGAACCGAATCATTTAGTAGGGACAGGAACATTGAGCGATGAGAAATATATTGCAGATACAATGGCGGCTGTAAGAAAAGTAAATCCAGATATTTTAATCATGGAAGGGGCTGGAATTACTTGTGGTGCAGATGTTCGTCGCTTGATTCGTTTAGGGGCGCAAGGTACGGGGATATCTAGCACTTTGGCATTAGCCGAGAATAAAGCGGAACTGCTATCTGATTTATTAGGAGCGTTGAGATGAAAAAGGAGTGTGAAAAGGAATGCCATTAGTCAACGGAAATTTATTAGTTGAATTCATTCAGGAACAACAAGTAGTGGGCGGTGCCTTTAATACAACCAATTTGGAAACAACAGTAGGTATCTTGGAGGCTGTTGAAGAAACCAAAATTCCAAGTTTCATCCAAATTGCTCCTTCTAATATTGGATTAGCCGGCTATGAAGGCATTGTGGAAATGGTTAAGCGCCAAACTCGCTTCATGGATACACCAGTAGCGTTGCATTTGGACCATGGGAAAAAACTGACGGATTTTAAAGCAGCGGTACGTGCTGGATTTAATTCAGTAATGATTGATGGTGCAGAGTTTGATTTTGAAGAAAATATTCGTTATACCAAAGCAGCCGTCGATTTTGCGAAAGCCTATGGCGTTCCGGTGGAAGCCGAATTAGGTGCGATTAAGGGAAAAGAAGATGATCATGTCAGCGAAGCGGATTGCAAAACAGATCCGAAGCAGGTGAAAGAGTTTGTGGAACGAACGGGCTGTGATCTATTGGCGGTTTCTGTGGGGAATGTTCATGGGATGGATGAAGAACCGCAGATTGATTTTGACTTATTAGCAAAAATCGCTGAAGAATCGGCTGTTCCTTTAGTGATTCATGGCGGGTCCGGGATTTCTTCAAGTGATTTAAAACGAATGAAAAGCTACAATGTAGTCAAAATAAATGTAGCAAGTGAATTACGCCAAAGCTATATTCAGAGTATTGGCCATGCCTATGATAACAATCCTGCTGAGGCTAATTTGATCGCTGTTTTGACAAATGCAAAAAACTCGGTTCAGAAAAAAACTGTAGAAAAGATCAAAGAACTGAATAGATAACTACTACGAATAACGAGTCAACAAACGGTCGATGTTTGTTGGCTTCTTTTGTGAGCTAGGCTGCTTAATTTATTGATTGAATTTTAGCGGGAAAACTCTTTATTTTGACTAAAAATATTTGTGTTACCGTTTCTCTACCTATATGATGGAGAAAGGAACAGTTAAAAAATACTATTTATAGCATAGTGGGGGAGTCAAAATGAAAAAGGTAAAATTGATTATGGTAACAGCATTAGCATTAGTGCTTTTTGCTGGGTGTAAACAGAAGCCGCAAGAGGAGTTTACTGCAGAATTAGCGAAACAAAGCGAAATGAATGCCGGTAGCTATTCGATCGTAATTGATAAAATGACGATTTCGGGTGAGGGTGAAGACGCACGGACTCGCGCTTCTATGGATTTAGGAGCAAAAATGATCAGCGGGACCAAAATTTCAGGCGATTATCTTAAAGATAGCGAGAAAAAACGAATCGCGATGGACATGAACATTGATGTTTTAGGTCAGAAGATTCCGATGGATTTCTTTATGGATCAGAAGAAAAAATCAATGTACTTAAGCACTGATTTTATGACGGAAACAGTGAATATCATGAAGGAATTCAATGCAGAGATGGCTTTTGATGCGAAGGAAATTGAAAAGCTAAAAGGCAAATACGTCCAAATGACTGAAGAGGATATGGAGAAGAGTACCAATAGCAAGACGGATACAAGTTTAGCGTATGAAAACTTTGATTGGGAGTTCTTAGGGAATTATCTTAATACGTTAGACTCTGATTCTTTTGAGAAAAAAGATGATACAATCAAACGGACCTTTACGAAGAAGGATATCAAAGGCTATATTGACTACGCCAAAGAAAATGGCAGCAAAGAAGAGAAGAAGGCTGTCAAAGAGCTGGAAAAAAATCTTGATGATCTGACTAAATATGAACAAACAACGACCTTGAATACGAAAAAGCACACACAAAAGACCAAAATGAAAATCGCTGCGAAAAACGATGATAGTACAGTTTCGATGGACTTGACGATGAACAGTCAAGCCAAAGACTCTAAGAAAAAAATTACATTGCCAAAATCAGCAGATACAATCTCAATGGAAGAGTTCCAAAAAATCTTAGATGATGCTCAGAAGAATGAGTCATTGGTTTCGGAAGAAGAGTTCAATGAATTGTTGGACGCCATTAAGCAAGGGCGTGGTCAATTTACGCAAGCACAAATTGATCAAATCAAGAGTACCTACAAACCATACTTAACGGAAGAACAATTTAAGCAGCTTGAGGAAGCACTAGATCAATCAATCGAAACAGCAGCGTAAATTAGCTGACGGACTGAGTTGTAATAAAACAACTGATTATGCTAAACTTATTATGACGACAATCACAAAAAATAGATGAGAGGCGATTTTGGTCCGGCGCACTATTCATTCCGTAATTAAAGGATTTTAGTGAAACGTGGAAAAGTATTCTGACAATGAATAAACTGAAAATTTTCGGATGAAAAGACAGTTTATTTGTTGTGCAGAAATTTTTCACGCTTTTTTGTTGTCTGTTGGATTGTCGTCAGTGAGAAAGAGGAATAGAAAATGATGGAATATATTAAACAGGATGTCCCGATTTTTAGTCACAGCAAGGATTCAATTTGGTTAGATGCGCATTTAGCGCCTCAAATGTTGGCGGCCCACTTGGATACCGAATTTGATGGAGCCACGAGAAATGCGGAATATATAAATCAATCTATGGCGTGGTTGACACAAAAATGTCCGGCACAGTCGTTTCCTAAGCTGTTGGATCTGGGTTGCGGTCCTGGGATTTATGCTGAAAAATTTTATGAGGCAGGTTATCAAGTCAAAGGGATTGATTTTTCTAAATTGAGTACTGCTCATGCTGCGAAGTCAGCTGAAGAAAAGCAGTACGTCATTGATTATCAATGCGGGGACTACTTGAAAGAGGATTTAGGGAGCGAGGCCTATGATCTTATCGTCTTGATCTATTGTGATTTGGGTGTTTTTTCACCAGAGGATCGAAAGCGCGTATTTCAAAAGGTTTATGCTGCGCTAAAAAAAGGTGGAAGATTCATTTTTGATGTCTTCACTCCGAAGAAATATGCGGACTTCGAAGCAGCGAGAACTTGGCAGCTGGAAAAAAATAATTTTTGGACGCAGGAAACGTGTGTACACTTAACAGCACAGAAAAATTACTCTGGGACCAATACCTATTTGGATCAGCATTATTTGCTTTATCCAGATAAGATCAAAGAGTTTTTCATTTGGGAAACGGTCTTTGAACAGGAACAGCTGCTTATGGAATTAAGCACTATAGGTTTTGGAAGCAGTGAAGTTTTTGGAGATATTCGTGGAATGAAAGCTACAGAGGATTCAGAAACGATTTGTTTCGTTGTTGAAAAATAAAAAAGGGGCAGTTTCTGAATTGTTAGAAACTGCCTTTTTGAGTATTAATGAAGAAGAAAGGAAAGCATGAAACCAGCAAGATCAAACAGGTAATGAACGGCAAAGCTGGTAAGAATAGAGTTTGACTGTTCATAGCTGCGATTAAACCAAAATCTGGCAGAACCTTGAAGTGCAATCACTTGAAGGATCGTTAATAGGATAGACCCATTGAAATAGGTCCAGTAATGAATTAGACCGAATATGATGCTAACAAGGATATTTGCTACTAAAGGTGAAGCTTTTAATTTGAATAAGTCATAGAAATAAATACTGAAGAGTTCTTCGCCTATCAAGGCAAAGGGCATAATTAAAAAGAAAAACCAAATTGGATTATCTGCTGCTGGATTTCCTTTGTGGGTGTGAGTAATCGCAACAATCAATATCCCTAAAACAAAAGAGAAAAGCTGGGCGATGAGGAAATACTTGATAAAATTCTTCCAGAATTGAACTGGTTTTTGATAAAGCTTTTCGTATGCTTTAAAGCCAAAAACAAGGCTATAGGCGATCGTGCCAAAAATCAAAAGAGAAAAATAGCCGATATAGGGAATAGAGATAAAGTGATTTACATTGCTAACGAGATAGAAACCAAGTCCGACGAGCAGCGTGGCGACGATGATTTTAGAATAATTCAATGGCTTAGTCATTTTTTTCCTCCTAAGGAAGCTTCGTTACGGTTCGTTTTTTTGAACAAAATTAGCGTTAACAATAAAAGAATTACGCCTGAAATTGTAAAAAATAGGTTTTGCCGCCTTGATGATCCCGTTTTAGGCAGTAATTTTTTATCAGAGAATACCTGTGTTTCTGATTGGATTGACTGGCTCTCTTTTGTCCTTTCAGCGGAAGCAACTTGCGATTTTTCCGTTGTTGCGGCTGGGCTAGTTTGTTCGGAGACAGCGGCTGATTCTTTTTTTGGTTCAGTCGCTTTTTTTTCATTATTTATCACTTGCTTAGCAGGTGACTCGTCACTGCTTTGTGGTTCCTTTTCGAGCGCAGATGTTTCTGAATTATGCTGTTTATCAGTAAAATCATCCTTGATTGATTCAGGTGTATTTGTTTTCTGATCAATTATTTGTACGCTTGATGAGGTAGCTGTTGTCGGTGCCTCCGTTGTTGTCTCAGTGACAGGTGTGCTTTCAGGGATTGTCGTTGGTTCGGTATAGGGTTCTGGAACCACTTCGCCGCCATCACTATACCAATGGTTGCCGTCACGATAAAGCGTTAAACTTCCGTTATCATTATGAAGGAATAAACGATTCTCATCATTGGAACTATCGGTTTCGTAAAGTGTCCCATTGACTAAATATTTTTGTGAAGAAAAATTAGCTGATTCATTTGTATTCCCGAATGCGTGAAACGGAAAGACGACGATTGTCGAGAGTGTAAGTCCGAATCCAATAGCGATTTTTTGTTTAATAGTTTTCATTTCAAAATCCTTTCCTGTTGTTTTGATACTTGTTAGTTGTATCACAGAAAAATGGATTTTTTTAAATAGGTCTTATATACTGGACCAGATTTTTATAAAAGTGATTCAAGTTCTTTAGCAAGGGGTGCATAATCGAGCTCATAAAGAATCTTTAAGACCATCTCACTTTCTGTTTGTCCGTTCGCGTTGCCGCGTTTTGTCAGCAAAACCCCTTTGAAAAATTTGGCACACAGTCGATGAAAGCACTCTTTGTACTCGGTACTTAGCAGCAGAAGCTGTTCAATTAATACTTCCGCATAGTCTAATAGGTTTTCATCAAGCGTTTCCCGAATTAAGTTGACTAAAAGACTGCAGAAAATCTCTCTGCCGCGATCATAATTTTTATACAGCTCCAAGGATTTTGAGAGCTGCTTGAAGAAGAGCAACTGTTTTTCACCTTCAATAAATTCCAAGGTGTTGGCAAATAATTGGATTTCTTGCAGTGTCCACGTTTGCAGATTTGTCAGGTACTGAATAATCGTTGCCTTATCTTCTGACAAAACGACATCAGGTGTATAGCTGCCTGTTTTGTTCGTCGCTTCGATGATCCGAATTCGAGAACGAACTTCCGCAACATGGACATTCGCGATCGGTCCTTGTTGCTCTTGTAGCTCCTGCAGAAGCTGATAAAGAGCTGGAAGATCATAGTTGTTACTGTAATTGGAGTAACGAAAAATATAATCGGCTTGCTCATTCAAGCGGTAATCCTGACTAATATAGAGAAACTCGTCCATATCTAAGGAAAGTCGCTCCAAAATATCTAGCAGCAAAGTCGCTGAAATACTATGATTCCCCTTTTCAAATTCAATGGCGTAGGATTTTGAAACAATGCCGAGATAAACCTCTTTTTGAGTCAGGCCTTTACTTCGCCGAATTTTTCGAATCACTTCACCATGATACATCGCTTCACCAGCTCTCTATTTATTGCCGTTAGCATAGCATATTTCAGTTAAAAACTGTTTTTAAATGTTTGCGAGGAATGTCGAGTTCCTTTTCGTTTCTTGCTATAATAATTGGAAAACGAGGTGGCGCATGAAAACGATTGGATTATTAGGTGGGATGAGCTGGGAAAGCACGGTAACGTATTACACACGAATCAATGAATTAATGAATCAGCAATTAGGCGGACTGCATTCGGCTAAAATTAAACTAGCCAGTGTTGATTTTGAAGAAATTGAAAACTATCAGGCAGCAAATGAATGGGAAAAAAGCGGAGCGGTTCTCGGAAAAGAAGCGCAGCAATTAGAGCAAGCAGGGGCTGATTTTCTACTAATCTGCACCAACACGATGCACAAGGTCGTACCACAGATTGCTGAATATTTAACGATTCCGATCCTGCATATTGCAGATGCTACGATTGCCGAACTACAAGCGCAGCAAATCAAAAAGGTCGCCTTATTAGGGACGAAATATACGATGACTCAAGCTTTTTACAAACAGAAAATTATCGACAGTGGGATCGATGTATGGATTCCCAACGAAGCCACGATCGAAACGATCAATCAAATCATTTTTGCTGAATTGTGTCATGGAAAGATTTTAACGGAATCAAAAGAGAAATTTATCGAGGTGATTGAAGAAGCAATCAAAGCCGGAGCGGAAGGCGTCATCTTAGGCTGCACGGAAATTGGATTGTTGATCCAACAGGCGGATGTTGCGATCCCAGTTTTTGATACAACTGAAATCCATTCCCAAAAAGCCGTCGAACAAGCCTTGGCAGAATAGATGAGGACTGTGATGAAAACGATTCTTTTTGCTCCAGCGACCTTTAATTTAGCGGAGACCACTCGGATGATCGAGATTGCCAAGCGGATGAGCAAGAACTATCACTGTGTTTTTTGCGGGTTTTCAAAAACGTATCTCAAGTTGATCAAAGAGGCAGAGTTTGAGGTTTCTTTGTTGAGCCCCACACTGACACCACAGCAAGAAGCCGCGATTATTAAATTTGATCAAGGAAAAAGCTTGAAGAATCCCTTTACGGCAGAAATTGTGGCTGATCGAGTCGCTAGTGAGTTAGCTTTGATTAACGAGTTGGCTCCTTCTGTGATCGTGACAGGCAGTAACGTGACGATCTTCCTATCCGCCCGTATCGAAAAAGTTCCTTTGGTGTACGTCAAACCAGTGGCGATGTCTCGTCCGCATTTTAATCATGAAGCGGGTTGTATTATTCCTAGTCAGCTGGATAAAGCCTACCTGCCGAAGTCGGTTCTGTGGAAGCTTTTTCTGTGGGCTTCTAAACATTTGACCTGGAAACCCAGTGGATTCAAAAAGGTTGCGCAGCACTACAAACTAGCACTGCCTAAGTATACGTTGGATTTGCTGGGTGGCGATTTGAATTTAATCACGACACTTCCGGCTTTCACAAAAGATTTAGTCTTTCCGGATAATTATCAATCTGTCGGTCCGATATTTGCGCGTCTGCCGTATGAGCTGCCAGCTGAAGTGAGACGAATTATTGAAAAAGCTCGTCAGCAAAAAAAGCCAGTCGTCTATTTTGCGATGGGCAGTTCAGGAAATCGTTCATTGATCGAAAAGCTGTTAGCCTATTTTGTGACCACCGACTATGAGGTGATCGCACCAATTAAAAGCTATTTACCAGAGGATTTCGTTGCTGGAAATATCCATGTCTTTGATTGGCTGCCAGCATTGGAGGTTTCTGAACTTGTTGATTTTTCGGTGATCCATGGCGGCGAAGGAACCGTGCAAACCGCCTGCTCTTCTGGCAAACCCTTTATTGGCATCGGCCTGCAATACGAACAGGAAGTCAATGTCGCATATTGCGAAAACTTTGGTAATGCGCTTGCATTGCCGCCTAATAAATTAACAACAGAAGCTTTGTCGAGTAGTATCAAAAAGCTGCAATCACCCGATTATCGAAAAAAAGCGGAAGAAATGCAGCGTTTGATGAAGAGGGTCGCTGGTGCGAAGGCTGCGGCCAAACAAATAGAAGAGCGGTATCTTCGTTGATAAACAAAAAAGCCATCCAGATTAATTAAAAAATCTGGATGGCTTTTTTAATGCTTGCGTTTGCGCATAAACAGACCAGCAATCAGCCCGAGTCCGCCGCAGGATAACAATGTAAGAATAGTGATAAAGCTCATCTCGATCACATTGTAGACAGTGGTTTGATTAGCAATTGTATTGGTTATAAGAACAGCCGGAATCGCCAGTAGTGACGCCATCCCTAAACAAGAACCCATATTCCAGTGCAAGATTTTTCGAGTGCCGATTGTGGCCCAGAAATAAACAATCCAAGTCACTGCGATGGGAATTCCAATTGGCCAAAGCCAGTAAACTGGAGCATCTAAAAAGTAATTATTCACCGTTCGTTCGACAACCATAAAGAACGGAATGATCAATACAGTGAAAACTGATACCGAGTGAATTATGCGATAATTCTTGCTGAAAAGCAACGCATCCAATAAGGAACCTCCAAAAATCAACGCGCTCCCGACAATACGAAACCAAGTAAATTGCTGATCAATCGCAAAGTTCGTTACGCCCGTTATTGCGAATGCTAAAATAAATAAAATCCAGAAAAGCTTTCTACCAACATTCCCCTTTGTATCTGAATCCTTCATTTGTTTCCCTCCTTATTCCCGTTAAAGTATTTTTTGCCAGTTAGCCACTGCGAAAAGTGGAACTGACATCCTTATACCCTGTAATCTTTCTTAAAGTATAACAGTCTTTATTTTTCCTTAATATCAGACCTGCGACGCATTTTACCTACGACCCATAAAAATCAATGGGGTTCGATAAATTTGATCGGCGGATTCTCGTTCGCATGCTTCAGAAATTCTTTTGGCGTAATTCCAAATTCCTTTTTAAACGCTTTCAAAAAATGTGCATAGGAGTTGAAGCCGCACTTGCTGTAAACATCAGAGGAGCTTTTGTATTGCTTCAATAGCTGCTTGGCATAGAGCAGCTTCTTTTTCAGGACAAATTGATGAAAGGTAAAGCCTGTATGCTTTTTAAATTCCCGCGTGATATAGTACTTGCTCACATAAAAATTTTGCTCCATTTCCTCTAAGGTCAAAGGATGGGAGAGATTTTCTGTAATAAAATGAATCATTTCTACGATTCGTTCATTTTGGATGATGGGCAGACCGTGATTTTCTTGGGTGTCCTCTTCGATCAATTGGTTCAGCTGCATCATGTAATGAACCAGCTGCTGTTCATAAAGAATATCTGAACCATAAACCTCAGGGGAAGGCTTTTCATCTACAAAACGCAACAATTCGTGTAATTTTTCCGGCTTTAGCTGTAATACTTTGCTTCGCTGCTCGCCAACAGGATGGAAGCAGGCTTCTAAATTTGTCCATTCAGTTGAGCGATCCTGTAAAAATTTTTCCGTTAAAAAAATATACACCCGTTCAAAATAATCGGTACTTTGCTTCATGATACGATGGAGATCATTGTAATGAATCAGCAGGACAGTTCCGGGAACGATATCAAACTGCCGATTGTCTAAATAAAAGGTCGCCACGCCTTCCAAGGTAGCATGCACTTCGTAAAAATCATGGTAATGGTACACAGTCTTTTCATTATTTACATTGTCCTTTACATGATAAATCTCATATTGATCAGAAAGCATTGTATTCACATAATATTTTTTCTTATTATGGTGGGTCATGTAATCACTCCTAGTGAATAATTGAACAATCGTTGCTTATTATACTGTAGTTTTGTGAGGGCAGGTAGAGAAATAAATAAAATTTCTTTCGTTATCTTTTATTAATTCTATTAAACATCAGTAGAGAGCTGAGTAGTTCAAATTTTCAAAATTCTGCAATTTTTGACAGTTTTAAATCAAAAATTGCCATATTTAAAAAAGAGTTTCCCTGCTAAACTAACTCTTGTAAGCAGTTACAATGATTTTTTTAGGCAATTAATCAATCTTTTTAGGGAAAAAGGAGTGTTTTAACATGCAGCAGATGGAAACTCGGTATACGCATAGTCCGTTGGATATTCGGCATTACTCAACGGAAGAATTGCGAAAAGAATTCTTGGTAGAAAAGATTTTTGCACCTGGTGAAATCAGCATAACGTATACTCACAATGATCGAATGATTTTTGGTGGTGTTACACCGACAGATGAAGTACTGGAAATCAAACTGGATCAAGAATTAGGGGTGGACTATTTTCTTGAGCGTCGGGAGTTAGGGGTTATTAATATTGGCGGACCAGGATTTATTGAAATTGATGGGCAAAGAGATACGATGAAAAAGCAGGATGGGTATTATATTGGCAAAGAAACAAAGCATGTGGTCTTCACCTCTGAAGATCCGTCAAACCCGGCGAAATTTTATATCAGCTGTGTACCAGCGCATAAAAAATATCCAAATGTCAAAATTAGTATTGATCAAATCAAGCCAATGGAAACTGGTGATGGCCAAACGTTAAATGAACGGAAAATTTATCAATACATTCATCCGAATGTTTGCGAAAGCTGTCAGCTACAAATGGGTTATACCATTTTAGAGCCCGGCAGTGCTTGGAATACCATGCCGTGTCATACCCACGAACGGCGTATGGAAACGTATGTCTATTTTGACTACGCAACAGAAGATACGCGGGTCTTTCATATGATGGGCAAACCCGATGAAACCAAACATTTAGTTGTAGACAATGAGCAAGCAGTGATCTCGCCTAGCTGGTCGATTCATTCTGGTGTCGGCACAAGTAATTATTCTTTTATCTGGGCAATGTGTGGTGAGAATATTACCTATACTGATATGGATATGGTAGAAATGGATCAAATAAAATAAAGAGGAGCAGACTAAAAAATGGAATTTAAGATGGACATGTTTCGTTTAGATGGAAAAATCGCCTTGGTTACTGGTGCGGTCTATGGGATTGGTTTTGAAATTGCCAAGTCATTAGCACCAGCTGGAGCGACGATTGTTTTTAATAATTTGGATCAGGCTTCGGTCGATCAAGGGTTAGCAAATTACACAAAAGAGGGCATTCAGGCTCATGGTTATGTTTGCGATGTCACTGATGAGGCAGCGGTTCAGGCAATGGTTAAGCAAATCGAAGATGAAGTCGGCGTGATTGATATTTTAGTCAACAACGCTGGGATTATTAAACGTATTCCGATGCTAGAAATGTCTGCGGAGGATTTCCGCCAAGTGGTTGATGTTGATTTGAACGCGCCTTTTATCGTGTCTAAAGCAGTCCTACCATCAATGATCAAAAAAGGTCATGGGAAGATCATCAACATTTGTTCTATGATGAGTGAACTGGGTCGGGAAACCGTTGCGGGTTATGCAGCTGCTAAAGGCGGACTAAAAATGCTGACGAAAAATATTTGTTCAGAGTTCGGAGAAGCGAATATCCAGTGTAACGGGATCGGACCTGGCTACATTGCTACACCGCAAACAGCGCCTTTAAGGGAAAAACAAGCGGACGGCTCACGTCATCCCTTTGATCAATTTATCGTATCAAAAACACCGGCCGCGCGTTGGGGTGAACCAAGTGATTTAGCAGGCCCAACGGTTTTCTTGGCATCAGATGCTTCTGATTTTGTGAACGGGCATATTTTATATGTTGATGGCGGCATTCTAGCTTATATTGGTAAACAGCCGTAAGCCTATTTCGCAAAAGGATAGGAATTATTAGAGCGCTTGTTCCTATCCTCTGATTTTTACGAATAGCAATTTTTGCAAGTTTTTGATCAATTTAAGACATTTATTGTGGTCTTTTTATTTGTTACTCTATTCACGTGAAAGAAATGAAAGCGATTTATTAAGGAGAGAGCAATGGCAATTATTTTAGAAGAACTATTCATACCAAAAGAAACAGTCAAAGAAAAAATCGATTTATTAATCGAGAATCTCACAACGATCAAAGATAGCAGTGGAGAATTTATCCTGGACTTTGATGGCTTGAAGGTCGATGATAAAAGCTGGACTATCTGGAATTGGCCGCAGGGAGTGGGCTTATACGGTATCTATAAAAATTATCAAATAACCAAAAATCCAGCTGCTTTGAAGGTCGTTACTGATTGGTTTGAGGCGCGCATGGAAGAAGGAGCGCCACCAAAAAATGTCAATACAATGGCGCCTTTATTGACGATGGCTTACTTGTACGAAGATACACAAGATACACGTTATATCCCTTACTTAGAGCAATGGGCTGAATGGGTGATGCACGACATGCCGCGAACAAAAGAAAACGGACTGCAGCATGCAACTTATGGTCCTGAAAATAAGAATCAACTGTGGGATGATACGCTGATGATGACGGTCTTGCCATTAGCAAAAATTGGAAAATTATTTAATCGTCCAGAATATTTGGAAGAAGCTCGGTATCAATTTTTGATTCATATCAAATACTTGATGGATAAGAAAACCGGATTATGGTACCACGGCTGGACCTTTGAAGGAAATCATAATTACGCAGAAGCATTTTGGGCACGTGGCAATTGCTGGTTAACCATTGCGATTCCAGAGATCATCGAAATTTTAGAATTATCAAAAGAGGATGCCTTAAGGAAATTCTTACTAGAAACATTAGAAGCCCAAGTTAAGGCCTTAGCAGAGTATCAAGCGGATAGCGGGTTATGGCATACATTGATCGATGATCCGACTTCATATGAAGAATCTTCTGCAGCGGCTGGGTTTGCTTATGGCATATTGAAAGCGGTGCATAAGAATTATTTACCGAAGAAATATGAGAAAGTTGCGTATCAGGCGATCGAAGGATTATTAGCGCAAATTGATGAAAATGGCACGGTGCAAAATGTATCAGTCGGGACAGGAATGGGAGACAGCTTGGATTTCTATAAAAATATTGGGATCACTGCGATGCCATACGGACAATCCTTAACTGTTCTATGCCTGACTGAGTTGTTAGTTTCTTACTGCTAAAGAAAAAGGAGCAAAACGATGAAAATTAGATCATTGATTTTAACAGCCGCAGCACTAGTTACAACAACCTTTCTTTTAAGCGGCTGCAGTAATACGAAAGTTGCAGCCGCTGACGAACAGGCGGTAACGTTACGTTATGCCTATGCTTCCAACAGTCAGCCAGTCGTTGATTCAATGAAGGAGTTCGGACGACTGGTAAAAGAAAAGACAAATGGAAAAGTCGAAATCGAATATTATCCAGATGCACAATTAGGCGGAGAAACCGAGCTGATCGAATTGACGCAAACTGGAGCAATCGATTTTACCAAGGTCAGCGGTTCGGCCTTAGAAAGCTTTTCGAAGGATTACTCGATCTTTGGTATTCCATACCTGTTTGACGATGAAGAACACTTCTTCAGAGTGATGGAAAATGAAAAAATCATGAATGAAATCTATCAGTCCACAGAAGAGCTGGGCTTTGTAGGCTTGACTTATTATGATTCAGGGCAACGGAGCTTTTATATGACAGAAGGACCGATCAAAACACCCGAAGATCTAAAAGGGAAAAAGATTCGTGTGATGCAAAGTGAGACGGCGATCAAAATGGTCGAGCTGCTGGGTGGATCAGCGGTTCCAATGGGAAGCAACGAAGTGTACACCTCGTTGCAATCGAATTTGATCAATGGTGCTGAAAACAATGAGTTTGTGCTATTTACCGCTGGACATGGCGGAGTAGCGAAATATTATTCCTACGATGAGCATACCCGTGTGCCGGATGTAGTGATTATGAATGATTCGGTTAAAGAGCGTCTAACTGCAGAACAATACAAAGCTGTACAGGAAGCGGCAAAAGAATCGACAGAATATGAAAAGAAAGTATTCAAAAAGGCTGTCGAGGAAGAAAAGAAAATCGCGACCAAGGATTATGGTGTTCAATATAACGAAGTAGATAGTGAACCATTCCAAAAGCTGGTTCAGCCATTACACGATGAGTTTAAGAACAATGAAGATTATCGCGAGCTGTATCAGGAAATTCGAGCGTTAGCAGAAAAGGTAGGAGAAGACAAATGAAAGCGTTTAGAAATGGGTTGGATAAGTTCATGGAGATTCTATGCTCTACAATCTTAGCAGCGATGGTTTTGATTGTCCTCTATCAAGTGTTTGCTCGGAAGGTTTTGAACAATCCCAATACAGTTACGGAGGAATTGGTTCGTTTTGGTTTAGTTTGGGTTGCGATGTTAGCGTCAGCTTATGTCGTAGGGAAAAAGAGCCACTTATGTGTCACCTTGTTAAGCGATAATTTGAATGAAAAAGGCAAGCTCTTTTTAGAAATTGTCGTTCAGGTTCTCTTTATCTTGTTTGCGGCAGTCATCATGATTTATGGCGGCTGGCAGGCTTCTCTTGTGACAATGGGGCAAATTTCGCCTTCATTATCGATCCCTATGGGCTATGTGTATTTATCGGTTCCAGTATCGGGAGCCATCATGCTTTTATATAGTGTAATGAATTTATTAGATAGAACTCCTCGAACAGTTGAAAGTGAGGCGGAATAGTTATGGCTCTAGAAGCTGGCCTGATTCTTTTTGTAATTTTTGCAATTCTTTTAATCGTTGGGATGCCGATCGCGATCAGTATCGCTGCTTCCTCGATTTGTACATTGTTGTTAGTGATTCCTTTTGAAAATGCGGTCTTTACCTCTGCACAAAAAATGGTTTCTAGTCTAAATAGCTTTTCGTTGATCGCCATTCCCTTCTTTGTCTTGTCGGGAATCATTATGAATAATGGTGGGATCGCCGAGAAACTGGTGAACTTTGCAATGCTGTTTGTTGGACGAATTCCTGGTGGTTTAGCTCATACGAATGTTTTAGGTAACGCTCTTTTCGGTTCCATGTCTAGTTCTGCGATTGCTGCTTCTACGGCAATTGGCGGTGTGTTGGTACCACAGCAGGTAAAAGCTGGCTATGACCGAAAATTTGCCACAGCGGTAAATATCGCTTCGGCTCCCACTGGAATGGTGATACCGCCTAGTACGGCCTTCATTATGTATTCATTGGTTGCTGGTGGCGCTTCGATTTCAGCGTTATTCATGGGCGGTTATCTTGTAGGTGCTTTATGGTGTATCGGAATTATGGTGGTAGCTTTTATTCATGCTAAGCGTAACAATTATCAAACGATCAAAGGCGCTGAAAAAGGGACCGCGGGGAAGGTTTTAAAAGAGGCGATTCCGAGTGTCATGTTAATTGTGATCATTATCGGCGGTATTCTCTTCGGACTGTTTACAGCTGTAGAGGCTTCGGCGATTGCAGTAGCGTACTCCTTATTGATCGCGATGTTCTATTACAAAACGATCACTGTTAAAGATATTCCTAAAATGTTAACAGAAGCAGTCAAAACGACAGGGACAATTTCCTTCTTGTTAGCAACCTCTTCGATGATGTCCTTTGCGATGGCCTTTACAGGGATTCCTCAAGCGATCAGTGGAGCGATTTTAGGATTAACAACCAACAAGCTCATCGTTTTATTATTAGTCAATATTGTCTTATTACTTGTCGGTATGTTCATGGATGTCGGTCCGGCGATTCTAATCTTTACACCGATCTTTTTACCAGTGGTGACGAGTGTAGGTGTTGATCCTGTTCACTTTGGACTATTTGCTATTATGAATTTGTGTGTCGGTTCAATCACACCACCTGTCGGAACGGGATTATACGTAGGTGCCAGTGTCGGCGGTGTCAAGGCCGAACAGATGCTGAAGCCGTTGATTCCCTTTTATGTCGCTATTTTAGTGATTTTATTACTGATTACTTATTTCCCAGCACTAGTTATGTGGCTGCCGAATATGGTGGGGTAGAAAAATGTTAAATTTATCGATTCGCGGACATGATTTGTCCGATGTTACAACGCTAGAATCTTTAGCTGAAAAAACACAGGCACAAAATGTCCAAACGCTGCAATTAGCACTAGGTCTTTCTTTTCCAGATTGGCCTAGTGATGGCAAAAATCTAAATCCAGGCTTAGGGCAAAGGGTTAAAGGGGTTTTGCAGAAAAGTGAGATTCAAGTAGGGATTTTAAGCTGCTATATCAATATGATTCATCCTGACAGCAGTCTGCGTGAAGCAGCATTATCCAAATTTGAAAGCTATGTCCGTCATGCTCGTTACTTTGGCGCGACGATGGTAGCGACAGAGACAGGGAATGTACTGCCGGAGATTCGTTATACGCCGGAGAATTTTACCGACGAAGCGTTTAATGACATGGTTCAAGTCATCCGACGACTAGTGAAGGTTGGAGAAGAACAGCAGACCCTAATCGGCATTGAGCCGGGCTTGAATCATCCGCTTTATTCGCTAGAGCGGGTAGAGCAATTAATCCAACAGATCGATTCAGATTATTTAGGGATCATTTTAGATCCGACGAATCTGATTACCAGCGAAACCTATCAAAATCAAGTGGCTTTGGTCCAACAAGCCTTTGAACGTTTTGGCGAAAAAATCGTTGCGGTTCATTTGAAGGACTATCAGGTTCAAAAGGATCAAATCGTCCCAGTTAATTTAGGGACAGGGTTGATTGATTATCCAGCAATTTGTCGCTTGATTGCCAAGGAAAAACCCGGATTGTTTGTTGTTTTGGAAGAGACCAAGGATCAAGCGATTCACAAAGCCGTTCAATTGATTGAACAGGTATTATAGAAACATTGTGATTGAAAAAGGAGAATATCATGATAAAAAAAGCGATCAGAATGAACCTATATCCTGGAGCGAAAGCAGAATATCAGAAAAGGCACGACGAATTGTGGCCGGAGATGCGGGAAATGCTGAAGGAACATGGGGTGTTAAGCTATTCTATTTTCTTAGATTCAGAAAGCAATCAGCTTTTCGGCTATCTTGAAATCGAGGATGAAGAAAAGTGGAATCAGGTTTCAACTACAGCCATCAATCAGAAATGGTGGACATATATGAAAGATTTAATGGAAACAAGTCCAGATGATTCACCTGTTAGTTTTGATTTGGAACCGGTATTTGAATTGTAAAATAAAAAGTCGAATTCAGTTGAAAGATTTTCTTTCAGCTGAATTCGACTTTTTCGGATATATAGCGGTGAACAACAAGCAAGGGTTTTTCCATAAATTTTTCCTCAGATCCGTTCTTTTTTACTATTGTAACCAGTAACTCAATCGGTCTCAAATGAAAAATGTTTGTAAATTGTATTCTTTCAGGGGATTTCTAGTAAAAGCTGCGCCCTAATAGAGCAAACGATCTATATAACAGAATAAAAGTGTAAAAATAGAAAATATCTTCTCAAAAGGACTAATTTTTTTAAGGGATTGTCAAAGGAATACAGGACTGTATAATTCTAGTTGTAAGCGGAAACAAAAGGAGGGGCTATAATGGAAAAACAAATCGTAAAAATCTTACCTTTTTTCGAAGCACGTATTTGGGGCGGCAAACGGATGCTGGAAACCTTCAATTATCAGACAGATATTTATCCAATTGGTGAGGTCTACAATGTAGTGGCTTTGCCGGGAGCAGCGGATTGTCCAGTTGCTGATACCGATCTGACGCTCTCTCAGCTGTATACAGAATATCCCGACTGGTTTAACTGTGACACGGAGGAGCTGCCGATTCGCGTGAATTTATTAGATCCTTTAGCAGATTTATCTGTTCAGCTCCATCCAGACGATTCCTATGCCATGAAGCACGACAATTCACGAGGGAAACCAGAGGCTTGGGTGATCCTAGATACGCCCGCGGATGGCAAAATCGAGTTTGGCCACCATGCGAAAACTAAGGAAGAATTTGCTGAATGGGTCCAGGCTGGAGAATGGGGAAATTTATTGAAATATTTACCGGCTAAGAAGGACCATTTCATTGATATTCCGGCAGGGACATTGCATGCTATCAATCGCGATGTCTTGACCTACAACATTTCCCGTAACGCGGATTTGACCTATCGACTATATGATTATGGACGAGTCGATCCGAATACAGGAGAAGAAAGAGAATTACACATCAATAAAGTCTTGGAAAATGTCTTGGTTCCTGATACTTCAGAGGGCTTTGTTTGGATTGAACCTTATCAACGAAACGGCTGTGAAATCACTGATTATTGGGATGAACCAGGTTTATACAGTTTGAGTCGGATCAAAACAAAAGAACAGGGAACGTATCGGCTTAAGCGTTTTGCTTTTATCACAGTAGTAGATGGAGCGGGCACGGTAAATGAGGTTCCGATTTCGAAGGGAGAAACGATCTTAATTCCAGCGGGGATTGAGCACTTGGAGTTTACCGGGGCCTTAGATCTATTCGTGGCGAGCTATAAAAATAAGGAGGCGTAAGATGGAAACGAAGGAAGTTGCCTACACAGCAGCAATAGAGCTGGCAGAAACGTTGAAAAAAATTGATCAAGAACAGATAGATCAATTGGTAACCAGTATCAAGCAAGCGAAGCGGATTTTTATATCAGGGGCTGGCCGTTCCTTGTTAATGCTGAAGGGGTTGGCGATGCGTTTAATGCATCTGGGGTATGAGGTCTATGTAGTGGGAGAAGTGACAACGCCAGCATTTTTATCGGAGGATTTATTGATCGTGGCTAGCGCGTCAGGTGAAACTACTTCATTGATCAATACCGTAACGAAGGCAAGAAAGATCGGCGGCAACATCATTAGCTTGACCGTTTTTCCAGAATCAACTTTAGCCAAATTATCTGCGAGTATTATTCGAATTCCCGCTTATACCGACAAGCTGCCTGAAAGTAAGGAAAATCAAAAGGGAATTTTGCCAGGCGGAAGTATGTTTGAAGAAGCAGTCCTATTACTGTCGGATTCCTTGATTGTTGAGTTGGCAATAGAACAAAAAGTTCCGACTGATCGAGCGTTTGAAAAACATGCAAATTTAGAGTAAGGGGGAAAATAAATGAAATTACAACTAGCAATCGACGAATTAACTCTTACCGAAGCGTTGGAGGTTCTAAAAGACATTCATCCCTATATAGATATTGTCGAAGTAGGAACACCATTTTTAATTGATGCCGGTCGTGAAGCTGTTCGTCAGATCAAAGAGACCTATCCACAGCTTGAGGTTTTATGCGATGCCAAAATCATGGACGCTGGCGCCTATGAAGCGCAGTTGGCTTACGATGCCGGTGCTGATTATGTGACCGTTTTAGGCATCACTGATGATTTGACAATCAAGGGTTGTGTTGAGCAGGCTCAAAAGCAAGAGCGGCAAGTCATGGTGGATTTGATTTGTGTGGAGAATTTTGCTAAACGGGTGCCGATTATCGAAGCATTCGGTGTGGATATTATCGCAGTACACACAGGAGCGGATCAGCAGCAGGTAGGTCGAACGCCGTTGGAGGATTTGAAGGAATTGAAGCAATACGCAAAAGCTGTTCAAGTAGCAGTTGCTGGGGGAATCAATGCTGAGACTATCGGAGATTATGTAGCGCTAGATCCGGATATTGTGATCGTCGGCAGTGGGATATTGAAGGCGGATGATCCGGTGGCAGCAGCGAAAGAAATGAAAGCAGCGTTGAACTAATTTCCTTTGTGTTGCGTTTTTTCATGTACATTAGACAAATCAAGCAGAATAAGTAGCAGTCATGAAAAAGGTGATGATCATTGGAGGTCCTAATTAGGGGAAAAGCACCTTTGCGCGCAATATTAGAGATACGAGAGGGTTGCCGTTGTTCTATTTGATGCTATGTCATAAGCCAGACCAAACCACGTTTTCTAAAGTCGAGTTTGATCAAAAATTACATTTAATATAGTAGAAAAAGAGTGGTAGACCATTGATTTTGAAAAGGATCAATGGTCGTAAGCTTGACCAATACCAATATAGTAAGGAAATAATCTTCTTCAAAACAAGAGCAGTTTCAGAGAAAATTCAAGTCTCTAGTATTATTCAGGGTCTCATGGCTGTAGGTATTGTTACACGAGGATTGATATTTGGGTATATGAAAAAACGCCTTATTATTCAGGCGTTTATTTTATCATGTGGAGGATCTTGGATTTGATTTGCTGTTTCCTCAATTTCAATCACCAGTTTTACTCCTGTATCAAAATCTCTAATAAGAATATCCATTATCTTAGCTTCTAATCCATGAGGCTTTGATCTTCCCTGAGACCAGTTTTGAAAAGTACGTTCATTAACATTTAATAAATCAGGGAGATTCAGGTGTTTTTGTTTTGCCTTTTGCTTTACTACTCTTATCTGATAGGCATACTTTCGGTTTTCTTCTTTGGTTTTTTCACGTTTTTTTCTAGCAATATTTAATTTATGCTCTTCTAGTTGTTGAGCTAAGATAGGGGTAAATCTTTTTAATGATTCTGTAACTAGCACTTCATCTTTTTTTTCCAGGGTAATAATTTCTTCTAACTCATCATCAGAAATCCCCATTTTTTTGGCAAGCTGTTCAGATCCCCAATTCATACTATTAGAAATCGTGAGTAACTCCTCTGTTTTATCTTCATAAGGAATCGTATCCCAAAAATTTGGATTAAAAATATTCGGGTTTATCGACATTCAACTCATCTCCTTTACTAACATGGACAGCAAGCAACAATTCAAATTTATGCACGCGAATCATTTCGAAAGCTTCCGAATATCTATTTTCGCTTGTGATTCCTTTGTCAAAAAAACATAAAAAATATTTGTTAACAGTTTCAGTAATGAAACGATTTGCCCCTCTGTTAGGTACTGGATTATTACCTATAAGAAAAAGTCCGCGAAAAGCAACACTTCGTTTTCTCAAGAAATTTCTCAATTCTGAAAATTCGGGAATTGATTTGTTGATTAGATCTTCCCGCAAATCAATTCGAAACTCGAATATTGACGTATCATGATTGCTTCGACTCATATGCTTAATGAATCGTATTTTTTTGAGGAAGATAATCTTTCCACGATAGTTGATAGTCAGATCACTCTTTTTTATAAAAGTGATTTCTCCATGATACTCTCTTTTTTGGATATTCTTATTGTCAAAATCAGAAAAAATAGCATGATCAATTCGATCTAGTTCCTTAAAAACTGATTCATGGATGGCTAGTTTTAACTCTTCTAATTCCTCTTCTGAGTCTAATCCTGTTGGAAAACGACTAAATTCCGTTGAAGCTCCTCTGAAACTTTCCTTTGGTAAATTCCGAAACTCATAAGAATTATATGGCTCTAGTAAAGCAGGTGAAACATTGATCGTCATATCTTTACCACCAATTATACGCAAATTGCGCTTTTTTTCAATTGTGATAAAGGAAAATTGATTTTTTCGAACCCCATTCGCTCTATCAGTATAAAAATACGAAATCTAATCAACTAAACTGGTGAAACTTAACGTGAAAAAAATGTTTATTCTCTCTACTAAAGAAACGCTCCTCATTATTAAGTCAAGAGCAGGATTAGAGAAATCTTTATGTGAACAAACATAAAAGGAGTTGGGAAAGTTCCCAACTCCTTTTACAATTGCTTAATCTGCTTTAAGAAATTTTGAAAGTCGCTTTGCTGTAGAATCGCTTGCTGGATATCCTCACGTTCCATTAATTCCAGCAGCAGACTGTAGATTTCTTCTGTATCTTCGTAGTCTTCTTTACTAATGGCAAACAGGAAAACAAATTTAACTAGATCGCCCTCGCCCCAATCCACACCTTTAGGCAATACTGCGACTGCTACTGCTGAGCGCTTGGCCAACAGGGACATTGGATGGGGAATTGCCAACCATTCATTGATATTGGTTTGATTGATGGCTTCCCGCTTCATAATACTGTCATGGAAATCTTCAGGAATAAAATCTAGCTTGAATAATTGCTGCGTCATTTTTTTGAGCAGCTGCTCTTTGTTCTCTACGTCACCGTAAAAATAAAACTCCTCTCGAAACAACGAATAGATTTCACCCTTCGCTTCATTAAAATTCGCTATGAAGTTCTCGATTTTAACGATTTCTTTATCTAATTTTGCCATATTGATATAAATATGAGGCACACTTAATTGCTCTAACGGCACGGTCGTGATGACGAAATCAATCGTGGATAGATTGCATTGCTGCAGTTCTACATAGGAAAGCCGATCCACTACCTCAAGGATATCCTGATAATTCTTATTGATCTTGGCTTCAATAATCCGGCTCATAGCGCGTCCTGTTCCGCAGACAAGAATCACTCGATATTTTCGATTATTGCTGACAGAGTTTCGTTCCATTGCGCCTGCGATATGCAAGGCGATGTAGCCCACCTCGTCTTGTGAAAAATACAATCCATGCTTTTCCCCTAATATTTCTAAGTGGGTCAGGCACAAATCATAAGCCTGGGGAAAGGATTTTTTAATCGTCGCCAACAGAGGATTGCTGCGGCGGGCCTCCATCAGGTTCATATTAATAAAGCCTTCAATATGTGAGGTTAGATCCTCCACCAGTGTTGCGTCCTGAACCCAATCGAAGTTCGACGTACGTTTAATCGCCTGCAATAACTCTTCAACCAGGGTTTTCGCTGTTTCTGTCGAAGAGGTGCTTGTTAGTTCCGTTTCCACCAGACGTGGTGCATTTAATGCCAAGTAGTACGTAAAATATTCCCTTTCATCAGCAGTTAATTGAATGTCGAAGGCACAATCAATTTCGCCCAAAAAACGACTGAGAGCATCTTTCGCTTCCTGCTTCAAGATAGGAACGCGTACAGGAAAATCAGTGATGACATGCCCATCAAGAAAACGACTTAACGCTAAGGCAAAATGAGAAAGAATATTCTTATGATAATAATCCGAATCCAATAATCCCAAAGGCGCGAGGGATTCAAGCTCCAGCTGTTGTAAGAGGTCAAGATCGATATTGTCAAATAGAGCCAACTCCATCTCCGTAAAGCCCACTAGATATTCCTGTAAATCTTTTTCGATCAATAAATCGCTGATTGCTTGCCGCTTTGCAAATTCATTCCCTAGAAGCTCAAACCCAATGTTGGGACGATTGATGATCTTCAATTGATAGGTCAACAAATTGTCGCGAGCTGTTTTTAAATAAGAGTAAAAGGTATTTTTGCTAATGAACAGCCGATCCAAAAAATCATCCAACGATAAAGGGGTTTCATTTTTAAATAAAAGGAACAGTAAATAAGCTTGGCGTTCTTCACTGGTCGTTAAAAAAGATTCCGCAGAGGTCATACTTTCTGTCCACCAGTCGTTGAACTGTTCTTTAGAATGAATCGTCAGTAAATAGCCCTGTCCACGAAGGAGAGTGATCGTGGCACCGACATTGCTTAATAGATCATTTAGATTGGCAATGTCCGTTCGCACGGTTCGCTCAGAAATCGAGAAGCTTTTGGCTAATTCCTTCATCGGCAGCGGAGTGGTTTGTTTGGCTAATAATTCTAGTAGGTCATCTAAACGTTGATAAGCAAGCTTTGACACGTATTTCACCTCCGGTTCTTAACCCAATCATACAATATAGAAGAAAAGATTGAAATCGTTCCGTCGTACTGGATTTTTCCAAAAGAGTTGGCAATCTCTTTGGAAAACGCTTTACTAATGATTGCCAAATTAGTTGGAAATTGGAAGTGTTTACACAAAGGCCCAGAACTCGTAAATTAAACGTGTAAAGCGAAACGTTACATGAATCAAAAACTAAACAATTAAGAAAGGGGCTTCCGATATGGACTTTAACGAATCAACAATCCTTTTGGATGTAGCGGTCGCTTCGAAGGAAGAACTATTTGAAGTCATTGCGAATTATGCCTATGAATTGGGATTTGTCGCAAATGCGGCTGAGACCTGCGAAGCTTTTATCGAACGTGAAGCAGAATATTCGACTGGCTTGCAGGATGGCTTTGCGATCCCACATGCGAAAGCGAAAACCGTTTTGAAGCCGACTGTTTTATTCATTCGCTTGAAACAGGAGATCGAATGGGAGACTTTTGATGATTCCGCGGTGAAAAATATTTTTGCCCTAATGGTTCCCAAAGAAGACGGAGGAACGGTTCATCTGGAAATGCTGAGTCGGTTGGCGACGGCTTTATTAGAAGAGACGTTTATCCAGCAGATTCAACGATCAGAAGATAAAACACAATTAGTCGAATTGATCAAAAAAGAAATGATTGGAGAGAGGATCAAATGAAAATAGTAGGAATTTCCGCGTGTCCAGCAGGCTTGGCACACACACCTATGGCCGCCAAAGCCTTAGAAAAGGCCGGTGCGAAAATGGGCTACGATGTAAAAATCGAACAACAGGGCTCATTAGGACAAGTCAATAAGATTAGTACAGAAGAAGCAAAAGAGGCTGATTTTTTACTGTTGGCAACCGATCAAAAGGTGGAGGGACTGGAACGATTTGAAGGAAAACCGCAGCTGCGCGTGAATATCAATACTTGTATCAAGGCACCAGAGGCTGTTTTGAAGAAATGTATCGCTGCTGTTCAGCAAAGACAAGCAAATTAAAGAAAAGGAGCAAGAATGATGAAGAAAGTTCTAGCAGATTTAAAGGGCCACTTAATGAGTGGGATCAGTTTTGTACTGCCGTTGATTATTGGTGCTTCCCTAGTCGTTGCGATCCCGAAAATGATCGCCCTTGGCATGGGGATAACGAGTTTAGATCCATATGCAGAAGCAGAAGGCTTCAAACATGCACTTTATTTGATTGAACAAGTTGGTTGGACTGGGATTGGCTTGATCAACACTGTATTAGCTGGATTTATTGCTTATTCCATCGGCGATAAGGCTGCATTAGGTGCAGGGTTTATCGGCGGTGCCGTTGCTTCAAGTACAAATGCCGGTTTTCTTGGTGCGGTAATCGCTGGTTTCTTAGCTGGTTACTTAGTGAAATGGTCGAAGGAAAAAATCAAATTACCAGAATCATTCTCAGGCGTGATGCCGTTAGTCATCTTACCGTTGATCGCGACCATGTCTGTGGCGATCGTTATGGGGGCACTTTTATCGGAACCGTTAGCATGGATTAATACTAGTCTCGTTGATTGGATTCGTACTATGATCGAAAACGATGTGAACAAGATCTTGCTGGCTATGATCATGGGCGCAATGATCGGGTCTGACTTAGGCGGACCAGTGAATAAAGCAGCATGGATGGCCGGAAATGTCTTATTAGCAGAAGGTGTTTACTTGCCAGCGATTATCGTTAACGTAGCGATCTGTGCGGTTCCATTTGGTTATGCCTTGGCTACTTTATTCCACAAAAAACGTTTTAACAACGAACTATTAGATGCCGGTCGCAACAATTTTATCATGGGTTTCATCGGAATTACAGAAGGCGCTATTCCTTTTACGTTGGTTAATCCATTACGTTTGGTTCCCATCAATATGCTCGGCGGAGCGATTGCTTCTGGTTTAGGAATTGCGCTTGGTATGTACGCAAAAATGCCGCCTGTAGGAGGGATTTACGGCTTCTTCACAGTTGGGAATGGCTGGGCGTATCTGATTGGTCTATTCGTCGGAGCAGCTTTCATCGGCTTTGTCGCACCATTATTCGTTAACTTCAATAAACAGGAAGAACAAACGGATGAAGTTGAATTAGAAGATATTGATATTAGCTTTGAAAATTAGCAAAAAAAAGTTAGTTCGCTAAACTAGACAAAAAATTAATAGGCACTGACGATGCAGATCGTTGAGTGCCTATTTTAATCAAACGAGAGGAATTTTTACATGAAAAAAACAGTACACGTTGTACCCCACAGTCATTGGGATCGCGAATGGTATTTCACCACCAGCCGATCAAAAATTTACTTGATGCATGATTTAAAAAAAGTTTTAGAGCAGCTAGAGAAGGATAATCCTTACGATAGTTTTATTTTAGACGGACAGGCTTCGTTATTGGATGATTACTTGAAATGGCGTCCGCAGGATCAAGCGCGAATTAGAACGCTGGTTCAGCAGGGCAAGCTGATTATTGGTCCTTGGTATACGCAAACCGATCAGCTGGTGATTTCAGGCGAAAGCATTGTCCGCAATATGCTGTATGGCATGAAGATTTGTGAAGAGTTCGGGGACTACATGAATGTTGGTTACGTACCGGATTCCTTCGGACAAGCAGCCAGCATGCCGCAGATTTATCGCGAGTTTGGGATCAGCGATACGATGTTTTGGCGCGGGGTGAGTGATGATGATGTGGCACATACGGAATACACTTGGCGCGGGGAAGACGGCTCCGTTGTGAACGTGTATCAGATCCCCAGCGGCTATTACATTGGCGGAGCGATTCCTGAGCGGGAAGCAGATTTAGCCGAGTTCCTGCATCAAGAGCCTTTTAAAACGACGTGGGGTCGCAGTGCAACGGATCAGGTTTATTTTCCGAATGGCTTTGACCAAGCACCGGTGAGAGAAAATCTGCCGGAGTTAGTCGAACAAATGAATGAGCTTTACCAAGGGGAATATGAGCTGCAATTTTCAACGATTGAAAAATACATCGCGGCAGTCAAAGAACGCCATCCGGAATTAGAAGAAGTTGCCGGTGAGCTGATCAACGGAAAGTTGATGCGTATCCACAAAACGATTTTCTCTTCACGGCCGGACTTGAAGGCACTGAATACGCAAATTCAGCATTATCTGGTAAATGTGATGGAGCCAGTGTTGACGATGGCGCTGCAATTAGGCTTTGAATATCCCGTAGAAACAGTCAAGGAAATCTGGAAGCTGATGTTTGAGAATGCGGCACACGATTCGATCGGCTCGTGTGTATCTGATACTACTAATGAGGATGTCTATATGCGCTACAAACAAGCGCGAGATATTTCGATGAACCTAGTAGAATTAACATTACGCCAAATCTCAACCGCCATCAATAATCCGCAGGCACAAGAAATCACGTTTACGCTGTTTAATACCTACGACACTGCGCGTGAAGGAGTGATCGAAGCCGAGGTTTATCTGCCGCAAAAGACGTTTGCGATCCTCGATCAAGCGGGGAATTCCTTGCCTTATACGATCTTAGAAATGATCGATCAGACGGAATATGTCCTGAATCAAGGCAATGTCTTGAATTCCGTCAAAGAAATCTATTTGCCGGAAAAAGTCTATAAGGCCAAAGTTGCGATCAAAACAACCACGGTGCCAAGCATTGGCTATACTCAGTTGACGATCGATCTAAAAGGCGATAGCAGTGTACCATTACAAGCCGCTTCGAATACGATGATCGAAAATGAGTATTATCAAATCACGATCAACCCGAATGGCTCGCTCGATATTTTGGACAAGGCCAATGATATTCTCTACAAGAATCAAGGAATCATTGAGGAAAATGGCGATGATGGCGACTCCTTCAATTATTCGCCGCCAGTTAAGGATTGGACGATTTCATCGACTGATGTTGACCCTAAAATCACGATCCAACAATCCGATATTTATCAATCGGTACGTTTAGAATTCTTGTTGAAGGTTCCTCAAAACTTGAGTGAACGGTCTGAGAAACAGGCGACAGCGGAATTACCGATCGTTCTTGAATTAGTCTTGAAGAAAAATTCGCCGATCATTGATTTCAATTTGACGGTGGACAATCAAGCCGTGGATAGTCATCGGGTCTGTGTTTTGTTTGATACTGGGATCACCTCGAAATTCTCGATCGCTGATCAGCAATTCGGCACGTTGCAGCGTCCAGTTGTTTTTGAAAAAGAAATGGCTCTATGGGAAGCCAACAAAGAGCAATGGAATGAACAGCCGATCGCCATCGAAACCTGCCAGTCTTTTGTCGGTTTATTCGATGAGACGCATGGCGTTGCAGTGATGCCAAAAGGAGTGCGGGAATATGAAATCGTTGGTGAGGACTATGACACAATTCGCTTAACGATTTTCCGGACCTATGGCTTCATGGGGAAAGAAAATCTGATGTATCGTCCTGGAAGGGCATCAGGCGAAACGGTGATCGCCACCCCAGACGCGCAATGTCATAAGACGATGAGCTTTGATTTTTCGGTTGCTTACTTTGCGCAAGGCTTTGATCAAGCCAACGTAGCTCAACTTGCCAAACAAGCTGTGACTCCGATAGAACTGTATCAATACGCGGAATTCTTAAACTCGCGTCTGATCTTTACGCTAGGTGATGTCGAACCTACGCTACCCGCTGAATTCAGCCTTTTTGAGATTACAGGAAATCTGACGCTGAGTGTTTTGAAAAAAGCCGAAGATCGCCCGGGCTATATTATTCGGTTGTATAATGGTTTGCTTATTGAAGAGGGATACGCAACGATCACCTTCAAGCATGAAATCAAAATTGCGGAAAAAGTTGATTTGAAAGAAAAAACAAAGGAACCGCTGCCAATAATTAATGATACAATAGAACTCGAGAACATCGGGCACGCGAAATTCGTGACCTTGTATGTTGAATAAATCTAAATGATTGTGAGTGAAGCTTAGTGGAAAAATTATTTGGCGGGATCGAGGCCGGCGGAACAAAATTTGTTTGTGCAGTGGGAAATAATGATCTGGAAATCGTGGAGCGGGTCAGTTATCCGACGACTACTCCAGAAGAGACGATGGCATTAGTGATCAGCTTCTTCAAGCAGTATGAAGAGCAATTAGTCAGTATTGGTGTGGGGTCATTTGGGCCGATCGATATTCATCGCGATTCAAAAACCTATGGTTACATTACGTCAACACCAAAATTGGCTTGGCAGAATTTTGATTTTGTCGGCACCATGAAAAAGGAATTCGATTTACCGATCGCTTGGACGACTGATGTGAACGCAGCTTGTTATGGCGAATATGTAAAGGGTCGCGGCGATGGCGTGAACAGTGTCGTGTATTATACCATTGGTACTGGCATCGGCGGCGGCGCGTTGCAAAAAGGCAATTTTATTGAAGGCTTCAGTCATCCAGAAATGGGTCATGTGTTAGTAAGCCGCAATCCTGAAGATGATTTTGAAGGAAGCTGTCCTTTCCACGGACATTGTTTAGAAGGAATGGCGGCAGGTCCAGCGATTGAAAAACGTTTAGGACGCAAAGGTCAGGACTTAAGCGAAGACGATCCATATTGGGACATTGAAGCGGATTACATCGCACAATGTGCCTACAATACGACCTTGATGTTTTCACCAGATGTGATCATCTTTGGCGGCGGTGTGATGCAGCAGGAGCATTTAGTTAAAAAGGTTCGCGTGCGTTTCAAAGAATTAGTGAATGATTATGTAAAAACACCTGAATTAGAAGATTATATTGTGACACCAAAGCTTGGTAATAATGCCGGAACAATTGGCTGTTTAGCTTTAGCCAGAGAAGCGAAATTACATTCATAATAAAATAAGCTCCGTCAACTCGCTCTTAGTAAGCTACTGAGCGAGTTGGCGGAGTTTTTTAAGTGCGTATTCCTTCTGATTCGTTTTGAGAGTTGCTATAATTTAGATAGAAATCGAACGGAGGACGTACGATGAAGGAGAATTATTTCTTAAAATTCGAAAAAGCGATCAGTACGGTCGTGGATATATTATTAGCTGTATTGATAATTGTTGTTGTCATTGTCATGGGGGAAGGCATCATCAATATGATCATGCACGTGATTCCATTGAATAATGTATCGGAATTGACCCTCTTGATTGATGAAATCGCGACGCTGTTCATTTTATTGGAAGTCATATTGATGCTGCTGCGTTACATCAAGGAAGGGCATCATATTCCTGTTCGTTACTTGATTCTAATCAGTATTACCGCCATCCTGCGGGAGCTATTACTGGCTCACGGAAACGGAACGAATTCTTTGTTGCTATCCATCTCGATTTTAGTTTTGGTGGGTGTCCTATTCATTTTGGAAAAGGTCAAAGCCTTTCATAAGGGTGAAAGGCGTATAGAAAAATAAAATGGCTTCGTACCAATATTGGTACAAAGCCATTTTTTGATAAACAGAGCGATTTAAGCCGCTGCCGTTTTCCGTGATTTTAGAATGTATTGAATACCTGTATAGAAAATAATAACAATAACTAAATAAGTGACCATTGAAATGTCTAAGTTCATCAAAAATTGTGACGCGATGATAACGCCGGGAATCCCGCCGATCGTGATCGCCAAGGCAATTTTTCTAGAATAAGCTTTTTCACGAATGAAGTTGATACTAGCGACTGGTTGAAGTCCCGCACATGAACACATCATGATCGGAAAAGCAGCTAATGGTGTCATTCCTAGCATGTAGACCATCGCCATACATGGCGCATATAGCCCAACACCAACCGTCATCAAGGCACCGAATAAGAAGTTGCCGATGATACCGATGACTAATTTCACCCCGCTTAATCCCATCGCGGTATTTCCTTTACCCAATAAGGCAATGACTTCCGTTTGACGCAGCAACATCAAAATCGCTGTAATCAATAATGCCCAACCAATCCATTTCTGAACCGCTGTTTCGGATAGCTTAGTAACATATCTTGATCCGAACCAAGAGCCAACGATCGCTGCCAAGATTAAGGCGACTAAAGTCAATGCATCAACTTTGATAACTGTGACGAAAATCACAGCTTCAGTCAAGACAGGGATCGCGTGTCCAACATTTAAAATCCCTGGTAATTTTCGATCATCAGTATTTTGTTTCGTAACATTCAACATCATGGTAGTGAGTGCAAAACTCCCAATTCCAATCGTATCTGCAAAATCTGCAATGAAGCCAATAATTCCGCTAATTAGCCAATTTCCTGGACCTAAATCATCGCGATGGGTCACAACATCGCGCACAAGCATGATTGCTTGAAAGATCATCAGTCCAATTAAAATATAAAAAATAATCTGTGCCATAAATCCTCCCGTAGGTCTTTTTCTTATAATTATAACAATAAACGAAATAGAAAAACCATAAAATTTGAAAAAATTGTGATTCGTTGAACGATCGCAAGAAAAAATAAGTCCGATCTAGCCTAAAAATCTAAGTATAGCTTCAAGAATTCTCGACTAGCTAACGAGAGCAAGGACTTGTTACGATAAAGAACTCCGACTTTACGAAAGACCGGATGAACGAACGGTCTAGTCTCGACTTGAAAAGCGATTCGTTGCAGAATCAATTTGGGTAAAATACTAATCCCTAAATTTTTCTCTACCATTGCCAAAATCGAATAATCATCCCATGTGCGAAATTTTATTTGTGGTGAAACCTGTGCTTTTGCTAATAATTCAGTGACGTCAGAGGTTCCTTCACGTTCTAGTAGAATAAAAGGCTGCGCTTTTAGATCGGTCACATGGACTTTTTCTTTAGCCAAAAAAGGATGCCCCTGCGGCAAAACGACCAGCTGCTCATCGTCATGGAGAAATCTTTGCTCCAAATTATGGGACGCAGGTAATCGTGAAAAGCCGAAATCAACGCGCCCCTCTAAGATCCACTGTTCGATCTCTTCGTAATCTCCCAATAATAATTCAAAATCAATCTTAGGATAGTCCTTTTGAAACGTTTCGATCGCTTCAGGCAGCCAATGAGTAGCCACACTCGAAAATGTCCCGATACGGATCAGACCTGTGTCTAAATGCCCCAGCTCCGCCAGCTGATTTTGCAAGGTTTGATATTTTTCCGCCAGCTCCTTTGCATAAGGCAACACATTCATCCCATCAGACGTTAACCGAAGGCCCGCGCGGTTGCGCTCCAACAAAGTGATCCCCCATTCTTGCTCGAGATCATGAATCATTCGACTGATTCCCGATTGAGAGTAGTTTAAAATTTTAGCCGCTTTAGTGAAGCTGCCCAGTTCAACAGTTTTAACAAAAGCGATGTATTTCTGAATGTTCATATCCATGATTGAATTCTCCTATTCATTTAAACTGACACGTGAATAAGCATTTATTGCATCTGTTTTCATCATATTAAAGATGCTAAAAATTCGTTTTTGTAATCCTTATTTCTATGATAAATTACTGCTAGTAACTATTCAATAGAAGAAGACATCGTACACAAATGACAAGCTGCCAAAATTTACAGGTTAGAAAAAAGGAGTGAGTAAAATGGTATTAGTCAGTGAAGCCTATACATCAGTACCAGAAATATGCAACACGCCATTGCAGGAAAAAGTCTATCAGGTCCTGCAAGAATTAGATATGGCGTTTCAGCGAGTGGAGACAGAGGAAGTCATCACGATGGAGGATTGCCAGCAAATTAATGAACGTTTAGAGATGGATATGGTTAAAACCTTGTTCTTATGTAATCGGCAAAAAACAAATTTTTATCTATTCGTCACCTGTGGCGACAAGCCCTTCAAATCGAAGGAATTCAGTCAGGCGTTGGAAATCGCTCGGGTTTCATTTGCCTCAGCAGAGCAGATGGCTGAAATGTTAGGAACAAAAATCGGTGCGGCAACAATCTTTAGTACGTTGCTGGAAGAAGCCAAGAAGGTTCAGCTAGTTCTGGATAAGGATGTCTGTGATCAAGAATATTACGGCTGCAGCGATGGCACAACGACAGGGTATTTGAAATTGAAGACCAGTGATGTATTAGATAAATTTTTGCCTTATGTTAAGCGTCAGCCGAAAATTATTGAAGTTTAAAAAGAGTACTTTATAGCAGATTCTCCAAAAAAATTGGGGTCTGCTTTTTTAATTTGACCCAGCGAACCAATAGAAATAAGAAATAGTTTGTATTATGTGGAAAAAGTTCTAATAATTCATTTCTATCTATGCTAAAATTTTGTGTATTACGTATTAATTAGGAGGCCTTGTGGGTAAAAAAATCATATTTATAATAGTAATAGTTGTTTTATTCCTTTTCGAAACGCCTGCTCATGCTGCTGAGGACATTATGGAGATTACCAAATCAGCAGGCTACACCGATGTGTTAGAGGAAAACAAACCAAAAGCTTCGATCGTGGTTGATGGAACGAATGGTCAGATATTATGGGAAGAGAACGCTGATGTGGTCAGAGAACCCGCCAGTATCTCTAAAATGATGACGGTCTTTTTAGTTTTTGATGCCATAAAAGAAGGAAAATTGACTTTAGACACGAAAATCAAAGCAACGGGAAAGGATCAAGCCATCAGTCAATTGTACGCCATCAGTAATAATAATATTGTAGCAGGTGTCGAGTATCCTGTTAAAGAGCTATTGAAAATGGTCGTTGTGCCGTCATCGAATGTAGCGACGGTTATGTTAGCAAATGTCGTTTCGAATAATCGTGCGGGTGAGTTTGTCGAAAAGATGAATGAGAAAGCTCAAAAAATCGGTATGAAGAATACTGCTTTTTATAATTGCAGCGGTGCTTCAGCTGTGAGCTTTGAGGGGCTTTATACGCCAGAAGGCTTCAATGCGAATGGCAGTAATACTGCAACTGCTCGTGATTTGGCTACAATGGTTTTTCATTTGATTAAGGATCATCCAGAAGTATTGGAATTTACGAATCAGCCAAAGGTCACTGCCATGGAGGGAACGCCCTATGAAGAGACCTTTGAAACCTACAATTATTCATTGCCTGGAGCAAAATATGGTTTTGAAGGTGTAGATGGCTTGAAAACGGGTTCTGGTCCTAGCAGTGCCTTCAATTATATTGCAACGGCCAAGCGGGGAGATACTCGTTTGATTGAAGTGATCCTAGGGGTGGGCGACTGGTCTGATCAAGACGGAGAATACTATCGTCATCCCTTTGGTAATGCGTTGCTTAAAAAAGTTTTTGACGAGTATGAACACCGCTTGCTCCTATCAAAAGGAATCCACGAGATTGATGGAAAATCGATACAGCTAGCGAATGATTTTTATGGTGTAGTGAAAAAAGGTGAAGAACCAAAAGTCACGATCCAAGAAAATCGGGTGACGTTAGCCAGTCAGAAGGAGCAGCTGACAGAAGACATGCCGAAGTTATCGCTGAACTATAAAAAACTAGAAACAGAAGAAAAACATTTGCCGACTACGAGAAAAGCGTCATTTTTTGATTGGGCGAAGAAGTCTATTTTACCAGCTTTTCTGCTTATACTAGGACTGGCGCTGTTACTTTTTCCAGTTAAGAAAAAAACACTAGGACGGACAAGAAGCAGTTCTCGCCGTAAAGGTGTGGTGATATTCAGAATTGCTGGAATTGTCTGTATCCTTGCTTCATTATTTATGATGATCTGGGAAATACTTTAGAGAACCGAAAAACAGAGTGAACCGCCAAAATAGGCGAATCACTCTGTTTTTAATTTCTATCAGCAGCAATCCAATGGACAGCCTAAGCGTTCGGCGATGGCTAGTCCTGATGGTGTTTGTGCCAAGCCGGCATGACCTGTACAGCGTAGTGATGCTGGAATCATCCGACCAACTTTATTGAAGCTTTCGATGGTTTCATCTAACGGAATAACGACATCATAGCCAGCCAGCGCCATGTTGGCAGCGCCCAATGCATTCATTCCGCACATCATATTTTTCCCAAGACAAGGAACTTCTACCCGAACACCAATTGGGTCACAGGTCATTCCGAAGACATTTTGCAAGCCCATAGATGCGGCATTAACAGCTTCTTCGATGGTTCCGCCCATTAATTGCACGAGTGCGCCCGCAGTCATACCAGAACCCGAACCACATTCCGCCTGACAGCCTGCCACCTCTGCGGCAAATGTAGCATATTCCGCAATGAAGACACCAATCATTCCCGCAGCTAAGAGCGCGCGAACCAATTCATCATGGGACTTTTTTTGATAATCACTAACAGCGATCAAGGTTCCCGGCAATGCGCCGCAGGAACCTGCCGTTGGTGCCGCAACAAAGACATTCATCGAGCTTTTTACCTCCATCAAAGCGGAGATATTTTCGATGATCTTAGCTGGCAGCGCATCTCCTATCAGCCGATCGCGATTAGCACGGATTTTCGGTGCCTGAGAACCCAGCATTCGATCTTCATAGGAAGTGCCGGTCAAGCCGATTTGAATGCCGTTTTCCATAATTTCAAGAATTGCTTCCGCCTTTTTATAGACTTCTTCTTCGGGAATACTGCCGCGATGACTTTCATAGCGCAGCGCCATATCGGCCAGATCTAAATTTTCCTCTTTTGCTAGAGCAATCATCTCTTCGGCTGTTGAAAAGAGCATCTTAGGTTCCTTTTGCGACATAATAGGCAGGACAGGATCAAATGCAATGAATCGTTCAACCTTCATCTGCTTATTCAGCCAAGCGATCTCTATTTCAGAAATCTCCTGTTGAGTCTTGATATGCAGCATCGTTTTACCAGCTTGTTCCTTGATGACAGCTGAGCAGAATTTGTCGATTTTATCTTCTAAGTCAGCTTCAGATAACGCCAAAGACTCACCGAAAAGGAGGGTCTCATAGAAGCCTCCAGTAACTCCGACAGCAAAATGATTGATCTCGGTGATCTCGATCATCCCGCCGCCAACAGAAAGAGCAGTTACATCTAGTTCTTCGCCCAGATCTGTTTTGACTGTCATTTTATAAGTGTTAGGATGGTTGTTTTCGTAAGGAATCACACGGAAAACAATTTCCATACCATCCGCTTCAGCAATTTCAAGAGCACGTGTCAACCGATTGTCCGTCGGGTCCATTCCCAGCAAGCCCCCAACTAGACCGATATCGGAGCACTGCGTAATATAGCTTGCAGCTAACGAACCCTCTGGATCAAAATCTGCCTGAAAATAGATGATTTTTCCAACGACCATCTGCCGCAGTGCACGTCCAATCCGCACCGAGGCTGCTGTATGGGAACTTGAAGGACCGATCATCACCGGGCCTAACACATCATTAAAAATACTGGCATGTTCTTTCATTCGCGTCCTCCTTAGAAATCCGCTTTGATATAAACATCCTCACCTGCGATTTCGTCACCGATTACGTCTTTCCACTTGTCTGCTTCAATCTCCTTGAATGACACCGAGACAACATTCGGGGTACAACCAAGTTCCTTCACCACGAAATCTTGCAATTTTTTAGCAAAGTCCTGTTTTACTTCTTCCGAACGACCAGGGTACATTTTGACTGATAAATGTGGCATGTTTATTCCTCCTTATTGGTTTTAACGTATTAATTTTTCGTGGAAAAATTATTCCGATCCGAATGGCGTATACCATCCAACTAAGTAATTCAGCTTTTAATTGATGCGGGCATCGTTGCTGTCTCGCTGGCTAAGCGGGCTACGAGAAGTTAGACTGGCCTCCTATTATTTCTATTTTTTACGACCATTCTGTTCCGATTTTTTCTTCCAGCGCACGTTCATAGATTTTTTGGGCAGTGACGAGATCCTGAGCGCCGATCCCAACAGTTTTAAAAACGATGATCTCTTCGTCATTTTCGCGACCGCCAATTTTCCCCATCAGCACTTCTCCGATGTCTCCGGTAAAATCGTCCTTCGTAATTGTGCCGTCTTCTAGTGGTATCAAAATATCACCGGCTTCGGATAGCACCGCCTCTTCTGAATCAAAATAGAGCTTGCTGGCGCGTTCTAAAATTACCGGGTCCATTTCCTGCATATGCGGCTGATAAGATCCTACGCAACTGACCGTGGCACCCGCCTTGACTTTACTGCCATCAAAAACTGGCGAAGTGGCTGGGGTAACAGTGATGATCAAATCGGCGTCATTAATCGCTTCATCTGAAGTTTCCGCTGGCAAAATTTGAGTCCCATAGTCCTTCAGCTCTTCCTTCATTTGCTTAACGAATGCTTTTGTTCGCTCAGAATTTTGGTCAAAAACGTGGACCGTCTCTAAATCCCGGGCACAAATCATCGCCTCTAATTGAGTCGCGGCTTGTCCACCGGTTCCGATCAGTGCACCTTTTTTTGCATCTTTTCGACCTAAGACATCAAAGGCAACCCCAGATGCGGCACCAGTCCGTAGCTGAGTAACAGTCACACCATCTAGTAGGGCGCTGACATAACCTGTCTTGCCATCTACTAACAGCACTTGAGCTGGGGCAGAGGCTAAACCTTTATCAATATTGTCAGGGAAAATATTGATGATTTTTAGGGCAGCTGCATCTAAATCAGGTGCGTAAGACGGCATGAATAGGAATGTGCCATTTTGTTTTTCCGAAACGATCTGTGTTCGCAACGGCACATCTGTCTTACCCTCACTAAATAATTGGAAGGCCACCTTGTCTGCTTCAATGGCATCCTTCATGGTAAATACTTGTTTGATATTTTCACGAGATAAAAGTAGCATAAAAACCTCCTTAACGAATTTTCTTTCACACCTAAAAGTATAAGCGATTACAATAACGGTTTCAAAGGAATTTCAAGAATTTTCTTTTATTCTTGCTACTACTTTGCTGATAAGATTATGGCTGAGTTCAAAAGCTGGCGCTGAAGCGACCTTGGAGGAAACATGCTGATGTACGGAGTACGAAGCACCGCCACAACGAGCAGCTGGCTGTTGGCGGACTGGAGTTAAAACTCCTTTAACTGCATTAATAGAATAATTGTAATTTTATTCAAATTTTTTAGCTATTTTAAAACATTTCGCAACAAAAGAAATTACTCAAATTGTTATTGAAAAAGCGTTTTCCTTTCTATATACTTTGATTGAAGAAAGATTCACAAAGGGTGCAGGAGGTGGAAGAAATGTCAAAACGACTATGACTATGAGGTGAAAAACAACTTAGAGTATCTAAGCGAGTTCGTGTAGCATTCTTTCCCTCAAAGTATTCCTGTGCTTAAAAAAATCTGATCCCATACTTTCGAAAGATAAGGGATGACAAAAATATTTGGAACCCCTTCTTTACTGACGGCGTTTTAGAAGTAGCTTCTTCGTTAATAACCTGAAGCTGCCCACTTCTGTCACAGCCTTTGTGCGGAAAAAAACGAGGTGAAAGTAAAGCTATGACTCACCGACTCAACCAACCAACAAAAAATCGATCGAAAGAAGGATTTAGAAAAATGAAAAAGAGAATTAGCGGATTATTACTTATTACTTTAGCAATATTTGCCATCGTGTTGACAGGCTGTTCCAACAACGATGGAAAGAAAGATCGTGCCGAAGCGGATATTGATTGGCAAATGATTACACCAGAAAAGATGAAGGACGTTCTTGAAACAGACGATGCTGCCGATTATCAAATCATCGATATTCAACCGGAGGCAGACTATGAAAAAGGCCATCTGCCAAACTCTAACAGCGTACCAGCTTATCCAGTAGATACTGAAGAACTGGAAAAATTAGTCGTGGATAATGCTGATCAATTTAAGGATGGCGACAACCCAATCTATGTTGTCTGCCCAGGCGGTGGAAGCGGGGCGAAACGTACAATCTCATTACTCATCGATGAAGGCATCGATGAATCTCGGTTATATATCGTTGAAAACGGTGCAAAGAAATGGCCGTACAAAGACGACAATAAATTATGGGTAACAGACTAAACACAACATCCTTCAATTAATGAATACAAAAACAGGCTCAATACTCATTTACTGAGTTTGGGCTTGTTTTTGTGTTAGTAGAAGGTTTGTACGAAAGTTTAAAAAGTTCTCTGCGAAATCTTTATATCGCTGAGAACTTTTCATTATTATACATTTTCTCCTCTTAGCTTTTCAAAAATATAACGTAATAGACAAAAAAAGACCGTTTTGTAATCTGTGATATTAATTATCTTTTATTACTATATTAATTACATATTAAATTTTATAGACGTTTTAATTCTTATATATAACTGATTTTATAGGATTTTCATTTACTTAAGTGATGAAAGATGTTATTTTGTTTATAGGAATATTGATAAAAAAGAACTTTATCTCATTAGAGTTGATTGTGAATGAAGAGCTGGAAATATAGAAAGAACGGATTTATCAGGTTGCTTATGAAACAAGCCTAATATATATGAATAGTTGATAGATGATGAAATTAAGATGAGGTGGAAAATCAATGCTAATAAAAATGGAGGCTTTGCCAAAAATTGAAGAGAAAGTTGAAACATTATTGGGCACTCGCCTGTCAGAGTATTGCACGGTAAACATCATGCACACAGACTTTGGCAGCGACTTTTACTGTGTGCTTCCGCCAGATGAAGCAGATGATCGAAAGGAGTTTTATGTTCAATACCGAGAATTGGAAAGAGTTGCAGATAAGGATGACTATCTATCCCTGCGATTAAAAACAGCAACAATCCGAAGATGGTTTAAGAAAAGGTGCTTAACCTTTCTTTTTTATGTTGATCTTGCTCATGATGATATTTATTGGATTGATCCATTTGAACAACTCTTTGAAAAACTAGAGCAGCTTACGCCGAATCAGGAAGCGGTGGTCTTTGACATTCCTAAAAAAAATCTACTCTCAAAGAACGCCAGAGAATTTCCAAGTGAATTTTTTGAACGCATGGAGAAGTTTGATAATTATCTATTCAATGGGACCTTAGATCGGATCAGTCGCGATATTGAAACCTTTACGGAAAAATCTTTATTTTCAGAGGAGTTGCTAGTCGATGAGAAGGAGAATTCTATAACGATTAAGTATAAAAGTGTCTCTTTAGAAGCTGATTTTCCTAAAAATGATCAGGATGGTAACTGCTCGATCACATTTGCGCGGCTGTTGAAGGTGTCAGATCCAGGGGTTCGTTTGAATCACAAGGAAATATTGGGATTATTCTATTTCGGCAAGGAAACTGATGCACGCTTAGGAATGCGAAAATACATTGGATTATATCTGGAGGATTTGGGACAGTATTTTGTTGATTTTGGAAGCAGTGTCGCTTATTTGTATCAGCATGAAGTAGACGAGTTAGGCGTGGTAGTTGATACATTTATAAAAAAATATGTTGCGAAGATTACAGATTTCCTAAAAGATCTGCAATCCTTTGCTTTTGAGCCCTATTACGGCGATTATCGAAGGTTTAAGCTGATGCAGCTAGATGTGGAAATGTGGGAAAAAGTTCGAGAACATGTCCAGAAGTACCAAACAAATAATGGAGCGTATGAAAATGGCTATATCTTCTCGCCTTATGCAGATCCCAATCAAATCGGTGTCGATGACGATCAAGGTAGAGAGTTATTCAGTGTTTATGGATATTATAAAAAATCCGACATGGACCTGGAGAAGCTAGTCGTAGATGTGGTCTGGGAGTATATTGACTACTCTACATCTGGTATTGAGGCTGGTCAGACATACAATGTTGCGGATACGTATGCCTTTTTTATCAATGAGCTGCTGCCTAATTTCTTTACTAATGAGCAGACGATCAAGAAAAGAAAACTCTTTCGAACGAAGCTGGTGAAGGTCTATAAAACACAAACCAAAGAAGAAATCGAGAAAAAAATCTTTATCCCAAAATATAAGCTGACCCAATATCCGAATGGGAATGCTGAATTGGCCGAGACATTCCGCTACTTATCAGATTATTTGAAGGCACAAGAGTTTTATGCTTTTGACCCTATAGCGTTTGAAAACCTGTTGGAGGGATTTGACAATCTGTTAAGAGCTGAATTAGCAATCGGCGGGGAGTCTTCAAAGTCTTGGTATCAAGAAAAGAAGGAGGATCTGTTGAAGGATGTCAAACAGCTAAAGCTTGATCAGGAAAATGATTTTCCTAGCGATGGGTATTTTCTTGCGAACACCTTCAGTAAGCTTGAGGCGATTGTCAGTCATTATAAAGGTTCCTTTGATGGAAAAAGAATTCAAGAAAGTGAGCTGCTCCGAGAGTTTGCTGATTTAATTGCTGAATACAATGAAGATCGATTGATCCGATTGTTGCTTAGTTAATAGAATTTATAGCCTTGTAAGAAAGACGGGAAGTGGTAATCCACTCAGCGAATGACAGTCAGAGCTATACTTTCATATCACTGAAAGATATTTTTAGATGCGATGCGGATTACATGAATAAAAGCAGAATAGCCAAATAGATACACTTGCGAAGGATTTCGTAGGTGTATTTTTACTTTTCATTTAGTAAGTAGATAAAATGCTATGCGTTAGCTGCTGCTATTTCCACTTACGAAAAAGAAACGAAGCAAATCCAAAAATACAAGTGGTAATAAAAAGGATAAATAAAACAATTTTTATAATGGTAGAAAAGTCCATGAACATCGCCTCCGATAATTCAAACTATACCATAAAACGGTGTTATATGTGAGGTTTTACTGTATTTTATGCGCTAAAAGAAGTTATATAAAACCTATTTATTAATGATAATTTTTTTGCTGAAATGAAAGCTTTCACAGGGAGTGGACAGATTTTTCTTTTGCGTATCTTACAGTAAAAGAACTTTGATAGCGATTTTTCGCCATGTTATAATGTAGGCGAGAAATCCTGCTATCTGAAAGGCAGGAAAACGATGCAAAAATACTTACCGACCAACGATCTACTTTTTCGCAAACTTTTTAGCTCAGAAGATTCCCAGCACATTCTCAAAGCCTTTATCAAAGACCTAATCGGCATTGAATTCAAGACACTAACCCCCACAGTCACTTACCATATCGACAGTTATATAAAATCCTATGAAGAAAACGAACAATCCGAATTAAAGCGAACTGAAGTCGATGTCTTAGCAATCGATGAAAATGGTGCTCGTGCCACGATCGAATGTCAGATACAATCTCATGATTATTTTCATGAGCGCGTGATTTTTTATCTAGCCGAAGCCTACCGTTCACCGTTTGGAACAATCGAAACAAAGGAAATTGAAAAGAAGAATAATTTTTCAAGTCTGTGTCCAGCCTATGGAATTAATATTTTGGATTTTGATCTGTTTGATGAGAACGAGCAAGCTCTGCAGCTGTTTCGTTTACTAAATGAAGAATCTTATCGCCCATTTTACAATCGGAAATCACAAGAGTTACTGCTTCTATGCTTTCTCAGCTTGAAAAATAAGAATATCGCCAAGCAGCATCCTGCTTGGCATTGGTATTATTTCTTAAAAACGGGAGAAACAACTGATCAGGTGCCAGATTATATCAAGGAAGCCAAAGCCAGAACCGATTTTTTAAACCTAGAAAGCGAGGAACAAAAAATGATCATGCGAATTGATAAAGACAAAGCTGTTAGCGATGCGATCCTGTCTACGAGGTTTCGAGAGGGACGCGAAGAGGGAATCGAGCAAGGAATAGAACAAGGAAAATGTCTAGTAGCTCTTGAATTGCTAAAAACCGGGAATACGATTGATTATGTATCGAAGGTAACAGGATTGGATATAAAAACACTTAAAAAATTGAAAAACGAAGAAGAGTAGTATTATGAACGTGCTATGCAAAAACGGATTCAAAAGCAAATCCTATTTATCAAATTTTTTACAATAAAGATTCTTACTAATAGAACGGTGCTTGTGATACTTAAATAAATCGCAGGTGCCTCCTTCCATATACAAGCTTGAGAAAACTCATAGATTTCTGTCTTCATGAAATAATTATGAAGCAAACTAGATGTTCAAAAAATTGATGAGCCAATATCGAAATCTATTAGTAAAGGAGAAAGTATGCGTGTCATTATAAGTTCATAGCTGAATGGGATAGTTACGAAGAATTACTAATGAAGTAGGTAAAGAGAGTTTGCTTTTCGATTATTAGGAATAGTAAGCGAATTTTGCACGTTATTATCCAAAATGAAGATTCCGTGGTTGAATGTTGAAAATGCGCACACGCGCTAAAAAGCATCAAGAATCCAAAAAATTAGCTTATGAAAGCCAAAAATACGTATAGTTATCTGATGACGCATCATTGATCAAAACGAATGTATTAAAAATATCTCTTCACCAGAAGACAATTATCAATTTTTAGAGGTCTTGCATCATTTGTCCCAGACTGAAACAAAGATTCTCTTCATTTTGATTCAAGCTGGGAATAAAGTCGTTACACGAGAAACGATTTGTCATCAAATCTGGAATGAAGAAGTTAATAAATCACATCTAGCGTCCTTATCCAGTACGATTACACGAATCAAGAATAAGTTCCAGCAAACGAATTTGACCCATAAAGCGATCCAAACACTTTGGGGGAAGGGCTATCGAATCAATCCAGAACTATTGGATCGAATTCAAAAAAACGAAGCGTTGCATACGTTAGTTTCGAATGGGTAGAAACGAATACAGATCATAAAGAATCAGGAAGAAAAAACTGATTCTTTTTTGCATATAATTGTAATAGATTCATCAATCTGACGATATCTCAAAAAAATTAGAAATAGAATTTGTTGATAAATAGAGAATAAATCAAAAAGAGACATAGCAAAAAGCTCTATTGAAATTTTTAATGGCTTACAATGAAATGCCTCTTATTTTTTTGTTTAAAACTCAAAAAATAAAAAGAAAATACGAAAAATATTTGAATATTTCGTGAATAATTGCTACCATCTTCTTTGTAAGCGTTTTTAAAAAGAAGGAGATGAATTTATTGAGGAAGTCGAATTTAGTTAAAAGTGCAGTCACATTATTTACAGTCTTGGGTTTCACCTTGCCATCAGGGTTTGCGGCAGCTGAAACAATCAATACAGAAGCAACAAGTACGCAGATTAGTAGTACAAGTAACGAAAATTCTATCAGTGAAGTGAATAGTGAAACCAGCAGTCAGACGACAGGGTCCGATTCGACTGTTGAAGCAACAGTTGAAAGTAGCTCAGAACTAGACAATGAAGCAAAAAGTACAGCTACTGTCCCAATTCAATTGCTGGGAATTAATGATTTTCATGGTGCTCTGAGTACGACGGGGAGTTACTATGATGCTACAGGAAATAAAACGTCTAATGCTGGTACCGCTGCATTGTTAGCCGGCTACTTTAATCAAGCAGAGACTGCTTTTAAAGCTCAGAATAATACAGGAAAAACGTTACGTGTTCAGGCTGGTGATATGGTCGGAGCAAGTCCAGCAAATTCAGGCTTACTGCAGGATCAGCCGACGATGCGTATTTTAAATCAAATGAAATTTGCTGTTGGTACGTTAGGAAATCATGAATTTGATGAAGGTTTAGGAGAGTTTAATCGAATTTTGACGGGAACTAAACCAGATCCTAGCTCTGGCTTTTTACCGATCGTTAAGGAATATAACGAAGACTATTCTCAAGACGAGTTAAAAGGCGGTTTTGATTTAGTTATAGCGAACGTACACGAAAAAGACGGCTCTATTCCTTATGGCTGGAAACCATATACGATTAAAAACGTCGGTACTGCTGCTGAACCAATTAACATTGGTTTTATTGGAGTGGTGACTACAGAAATCCCAAATCTTGTATTAGCAGAACATCATAAAGATTACACGTTTACTGATCCAGCCGAAGAAATTGTCAAATATTCTAAAGAACTTGTTGATCAAGATGTAAACGCAATTGTTGTCCTTGGTCATACGCCATCGGTGCAAGGATCTGGTGAAACGGTAAGCGGGGAAACTGCTGAGATCATGAATAAAGTCAAACAGACCGATCCAGACAACAGTGTTGATGCCTTCTTTGCGGGACATAATCATGTTTATACAAATGGTGTAGTAGGAAATACACGGATCGTTCAATCGACTTCTCAAGGGAAAGGCTATATTGACTTGCGGGGAGAATACGACCCAGCTACTAAAGATTTTGCTTCGACACCAAAGGCAACGGTCAGCGCTGTTGATCCGACTAAAGGAATTGCGAAGGATGCTGCTATAGAAGAAATCGTAGCAGATGCGGACACACGTGTTGCGCAAGTAACGGAAGAAAAAATCGGCACAGCTGACAAAGCAGAAGATATTTCTCGTACGGTGAATGAGATGGGTGAATCACCAGTCGGCAACCTTGTGACTGATGCACAAGTCTATATGGCGAATAAAAATGGTGTACCGGTCGATTTTGCTATGACGAATAATGGCGGTATTCGTGATGATCTGAAGGTGAAGCCGGATTCTTCAATTACTTGGGGAGCGGCTCAGGCAGTTCAGCCTTTTGGAAATATCATGCAGATCGTGGAGATGACCGGTCAGCAAATCGAGAATGTGTTGAATCAGCAGGATGAGAAATACTTCTTACAAGTTTCTGGCTTAAAATATACAGTTGAGAAAAACGATACTTCTTCTGTGGTTAAAGAAATGAAAAAAGCAGATGGAACACCAATCGAAGCCGATAAGACGTATAAGCTAATCATCAATGATTTCTTATACGGCGGCGGGGATGGCTTCTCTGAATTCACGAATGCTAAACTAACAGGTGCATTAGATCCTGATACAGAAACCTTTATTGGCTACATCAAGGACTTAGAAGCAAAAGGCCAAAAGGTATCGGCAGCAATTGAAGGCCGCAAAACATTGGCAACTACTGAGCCAACTGATCCCGCAAAAGAAGAAACGGAAAAAATCAAAGCTGAAACAAAATTGAATGACTATCGCGAGGGGGATAAATATCTAACAGGGAAAACAATTCCGAACGGGAAAGTAACGTTCACATCAGTAAAAACGCGTGCACTGGCACAAGGAACTGCGGATACGGATGGAAACATCAACATTGCTGTTGATCAGTTAGGGCTAAAAGAGGGTCAAGAGTTAGCAGTCACCATTGCAGGAGCTAACGGCGGAGAAGCCAGCTTCACAGTAAAAGTGTTGCCAAAAGCGACTGAACCAACTGATCCCGCAAAAGAAGAAACGGAAAAAATCAAAGCTGAAACAAAATTGAACGACTATCGCGAGGGGGATAAATATCTAACAGGGAAAACAATTCCGAACGGGAAAGTAACGTTCACATCAGTAAAAACGCGTGCACTGGCACAAGGAACTGCGGATACGGATGGAAACATCAACATTGCTGTTGATCAGTTAGGGCTAAAAGAGGGTCAAGAGTTAGCAGTCACCATTGCAGGAGCTAACGGCGGGGAAGCCAGCTTCACAGTAAAAGTGTTGCCAAAAGCGACTGAACCAACTGATCCCGCAAAAGAAGAAACAGAACGAATCAAAAATGAAACCGAAGTGGATGATCTTTATGAAGGGGATCAATACCTGACTGGTAAAACTATTCCGAATGCGACAGTCGAAGTAGCTGTTGAGGAAACGGCTGCGGCTAACGTCGTTCAACCAGTGGTAGCCCAAGCAGCGACAGCAGCTCCTCAAAAATCAGGTGCGGATGGTGGATTTAAACTTGACGTGCAAGCATTAGGATTACGTGAAGGCGACCAGATTCACCTGATTATTACCGGCGAAAAAGGCGGTAAGGGAGAGTTTTTAGTCAATGTTTTAGGCGATGCGGCAGCAAAAGAAACGGAGCAAATCAAAAAAATTACGAAATTTGCGAATATTTACGAAGGCGACACAGAGTTGACTGGAAAAACAATCGCAGATGCTACAATTGACGTTTCTGTTAAGAAGAGTGAAAATTTCGCATTAGGTAAATCAAATGAAAAAGGGAATGTTATCCTTGATATCAAAGACTTAGCTTTGAAGAAAGATCAAAAGGTGACGATTACGATCACAGGTCCAAGTGGTGGGAAAGTCGTCTTTGAGAAAACCGTTCTAGGAAAAATTGTGGCCTCCAATGTTAATACGAAAACACCAAGTAGTACAACTTGGATCGATGGTACGCTGCGAAAAGTTTATCCAAAGACAAACGAGGAAAAGCAACCGATCTTTATTGTGTTGGGAATGATTGTCTTAGGTACCAGCGGTCTAATCTACTTTAAACGAAAATAGCTGCAACTATAGCCGAGTCCAATTCTGGATTCGGCTTATTTATTAGAGATTTTTTTAGAGTTATTGTGAAGTGTTTCTCTTTCAGCTATACTCTTTATGATAACGCTTATAATTTTTGGGAGGTGAAAATTTTGTTTATTTATCGGCTATGAGTTTGAGTGAAAAATGAACTTAGAGTCTCTAAGTTAGTGAGTAAACAGAATTTCCCTCCTTTCTTTGCTACGTGATTTTCACGTTTATTTCTGCTGATCGGAGGAGCATACAGATAGTGTATGTTTCTTTTTTGTGCGCTCACACACATGTAAAGATTAAAAAAAACGATAAGGAGAATGACGATGAAAAGGTTTAAGATTGGATTAGCGATGTTAGCAGCGGTTCTAGTATTGGGAGCGTGCGGATCAAAGAAGGAAGCGGCGACGGAAAAAGAAGAGAAAAAGGATATTAAAATTGCATGTAATCAAGTGTCTGAGAACTCGCTTAAGGCGGCGAAAAAATCAATGGAGGCAGAAGGCTACAAGCCTGAGTTTGTGGTGTTTTCAAATAATATTGAGGCGCTGCAGGCGGTTCAGGATGGCAACGTGGATGCGTCTTTCGCACAGCACGAGCCCTTCATGAAATCCTTCAATGAACAAAAGGGCGGTGATCTGGCAATGATGAAGCCGCATGTTTATTATACAGGGATCGGCCTGTATTCAAGTAAATATGACAAGATTGATGAGTTGCCTGATGGTGCGCAAATCGCCATTATGAACGACGCGATGAATCGTGACAATTCTTTACTGATGATGCAGGATGCAGGTTTAATCAAATTGAGTGATGAGAAGAAATCAGGCTATACGGCGTTGGATATTGTTGAGAATCCGAAAGACTTTAAATTCGTAGAAATTGAACAGGCACAAACGGTTCGCAGCTTGGAGGATCTTGATGCAGCGACCTGCTTCTTTACCTTTATGTTTAACTCTGGTGAGAATTACAAGGATTACTTAATTCGTGATCAGCATGCGAAGGATTTTCCGATCAGCTTGATTGTTAAGAAGGAAAATAAAGATACGGATTGGGCGAAGGCAATCAATGAATCCTTTACGACAAAAGAGAGCAAGAAGGGAATCAATGATCATTTCAAGGGAGTGTTTACTTTCTATGAGTAAATTTCAAGAGCTAGATCGGCGGTTGAACTATTTATTAGAGTTGGAGCGTAGGGTTGTAGGGATCAGCTTTTTACGAACACGGGCGGATTTTGACACCTATGAGGCACCAGCGACTAAAAAATTAATCCCTTATTGTCGGGCAGTCCAACAGGCAACGGAAGGAATCAGTGTGAAACTGTCGATCGATAATTTTGGCTGTCCAGCTTCGGCGGTTGCGTTAGGACTGATCGAAAACGATGATTACAGTGCAAGCGGTCAAAAGCATGCCAACATGGGTGTGTATAAGGATATTGAAGTAAGTAAGGCAATCGCGGATGAGATGGTTTATTGTAAAGAACCTTCTTATGGTGTTGCGGTTGAACCGATTGATTCTTGGAAGAGTGCACCAGACGTTATTTTGATGATTACTACGCCATTTAATGCGATGCGAATCTTACAGGGAAACGCATATTTTAATGGACAGGCGAAAAACATCAAGATGACGGGGATGCAGGCGATTTGTCAGGAAGGTACCTCTTATCCTTATGAGACTGGTTTGATCAATATTTCGATGATGTGCTCGGGGACACGCTATGTGGCACGTTGGAAGGATGAGGAATTATGTGTCGGTATTCCTTACGAGAAATTTGAAAGCATGATCGAAGGACTTGAGGAAACGCTGAATCCCATGGAGCTATTAGAAAAAAAACGCAAGATCATCAAAAAAATCGCGGAGGACGAGGTTCCGGATTTTTATGAGGTTCGCAAACGCGACAATTATTTTAGAGGCGCATATCAGGGCGTGAAACGTTAGGTGTTGAGTAGATGGAAATAGTCATCGATCAGGTTAATAAAAGTTACGGCAAGCAAACAATCCTAGAGGATATTTCGCTGACGATTCCCGCGGGATCAATCATGGGAATTTTAGGAATCAGCGGAGCAGGGAAATCCACGTTGCTGCGCTGTATCAATGGATTGGAGCAAAGCCAATCCGGCAGTATTAGAATCGGTACACAGCTGTTAGAGCAGCTTTCGGAAAAGCAATTGCGGGAGATAAAGAAAAAAATCGGGATGATTTTTCAAGGAAATTCCCTGATTGAACAAAAAACGATTTTTAAAAATGTCGCCCTACCATTGGAATGCAGCGGCTACTCTAAAGAAGCAATCAAAGAACGCGTAGACGAATTGCTGACAGAAGTTGGAATCGCCGATAAAGCGCAAATGAAACCACGGCAATTATCTGGTGGGCAAAAGCAGCGGGCGGCCATCGCCCGAGCCTTGACCATGAATCCTGAGATTCTGTTATGTGATGAGGCAACTTCTGCTCTTGATCCCAATATCACCAATGGCATTTTGGAGCTGTTGCTGAAATTGAATCAGAAGATGGGGCTAACCATCGTCGTTGTGACCCATCAAATGGAGGTTGTGAAGAAAATCTGTGATCGGGTCGCTATTTTACAGCAGGGAAAGATTGTGGAAGAAGATACGGTCCAACAGGTTTTTTTGAATAATTCTGAGATATTGCAAACAATCACGGGAGAGCAGCAGACGCAATTTGGTGTGCAGAAGGCAGACCATCGGTTAGTAAAAATCGTGACACCTTTGAAGGAGGATCTTTTTGCCTTGCTGCGACAAGCGGAAATAAAAACACCGCATTTGTTAAAGGCCACAACAGAACAGTTTAAAGCGGAGACATTAACGACTTTATTAGTGTCTGTTCCTGGCGAGGACCTTAACAAACTAATGAAGCTTTCCGCTCAGGGGCATTTTAGATGTCTGGAGGTGAAGAGCGGTGAATAATTCGGTCTTGATTACCCAAGTACTGCTGCCTAATTTAATCAGTACACTTATCATGGTGATAGTCTCCTCATTGATTGCGACAATCATCGGCTTTGCTTTAGCGGTTGTTTTAGTAATCACAAATAAAAAAGGCTTAGCGCCTAACGCGAAAGTTTATCGCCTGCTGGATTTTATCGTGAACATTATTCGTTCGTTTCCGTTTATTATTTTGATGGTGGCACTGATGCCGTTTACTCGTTCCATCGTAGGAACAACCATCGGTACTTCGGCGGCGATCGTGCCCTTGACCTTTGCGATGACGCCTTATGTGGCACGGCTGTTTGAAAATAATCTATTGGAGATTAATCTGTATACCTTAGATGCGGCAAAATCGATTGGGGCGACTCATATGCAGATTATTTTCAAGGTGATGCTGGTAGAGGCTTTTCCTAGTATGATCTCAAGCGTGACCTTGGCGATCATCTCCGTTTTAGGCTATACCGCGATGGCTGGTACGGTGGGCGCGGGTGGTCTGGGTGCTGTAGCAATTACCTACGGCTATCAAAATTTCGATAATACGATCATGTATAGCACGGTGGTTTTGCTGATTGTTTTTGTGCAGCTTGTTCAATGGATTGGCAATCTGTGCTATAAAAAAGCGAAAGATTGAATCAGTCAGAGTATGAGAAAACTTATGCTCTGATTTTTTTGTCGTTTTTAAATTGAAAAACAGCTATAGCTGAGATAGCTGTCGGTAGTAATATCAGGTATAATGAGTGAACGATATTTTTTAGGAGGAAACATGGAAAAGTCGAATCAGCTCAAATTGAATCTACAATATGTCAGTATGCAGGTTCCTTATTGGATGGGGTATTCGGTATTGGGAACGTTTACTTCGGTGTTCTTGCTGTCACGTGATTTCACGAATGGTCAGATCGGAACAGTTTTGTCGCTGGCCAATCTAGTTGCTACGGTTGTTCAACCATTCTTGGCATCCTTTGCTGATCGAATGACTCGGATTCGTTTGTCTCAATTAGCGGCAGGGATGGCGTTGCTGTTAGTCTTATTTTCCAGTATATTGCTGGTGCTACCTAAAGCGTTCTTAGTCATTGCCTTTATTTACATCCTGCTTTATACCTGTCTGGTGCTTTTGCAGCCGCTAACGATTGCCATCGGAACCTTCTTTATCAGTCGCGGCTATGCCTTGAATTTTGGTGTGGCGCGGGGACTTGGCTCTTTGGCTTTTGCGGTAGCGGCGGCAATCACTGGAGTTTTGATCGAACGGTTTTCTGCAACGATTATCCTGTTTCTTTTAATCGGAATTTTTCTTTTCTTTGCACTTGTAACATTAACGATTGATACGCGCAAGGATGGTGGGAAATACTCGGAGTCGATCGTGCCGAAGCATCTTCAGGAGACTCATGAGGGAGAACCGATCGGCTTATTGGAATTTGCGAAAAAGTATAAACGCTTTATGGTGCTGCTAGTCGGGGTTTCCTTGTTATTTGTTTTTCATACGATTACGAACAGCTATATGTATCAAATTATGCAGCCTTTAGGAGGAACAGAAGCTAATGTAGGTTCGTCTCTTTCTATCGCAGCCTTGAGTGAGCTGCCGACAATGTTTTTCTTTTCGTGGCTATTACGGCGTTTCAAGATACATTCCTTAATGCGTTTTGCAGCCTTCTTCTTTTCGGTGAAGGCGTTGCTGATTCTGTTTGCTGGAAACATTTTTCTGATTAATGCCGGACAAAGCTTACAGATGGTAGGATTTGCGATGCACACCATGGCATCGGTTTATTATACGAATCAAATTATTCCGCAAAAGGATCTAGTCAAGGGACAAACCTTGATGGCCACAGCGAATTCGATTGGCGGGATTATTGGAGCCTTTGCCGGCGGACAAATTTTAAGTATTTTATCGGTTTCGGCAATGCTTTTGATCGGTACTTTGATTTCCATCACTGGGACATTGATTGTGTGGCTGTCGGTAGAAAAATAAGATTGAGAGAAGCGTCTATTTCCAATGGGGGAATAGGCGTTTTATTTCGTTTTCTTTTTTATTTGCGATAGAGTGAAATACGTAATGATCAACACAATCGGAGGCGGCTTATGAAACGTTATCGTTACTATTTGTTTATTTTTTTGATCGCTGGGCTGTTTGTTGTTCCACAGCTTTGGACGCAGAAAATGATTTTGGGGGCGGATGCCTTATTCCATTACAATCGTTTTTATGAAACGGCCGAGCAAATCAAAACTGAAAATTTTAGTTATTTCATTTCGCTTTTCGGCTTTCAGCAATCTGGCCGGATCGTCAATGCGGTATATGGACCGCTGTTTTCTTACTTGCAAGGGATGCTTGTCTTACTTGCTGGCAGCTGGTTTCGTTATCAGGTACTTTCGAATTTTTTAGTCTATTTGCTGGCGGGGTGTTCGCTATTTAAATTACTAACCTACGACAAAATCAGGGAAAGCACCGCATTTCTAACCGCAATTATTTTTATGACTACCTATGGCATTAATTATTGGATCTTGAATCAAGGCTTTACCAGCTGGGGAACGAGTCTTTTACCTTTGTGCTTGATCCCGCTGGTGGATCTGAAAAATCATCATTTCCCGATTGTTAAAATAGCTTTGAGTATGGCTGTGATGACCCAGATTCACACCCTGACGGCGATGATGCTGGGATTGATTTATTTTCCATTTTTTATTGACTACGCACGAAAGCAATGGGGCAGAGCGCTTCTTGAATTGGGAAAAACGGTGGGCTTGTATGTCTGTTTATCCATTAATGTTTGGATCAGCTTGTTTTTGATCAACCGGGGAGATCAATTGAAGATGCCCTTTACCAATCCAGAAATGAGCGAAAAAGCAATCGATCTGGGAGGTGCCTATTGGCTACACTATCCTGAGAATTTGCGGCTATTACTGATTGCAGGCTTACTTCTTAATTTGGTCTATTGGCATAAGACGCGACGCTTTACGAAGCAGCTATTGATTTTTAGCGGCATTTTCTTTATTTTTTCGACAAGTCTAATTCCTTGGGATTGGCTGGTCGCTCATCAGGTTCCGTTGATTTCGTTGATCCAATTTCCTTTTCGATTTTTCGCGCCATTTACGGTCTTGTTTCTCTTTTGTTTAGCCTCCTTGCTTCAGGATTTAGCCGGGAAAAGAATTCTATTTGGTGGATTGCTTTTACTAAGTGTAATCAGTATCGGACAAAGTCTGCAGCTGCTTACACATGACTTGAATCAATGGGATAAGCAATCGTTAGCGAGCAAGCATACGTTTGTCCGTGTTTCTGAAGCAGTGGCTCGAAAAAGTTTTTATTCAAAGGATTTGGGAAAAGCGTTGAAGGCGGTAGAAAAATCCAGTCCAGATTATTTACCGATTTATCATAATGATACGAAAAATAAATACGTCAGCTATGAAAAGCAGATTCTCGATAATCAGACGAACTTTTCTAAGACAGTTAAAAATGATCAATTAGTGCTTTCTTGGCAAGCCAAAGAAGCGGGAAGGATTCAATTGCCGATCGTCGTTTATCAAAATACTAAATTAAGTACGAAAACCCGAGAAATCAAACCGCTGACGCTGTCTAACATTGGCGTACCTACGATTAAGCAAGTAGCTGGAAGAAACACGGTTCGTGTACGATATACTCCCCCATGTTATATTGCAGTTGTTTTTGCTCTTTGCGGGCTCAGCTGGTTCGCGACATTTTTATGGTGTCTGTATCATTTTTTTACAAAAACAGGTTAACTTTGGCTTTCTGACAGACGATCAGGTAAAATACAATTTACAATATAAGAGGTGAAGAAAATGACAAATTACAATAATGAAAAAGATCGACGCTTGCGTGGCTCAATGGCGCCTAAAACCGAGGAGGATGTTGCGTTGGCAGGTACGAACTCCAGCGAAACCGAAAATAAACCGGAGTCATTAGCTGGCAGCAATTCTGGTGAAGAAAAGGAGATTGCGCGATCTGGCTCAAATGCTGTAGATGAAGAAGAGCCTCACACTTCGTTAAAAGATGAAGCCAAAAAAATCATGAAAGAAATCGAAGACAAACTTGATCCGAAGAAGTAATGAGAAACCATGGATAATTATTTAGAAATTTATGCGCATTGGTATCCACGTAGTTACGGGTTAAGTGATTATCCGATGGAATGTCATGTGACCTATTCAGGAGCAGAACGGAAAGCACTTTTTGAACAATTGACTGAGGCACAACAGGCACTGGTTAACCAACAAAGAAAATATGAGGTTCGCTCGCTGTTTTTACAAAAGCAGTATTTGCAGACCTCCGATTGGGAATTTGTCGCGTTGAATACTGATGATGAGTACGAACGAGGCGTTCACAGCCAATTAAAATGTGCCTGTGGTCGTCCGTTAAAATATCAATTTGTCATTGAGTCAAAAAGTAAACAGCAGGAGATTCGTTTAGGAATTCAGCATTTTAAGGATCATTTAGGGATTTCGCAGCAGGTAGCAGAAGAGATCAAAAAAGGCGTGGCTCATGTAGATCTAGCCTTAGATGAATTGCTTTGGTTGACGGAGAAGAAAATTCCTTTTCCGGAGGATTTGTGGCAACGTTATGTTTTTGCTTTTTATCGCAACAATACGCTGCGTCGTCCGCTTTCTTTGAATCAAAAACTAGCCGAGCGAGTCGTCTGTTTTCGAAAAGCAAATATGCCGCTTTTCATAGGCGATTACCTGAGTGTAGTGACAGAGATTAATCAGGTTGATCGTGAAGTTTTTGATCGTCAGGGGAAAAATTTCTTAGCGGACAAAACCGTCTTCGAAGCTTATTTGGCTGATTTTCAGCAGGATATCCAAGCACCAATCTATTTGGAACGAACCTTTTGGGGGCGTAAGCTGACGGATTTTATTCACTTGGACCGCTATGGTTCTGAAACCTATGAAGAAGCAAAGATGCGCTATTTCGATGATTTGCTGTCTTTTTTACTAGCATTGAAGGATAAGAGCAAGCTTGACCGAAAGATTCACAGTTTTGAGCTTTTTCATCAAAAGAAATATGGCAACGCGGAATTAATTACATTCCTTATTGCAAAATATCAGCAATATCAATTTACACAAAATTTTTTCTTAGCGATTCCGAAGGTTTATCGGATCGGTATACGCAAAGCAATCAAACGAAAGCAGAAAAAATAAGGAGTTGGTTCGAGATGAACCAACTCCTTATTTGTCTAAATGATTATTGAGCTTGTATTGCAACAGGACTTTTGTTTTCTGGATCAACCTTACATGGATCAGAAAGATAGTTTTTTCGACGAATATAGTTGCCTCATGTAGTGGATTCTTTTTTACGTGATTTCAGAATCGGCTATGTGAGGAAGAAAATAAAGAGCTGCCCGTTTTTCTATCCTATATCCTTACATCTGCCGAATAAAGCCAATCTTCTCCTGAATGGAAGAAATTTCCTCTTCAATTATATCAAGAAACGCAGTGATTTCTTGCTTTTCCTCTTCTGAGCAAATATCCTTCGTATTGATTTTTTCAAAGTGCTCTTGCATTGTTTTCAGGTTGATGAGGCTGCCTGTAACATGCATTTTTTTGTTGATATTTTCAATAGAGTTCAAAATCCTACTCCCTTTCCTGAGTAGCATCCTGCGTGAAACGTGGATCATGGTTTGATATAAGCATAGCCCTGTGCTTGTAATTCTATCAAATCTAAAACGCCTGCAGGAACGACAACAACATTCTCTGGTAGTTGATCCTTTGTTATCTGATTGGCCCGCATCGCATTATTGCAAGCGTGAAAGGTCACGCCTTGGGTCGCAATGAACGTTTGATTTTCAGTCGCAAGATACCCGTTAATCGCACTGCCATTAATTAAAACAATAATATCTATTTTTGGGGGTTCTTTCAACAAGTTTTTAACATTATTAGCAGTTTCAGTCCATTTTTCTAATTCATCTATATGGAAAACAACCTTCATTATTACACCTTATTTCTTAATAATCATATTTATAGCTTGTTCCAGCTTTTGTGCCTGGTCTTCTGGATTTTTGTCTGGATGCTCAAAACAGTTTTTCAGATTTTCAGCCACGATCATGCCCATCACACGATCAATACTAGAACGCACGGCACTTAACTGAGTAATGATATCGATACATTCCTTTTCCTCATCAATCATTTTTTGTATACCGCGAATTTGCCCTTCAGTTCGTTTTAAACGATTGAGGATCTTTTTTTCTTCTAATTCCATCTACTAACACTTCCTTTGTAAAGTCTCTCTGTCATTAATATACCTAGCTAGGGTATAACTCGTCAAGTAGATCGTTTTTAAAGTATTTTTTTGGAGAAACAGAATGGTTGACAGAAATCATTTTACTATGGTAAAAATACCCTATGAGGTATATTTTGAAATTTAAGGAGAAGAATACATGTTTAATTTATTTCAAAGAAATCCAGCTATTTCAACAAGTGAATTGGCGGAAAAATTAAAGGATTCAATCACTTTGCTAGATGTTCGGACTCCGGAGGAATACCGTGGCGGGCATATTGCTAAAGCAGTGAATGTTCCATTGAATAAGATCAATCGTTATCAAGGAAAAGAAAAGCAAGTATATGTGATCTGTCAATCAGGGATGCGGAGTAAGCAAGCTGCCAAGCTGTTAAAACAAAAGGGCTACGAAGCGATAAATGTTCAAGGCGGGATGAATCGCTGGCAAGGTCAAACTAGAGGGGGAAAATAAAATGAAAATTATTATTGTTGGTGGTGTCGCAGGTGGCATGTCCGCGGCTACACGTTTGCGTCGATTGATGGAGGATGCAGAGATTATTGTTTTAGAAAAGGGTCCATTCGTCTCATTTGCCAACTGCGGATTGCCTTATTATGTTTCAGGTGAAATTGCTGATCGCGATGCGTTGCTGGTTCAAACGCCGGAATCGTTAAACGCGCGTTTTAATTTGGATGTACAGCCTTTTCATGAAGTGACTGCTATCTCTTCCGAAAACAAAACCGTGACCATCAAAAATGAAGAAGGAAGCTTTGAAGAGAGTTACGACAAATTAATTCTATCGCCAGGGGCAAAGCCATTGATTCCTGAAATGTCTGGATTAGCAGAGGCGACCAATGTCTACAGCTTACGCAATGTTCCGGATCTGGATCAAATCATGACTGCTTTAGAGGATAAACCAGCAAAAGCAACAGTGATTGGCGCTGGATTTATTGGGCTGGAAATGGCAGAAAATCTGAAGTCCCGAGGGTTAGAGGTTACAGTAATCGAAAGAGCCCCTCATGTGTTGCCGCCGTTAGATGAGGAAATGGCCGCATTTGTTCAAAATGAATTGGTTCGCAACGATATCCGAGTGATAACAGGTGAATCTGCACAAAGCTTCAGTGATCAAGGCAAGAAAATTACCCTGACTAATGATGAGGAAGTGGCTTCTGATCTAACGATTCTTTCTGTTGGGGTTCGACCAGAAAATACCCTAGCCCAACAAGCTGGATTAGCAACCGGCTTAGGCGGCGGAATTGTAGTGGATGAGACTTATCAAACTAGCGCTCCTGATATTTATGCAGTTGGTGATGCGATTGTAGTGAAGCAGCAGGTCAGTGGTGAAGATGCGTTGATCTCATTGGCCTCTCCCGCAAATCGTCAGGGACGACAGGTAGCCGATGTCATTGCCGGATTGGCGCGTACAAATCGTGGAAGTATTGGTACCGCGATCGTTCGTGTATTTGATCTTGCAGCTGCATCGACTGGTCTGAGTGAACGTGTGGTTAAACAATTAGGACTCAATTATCAGGTTGTCCACGTTTCCGGAAAGGATCATGCGGGGTATTATCCTGGAGCAAGTGATATCACACTGAAATTAGTTTTTGAACCTAAGACAGGGAAAATCTATGGCGCTCAAGGTGTTGGCGCGAAGGGTGTAGATAAGCGCATCGATATCTTAGCAACAGCGATCAAGGGTGGATTGACGATTTTTGATTTGCCTGAATTGGAATTTACTTATGCGCCGCCATTTGGTTCGGCAAAGGACCCGATTAACATGCTAGGCTATGCGGCGATCAATTTGGCAGAAGGAATCAGTGATTCGATTCAATGGTATCAATTAAAGGAAGAACAGAAAAACGGCAGTCAATTATTAGATGTTCGTAATCCCGGTGAATTAGCAAACGGTCGTTTCCCAGGAGCAATCAATCTTCCGTTGAATCAATTAAGGGAACGAATCTCGGAGCTAGATCCAACGAAAAACTATGTCGTCAGCTGCCATAGCGGATTAAGAAGTTATGTGGCGGAACGACTGCTAAAACAAAAGGGCTTTAATGTAAAAAATTTAGATGGTGCGTTTGCGCTGTATAAAACAGTCAGACCGGAGGAATTGATTTATGAATAATTCGATTGGAATGAGTGACTTTTACCATTTGACAAAAGAGAAAAATTTGCGGATCATTGATGTTCGGGAAACCTATGAATATCAAATGGGCCATGTTCCTTACGCAAAAAATCTTCCATTAAGCAGTTTAGGTAATCAGACGAGTGAGCTTGATAAGGATAAAGAGTACTATTTGATTTGCCAATCAGGGGCACGATCAGATAATGCCTGTAGCTTTTTAAGTAATCAAGGGTATAAGGTTATTAACGTTTTAGGCGGAACAGCTGCTTGGCCTGGAGAATTGCAGCGGTGATTTTCATTTGGTTTTAAAATGATAATGAAGAGAAACACCAGTTTAACTGATAAACTGGTGTTTTTTTGTTGAAATCTAAATTTATTTATTTTTATATATTGACAAAGTGAAAACAAATGATAATATAAAGGTGTAAATAAAAACAAAAAGGAGTAAACAGATGATCGAGTTAGAGAAGTTAGCGAATATAGTGGATCACACATTGTTAAAGGCTGATGCGACTAAGGAGGGCTTCGAGCAACTTTGTAAAGAAGCAGATGAATACGGATTCAAAATGGTCGCGATTAACTCTTATCCAGTAGCGATGTGTCGGGAGTTTTTGAAAGATAGTAAGGTTCATGTAGGAGCGGCGATTGGCTTTCCATTAGGACAAACAACGATTGAAACAAAGGTTTTTGAAGTACAGGATGCAATCAAAAATGGGGCAGATGAGATTGATTATGTAATCAATATCGGCAAATTGAAGGACGGTGACAGTGAGTATATTCGCCAAGAAATGAAAGCAATTGTGAATGCTTCACGTGAAGGAGGAATTCTCAGCAAAGTCATTTTAGAAAATTGCTATTTGACAGATGCGGAAAAAGTAACAGTTTGTGAAATTGCTAAGGAAGTGAAGCCAGATTTTGTTAAGACGTCAACGGGTTTTGGTACGGGCGGCGCTACCGTAAAAGATGTTGCATTAATGAAAAAGGTTGTCGGTGATGAAGTAAAAGTGAAAGCTGCTGGTGGCATTCGGGATTTGGAAACGGCTTTAAAGATGGTTGAAGCAGGTGCGGAACGCTTGGGAACAAGTTCAGGAATTAAGATCATAGAAGAATACAAAAAAACTAAAAACAGAGGAGTAGAGAAATGACCGAAATCCGCGATGTATTGAAAACAGCTTTTATTAACTTTGATTTGTCAGCGACAGAGAAAAAAGCGGCGATCAGTGAACTAGCGGGCACTTTTGTAGCAGAAGGTGTTGTTACAAATGAGAGCGTTTACTTAGAAGCCGTAATGAAGCGCGAAGCAGAGAGTACAACTGGGATCGGCTTTGGTGTTGCTATTCCACATGGGAAAAGTTCAGCCGTTACTGAACCTTCATTGGCCTTTGGTCGCAGTCAAGCTGGGATTCAATACGATTCAATGGATGGCCAATCGGTTCATCTGATGTTTTTAATTGCTGTACCAGAAACCTCAAATGATGAGCATTTAAGAATTCTTAGTAAGCTTTCCCGAAAACTGATGCATGAGGATGTCCGTCAAAAATTGATGATCGTAGGCAACGTAGAAGAAATCTATCAGATTTTTGAATAGGAAAGGGTGGAAAAAATGAAAATTGTTGGAATCACATCGTGTTCGACGGGAATTGCACATACCTACATGGCGGCGGAAAGCTTAGAGATTGCAGCGAAGAAACGTGATATTGAAATCAAAGTAGAAACCCAAGGATCAATCGGTGCGGAGAATGTGTTGACTGAGCAAGAAATTGCTGACGCAGATGCGGTTATTATTGCTGCTAGTACCTCAGTGAATAAGGATCGGTTTAATGGCAAACGGTTGTTAGAAGTGGATGTGACAGAAGCCATCGATCATCCGGATGATTTATTCGATCGTGTTCCGAATGCGGCAATCTATACTACTTCTGGTGAGGTCAAAACGGAGGCAAAAGCAGAAAAAAGCGGAATCTACAGTCATTTGATGACCGGTGTGTCCTACATGATCCCCTTTGTTGTGGCAGGTGGTATCTGTATTGCTTTAGCCTTTGCTTTTGGTGGAATCAATGCCAAAGGAGATCTGGCTGCAGCAATCAATGAACTAGGCGGTATCGCTATGGGCTTAATGTGGCCGATCTTAGGCGGATATGTTGCCTTTTCTATCGCGGATCGACCAGGGTTGGTTCCCGGGATGGTTGCTGGGATGATCGCTTCGAATATGAATGCGGGTTTTCTAGGGGCATTGTTAGGCGGCTTCTTGGCTGGATATACAGTACAAACATTAAAGAAAGTACTGAAGTTGCCACCAGCCTTTTCTGGACTATTACCAGTTCTGATTCTTCCAGTGATCTCCGTATTATTTGTTGGACTTATTATGAAATTTGTCGTAGGGATTCCAATTACTGCATTGAATGAAGGAATTACCAATTGGCTAAACAGCTTGTCAGGAATGAATTCGGTGTTATTGGGTCTACTGCTTGGAGGCATGATGGCAATCGATTTGGCGGGTCCGATCGGAAAGGCTGCGTACTTCTTTGGAGTGGCATCATTAACCAATCTGGCAGTCGGAGAAACAAGTACAGTCATGGCAGCCGTCATGATTTCTGGAATGGTACCACCGTTAGCGATGGCTCTTTCATCAACTGTTTTAGGAAAAGGTTTATATAGTAAGGAAGAACGTGAAGCTGGAAAATCTGCTTGGGTCTTAGGCTTATCCTTCATCTCTGAGGGGGCGATTCCATTCGCTGCGGCAGATCCGATTCGGGTATTAGCTTCAGTAACTGTCGGCTCAGCAATCACAGGAGCTTTATCGATGATTTTCAACTGCGGAATCGCGGTTCCTCATGGCGGCTTTTTCGTCTTCTTGATTCCAGGAGCAGTCGAGAATGTTTTGCTATATGTTTTAGCACTAGCGATTGGAACAGCTGTCAGCGGATTTTTAGTAACAGCAGTAAAAGTAATGGCGCAGAAAAAACAAGCGGCTAAGGAGTAATGATTGGCATGTCAGAATTGATTAAGGTTTGTTTGATAGGTACAGGCAGAGCGGGAATGATTCATGGGAAAAATTTTGCTCGTAGAATCGAGAATGCAAAATTGATCGCTTTATGTGACCCATCTGAAGAAAGTTTAGCAGCAGCGCAAAAGGAAGTAGATTGTCCTTATATTTACAAAGATTATCGTGAAGTGATGGCTAATCCTGAGATTGACGCCGTTGTGATCGTGACGCCGACAGTCTATCATAAAGAAATCACACTAGCTGCTGCTGCCGCCAAAAAGCACATTTTTTGTGAAAAGCCAATGGCGATGGATGAGGCTGAATGTCTAGAAATGATCCAAGCAGCAGCAGAAAATCAGGTTAAATTGCAGATTGGCTTCATGCGCCGCTTTGACGCGAGTTTTAAGGAAGCGAAAAAGGTCGTGGATTCTGGTGCGATTGGTGAGGTTGTCTTGGTAAAATCACTGACCCATGGCCCTAGTGAACCTAAACCATGGATGTTTGATATTCATAAAAGCAATGGACCAATCGGTGAGGTCAACAGTCATGATCTAGATACTCTACGCTGGTTAACAGGTAGCGAAGTAAAAAGTATTTATGCCAATGGCGGAAATTATCGTTCGCCGGAAGTGCGAGCTGAGTATCCGGATTACTACGATACCGTAGCCATGAATTTAAAATTTGCGGATGGCAAGCTGGGACTGATCGATGGTGCACAATATGTCCAATATGGCTATGACGCGCGGACGGAGATTCTTGGGACTAAAGGCAGCATTTTAGTTGGTGATCAAGGAAAGCACAATATCGTGGTGGCAACGAGTGATCATCAGTTGACCCGACCAACGATGCACAGCTGGATGTATCTATTTAGAGAAGCATATGTAGCTGAGGATCAGGCTTTTATAGATTGTATTTTGAAAGATACAGAGCCTCAGTGTACGGGAAAAGACGGCTTAATGTCGGTTCGCTTAGTCAATGCAGGCTTGACTTCGTTGCTGGAAAATAGAATTGTTGAGGTGGAAGCATAAATGAAAGCAATCCAATTATTAGGAAAAGAACAGATTCAATTAAATGAGTTACCTAAACCGGAGATCTCGGAAAAAGAAGTTCTAATAAAGGTCAAAGCCGCGTCTATCTGCGGGACGGACGTGCGAATGTATAAAAACGGCTACCCGACTGCAAGTGAAGAGACCCCGTTAACACTAGGACACGAGATTTCAGGTGATATTGTAGAAGTAGGAGCAGCAGTTGATTTTTATCAAGTCGGCATGCGAGTAGCGATTGCTCCCAATATGGGCTGCGGTATCTGTGATCAATGCGTTAGCGGCAATACGCATTTATGTGCGAACTATGAAGCGTTCGGCATCAATCTACCTGGCGGCTTCGCTGAATATTTGGTCATTCCGGAAAAAGCGGTGCGCCAAGGAAATATCTCACTGATTCCAGATGAACTGTCTTATGAAGAAGCAGCCTTGATCGAACCTTTCAGCTGTGTCTTCAACGGACAAGAAATTGCGGGAAACAAACCAGGAGATAATGTCTTGATTATTGGGTCAGGTCCAATCGGAATCATGCATGCGATGTTGGCTCGAGCACGTGGAGCTGGAAAAGTCATGATGAATGATTTGTCTGAAGCTCGGCTAGCTGATGCGAAAAAGATGCTTCCAGATCTAATCACACTGACTTCCGAAAATTTACAGGACAAAATTTTCGCGGAGACGAACAATCAAGGGGTTGATCTGTGTATTATCGCGGCACCCGCTCCACAGGCACAAGAGGCCAGCTTTAATTATATGGCGATAAATGGGCGTTGTCTTTTCTTCGGCGGATTACCGAAGGAAAAAGAAGAGGTGCGTTTGAATACCAACATCCTTCATTACAAACAATTACGTGTATTCGGCTGTACACGGGCAAGTCTAATGGGGTATCGAACATCGGCACAGCTAGTTGCCAGCGGTAGGATTCCATTGCAGGACTTGATCACGAAGCGTTATACGATCGATCAATTTGATGAAGCGTTAGAAAATGCCCAGCATGCAATTGGCTTAAAAAATGTGATTGTTTTCAAATAGTCATTTTAGTTTCATTGCTTCCATTTTCAGTTTCTTTTATAATGAAACAAAACGCAAAAAGGTGATAAAAAATGGACGAGCAATTGTACGCAGAAGAAAGAAAGCAATCAATCGTAAATATCGTAAATGAAAAAAATCGGATGCAGGTTGCTGAGTTAGCAGATTTATTCAACGTAACGGGTTCAACGATTCGCAACGATTTGCGAGAGCTGGAGAATGAAGGCTTAGTAACTCGAACACATGGCGGGGTAATCAAGCGTGATTTTCAACGCAGTGTTGAGATCATTCCCAAAAGCCGCGAATTCACTAATGAAAAATACCGAATCGCAGAACGAGCGGTGCGCTTGATTGAAGAAAATGATATTTTAGCGATTGATACAGGGACTTCTTGCAGGGCTTTTGCTGAAAAATTGATCAACAGTTCCTTGAAGCGTTTGACGATCTTGACCTATGATTTGGAGATTGGCTTGCTGCTAAGTGAAAAAACCAATTATCAAGTACAAGTCATTGGCGGCGCGATTCGCAATGGTTATCCATATGTATCAGGCAGCTCTGTAGCACTTGGTTTGGCTGGCTTTTCAGTCGATAAGGTCATCTTAGGGACGACCTCCTTTGATAAAAGCTATGGGTATTCGACACCAAATTACGAAACAGCAGAGATGAAAAAGAGTTTGATAAATATTGGACGGATAAAAATCGTATTGTGCGAGTCCAGCAAGATCAATCAACGCAGCTTTAAGCAGTTTGCTAAGCCTGATGAATGTGATTACTTAATTACAGATGCACAGATTACCAGTGATCAGCAGAGTGATATCAATGCGTTGAATATCAATTTATTAATGGTATAGAAGAAAGCCTGTTTACTCCCGTATCGGAAGTTAAACAGGCTTTTTATTATGCAAACAGGGAACCGATAAAATAAAGAATAGGGTAAATCACCATGATTGCAGACATTGCTTTTAAGACGATTGGAAAAGTTGTCTTTTTATCTTGCAGTGTGCGGTATTTTTTCAAGCTCTGCCAATTTTTAGGAAAAAGGAAGAGTAGAAATAGGACTGTCCAAGGTGCTAAACCAGTGATAACCAAGATAGCCAACCAGATAAAGCTGAATACGTAGATGGTTAATAAGAGCTTCACGGCGGCTGGTTTGCCTAAATAATAAACTAGCGTTTTCCGATGGTTTTCGATGTCTTCCTCCAAATCACATGTGTTGTTGGCCAATAAGTTATTAAACATCATCAATACCAGCGGCAAACTGATCAAGAAAACCTTGCCAATCATCGCAAACGTGATGACCTGCGTTTGGTAAACCGCTAAATAATAGCTCACCACAGTAATAAAGAAGCCACTTGCCGTACCAGTTAGTGCCTCAGCAATTGGCAGGCTGTTTAAAGGCCGTCGACCATAGGAATAAAACAACCCAATATAGAAACCAATCACACCTAAAACTCCAATTACCCAATTTGTTCGCCAAACTAATATTAATCCTAATATGAAAGAAATAATCAGATTAAATAGATAAAAGTTTCGCACAAAACGCAGATCCAAATGATCGCGTCCAATAATATTGGTGTGCTGCTTATAGTTTTCATCGGACGCATTTCGATAATCCATGTAGTGATTAAAAACATTGACGGTAATGTGGAACATGACGATGATCAAAATAAATAAAAAGAATTCAGGATTCAGTGAGCTGTTAAGCTGAAATTTCGCAATAGCATATCCCAGTAAAATAATAAAAAGATTTAATGGAGCAGTATAAATTTCCGACAGCTCCCAAAATTGCTTAAAGGTTAGTTGTTTCAAGATGATTCTCCTTTTTTCGTAGTTAGACAGTTAGTAAAATCAGTACATTCTCAAAAATAGCGAGCTTTGAGAATTTTGTCCAATAGTTTGTTTAAGCCAAGGGAAAGGTTTTCAATAGAAGTCGTTGTTTTTTTATTAATGTTCGTGTTTTAATCTATTTATATATTATTGTTTACTTATTATCTGCTTTATTATATGATTATCCTCGTTGTTTGGAAAAACAAGCTATTATTTTACGAACATTTTTAGAATATAGGAGGAGTATCATGAAAGGAAAATTAAATTCCTATTTTGAACTTGAAAAATTGAACACTACAGTAAAAAGAGAAATTTTGGCGGGTTTTACCACCTTTATTTCGATGGCATATATTCTCTTTGTTAACCCAAGCGTATTGGGCGCGTCAGGAATGGACGAAGGCGCAGTCTTTACTGCTACAGCCTTGGCAAGTGCATTAGGGTGTATCCTGATGGGCGTCTTAGCTCGCTATCCGATCGCAACGGCTCCCGCATTAGGGATCAACGCTTTCTTCGCTTATTCTGTCTGCATTGGAATGGGGATTCGCTGGGAAACAGCGTTAGCTGGTGTTTTCGTGGCATCCTTGATTTTTATCTTAATCACTATTTTTAAATTACGGGAAATGATCATTGATGCGATTCCAGCAGACTTGAAATATGCGATTTCTGGTGGGATTGGTTTATTCATCGCCTTTTTAGGATTGAGCGAAGGCGGCATCATCGTGGCGAATAAGTCCACCTTGGTTGGGCTAGGCTCAATGAGTGTCGGCACCACTTGGTTAACGATCTTTGGTTTGATCGTGACTGCAATTCTGATGGTACGTCGCGTGCCGGGAGGAATCTTTATCGGTATGGTGGCAACAACATTATTAGGATTAGTCACAGGATTGATTCAAGCACCAACACAGATTATTTCGGCAGCACCTAGTTTGAAGCCAACCTTCCTAGTTGCTTTAAAGCATGTAAAAGATATCAACACGCTTCAGCTTTGGGTGGTTGTATTGACCTTCTTATTAGTAACCTTCTTTGATACGGCCGGCACCTTAGTTGGGTTAGCTAATCAGGCGGGCTTTATGAAGGACAATAAAATGCCGCGAGTCGGCAAGGCCTTGGCATCAGATTCTACGGCAATGTTAGCTGGATCACTGCTAGGAACCTCACCAGTAGGAGCCTATGTAGAATCCTCAGCAGGGATTGCAGTTGGCGGGCGTTCTGGATTAACCGCGATTACAACAGGGGCTTTCTTTATCTTTGGCTTGTTTTTCTCACCACTGCTGTCAGTTGTGACCTCACAGGTTACCGCACCAGCGTTAATTATTGTAGGAGTATTAATGGCTCAATCGTTACGTGAAATTAAATGGGATCAATTAGAGATCGCGATTCCCTCATTTTTGATTCTGATTGGGATGCCGCTGACTTATAGTATTTCTGACGGAATTGCCTTAGGCTTCATTTTTTATCCAATCACGATGATTGCCGCGAAACGTGGGAAAGAAGTTTCTCCGATCATGTATGGACTATTTTTTGTCTTTATCGGCTTCATGTGGATACTAAATGTAAAATAAAATTTAACTGAGTTGTCATTTTTATTTCTATTTCTCCATAAAGTGGAAATTTTGTTTTTAATCATATTGTCTTGTTAAAGGACTTAAACGCTATTTTTTTAAGAGTATTAGTCTTACTTTAAGTAATATTGGATATTAAATAGGTAGCGATAGCGTTCTTTTGGTTATGACTTTCATCATTAAAACGGTCAGCATATATTTTTATTATTTACAAATTAAAAATTGACCTAAAATTAACAGTATAATATAATCTATCTATATAAATGTTTTTCTATTTTAAGGCATTAAATGATATTTCGGGTTAATTTTCGGATTTTATTAAGGTATGCCTTCAGTGATGCTGGATAGGGCTATTAATATGGAAAAGGTGTTCGCTGGGAAAGAGCAATTTTAAAGGAGATGAAGGTATGCAATTATTACTTCTAACAAAGGTTCCGCTATATGAGGAAAACTTTGAGCGACAATTGAAACAGTTAGGCAACGAGGTATATTGTTCCAGCAATATGTTAACAATGTTAAAAAGAAATTCGTTTGACAAAGCTTTTCTTACTCAATTTGAGGGAATCATTTTTAGCGAGACCATCTATGATATAGAGGCTTATGAGGTAATCAAGCAACTGCCGCAGGCAAACATCAAGCTTTTTCGTCGAGCAGCAGATAGTAATTTTGACAAAGAAGGCTCTTCTCCTTTTGATGCGTGGATTCCAATGAATTCTGATTTGGAACGCGTGCGGGAAATTTTATTGCTTGCTGAATTATCAAGCTTGGCAAGTAAAGATGCCGCACATGTCCAGCAAGTGTCAGTCAAACAAAAATTGTCTGACCTAAATTTGAAGTTGAAACAAAAAGAGATTGTCTACTATTTAATTCAGGCGGGAGACCGAACCGTCCCTCGTGAAGAAATCAGTCGACAAATTTGGGAGAAAGATCCAACGAAGTCTGTTTTAGCAAGTCTTTCGAAGGTTGTTTCAAAGGTTAATGAGAAAATAGGAAATGAGTTTGGCGAGGAAGCGATTCAAACTGTTTGGGGCCAAGGATATCGTCTGAACAAAAAGTTTTTTGATTATTTGGAAGATGATTTTGTGCAAGAGCCAACAACGATCGTTCGCTAAATTGGTTTCTGTAAATAAGTATTAGCTTTTTTCCTAACAATCAATACGTTTTTTGTAGCTATTTATCAAATAAGAATGAAAGTGCTTTTCGTTTCGAATGTGTGAAACGGAAGGGCACTTTTTTTATTTATGTGTATTCGTAAGTGTTATGCAGCGCATTACCAATAGTGCTTTATATTAATACATTGAAAAATCGTCAAAATATTATAAAAAATTCAGACAGAATAAAGGAGAATGACTTTTCTCAAATTTCAAGTGCAAGTTAGCCACTTATTGAAATTCATTGGTTATTTAGTTTTTGTTGGTTATCTAGCGGCTAAGGATAGCTCCGATAGCTCGTTCAATAAACACTCACGCGGAGTGGCGTA